>Ga0307515_10000027_pt1 | contig 371624 bp, 296 predicted proteins | sample 17_EM_MG_FD_194513 | JGI IMG/M metagenome (GOLD analysis project Ga0307515, IMG submission 194513) | Populus trichocarpa ectomycorrhiza microbial communities from riparian zone in the Pacific Northwest, United States - 17_EM | ecosystem: Host-associated > Plants > Roots > Unclassified...
ATGATCCACTGGGCCATGATCGACAACATGAGCCGCACCCTGACCGCAGAAAACACCCAAACCTGGCACGACCCCACCCCAGAGACCGGGCAAATCACCAACTAATCGCATTAGATGCCCTCTGAGACCGCCGGGCGAGTTCCCGGGTGAAGAGCAGCATGGCGAGCTTGGCCCCGCCGTAGGCGCCCTGGCCGGAATAGCGGCCGCCGGAGCGGTCCAGGTTTGCCAGGTCCAGGCGTCCCCAGCGGTAGGCCATGCTGGCCGTGTTGACCACCCGGCCCTCGTTCGGGCCTTGGGTGAGCCGGCGGAGCAGGAGGTTGGTCAACAGGAACGGGGCCAGGTAGTTGACCTGGAAGGTCATCTCGTGACCGTCCGCAGTGGTGTTCCGGCTGGCGAAGATGCCGCCTGCGTTGTTCGCCAGGACGTCGATCCGCGGGTAGCGGCCGAGCAGATCGTCGGCGAGCTCGCGTACGGCGTCGAGCCGGCTGAAGTCGGCGAGGTGCGGGTGGGCGCCGATCGCCTCGGCGACGGCGGCTGTCTTCTGCGGTGACCTGCCGACGACGGCAACCGTCGCGCCGAGCGCGGCGAATCGACGCGCCGCGGCGGCGCCGATTCCGGAGCTGGCCCCGGTGATCACCACGGTCCTGCCACGCATGTCCTGCCCCTGCCGGATCACTCATGAACGGGACTTCCATCCTGGGTTGCGTCTCACAACGAGTGCGGTGTCGTCCTCGATGACGACCGCACACTCAGCCGACCACAGAGTCCCCTCCTGCTGACCGTCCAATTAGTCCTCGATCGAACGGGCGGCGAGGGACTTCGCCGCGGAGTCGGTGAGCCGTGAACCGTCCCAGACAGCGGTGAATCGGGTGATCTTTCCTTGGTGGTCGAGTTCCAGGGCGGTGATGCCGTTCGGAACGGGCTTCGCGTCCGTCAGCCACTCGTAGCCGCCACCCTGCGCGCTGCCGAGTGTGTGGCGGACGGTCGTGCCGGGTCCGTAGGGGAGCTCGGGCAGGGCTCGTTGCAGGTAGCGGCCGATCGCTAGTTTTCCCTGCAGGGTGGTTCGGGTGGTGATGTCCTCGAAGACAGCGTCGGCGGAGAACAGCGTCGCAGCGTTGGTGGCGTCGCCTGCTGCCAAGGCGGCGTTCAGGCGGCGAGCGATCTTGTCGATGGTGGGGGAGGCGTTGGGTCGTACGGTTTCCGAGCCGAGGCTGTGAGGGTACTGATCCAAGGGGCCTCGGAAGTTTGTGACGGGGTTGCGTCGTCCGTCCCAGTAGTCGACCTGCCGGGTGATCTTGCCGTCTTTGAAGTCGATGGCGGAGATGATGCGTAGTTCCGCACCGAACATTTCCGGGGTGTCGACGAAGGCGACGATGGCGCTGTCGGTGTTGCCGAGGATCCGTAGGGGGTAGCACTTCGCGCCGGGTCCCCAAGCGGCCATGAGCGGGGCGAACATTTCCTTCACGCCGGCCCGCGAGGTGAACACCGCGCCCATGCCCAGGGTCGCGTCGAAGTAGGCGGATTGGCGCGGATGGAAAGTGTTGGCGAATGCGTCGAGGTCGCGTTGGGTCTTGGCGGTGAAGTAGTCGCGGAAGAAGGTCGTCGCCTTCGCTGAGGCGTGACTGGTGTCCGCGACCTCCGGGTAGACACCGGCCGGTCGGGGGCGGGGGGTCACTGACCCTGCCGGGGTGGCGTGAGCGGCTGTCGCGGAGCCGAGAACGGTCAGTGCCGTGGCGGCTGTGCCGCTGGTCAAGAGCGTGCGTCTGTTCATCATGAACTCCTTGGATGGGCTTTGCGCCGGCGAAGTGGGTTTCTGGGGTTGGCTCGGCTGTCGACACAGTTGGGTCGGGCTGGCGTTCCCCGCCGATCCGAATGCGGAGACCGTCATCTGAGTGCCTCCAGCCAAAGTTTGAAGGTTCAAGTATTTGGTGACCGTAACACTTGAGGTTTCAAATGTCAGTAGACTGGGATCGTGGATGATGCGTGGCTCGACCCGGAGGAGCAGCAGGCGTGGTCGGGGCTGATGACCATGTTCAACCTGCTCGACGTCGCACTGGACCGGCAACTGCAGCAGGATTCGGGTCTGAGTCACACCCAGTACGGGATCTTGTCGCGCCTGTCGCGGCAGCCGGGCCGGACCATGCACATGAGCGAGCTGGCGGCGTCCACCTCCAGCTCGCAGAGCCGGCTATCGCATGCCGTGACCGGAATGGAGGCCAAGGGTTGGGTGAGTCGTTCACGGTGCCTGAGCAGTCGGCGCATGGTGCATGCGACCCTCACCGCCGCCGGCTACGACCTGGCCGTCAAGGCGGCGCCCGGTCACGTTCGTGAGGTGCGTCGGCTGGTGTTCGATCAGCTCAGTCGAGAGCGGATGCGCTCGCTGATCGGCGTCACCCAGGCCGTGCTGAACGCGCTCGAGCCGAACCGCTGACCTCCGCCTTTCAGCTCCGGCGGCTTGCGATCGTTACCCGCCGTGCGTAACACTGCGTAACTGTCAGGTTGGCTCAGTGGCCTTGCTTGGGCCGTGTGCAAGTCGTTCTCAAGCGCCGGTGCGCACACCACGCCGATGGTGGCCGGGCTGGCCGCGACGGCGGCGCTCGCCGGGGCTTGGACGGTCGCCAGGCGCCTCAAGCCTGGTCGCCGGCTCGCGGCGGAACACAGCACATGGACCAGTGGCGGCCCAGAGCCACGGCCAACGGCGGCTGTCCTTCACCGGCCCGACGCGGATGCGTTCAGTCGATGACCGCGATGGCTTCGACCTCGACCAGGAGGTCGGGCTCGGCCAGTGCGGAAATTCCGAGCAACGTGGTGGGCTTGACCGGGTCGACCCCCAGCTTCGCGGCTGCCCGGGCGATCCCTTCACCCAGCAGGGGCGTTTTGTCGACGGTCCAGTCGACGACGTAGATGGTCAGTTTCGACACGTCGTCGAAGGAGGCGCCGATCTCGGCCAGGGCGATGCCGATGTTGAGGTAGCTCTGCTCGACCTGAGCGGCGAGGTCGCCTTCGCCGACTCTGCGTCCATCGGCATCGCGGGCGACCTGACCGGCGAGGAACACCAGTTTCGACCCGGTGGCGATCGACATCTGCCGATAGCCCTCGGGCTTCGGCAATCCGTTGGGATTCACCAGGGTGACGGCCACATTTCCTCCTTGAGGTCGGAGCATGAATGATCATCCGAGGCTGTTCCATGATCAACCAGGGTGTGACGAGGGCCTGCGTTGGTTGAAGATCAAGCTACATGTAGCTGATACGTCAGTTCGCCGCGTAGGGGTGATCGATGACGAACAGCCATGTCCCGTCCAATGGTGGTGCACCCGTGCGCGTTGATGATCAATGCATGCGGTTGCCGAGCTTCAGGGCGATCTCGTCGATGGTTCTGGTCATGGCCGGGGTGTGGGGGCTGGGCGGACCCGGAACAGGACGCGGTCGACGTCGGCGAGTTCGCCGCCGCCGGCGACGGGAATGGGCTCGTCGCTGCCGGGCTGCGGGCGGTCTTCTGGAAGTCGGCGATGTGGTCCAGGACGCAGGACATCTCGGTCTTCGGGTCTCCACACTACGTTTGGATCGTTGGATTACTTGATGCGGTTGCGACAAGGGTTGATCAAAATCCGACAAACGCGACCGAGGGATCGCGAGGTCGGCCGGGCGTGACGCGTTCCACGCCACCGATTGATACCCCCGGGGGTATGGTCGGCCGTGGAGGTGGACGCAACGGTGTTGTCGGACGCGGTGATGCGGCTGAAGAGGGCGAACGGCCAGCTTGGCGCTGTGATCGCCATGATCGAGAGTGGTGACGACTGTGAGCGGGTGCTGACCCAGCTCGCGGCGGTGTCTCGGGCGCTCGACAAGGCCGGATTCAAGATCATCGCTACCGGCATGCGGCAGTGCCATCAGGCGCGCGAGCGCGGTGAGCAGCCGCCGATGAGCGAGGAGCAGTTGGAGAAGCTGTTCATGGCGCTGTCCTGACGTTTTCGTGACCGCCTGAACAGAGATGATCTGACCGGCCGCTACGTGCGGTGCGGTTCGGTCGGCGTGCCCGCATCTTGTCTCGGGTATACCCCCGGGGTATCTACACCGAGGAGTGTTGTGACGGCGATGAACGGCATTGACGTGGAGGTCGTGGAGACCTCGTCACTGGGAGACCGCAGCTACCTGGCGCACGACGGACAGGTCGCGGTGGTCGTCGACCCGCAGCGTGACATCGACCGGGTGCTGGCCCTGGCCGGACGGCTCGGGGTGCGGATCACGCACGTGGCGGAGACCCATCTGCACAACGACTACGTGTCCGGCGGCCTCGCGCTGGCGAAGCTGACCGGCGCCCGGTATCTGATCGCCGCCGCCGACGAGGTGGGCTTCGATCGGCTGCCGGTTGCCGACGGCGACAGGGTGTCCGTGTCGGAGGCCATGCGCCTCAGGGTGGTGGCGACCCCCGGGCACACGTTCCATCACCTGTCGTTCGTCCTGCACACCCCGGACGGCCCGGCTGGGGTGTTCACCGGCGGGTCGCTGCTGTTCGGCACCACCGGGCGCACCGACCTGCTGGGCGGGCAGCATGCCCACGCCCTGGCCGGGCGGCAGCACGAATCGGTGCGCCGGCTGGCCGACCTGTTGCCCGACGGCGCCCGGGTGTGGCCCACCCACGGCTTCGGCAGCTTCTGCTCCGCCACCCAGTCCGACGCCTCCGCGTCCACCGTCGGACGCGAGCGGCAGGGCGAACCCGGCGCTGCGCCTGGAGACCGACGCGTTCGTTACCGAAACCCTCGCCGGACTGGACCCGTACCCGGCGTACTACGCGCACATGGGGGTCCGGAACGCCGAGGGTGCCGACCCGATCGACCTCACCCCGGCCCGGCAGGCGGACCCGGCCGAGTTGCACGCCCGGATCGCCGCCGGTGAGTGGGTGGTGGATCTGCGGTCCCGCAAGGCGTTCGCGCACCGGCACCTCGCCGGCACCCTGAGTTTCGGCCTGGACGGCCCGATGTCGACGTGGCTCGGCTGGATGGCACCCTGGGGTGCGCCGATCACCCTGCTCGGGGAGACGGCCGGGCGGGCCGGCCACCTGGCCGATGCCGTGCACATCCCGCTGCCCGATCTGCCCGCCCGGCTCGGCGAGGTGCCGGCCGGAACTGTCTGGGTGCACTGCGGCTCCGGCTATCGCGCCGCCGCCGCGACCAGCCTGCTGCAACGCGCCGGCCGCCGGGTCGTGCACATCGACGACGCGTACGCCAAGGCCGCCGCCGCGGGCCTGACCATCGTCAACGGCGAGGAGATCCGATGACCACCCTCGACGCCACCGCTCTGCGGCACCTCCTCGCCGGGGCGGACGGGCCGCAGCTGATCGACGTGCGGACCCCAGCCGAGTTTGAGACCGCCCATATCCCCGGTTCCTGCAACGTGCCGCTCGACGTGTTGCGCGAGCACCGCGATGAACTCCGGGCCCGCCTCGACGAGCGGGTCGTGCTGATCTGCCGCTCCGGGCAGCGCGCCGCCATGGCCGAGGAGGCGCTCGCCGCCGCCGGGCTGCCCCATCTGCGGGTCCTGCGGGGCGGCATCAACGCCTGGCAGGCGGTCGGCGCTCCGATCCGTACGGGTAAACAGAAGTGGGACCTCGAGCGGCAGGTCCGTCTCGTCGCCGGTGCCATCGTGCTCGCCACGATCCTGGCCAGCGCCGCGTTCCCACCGGCGAAGTGGTTGGCCGCCGTGGTCGGCGCGGGCCTGGCCGTCGCCGCCCTCACCAACACCTGCCTCAGGGGCATGGCGCTGGCCAAGCTGCCGTATAACAGGGGTCCGCGCACCGACGTCGACGGCATGATCGCCGCCCTGGCCGGCTCCCGGCCGTGATCGCCGCCGCCGGCTTCGGCGTCGTTGTCGGGGTCCTGCTCGGCCTGCTCGGCGGCGGTTCCATCCTCGCCGTCCCCGCCCTGGTCTACGGTGCCGGTCTGCCGGTGAGCGCGGCGGTCCCGACCAGCCTGCTGGTCGTCGGGATCTCCTCCGCCACCGCCCTACTGCCCCGGCTGCGCGCCCGCCAGATCCAGTGGCGCATCGCAGTGGTCGTCGGCGCTGCCGGGGCGGCGGCGGCATTCGGTGGGGCGGCCGTCAACCGGCTGCTCGATCCGCGGGTGGTCCTGACCGGCTTCGCGGTCCTCATGACCGTCGCCGCGGTACGGATGCTGCGCGGCGACGGCGACACCGGCGGCGACTGTGCCCTGCCCGGCGGTGGGGTCAACTGGCGCGGGTGCCTGCCGAAGTCCATCGGCGTGGGGATCGTGGTCGGGTTCCTCACCGGACTGTTCGGCGTCGGCGGCGGCTTCCTCATCATCCCCGCCCTGGTCCTGCTCCTGGGCCTGACCATGTCCGTCGCGGTGGGCACCTCGCTGGTCATCATCGTCATCAACTCGGCCGCCGGATTCGCCGCGCACGCCGGCGAGGCCCCGCTCGACTTCCGCATCGCCGGCGCGTTCACCCTGGCCGCCGTCGTCGGCTCGCTCACCGCCGGGCGGCTGGCCTCGCGGCTGCCCGCCGACCGGCTCCGCCGGGCGTTCGCCTATCTCGTGTTCGCCGTCGCCGCGTTCGTCGTCATCCAGGCCGCCGTCAATCCGCCAGGCTGATCCGGGTCCCCGAACGAGGGAGATCAGGCACGGATCGCCGGGTCGTCGCTGTCGTGGGACAGCGACGACCCGGCGAGAAGGCGGCGAGAGGTCAGGCCGGTACGCGTTCGGTGATCTGGGCGGGTGGGCCGGCGGGTGGGCCGGCGGGTACGTCGTCGAGCAGACGGCGCAGCTTCTCGCCCTCGACGTCCACGTTGGGCAGGAGCCGGTCGAGCCAGCGGGGCAGCCACCAGGCAGAGCGGCCGAGCAGGGTCATGACCGCGGGCACGATGGTCATCCGGACCACGATGGCATCGAAGAGCACCGCGCTGCCGAGGGCGAAGCCGATCGACTTGACGACCGACTCCGGCGCGAGGATGAAGCCGGAGAAGACACTGATCATGATGATCGCGGCGGCGGTGACGACCCGGGCGCCGTGACCGAAGCCGGTGATGACGGCTTGTTCGGCGTCGCCGCCGTGCACGTAGTCCTCGCGCATCCGGGTGACGAGGAAGACCTGGTAGTCCATGGCGAGGCCGAAGACGACGCCGATCAGGAAGATCGGCAGGAAGCTGATGATCGGTCCGGTCTGCTCGACGCCGAGCAGGTCGGCGGCCCAGCCCCACTGGAAGACCGCGACGACCGCGCCGAAGGTGGCCGCGATGCTGAGCAGGAACCCGGCGGCGGCCTTGATCGGCACGAGCACGGACCGGAACACCAGCATGAGGAGGAGGAATGCCAGTCCGACGACGATGGCGAGATAGGGCAGCAGGGCGTCGCCGAGTTTGTCGGACATGTCGATGTTGATCGCGGTAAGACCGGTGACACCGATGCTCGCGGCGGGCACCGCGGCTTCCTGCTGGCGGATCGCGCGGACGAGGTCTTTGGTGGCGGTGTCGCTGGGTCCGCTGGTCGGGATGACGGTCAGCAGGGCTGTGTCGCCGGCGGGGTTGACCACGGCGGGGCTGACCGCGGCGACGTCGGGCAGGCCGGAGATCATCTTTTCCGCCTGGGCGGCGGCGGTTGCCGCTGAGGCGCCGGTGGTGTCGACCACGACGGTCAGGGGCGCGTTGAAGCCTTTACCGAACCCGTCGGCGAGGATGTCGTACGCCTTGCGCTGGGTGGTGTCCGGTGCGGCGGTGCTGTCGTCGGGCATGCCCAGGCGCAGGTCGAGGGCGGGGATCGCGACGACGCCGAGCCCGACCACGCCGATCAGCAGCGCCGCCACCGGCCGGCGGGCGACCGCCCGGGCCCAGCGGATTCCGAAGCTCGTGACGCCCGCGTCCTTCCGGTCCCCGGTGGGCAACCCGCGGGCGCGGCGGCCGATGATGCGTCGGCCGGCGAGGCCAAGCAGCGCCGGGAGCAGGGTCAGCGCCATGATGACGGAGACGGCCACCGTTCCGGCCGCGGCAAGACCCATCTGGGTCAGGAACGGGACGCCGACGACCCACAGCGCGGCCAGGGCGACTATCACGGTGAGGCCGGCGAACACGACCGCTGAGCCGGCGGTGCCGACCGCCCGGCCGGCAGCGTCCTCGGGGTCCCGCCCAGCCGTGAGTTCGTGTCGGTATCGGGAGACGATGAACAGGGCGTAGTCGATCGCGACCGCCAGGCCGAGCATCAGGGCCAGGGTCGAGGTCGTCGAGGACAAGTCGATGAACCCGGTCGCGGCGGTGATCACGCCGACGCTGATCGCGATGCCGAGCAGTGCGGTCAGCAGCGGGAGGCCGGCCGCGAGGAGCGAGCCGAACGTGATGACCAGGACCACGGCCGCGACCGCGACGCCGATGACCTCGGTCGCGCTGTTCTCCGGCTGCGGCTGCAACACGTCGCCGCCGACCTCGACGGTCAGGCCGCCGGCGCGCGCCTGGTCGAGGACGGCGGTCAGCGCTTCGCGGGCCTGGTCGGTCAGGTCACCGGCCTGCACCTGGTAGGTCACCTGGGCGAACCCGACCGTGCCGGCCGGGTTGACGGCGTCGGCCTGGAACGGGTCGGTCACCGAGGCGACCTGAGGCGCCTGTTTCAGCTGCGCGACCGTGTTCTCGATGGTCGTGCGGTAGCCGGTGTCGCTGAGTTGCTGCCCGTCGGGTGCGGCGAACACCACCCGCGCGGTGGCCCCGCCCGCGGACGCCTGCGGGAACCGCTCGCCGAGCAGGTCGATCGCCTGCTGCGACGGTGTACCCGGGATGCGGAACGCGTCGGAGGTCGGGCCGGACAGGGTCGCGGCACTGGTCAGCGCGGCCGCAAGGACGGCCAGCCACAAGGCGGCGACCAGCCATCGCCGGCGGAACGCGAGCCGGCCGAGCCGGTACAGAAGGGTGGCCATGAGAGGTCTCCAGTTCGAGATCGCGCGGGATCGTGCCGCTACCGCGGTGGTGCATGGCTACGTCAGGTGGTGGGGTCGGGACGGCGGGCGCTGCGGCACTTCCAACGCGGCCGGCGCGCCGATCCCGCATGAGTGGAGGTAGCGCCTCCAGTCATCGCCTACTGTAGCCGAAGTGGAGGCATCTCCTCCAAGTGGAGGTTGTGTCTCAAGTCATGTATCGTCAAGGAATGCCGCAGCGACGCAGTTCGACCGCCTCCTCGAACGGCGAGAACGCTGGAATGCTGGCAGCCGACCGGCCGTTGCGGCGCGATGCGGAGCACAACCGGCAGCGCATCCTGAGCGCTGCGCGGGAAGTGTTCGCGGCCCGGGGCCTCGATGTCAGCCTCGATGAGATCGCACACCATGCCGGGCTCGGTGTCGGTACGGTCTATCGGCGGTTCCCCAGCCGCGAACACCTGGTCGAGGCACTTTTCGAGGACCGGCTCGACCAGCTCGCTGCCTGGGCAGAGCAGGCACTAGCGGATGTCGACCCGTGGAATGGTCTGCAGGGGTTCATCGAACGGGCCACGGAGGCGATGACCGCCGATCGCGGCCTCACCGACGTATTGTTCAGCCGGACCTACGGCCGTGACCATGTCGAGCAGGCCAGGACGCGGCTGGACCCCCTGATCGGCGCCCTGGTCGAGCGCGCCCGGAACGCCGGCAGCCTGCGTGCCGATCTCGAGGCCGTGGATCTGATCCTGATCCAGTTCATGATCGGCGCTCTGATCGAGTACACCGAGCAGGTCGACCCCGGACTCTGGCGGCGCTACCTGGCTCTGGTGCTCGACGGCCTTCGATCGGTTCCGGGTCAGGCGGCCGTGCCGCGGGTGGCGCCCACCGCGGAGGCGCTGAGCACTATCGCCCGCAAGTGGAAGCCGCCGCGCCGCAGCGGCTCACCTGACTGACTGCGGCCGTCCCGGTCCGTGACCGTCCGGTGATCACCGAGCTGTCCGTGCCGGCCAGGGTCGGCGCGGAGCTCAGGTCCCACGAGTCGCCGATGCGGGACAGCTACCCAGGAGCAGTGCTGGGAAGGGCGCGCAGCAGGCTGCGCGCGAAGCCGCCGAAGCGTTGTGGGGTGAAGTCCGGGGAGCCGGTGAGGATGAGGCGGACCGTCTGTTCTCCGACGGCGAGCAGGGAGTGCGCGGCGAGTTCGAGGTCGAGGCCGGCCAGCCATGGGTGGTTTGTTCGGCCGGTCTCGAGCAGCGTGCGCAATTGGCTCAGGGCGAATCGGCGAGCCGCGGCATAGTGCTCGCGGGCCTCGGGCGGCGCCTCGTCGGTTCCGAGAGTGAGCAGACGCCAGGCGGCGGGATGCTCGGTGATGGCGTGGAGCAGGTTTTCGGCCGCGGCGGCCAGGGTGGTGGGAAGGTCGATGTCGTCGCTCAGCCGGGGCATGGCCTCCGCCAGGGCGGCGATCGCGTGTTGTTCCTCCCGTTCGAGCAGCGCGCGGATGAGCTGTCCGCGGTCGGGATAGGCGGCGTACACGCGGGGTTTGGCGATGTCCGCCGTGCGAGCGATGGCCTCCATGGAGGCCGCCGCGTAGCCGGACTCCGTGATGAGTCGCAGGGCGGCGTCGAGTACCTGATCTCGGCGGGCCTCGATCGGCATTCGGGGTTGCCGTTTGCGCGTGGGGTCGGTCATCAGTAGACCCCGGCGGGGCGAAGCCGGGGGATCAGCGCTATTTGCAGCGGTCCGGTGGCGAGCCAGACACTCGCGGGCCAGAAGGCGGGCGCGAGGCGGGCGGCCAGCGTCCGGCGGTTGCGCATGCCGGGGTCGTCGGCGCGCATGATCCGCAGGGCCCGGTTGGACACCGCGCGGTTGCGCAGGCCCCACTGCCGCCGGTCGGCCGCGCACCGGTCGATCAGCCGCCGGGCGACGGCCTGGTCCGGTGTGGCCAGTGCGCCGGAGACGGCTTTCGCGGCGTCGGTGGCGTCCATGACGCCGGAGTTCAGCCCGCGGGCGCCGAAGGGCGCGAACAGGTGTGCGGCCTCGCCGGCGAGCAGCACGCGGTGGTGGGGGTCGGTGTAGGAGTCGGCGACGACCTGGTGGAAGCGGTACGTCGACACCCACTGCACGTGGTCGACATGCCACGGGTCGACCACCTTCGGGAGCCATTCCCGCAGGCCGTCGGGGGAGGCGAGGTGCTCGGCGTCGTCGGTCGGCAGGCATTGCAGGTCGACCCGGATGCCGCCGGCGAAGGGTATGCGCAGGACGTTGCGGCCGGCGAGCTCGGGGCTGCGGTAGTGGAAGTAGCCGGGCGCGCGGGGGGCGGACGGCTCCGGGTGCTCGTCGACGTCGACGATGATGAACGGTGTGGCGTCGGTGTGGCCGTCCATGGCGATGCCCAGCGCCTTGCGTACGGCCGACCGGGCGCCGTCCGCGGCGATGACGTACGGCGTGCGGATCTGCTCGCCGGAGGCGAGCGTGATCGTGGCGCCGTCGGGGTCGGTGGTGATGTCGGCGACGGGAGCGTTCCAGCGGAACCGGACACCATGGGCGACGGCGGCGTCGTACACGAGCCGCTCGGTGACGGTTTGCGGCAGGCTGGCCGCGAACTTGTTCGCGATCGGACGCTTCGGCGCGCGCAAGTGGAAGACGCGCTTGCCTTCGTAGTACGTGTCGTAGCCGGCGAGGGGCGTGCCGCTCGCGGCGGTGGAGACCGCCTGGCCGAGGCCGGGCAGGACGGCGTCGAGCCGGCGCAGCGTCGGGTAGGCCAGCACGAGGGCACGACTGCCCGGACGCCGGCGGTCCTCCGGCTCGGCCTCCACGACGAGGACGTCGACGCCGCGCCGCTTCAGGTCGAGCGCGGCGACCAGTCCCACCGGTCCGGCGCCGACCACGACGCACGGTTCGTGCTCCGGGGTGATCGAGGGGTCCATGCTGCTCACCTGACCTTCACGACATAAGTACGGAACCGTAAGTACGGTAGCGTAACAAGCGTGGGGTCGGAAACCGGGCAAGGGTGACGAGCAGAACTACGTGTCCAGGACGCCGGGCGTCGGGCGCGTTGCGCCGTGCCGGCCGCGTACGGTGGCGCGAAATGCCAGCGGCGTCTGCCCGGTGCGCAGGTGAAAGTATTTGGTGAAGTTGGCGGCGCCGGAGAAGCCCAGACGTGCGGCGATGGCCGAGGCGGAGCGGTCGTCATGGGCGAGCAGGCGCTTGGCGTCCAGGATGACGCGACGGTCGATGAATTCCTTCGCGCCGATGCCGGTGGCGGCGAGGGTGGCCCGGGCGAGGGTGCGCGGCGAGTAGCCGAGCGCCCGGGCGTAGTCCTCGATCCGCCTGGTCCGGGCGAAGTCGCGCTCCACGGCGTCCCGGAACCGGAGAAACGTGTTGTTCGGTTCGGCGGCGGAGGTGTCTGCGCCGGGCGCCAGATAGGCGAGGCGAAGCAGGAGCCCGGCGAGCAGGTGGCGGAGCACCACGATGTGCACGTGCGCGGGCAGGCCGGGCGGCCTGGCGTGGAACTCACGACCCAGATGGTCGGCCGCATGACAGAGTGCCTGCGCGTCCTCGTCGGCCGGAATCAACAGCACCGGAGAGTGCGCGTCATCCAGCCGTGCGGCGGCAGTCGTGGCCGGATCGAGAAAGTCCTTCTCGAACAAGATCACGGTGCCCTCCGCGCTGGCGTAGTCGCCCACCTGAAGCATCTGCCCCGGACGTAGCCACAGCCATCGGCCCGGTTCGAGGGTGTACTCGGCGAAGTCCACGGTGTGCCGCATCGAGCCGCTGCTGAGGGTGAGCAGATGATGGAAGTCCAGGCGTACCAGCGAGGACAGGGCGTCGTTCCGGCCGGCACGAGCGCGCAACTCAGCCACGGACAACACCTCCAGCCCGGCTGGTGAACCAACCGGGGCGGCGAAGGTGACCTCGGGGATCTCCCGAGCAGGTTGTCGGATGGTGACCAGCCCCTGTCGCGTACGCATCCAATAAGAGATCGGCCCCAACCCTAAGACCCAAGTTGAGCTGACCCGCCGGGATGTTCGATCTCGACGCGTTCGTCTACGCGGCGCTGCGCGCCGGTGCCAGTGGATTCCTGCTCAAGGACACACCGCCGGCCGATCTGCTGGCGGTGATCGCGGCCGGCGACGGGCTGCTCGCGCCCGGCGTGACCCGCCGCCTGATCGCGGAGTTCGCCCGGCGTCCGGAGCCGAACGGGCCGATCACCGCGGACCTGGCCGGCGTCACTGAGCGGGAGCGCGAGGTGCTGGCGCTGATCGCCCGGGGCCTGTCCAACAGCGAGATCGCCGGGTACCTGCATCTGGGCGTCGGCACCGTGAAGACCCACATTCCACGGTGGTGTCCGTCAGGCGACGGCGGACAACGCGCGCCCGGCCAGGCCGAGCCCGACCACGACGATGAGGGCCGCCGTGGCCGACGGCGCCACCGCCTGCCACCGGGCGACGAAACGCAACCGGCCCTCGAGCCGGTCGCGGAGCCGGATGAGGAGCAGACCCGCGGCGGTCAGCGTCGCTGCCATGCCCACGCCGTAGGCGATCACCAGCAGCACGCCGAACAGGGTACGGCCGAGCGCCATCGCGCCCAGCAGGACGATCAGCGCCGACGGGCTCGGCACCAGCCCACCGGCGATCCCCAACCCGGCGATCCCCCACTTCCCCGGCCCGTGGCTGTGCCCGTGCCCGTGGTCGTGGCTGTGCCCATGCCCGTGGCTGTGCCCATGCCCGTGCCCGCGGTCGTGGCTGTGCCCGTGGGTATGCCCGTCCCCATGGGCGTGTCCGTGATCCGGGGCCGGTTGGGGCGCCGCCGCGGCGCGGGTCGACCTGCGGCGGCGGATGGCCGAGACGAGTGTCCCGATGCCGATCGACGCGACCAGGATGCCGCTCGCGACGCCCAGCCAGCCGAGCACCGCCTCCCCGGCGACGCCGGCGACCGTCGTCAGCAGCAGCCCCAGGATCAGGACGCCCCCGGTGTGCGTGATTGTCACCGTCGCGCCCACCGCCAGCGCGTCCCGCGGCCGGCCCTGCCGGCCGGCCAGGTAGGCGGCCATCACCGTCTTGCCGTGACCGGGCAGCGCCGCGTGCGCCGTGCCGAGCACCAGCGCTAGCAGCACGGCCAGCAGCCCCACGAGGGGCGTGAGCCGCTGCCCGCCGACGAGGTCGTCAAGCCACCGCTCGGCCCCGGCCAGCGGCCCGGTCAGGCCCAGCGGCCGCACCCCGGACCCCACCGAGCCACCGGAGGATGACGAGGCGCTGGCAGACGGCGAGGGGGCCGGCGCTGCGGCCGAAGCGGGCGCGACGGTGAGCGTCGCCGAGCGGACGTCCGGCGGCGACGTGAGCAGGTCGTCCGGGTAGTGGCGCAGTTCGTCGCTCAGGCTCGTGGTCGGCAGCGACGACCCGTCCAGCCGGACGCCGGAGCCGGCCGCCACCAGCTCGCGCCAGCCGATCCGGTCGTTGCGGAAGCTGTTGGTCACCGCGATTGCGGCGGGCCCGTCCAGCGGGGCCGGCGCGGACAGCCGGCATTCCAGGCGGCTCGTCTTCAGCCCGCCCGCGCCGGCGGCGAACACCAGGGACGAGTTCGAGACCGCCCAGCTCACCGCGGCGCCGTCGACCGTGACGGTCAGCGTGGAGACCGCCTCGGCGCACGATGCCGGCGGGTCCTGCAGCGTCGGCAACTCGGCGATGTCCGCCACCACGGTGGCGTCGATCCGGTCGGGGTGCAGGGTCAGGCCGGCGTACCGGTTGACCGAGAAGTTGCCCATCGGGTGCGCGGACGCCGGGCCGGCCGGCAGGGCGGCGAAGCCGACCACCGCGAGCGCGGCCACCAGCAAGAGACGCCTCATCGTTGTGCCTCCAAAGCGGACAGCGCCCGCGCGGCCGTCGGGCCGTCGGTGGGCGAGAAGTAGGGGTTGAGCTCGCGGACCCGCCGCAGGGCGGCACGGGCACCGGCGTCGTCGCCGACGGCGAGCGACACCGTGGCGAGGTGGTAGGCGTAGGACGCGTTGCGGGGGCCCAGGCCGGCGGCGCGGCGCGCGTACGGGAGAGCCTCGGCGTCGCGGCCCGCGGCGTGCAGCGCTCGCCCGAGCACGTCGGCGACGTCGGCGAACGGGCGGCGGCGCCACTCGGACCGCGCGAGCCGTACGGCGGAGGCGGCATCGCCGCGCGTGAGCGCCAGCTGCGCGCCGGTCAGGTCGTCGCTGCCGCCGTTCGCCACGAAGATCTTGTGTGCCGCGTCGGCCAGCTTCAGTTGCCGCTCCGCCTCGGGGGCCCGGCCGCCCAGGCGCAGCAGCTCGGCGTACTCCATCAGGGTGTCGGGTGTCGGGGTGCGGGTCGCGACGGTCGCGGCGTCCGCGATCGCGGCGTCGATCCGGCCGGAGGCGGCGGCGACGCGGGCGCGCCCGCGCAGCAGCGGCTGGTAGGACGGGTCGGCGGCGATGCCGGCGGCGTATTCGGTGGCCGCGCCCTCGAGGTCGCCCGCGAACCAGGCCAGGTCGCCCAGCTGGTTGCGGCAGAAGGCGACGTCGGCCGGGTCGACGGCGGCGTCGAGCGCGCGCCGCATCAGCCCGGTCGCCTCGGTGAGCCGTCCGTGTTGTTCGAGGTCGTAGGAGGCGCGGGCGTACGCGGCGAGGCCGGGGCGCAGGTCGAGCATCCGCTGGATCGCGGCGGTGGCGGCGGGCGCGTCGCCGAGCTGGGTGTGCGCGTCGGCGAGGACGCCGTACGCGTCGGCGTTGTAGGGGTTGCCGCGCAGCGCGTCCGTGGCGAACGTGCGGGCGGCGGCGAACTCGTGGCGGGCGTTGGCGAGGGCGCCGAGGCCGACGAGCGCGACCGGGTTGTCGGCGGCGCGGACCTTGAGCGAGCGGCGCAGCGCGCCCTCCGCCTTCGGGTAGAGGCTGGGATCCGCGGTCACCCGGGCCCGCTCGACGTAGGCGAGCCCGAGCGCGGCCCACGTCTCGTGATCGCGCGGCAGCTCGCGGAGGCGGGCCTGGGCGCGGGAGATGCTCTCGGCGAGCCGGTCGGCGGGTGCCTGCGCGGCGACCGGAGCCGGGGCTGGAGGCGGTGTCTCGCGGAGGCCGAAGACCGCGCCGGCGGCGAGGAGCGCCACGGCGGCGATGGACCCGGCCGCGACCGTACGGAGCGGACTGCGCATGGGGTACGTCCCTTCCGAGGCGGACGGGTCCGTCGGGACCCGCCCGCCTCCGGTTCGGTCAGAGCGGGATGGTGTCCTCGGCGCGGGCGAACGCCGGTGCGGTCCGCCGCCGGCGCAACCACCAGGTGGCCAGGATGGTGACCAGGGAACCGACGCCGATGACGGCGACCAGGATTCCGGTGGAGAGCGCCGTGCCGCTGGACGCCTGTGCGGAGACCGGGGACAGCGCCGGTCCGGAGTCGCCGACCGCCGCGGCCGGGCTCGCGTTCGTACCGGACTTTGCGGTGCCCGTACCCTTGCCGGCGTTGACCGCGCCCTGGTTCGGGAGCGCGACGTACGGGAAGACGTCTCCGAAGGTGTTGTCGTTGGCGTCGACCTTGTCGCCGGCGGCGAGCGCGTCGACCAGCTTGCCGGTCTGCGCGGCGCCCTCGACGGCCTGGACGGCGATGTCGACGGCGTCGTCGGTCAGCCGCCGCCCGTTCGGGAAGCCCTGCAGGTCCTTGGCGAGCACGCCGAGCCGGTTGGGCTGCGCGGTGACCGGCACGTTCAGGTTGAGCCGGAGCATCTCCGAGGGCCGGAACCGCTTCGCGTCGACGTCCATGTTGTTCAGCTGCGAGTTGAGGTCGGCCTTGATCGGACCGCCGGCCTTGGTGGTGATGCCGGTCAGGAAGATCTCGACCAGGTCGTTGCGCGGGGTCGCCGGCGCGGGCACACCGTAGATGCTCTCGATCAGCTTGGGGAGCTCCGGGTCGGTGACCCGCTTGACGACCGCGGGGATGCCGGCGTCCTTGTCGGGCGAGATCGAGTTGAACGCGTCCTTCAGGTTCGCCGGCACGACGACCTCGTTGACCAGCGGGTTGCCGAGCCGGGAGACCTGCACCCGGTCGCCGCGCGGGCCGAGCTCGGTCTGGCCGGTGACCCGCACCTTGGGCCGGTCGGTCGTGGTCCAGACGCCGATCACCGGGTTGCGCTTCGCGTCGCCGCGCAGGGCGACGTCCTTGAACGGCACCTGGATCGCGAGGCTGTTGACGTTGTAGCCGGCGAGGGTGTCCGTTCCGGTCTCGCTCAGGTCGCCGCCGTAGAGCAGGTCGAACACCCGCAGGTCGAGGAAGAACGGGTCGTCGGCCTGGCCGGCGAACAGCTTCCACCCGCCCTTGAGCTGGACGGTGGCCTGGTCGCGCAGCTTCTGGTAGTCGGGCATCGACGCCGCACCGATCCGGGACGGCGCTACCGGTGCGTCGCTGATCCGGGTCTGGAACGGGCCGCCGTTGAACGACGAGGAGAGGGTGTAGGTCTGCTTGAACAGCAGGTTCTTGTCGTCGAGCGAGGTCACCGGCCCGTTGTTGTAGAGGAACGTCGAGCCGCCGCGGCGGTCGACGTTCTTGAACGTCCAGCGGAACACGGCGTCGGCCTTGGCGTCGCCGTCGCTGTCGACGTTGATGTTGTAGGCGGCGTCGGTGGCGAACGGGTAGAAGTTCGGGCCGCCGTCGGGCTCCTCGAACGGGATCCAGTTCGCGATGAGGTTCACGTAGCCGGGCCGCTCGGGGCTGACGAACGCGTACAGGTCGGTGTTGTCGGCCGCCGGGTCGCTCGCGATCAGGGGCGCCTCCCGGTGGCTCGACGCCGACGAGACCTGGGGCCCCAGCCCGGCGAGGGCCCCGGCGAGAACGATGCCGGTGGCGGCGAGAGCCGGTACGACCCTGCGCCTTCTCCGGTGCGGTTGAGTGGTCATCTCTGTCCTCCCGTAGGGATGCCTGCGGGAGGACTTCGTTTACGCGGATGGGGGCGGATGGGGATGAGTCGGCTTCCTGTCAGTAACCCATCCGCGGCGCCGGCGGCTCCGAATACGCCTTCCGCCTACTCTCGCCCGGGCCGGTCAGAAGATCAGGCGATACCGATACGGCAGATAGGCGTGCCGGGCGACCGCGACCACCACGATGGCCCGCCGCATGCCGTGCGCGCGCCCGCTCTGCTCAAGAACCGTCGCCCGGGTCCGGGCCGGGTCGGCCCAGGCCACGAAGAGCTGGACGTGCTCGGCGGCGCGGTTCGCGGGCACCAGGCGCAGCAGGATGTCGCCGCGCTGCAACTGGGCCCAGCGGATCCGGGTGGACACCCTCGGCAGCTCCCACGTCACCAGCGCCCGGCCCAGGCCCGGCTGCCGCGGATTGATCGCCCAGGCCATCGACACGAATCCGGAGCAGTCCGGGCGGTACCGCCGGCCCCGGTGCAGGTCCCAGACCGCCAGCCGGTTGTCCTGCGAGTAGGCGACGTCGCGGCGTACCCAGTCAGCGGCCCTGCGCATCACCTGGGCGCGGCTGATCCGCCCGCCGTACGCGGTGGTGGCCTGCGGCCGTACCGGATCCGCCCGGGCCGGAACGGCCGCCGTGACGGCGGCAGCCACCGCGAGGGCCAGCGCGGCGCGGATACCGATCGTCATGGCGGCGGTGCATTCACCAGACAACTCCATCACACCTTGCGGCCCGCTGCCCCGCAGAAACTGATCAGGCCCGCTGCCGGAGGACCACCTGTCCAACCGTGTCCAAGATGCCCTCCGGGCGCGCAACGGTCCGACCATGATGACCGGACCTGGTGCCCCGGCCCCGTCAAGGAAGAAATATCGTGAAATCAACTCGAAGAACTGCGATCGCAACGGGAATGCTGTTCATCGTTGCGACCATCGCCGCGCTCGCGGCAGCCGTGGTCGAACCCGCCCTCGCCGGGACCGACTACCTGACGGGAGTCGCCGACCATCCCCACCGACTGGCCGCCGCTGCGCTCCTCTACCTGATCGCGGCAGGAACCAGCGTCGGCATCGCCATCGCCCTCTACCCACTGCTGACGAAGGTCAACGCCGCCCTGGCGCTGGGATCGGTCGTCTTCAGAACCATCGAAGCGGTCTTCTACACCGCCGCGGTCGTGAGCCTGCTGTCCATCCTGCCCCTCGGCCAGCACCTCGCCACGGCACCGGCCGACAGCCGTGCGCCGATTTACGCAATCGCCGACTCACTGCTCAGCATGCGCGACCACTCCACGCTCGCCGGCGTCTTCGCCTTCTGCCTGGGCGCCCTGATGTACTACACCCTGTTCTATCGATCGCGACTCGTTCCCCGGTGGCTCTCGGGCTGGGGCGTGGCCGGGGCTCTCCTGATGATGACCGCCGGCCTGCTGGCGCTGTTCAGCAACAGTCCCGTGACCGGCTACGCGCTCTTGATCCCGCCTATCCTCGTCCAGGAAATGGTCTTTGCCGTCTGGCTGCTGGTCAAAGGCTTCAGCCCGTCGCCCCTTACGTCCGGGGCGCCATCCGAAGACTCAACCGCTCACCGGTGACGCTGGACCCCTGGGTGTCAGACTGGACTGCAAAGGCGCGTGGGCACCCGGGTGTTCATCACTGAAGGCGTCGTTGTCCACCCGCTGGGGTAGGAGGGAGTCGTGGGCGTGGAGGATCTCCGGTCCACACTGATCGTTCCGCCGCCGGCCGGCATGGTGACGACGGCCCGGTCACGCGCTGAGCTGATCGCCCTGATCACCTTTGTCGGATTGTGGCTCGTCGGCAGTATCGGCCCGGCCATCCCGCGCTGGTCCGGCCTGCCCGCCGGGTTGTTCATCGTGCTCGGCCTGATCGTGGTGGTCCCGACTTTGATCGCGATCGGGTGGGTCTCCCGCCCGACGGCCAATGCCGCGATGGTCCTCAGCGCGCTGGTGGCGTGCGTGGCCATAGTGGCGTGCTTGTTCAGCGCCACGGTGAACGGCTACGACCTGGTGGTCGGACCGCATCGGGCCGGACACGCTTCCGTGCTGGCGTGGGCCTGCCTGACCGCGTTGCTGAGCTTCGTGGCGTTGATGGCCGTCGTCGGGATACTGTTGGAACAGCAAGATCGGATACCCGTCGTCGAACGGCACACGCGAATCGTGGCGCGGGTTCGCGAAGGTCAGTGGGTCACCCCTGGCACCCAACCGCCGGCGTTGCTCACCTCGCTACTGGACACTCCGGGCGTATGTGGTTATCGACTGGAGCCGGAATCCCACTTCCCGTACGCCGTCGTCGGCGGCGAGCGGGTCGTGCTCATCTGTCTGGCGCTGCCGGACGCCCACCTCCTCGATGAGCTGGAGGCGCAGACGCGGAAGTGGCAGCAACTGCTCCGCGAGGCGGACAGCCGGACGCAGGTCAGAAGCGTCCTGATCCTGCCCGCCGACGATGAGCCCCCACCGCAGGCGGGCCAACTGTTCGCGCTGGGCCTCATCGCGATCACCGCGCAGGACCTGCTGGCTACCGTGAGCCCGTGGCTGGGCGAGCCCGATCACGTCAGCATCCCGGTCGCCGCGGCGCTGATTTCGGCGGACTACTGACCCACCGGATCGGGCGGGCCACCTTGTCGAACGATGTCCTTGAGTGGATGGGAGCGCTCCCGTAACATCCCGGACACACCATTGTTAACGTTCACTCTTGGCCGGCCGGCCGCGGCCAGGACGTTCCGGGAGGTCCCATGTCGTCTCTACCTGTCAGTCGGCGCCGCCTGCTTCAGGCCGCTGGTGTCGGCGCCCTGGCCTCGGCGGCCGGTGGCAGCTTGTTCGCCGCGCGCCCGGCTGCCGCGGCGACCGTTCCGCCGGTGCGGGCGGACCTCGGCGTCTCGGCGTATGCGTTCGACCTCGGTCAGGTGCGGCTCACCGCCGGCAGATTCCTGGACAACCAGAACCGGACGCTCGCCTACCTGCGGTTCGTCGACGTCGACCGGCTGCTGTACAACTTCCGCGCCAGCCACCGGCTGTCGACCAACGGGGCCGCGGCGACCGGCGGCTGGGACGCCCCGTCGTTCCCGTTCCGCACCCACATGCAGGGACACTTCCTGACCGCCTGGGCGCAGGCCTATGCCGTGCTCGGCGACACCACGTGCCGGGACAAGGCCAACTACATGGTGGCCGAGCTGGCCAAGTGCCAGGCCAACAACGGCACCGCCGGGTTCGGCGCCGGATACCTCTCCGGCTTCGGGGAGGCCGACTTCACCGCGCTGGAGGCGGGCACCCTGTCGAACGGCAACGTGCCCTACTACTGCATCCACAAGACCCTGGCCGGGTTGCTGGACGTGTGGCGTTACATCGGCAACGACCAGGCGCGGACCGTGCTGCTCGCGCTGGCCGGGTGGGTCGACACGCGTACGGCGCGGCTGAGCTCCAGCCAGATGCAGACGATGCTGGGCACCGAGTTCGGCGGCATGAACGAGGTGCTGGCCGACGTCTACCAGCAGACCGGCGACCAGCGCTGGCTGACCGCCGCGCAGCGGTTCGACCACGCCGCGGTGTTCAACCCGCTGGCGTCCAACTCCGACCAGCTCAACGGCCTGCACGCGAACACCCAGGTGCCGAAGTGGATCGGTGCCGCCCGCGAGTACAAGGCGACCGGCACGACCCGCTATCGCGACATCGCGACCAACGCGTGGGCCATCGCGACCGGAGCGCACACCTACGCCATCGGCGGCAACAGCCAGGCGGAGCACTTCCGCGCGCCGAACGCCATCGCCGGCTACCTCAGCAACGACACCTGCGAGCACTGCAACTCCTACAACATGCTCAAACTCACCCGGGAGCTGTGGCTGCTCGACCCGAACCGGGCGGCCTACTTCGACTTCTACGAGAAGGCCCTGATCAACCACCTCATCGGGGCGCAGAACCCGGCCGACAGCCACGGCCACGTCACCTACTTCACCCCGCTGAACCCCGGCGGCCGGCGCGGCGTCGGCCCGGCCTGGGGCGGCGGCACGTGGAGCACCGACTACAACAGCTTCTGGTGCTGCCAGGGCACCGGCGTGGAGACCAGCACCAAGCTGATGGACTCCGTCTACTTCTACAACGGCACCACGCTGACCGTGAACCTGTTCGTGCCGTCGGTGCTGACCTGGTCGCAGCGCGGCATCACGGTCACCCAGACCACGACGTACCCGGTCAGCGACACCACCACCCTGACCCTGTCCGGCACGATGAGCGGGTCGTGGGGCATCCGGGTCCGGATCCCCGGCTGGACGCAGAGCCCGGTCATCACCGTCAACGGCACCGTCCAGACCGTCACCAGCACGCCGGGCAGCTACGCCACCATCACCCGGGCGTGGGCCGCCGGGGACACGATCGTGGTGAAGCTGCCGATGCGGGTCGTCATGCAGGCCGCGAACGACAACGCGAACGTGCAGGCGATCACCTACGGTCCGGCGGTGCTGTGCGGCAACTACGGCAACACCAGCCTGTCCGCGCTGCCCGCGCTGACGGTGTCGTCGATCGCCCGCAGCAGCGCCACCAGCCTCGCGTTCACCGCCACGGCCAACGGTGCCACGGTGAACGTCGGCCCGTTCCACGACGCGCAGGGCTTCAACTACACCGTCTACTGGAACGCGAGCGGCAGCGTCGCCGAGACGTACAAGCTCGTCAACGTCGGCTCCGGCATGGTCCTGGGCGTCAAGGACATGTCCACCGCCGACGGCGGGCTGGCGCTGCAGTGGGGCGACACCGGCACGGCCGACCACAACTGGGTCATGGTGACCGACGGCGACGCGGTCAAGCTCCGCAACGTCAACAGCGGCAAGGTCCTCGGCGTCGAGAACATGTCGACCGCCGACGGCGCCCGCGTGCTGCAGTGGGCCGACAACGGCACCGCGGACCACCGCTGGGTGCTGGTCAACAACGGCGACGGCACCTACAAGCTCCGCAACGTCAACAGCGGCAAGGTCCTCGGCATCCAGAACAACTCCACCGCGCAGGGCGCCCAGGCCGTCCAGGACGCCGACAACGGCGGCGCCGACAACAAGTGGCGGCTCGTCAAGCTCAGCTGACCGGGCTAGGCGATCCAGGGCCGGACCGAGTCGCGCACCACCAGGTGCGTGCCGAGGATGACGTGCTGAGGGCTGCCGCCGTGCGCCTCGTGCTCCAGCGCGAGCCGCACGGCGGTCGTCGCACCATCGCATACCCTCCGCTCTGGGCGATGTCAGGCCGGTGACCAGCGGACCGGTGCGCCGGCCACCGGATAGCGCGCGTAGGCCGGCTCGGCACCGAGCACCACCTCGACCCGCTCCCCGTCCGGAAACTCCACGCCGACCGCGTCCCCGTCGACCGTCGCCACGACCGACTCCCGCAGCGCGCCGGGAACGACGCGATCGCCGGTGAGCGCGATCAGCGAGACATAGACGGCGCTCCCGCCGGGATGCTCGGGCGCTGTCAGGTACGGGGTGACGGAGCACCCGCCGTACGCGTTGGCGTCGACCGCCCGGGCCACCGCGGCCTCGCCGAAGCCGTGCAGGGCGACCACGACGCTGGCCAACCCGTCCGGCCGGCCGGCGGCGGCCCAACCGGGTCCGATGTGTACGGTCGGCGGCCGGTCGCCGGCCAGCGCGTATCCGCCCTCGCGCACCCCGCAGCCCGGCGGCGCGGTCACCCGGTGCACGCGCACCTCCCACGGCCCGCGCACCACCGACGCGGTCTCCACCCGCACCGGCCCGTCGGGCAGCACGTCCTCGTACGCCGACGCCGCGAACCGGTCGTACGCGGCGATCGGCTCGATGCGGCGGCGGCGCGAGATCGTGCCGTCCGGCGCCACCACGGCGAGGTGGCCGTCGACCGCCCGCACCCGTGCCTCTTCGCCGGACTCCGGGGCGGCGTGCGAGGCGTACCCGAAGCGGGTGTAGTGCGGGTCCTCCAGCCCGTTGGCGGCCAGGTGCCGGGCCCGGTCGCTGCCGTGGTTGACCACCCGCACGATCCCGTCATGCCGGGTGGCGTGCAGCAGCCAACCGGGGCCGGGCATGGCGACGACCTGGTCACCCTCGTCGATCGGCGCGGCTGCCTCCCGTACCGTCCATGTCGGATGGTCGGCGGGCAGCAGCAGGCCGAGGAACGCCTTGCTGGCCCAGTACGGCGAGGCCGGCCCGGAATAGGGCTGGGTGCAGGGCAGGAACCGCTCGTACCAGCCGAGGCTGAGCAGCCCGCGCTCGTCCGGCACGCCGCGCTCGGCGAAGTGCCGCAGCACGCCGCTGGCGATCCGGCGGGTGCGGCCGGCGGGCAGCGGGCTGGCGTTCATCAGCTCCCCGAGCCACAGCGGGGCGACGCCGGCGAACCGGTAACACAGCGACCGGCCCTGGTGCACCGGCGCGCCGTCCCGGGCGAACATGTGCTGATACTGGGTCAGGAAGGCGCGCAGCCGCTCCCGGTAGCGGTCGGCCCGCCCGTGGTCGCCGGACATCCGGGCCCACATCATCGGGTAGAGGTGCATCGCCCAGCCGGCGTAGTAGTCGAAGCAACGCCCGTCGCCGTCGGTGTACCAGCCGTCCCCGACGTACCACTGCTCGATCCGGTCCAGCCCGCCGGCGATCGCGGCCGGGTCGTGCGGCGCGCCGACGTTGGCCAGGAACTGCTGGATCACCACCGGGAACAGCACCCAGTTGCTCTGCCACGTCCGCTTGCCGGCGAAACCGGTCAGCCAGCCCACGACCCGCTCCCGCACCAGTGGGTCGAGCCGGTCGAACAACCACGGGCGGGTCTCGTGCAGCGCCAGCGCGATCGAGGCCGCCTCCACGATCTGCTGGGAGCAGTCGGCCTGCGCCGGCCACGCGTACCGGTGGCCGGGGTCGGTGCCGTGGGCGAGTCCGTCGGCGTACCGCTCGATGAGGCCCGCCGGCGCCTCGCCGCCGGCGCCGGCGATGCGGAAGGCGGCGAGCAGGAAGGTGCGGGCGTACCCCTCCAGGCCGTCGCTCTCCAGGCCGGCGCCGCCCGGCCGGCCGGGCAGCCGGACCTGGGCGAAGCCGGGCGCGGCGAAGGGCACCACGGCATCCAGCAGGTGATCGGCGGCGGACTCCCAATGCGCCCGGGTCCACCCGGTATGCGGCGAAAGCCACGCGTCGACCGGGGGATGCCTAGTTAAAGCGTTTGCGTCGATGGCGCCGAGCATAGAGCACGATCAATTACCGAAGGCCCCGATCGCGAGGATCAGGGCCTTCGGCATCGGGCGGTCAGTCAGCTTGCGAGCGCGACGGCGCCCGCGCGCAGGAGGATGCGCATGGTGGTTTCTCCCCGTGGATTGACTCCCGATCGATCGGGGCCGGAGCCCTGGTCGATCGATTGCACGGACGACATTAGCGAAAGTCGGCTGCCGCCACGGTCCCGAAGTCCACAGTGGGCCGCTCGAAGGCGCCGAGTTGCCCGGATCGGGGAGATCTTGGAGTGCGAACCACAGCTGACCATCCACGCGTAGCCGGTTTGGCGCGGTTGGTCACCATGGGCACATGGCCGACACCTCGCCGCCCCCTCCTGCGCCGGCCGGTGGCCTTCGGCTCCGGCCGCCCCGGCACCGGCTGGACCGGCGCTTCATCGTCTGGCGGACCCTGCAGGCCCTGCCCTGGGCGGTCGGCGTGCTGGGCACGCTGGGCGCGATCTACGGGTACGCGGAGAGCACGCGCCCGTGGCTCGGCCCGGTCCTGCTGGTCGCCGGCCCGATCTACGCGGTCACCATCGCCGTCATGCCGACCTGGCGATACCTCGTGCACCGCTGGGAGGCCACCGACGACGCGGTGTACGCGCTCGGGGGCTGGCTGACCAGGAAGTGGCAGATCGTGCCGATCTCCCGGATCCAGAGCATCGACACCGAGATCGGGCTGATCCAGCGGTTCCTGGGGCTTGCCACCGTCACGGTCACGACCGCCTCCTCAGAGGGAAAGATCGCGATCGAGGGCCTGGACCTGCGGGTCGCCGAGGAGACGGTGGACCGGCTGCGCGAGGTGGCTGCGGCGACCGAGGGTGATGCCACGTGAGCGCGCCGGCTTCCGTCGAGGAGCCCTGGCGGCGCCTCAGCATCCGCGTCGTCTACCTCGATCTGGTCCGGGTGGCGATCTCGCTGGCCACCGGCTACCTCGGCACCGTCCTCGGCGATGATCCGGTGTGGCCGTTGATCGCCGGCTCCGGCGCCGGGCTCCTCGGCGCCCTCGGGGATCTCGTCCGCTGGCGGACGACCCGCTACCGGATCACCTCGCGGCGGGTGGAGATGCGCAGCGGCTGGCTGGCCCGCAAGCATCGCATCGTCGCCCGGGACCGGATCCGCAGCGTCGACAGCTCGGCGCGGCTGCTGCCCCGGCTGTTCGGCCTCCGCACCGTCCATATCGGCTCCGGGGAGTCCGAATCGTCCTTCAAGCTCGACGGCCTGGACCACCAGCACGCCGTCCGACTCCAACAGGAGCTCATGCCGGGGTCGGCGCCGAGCGCGACACGGGAGCCGGTGGCGGGGCAGGCCCCGAGCGCGACGCCGGAGTCCGCGACGCCGGAGACCGAGGCGGGGGATCCGGAGCAGGTCATCGCCCGCCTGCGCCGGGAATGGGTGCCGCTGAACGTCTTCACGGTCTGGTCGGTGTTCGCCGCCGCCAGCCCGCTCTTCGGCCTGCATTGGCTCCTGCGTCCGGTCGGCGTCGACCTGTTCGGCATCGGGCGCGGGTTGCTGGGCTGGGAGTCGCGCGGGTTGGTCTGGAACGTCGTTCTCGTCCTCGTGATCGCGTACCCGATCGGGGTCTTGGTCACGACCGGCACGTTCCTGATCGGATACTGGAACTTTGAGCTGGTCCGCAAGGGCACGCCGCCGGCCACGGCCCTGGTGACGCGCCGGGGCCTGCTGAACACGCAGACCGTGCAGCGCACCGACGCGCGGCTGCGCGGTATCGCGTTCGCGGAGCCGCTGGCGTGGCGATGGCTGCGGCTCACCGAGACCAAGGTGATCGCGACCGGGCTGCGGCAGGTCGGCGAGTCCGCGACGAGCGGCGTCCTGCCCCGGATCCGGCTGGGCGAGGCCCGCGACCTCGCCGCGAAAATCCTGCCTGACGGCAGCCGGCCATTGGAGAAGGCGCTGCATCGGCATCCGCGGGGTGCGCTCGTACGGCGGCTCGGCTGGGCGGTGTACGGCCCGGCGCTCGCCTCCGGGGCCCTGCTGCTGTTCGGCCACGCCGGCGCGCTGCCGGGCTGGGTGTGGCCGCTGCCGCTGATCCTGGTGCCGCTGACGGTGCCGGCCGCCGTGGTGGCGTACCGGTCGCTGGGCCACGGGCTCGCCGGGCTGTACCTCGTCGTCCGCCGTGGCGTGTTGAAGCGCCGCACCGTGGCGTTGCAGCGGCGCGCGGTCATCGGCTGGACCTTGGAGCAGTCGATTCTCCAGCGCTGGGGCGGCCGCATGACGGTCGGCGTCGCGACGGCCGCGGGCGGCCGCTATTACCCGGCGCCGGACATGAGCGTGGAGCAGGCCCTGGCCTTCGTCTCCGGGGCGACGCCGGAGCTCGCGCGGCGCTTCATCGACCCGGAAGGCCAGGCATAGTCGTGGCGAGCAGGCCGAGCGCGAGGCCCAGCGCCGGACTGACCGGCCCGTCAGGCGGTGGTGTGCCGCACCCACGGCACCAGGCGGCCCTCCAGCAGCACCAGCGCGTAGAAGAGCGCGATGCTCATCAGCGCCAGCAGGGCGATCGCGGCGAACGCCAGGGCCGTGTCCGCGCCCGCGTTCTGGATCACGAAGCCGAGCCCGGCGGTCGCCCCGAACAACTCGCCCACCAGGGCACCGATCACGGCCAGCGGCATCGCGGTCTTCAGGCCCACCATGATCTGCGGGAGCGCGGCCTGCCACCGTACCCGGGTGAAGGTCTGCCAGCGCGACGCCGAGAGCGAGCGCGTCAGCTCGATGAGCTCCGCCGGGGTCGCGCTCAGCCCGGTGGCCGTGGCCAGCACGATCGGGAAGAAGCACATCAGCGCGGCCATGACCACCTTCGGCCCGGGGCCGAAACCGAGCCAGACCAGCAGCAGCGGGGCGAAGGCCAGCTTCGGTACGGCGTTCAGCGCCACCAGGGCCGGATACATCGCGCGGGCCAACAGGTCGGAGGCCGCCAGCAGGGCGCCCACGAGGATGCCGGCCGCGGCCGTGAGAACGAAGCCCTGCACGGTCTCCGTCAGCGTCACCCACGCGTTCTCCAGCAGATAGCCGGGCCACCGCAGGAACGCGTCGAGCACCGCCCGGGGCGTGGGCACCAGGAACGACTCGATGTCGAACGCGATGATCACCAGCCACCAGGCACCGACCGTCGCCGCGCCGCCGAGCAGGGCGAGCCCCAGCGAGCCGCGCCACCCCGACCACGCGCGCAACCGGGTCGTCAGCCCTTCGGCACCAGGGCGAACGAGATCACGTCGTCCGGCCGCACCGCGCCGGCCGCACCCGCTTCGCGGATGACCGCGAGGCTGCGCTCGACCTGGGCGCGGTCGATCGTCCCGGCCGGGCCCGCGACCGGTTTCACGTACGGTGCCATCAGCTTGATCTCCGCGGCGGCGACCTGCACGGGCTGAGCCTGCTGGTACTTCGCGAAGATCGCCGCGGCCTCGTCGGGGTGCTCGGCGGCGTACGTCAGGCCCTTGAGCACCGCGGTGTTGAAGCGGGTCACCCGGGCGGGATCGCCGGTGGCGGCGGGCTTGCCCACGGCCAGCCCATTGCCGTAGAGCTCGGGCAGCGCCTCGCTGTACGGCAGCACGACCGCCTTGCGCCCCTTGGCGGCCGCCTCGACCCCGGGCCGGCCGACGATGAACTGGGTGGCCGCGTCGATGCTCCCGGCGGCCAGGCCCTGCGCCATCTGCTGGGCGGGCATGTTGACCCAGCGGATGCCGGCCGGGTCGGTGCCGGTGAGCTTCGCCCACGGCTCGAAGAGCACCCGCACGACGCCGCCGGGAATGTAGGCGATGCGCTTGCCGGTGAGGTCCTTCGCGGTGCCGACACCGGAGCCCTCGAGGGCCATCAGGCAGGCGAGGGTCTGCTGGTGGATCGCGCTCACCACGGTGAAGTCGGTGAAGGTGCCCTTGCCGTACTCGATGAGCGCGGCCGTGATGTCCACGACCGCGAAGTCCGCCTGGCCGCCCTGCAGCAGCTGGAGGTTCTGGTTGGTGCCGTTGCCGGGCTTGACCTGCACGTCGAAGCCGGCGGCCGCGAAGAAGCCCTTGTCTTGCGCGACGTAGACGTAGGCCTCCCGGCCCTGCAGGCCGACGCCGGTGAGATAGGTGACCTGCTCCAGCCCTTGCGCCTCATCCGGCTCGTCGCCGGTGCAACCGGCCAGCAGCGCGAGGGCGAGGAAGGCCACCGCCAGCCGCCTCATGGCCGGCGCCCGAGCGTCTGGTCGTTGTCGAACGGGTATGGCGACGCCATGCCATCGACGATAACCGATGATCACGGGGAATGGCGCCCACGGGACCGTGCCATTGACCTTCACCGCTGGGTCTCACTACGCTCCCGTTGCCGACTTTCGTGGGTTTGCCTAGAAAGTTTCGAGGATTCATGGCCGACGTCATCGCCAACCCGGTGATTCCCGGGTTCCATCCCGATCCGAGCGTCTGCCGGGCCGGTGCGGACTACTACCTCGCCTGCTCCAGTTTCGAGTACTTCCCCGGGGTGCCGATCTTCCACAGCCGGGATCTGGTGCACTGGACCCAGATCGGCAACGCCCTCGACCGGCCGAGCCAGCTGCGCCTGCCGCCGGGCACCGTCTCGTCGGGCGGGATCTACGCGCCCACGTTGCGCCACCACGACGGCCGCTTCTGGCTGATCACCACGAACGTGCAGGGCGACGGCAACCTGCTGGTCACGGCCACGGATCCGGCCGGGCCGTGGTCCGACCCGATCCGGTTGCCCGCAGTGGGCGGCATCGATCCGGACCTGGCCTGGGACGAGGACGGCAACTGCTGGTGCACCTACGCCGGCGTGGGGCAGGTCCGCATCGATCCGCGCACCGGCGAGACGTTCGGCGAGCCGCGCCGGATCTGGTCGGGCACGCCGGGCGCCAAGGCCCCGGAAGCGCCCCACCTGTACCGGATCGGGGAGTACTGGTACCTGCTCATCGCCGAGGGCGGCACGGAGCGCGGCCACGGCGTCTCGATCGCCCGTGGCCGCACGCCCGCGGGCCCGTTCGAGCCGTGCCCGGCGAACCCGATCCTCACCCACCGCGGCACCGATCACCCGGTCCAGAACACCGGGCATGCCGACCTGGTGCAGGCGCCCGACGACTCGTGGTGGATGGTGCTGCTCGGGGTGCGGCCGCGCGGCGGCACGCCCGGCTGGCACGTGCTCGGCCGGGAGACGTTCCTCGCGGCGGTGAGCTGGGTTGACGGCTGGCCGGTCGTCGGCGGGTTGTCGACCAGGCTGCCCGCACCCGGGTGGCCGCTGCTGCCGGGCGGGGCCGACGCCGTTCGCGACGACTTCGACCTCAGCGAGTTGCACCCGCGCTGGATCTCGCTGCGCCACCGCCCCGCGGATCTCTGCACCACCAAGGACCGGACCGGATGGCTGACCCTCCAGGGCGGCGGTGGGTCGCTCGACGATCTGGACGTGACCTTCGTCGGCCGCCGCCAGCAGCACCTGTCCTGCCGGGTGCGCGCTCTGGTCGATCCGGCGGAGGGCCGCGGCGGCCTCGCCGTACGCCTGGACGAGCACCACCACTACGAGATCGAGGTGGCGACCGGCGAGGCACTCCTGATCAGCCGCATCGGACCCCTGCGATCCGTCGTCGCGCGGCGACCGGTGCCCACCGGGCCCGTGGTGCTCCGGGTCGAGGTGACCGCCACGGAGTCGCTGAGCGACGCCCGCACCGGTCCCGACACGCTGTCCTTCGGGGTCGAGGAGCCGGACGGCACCACGACGACGCTCGGCACGCTCGACGGGCGGTATCTGTCCACCGAGGTCGCCGGCGGCTTCACCGGTCGCGTCATCGGCATGTACGCCGCCGCCGGCACCGTCCACTTCGACTGGTTCGACTACAGGCCCGCCGGCGCCACCACGAACGGCGACCCCGGTGAGTGACGGATCTCCGGGGCGGAAGCCGGACGGCGACCACCGCGGCGGCGACCACCGCGGCGGCGACCACCGCGGCGGCGACCACCGCGGCGGCGACCCGTCCAGGCCGGTGACCATCGCCTACATCGCCGAGTCGGCCGGCGTCTCGGTGCCCACCGTGTCGAAGGTGATCAACGGGCGGTCGGGCGTCTCGGCGGACACCCGGGCCCGCGTCGAGGATCTGGTCAACCGGCACAAGTACCGCAAGCCTGTCGCGGCGCACCGCAGCAACGTCGTGGAGCTCGTATTTCGAGAGCTGGAGAGCCTCTGGGCCGTGGAGATCATTCGCGGTGTCGAACGGGTGGCCCGCAAGCACCGGGCGGGAGTGCTGGTGTCCGCGTTCGGCCTGCACGACTCGACCCCCGCGGCATGGGACGACACGGTCGCCCGGCGGCCGCACTGCGTGCTGTCCGTGGCGCAGCTCTCCGCGGCCGAGCGTGACGAGCTCAAGGCGAAGGGCATCCCGTTCGTCGTGTTCGACCCCACCGGCGAGCTGCCGGACGACGTGCCGTTCGTCGGCGCCACCAACTGGAGCGGCGGCCGCGCGGCGACCCGTCACCTCCTGGAGCTCGGCCATCGCCGGATCGCGATGATCAGCGGGCCGGACCACGTGCTGTGCTGCCGCGCCCGGCAGGACGGGTACCGGTCGGCCATGGAAGCGGCGGGCCTGACCGCCGGGCCCGAGCTGCTGGTGCACGCCGACCTGACCCGGGAGGACGGCCGCGCCGCGGCGGCCCGCCTGCTGGCCGGCCCGGAGCGCCCGACGGCGATCTTCGCCTCCAACGACCTGCAGGCGCTCGGGGTCTACCAGGCCGCGCGCGCGGCCGGGCTGCGCATTCCGGAGGACCTGAGCGTGGTCGGCTTCGACGACCTGCCGGTGGTGGCCTGGGTGGAGCCGCCGCTGACCACCGTGCACCAGCCGCTCACCGAGATGGCCGTGGCGGCCACCGAGCTGGCGATGTCCCTGGGCCGCGGCGAGAAGGCACCGCAGATCGGCCTGGAGATCGCCACCACGCTGACCGTCCGGAACAGCACGGCGCCACCCAGCGGGTGACGCCGTGCCTGCGCCGGCTCGTCAGCTGGTGCTGCCCGTCACCGAGGTGCCGTTCTTGGTGATGACGTACGTGATCTGGGTGCCGCTCCAGAAGTGGAAGGTCAGGGTGACCCGGCCGTCATTGACCTCGGTGAAGAACTCGGGTTTCACCGTGATCGTGTTGGCGTTGTAGTCGGGCTGGAAGTGGGTCCAGAACTCCTTGTAGGAGGTCCAGTTGGCGGGGCCGGCGTTGCTGCCGTCGGCGTACCTGGCCTCCATGGTGGCGAGTTGGTCGCCGCGGAACTGGGTGGGGATGGCCAGCGAGGTCGTGCTGCCGGTCGTGCTTGCCTGAATGGGCGGGTCGTAGCTGATGATGCTGATCGGCCACGGCACGCCCGCGGAGAAGCGGGCCTCGATGGTGGCGTTGACGCCGTAGGCCCGGTTACCGGCCAGCCGGGTCACGGCCGCGGCGGTGAGGGTGAGCGTGGTGCCGGACACGGTGTAGTCGGTGCCGTTGGCGAGATCGGCGGTGCCCTGCCGTAAACCTTGGAAGGTCGTGCCGTTGAGGTTGAGGGTGAGCGCCTTGCCGGTGATGGCGCTGCTGCGGGGCACGTACACCTGGTCCGAGGACGCGGTGCCCGACCGCGTGGTCCAGCCCGCCTTCATCATGGCGAACACGCCCGGGTCCCGCCATTGCAGCGCGTTGCGGTCCAGGAACTGACCCGCGTCCCACACCATGGTGGTGAGGTTCCGGATCCGGGCGTGATAGCCGACGGCCTCGATGAACTTCAGGAACTCGCCGCGCTCGATGACGCCGGGCCGGTTGTGGTCCCAGCTGAGCAGGGCCCACTCGCCGACGATGACCGGGATCCCGCGAGCGACGAAGGTATCGCGGACGCGGTCGAAGGTCCCGGTCAGGTCCTGTTCCACGTCGGCGTTGTACCGGGTGCCCCCGGCGATGTTGACGCTGAACGGCCACCATCCGTAGAAGTGCACCGTCGCGGCGAGGTTGGGGTCACCCAGCTGGTCGAACGTGGCCGTCAAGGCGTCCAGCCGGCCCTGCTCGGCGTTGGTGTAGAGGGTGGGCAGCACCAGCAGCCGGGTGGAGTTGTTCCCGCCCGACCGGCGCACGAGGCGGACGAAGTCGGTGTTGAGCTCGTTCAGCAGCTGATAGTTCTGGTCGTCCCCGGAGGTGCCGGTGAACGTCGGTTCGTTGATGCTCTCGAACACCAGCCGCGACGAGTGGTCCCGGAACGCGGCGGCGAGCTGGGTCCACAACGCGTCGTACCGCGCGAGCACACCCGTACGGTCGGCGGGGTAGGTGTTGATCCACTGCCAGGAGTCGTGATGGAGGTTAATCATCACGTAGAGGCCCTCGGCCAGGGACCAGTCGACGACCTGGCGGACGCGGTTGAGCCAGGCCGGGTCGATGGCGTAGTCCGGCGCCGGGCCGTGGTGGTTGCTCCAGGTCACCGGGATCCGGATGCTGCGGTAGCCCTGCGCCCGCACGTGGTGCAGCAGGGCCTGGGTGGTGAGCGGGTTGCCCCACGCGGTCTCGTCCGGGATGGCGTCGAACGTGTTGCCCAGGTTCCAGCCGGGCTGCATCGCCGCCACGGTCGCCATCGCGGTGCCCGGCGGCGTCGACGGCGACGCCGAGGGCGAGGGCGACGGTGACGCGGTGCCGTCGACGCTGCCGGTACAGGCGACGCCGTTGAGGGTGAACGAGGCCGGAGTCGTGTTGCTGCCCGACCAGGATCCGTTGAAGCCGAAGGAGACCGTCGCGTTGGTCGCGATGGCCGCGTTGTAGCCGGCGTTGGTCGCGGTGGTCCGGTCGCCGGCCGAGGTGACCGTCGCGTTCCACGCCTGGGTCACCCGCTGGCCGGACGGGAACGTCCACGCCAGACTCCAGCCGTTGATCGGCTCGCCGAGGTTGGTGACGTCCACGCCGGCGGTGAAGCCGCCCTGCCACTGCGCCGGCACCGCGTACGCCACGCGGCAACCCGCCGCCGCTTGCGCACTGACGGCCGCCATTCCCCAGGCCACCAGCAGTGCGGCCACGCCGCCGGCGACCAGGCCCACCCGCAGGCGGGCTCTTCGTAGGCGCTGCAGATTCATCAGCATCCTTCCTTGTCGGAGTCGGGACCCCCGGCCCGGCCCGACGGGCCGGGCCGGGGGTCGCGGAGTCAGGTCGTTGCCGCGCAACTGAGGGTCGGGGGATCGTTCGTGCCGAGCCACTGCCCGAGTACGCCGAAAGTGGTGCTGGCGCCGGCGGCCAGGCTGCCGTTGTAGGTGACGTTCCGAGCGGTCACCGTCGCCCCGTCCGAGGCGACCGAGGCGTTCCAGGACTGGCCGACCGTCTGCCCGTTCGGGAACCTCATGGTGAGCGTCCAGCCGGTGATCGCGGTCGACCCGGCGGTCACCTTCACATCCGCCTGGAAGCCGCCGTCCCACTGGCTGGCGACGGTGTATGCGGCGGAGCAGCCGTTGTTCTCGGCCGGTGGCGGCGGCGGTGGCGTGGTCGGGTCCGGCTGGCCGCCGGGGAACCGCACGTCGGAGCACATGTAGTAGTTCTGGTCGGCGTGACCGGCCCGCCAGACCGCGTACACGATGTGCCGGCCGGTCCGCCCGGGCGCGCTGATCTGGAACGGGCCGTAGTCGACACCGTTGAGGATCGGGTCGTCCGGTCTGGTGGGCCACCCCGAGTCCGGGAACGCGCCGGTGTCCTTGACGAGCTCCAGGTCGCTCCAGCGCAGCCGCTGGGTGAGCGGGTCGAATCCCTGCTTGCTGACGTAGATGCGGATATACGCCGCGCTGTGCCGGGCCTGGTCGTGCATGGTCCAGGTGAAGGTGTTCTGTACGGCCTGGGCACGCCAGAGGCCGGGGTTGTCCAGGGCGGCATAGGTGGCGTCTCCGCCGCCGCACAGCTTGCCGTCCGGCACGCGGGCCTGGTGGTCGTTGTTCACGTCGTTCTGGATGAGGCCGTTCCAGGTCCACATCGCGGCCGGGTTGGCCTGCCAGGCCTGCCAGCACATCGGGTCCTGGGTTTGCATCACGGGGTTCTGCCAGTTGGTGTCCCAACGCCGCGCGCAGCCGTAGTGGCGGGACGGCGGGTCGATGGCCGATCCGTGCGCCGCGGCGGGTCGGGCATCGATCAGGAAGACGGTAAGCAGGGAGAGGGCGATGGCGGCGACGGCCAGCGGTCGGCGCACCCTGACGAGTGAAGACATGGAGCCTCCAGCACTCGGAACGGTGGATGGACGCGCGAACTCGCGGGAGGTTGCCCTTTGCCTTCACGCGAGGCGTTGCATACCCAGCCGGCCCGGCGAAAGTTTCTTGTCGGGACGCTACGCCTTTCGTAGATAGGCGTCAATGAATGTTCCCTGGCTGGGGCCGTGGTGATCCGGGATCCCGGTCGATTCCCTTGGCCATCGACGATGCTCGCGACGCCCGTAACCAGTAGCTGTCGGGCGATGTCGTAGAAACTTTCTTTCGGGTTTCGGTTTGTGGGTTGGACTTTCTCGCCCCGGCCTTACTTGCTTGCGGGCTGCGTCGTGGTGATACGAACCAGCTCCGCCATCGGAATGGCCTTTCGTGATGCGGCGCCCCAGGTCCTTGCCTTCGACGGTCCAGGGCGGCGGCCTTCGTCGGCATCTCGCCCCGGTACGGCAGCCGTCGCATGGGGTCCGGGCGGTCGTGTCCGGCGGATGCCATCGACGCTGCGCTGTTCGGTGTGTTGAGGGCCGAGGTTATCCACAGGGCCCCGCATCCTGTCGTCCGTTTGTGCCAGCCTGGTCGGGTGTTGGAGTTGTTGTCCGAGACCCGCCGTGCGGCCGCCGCGTGCGCGGCGGCCCCGGCCTGGGCAGTCCCCGACCGGGACCTGGTCGAGTGCCTACAACAGGCCTGGGCCGGAGTGCAGCAACTCACCGCCGTCACCGCCCACCTGATCTCCCAAGCACAAGCACAAGGCCTGCCGAAGGCACACGCCGCGACCAGCACCGCCGTCTGGCTGCGCCAGCACCTACGAGTCAGCCCCGGCACCGCGAGATGGCTGGTCGCCCTGGCCGACACCCTGCACGCTCGGCCGGTGCTCGACACCGCCGTCTGTGCCGGCGGGATCTCCGCCGAGCACGCCACGACCATCGCCGGCACCCTCAAAGACCTCCCGTCCGACCTGGGTCGGGAGATCACCGACAAGGCCGAGACGAAGCTGGTGGAGCAAGCCGGCGTGTTCGACGCGGTGATCCTCGGCAGACTCGGTGGGCGGATCCTGGACCATGTCGCCCCCGAGGTTGCCGAGGGTCGGGAGGCAGAGTTCCTGGACCGGGAGGAAGCAAAGGCCCATCACAAGCGGGGGTTCACCCTCAGCCCGCTCGGCAACGGCCAAGTCCGGCTGAGCGGCTACCTCGACACCTCCGGTGCCGCCGCCGTCACCGCCGCCCTTGACCCCCTCTGCCACCCCCGCCACGACCCAGCAGGAGCACGCACCCCCGCGCAACGCCGCGCGGACGCACTGGTTGATGTATGCGCGAGTGCGTTGCGGGAGGGCACGGATCTGCCGGGACATGGTGGTGACCCCGCCCAGGTCGTGGTCACCATCCCGTTCACCACCCTGACCAAGCAGTCCCCGGCCGGGCAGTATTCAGCCGGGCAGTCGTCGGCCGGGCAGTCGTCGGCCGGGCAGTCGTCGGCCGGGCAGTCGTCGGCCGGGCAGTCGTCGGCCGGGCAGTCGTCGGCCGGGCAGTCCTCGGCCGGGCAGTCTCGGACGGGCGGGCAGTCTCGGGCTTCCCAGGCCGACACTCATGCCGGCGCCGGCGCGCCCAGCCAGGCCGGCGCCAGTGCCGGTGCCGGTGCCGGTGCCAGCGGGGGTGCTGGTGGTGGGCTGGGTTGGTTGGATACCGGAGCCCCGATCAGCGTCGCCGAAGCCCGCCGCCTGGCCTGCGACGCCCAAATCCTGCCCGCCGTCCTCAACGGCGACAGCCTGCCCCTTGACCTCGGCCGCGCCCGGCGACTGTTCACCGGCCCACTGCGCCGCGCCCTGATCCTGCGCGATGGCGGGTGTAGTTTTCCGGGGTGCGATCGGCCTGCCCGTTGGTCCGAGGGCCATCACCTCACGCCCTGGGCTGCTGGCGGCACCACCGCCCTCAGCAACGCCTGCCTGATCTGCCGCCGCCACCACCGGCTCCTGCACAACAACAGCGGCTGGCACGTAAGACTCGGCCCCGACGGCTACCCCGAGTTCCTCCCACCGGCCATCCTCGACCCCGAACGCCGCCCGCAACGCAACACCTTCCACCGCCGCCAATAACCCACTGGGTTGCGTTTGCGTCGCTCCCGGAGCATCCCGGGCACCACTTCACGGCCTGAGCGATAGCCGTGCACGCCATTCTGCCGATCCACACCGCCGGCAACCCGCAACCGATGGCCGCGCTCGCCACCCCGACAACCCACACAGCCCAGGCGGTGTTCGAGGCCAGGCGGTGTTCGAGGCCAGGCCGCTTTCGCCTCTGTGTGCATGCCGATCCCGGGGGATGGATCCAGGCTGGCCGGATGCCGACCACGCCCATGCCCGAGCCCGCGGGTGAGCGCCCAGGTCTCGATCGAGCGCTGGCATGGCTGGGGAAAGATGCGCTAGCACTGATTGGTGCACCTTGTCTTGCACGGAGGTAGCAGTGCCGCTCGATGATTTCCTGGCCGGAAAGCTCCATCTGATCGAGGGGATCCAGCCCGACCAGCTCGCGGACGCCGAGACCCGGGCCCGGCGCCTGGAGTTCAACCGCGATCCCGCCGCGTGGCAGCCACCCGCCGTCGCGGTCGAGGACCTCGAGATTCCGGGACCGCACGGGAGCATTCCGGTCCGGCTCTACGGGCGTCGCGATGCCACCAGCGCCCTGGTGTGGTTGCACGGTGGCGGCTTCCGCGCCGGCGACCTGGACATGCCGGAGGCGCACGTCGTCTCCACCGAGCTCGCGGCCCGGGCGGACGCCCTCGTCGCTTCGGTCGGCTACCGCCTCGCCCAGGGGGAGGTTCGCTACCCCGTGCCCCTCGACGACGCGCACGCCGCCTGGCGGTGGTTCACCACCGAGATGCGGCCGGGTGGGCGCGTCGCGCTCGGCGGCGCGAGCGCGGGGGCCGCTCTTGCGTTGTCGACCGCGATCCGCGAGCGGGACGCCGCGGGACGGCTTGCCGACCTGCTCCTGCTGGCGTACCCGTTCGCACACTTTCCGAATCCCGCGCTCGACGACGACCTGGCGGCCGAGCTGGCAGCACTGCCGTCGGTGATCCGGTCGACTGCCCGCGACGTCGAGTTCATGGTGCGCAACTATGTCGGGCGCATCAGCGGGATACCGGCCGATGCCTTGCCCGGCGCGGCGCCTCTGCACGGACTGCCGCCCGTCCACCTCATCGCCTGCGAGTACGACGACCTCCGGGCCTCGGCCGACCTGCTCGCCCGCCAGCTCGCCGATGCGGGCGTTGCCGTCGACACGCACCTGGCGATCGGCATGCTCCATGGCCACCTCAACCGGACACCGGCGCTGTCGGAGACCGATCGCTCGCTCGGCTTCTTCGCCACCGCACTCCGCACCTGAGGCGAGGGCTGCGTGGCGTGGGCATCCCGATGCCGGTCAGGTGATGTCGGCGCGGTGCACCGTCCAGGCGCGGGCCTGCTCGGTGAGGGTGATGCCGAGGCCCGGGCGGTTCGACAGGTGCATGCGGCCGTCGCGGATCTCCAGGCGTTCCGCGAAGAGCGGGTGCAGCCAGTCGAAGTGTTCCACCCACGGCTCGTGCGGGTACGCGGCCGCGAGGTGCAGGTGGATCTCCATGGCGAAGTGCGGCGCGAGGGTGAGGTGGTGCTGCTCGGCGACCGCCGCCAGGCGCAGGAACTGGGTGATGCCGCCGATCCGGGGCGCGTCCGGCTGGAGGATGCCGACGGCGCCCTGCCGGATCAGTTCCCGGTGCTCGGCGACGCTGGTCAGCATCTCGCCGGTGGCGATCGCGGTGTCCAAAGTGCGGGCCAGCTGGGCGTGCCCCTCGGCGTCGTACGCGTCCAGCGGCTCCTCGATCCAGACCAGGCCGAAGCCGTCCAGGGCGCGGCCGACCCGGCGCGCGGTCGGCCGGTCCCACTGCTGGTTGGCGTCGACCATCAGCGGCACCGCGTCGCCGAGGTGTTCGCGGACCCGGCGGACCCGGTCGAGGTCGACGGCCGGCGACGGATGGCCCACCTTGATTTTGATGCCGCCGATGCCGAGCGCCAGGTTGCGGGTGGCGTTCTCCAGGATCTGCTCGACCGGCTCGTGCAGGAAGCCGCCGGAGGTGTCGTAGCAGCGCACCGAGTCGCGGTACGCGCCGAGCAGCTTGGCCAGCGGCAGGCCCGCCCGTTTCGCCTTGAGGTCCCAGAGCGCCACGTCCAGGGCGGCGATGGCCTGGGTGGCGGCGCCGCTGCGCCCGACCGACGCGCCGGACCAGACCAGCTTGGTCCAGAGCCGGCCGATGTCGTTCGGGTCCTCGCCGATCAGGTCCGGCGCCACCTGCCGGGCGTGCGCGAACTGGGCCGGGCCGCCGGCGCGCTTGGCGTAGCTGAAGCCGATGCCCTCGTGGCCGTCGTGCGTGCCGATCTCGGCGAACAGGAAGGCCACCTCGGTCATCGGCCGTTGCCGGCCGGTGAGCACCTTGGCGTCGCTGATCGCGGCCTGCAGCGGCAGCGTGATGGAGGAGAGGGCGACCCGATTGATCATCAGCGCACCAGCGCCGGGCGCTTGGGGTCGAAGCGCCAGCCGGGATGCAGGTATTGCATCGCGACGGCGTCGTCCCGGGCGCCGAGGCCGTGCTCCAGGTAGAGCTCGTGCGCCGCCGCGAGGGTGTCACGGTCGAGTTCCACGCCGAGCCCGGGGGTGTCCGGCACGGCGATGTGGCCGTGGACGATCCGCGGCGGCACCCGGGTGAGGGCCTGGCCGTCCTGCCAGATCCAGTGCGTGTCCAGGGCGGTGATCTGCCCGGGGGCGGCGGCGCCGACGTGGGTGAACATGGCCAGCGAGATGTCGAAGTGGTTGTTGGAGTGCGAGCCCCAGGTGAGCCCGAAGTCGTGACAGAGCTGGGCCACCCGCACCGCGCCGCGCATGGTCCAGAAGTGCGGGTCGGCGAGCGGGATGTCCACCGCGTGCCCGCGGATCGCGTGGGCCAGCTGCCGCCAGTCCGTGGCGATCATGTTGGTCGCGGTGGGCAGTCCGGTCAGGCGGCGGAACTCCGCCATCGTCTCGCGCCCGGAGAGCCCGCCCTCGGCGCCGACCGGGTCTTCCGCGTACGCCAAAACGCCGCGCAAGTCCTGGCACAGCTCGACGGCCTCGGCGAGCAGCCAGCCGCCGTTGGGGTCGAGGGTGATCCGCGCGTCCGGGAAGCGGGCGGCGAGCGCGCGCACCGCCGCGATCTCCCGCTCGCCGGAAAAGACGCCGCCCTTGAGCTTGAAGTCGGTGAAGCCGTAGCGCCGCTGGGCGGCCTCGGCGAGCGCGACGACGTCCGAAGGGGTGGTGGCCGGCTCGCGGCGCAGCCGTTCCCAGTCGTCCGCGGGCGCGGTCTCGGCCAGGTAGGGCAGGTCGGTGGCCCGCCGGTCGCCGACGTAGAACAGGTAGCCGAGCACCGGCACCGAATCCCGCTGCTTGCCGTCGCCGAGCAGCTCGGCCACCGGCACGCCGAGGTGTTGGCCGAGCAGGTCGAGCAGCGCGGACTCCAGGGCGGTCACGGCGTGCACGGTGACGCGCTGGTCGAAGGTCTGCACGCCGCGCCCGCCGGCGTCGCGCCCGGCGAACGGGGCCGCCGCGGCCCGCAGCGCGCTGCCCAGCTCGGCGACGGGCCGGCCGATGAGGAGTTCGCCCATCTCGACGACGGTCTGCCAGATACGTTCCCCGCCGGGCACTTCGCCCAGGCCGACGTTGCCGGCGCTGTCGGTGACGATCGTGACGGTACGGGTGAAGTACGGTGCGTGCGCGCCGCTGAGGTTGAGCAGCATGCTGTCGTGCCCGGCGACGGGCACCACCTCGACCCGGGCGACGGTGGGTGGGCGGCCGGCCATCGTCTCAGGCCACCTTGGCGATCAGCGTGGCCAGCTCGGCGGCGTCGCCGGCGGTCAGGTCGGTCAGCGGCGGGCGGACCCGGCCGCCGTGCCGGCCGACCGCGGTCAGGCCGGCCTTGATGATGGAGACCGCATACCCCTTGGCCCGGTTGCGAATGTCCAGGTACGGGATCACGAAGTCGTTGAGCATGTCGTAGACGGTGGCGCGGTCCTGCTCGCGTACCGCACCGAAGAAGCGCAGGGCGAAGTCCGGCAGGAAGTTGTAGAGGGCCGACGAGTAGGTGTTGACCCCGAGCTGGAGCAGCGGCAGGGCGAAGGTCTCGGCGGTGGGCAGGCCGCCGATGTAGATCAGGCGGTCGCCGACCCTGGCGTAGGTGCGGGTCATCCGCTCGATGTCGCCGACGCCGTCCTTCAGCCCGATCAGGTTGGGGCAGCGCTCGGCGAGGGCGGCGACCGTGGTGTCCTCGAAGACGGCGTTGGCCCGGCTGTAGACGATGACGCCGAGCTCGGTGGCCGCGCAGACGGCGCTCACGTGGGCGGCGAGACCCGCCTGGGTAGCCTCGGTCAGGTACGGCGGCAGCAGCAGGAGGCCGTCCGCCCCTGCCTGCTGCGCGGACCGGGCCTGCTCGATGGCCTGGCTGGTGCCGCCGCCGGCCGGTGCCACGATCGGCACCTCGCCGCCGACCTCGCCCACGGCCGCGCGGACCACCCGGCCGAGCTCCGCGCTGGTCAGCGAGAAGCCCTCGCCGGTGCCGCCGGCCGCGAACAGGCCGGACACGCCGCGCCCGGCCTGCCACGCCAGGTGCTCGCGGTAGCGGGGTTCGTCGAACTCGAGATCGTCGTCGAAGTGCGTCACCGGGAACGACAGCAGGCCCGTGGTCAGACGGGCGGCGAGGTCGGTGGGTGGCATGAGCGACATGCCGTCACGGTAGGAAGTCGCGACGATGCCTGTCCAAGAGTGTTTCCGCATCGCGTGATACCGCGACGGCATCGCCGAGGACGCCGAGCATGCGCTTCAGCGCCGGATTGCCGGACTGCCGCGTCCACAGCAGATGCAACTCGACCGGTTCCGGCACCGGCGTGGCCAGCGCGACGTGGGCGACGCCCGGGATGCCGAGCCGGGTGGCCGAGGCCGGCACGAACGCGATGCCCCGCCCGGCCGCGACCAGCCACAGCATGGTCAGTATCTGGCTGACGCTGTGCACGACGTTTTCCTGCGCGACCGGCATCACGCTCACCACCAGGTCGTAGAAGTACTTCGCGCGATGCTGCGAGTGCAGGATCAACGGCTCACCCGCGAGATCCCCGGCCTCGGCGGGCCGGTCCAGGTGCGCAAGCCGATGATTCACCGGTACGGCGAGCAGCAGCGCCTCGCGGACCAGCAGGCGCGAGGAGAACGTGGTGGTGTCGAACGGTGGGCGGGCCAGCCCGAGGTCCAGTTCGTCGGCGGAGAGCGCGGCCACCTGCTCGCGGGTCACCATCTCGAACAGGTCGACGTAGACCTCCGGCAGGTCCCGCGCCACCACGTTGAGCAGCCGCCCGAGCACCTCGAACGTGGAGGCGGCGGTGAAGCCGAGCCGGACCAGTCCGCGCGTGCCCGAGGAGACCCGCCGGGCCAGGCCCGGAGCCGTGTCGGCGAGCGCGAGGATCCGCCGCGCCTCGGCCAGGAACGCCTCGCCGGCGGGGGTCAGCGACACCCGCCGGTTGTCCCGGTCGAGCAGCTGGGCCTCCACCGCGGCCTCCAGCTTCTGGATCTGCCGGCTCAGCGGGGGCTGGGTCATCCGCAGCCGCGCGGCCGCCCGTCCGAAGTGGAGTTCCTCGGCCACGGCGACCAGGCAGCGAAGCTGGTCAAGGGTGTAGGCCATGCCGTGAAGGTATCAATCGATGCAAGAAGGGAGTTGGACAGGCATGAACGGCGGTCATAGGCTCGCCGAATCGGCGGGCCGGTGACCCACTTCACACCACCCGCGCCCCCTCCGTCCGAACAGGAGTGGTCCATGAAGACCAGCGTGCTACGGGGCGCCGCGGCGGGGGTCGCCCTGGCGACGGCGCTGGCCGTCGCCGGATGTGGCGGCAACCTCGACCAGGGCGACGAGAACGGCAGCGCCGGCACGTTCCCGGCCGGGCCGATCACCATGCTGGTGGGGCAGGACGCCGGCGGCAGCACCGACCTGGTCGGCCGGGCGCTGGCCGAGCAGGCGAGCGCGCACCTCGGCGTGCCCATCATCGTGCAGAACCGCCCCGGCGCCAACGGCGCCCTCGCGGCGAAGGAACTCGCCGGTGCGAAACCCGACGGGCAGACCATCATGGTGTTCGTCGGCTCCCTGGCCTACATCACCCCGCTCGCGGTGGCCGACAACGAGGCCGTCGACATCAACGACTACGAGATCGTCACCGGCATCTCCCAGGACGACTACGTGTTGGTGGCGAGCCCGAAGACCGGCTTCACGACGGTACGGGACATCGTCGGCGCCAAGCGGCCGGTCACGTTCGGCACCACCGGCGTCGGCACCGGCAGCCAGCTCTGCCAGGAGTTGCTCTTCGCGGCGACCGGGGTGCGGGCGACCGCGGTGCCCTTCGACGGCGGGGCGCCCACGCTGACCGCGGTGCTCGGCGGCCAGGTCGACGTCGCCGCGGTGCAACTCGGCGAGGCCCAGGCCCAGATCACCGCGAAGAAGCTCAACCCGATCGTCACGTTCGCCGCGAAGCGGCCCAGCTACCTGCCGGACACCCCGACCGCCATCGAGGCCGGCTACGACGTACCCGTGCAGCAGTCCCGGGCGATCGTCGCGCCCAAGGGCATGCCCGCGGACGTGACGGCCAAGGTGCGCGAGGCGTTCCGGGCCGCCTTCGCCTCGCCGGCCTACCGGGAGTTCAACTCCAAGCGCCTGCTTACGCCCAACGAGGTGGACGGCGCCACGGTGCTCCAGCAGTGGACCGGCAACCTGCGGACGTACCGGGAGCTGGTGGCCAAGAACAAGATCAACCTCGGGAAGGACGGGTGACCGCCGATCCGACGAGTTCCGACCCGGCGGAGGTCCCGTCCGCCGGGTCGGTCACGAACCTGGTCACCGCGCTGGTCCTGGTCGGGCTCGGCGCGGCGGCCTTCGCCGGTTCCCTCGCCCTGGGCGTGGGATCCGCCGCCCGTCCCGGCCCCGGCACCTGGCCCATGCTGGTCAGCGGCGTGCTGACCGCGCTCGGCCTGGCCCTGCTCGCGCTGGCCCGGCGGACCGCCGACGCGGAACGCTTCAACCGCTCCGGGCTGCTCGTCCTCGGCGCGGTGGCCAGCATGATCGTGTTCGTGGCGCTGATCGGCACCATCGGCTTCGAGATCCCGGCCGCCGTGCTCGCCTTCATCTGGCTGCGCTTGCTCGGCGGCGAGAGCTGGCGGCTCTCCGTCGTCATCAGCCTCGGCACGGTGGCCGCCTTCTACCTGATCTTCGTGGGCGCCCTGGCGGTGCCCATTCCCCACCTCTTCTAGGAGGGCCGATGGACGGGCTGTCCCCGGTGCTCGGTGGCTTCGACGTCGTCCTGGAGCCGGTCAACCTGCTCTACTGCCTGATCGGCGTCGTCATCGGCATGCTCATCGGCGTGCTCCCCGGGCTCGGGCCGGCGGCCACCATCGCCATCCTGCTGCCGCTGACCTTCACGCTGGAGCCGGTCACCGCGATCATCATGCTCGCCGGCATCTTCTACGGCGCCCAGTACGGCGGCACCATCACCTCGGTCCTGCTCCGCCTGCCCGGCGAGGCCTCGTCGGTGGTGACGGTCTTCGACGGGTACGCGCTCACCCGCCAGGGCCGGGCCGGCACCGCCCTGGGCATCGCGGCGATCGGCTCCTTCGTCGGCGGCACGGTCTCCATCGTGGTGCTATCGATCGTCGCGCCGATCGTGGCCGGCTTCGCCCTCGACTTCGGCCCGCCCGAGTACACCGCGCTGGCCCTGCTCGGCATCCTGCTGGTCGCGACGATCAGCAACGGCGGCCGGATCAAGGCGGTGATCGCCGCCTGCCTGGGACTGCTGCTGGCCACGGTCGGCCGGGACGGCTTCGTCAGCGCGGAACGCTTCACCTTCGAGAGCCTCTCGCTGGCCGACGGGCTGGACTTCGTCCCGCTGGCGATGGGCCTGTTCGGCCTGGCCGAGATCCTGTACGCCCTGGAGGAGCGGCACCGGGCCGTGTCGGCGCCGGCCAAGGTGACCAACGTGTGGCCGTCCCGGGCCGACCTGCGCCAGGCCGGCGGTGCGATCGGGCGGGGCTCGATCATCGGCTTCGTGCTAGGGGTGCTGCCCGGCGGCGGTGCGGTGCTGGCCTCGCTCGCCGCGTACGCGATCGAGAAGCGCAGGTCCCGCACGCCGGAGCGATTCGGTCAGGGCGCGGTGGAGGGCGTCGCCGCGCCGGAGACGGCGAACAACGCCGCCGCGACCTCCTCCTTCATCCCGCTGCTCACGCTCGGCATCCCGGCCAACGCCACCATGGCGGTGATCTTCGGTGCCCTGCTCATCCAGGGCGTGACGCCGGGCCCGCAACTGGTCACCGAGAACCCGGAGCTGTTCTGGGGCGTGATCAACTCGATGTACCTGGGCAACGTGCTCCTGCTGATCATGAGCATCCCGCTGGTCGGGGTGTTCGTCCGGATCCTGCGGGTGCGCCCGGCCATCCTCGCGCCGATCACGGTGCTGATCACCCTGGTCGGCGCGTACACGGTCAACAACAGCACCTTCGACATCGCCCTGGTGATCGCCTTCGGCGTCCTCGGCTACCTGATGAAGAAGCTCGGCTTCGACCCCGGCCCGCTGGTCCTGGCCTTCGTCCTGGGCTCGCTGCTGGAAAGCTCGCTGCGCCGGTCGCTGCTGCTCTTCGACGGCGACCCGACCGGCTTCTTCACCCGGGGAATCTCGGGCACCCTGCTCGCCTGCTTCATCGCCGTCGCGCTGCTGCCGGCGGCCCGATCCGTCCTGGGTGGGCGCCGCCGGCCCGCCAAGGAGAAGGAGTTGGTATGACGGTCGTCGTCGGATTCCTGCCCACGACCGAGGGCGAGGCCGCCTTCACCGCTGCCCTCGCCGAGGCGGCCCGGCGCGGCGAACCGCTCGTCCTGGTGAACTCGCCACGCGCGGGGGCCGTGGTGAGCGCCGACCTGGCGTCGCCCGAAGCGGCGGCGGCACTGGCGGATCGGGCCCGCGAGTCGGGCGTGCGCCTGGCCCTCCGGCAGGAACCGCACACCGGCGACATCGCCGACGAAGTGCTGCGGGTGGCTGAGGAGGCGAACGCCTCGGTGATCGTCATCGGCCTGCGTCGGCGGTCTCCGGTGGGCAAGCTCTTCCTGGGCAGCAACGCCCAGCGCATCCTGCTCGCCGCGGACCGGCCGGTGCTGGCGGTCAAGCCAGCGGCGCCACGCCCGGGGAACCCGTGACCGGTTCGGCTGACGGGGAACCTCTGCGCGCTCGTAGACCCTGCCCGTCGCTTCACCAAGACCACCCGGAGGCCCGCACAGCCGCGCCAAGCGCGCCGCGAACCGCTGCCGAGCACGGCACCGCGACCACCCGCGATTTGCCCAGCCCCAATTACGGGTCAGCAGCCCTGGAGATGGGGGTCCGTCGCTGGGCGGTGAGGCCCGGCGATCGCGGGCGAGCCTCGGTCTGGCGCCGGGGAGCGGGAACCGCCGTAGCAGTGTCAGTTGCTGATCGCTGGTGCGGCGTTGTGGTAGCGGTCGTCGGTGAGTTGGGCGGCGGTGAAGGCGGCGATGTCGGCCCGGGTCACGTTGAAGCCGATCTTGTCGGTGCCGTAGAACCCGTACCGTTTCACGCTTTGGGCCGGGCCGTCCTTGGGCGCGGTGAACCGGACGATGGTCCAGTCGAGGCCGCTGGTCATGATGATGTCCGACATGCCGATGAGTTCCCGATAGGCGCGGGGCAGCATGGTGCGGCCCAGGAAGCCGATGAGCCGCTGCTGCGAGGTCGGCTGGTCACGTTTGTCGCGGATGCTGGGTGTGCCGTTGCCGATGAAGCGCGGCACGCCGTGGCGCCGCATCGCGTCGATGATCAGCCGGGTGCCCTCGACCAGGGGCAGGCCGGTGGCCTTGCGGTCCATGCTGGGGCCGAGCGCGGAGATGACCGCGTCCGCGCCGGTCACCGCCGTGTCGATCGCGGCGGCGTCGGTGATCTCGCCGACGACCACGCGCAGGTCGTTCGGCCAGGACGCCGGGATCTTGCCGACGTCGCGCACGTACGCGGTGACCGGGTGCCCCGCGGTGAGCAGTTGAGTGACCATGAGCTGCCCGATGGCGCCGGTGGCGCCGAAGACGGTGACGTTCATGATGTCCGGGTCCTCGTGGTGTCGGTAGGGGCGGATGGTGGTGTCGGCCGCGACAGTGCGCCGGTGCTCGCGCGCACGGCCGGTGCGATCTCGGTGGCGTAGCGGTGGACCGAGCTGCGCGAAGTCCTGATAGACCCGGACCGGGTCCAGGGTGCTGAGCACGGTGACCGCGCTGGTCAGCCTGATCTGCTCCGTGCGGGCGGCGATCGCGGCGAGCACGACCGCGGGTGACGAGACCGCGTAGTCGAGGGCGTGGTACTCGCCGAGGGCGAACAGGTCGAGACCGAGCTGGTCGCCGAGCACCGCGTAGTCGATCGTCTCGGCGATCCGCTGCGCCGCGCTGACCGGCTGGCCGGTGTCGAGACTGGTCTGCAGGTCGCTGAGCGACAGGATGCCGAGCTCCACAGGCGCCACCTCGCTTACCACCCGTAGGGGCCGAACCGGCCCCACGCCACGACGACGGCGAGCGCGAACACCGCCGCGTTGAACGCGACCCCGGAGGGCTCCTTGCGGCGGATGTGGGTGGCGGCGGCCAGGACCATGACGACCGCCAGGCCGGTCGCGGCGATCGGGGTGAGGATCGGCGCGATGCCGGTCGCGGCGGGCAGGATCAGCCCGAGCCCGCCGAGCAGCTCGACCACGCCGATGAACCGCACCGTGCCGGCGGAGAAGTCCTCCACCCATGGCAGCTTGGGTGCGAGCTTCTCCTTCGGCTGGGTTGATTTCATGAGGCCGGACATGACGAACATGGCGGCCAGGATCGCCTGGACGATCCACAGGAACACGTTCACGGGGTGTGGCTCCAAGGTCTCGAGAGAAGTGGAGGCCTTCCTCCACTACCTGCACCGAGCGTAGCAGATAAGTGGACGACATCCTCCGGTTACCCGTAGGGTGATCCCATGAGCTCCACATCCGCACCCGGCCCATCGAGCGGCGGCGGCCTGCGCGTCGACGCCGAACGCAACCGGCAGCGCGTCGTCGTCGCCGCCCGGCAGGCCTTCGCCGAGTTGGGCCTGGAGGTGCCGATGGAGGAGATCGCCCGCCGGGCCGGTGTCGGCGTCGGCACCCTCTACCGGCGATATCCGACCCGCGGCGATCTGATCGCCGCCGCGTTCGAGGCCAAGATGACCGCGTACGCCGAGGCCACCCGGGAGGCGCTGGCCGGCCCGGACCCCTGGCGGGGGTTCTGTGACTACGTCGAACGGATCTGCGCCATGCAGGCCGGCGACCGCGGCTTCACTACCGTGCTGACCATGACCTTCCCCACCGCGAAGCAGTTCGAGGCCGACCGCGCCCGGGCCTACGCGGACTTCACCACCCTCGTCGAGCGCGCCAAGGCGGCCGGGAGCCTCCGCGCCGACTTCGTCGCCGAGGACATGCCGATGTTCCTGATGGCCAACGCCGGCGTCCTGGCCGCCACCGCGGACGCCGCCCCGGAGGCCTGGCGCCGCCTCGTCGGCTACCTCATCCAGGCCTGCGCGGCCTCGGCCGCACAGCCGCTGCCCGACTCGCCCGGGCCCCGGCGGATGTACAAGGCGATGCTCCGCGCGACACGCCACCAGCGCGACCGCCGTCCGGCGAAGGAATAGCGGCCGTACGGCTTATCGCAGTGTCTCCTCCGGAGCGCGTCCGACCTGGTCGAGTTCCGCTCTGGTCGGCAGGCCTTCCCAGTCGCCGTGCGCGGCGACCGCTGCAGAGCCGAGCGTTACGCTGCGCCGCAGCCGCTCCTCGACCGGTAGCCCGTCGAGGAGCGCGGAGAGGTAGCCGGCGGTGAAGGCATCGCCCGCACCGACGGTGTCGACCACCGTGACGGCCCGGGCCGGCTCGTCCCACCGCCCGGCGTCGGTGTACGCCGACGCGCCGCTCGCGCCTCGCTTGACCACGACTTCGCGGACGCCGAGGTCGAGCAGCGCCCGCGCCCGGGTGGCTTCGTCCGGCCCGGCGGAGACCAGCGGCAGTTCGTCCTCGGAGGCGACGAGGACGTGCGCCGCGGCGGCCAGGGGTCGCAGCGTGGCGCCGGCCTGCGCGCGTCCCCACAACTTCGGCCGGTGGTTGACGTCGAGGCAGATGGTCGCGCCGGCGGCCCGTCCCGCCTCGACCGCGTACCGGACCGTGGCGGCCGGATCGGCGCCGAGGGCCGGGGTGATGCCGGTGACATGCAGGATCCGGGCGCCCCGCGCCACGGCGGGCCTGACGTCGGCCGGGGTGAGCCGGCTCCCGGCGCAGCCCGCGCGCCGGTAGTGCACCCTGGTCGCGCCGCCCGGCGCGCGGTCGAACAGCAGCATTCCGGTGAGTTCATCGGGCGCCACCACGGCCATGGTCACGTCGACGCCCTCGGCGCGCAGGGTCCGCAGCACCAGAGCGCCGAGCTCGTCGTCGCCGACCCGGCCGGCCCAGCGGGTGCGGTGGCCCAGCCGGGCCAGGCCGATCGCCACGTTGGACTCGGCGCCGGCCACGGAGAGCCGAAGGTCGCCGCCGAGCTTGAGCGGGCCGCCGCCGCGCAGCGCGGCCATCGTCTCGCCCAGGGTAAGCAACTCCACCGTCACCGGCGGGCCCCGTCCGGGAGGGCGGCGGCCCGCATCGCTCGGGCGCGTTCTCGCAGGGCGTCGAGGCTGCCGCCGTCGGGGCCGCCGGTCAACGGCGAACCCACGCCGACCGCGGTGGCGCCGGCGGCGAGATAGGCCGGCACGGCGTCGGCGGCCACCCCACCCACGGCGACCAACGGCACGTCGGGGAAGGGCGCTCGCAGTGCCCGCAGGTAGGACGGGCCACCCAGCTGGGCGACCGGGAACAGCTTCACCGCGGTCGCACCGAGCTCGACCGCGGCCACCACCTCCGACGGCGTCAGCGCGCCGACCAGTACGGGAATCCCGAGCCGGACGCCCTCCCGGGCACCCGCGCTGATGCCCGGAGTGACCAGATAGGTGGCACCGGCCTCGACGGCTGCCTGAGCGTCCGCGGCGGTCAGCACGGTGCCCGCGCCCAGCCCCGCCGCGCCCCGGCTTCCGGTAGCCGCCCGCCGGATCACCGACAGCGCGCCGACGGTGGTGAGCGAGACCTCGACCAGGCCGATGCCCTCGTCGGCCAGCACGTCCACGATGGCCGACGCGGTGCCGGGGTCGCCGGCCCGGACGATGGCCAGGAGCCGGTGGCGGTACAGCTGCTCCAGCAGGCTCATAATGCTCTCCCTGGAAAAGTCACCATTCGGCGAAGCTGCCGTCGTCGTGCCGCCACACCGGCGACCGCCAGGCGTGACCGAGCTCGTCGACCCGGCGGACCGCCTTTTCGTCGATCTCGATGCCCAGGCCGGGACGGGTCGTCCGGCGTGGAGAAGGCGATCTGCAGGCTCGCCGCCAGTGCGATCGGGCCCAGCGGGCAGTGCGGCGCCACGCTGACCCCGTACACCTCGGCCATCGCCGCGATCCGCCGGACCTCGGAGATGCCGCCGGCGTGGCTGAGGTCGGGCTGCACCACCGCGAGCCCGCTGTCGAGGACCGACCGGAAGTCCCAGCGCGAGTACATCCGCTCGCCGATCGCGATCGGCACCGACGAGGCGGACACCACGTGGTGCAACTGGTGCTGCTCCTCCGGCAGCAGCGGCTCCTCGACGAAGATCGGGCACAGCGGCTCCAGCAGCGGCAGCAGCCGCCGGGCGTTGGCGAGGCTGACCCGGCCGTGGAAGTCGACCGCCACGTCGCGGTCCGGGCCGAGCACCGCGCGGGCGGTGGCCACCCGCTGGACGACGGCGTCGATCTGGGCCGGGGTGGCGATCGGGCCGAGCCGGCCGGAGGCGTTCATCTTCACCGCGGTGAAACCGGCCTCGACCTGCGCCCGTACGGCCTGCTCCAGCTCGGCGGGTTCGTCGCCGCCGACCCAGGAATAGACCCTGGTCCGGTCCCGTACCGGCCCGCCCAGCAACTCGTGCACCGGCGCACCGCGAACCTTGCCGGCGATGTCCCACAGCGCCTGGTCGATGCCGGCGACGGCGCTGGACAGCACCGGGCCACCCCGGTAGAAGCCGCCCTTGGTGAGCACCTGCCAGTGGTCCTCGATCCGCAGCGGATCGGCACCGATGAGCAGCTCGGCGAGCTCCTCGACGGCGGTGCGTACGGTGGCGGCGCGGCCCTCGACCACGGGCTCGCCCCATCCGACGACTCCCTCGTCGGTGCCGATCCGGCAGAACAGCCAGCGCGGCGGGACGAGGAACGTCTCGACCGAAATGATCTTCACCGGTGTTCCCCCGCGGAACCCACGGCCCGGGCCTTCTCGACGTCGACCAGAGACTTCGCGAGCAGCGCGCCGGCGGCGGCACCGGCCGCCTCCGGGTCGCGGGCGCGGACCGCGTCCAGCACCGCCGCGTGCGCGGGGGTCGGGTCGTCGTCCCGCACCGCGCCGTGCACCAGGCGGTCCCGGGCGGCCAGGCCGGTCTCCAGCACGACCTCCATCCGGACCAGCAGCTCGTTGTGGGTCGCGGCGAGCAGGGCCCGGTGGAACGCGACGTCGGCATCGACGGCATCCCCGTCGCCGCGCGCCGCGGCGGCCATCCGGTCGATGGCCAGCTCCAGCGCGGCGAGGTCCTCATCGGTGCGCCGGAGCGCGGCGAGGCGGGCGCTGGCCGGCTCGATGATGCCGCGCATCTCGGCGAGGTCGTCGAGGAACCGGCTGTCGTCGCGCCCCTCGAACTGCCACCGCACGACGTCGGGGTCGAGCAGCCGCCACTCGGTCCGGGCCTGCACGAAGGTGCCCCGTTTCGGCCGCGCGTCGACCAACCCCTTGGCCTTGAGCACCCGCAGGGCCTCGCGCAGCACGGTCCGGCTGACGTCGAGCTCCTGCTCCAGCCCGAGCACGTCGAGGGTCTGCCCGTCGGCGATCTCCCCGGACAGGATGCGCCGGCCGAGCAACTCGACCACCTCGCCGTGCAGGCCGCGCCCCTGGTAGCCGCCGGCGGTCCTTTTCACGATCATGCCTGTCCCGTTCACGCCGAGTCCTTCATAACGCTCCAACCGCCGTCCACGACGAGGCTCGCGCCCGTGACGAAGGATGCCTCGCCGGAGGCGAGGAACGCGATGCACGCCGCTGCCTCGGCCGGATCACCGAAGCGTTTGAGCACTGTGGCAGCAACACTCTTGCGCCGGTCGGCCGCAGGCACCCGATCCCATGCCCGGCTCAGCACCGGCCCCGGCAGCACGCTGTTCACCCGCACCGCCGGGCCGTATTCGACCGCGAGCTGACGGGCGAGGGCAACCAGTCCGCCCTTGGCCGCCGCGTAGGCCGGGTGGCCGGGCACACCCACGGTGGCGTGCACCGAGGAGACCAGGACGACGGCGCCGCCACCGGTCGCCGTCGACTCGCGCAGACCGGGCAGGCAGGCCCGGAAGCCCAGGAAGGCCGCGCTGAGGTTGACCGCGAGCTGCCGGTCCCAGGAGGCGGGGCTGAGCTCCCCGGCCGGCGCGACGTCGACCGTGAAGGCGTTGCTCACCAGCACGTCGACCGGGCCGAAACGCCCGGCGTGCGCGACGACCTCGGCCCAGCGCCGCTCGTCGGAGGCGTCGGCGAGCAGGGCGTCGGCGCGACCGCCGGCCGCCCGGATGCCGGCCGCGACCTGCTCCACGCCGGCGTCGACATCGGTCAGGACGACCGCCGCGCCCTCGTCGGCGAGCCGGCGGGCCGAGGCCGCGCCGATCCCGGAGGCGGCACCGGTGACCACGGCGACCCGCCCGGCGAATCGGCCGGGCGGGCGCCCGGCGATCCGTTCCGCGGTGTTCGTGTCCGCACTCACTGGCACTCACTCTCCTCTGTCCGCCCCGGGACGGCCGGGAGTCGACCTCACTCTAGATAAAAACATTTTGTATGACTACTTCTTGACAGGCGTGTTGCCGCCCAGCAGGCTCCTGCCAGGCAACAAGGCCGAAACAAAGTCGGTAGTAAGGGGACAAGATGAGGCAACTGCGTGGTCTCCCGCACAGGCCGAGACCGAAGCGGACCTCAAGGCCAAGGGCCTGAAGGTCAAAGCCGGGAGCTGAGGATGCGTACCTCCAGAACGGACCGCAGGGCCGCGGCCGGATTCCTGATGCCCTTCGTCGTGTTGTTCGCGGCCTTCTTCGTCCTGCCGATCGGCTACGCGATCTACCAGAGCCTGCTGTCGGTGGAGCGCGCCGGGCCGCTCGGGCTCGGCGGCTCCCGGACGGTCTTCGCCGGGCTGTCGAACTACACCGACGCCTTCGCCGACAGCGCTTTCACCGACAGCATCCTGCGGGTGCTGCTGTTCGCGGCGGTGCAGGTGCCGGTGATGATCGGCCTGGCCACCCTGCTCGCGCTGCTGCTCGACGCCGCCTCCGCCCGGGCCGTGCCGTTCTTCCGCAGCGCCTACTTCCTGCCGTACGGGGTGCCCGGCGTCATCGCCTCGATCCTCTGGGGGTTCCTGTACGTGCCCGGGGTCAGCCCGATCGTCGACCTGCTCGGCTCGGCCGGGCTGGACGTCGACCTGCTGGGCTCCGGTTCCGTCCTCTGGGCCATCGCCAACATCGTCACCTGGGAGTTCGCGGGCTACCACATGCTCGTCGTGGTCGCCCAGCTCAAGTCCATCAACAGCGATCTGTACGCGGCGGCCCAGATCGACGGTGCGAACGCCTGGCAGGTCGTCCGCTACGTCAAACTGCCGCTGATCCGGCCCGCGATCGTGCTCACCACCGTCTTCACCATCATTGGCTTCGGCTCTCTCCGCCTCGTCGGGCGCGACGGGGACGACCGATGACGGCCCCCGGGGCCGGCTGGAAGATCCTCGTGGTCGGCCTGCTCACCGCCTTCGCCCTGTACTTCCTGCTGCCGGTCTACTGGCTCGTCATCGCGGCGACGAAGTCCACCGGTGACCTGTTCGGCACGTTCGGACTCTGGTTCGCCGACTTCCGCCTGGTCGACAACCTCACCGGCGTGCTGACCTACGACGACGGCATCTACCTGCGGGTGATGCTCTCCGACCCCAAGCTCTACCCGATCACGCTCGGCCTGACCTCCTGGCAGTCCTTCGCCGACCGGCAGCCGGAGCTGTATCAGCTCACCGTCGGCGGCGCCTTCCTGTCGGTCCTGCCGCTGATGGCCGCGATCGTCGTGCTCCAACGATTCTGGCGCGGTGGCCTCACCGAGGGAAGCCTCAAGGGCTGAGCGCCGCCCGAACCCCCTGGAAGGAATTCTCGTGCACATCCCTGTCCGCGCGACCCGCCGTACGGTGCTGGCGGCGACCGCCGCGACCGCGGTGACCACCGCGTTGCCCGGCCTGGCCTCGACCGCCGCAGCCGCGCCTACCTACACCCCCGTTCCGCCGGTGCCCGGGGTGCCTCCGCACGGCGACCGGGAACCCGCCGGCACCCGCATCGAGCGGATCGCCGGCACCGGCGTGGTCTTCCAGTACGGCCGGGTCGTCCCGGCGTTCGACGGCTGGACCCGCCGCGAGCCGACTCGCGACTACGACTGCCTGGACGGCCGGTGGCAGTTCCGATTCGACCCGGCCGACAAGGGCCTCGCCGCCGGCTGGCACCGGCCGGGCACCAAGACGAGCGGGTGGGCCGCCATCGAGGTGCCCTCCTCGTGGGACCTCCTCGACACCCCGGACTTCGCCGGCTTCGACGGCACGAACTTCGGTCAGGGCACTGCCTTCCAGGACGGCTACGCCTGGTACCGCACCAGCGTGAGGATTCCGGCGGGCTGGGCCGGGCGGGAGATCCGGCTCACCTTCCTCGCGGTCAACTACAAGGCCGAGGTGTGGGTGAACGGCCGGCTCGCCGGCGTGCACGAGGGCGGCCACACGCCGTTCGCCCTCACCGTCGGCGACTCGGTGACGCCGGGCCGGTCGGCGACCGTCGTGGTGCGGGTGCACCGCCGGCCCTCGTTCACCGACTATCGCACCGGCGACGGCCCGGTCACCGATCCGGTAGCGGTGCCGTACAAGCCGATCGACTACTGGCCGTACGCCGGGATCACCCGCTCGGTGTGGCTGGAGGCGGTGCCGCGGGTCAGCATCCCGAAGGTGCTGGTGTCGGCCCGGGACGGCCGGCTGGACGTCCGCGTCGTGGTCGACAACCGCGGCGACCGCGTGTTCACCGGTCAGGTCGTGGTCTCGCCGGGGAAGGGGACCCGGGCCGGTGATGTCGCGGTGCCGGTGACGGTCGCCGCCGGCACCGTCGCGGTGGCCCGGGTCCAGCTCACGGTGCCGCACGCGCCGACCTGGAGCCCCGACCACCCGAACGTGCTCACGGCAACGGTCCGGCTGTGCACCGGCAAAGGCAGGCGGGTCGACCAGCTGCGCGCCGACTACGGCGTGCGTTCGGTCGACGTGGTCGGCTCGGCGCTGACGGTCAACGGCGCGCCGGTGTTCCTCAAGGGCCTGAACTGGCACGAGGAGACGGCCCGGCACGGCCGGTCGATGACCAGGCAGGAATACGACCGCGAGCTGGGGCTGGCCCGCGAGGCGGGTGCGAACCTGCTGCGCAACTCGGTCTACAACCGGCACCCGTACGTCTACGAGTGGGCGGACCGCAACGGCGTCTTCGTGATGGACGACATCGACAACATGTGGCTGAACACGGCGCAGGAGAAGCTCCAGACCGAGCGTTACGGGCTGTCCCGGGCGCTGGCCACGATGATGGCCTGGAACCAGCACAACAACCCGTCGGTGATCCTCTGGGGCCTGCAGAACGAGTCGGAGATCGACGCCGGGACAGCGCCGGTCTACCGCGCCTGGCTGCAGGACATGAAGGACGCGGTCAGGGCGGTCGACCTGCAGAACCGGCCGGTGACCTGGGCGTCGAGCTCCAGCTGGGACCCGGCCTTCGACATCGCCGACGTGATCGGCTTCAACGAGTACTTCGGCTACTTCTACGGCAAGGACGCCGACCTCGGCCCGACCCTCGACGCCGTGCACGCCAACCACCCGGCCAAGCCCATCCTGATCACCGAGAACGGCACCTGGTCCTTCCTCGGCAACCGGGGATCGGACACGGTGCAGGGCACCGAGGACTGGCAGGCGGCCAGCTTCTCCAGCCACTGGGCCCAGGTGACCGCGCGGCCCGGCTTCGTGGCCGGCTACACCTTCTGGGTTCTGAAGGACTACAAGCAGCGGCTCGGCTACAACGAGGAATACAACGGCATCTCCACCATGGGACTGGTCGGCTTCGACTCCCGTACCCGCCGGCTGGTCTATGACGTGTTCGCCGCCGCGGCTGTCCCCGTTCGAAAGGTTTGACGTCAATCGTGACACCGTCCCATCCCGCCGGAGTTCCGGCGCACCTTCCGCCGCGGCTGACCATCACCCTATGGGACTTCACCTGGTATACCCGCAGCACTCAGGGCGAGCCCTTCCACGACCTCGACGCGGCCTTCGCCGAGGCGGTCGAGCGCGGGTACAACACCGTGCGGATCTGCGCGATGCCGTACCTGCTCTTCGGCGACCACGGCATCGACACGTCCGCGTTGCTCTTCACCACCATGGGCGGTGCGGTGGGCCGGCGCACCCGCTGGTACGACGTGGCCGGAGGCGCCGTCATCGACGGCCGGCGCCGGCTGCGGGAGCTGTTCGAGGCGGCCCGCCGGCACGGCTGCCACGTGATCCTCTCGTCCTGGGAGTACCAGCAGAGCCCGGCCTTCCTGGAAGGCCGGGAATGGTATGACGCGCTGATGGCGATCCCGCCGGAGCAGCGGCATGTCACCATCGCCCGGGCGATGGCCGATCTGGTGCAGTTCCTCAAGGACGCCGACCTGGCCGACCGGATCGCCTACGCGGAGCTGCACAACGAGGTCGACCTGAGCCGGCTGAACCAGGTGCCGGGCGGAGAGACCGATCCGTACTGGCCGCAGCGGCAGCCCGTCGCCGACGGTGTCGAGCTGATGCGCCGGCGGCATCCGGACGTCATGGCCACCACGTGCTACGGCATTCCGCCGTATCTCGACATCGCGGCGGTGCCGGACAACGGGCAGGTCGCGCACTTCCACGTCTACGTCTACGGAGTCCTCGCGGCGCTGGAACGGTGGGCGGGAGTGCGGGTCCCGCCCCCGGAATTCCCTCGGCCGCAGCTACGCGGCCTGCTGCGGGATGACACCCCGCCGTTCGAGGAGTACGCGAAACAGGCCGAACCGTGGCGGCTGGCGGCCACGGGCGTCTCGGCCAGCATGTTCTACACCTACGACTGGGTCGACACCGCCCGCTGGGACAGGTGGTTGTACGAGAACTACGGCGACTACCGCGTCGCCATGACGTACGCGCTGGACGACCGGCTCTCGGTCCTCGCCACGTGGGCGCAACGGCACCATGTGCCGGCGGTGATCGGTGAGGGGTGGATCGGCTACACCCCGCTGCACGCCGAGTTCGAGGACGGACCGGTCGGGCAGGGCGTCGCCGAGCAGGCCCTGGAACGCTGCATGGCACACGGATTCTGGGGAACCGTCCTCGGCTCGAACTCGGCGCCGCATCACCCGGGCTGGCGCAACGTCGAGTGGCAGCGTCGATGGAACGGCCGCTTCCTGTCCAGCTGACCGGCGCGGCCTTACCGTTTCCGCCATCGCTACCCGGCGGAAACGGTAAGGCCGCCGCACGCTAGGACACCGCGAAGGCGTAGGACCCGGAGCCGACCTCGAACACGGCTGCTCCGTTCGCCATGCGCAGGAAGCGGACACCGACCGCGTGGCTCGCCGGTCGGCCGCCCTCCCTGACGGCCCACCGCGAAGCGGCCGGCACGTGGACCTCGGCCATGGTGTTGACCGGCACGGTGACCTTGAGCTCGAGATCGCCGTCGGTCGTGGTCCACGTCGACGACAGCAGGCCGTACACGGTTTCGAGGCGTCCGGAGCCGGTCGTCAGGCCGCCGCCGATCGCGGGTGCGATCCGGGAGCGCTGGTAGCCCGGCTCGATCGCGGCCAGCCCGCCGACGTGCTGGAACATCCAGTCCCCGACGGCGCCGTAGGCGTAGTGGTTGAAGGAGTTCATGTCCACCGGGCCGAAGCTGCCGTCCGGCATGATCGAGTTCCACCGCTCCCACATCGTGGTGGCGCCGTTGACCACCTCGTAGCCCCACGACGGGTAGTCCTTGTGCAGCAGCATCTTGTAGGCCAGGTCGTCGCGGCCGATGGCGCTCAGAGCGGGCAGCAGCAGCGGGGTGCCGATGAACCCGGTCCGCAGGTGATGGTCGGTCAGCGCCAGCTTGGCCACGAACTTCTCGCCGACCTTCGCCACCAGCGCCGGATCGGTGACCAGGCCCATGCCCAGGGCCATGGCGTAACCGGTTTGGGAGTTGCCCAGGACCGTTCCGTCCGCCGCCACGTACGCACTTGTGAAGGCCCGCCGGATGTCGGCCGAGAGGGCCCGGTAGCGGCCGGCCGCCGCCGTGTCCCCGAGGGCCTCCGCCACCTCGCCCATCATGCGGGCATCCTCGGCGAAGTAGGCCGTGCCGAGCACGCCCTGCACGGTGGGGTCGTCCAGGTGCAGCCAGTCGTTGGTGAAGAACGTGGTGCGACCCGGTTCGAGCAGGTCCGCCCCGGCGCTGGTGCTCAAGAAATCGAAGAACTTCCGCATCGCGGCGTAGTTCTCGCGCAGGATGCCCTTGTCGCCGTACGCGCGCCACCCGGCGTACGGCACGGTGATCAGCACGTCGGACCAGCCGACGCCGCTGTCACCGAACTGGCCCCGGGGGGTGGGCACGACCGCGGGCAGGTCCCCGTTGGCGTACTGGGAGTTGCGCACGTCCGCCAGCCAGTGCGACAGGAATGCGCGGGTGTCGACCAGGTAGTTCGCCGTCGGGGCGAACAGGCTGATGTCGCCCGTCCACCCCAGCCGCTCGTCCCGGGCGGGGGTGTCGGTGGGAATGGAGAGGAAGTTCCCGCGCTGGCTCCACGAGATGTTGCTGAGCAGTTGGTTGAGCATGGCGTCCGAGGTCCGCAGGGTGCCGGTCGCGGCGAGATCGGAGCCCCACACCACGCCCTTGACGTCGGAGAGCGCCGGGGGAGTGTCGAGTCCCGTGATTTCGATGTAGCGGAAGCCGTGCTGGGTGAACGTCGGCTCGTAGGTGACCTCTTCGGACCCGGCGAAGACGTAGCGGTCGGTGACCTTGGCACTGCGGAAGTTGTCCGTATACAAGGTGCCGTTTTTGTTGAGGACCTCGGCGTAGCGGATCCTCACGGTCTGCCCCGGGCTTCCGGTCAAAGTCAGCCGGGACCCGCCGACCATGTTCTGGCCGAGGTCGTAGACGTAGGCACCGGTGGTCGGCTGGGTCATCGTGCGGGCCGGGAGCACGGTGGTCGCGCGCACGGGTTCGTCGCTCTGGGGGACCAGGAGCGCGGTCTTCGACGGTACGGACACCGCGGCGGGCCAGTTCGCAGCCGAGAACTCGTCCGGCACCAGGCGCGCGTCGTAGATCTCGCCGTCCTGCAGGTCGGCCCGGACGAACGGGCCGTCGCCGGCCTGCCACGACTCGTCGGTGCCGAGCCATTGGACGGAGCCGTCGGTGTAGCGGATGCGGATCTGGGCGACCAGCGCGGGGGTGTCCCCGTACTGCTGGGACCAGCCGAGGCCGACCTTGCCGGACCACCAGCCGCCGGCGAGGGCGGCACCGATGACGTTGCCGCCGCGCCGGAGCAGCTTCGTCACGTCGTAGGTCTGGGACTGGATGCGCTGGTGGTAGTTGGTCCACCCCGGGGCGAGCTGCTGGTCGCCGACCGGCCGGCCGTTGAGCGACAGCTGGTAGATGCCGAGCGCGGAGGCGTAGACCCGGGCCTCCGCGACCTTCTTGCGCGACGACGTACCGAATTGCTTGCGCAGCAGGGGCAGCGGCCGGGTCGCGGGGTCGCACAGCACGTCGGAGGCCCCCGCCACGACGAGGGCCGAGCCGGTCAGCTCGCCGCCGACGCAGGGGTTTCGCCCGGCGGCGAAGTCGGTGTCGAGCAGCACCGTCCCGTCGGGCCGGGTCACGACGGCGTCGTAGACCGTCCCCTTCTCCTGCGCGTAGTCGTGCGTGCGAAAGCCGATGTAGCCCTTGGCGAAGGTGGCGTCGGAGCGGGTGTCGACCAGCACGCCGTCGAGTGTCGTGCGGATGGTGCTGCCCGCCATCTCGAAGCGGATCTTGTGTCGTCCGGTGCGGAGCCCGGCGTTGGTGAAGCCGAAGCCGGCGAGGCTCACCTCGCCCAGCAGCGCGTAGTCGCCGTTGACCCTCTTGTGGGGGCGCAGGGCCGGCGCGGCGCCGGTGACGTTGACCTGCCACATGTAGCCGTTGTTCACGTCGCGGGCGCGCAGGAACGTGCCGAAAGCAGCGTTGTCGAGCGTGAAGTCGACCTCGGCGACGTAGTCCGTCCACTTCTCCACCTCGTCCGCCGGTGACGGACGCGTGATCCATTGGGCACCGCGCCAGTCGGCGGCCGTCAGCAGGCCGGTTTCGAAGAACGCGCCGGCACTCCAGCGGCTCACCGTGTCGGTGCCGTTCCACGCGCGGACGCTCCAGTAGTACCGCGTGGCCGGCTCCAGTGCGCGGCCCCCGTACGCGATATCCACCTGGCGGGCCGACCTGACCTTGCGCGAATTCCACACATCGGCGGCGCCCGGCCGGCGGCCGACGCGGATCTCGTAGGCGCTCTGCCGCGCTCCCCGCCGGGCGGAGGTCAGCTGCCACCCGAACGACGGAGTCTCGCCGCCGATACCGAGCGGGTCGGCGCGATTGTTGGTGGTCAAGCCGTCCACCCGGAAAGCGGATGCCGATCCGGCAGCTGCCGCAGACGCGGGGAGGACCAGTGCGCCGGCCGCGAGCACCAGCGCGGCGAGCGGGGAGAGAAGACACCGGAGGTGGTTATTCACCATGATCTCTTAACATTAGTTAGAATGAAGCGCTTCAACGCGCGATCAAGACCTTGACTCATCGATAGGGCGCCGGTCAACGGCTGAGCGGAATCTGGGACGACGGCGTTCGCGATTTGTCCTGCGCTAGCCTTGATCACCAGCTATGCGGACGAGGGTCGGAGGCACCGTGGCAGCGACCCGCCCGCGACCGAACGGGCACGCGGGCCCGAGCATGCAGGACGTCGCGGATGCCGCCGGCGTCTCCCTCGGCACCGTTTCAAACGTCCTGAACCACCCCGGCAAGGTGCGCCCGGCGACCACGCGCCGGGTCCGGGAAGCGATCGAGCGGCTGGGTTTCGTGCGCAACGACGCGGCGCGGTCGCTGGCGTCGGGGTCCAACAACAGCATCGGGTTCGTGCTGGTCGATCTGGAGAACTCGCTCTTCATCGACATGGCGAACGGCGCGCAGGAGGCGGCCCGCGCGGCCGGCTACCGCCTGCTCCTGGCAAGCGCGCAATTGGACCTGACCCAGCAGGATCAGTATCTCGACCTGTTCGACCAGGCTCGGGTCACCGGTGTGCTGCTCGCGCCGATGGAGGATGTCACGGACGCCGTCGCCAGGATGCGGTCCCACCGGCGCCAGATCGTGCTGGTGAACTACGCCCCGGCGGCGGGAACGTGCTGCACGGTCCTGGTGGACAACGAGCGCGTCGGGTATCTGGCCGCCCGGCACCTGATCGAGCTGGGCCGGGTCCGGCTGGCGTTCGTCGCCGCGCGCGACGACTTCCAGCCCGTGCAAGATCGGCGACGGGGCGTCCGGGCGGCGGTCGCGGAGGCCGGCGCCGGGGTCGGCCTGGTGGAACTCGACAGCGGCGACCTGCAAACGGGCTATGGCCGGCAGGTCGGTGCGCTGCTCGCCCGGCGGGCGCGCGCCGACCTGCCGGACGGGGTCATCGCCGTCACCGATCAGCTCGCCAACGGCATCATCGAGGAACTGCACACCGTCGCCGGCATCCGGGTGCCCGCCGAGGTGGCGGTCGTGGGCTGTGAGAACGACCGCGCCGCCGGCAGCGGCCCGATGCCGTTGACCGCGGTGGACGCGCCCGGGCGGAGCATGGGCCGGGAGGCGATCCGGTTGCTGCTCGACGAGGTGTCGTCCGGGGAGCGCCATCGCCACACCACGGTCGTGCTGGAGCCCGAGCTGATCGTCCGGGCCAGCACGGTCGACCCGCCCGGCGCGGCCCGGCGACACTGATCCTGCCCGGCGCTGATTCTGGCCCGGTGCGGCCTGGCTGGCGCTGATTCTGGCCCGGTGCGGCCTGGCTGGCGCTGATTCTGGCCCGGTGCGGCCCGGCCGGCGCTGATTCTGGCCCGGCGCGGCCCGGCCGGCGCTGATCCCCGTCCGGCGCGGCGCGGCGGTGCTGATCCTGCCCGACCGGGGTCGGTCCGGTTCGCGTCAGTTCGTTGGAGGTGCGGTGGTGCGCCGGGTGACCAGGGTGGGGGAGAGCTTGATCTGCGCCGCCGGCCGGTCCCGGTCGGCGATCCGGTCCAGCAGCAGCCGGGTGGCGTTGGCACCGATCTGGCGGCCGGCCTGGTCGACGGTGGTGAGCGAGATGGGCCCGAACGCGGCGAAGGTGGTGTTGTCGTAGCCGGCGACGGAGATGTCGCCCGGTGCGGACAGGCCGGCCTCGGTCATGGCGTCGAGCACGCCCATGGCGACGATGTCCGCGCCGGCGAAGATCGCGGTGGGCCGGCGGCGGCGGGACAGCAGTTGCCGGGCGCCGAGGTAGCCGCCCTGCTGGGTGTAGGTGGTGGAGGCGATGTCGATCTCGGCGCCGAGGCCGTGTGCGCGCATGGCGTGGCGGTAGCCGTCGGCGCGCAGGGCGTTGGGCATCTCGGTGAGCCGTACCGGATCGGTCTCGAGGTGGTCGATGTGGGCGATGCGGCGGTGACCGAGGCCGGCGAGGTGGGCGACGACGAGGCCGGCGCCGGTGAAGTCGTCGTCGGTGACCGTGTCGTAGCGGGGGGAGTGGCCGTGCCTGCCGATGACCACCGTCGGCACCGTGTTCGCTATGCCGTTGAGGTGCGAGCGTGACGAGAGCGGCGCGATGAGGATGAGGCCGTCCATGCTGCGATCGATCATGGCGTCGGTGACGCGGGCCTCGGCCGCCTCGTCGTTGCAGCACGGGGCCATCATCATCTGGTAGTCGGTGCCGCCCAGTAGGTCGGTCACCCCGTCCAGGACGTCGGCGAAGAACGGGTTGCGGAGGTCGGGCAGCATCACGCCGATGGTGTAGGTCTGCCCGCGCATGCCCCGGGCCGCCGCGGACGGGCGGTAGCCGAGCTCGTCGATGGCCGCCCGGACCCGGGCCTGCATCTGCGGGCTGGCGCCGTAGGCGTTGCGCAGCACCTTGGACACGGCGGTGGTCGACACACCCGCGTGCCGGGCCACGTCGACGATCGTCACCCGACGCGCCGGTGCGGCTTGTTCTGACATCCGAGCTCCTCGACGTGGAAAACGATGCCCAGTGTAGGTGCTGAGGTCTCGGAGATACAGCGCCACCTGCTGCTCGGAACCCCTTGACGTTGTTTGGTACCGGCTCGTAAGGTCGGCGAAACATGATGGGCAACGTTACCCATCCGCATCTGTGAAACGATTCAGCGAAATGGGTTCAAGTGACACTTGACCTGAAAGACCGTCCGCCCTCGTCCCGGCGGCGGGGCGGACCGCCGTGGTGGTTCATGGTGCCGGCCCTGCTGCTGTTCGCCTTCGTGGTGCTGGTGCCCAGCGTCAGGGGCGTGTACTACGCCTTCACGGACTGGGACGGCCTCGACCCGGAGTTCGCGTTCGTCGGCCTGCGCAACTTCGCCGACCTGACGAACGATCCCGACGCCCTGCAGGCCGTGTGGCACACCCTGCTCATCGCGGTGGCCATCACCGTGATCCAGAACGGGATCGGCCTGCTGCTCGCGCTCGGCGTCAACACGGTGATCAAGACACGCAACGTGCTGCGGGTGCTGCTGTTCGCGCCGGCGGTCGTCACCCCGATCGTGACGGCGTACCTGTGGCGCAACCTGCTCGGCCCGGACGGCGCGGTCAACAGCCTGCTGGGCGCGGTCGGCCTGACGTCCTGGCAGCAGGACTGGCTCGGCGACCCGGACCTGGCGCTGTGGATGATCGTGCTGGTCGTGGTGTGGCAGTTCGCCGGCTACTCGATGGTCATCTTCCTGGCCGGCCTGCAGTCGGTGCCGCGGGAGATCTACGAGGCCGCCGCCATCGACGGCAGCGGGCCGGTCCGGCGGTTCTGGTCGATCATCAGGCCGCTGCTGGCCCCGGCCATCACCATCAACCTGATGCTGTCGATCATCGGCGGGATCAAGCTCTTCGACCAGGTGTACGCGCTCACCGGCGGCGGACCCGGCCACGCGACCGACACCATCTCGACCCTCATCTACAAGGACGCCTTCACGCTGGGCGAGTTCGGCTACAGCATCGCCCTCGCGGTGGTGCTGACGGTCATCGTCGCGGTCGTCTCCGCCGGGCAGTACACCGTCCTGAACCGCAATGAGCGGGCGGCGTCGTGAACCGCTACACCCCGCGGACCCTGGCGCTGGAGATCTTCATGATCGCCGTCGGCGTGGTGTTCGCCTTCCCCGTGTACGTGCTGGTCAACCTCGCGGTGCGGGCGCCGTCGGACGCCTCGTCGCCGATCCGGCCGACCACCGCGCCGACCCTGAACAACTTCACCGAGGCGTGGCGGGAGGCCGGTCTCGGCGGCGCCCTGATGAACAGCGTGCTGGTCACCGTCGCGAGCGTGCTGATCATCCTGGCGGTGTCGTCGCTGGCCGCCTACCCGCTGGCCCGCTCGACCGCCCGCTGGTCCCGGGGCACGTTCCTGCTGATCATGCTGGGCCTGATCCTGCCGTTCCAGCTCGCCTCGCTGCCGCTCTACCAGACGGTGCGGGACCTGGGGCTGCTCGGCTCGGTGTGGTCGCTGATCCTCTTCTACGCCGGCCTACAGGTGCCGTTCACCACCTTCCTGTACGTCGCCTTCCTGCGGGCGCTGCCCCGCGACTTCGAGGACGCCGCGTCGATCGACGGCTGCTCCCCGCTGGCGGCCTTCCGCTACGTCGTCTTCCCGATGCTCAAGCCCATCACGGTCACCGCCCTGGTGCTCAACGCGGTCAGCGTCTGGAACGACTTCTTCACCCCGCTGCTGTACCTCAGCGGCAGCGACCAGCAGACCATGCCGGTTGCCCTGGCCGGCTTCGTCGGGCAGTTCGTCTCCGACTGGAACCTCATCTTCGCCGCGCTGCTGATCAGCATCGTCCCCGTGCTGGCGGTGTACCTGGCGCTGCAACGCAGCATCATCAACGGATTTGCCGGGGGCCTCAAGGGATGAACCACCAGGAGGAAGACATGAAGACACGCAGATTCACGACCCTCATCGCCGTCCTGACCACCGCCGCCCTGCTCGCCGCCTGCAGCAGCGGCCCCAACTCCGGCTCGGGCACCGGCGGTGACGCCAAGACCCTGACCCTCGCCTCGGTGGACCAGGGCTCCATCGAGGACGTCGTCAAGGCGTTCGAGGCCGCCAACCCCGGCGTGCAGGTCACCTTCACGACCAGCGGCGCCGACCAGTACCAGCAGCAGATCCGGACCCAGCTGTCCTCCGGCACCGCGCCCGACGTGATGACGGTGTGGCCGGGCAACGGCAACCCCGGCGCCACCTACGTGCTGGCCAAGCCCGGCTACCTGCGCGATCTCTCGGACCAGCCGTGGGCGGCCAAGCTGCCCGGCGGCCTCAAGGGGGTCGCCCAGTACGAGGGCAAGACCTACAACGCCGTGTTCGGGCTCAACGGCATCGGCGCGGTCTACAACAACGAGGCGATGCGGAAGGCCGGGCTCGAGCCGCCGGCCACCTGGACCGACCTGCTGGCCTTCTGCCGCGCGGCCGCGGGCAAGGGCACTCCCGCGTTCGCCCTCGGCATCCAGGACAACTGGGTCACCCAACTGGCCCTGTACGCGCTCGCCGCCACCACCGTCTACGGCGGTGACCGGGAGTTCGACACCAAGCTCCAGGCCGGCCAGGCCACCTTCGCCGCCTCGCCGTGGACCACCGCCATGGCCAAGTACGAGGAGATGAACAAGACCGGCTGCTTCCAGAAGAAGCCGCTCGGCACCAGCTACGAGGCCAGCCAGGGGCTCGCCGCCACCGGCAAGACGCTCGGCATCATCCAGGGCAACTGGGTGATCGGCCTGCTGAAGGGGAAGAACCCGGCCGGCACCTTCACCATGCGGGCGCTGCCGGCCACCGACGATCCCGCCACGTTCCTCATGCCCGCGGCGGCCGGGGCCGGCTACGGCGTCAACGCCAAGGCCAAGAACAAGGACCTGGCGCTCAAGTTCGTCAACTACATCATGTCCCCCGAGGGCATGCAGCTGTTCAACGCCAAGCAGGGCAGCCTGCCCTCGCTGCCGGACGCCGGAACCCCCGTCGACCCGGGACTGGCCGAGCTGACCACCTTCGTCAAGGACAACCGCACCGTGCCCTTCATGGACCAGCTGTGGCCCAACCCGAAGGTGCAGCAGACCATGCTCAGCGGCCTCCAGGAGGTCTTCAGCGGCAAGGCCACCGCGGCCGAGGTACTGACCGATATGGACGCCGACTACAAAGCTGGATCCTGAGGAGGAATCAGAGTGTCCACCACCAGGTCTGGAATGCGCGCGCTCCTCGGGCTGGGACTGTCCCTGACTCTCCTCGCGATGCAAGCCCCGGCCCCAGAGCCGGCCGGGGCGTCCGGCCCCGGCGGCCACGCCGAGGTGCGGGTCGTCGACCTGCGGGTGGACGGCCGGCCCGACCGGCCGCTGAGCCTCGACAACCTCCGGCCGCTGCTGAGCTGGCGGATGGCCGCGGCCCGCTCGGCGGCGGCCGATCGGCAGACCGCCTACCAGGTCCAGGTCGCCGGCAGCGTGCGCGGCCTCGACCAGAACCGGCTGACCTGGGACTCCGGCAAGGTCGCCTCCGCGGTGCAGTCCGGCGTGCCTTACTCCGGGCGCCCGCTCATCTCCAGGGAACGGCTGGTGTGGCGGGTCCGGGTCTGGGACGCCGACCACCGCTGCTCGCCCTGGAGCGAGCCGTCGTCGTGGGAGATGGGTTTGCTGCGGCCGGGGGACTGGGGTGCGGCGCGCTGGATCGAGCATTCCGGACGCGCCGAGGGCCAGCCGATGCCGATCTTCGCCCGGCAGTTCCCGGTGGACCAGCGCCGCCCGGTCGAACGCGCACGGCTCTACCTGGCCGGTGTCGGCATGCATCTGCCGACCCTCAACGGCCGTGAGCTCACCGACGAGGTACTCGCGCCGGGCTACTCCAACTACCAGCTGTCCAGCGAATACCGGGCCTACGACATCACCGGGGACCTGCGAAGGGGCGCCAACACTCTCGGCGTCCGGCTCGGCAACGGCCCGGCCTACGTGCGACGCAGTGTCACCAACGTCGGTGTGGGACGCACCTCGCCGTACGCGTGGTGGCAGAGTCAGCTCAAGGGACGCGGCGTGCTCGCCGCCGACGCCGAGGCCGGGGCCACGACGGTGACGCTGGACAGCACGGCCGACTACCACGTCGGCGGGACGATCAACATCGACACCGGCGACGGCGGCGACAACCTGGAGTCCCGCACCGTCACGGCGATCGGCGGCGGCATCTCCTTCACCCCCGCCCTGACGAAACCGCACCTGGCGGGCGCGGCGGTCACCGGCTCCGGCAACAACGTCGCCGCCAGCGACCCGAGCGCCGGCGCGGCCGTGACGCCGCGCCTGATCGCCCGCCTGGAGATCTCCTACGCCGGCGGGGCCACCGACGTCATCGTCTCCGACCGCAACTGGCGCACCGCCCTGGGCCCGCTGGTCACCGACGCCTGGTATTCCGGCGCCGACCACGACGCCCGCCGGGAACAACCGGGCTGGGACCTGCCCGGCGCGAACCTGGCGGCCACCGCGAAGCGGCGCGACGGCTCGGCCGCCGGCTGGACCGCCGCCGGCATCGCGCCGCCGCCGAACCTGGCAACCCGGCTGGTGGGCCGCGCGGCGCCGCCGATCGAGGTCGCCGAGACGGTCACCCCCGTCGCGGTGACCAATCCGAAGCCGGGCACCTGGGTCTTCGACCTCGGGCAGAACATCGTGGGATGGCCGGTGCTGCGCCTCGGCCGGGGCGTGCCGGCGGGCACCACGATCCGGATGGCGCCGGCCGAGTCGCTCGCGGCCGACGGCACCGTCGACCAGGCCTCGCTGATGGGCGGCGGCGGCCGGCGCGGCACCGACCTGTTCAATACCTACACCACCGCCGGCCTGCCCGGCGGGGAGACCTGGCACCCGGACTTCGGCTACTTCGGCATGCAATGGGTGCAGGTCACCGGTCTGCCGGCGGGCTACCTGCCCACCAGCGACACCATCAAGGGGGTACGGCTCCAGGCCGCCACTGAGGTCGCGGGCGAGGTCACCACCTCCAACGCCCGCGTCAACCGCATCCACACGATGGCGCGGTACTCCTTCGCCGGCAACATCATGTCGGTGTTCACCGACTGCCCGGGCCGGGAGAAGCTGTCGTACCCGGCCGACTACACGATGCCGATGGGTGCCCTGCACCGGAACTTCGACCTGTCGGCGTTCCTGCGGACCACCATGCGGCACCTGGTCGAGGGGCAGTCGGTCGCCGACACGCCGATACTCGGCAACGTGGCGCTCAAGACCCCGGTCTACGACTGGGGCTACTCGGGCCGCTTCGGCGACGAGATCAACTGGGGCAACGCCATCATCCTGGTGCCGGCCTTCCTGCGCGAGCTCTACGGCGACACCGAGACGATGGCGCGGTACTACCCGCAGATGGTGCGCTTCGCCGACTACATCCAGCGGGAGAAGGCCGGCACCGGCGCCGACGAACACATCGTGGACGCGGCGCTGGCGGACTGGGTCGCCGCGGACCAGACCTCGGGCCGGATCACCGGCACCTGGGGCTACTACGTCATGACCCGGGAACTGGCCGAGCTGGCGCGGCTGACCGGTCACCAGGCCGACGCGCAGAAATACGGGACGCTGGCCGAGGAGATCCGGGCGGCCTTCAACGCGCACTTCTACAACACGGCGCTGCGGCGTTACACCACCGACGGCACCGCGGGCACCGCAGGCGCGACCCAGACCGCGCAGGCGCTGGCCCTCGACGCCGGGCTCGTCCCGGACAGCGAGCGGGCCGCCGTCCTCGACGCCCTGGTGGAACTCGTCTACGCGTTCCACCCCGTCGGAGACGGCCCGCACTTCAGTGGCGGGACGATCGGCATGGCGTCGATCGTGCGGGCGTTGTCCGCCGGTGGCCGCGACAACGTGCTGTGGGACCTGCTGCAGGAGAACGAGGAGCCCAGCTACGGGTTCTTCATGGAGCCCACCGTGGCCAACCCAGGCGGCCTGACGACCATGGGGGAGCGGTGGAACCGGGGTGACTCCAAGAACCACATGATCCTCGCGCAGATCGAGGAATGGTTCCACGCCGGGCTGGCGGGCATCCGCGCCGCCGACGGCACGACGGCGTACCGGGAGCTGGTCTTCCAGCCGAAGGTCGTCGGCGACCTCACGTTCGTGCGGGGCAGCTACGAGACGCCGCAGGGTCTCGCCCGCTCCGAGTGGACCAGGAAGGACGGCCGGTTCCGGCTGGCGGTGACCGTGCCGCCCAACACGACGGCCGAGGTGTGGGTGCCGACCGTGGACGGTGCCGTGCTGGGTACGCCGCACCGGGCGCGGTTCCTGCGGATGGACGGCAGCTACGCCGTCTACCGCGTGGCCTCCGGCTCCTACACCTTCCTGGCGGGGGAAACATCCCGATGACCATGGCGGTCAGTTTTACGCAAGTGGCTGGATTGCGGTTGTGCCGGTGCCGCTTGCGAGGTCGACGAGGCTGACGTCGCGAGCGGGCCGCGAGTGGACAGCCATTGGCGGCCATTTGACCTGGAGAGTGAGTGCCCAGGCGACCGATCCTCGACGCATCTGTCGAGGACCGTGACCCGGTCCGTCGCATCATCCACCAAAGGGGCAACTCCGTGAGACGCACCTTTACCACCTTCGCGCTCGTCGCGCTGGTCCCGATACTCGGCGTCGTGGTACCCGCGTCGCCCGCTCACGCGACCGTCATCTACACCGTGCGCAATGCCAACGACAGCGGTGTTGACTCACTGCGCGACGTGATCGTGCTGGCGAACAGGAACGCCGGACCGGATGAGATCCACTTCGACATTCCCGGAGTCGGCGCGCAGACGATCAACCTGGTGACAGACCTGCCGTCGATCACCAACCCGGTCCGGATCGATGGCTACACCCAGCCGGGTGCCGTGCGAGCCGCCGCCGGCAACAACACCGCGCTGCGGGTCGTGATCAACGCATCCAACGTCGCGTATGGCCTCGACCTCCGGACGGACGACAGCGTGATCACTGGCCTCGTCGTGCAGGGCGCTGCGGGTCCCGTCGCCGCCGAAGTGGACTGTGACAACGCCGGGATCTGCGTCACCGGCGCCGACAATGTGATCAGTGGCAACTACGTCGGCGTCAGCGTCAGTGGTAAGGCGGCGCTTGGCAACAACGAGGAAGGCGTCCGTATCGAGGGCGACGGAAACGTCGTCGGCGGCTCCGATCCGGGAGACCACAACGTCATCTCCGCCAACGGCGAAGAAGGCATCTCCATCGAGGGCGCCAAGAACGTCGTGCAGGGCAATCTGGTCGGCATCGCTGTCGGCGGCGCGGCCGCTTTGGGCAATACCGCGGAGGGCGTCAAGATTGCCGGCGACAGCAACAAGGTCGGTGGTAACGGTGCCGGCGAGGGCAACGTCATCTCCGGCAACGGCGGTATCGGCGTCTACGCCAACGGCAACGGCAACGCGATCGCGGGCAATCTGATCGGCACCGACACCAGCGGCGGCGCCCTGCTCGCCAACGGCGAAGGCGTCTACCTCGTGGGCGACAAGGCTCAAGTCACAGACAACGTCATTTCCGGCAACGGCGTCGGCGTCACCGTTCACAGCGGCACCGGCGCTGTGATCCAGCGCAATCTGATCGGGACCGACGGCAACGGGCGGGTCAGCCTCGCCGCCGGTGATATCGGCATTCTCACCGGGAGCGCCAGTACGAACAGTTCCATCACCGGCAACGTGATCGGCGGTATGGGTTCCGACGGCATCGAACTCGGCGGCAGCGGCAGTACCGTCCAAAGTAACAAGATCGGCGCAGACAAGGACGGCACCGCGAGCCTCGGCAACAATACCGGCCTGCGGGTCACCGGCGACGACAACCTCATCGGGGGCACGGCCGCCGGCACAGGCAACGTCATCTCGGGCAACCTCGCCGACGGTGTCGTCGTGGAGAGCCAGGTCAGCGGAACCGACTTGCACGGCAACCTGATCGGCGTCGACATCACCGGCTTCGCACCGCTGGGCAACGGCGGGTGCGGCGTGCTGATCGACGGCGGTGGGAACACGTTGGGCGGTCACGCCGCCGGCGAAGGAAACGTCATCGCGGCCAACGTGGGTGACGGCGTCGTCGTCGACGGCGGTGACACCCTCGTCGAGGGCAACCTCATCGGCGTCGTCGTCGGCCCGGCAGGCTCCGTGCGACTCGGCAACGGCGGGCACGGCGTGCGGATCGCAGGCAGCACCAACAGGGTGGGTGGCGTCGACAAGGGAGCCGGAAACGTCATCGGGGGCAACCTCGGACACGGGATCGAACTGGAGGTCGGCTCGGACAACCAGATCGTGGCCAACACCATCGGTACCGACATCAGCGGGACGAACCTCCGCAATCGCCGCAGCGGGATCCACGTCCTGGCGTCCACGAACGTGATCGGGTCGACAGATCCCACCGTGGCGCCGAACATGATCGCGTTCAACGGCGGCGACGGGGTCACCGTCGAGACCAACGTCGTCTCCGCCAACGCGATCGTAGGCAACGTGATCGTCGACAACCGCGGGCTCGGTATCGACCTCAATCCCAACAACGTCACGGTCAACGACAACAACGTGCTGGATGCCGACACCGGCGCCAACGACCTGCAGAACTACCCGGTCGTCGGTTCCGCGGTCGCGCTCGGGACCGGCACGGAGGTCAGCTGGACCCTCGACAGCCTGGCATCGAGCAACTTCCGCCTGGAGTTCTTCGCCGTCAACGCCTGTGACGCGTCCGGACACGGCGAGGCGGGAAGGTTCCTCGACGAGCGACTGGTGAAAACGGACTACAACGGCATGGCCGCCTTGACCACCCAGACAGCGGGCCGCGCCAACGTCGGCCAGTACGTCGTCATGACGGCGACGTACGTGTCGGTGGTCGGCCCGCCGCTGGTGCTCGGCGCCACCTCGGAGTTCTCGGCCTGCGTCCTCGTCGTCTGAGCGACGTCGCCCGTTCCCGTCCCGGCGGCCCTTCCCGGCCACCGGGGCGGGAACCCGCACGATCCGGCTCGGTCCTCGGAGCAGCCGGGTGGTCAGTGGCTCCTCGGTGGTGCCGGTAGGTGTACGTCGCCGATCTCGACGGTCCAGAGGAGGTCGGTGAGTTGTTCGAGGGCTTTGGCCAGGTGGCGGCGGTAGGTGCTCAGCGGCAGGTCGAGGACTTCGGCGGCGGCTTCCTGGGTGGGCGCGGGGCGTAGGTAGGTGCGGTGCAGGACGGCTCGGAGTTGATCACCCTTGGGCTGGCTGCCGAGGTGCGCGACGGCGTCTTCGATCGTGGCCCGGAGCCGGTCGAGACTCGGACCGGTAGGTCCGGTGGCCAATGCGGAGCCGAGGAGCGGGTTGGTGGCGAGACGGTCGGGCCGGTGCAGGGTCTGGAGGGCTGTCTTGACCGCCGAGGCGAAGCGGGTGCGGTCGAGTGGTGGCGGGCGGAGCAGCGCGGCCGGTGGTGGTCCGGTTGCTCCGGAGTGTGCGCGTTCGCGCATCAGATCGAGGTAGGCGTCAACTGGGAGGCGTCGCCAGTCGATGCCGTAGGCGACGTGTCGCACGCCGGCGACGTCGATCTCGACCATGGGGGCGAAGGCGATGTAGTCGTAGAAGGGTGCCCAGTGTTCGGTGTCGATGGGGGTGAGGACCGACCACGCGAGTGGGCGGGTCAGCAGCAGTTCGACGAAGTGCGAGACGTATCCGGCCAGCAGGGCATACGGGTCGCGTTGGTGTTCGCGGGCTCCGGCGCCGAAGCGGACGATGCCCACCTGTTCCCCGGGTCGCAGCGGCCCTGTCCGCGCGACATGGTCCAGCACGGCTCGCACGACCGGGTCCCGGGCTTCCAGCATCGAACCGTTGGGGCACAGCACCTGGTATGCAAAACCGGCGACGCCCGCGCCGGTGCGCACCACGCTGAGGTGGTCAGGCTGCTCGTCGAACCAGGCTCGGGCGAGATCGGCGCTGGTCGGTCCTTCGAACTTCTCGATGATCGCGCAGACCTGGTCATGGTCGCCGGGCCGGGCCGGGACGACCATGGCGGAGCCCTGCGCCCGTAGGGCGAAGACGGCGCTGGTGACCGGACTCTTCAGGTTCAGAAAGAGCAGCTGCTGGGCGTGCAGCTGCCGGTCGGGGCCGGTGACAGCGCGCAGGCCGGCAACCGCATGATCGTGGATGGCCCGATGATACGAGCGGTACCGCCCGGGTGCGCGACGTTCGAACTCCGCGTCGAGCACGTCGCGGGCCAGGTCGTGGGCGAACAGCCCACGCGGGCCGCTGGTGATGAACGGTCGTTGCGACAGCCACCGCCAGACCGCGGGGGCGTCAGCGCCGATCAGCTGTCGGAGGAGGTCCTCGGTGGTCAACCAGGCGATGGCGCAGGTGGCCAGGCCGGTCAGGTGCGCCTCGCTGGGCACATCGCGCAGGAACGACTCCAGCAGTGTCGAGATCAGATCCGGTGCCTCGGCGAGCGTGTCGGGCACCTCACCGGAGGCGGCGAGATCGGCCAGCAGGGCCATGGTCAGTGGGTGCCCGTGCCCGAGCCCAACCAGATGCGCCCGTGCTGGCGGAAGCACACCGGCATGGGCGAGCAGTTCACCGCTTTCAGCCGGGGAGAAATGCTCGATGCGGTGCACAGCCATGAGGCGTCGCCAGCCGGGATCGGTACGCCACGGCGCGGTGGGCGGGTCCCGGCCGGCCAGCACCACAACGGTGTCGCCGCTCAGCCCGGGGATGAACTCGTCGCGAAGCCACCCGTCGATCGGGATGAGCTGCTCGTAACCGTCGACGAACAGGATCGCACCGGTGAGCAGCGTCGGAATCGGCCGGCGGTCGTGGTGGCCGAGCGCGGTCAGGACGGCCGTTTCCAGGCCCTCCGGTGACGGGTCGACCTCGCGGCCGTCGACCTGCACGACGCTGCGCCCAGCCGCCCGCGCCCGGGCGCGGAACTCCAGCAGCAGGGTGGTCTTGCCGATTCCCTCCTGGCCGTGCAGGAACAGCACTCGCCGCGGTGACCACCCGTGCAAAGCGTCGCCGAAGCTGGCCAACTCGCGACGGCGGCCGACAAAGCACTGCCGCCTGGCGGTGTCCAACACGTCGCCGAGGTGCGTGGGCACGCCGGATACCTCCAGCAAGGTCGGGGAACAGCGCAAACCGGGTGAACCCCAAATGTCCCCGCCGGGGCCGCGATTGGACAGTGGTTGACGCCGATCTGACTTGGAGAGTGAACGGCGCGACGGCAGATCCTCGACACAGCGCAAGAAATTCAGCGATCACAGCGATCGCCCCTGATGGAGACGCGATGAACCGATGAGAGGTGCGGCCGGCTCGCGCGGACCGTGTCGGCAGCCCCGCGAGCCGGCTCGTGATCAGGCGATGGTGCAGGCCGTGCCGTTGAGGGTGAACGAGGCGGGCTTGGCGGTGTTGCCCGTGTGGGTGGCCTGGAAGCCGACACTGACCGAACCGCTGGGCGCGATGGTCGCGTTGTAGGCGACGTTCCTGGCCGTCACCTGGCCGGAGGTGGGGGAGTAGGTGGCGTTCCACCCGGAGGTGATGCTCTGGCCGCCGGGCAGGGTGAAGACCAGTGACCAGCCGTTGATCGCGCCGGAGCCGGTGTTCGCGATGGTCAGACTCTCGGTGAGGCCGGTGCTCCACGCGCTGACGGTGGCGGTGACGCGGCAGGCGGCGCCGCCGGGCGGCGGGCTGGAGACGGGCGGGCTGGAGACGGGCGGGCTGGACGGTGGGTTGCTGCTCGGGCCGGCGGTGGGCCCACCGCCGGCGAGGCCGAAGAAGGTGATGGCGGCGGCGGCCATGCCGCTGGACGGCAGGCTGTGCCCGGCGCCCTGGATGCTGTAGGCCTCCACCTGGACGGTGCTGGAGGTGTCGGCATAGCGGCGGCGGTTCCAGTTGGTCTGCGGGATGTCGCTGGAGCTGGGCGTCTGGCTGAGCCCGAACACGTTGGTCCACTGCTCGATCGACTCCTGCAGCAGCTGGTACGGCACGAGGGTGTCATTGGTGCCGTGCCACAGCTGCACCCGCGGGCGAGCGCCGGTGTAGCCGGGATAGGCCTGGCGGACCGCGTCACCCCACTGCTGCGGGGTGCGGTTCATGGCGCCGCCGGTGCACTGGCTGCTGCCGGGCGGGTAGTCGGCCGCGTTGGCGAAGCAGTTGAAGGGCACGCCCATGAAGGCCGCGCCGGCCTTGAACAGGTCGGGGTAGACGGCGAGCATGTGCTGGGTCATCATGCCGCCGGAGGAACTGCCCGTGGCATACACCCGGCCCTGGTCGCCGCCGTACTGCTGCCCGGCGTAGGCGACCATCGACGCGATCGAGACCGGGTCGCTGCCGCCGCCGCGCCGTTTGGCCGCCTCCGACCAGGTGTCGAAGCACTTGCCGAAGCCGGCCTCCTGCTGCGCGGACGGGTAGATGACGATGAAGCCGTACCGGTCGGCGAGCGAGGCGAACTCGCTGCCCGAGTAGAAGCCGGGGCCCGAGCCGCCGCAGCCGTGCATGGCCACCACGATCGCCGGGCCGGCCGGGCGGTTGTCCGGCACGTAGATGTGCATGCGCATCCCACCGGGGTTGCTGCCGAAGCTGGTGACCTCGGTCAGCGACGCCGCGTACGCGGGTCTGGTCGCCGGAATGGCCAGGCCGGCCACCGCCAGCGAGGTGGCCAGGCAGAGCAGTAGCTTTCGTTTGATTCTCATGGTTCTGACTCCTTTTGCGGGGAGCGCTCGCTGCTGTGGGGATGGGAACGCCGGCGGATGCGTGACATTGCCCTTGATGTCACGTGATCCGGCGTCGGCTGTGCTGCGTCTGGCCTGAGCGGCCGGCTCCACCACCGTCGTGCGACAGATAGTGTGCTCTTCGGACAGATAACTGTCAATCGATGTTGATCGATAGTTGTCCGGCCGGTCCGTGCGATGATCGATGCTGGCCGAAGCCGGTGTCCGCCCACAGTCCTGCCGGAGCGTTGCGTGACGAGTCCCTTCGACATCGAAGAGATATTCCCCGAAGACGCGGCCGGTCCGGTGCGCCTTCCCCGGCGGCAGGCCGGCAGTTCACCGCAGGGCCTGGCGGTGACGTTGCTGGCCGACTACACCCTGCGCACCCGCGCCTGGCTGCCGTCCGCGGCGATCGTCGCGCTGCTCGGCGAGTCCGGCGTGAGCCACGCGGGCGCCCGCGCCGCAGTCAGCCGGCTGGCCCGGCGCGGGGTCGTGGAGGGCAGCCGGCAGGGACGGCACAGCCTGTACCGGCTGACCGAGGCCGCCGCCGTCAGCCTGTCGGTGGGCGGGAGATGGGTCGTCGCGTCGATGACCGGGGCGGAGGACTGGGACGGCCACTGGACGCTGGTGGCGTTCTCCCTGCCGCAGGAGCTCAGCGTGCAGCGGCGCGCGTTGCGCGATCAGCTCCGGTGGCTGGGATACGCGCCGCTGTATGACGGACTCTGGGTCTCGCCGCACCGCCTCACGCCCAAGGCGAAGGACCAACTCGCCCAACTTCCCCTCGGCACGGTGACCGTGTTCCGGGCCCGGCAGGTCGAGGTGGACGCGACGGCCGGCCGCGATCCCCTGGACGCCTGGGACACCGGGGCCATCGCCGGACAGTACGAATCGTTTGTCCGGCGATGGGACCCGCTGCTGCCCCGGATCCGCTCCGGGGGTCTCCGCGGAGCCGAGGCGGTGCGCGCCCGGACCGAGGTCATGGACACCTACCGCCGCTTCCCGCTCATCGACCCGCGGCTACCGGTCCGCCTGCTGCCGGCCGGCTGGCTCCGGGACCCGGCCGCGAAGGTGTTCGCCGACGTCTACGACGGCCTGGCCGAAGCCGCCCAGGGCCACGTGCGGGCCGTCGCCGCCCGCTTCGCGGACAGCCCGCCCGCCGGCGTCCAGGCCCACACCGTCGCCGATCTCCTCAATGGCGTGCGACAGGAGTCCCGGAGCGGCGAGCGCATCGGATAGCTAATTCGGTTGTGCCGGAGCGCCCCGTGCCTATCGTGGGCGTGTGTTCACCCCACCCGCCGACCTGCCCGAGCCGGAGCTTCGCGCTGCTCTGGAGGCCGGCTGGTCGCTGCGTGCCGCGACGCTGACGCACCGGCCCGTCGGCTTCGGCAGCCACCACTGGGAGCTCACCGACGCCACCGGCGCCCGCCGGTTCGTCACCGTCGACGACCTGCGCACCCGCCGCCGCACCGCCGGCGAGCCACTCAAAGCCGGCTACGATCGCCTGCGCGCCGCCCTGGCCGCGGCGCAGGCCCTCCATGCCGCCGGCCGCGACTTCGTGGTCGCCCCGCTGCCGGCCCGCGACGGCGAGCCGCTGACCCCGCTCGCAGGCTCCTTCGCGGTGGCGGTCTACCCGTTTGTGGCAGGCGAGAGCTTCGACTGGGGCAGCTACACCCCGGAGCACCGCCGCGCCGTCCTTGACCTCCTGGTCGCCGTCCACACCGCACCACCGCAGGTCCGCGACCACGCCCGCCCCGACGACTACGCCATCCCGTTCCGGGACACCGTCACCGCCGTCCTCGACGGCAGCGACAGCGGCGACCCCGGGCTGGGCCCATACGCACGACCGGCGGCCGAACTGCTCACCGCTCACGCCCCGGGGCTGCGCCGCGCCCTGACCCGCTACGACGACCTGGTGTCCGCCGCCCGCGCCGACCCACCCGGCCTGGTGCTCACCCACGGCGAGCCGCACCCGGGCAACACCATGCGTACCGCCGGCGGCTGGCTGCTCATCGACTGGGACACCACGCTGGTGGCCCCGCCGGAACGTGACCTGTGGGACCTCGACCCGGGCGACGGCACCCTGCATGCCGCCTACACCGTCGCCACCGGCACGGCGCTGCGCCCGGGCCTCCTCGACCTCTACCGGCTCCGCTGGGACCTCGCCGACATCGCCGCCGGCCTGGCCCGCTTCCACGAACCCCACGGCACCACCGCCGACGACGAGGAGACCTGGACCATCCTCAAGGAATCGGTCCAGCAGAAATAGTCCTCAGGCGAACGTGGCCGCGTCGATGACGAACCGGTACCGCACGTCGGAGTTCACGACCCGCTCGTACGCGTCATTGATCTTGTCCGCGGAGATGGTCTCGATCTCCGCGCCGATCCCGTGCTCGGCGCAGAAGTCCAGCATTTCCTGGGTCTGGAGAATGCCGCCGATGGGCGAGCCGGCGTACGAGCGACGCTTCATGATCAGCGAGAAGACGTGCAGCGACAGCGGCTTCTCGGGAGCGCCGACGTTGACCAGGGTGCCGTCGACGGCGAGCAGCGACAGGTACGCGTCGATGTCGAGCTGCGCGCTGACCGTGTTGATGATGAGGTCGAACGAGCTGGCCAGGCTGGTGAACGTGGCGGGGTCGGAGGTCGCGTAGTAGGCGTCCGCGCCAAGGCGCAGGCCGTCCTCCTGCTTCTTCAGCGACTGCGACAGGACCGTCACCTCGGCACCCATGGCGTGGGCGAGCTTGACGGCCACGTGGCCGAGGCCGCCGAGCCCGACGACGGCGACCCTCTTGCCGGGACCGGCGTTCCAGTGGCGCAGCGGCGAGTAGGTGGTGATCCCCGCGCACAGCAGCGGCGCGGCCACGTCGAGGCCCAGCCCGTCGGGAATGCGCACGACGAAGCGCTCGGTGACCACAATGCTCTGCGAATAGCCGCCCTGGGTGGGCCGGCCGTCCTTGCCGATGCCCGCGTAGGTGCCGGTCATGCCCTGGACGCAGAACTGCTCATCGCCCCGGGCGCAGTACTCGCACTCGCCGCACGAGTCGACCATGCAGCCGACCCCGACGCGGTCACCGACGCCGAACGCCGTCACCTCGGCGCCCACCTCGGCGACGATTCCCGCGATCTCGTGCCCGACGACGATCGGGTAGGTGGTGGGGCCCCACTCGCTGCGGGCGGTATGGATGTCCGAGTGGCAGATGCCGGCGAACTTGATGTCGATCCGGACATCGCGCGGGCCGACGTCGCGGCGCTCGATCGTCGCCGGCGCCAGCGGCTCGGTGGCCGACGGGGCGGCGTATGCCTTGACGGTGGTGCTCATGGTGGCTCCTCGATGTCGGTTACCTGCTCCGGCCGGGATCCATGGAACCCCCGACGGCGCGGGTGAGGGAGGGTCTAGCGATGGGGGTACTGGCGGAACCTCCCAGCGCGACCCCGGCACGGCCTAGCGTCTGAGCCGGCCGGGACGGCCGCCGACGAGGAATATCGCCCCTGGGAGTCACACCGTGCTCGGTCTTGTTCTCGTCGTGCTGCTCGGCGCCTCCGTGCTGCTGTCCGGCGTCCTCGCCGGCCGCCTGCGGCTTGCCCCGCCCGTGCTGCTGCTCGGGTGCGGCGTGCTGCTGGGATTCGTCCCGGCGCTGCGCGAGGTGCACCTGCCGCCCGAGGCGGTGCTGCTGCTCTTCCTGCCCGCGTTGCTGTACTGGGAGAGCCTGACGACCTCGCTGCGCGAGATCCGCCGCGATCTGCGCGGCATCGTGCTGATGGGTACGGCCCTGGTGATCGTCACCGCCGGAACGGTGGCCACGGCCGCGCACCTGCTGGGTCTGCCGTGGGGGCCGGCGTGGGTGCTCGGGGCGGCGCTCGCGCCGACCGACGCCACCGCGGTCGGGGTGCTGGCCCGGATGCTGCCGCGCCGCAACGTCACCCTGCTGCGCGCCGAGAGCCTGATCAACGACGGTACGGCCCTGGTCATCTACTCCCTGGCCGTCGGGATCACCGTCGGCGAGGAACGCCTCGGCACGCTGCACGTCTCCTGGCTGTTCCTGCTCGCGTACGGCGGCGGGGCGCTGGCCGGGCTGGCGGTCGCGTGGCTGGGGGTACGGGTGCGCGGCCGGCTGGACGATCCGCTGCTGGGCAACGTCGTGACCATCCTGACGCCGTTCACCGCGTTCCTGCTGGCGGAGGTCGTCCACGCCTCCGGAGTGGTGGCCGTGGTGGTGTGCGGGCTGGCCATGAGCCAGTCCGGGCCGCGGGTGGTGCGGGCCGAGACCAGGCGGCAGGCGGAGGCGTTCTGGTCGCTGGCGACCTTCCTGCTCAACGGCGCCCTGTTCGTGCTCGTCGGCCTGGAGGTGCAGGCCGCGGTCCGCGGCCTGGCCGGCGTCGATCTGGTACGGGGACTGGCCGCGGTGGCCGTCATCTCGGTGGTTGTGTTCGGCGCCCGGCTCGCGTTTCTGACCGTGTCGGCGTACGGGATCCGGGTGTTGGATCGCCGCCCGCAGCAGAGGCTGCGCCGGGTCAGCAACCGGGCCCGGGTGGTCAGCGCGGTGGCGGGTTTCCGGGGTGCGGTGTCGCTGGCCGCGGCCCTGGCCGTGCCGGCGACGCTGGCGTCGGGGGAGCCGTTCCCCGGCCGGGACACGATCGTGTTCGTGACCGCCGGCGTGATCGTGGTGACGCTGGTGCTGCAGGCGCCGCTGCTGCCGGCCGTGGTCCGCTGGGCGCGGCTGCCCGCCGACACCTCCATCGAGCGGGAACGCCGGCTCGCCGAGACGACGGCCACCCAGGAGGTCCTGGCCGGCCTGCAGGAGCTGGCCGCCGAGCTGGGAACCGATCCACAGGCGGCCGCCGAGTTGCGCCGCGAGTACGACGCGCACCTGCGAGTCCTGCGGGCACAGGGCGAGGACGGCGCCGACGAGGCGGCGCTGCGGCACCACGAGGACTACACCGCGCTGCGGCTGGCCGCGATCGCCCACAAGCGCGCGACGGTGGTCCGGCTGCGCGACGAGGCCCGCATCGACGACACCGTGCTGCGCCGGGTCCAGGCCCGGCTCGACCTCGAAGAGGTACGCCTGTCCGGACGTGAACTCGTCGAGTGACGGTCAGCGACCCGTACGGGTGCCCGCCGCCTCCTCATCCACAGACCAGCTTGCCAGCAGTTTCAGGGCGTCGGAGGAGGCGCTGCCGGGCTCGGCGCTGTAAGCCACCATCGACAGACCGGTGCCGCCGGGCAGTTCCAGGGCGTCGTACGCCAGCTCCAGGTCGCCGACGAGGGGGTGCCGCAGGCGCTTGACGCCGTACCCGTGCACGTAGACGTCGTGCTTGGCCCACCAGGTGCGGAAGTCGTCGCTGCGGACCGACAGCTCACCGATGAGATCCGACAGCTGCCGGTCGTGCGGATCCCTGCCGACCTGGATGCGCAGCGCGCCGATGGCGGAGCGGGCGATGCCTGCCCAGTCGACGAAGAACCGGGTCGCGCGCGGGTCGAGGAAGACGAACCGCGCGGTATTCACCGGACGTTCGGGTCCGCTGTACAACTCGGAGTAGAGCGCGAGGCCGCCCGGGTTGGCTTCCAGGATGTCGAAGCGGTTGTTGCGCACGTACGCCGGTGTCGTGATCGCGGCGAGAATGTGCCGGACGCTGGGCCGGATGGCGGGCGCCGCCGGGCGGCGCCGGGCCCGCGCTGTCGTCGTGGTGTTCGCGGCGCGGGCCAGGTCATCCAGGTGGGCCTGCTCGGTCTCGTCGAGCTGCAGCGCGCGGGCGACGGCCGCCAGGACACTGTCCGAGACGCCGCCCAGGTTGCCGCGCTCCAGCCGGGTGTAGTACTCGACGCTGACCCCGGCCAGCATCGCCACCTCGCCGCGTCGCAGTCCGGCGACCCGGCGGGTGCCGCCGAAGTCCGGCAGACCCGCCTGCGCCGGGGTGAGCGCGGCGCGACGCGACGTCAGGAAGGTGCGGATCTCGGCGCGAGCGTCCATCCGCCGAGGATAGGTGGAGTCCGATGCCGCCGAGAGGCCCTGCCATTACCTGCCTCAGCAGGACCTCCCGGGCCGGCCCGCCGACGTGAGCGCCCTGGTGGCCGATAAGTGACAATCGATGCGCCTGTGCGCGCAGGCGCCGAGCCGCTCGCCGGCGGCGTTCCGACCGGAGGAGAAACCCGATGACCTGGACGAGCGACGAACTGAACACCGTCGGCAACGCGGAGGAGCTGCAGATCGCCTCCCTGCGGGAGGACGGCACGCTGCGCAAGTACGTGACGATCTGGGCGGTGCGGGCCGGCGATGACCTGTACGTGCGCAGCGCCTACGGTTCGACCAACCCGTGGTATCGCCGGGCCGTGGCCAGCGGCGCCGGCCGGATCCGTGCCGGCGGCCTGGAACGGGACGTCACCTTCACCGACGCCGATCCGGGCGCGCACGCCGGCATCGACGCGGCCTATCACGCCAAGTACGACCGGCACGGGCCCGCGATCGTCGGCACCGTCGTGGGCGCCGAGGTGGCACCGGTGACCATCCGCCTGCTGCCTCGCGAATAGCCGGGCTCTGCCACCGCCGCTCGGCCGGACCGTGCGGTCAGGCCTTGCCCGCGGCGCGGGGAGCGGCGTCGACCAGTTCCTTGACCCGGGCTGCCGGCACCGCCACGCCCGGAGTCTCCAGATACCAGCGGTATGCCTCCTGCTGGCTCATCTCCCCGGTGCGTTTCGCGGGGAAGTAGGGCTCGACGTAGACCGGCGTGCCGGGCTCGCTGCGCCAGCTGTCGGCGAGCACTCCGATGTCCACCGCGTCGTAGCCGAGGGTGTCCAGCAGCTGGGCCACCCGGGTCTTGGCGCCCGGGTCGTCGCCGGCGATGGGCAGGGCGCTGCGGTCGGGTGCGCCGGCGGGCCGGGCGAGGGTGAACAGGCGGCGGAAGTCGATGTTGTTGAATGCCTTGACGACGTGGGAGCCGGCCAGGTGCCGCTGGACCAGGGCGCTGGACGTCAACGAGCCCACGTCGGCGATGCTGCCGTCGCGGTCCGGGTAGTAGTTCATCGTGTCGATGACGGTCTTACCGGCCAGGGCCGCCGCCGGTAGCTGGTCGTAGGCCCTGAGCGGGACGGTCGCCACAACCAGGTTGCCGGCCTGGGCGGCCTCGGCCGGGGTGGCCGCGCGGGCCCGCCCACCGAGTTCGGCGACGAGTTCGCCGAGGCTCTCGGGGCCGCGCGAGTTGCTGAGAACGACGTCCAGCCCGGCGGCGACGGCGAGGCGGGCCAGCGCGCTGCCGATCATGCCGCTGCCGATGAGGGCGAGGGTCTTCGTCATGGTGTGAGGCTCCAACCCATATGTGAGACCGAGTGTCATATCAGCGACTGTAGCTCACGATTGCAGGCCGGGTTCAAGCGAACGGTAGGATCACGGCGTGGCCGGACCAGCGCGCAGCAGCACAAGAGACATCGCACGGGCCGCCGTCCGAGCCGAGTTGGCCCAGGTCGCGTTCGAATTGTTCCGCCGCGAGGGCTTCGAGCGGGTCACCGTCAACGAGCTGGCGGCGGCCGCGGGGGTGTCCCGCAGCACATTCCTCCGCTACTTCGGCAGTAAGGAAGACGCTGTGCTCGGCGCCGTGGACGCCCAGGGTGAGCAGATCGCCGAGGCCGTCCGGGCCCGGCCCGCGGCAGAGGACGACTGGACGGCCCTGCGGCGCGCCCTGGACCCGATCGTCGAGCACCACCGCCGCGACCCAGCCGGCACGCTCACGCTGTCTCGCCTGATCATGCAGACCCCCGCACTCTGCGCCCGTAGCCAGGAGAAGCAGAACGGCTGGCGCCCGGTCATCGCCCAGGCCCTCGCCGAGCGCAGCGGCGCCGCCGAGCCCACGACGCTGGCTCCGCTGGTCCGGGCCGCCGCCGCGGTGATCTGCCTGAACATCGCCGTGAACCACTGGACCGCCGCCGAGGGCGGCCTGGTCCTCGACGACCTGCTCGACGAGACCTTCGCGGCGCTCGCCTCGCACTGACGGGGGGCTCACCTCGCCCCGGTACGGCAGTCGTTGCGTGAGGTTGGTGACGGTCAGTGCAGGCGCTTGGCTCCTTGTCCGGGGGGGTCAGCCGGGCAAGGGGCTGCCCGTGACGGTGGTGTGCGTGCTCACCCACGACGCCAAGTTCGACGTGCCGCTGCTGGAAGCCGCGCTGCGGCTGCCGGTCGCCTACGTCGGCGCGATGGGTTCGCGCCGCACCCACGAGGAGCCGCCTTGACGCTGGCGCCAGGTCGGGGTCGCCGCCACAGTCTCACTGCGGGCTCTCGCTCACCCGTCCCGGTGTGATATCGGCTCGGGTAACGTCGCGCTCATTCCAGAATGTTCTGCACCGGCGGGCGGCCTTGGTTCTGGGTGGTGTGCCGTGATCAGCGATCGTCTTCCGGGTGGGTGCCACGAGCAACATGGTTGCAGGCTGGGCTCAGCACCGATCAACCATCCGGGCGACCAGCCGACGTTCCGACTGAGCCCGGCAGCCGGGTTGTGGGCCGTTGAGGTGGACCAGTATCCGTACTGGCCCTATACGGCGATGGACTGGACGAGACGATCGATCACGGCTCCGACCTCGCGGCGCGCCCCGGCCGGATCGTCGGCCCGCGCCACGTACAGCGCCGCCTCATCCAGCGCTCCGATCAGCACATGCGACAGCGGTTCGACCGGCTGTGCAACCACCCGGCCGACCGAGATGCCGTAGTCGACCAGCCCCTGCACGAGTCCCATCCCATACCGCAGGCTGATCTCGCGCCACCGTTCCCACCCGAGAACCGCCGGAGCCTCGATCAACACGATCCGCTGGACCTCGGGCTCGGCGCAGGCGTCCAGCCAGGTCGCCGCACCCAGCTTCATCAACACGATCGGATCGCTCTGCCCACTGTCGCTCACCGCGGCATCGATGCGTCGGGTCATTTCTGCCTGGACCGCTTCGAACACGGCGGCGAACAGTTCGGTCTTGTCCGAGAACTGGTGATACATCGCGCCGCGGGTCACCCCTGCGGCCCGCACGATCGCCTCGGTGCCGACCGCACTGAATCCTGACGCCGCGAACAGCCGGCGTGCCGCGTCGATCAGCGCAGCCCGGGTCGCCTCGGAGCGCTCTGCTTGGGTCCTCCGATTGCTTTTCATACAGGCAGTACGTATGTTTCTTGGAACATGGACTGAACCTACCGCAAGGAGGCGCCATGGCGGTCATTGACATCCCGCAAGGTCGCATCGAATACCGGCCCGCCGGTCCGCAGGCCAGCCCCGAGCCGCCCGTCGTGTTCATCCACGGCCTCCTGGTCAACGCGGAACTGTGGACCAAAGTCGCCGACGCACTCGCCCTGCGCGGCGTCCGCAGTTACGCCCCCGACCTGCCGCTCGGCTCGCACCGCATCCCGTGGCCGGCCAGCACCGATCTCAGCCCGCGAGGCGTCGCCCGGCTGATCAACGGCTTCCTCGCTGCGCACGAACTCACCGACGTCACCCTTGTCGGCAACGACACCGGCGGTGCACTGTGTCAGTTCCTCATCGATACCGACCACAGTCGAGTCGGACGCCTCGTCCTCACCAACTGCGACGCGTTCGACCAGTTCCCGCCCACGCCGTTCGGGCTGATCGTCAAGGCCGGCCGCAGGCCCGCACGGCTACACGCAATGATGACCTCCGTACGCCCGAAGGCCCTACGCCACTCCGTGCTCGGCTTCGGCGGCCTGGCCCGCGACCCGCTCGACCCCGCGCTCACCCGCCGCTGGATCACCCCGTCGCTCAACGACCCGGCAGTGCGCCGAAACACCGCCGAGTTCCTGAGCCACATCCGCCCCGACGACCTCCTCGAGATCTCCACCCGGTTGCGCCGATTCCCCAAACCGGTCCGGCTTGTCTGGGGAGCCGCCGACCCGTTCTTCAAGATCGGCCTCGCTCACCGCTTGCGCGACGCCTTCACCGACGCCACCCTCGTGGAGATCGCCAGCGGGCGGACATTTCTGCCCCTGGATGAGCCAGAACTGGTCGCCAACGAGATCCGCGCGGCTCACACCTTGCCGGCCTGACGGCACAACCAGAGCAAGGAACGCGGCTTCCGCTCATGCCACCGATGGGGGCATCCTCTTGCGTTGCCTTGGCGTCCTCGCTCACTCGGTGCCGACGATGGATGCCGACGATGGGTCGGCCGTCGGTGATCATGCGTTGACCTCGGCGAAGAAGTGGCGCAGGGTGTCGGCGACCAGGGCGGGTGCCGTCATGGTCGCGAAGTGCGATTGTCCCTGCCAGACGACCTCGCGCGCCCGCGGAATCGCCGTGGCGAGGGCCTTCACCGTGGTGGGCATCGGTTCCCAGGTGTCGGCGCCGCGTATCAGTAGCGGTCGGCACGGTGATGGCGGACCACCGGGCGATGTCGGTGCTGTCCGCGGCGAGCGCTTCGAGATCGTGGAGCCAGCCGATCGCAGACCGGCGCGCCTCGGCCGGGTCGGGTGTCCGGTCGCCCGGCGCGGCCGCGAAGGCCGCGACGATCTCCGGCGGGACCCGCGTCACCTCGTTCAGTGCCGCGGCCATCGCCTGGGTGTCGTCCCGGTCGAGGGCGGAACGGTAGCGGGCGAGCAGGGGTGCGATCTCGGGCCCGCCGCGAAGTGCGGGGCCTCGTAGGCGGCCAGCGAGCGCACGCCGTGCGGATCCGTCGTTGCGGTGTGCAGCGACAGGGTCGCTCCGTAGGAACCGCCGACGAGGTGAACGGGTTTGCCCGTGGACTCGCGCGCCGCCTCGATGACCGCGATCAGGTCGGCGGTCTCGGGGCCGAGCGACCTGCTGCCGGGCGGGACGTCGCTGGGACCGTACCCCCGCCTGGCCGGCAGCCATACCTCGTGGTCTTGGGTTAGCCGGTCGGCGACGGCGGCCCAGGAATGCAGCCCGCCGCCCGAGCCGTGCACGAGGACGACGGGGTCGCCGGAGCCCGTGCGCCGGGCCACCAGGCGAGTGCCGTCCGCCGATTTGATCACGCATCGTCGCTCTCGTGGCCGGTCATCGCTGCTCCCTCGGTGCGGTGGGCCAGTTGCTCATGGACTGCCACGATGCCCGTGCCGGCTGGCATCCGCGACCGAATTGCCGCGCGGCCGAGCCCTTCGCCTTCCGTTGGCCGGTGCGCTCGTCTGCCCGTGCCGGATGCCTTCCGCTGGCCGGGGCGCTCGTCCGCCCGTACCGGATGAATTTGACAGGGGTATGGATAGCCGTTATCTATTAGCGGGTCTATCCGAGGGGGCGCTGGGTGCAGGACGTGGTGCTGGCCATGCTGGCGAAGGAGCCGGCGCATGGGTACGAGCTGCGCAGCCGGATGCGGGACGCGCTCGGTCCGCTCGGCGAGTCGATGAACGCCGGGCAGATCTACGTGACGCTGGCCCGGCTGGCGAAGGCCGGGCTGGTGATCTCGGAGCGGGCCGACGGCCTGCCGGACCGGCCCGACCGGCGGGTCTACGCGCTGACCCCGGCCGGGCAGCAGCGGGTCGCCGCCTGGTTGACCGAGGTGAGCTGGCCGAAGCCGGATCTCACCGAGTTTCATCTCAAGCTGGTGGCCGCCGCGACCGCCCGGCTGGCCGATCCCGTGGCCCTGGTCGACGCGCAGCGGCGCGAGGTGCTGCGCCGGATGCGGGACGCCCAGCGGGCCGCGCTGGACCGGTCGGTGGACCCGGTCGCCGGGTTGCTGCTGGCGGGTGTCGTGCTGCGGCTGCGGGCCGACCTGGAGTGGCTGGAGGAATGCGAGCGCATGTGGACCGAGCACAACCGGACCGGAAAGAAGAGGGGCACCCCATGACCGGGTCGATGATGGTGCGGACGCGCGGGCTGACCATGCGGTACGGCGACGAGAACGCGCTGGTGCGCGCGGTCGACGAGGTCGACCTGGAGGTGCCCGCCGGGCAGGCGCTGGCGATCATGGGGCCCAGCGGCTGCGGCAAGTCCACCCTGCTGCACCTGCTCGGCGGGCTGCAGCACCCGACCGGCGGGGAGGTGTGGCTGGCCGGCCGCCGGATCGACACGATGAGCGAACGGGCCCGGGCCCGGCTGCGGCGCGAGAGCGTCGGGTTCGTCTTCCAGTCCTTCCACCTCATGGACGAGCTCACCGCCGTGGAGAACGTCGAGCTGGCCGCGCTGCTGGCCGGCCGGTCGCCCGGCCGGGCCCGCCGGCGCGCCCTGCACCTGCTGGACCAGGTCGGGCTGGCCGGCCGCGCCGCGCACCTGCCCTCGGCGCTCTCCGGCGGCCAGCGCCAGCGCGTCGCCATCGCCCGCGCGCTGAGCAACGAGCCGCTGGTCGTGCTGGCCGACGAGCCCACCGGCAACCTGGACAGCGCCGCCACCCTGGAGGTGCTGCGGCTGTTCGAGGAGTTGCGCACCACGGAGCAGACCCTCGTGGTGGTCACCCACGACCCCCGCATCGCCGCGGTCGCCGACCGGGTGATCTCCATGCGGGACGGGGCCTTCGCCGACGACACCCGGCTCGCCGTTGCCGCCACCGGCACCGTCTACGACGGGCGGCGCTGACGTGGCCGGCCGCCTCCTGCTCGTCTGCCGGCTGCTGGTGCGCGACCTGCGCCGGCGCCGGGCCGAGACCGTGCTGCTGCTGGTCGCCATCACCGCCGCGACCGCGACGCTGACCCTCGGCCTCGCCCTCAACGAGCTCGCCACCCGCCCGTACCAGCAGACCAAGGCCGCCACCGCGGGCCCGGACCTGGTGGTGGAGCCGGTCATCACCGGCCCCGAGGCCCTGGACGCGCTCGCACCGCTGACGACCATGCCCGGCGTCACCGGCCACAGCGGGCCCTACCCGCTGCTCTTCCAGGCGCTGACCGCCGGCGACCTGACCGCGCGGGTCGTTGTTCAGGGCCGGGACGGCGCCCCGGCCGCGGTCGACCAGCCGGCGGTGACCGACGGCACCTGGGTGCGGCCCGGCGGTGTCGTCGTCGAGCGTGCCTTCGCCGACGCCCTCGGCGTGCACACCGGCGACACGGTCAGCCTCGACGGCCGACCGCTGCGGGTGGCCGGGACCGCGGTCTCCACCGCCAGGACCGCCTACCCGCGCGTCGGCTGGCACCGTCCGGGCTCCATTCTCACCGAGGGCGGCGGCCTGGCCTGGGTCGATCGCGCCGACATCGCGACGCTCGCCGGCGACCAGCCGCTGACCTACAACCTGAACCTGACGGTGGCCGATCCGGCGGACAGCATCGCGGCCGTCAACCCGTCCTACAAAGAGGTCAAGGATCCCCGATTCCGCGGCTGGCAGATGCGAACCTGGCAGGAGATCGCCGACAGCAACGGCAGGCTGAACGCTCCGGCGCAGCAGGCCCTGCTGGTCGGCAGCTGGCTGCTGACCGTCCTCGCGGTGGCCGGCGTCGCGGGCATCGTCGCGGGCCGGGTCATCGGCCAGCGCCGCCGGGTGGGGCTGCTCAAGGCCGTCGGCGCCGGGCCGGCGATGATCGCCGCCGTCCACCTCGCCGAGTATCTCGTGATCGGGCTCGCCGCCGCCGGCACCGGCCTGGCCGCCGGCTGGCTCGCCGCGCCCCCGCTGTTCCGCCCGACCGCCGGGCTCATCGGCTCCGTCGGCGTCCAACCGCCGCCGCTGTGGATGGCGGTCGCCGCCACCGTTCTCGCCCTGGTGATCGCCGCCGCGGCGGCGCTGGGGCCGGTGGTGCGCGCCGCCACCACCAGCACCATCCACGCGCTGGCCGACGCCGCCGCGCCGCCGCGCCGCCGGCGGTGGGCTGTCTGGCTGTCCCGCCGGCTGCCCACGGCCCTGCTGATCGGGGTACGGATCAACGCGCGCCGGCCGCGCCGCGCCCGGCTCGTCATGCTGAACACCCTGATCACCGCGGCCGCGCTCGCCGCCGTGCTCACGAACCAGGCGCAGGACTACGACCCGGTGAACCTCGGCTACTCCGATCTGCCCGATCCCCGCGTCGGGCGGCTGCTCCAGGCCATGCTCCTCATCGGCGGCGCGGCGTGTTTCCTCGCGCTCCTCAACACCATCGTGAGCACCTGGACCGCGGTCCTCGACACCCGGCAACCGCTGGCGATCGCCCGGGTACTCGGCGCGACGCCCGGCCAGGCCGGCACGGGCCTGGCGGTGGCGCAGTTGCGTCCTGCCGTCCTCGGCGTCGCCATCGGGATCCCCTTCGGCGTCAAGCTGTGCCTGTTCTTCGCCGGCGATGGTCCGTACCCGCCCACCTCCTGGATGCTCGCCGCGGGGTTCGGGGTCCTGCTCGCCGTCGCCCTGCTCACCGCGGTCCCCGCGCTGGCCGCCGCCCGGCGCCCGGTCGCGGACACCCTGCAGTCCGCACCGACCTGACAGTCACCCTTGCGGCGGTGCTACACACGCGTATAGTCGGCTATCGAGTCGAGTAGTCCACCGTACGTGTGTATTAGGGGGTGGGTGTGTGGGGCACCCGAGGGATCCGGCGTTCGAGGACCTGACGGCCCGGGCGCGGATCAGGGACGCCGCGATCCGCCTGTTCGCCGAGCGCGGCATCGACGGCACCACGATCCGCGACATCGCCCAGGCGGCCGGCGTGTCGCCGGGCCTGCTCCGGCACCACTTCGGGTCCAAGGAGGCGCTGCGGGAGGCGTGCGACCACTACGTGGTGGACCGGATCGTGAAGATCAAGGAGGAGATCCTCCTCGAGGGCAAGATCGCCAGCCCGGGCTTCCTGCCGTCGGTCCATCCGGCGATCCTGCTGTCCTACAAGTACGTCACCCGGGCCCTGCTCGACGGCTCGCCCAGGGCCGCGGCGATGTTCGACGACATGGTGATCCTGACCGAGGAGTGGATCAGGAAGAACTCGCCGGAGGTCACCGAGGACTACCGGGCGTACGCGGCGGTGCTGGTCGGCATGCAGTCCGGGATCCTCGCGATGCACGACCACGTCTCCCGCGCGCTGGGCGTCGACATCTTCACCGCCGACGGGCATCTGCTCATGGCCGGCGCGCTGGCCGACTTCTACTCCCACCCGCTGCTCGATCCCGAGTTCGTCGCGAAGGCCCGCGGTGCGATGGCCGCGCTGCGGGCAACCCATCCGCCTACCGCCGCGGGGACCGACCCCGGGGCCGAAGGAGCATGACCATGTCCGAGGCGATCCGCGTAGACGCACTGGTCAAGACGTTCGGGCGCACCCGCGCGCTGGACGGGCTCGATCTCGCCGTGCAGACCGGGGAGGTGCACGGCTTCCTCGGCCCCAACGGCGCGGGAAAGTCCACCACCATCCGGATCCTGCTCGGGCTGCTGCACGCCGACGGCGGCACCGCCCGGCTGCTCGGCGGCGACCCGTGGCGCGACGCCACCGAGCTGCACCGCCGCCTGGCGTACGTGCCCGGCGACGTCACCCTGTGGCCCAACCTGTCGGGTGGCGAGGTCATCGATCTGCTGGGCCGGCTCCGCGGCGGCCTCGACACCAGGCGCCGCGCCGAGTTGCTGGAGCGCTTCGACCTCGACCCGAGCAAGAAGGGCCGGACCTACTCCAAGGGCAACCGGCAGAAGGTCGCACTCGTCGCCGCCCTCGCCTCCGACGTCGACCTGCTCCTGCTCGACGAGCCCACCTCCGGCCTCGACCCGCTGATGGAGGAGGTCTTCCGCCAGGTGATCCGCGAGGAGCAGCAGCGCGACGGCCGCACCGTCCTGCTGTCCAGCCACATCCTCGCCGAGGTCGAGGCGCTCTGCGACCGCGTCACCATCATCCGCGAGGGGCGGGCGGTCGAGACCGGCACGCTCGCCGGCATGCGGCACCTGACCCGCACCTCGATCCAGGTCGACCTCGCCGGGCCGGCGACCGGCCTGGACACCCTGCCCGGCGTGCACGACCTGCAGACCCACAACGGCACAGTGCGCTTCGACGTGGACACCGCCGCGCTCGACGCCGTGCTGCGGCAGCTCACCACGGTGGGCATCCGGAGCCTGACCAGCCAGCCGCCGACCCTCGAAGAGCTGTTCCTGCGCCACTACGACCGGGCACCGGCGAACGGCAAGCAGCAGACGGAGGTGGCCCGGTGAACTCGCTGACCGGCACGCGCGCCCTGGCGCGGCTGGCGCTGCGGCTCGACCGCGTCCGGCTGACCGTGTGGGTGCTCGGGCTCGCGGTGATGCCGATGGCGACCGCGGCCAACTACTTCAAGCTCTACCCGACCGAGGCGGAGCTGCGCGCGGTGAGCGGCGTGCTCGCCAACCCGTCGCTCGTCGCGCTGAGCGGCCCGCTGTTCGACGTGTCGATCGGCGGCCTCACCGCGTGGAAGATCGGCGTGACCGAGTTCATCCTGGTCGCTCTGATGAGCCTGCTGACGGTCGTGCGGCACACCCGGACCGAGGAGGAGGCCGGCCGGCTGGAGCTCGTCCGTGCCACGGTGATCGGCCGGCACGCGCCGCTCACCGCCGCCCTGCTGGTCACCGGGCTGGCGAACCTGGCCATCGCGGTGCTCACCGCGCTCGGGCTGATGGCGACCGGGCTGCCGGCCGCCGGTTCGGTGGCGTTCGGCCTGGCGACCGGCCTGGTCGGGATGCTGTTCGCCGCGGTCGCGGCGGTGGCCGTCCAGCTCACCGAGAGCGCCCGGGCGGCGACCGGCCTCGCCGGCGCCGTCCTCGGCGGCACCTACCTGCTGCGCGCCGTCGGCGACACCGGGCCGACCTGGCTGAGCTGGCTGTCGCCGACCGGCTGGGCCCTGCACATGCGCCCCTACGGCGGCGAACGGTGGTGGGTGGCCGCGCTGTTCGTCGTGGTCGCGGCCGTCTTCACCACCACCGGGTACGCGCTCGCGGGTCGCCGGGACGTGGGCGCCGGATTGCTCCCGGAGCGGCCCGGTCCCGTCGCGGCGTCCCCCGGCCTGCGCAGCCCGCTCGCGCTGGCCTGGCGCCTGCACCGCGGCCTGCTCCTCGGCTGGGCCGTCGGGCTGGCGCTGACCGGGGCCGTGCTGGGTGGCGCCGCCGCCGGCATCGGGGACCTGGAGACGCCGAACCAGCAGCTCACCGACATCCTGACCCGGATGGGCGGGCGCAACGGCCTCACCGACGCGTTCCTCGCCGCGATCTTCGGCCTCACCGGCATGGTCGCCGCCGCCTACACGGTGCAGGTGACGCTGCGGCTGCGCCAGGAGGAGAGCAGCGGGCGGGTCGAGGTGCTGCTGGCCACGCGGGTCGGCCGGCTGCGCTGGGCGGCGAGCCACCTGACGTTCGCGCTGCTGGGCACGGCGCTGCTGCTGGCCGTGGCGGGCCTCGCCGGCGGCATCGCGTACGGCGCCCAGGTGCACGACGTCGGCGGGCAGACCGGGCGGCTGCTCGGCGCCGCGCTGGTGCAAGTGCCGGCCGCCTGGGTGCTGGCCGGGCTCGGCACCGCCCTGGTCGGCCTCGCGCCGAGGCTCAGCTCGCTGGCCTGGGCCGCGCTCATCGGCTCGGTCCTGCTCGTCGAGCTCGGCGCGTTGTTCGGGCTGAGCCAGTGGATCGTCGACCTCACGCCGTTCGCGCACGTGCCGAAGCTGCCGGGCTCCGCGTTCACCGTGACGCCGATGCTGTGGCTCACCGTCGTGGCCCTCGCCCTGGGCGCGGCCGGGCTCGCGGGGCTGCGCCGAAGGGACATGCCGGTGGCGTGACCGCGGCGCCGGCTTCGCGTGGCCGCGGAGCCGGCGCTGCTGTCGGGTGGCGTGGCCGCGGGGCTGGCTTCGCGTGGCCGCGGAGTCGGCGCTGCTGTCGGATATCCGCGTGCGGCCCGGGGGTGCGCGAACTGAGCGGGTGGCGCCGCGGGAGTATCCGTGGCCGCGGCAGGCGCCTCTGTTAGGTATCCCGTGGTGAAGGGGCGCCTTGCTGACCCTGAGGTCCTCGCCCGGGATAACCCCGATCGATGCATCGATCGGCGTCCGGCGGAATACCGGAGGCGATCAACGGCCGGGGAGGTCCACGCTGAGGCAAGGAGCATCCCGCAAGATCGGAGTTGATCCACATGCGAAGCCAAATTCTCGCCGCCCGCGCCGCGGCCCTGTTCGTCAGCGACCTGCCGGCCGGTTCCCGGCCTAGCTATTCCGTCGTCGATGCCGCCATCGTCCGCGCCGTGCTGGCATGCGGTGGCACGCGTGGCTGCGTGGCGACGATGGCCACCGCCTACGGCGACTATCCGGAAACCGCGGCCCCGCGCATGCGCTGGGCGCGCGGCGTGGTGGAGACCGTCTACGGGGCGCAACGCCCGCGGCGTGACCGTGAGCTAGCCGCCGCCTGATCCGGCGCGTGCAGGCTCGCGGCCAGGCTCGCCGGAATCGGCGCCGCTCGCAGGTGGGGCGCGTTTCGTCGGTCAATGCTCCGCAGATGTGGCACCTTTTCCTGCTGCCGCCTGCTCGGCTATCGGGCATTGCCCCCTGCGTCGTCGTGCCCGTTTTCGGATCCCTCCATCCGTTGCCCTATGAAAATTCGAGCGAATTGCTCGTCGGCGCGGCACATTGTTCGGTGTCAAATGGGCGGCGGCGAACGCCTCGCCGCCGCCCGCGCCGTCAGCTCACCATCTTGCGGACCACCTCGAGGATCGCCTCTTGCAGCTCGGCCGGGGTGATGTCGTCGCTGTCCTTGGGCAGGCCGGCGAGGACCGCGGCCGCCACGCCCTCGGACAGGTGCCGGGCCAGGGCGACCTCGTCGATCGTGTCCTTGGCGGCCAGCGCGGCGATCGCGGCGCCCAGGCCGGTGTTCAGCGCGGCGATCTGACCCTTCAGCGCCGTCATCTCGGTGTGGGCGGCGGTGGCGTGGGCGGCCGCGGTGTGCGCCTGGTTCCATACGTCGTAGATGGCGAAGTTCGCCCGTACCGTGGGGTTGGTCTTGCTGTCCGCCCGCCAGGCCGGATTGGTGATCACGTCGTCGGTCCAGTCCATGGTGTTCTCCCATCCCGGGGCGGCCAGTCGGATCAGCTCGGCCAGCGTGCCCCGGTAGGCGTTGGCGTCGCTCGTGGTCTGCCCGGCGATCGTGGCCGAGCTGGTGTACTGCAGGATCGCGGGTGTCTGGCCCGAGTAGGCGGCCCAGCGCGACGAGCCGTCGCCGGGGTAGAGCGCCCGGAAGCCGCCCGGGCCGGACACGTACGAGCTGGCCCAGAGCGGGTACGGCAGGCCGGTCAGGGTGTCCCCGTAGACCCACTTCGGGGCGTACACGATCGGTCGCAGCCGTGGCATCCGCGCGGTCAGCCGGGTGCAGAACGCCCGGATGTCGGACCGGCCCGGCACGGTGTCCGGATCGCCGTTCCATTTCTCGCAGTCGGCCTGGAGCAGGAACGGCCGGTCGTGCCAGCCGGGGCATTGCGCGTCCAGCCGGGCCAGGAACTCGTCGGCCCGGCCGGCCGGGTTGCCCGGGTAGAGCACCCAGTAGGCGCCGAGCAGCACCTTCGCCGGATCCAGCCGGCGCACCCCGGCCCACCAGGCGCCGATCTCGGGGTCGTTCTTGTCGCCGCCCGCCTTGTGGGTGATGAACGCGATGCCGTCGGCCACGGCCTTGCCTATGCCGGGCGCGTCGTAGTGGCTCATGTCCCAGCCGAAGATCGTCATGTTTCCTCCCGCCTTTCGCCCAGCTCATCAGTGAGCGCTGAAACGGCGCTGAAACGGCGGAATGAAATCTGTCGATAGTCCAACCAGGACCGGCGTGTCCGGTCGGCGACTGAGCGCACGATTGGCGGTTGACCGGCCAGTACATTCGCTCCGGGCAGAATGGGGGCGGCCGGATGCAGGTGAGACTTCTCGGGTCCGTCGACGTTTTGGCGGAGGGATCGGCGCGGCCGGTGCGTGGCCTGCGGCGCAAGGCCGTGCTCGCGGTCCTGGCGCTGCACCACGGCCAGGTGGTGAGCACCGACCGGCTGCTGGAGATCGTCTGGGGCGATCATCCGCCGCCCACCGTGCTCAACACGCTGCAGAGCAATATCTCCCACTTGCGGCAGGTGCTGGGCCGGCGGGGGGCCATCGCGTCCCGCCCGCCGGGCTACGTGCTGGAGCTGGAGCCGTACGCCACGGACGCCGCGCTGGCCGAGCACCTGGTCGAGCAGGCCACCCGGACGGCCGACCACGCCGAGCGGGTCCGCGACCTGCGTGCGGCCCTGGACCTGTGGCGCGGCCGGTCGCTGGTGGACGTGACCGAGCTGGACTGGCTCGGCCACGAGGCCGCCCGGCTGGATCAACTGCGGCTGCGGGCCGCCCGGGCGCTGGCCGAGAGCCGGATCGCGCTCGGCGAGCACGTCGAGGCGCTGCCCGACCTGGAACAGCTGACCCGGGAGCACCCGTTCGACGAGCAGTTGCACGGTCACCTGATCCTCGCCCTCTACCGGGCCGGGCAGCAGGCCGAGTCGCTGACCGCATACCGCCGGCTCCGGGGCGCGCTCGACGAGGAGCTGGGCATCGAGCCCGGCCAGGCGCTCCGGGCGCTGGAGACGGCGATCCTGCGGCAGGACCCGGAGCTGGCGCCCGCCCCGCGGGCGGCGGCCGGGCAGTCCGTCGTGGAGCCGGCGGCGGCGGAGCCTGTGGAGGCGCCGGCCCGGCCCGAGGTGGTGTCGGCGCCCGCCGCCGGTTCGGTGCAGTTCGGCGGTCCGGCCGTGGTCGGCCGCCGGGAGGAACTCGCCGCGCTGCTCGACCTGGTCCGCGGCGTGCCGCTCGGGGCGGGCGGGGCGGTGTTCCTGCTCGGCGAGGCCGGGATCGGCAAGACCCGGCTGGCCGCCGAGGTGTCCCGGGCGGCGGCCGGCGCCGGCCTGCTGGTGCTGCGCGGCCGGGCCGCCGCGCCCCCCGTGCAGTTCCGGCCGCTGAGCGAGGCGCTGCTGGCACGGCTGCGCCACTCCGGCCCGCCGGACGTGCCGGAGCTGCGGCCCTACCTGCCGGCGCTGTCCCGGCTGGTGCCCGAGTGGCGCCGGGAGCACGGCCCGGAGGCCGACGAGTCGCTGGTCGTGCTCGCCGAGGCGGTGCTCCGCCTGATCGCCCACCTGGGCGGCGCGGACGGCGTCCTGCTGGTGCTGGAGGACCTGCACGAGGCGGACGCGGACACCCTGGCCGTCGTCGACTACCTGATCGACAATGCCGGCCAGGAGCGGCTGCTGGTGCTGGCGACCCTGCGCCCCGACCCGTGCGACGCGCTGAAGGTGGCCCGCGGCGCCCAGCACCGTCGGTCGGCCGGCGTGCTGGAGCTGCGCCGGCTGGACGATGCCGAGGTCCGCGAGCTCGCCGCCGGCTGCCTCGGCACGTCCGCCGACGGCATTCCCGAGCCGGTCCACGAACGGCTGCGCACCGCGTCCGACGGCATTCCCCTGCACGTCGAGGAGCTGCTGGCCGGGATGGTCGGCGACGGGGTGCTGGCCCGCCCCGGCGGGCGGTGGACGGTCACCGGCGGGCTGCCGTCCGGGCCGCCGACCACCCTGGCCGCGACGCTGACCGGCCGGGCCGACCGGCTCGGCCCGCGCACCCGGGAGCTGCTGCGGGCCGCGACCCTGTTCGGCCGGCGCTTCCCGGCCGACGCGGCCGGGCTGGTGGCCGAGCTGGACGACCACGAGCTGCTCGCCGGCTTGCGCGAGGCGATCGAGGCTCAGCTGCTGGTGGCCGACGACACCACCGGGGGCTACGCCTTCCGGCACGCGCTGACCGCCGAGGCGCTGCGGGACCGGATGCTGCCGATCGAGCGGGTCGTGCTCTCCCGCCGGGCGGCCGAGGCGGTGGAGGCGTCCGCGTCGGCCGACGGGGAATTGCTCGCGGGCGAGCTGTGGCTGGCCGCCGGCGACCAGCACCGGGCCGCCGACCGGTTCGCGGCGGCGGCCGGGCGGGCCGCCGCGCAGGGCGCGACCGCCACCCAGGTGACCCTGCTGGAGCGTGCCGTGTCGCTGGTCGAGCCGTCGATCGAGGTGGTCGAGGCGCTGATCGACGCGTACGCGGTCGCCGGCCGGGTGGATGACGCGTACGCGCTGGGCGCCCGTGCCCGCGGCTACGCCGACCCGGTCCGCCGGGCCGCGCTGCACCTGCACCTGGCCCGGGTGGCGGCCGCGGCCGGGCACTGGAGCCGGGGGCTGCGCGAGGTGGCCCGGGCCCGCCGCCTGCTGTGCGGGCACGACGATCCGGTGCTGGCCGCCCGGATCGCCGTCGTCGCGGCCCGGCTCGTCTTCGGCAACCCGACCCGGGGCCGCTACCCGGCCGCCGAGCGACTGGCCACCGGGGCCCTGGAGGCGGCCCGGGTGAGCGGCCGGCCGGAGGTGGCCTGCCAGGCCCTGGAGGTGCTCGGGCGGTGCGCCCGGCTGCGCGACCTGGCCGAGGCCGACGCCCTCTACGAGCAGGGGCTGGCCATCGCCGAGGAGCATCACCTGGTCGGCGAGCGCATCAGCCTGCTCTACCACCTGGGCGCCCACGACGGGATCCGGGGCGCGGACCCGCACCGGCTGCGTGCGGCGCTGGACCAGGCCGTCGAGTCCGGCGCGGTGGTCTCGGCCCTGAACATCGAGCTGGAGCTGGCCGTCGTGCAGGTCTGCCGCGGCGAGTACGAGGCGGCCCGGGCCGCCACCGAACGGTGCGAGGAGATCGCCCGCCGGCTCAGGCTGACCCACACCCGGCTGATCGCCCTCGGCGAGCGGGTCATCGTGGCCGCGCACCAGGGCCGCCCGGCCGAGGTCGGCGTGCTGTTGGAGCGGTTCCGAGGGCTCGGCGGCGAGGACGACGACTTCGCGGCGGCGGTGCGCGGCTTCGGCCTCACCATCGGCCACCTGCTGGGCGAGGACCGGGAGCGGGCACTCGCCGAGGTGCGCCTGGCGGCGGCCTACGAGGCCGAGCGGCCGGCCTCGTACCTGTCCTTCGTGGCCGGGCCGGCGCTGTTCCTCAACGTCCTCGCGGGTGCGGCCGGCGAGCCGGAGTGCGCCGCGATGGCTGCCTCGGCGCATGCGCAGGCCGGCTGGAACCGCCAGTTCCTGCTGCTCGCCCGGGCGGTGCTGGGCGGCCGGGCCGGGCGGGTGAGCGAGGCGGAGGCGGAGTTCGCCCGCTTCCTGCGGGTGTCCCGCTCCTACCCGCTGGTCCGCCACCTGGGCCCGTACCTGGCCGCGCCGGCGGCCGCCGCGGACGGCTGGGGTGACCCGGCCGGCTGGCGGCGCGCCGCCGGGGAGTACTTCCGGCAGACCGCCCCGGCGGTGGCCGAAGCCTGCCGCGAGCCGTCCACCTGACCCCATCTGCCATCGGAGGAATGGAAATGTCCGTGCGAACCCGACCGATCGCCGCGCTCGCCGTGGCCGTGCCGGCCATCTTGCTGACTGCCCTGCTCCCGGCCCAACCCGCGGCGGCCCAACTGGGCCCCAGCTGGGTCACCGGGCCGGACTACTCACCGCCGCTCGGCACGACCGGCGCGGAATGGCGCGACGTGACCGCCGCCGGCCCGACCGACGTCTGGGCGGTGGGCGTCCGGCGCACCCCGGCGGAAACCCCGCTGGTCGCGCGCTGGAGCGGCAAGGCGTGGGCGGCCACGCCGACGCCCGTCGCACCCGCCGGCCAGCGGTACAACCTGACCGCGGTGGACGCCGTCGCACCCGGCGACGCGTGGGCCGTCGGCAGCAGCGCCGCATCCGCCACCCGAACCGCTGCGGCGCTGCACTACGACGGGGCCTGGACGGCCGTGGCGCTGCCGACGCCGCCGATCGGCCAGTCCAGCGAGCTGTCGGACGTGGACATGACGGCCGCCGGCGGCTGGGCGGTCGGGTCCGCGACGACCGGCGGCAAGCCGCAGCGGGCGCTGGTCCTGCGCCGCCTGGAGGCGAGCTGGACGCGGGCCACCGTGCCCGACGGGGACGCCACGTCAAGCGAGCTCTCCGCGGTCTTCACCCGCGCGGCCGACGACGTCTGGGCGGTCGGCTCCCAGGTACGCCTGGACGGCCGCCGGGTCGGCATGATCATGCACTGGGACGGTGCGAGCTGGCAGGAACAGGCGGTCCCGGCGTTCGGCGACGCCAACGAGGAAACCTTCCTCGTGAGCGTGTCCGGGTCCACCGCTGACGATGTGTGGGCGGTCGGCCGCCTCTGCCGCGAGGAGAACGGCCTGGAGTGGTGCCGCCCGCTGGCGTTGCACCTGACCGGCGGCGCCTGGACGGTCGTGCCGACCAACGGCGCGGAGTCGGAACTGACCGAGGTGATCGCGTTCTCGCCGACCGACGCCTGGGTGATCGGCTACGCCGGCGACACGCCGCTGAACGAGACCGACTACGCCGAACATTGGAACGGCGAGGTGTTCATCCCGGACGCCACCGTGCCGGCGGACCCGGAAGGGCCGGTGATTTTCAACGGCGAGCCGGCTTCCGCCCTCTCCGCCGCCACGGCGATTCCTGGCACCGGCGCGATCTGGGCGGTGGGCTGGACCCGCGATCCGGTTGTCGGCGGCAGCCACGTCGTGCGTCGCGGCTGATCCGTGCGTCGCGGCTGGTCCGTGCGTCGCGGCTGGTCCGTGCGTAGTGGCTGGTCCGTGCGTCCGGCGCTGGGGCGGCCGTTTCAGCTCTGCTTCAGCGCCGGATCAGCGCGCTGACCGGCGACGCGCTGCGATGGAACGTCGGCCCTCGCCGCCCGGCGAGGGCACCAACCCGACTGGCCGGACGCCCGTGGCCAGCCGTGGGGGAAATGACCGGTTCAGTGCGCCCGAGGGGCGGCCGCCGAGGTATTGATCGGGTCTGGCTCAGGCGTAGAGTCGGGTCGTCGCCCAGTCCCTGGTGACAGGACAGTCCGTCGTCAGTGGACGTGTCAGGCGGCGCGACCCGGCGGGCCCGCGGGGGGTGGAGTCATGTCGGCAGGCCCGGCCATCGCGCCGTTGATCGGTCGGGAGAAAGAACTTCTTGTTCTCGTCGGCCTGGTCGAGCGTGTCCGCGACGGTGGCGGTGCGGTGGTCGTCCGGGGCGAGCCGGGGATCGGGAAGTCGGCGTTGCTGGTCGCCGCGGGCCGGGCAGCCGCCGCCGGTGGGTTGCGGGTGCTGACGACCGCCGGCGTGCAGTCCGAGACCCAGGTTGCCTTCGCCGGGCTCTATCAGCTGTTGCGGCCGGTGCTGGGTCACGTCGAGGGCCTGGCGGATCCGCAGCGTAAGGCGTTGTCGGCCGCGCTGGGTGACTCCGACGCTGTGGTTCCCGACCTGTTCCTCATCGCGCTGGCGACGTTGAATGTGCTGGCCGACTGCGCCGCCCGCGGCCCGGTCGCGTTGGTTGTCGACGACGCGCATTGGCTTGATCCCGCCAGCGTCGAGGTGCTTGCGTTCGTCGCCCGGCGGCTGGCCTTCGAGCCGGTCGTGCTGTTCGCCGCGATTCGTGACGGCTTTCCCGGCGTTTTCGATGAGGCCGACCTGCCCGATGTGGGGTTGCGCCGGTTGGACGACGCGACGTCGGCCGCCCTGCTCGATGCCCGTGCCCCGGGGCTGGGGCCGGCGGTGCGGGACCGGGTGCTCAGCGAGGCGGCGGGCAATCCGCTCGCTCTCGTCGAGCTGCCGTCCGTATTCGCCGCGGTCGGCGCCGCGGAGGCCGGCACGTCGTGGTTGCCGTTGACCACGCGCCTGGAGCAGGCCTTCGCCGCACGGGTGTCCGGGCTGCCGGAAGCGGCCCGCCGGTCGGTGGTGGTCGTCGCCCTCAACGACAGCGACACGTTGTCGGAGACGCTGCACGCCGCGACGATCCTGGCCGGCGTGCCGGTCACCGTCGACGATCTGGCGCCCGCGATCGCCGTTCAGCTCATCGACGTGCTCGATGATCGGGTCTGGTTCCGCCACCCGTTGATGCGTTCGGCGATCCGGCAGCGTACGACCATCGGTCAGCGTCATGCGGCGCATGCCGCGCTCGCGGAGGTCTTGACCGGCGATGCCGACCGGCGGGTCTGGCATCGCGCGGCGGCCTGCGCCGGACCGGACGAGGACGTGGCCGCCGACCTGGAATCGGCGGCGAACCGGGCACGCGTCCGTGGCGGCGCCGACGCGGCCCTCGCGGCCCTGGAACGCGCCGCGACGCTGAGCGGCGATCCGGTCGGCCGCGGCCGGCGGCTGTTGCAGGCGGCCGAGTCCGCCGTGGAGATGGGCCGGCGCGACGTGGTGCTGCGCCTGCTGGGCGAGGCAGCCGGCGGGCAGGAGTCGGCGGAGCAGCGTACGAGGATGACCTGGATCCGGGAAAGCTTCGACGACGGCATCCGCGACCCGGCCGCCGGTGCTCGCTCGCTGGCTGACCTCGCCGAACGCGTCGGGGCCGACGGCGACATCGAGTTCGCGCTCAAGCTGCTCTGGGGCGCGGCGCTGCGGTGCTTCTGGGCCGAGCCGGGCCCGGAGGCGCGCGGCCGGGTCGTCGCCGCGGCCGAGCGGCTCCGCGTCGACGAGCTCGACCCGCGGCTGCTGGCGATCCTCGCGTTCGCCGCCCCGATCGAGCGCGGCGCGGTGGTCGTGGCCGGGCTTCGGCGGGTGGCGAGCGGACCGGTGGCCGACGAACAGTCAGCACGCCTGCTGGGCGACGCGGCCACGCTCGTCGGCGCCTTCGACCTGGCGGCCCGCTTCTGTACGGCGTCGCTCGCCGACCTGCGCTCCCAGGGCCGCCTCGGCCTGCTGGCGCGGGCGCTGGCGGCGCAGGCGTGGAGCTCGGTGCATCTCGGCGATCTGAGCGTCGCGATCCCCGCGGCGGAGGAGGCGAGCCGGCTGGCGCTTGAGACGTCGCAACCCATCATGTACGCGACGGCGCGGGTCACCGAGGCGATGCTCGCCGCGCTTCGCGGGGAGGAGAGCCGGGCCTACGACATCGCCGCGGAGGCCCAGCGGGCGACCATGTCCGCCGGCGTGCGGCCGGTGCTGTCGTCGGTGCAGCACGCCCGGGGGCTGGCCGCCCTCGGCGGCGGACGCTACGACGAGGCGTACGGGCATCTGCGGCGCATGTACGACCCGTCGGACGCGGCCCACCACCTGGCCCTGCGGTGCTACGCCGTCGGTGACCTGGCGGAGGCCGCCGCCCGCAGCGAGCATCACGACGACGTTCGCGACGTCATCGCGGAGCTGGAGTCGCTCGGGCAGCGGACTCCGTCGCCTGCCCTGCACGCCGGCCTGCGGCACGCGCGGGCGCTCTTGGCCGAGGACGCGGCGGCCGAACCGTTCTACGCCGCCGCGGTGCGCGCCGATCTGCCCGGCTGGCCGTACACGAGGGCGCGGGCGCAGCTGGCGTACGGCGGGTGGCTGCGCCGGCAGCGCCGGGCCGCCGAGTGCCGCGCGCTCCTGCGGGCCGCCCGCGACACCTTCGACTCGCTGGGCACCATTCCGTGGGGCGAGCGCGCCCGTCAGGAACTGCGGGCGTCCGGCGAGTCCAGCCGCGGCCGTACGCTGGACGCGCGTGACCTGCTCACCCCGCAGGAGCTGCACATCGCCCAGCTGGCGGCCACCGGTCTGACCAACCGGGAGATCGGCCAGCGGCTCTACCTGTCGCACCGGACGATCAGCTCACACCTGCACCGGATCTTCCCCAAGCTGGACGTCGCCTCCCGGTCCGCGCTCAGCGCGGTCCTGCGCGCACCGGACTGACCTACCACATCACCGTCAGATGACGCATGCGAAGCCGCACCGAGGCTTCGTACGGTCCTTTCATGAGACTGACGAAACCAGCCGCCGCCCGCCGCCGCCTCCGGATCGTCGCCGCCGCCGCGCTTCTGGTCGTCGCCGGCCTGGCCGCGCCCACGGCGGTCGCCGCGGCCGCCCGGCCCACCGGGCCGAAACCGACGATCGTGCTCGTCCACGGCGCCTGGGCGGACGCCTCCAGCTGGGCGAAGGTCACCGCCCGGCTGCAGGGCAAGGGCTACGCCGTCCTCTCCGTGCCGAATCCCCTGCGCGGCCTCGGCAGCGACGCTGCCTATCTCGCCGCGATCCTGCAGCAGCGGACCAGCGGGCCGGTCGTCCTGGTCGGTCACTCGTACGGCGGTGCGGTGGTCACCAATGCCGCGCTGTCCGATCCCGACGTCGAGGCGCTGGTCTACGTCGACGCGTTCGTGCCGGATCAGGGCGAGAGCATCCTCGGGCTCCTGGGCGGGGGCGACCCGAACGCCCTGTTCGATGTCGTCCAGTATCCGGGCGCGCCGGCCGGTGACGTCGACCTCTACGTCAAGAGCGCCGTGTTCCCCGGCGTGTTCGCCAACGACCTGCCCGCCGCCACCGCGGCGCAGCTGGCGGCCGCCCAGCGGCCGATCGCGCTGAGTGCCCTGCTGGAACCCTCCGGGGCACCAGCCTGGAAGACGCTGCCGAGCTGGTACCTGCTCGGCGCGAACGACCACATCCTGCCGCCGGCGCTGCAGTTGTCCATGGCCCAGTGCGCGCACAGCCGGATCACCAAGGTGCCCAGCTCGCACCTGCCCATGCTCTCCCGGCCCGACGCGGTGACGGACCTGATCATCGCCGCGGCCCGGGCCAGGGCCTGACCCCTCCGGCCCATTCCTCGAAAGCTCGTTCCTCGACGAGAAAGGACGGATACGTCATGGATCTGCACCTGTCCGGGAAGGCCGCGGTGGTTACCGGGGCGAGCAAGGGCATCGGCCTGGCCATCACGAAGGGACTGGTCGACGAGGGCGTGGACGTGGTGGTCGGCGCGCGGGCACCGACGGCCGAGCTCTCCCGGCTCGTGGCTCGCGGCCGCGTGCACCCGGTGTACGTCGACCTCACCACGCCGGACGGCCCCGCCGAGCTGATCGCGGCCGCCCTGACCGAGTTCGGCCGGCTGGACATCCTGGTCAACAACGTCGGCGCGGTCCAGCCGCGCACCGGCGGCTTCCTGTCGGTCTCCGACGACGACTGGACCGCGACGCTGACCATCAACTTCCTGGTCGCCGTCCGCACCAGCCGCGCGGCCCTGCCCCATCTGCTCGAACACGGGCGTGGCGTCATCGTCACCGTCAACTCGATCAACGCGTCGCTGCCCGACCCCCTCGTCATCGACTACAGCGCCGCGAAGGCCGCCCTGGCGAGCTTCTCCAAGTCACTGTCCAAGGAGGTGGGGCCGCGCGGGGTGCGCGTCAACACGGTCAGCCCCGGTCCGGTCAGCACGGGGCTCTGGCTCGGCGACGACGGCGTCGCCGCGACCGTCGCCCGGTCCACCGGCACCGCGCCGGCCGATGTCGCCAAGCACGCCGCCGCCGAGTCGGTGACCGGCCGGTTCACCCGACCCGAGGAGGTCGCCGACCTGGTGCTGCTGCTGGCCAGCGACCGCATCGCCAATGCCACCGGCGCCGACTTCATCATCGACGGAGGCCTGCTCGGGTCGCTGTGAGCCGCGTAGCCCGGCCCCACAGCGACCGGGCCGGGCCGGGCTGTGTCGGTGGCACGTATGACGATGCTGGTATGGAACTTTCGGCGGTCCGTTCACCCATACTTCTGATTGTCGTCGATATGGCCTGGTGAACGGAGTGTTACATGTCCGGACTGACGTCGCATCGGCGCGCTTTCGCGCTGTCGATGCCCGCGCTTCTCGGCCTGCTCGCCCTGCTGGTCACACTGTTCAGGGCGCCGTCCGGGGTTCCGCCGCAGATGCACCCGGCGGCCGCCGCCACGATGACGGTCGCGCAGGCGATCAGCACCCAGAGCGGCACCGGCACGGTCGCCGGGTACATCGTCGGCGAACCCACGGCCACCAATACGGTGCGGTTCAGCGGCTTCACCGGCGACACCGCCCTGGCGATCGCCGACAGCAGCAGCGAGACCGACACCGCCGACATGCTGTACGTGCAGATCACCAGCGCGTACCGGGCGAGCTTCGGGCTGCTGAGCAACCCGGGCCTGATCGGTGACGCGCTCACCGTGACCGGCACGCTGACCGCCTACTTCACGCACGCGGGCCTCAAGTCCCCGTCCGCGATGACGCTCGGCGGGAGCACCCCCACGCCGACGCCGACCGGCACCAGCACCCCCACCCCGACACCGACCGGGTCCACCAGCGCCTACTACGCGGCCGCGGCCGGCAAGTCCGGCGAGAGCCTGAAGAGCGCGCTGCACGGCATCATCTCCAGCGGTGTCACCACGCTGTCGTACGACGCGGTGTGGAACGCGCTCAAGGCCACCGACCAGGACCCGTCGAACTCGGCGAACGTCATCCTGCTCTATTCCGGGACCAGCCGGTCGAAGACCCTCAACGGCGGCGACGTCGGGGACTGGAACCGTGAGCACGTCTGGGCGAAGTCGCACGGCGACTTCGGCACCAGCGCCGGCCCCGGCACCGATCTGCACCACCTGCGCCCCGAGGACGTACAGGTCAACTCCGAGCGGGGCAACAAGGACTTCGACAACGGCGGCACCGCCGTCAGCGACGCCCCGGGCAACCGCACCGACGCCGACTCCTGGGAGCCGCGGGTGGCGGTCCGGGGCGACGTGGCGCGAATGATCTTCTACATGGCGGTGCGGTACGAGGGCGGCGACGCCTATCCCGACCTCGAAGTCGACGACGTCACCGGCAGCGGCACGGCGCCGCGGCTGGGCCGGCTCTCCGCGCTGCGGCAGTGGAACCTGCAGGACCCGCCGGACGCGTTCGAGCAGCGCCGGAACGAGCTGATCTACAGCGGCTACCAGCACAACCGGAACCCCTTCGTCGATCACCCCGAGTGGGTAACCTCCATCTTCGGCTGAGCGCCGGGCCGAAATGAGAACGACCTGTTCCGCAATCTTTAAAGAGCTGTTCGTTTATTCCTGGTTTAAACGCTTGTTACGTCAAGAAAAGGGAGCGCGGCACGCTATTTGACCCGATTGCCGGGCAGGTACGTCACGATTTAGCTGGACAAAAGTGGTCGGGCACCCGGAAGCGCTCCCAGGTTGTGCGAAATCTTGGCACAGCTCGCTTCGGGTGCCCGCGCACGTACGTCAAGTAGTGTTGCGGAGGCGTAAACGCACAACGGGGTCTCAACCTGAGGGGGTTTGAGTGGGCCGCTGCGCGCACTACCGCCATTTCCCAGCGTCAATGGGAGATGGTGATTGAAATGGACATCGAGGTGCTGGGTCCGTTGGTCGCCTGCCTGCACGGCCACTCCTTCGCGCCAACCGCGGCGAAGCCTCGCACGGTGCTCGCGATGCTGGCCCTGCACGCGAACAGCGTCGTGCCGGTGGACTCCCTGATCAAGGAATTGTGGCCGCACGGCCGGCCGCGCAGCGCGAGGACCGTGATCCAGACGTACGTGCTGCATCTCCGTAAGTTGATCTCCGCGAGCTGGCCGGACCGCGACCACCCCGACAGCGGGGCCAAGGCGGTGCTGGCCACCGTGCCGGGCGGCTACCGGCTGAACGCCCCGGTCGAGCACCTCGACGTCGCCCAGTTCGAGCGGCTGGCGGCCGCGGGGCACCGGGCCCGCGAGGTCGGTGATTTCATCGGCGCCTCGCGATCCTTCTCGGACGCGCTCACGAAATGGCGCGGCGGTGCCCTCATGGACGTCCAGTGCGGGCCGCACCTCGACGTCGACGTCCAGCGGCTCGAGGAGGCGCGGCTCAACGCCATCGACTGCCGCATCGACGCCGACCTGCGGCTCGGCCGCCACCATGAGCTGCTCGGCGAGTTGTCCGCGCTGGTGGCCCAATACCGCACGCACGAGGGGCTCTGCGCGCACCTCATGCTGGCGCTGTACCGCTCGGGCCGGCGCGGTGCGGCGATCAACGCCTACGGGCGGCTGCACGCCTGCCTGTCGGGTGACCTGGGGCTGGAGCCGTCCGCGCAGCTGCAGCGGCTGCAGCGCACCCTGCTGACCGCCGACCGTGACTCGGCCGAGCTCGATGCCAGCTGGCACGACGCCACCGCCGAGGGGCGCCATCGCATCGTCGCCGGTGACTTCGTCCGGGGCCGCTGACTTCGTTCGGGGCCGCTGACTTCGTCCGGGGCCGGTGACCCGTCGGCGGCCCGGCGCCGGAAATCCACGAGAGGAAGAGATGTACTGCACGCTGATCCTGTGGAACCTGTCGCAGTCCGGCCAGACCGTCGCCTCGCTGCGCGACTATCTGCGCGATTACGCGGTCGAGGCGTATTCGCAGGTGCGCGGCCTCAGGCAGAAGGTCTGGGTCTCCTCGACCGGCCCCGAGGGTGAGATGTGGGGCGCGGTCTACCTCTGGGACGAGGCGGAGCAGGCCTACGGGCGCCCACCCGGCGTGTCCCGGGTGGTGGAGCTGATCGGGTACGCGCCGACCCAGCGGACCTACTTCAGCGTCGAGGCCACGGTCGGCGGGGCCGGCGTGCTGGACGTGCTCGGCGCCGGCGTCGGGCTGGCGTACGGGGATCCGGGAGCCGCACCGTTCACCCGGCCGCCGGAGTTCGTGCCGGCCGGCGGGGCCGGCCAGCTCATCCGGCCCGGTGCCGGCGGGTCCGTGCACGGCGGGTCCGTGCACGGCGGGTCCGTGCACGGCGGGTCCGTGCACGGCGGGTCCGTGCACGGCGGGTCCGTGCACGGCGGGTCCGTGCCGTCAGGCTCGCGACAGGCCGGCGAGCACGTCGACGGCGTCGACCCCGAACACTGACTCGCAGGCTCGGGCGGTCGCGTGGCACAGGAAGTACCGCTCGGCCAGCGAGAGCCCGAGGTGGTGCAGGCTCAGGTAGAGCAGGCTGGTGAGCAGGCGCACGGCCAGGAACGCCGGGTCGGAGTGCAGGAATTCCTGCAGCGGCGCCGATGCGCCGGCCACGGTGTGGAACGAGCTGGCCGAGAAGGCGGCCGGGTCGCCGGCCTCGTCGTGCACCGTCAGCCCGCCGCCGGCGATCTGGGCGAGGACGAGCGGCTTCGCGGCCCGCACCGCGGCGTGCCACTGCGCCGCCGGCTTGGACACCGCCGGCCCGGCGCCGCGGAGCTGGTCGAGGACGGCGGCGACGCGCAGCTCGACGGGGCGGCGTACCGCCTCGAACCGCTCGTCGAGCGCGCGCCGGGCCGCCTCGGGGTCGCGGCTGGTGGCGATGAACGCCTCCGCGTGGGAGCGGAAGCTCAGGAAGCTCAGCGGGGCGCCGCCGAGCAGGCCGGTCACCTGCGCGGCGCCGGGCGCGGCGGGCGCGCCGAGCGCCGGCAGGTGGGCGGCCAGCAGATCCAGTGCGCCCGCGAGCCGCGCCGACCGGCTGGGGGCCGGCCGGCTGAGGGTCGACTGGCTGAGGGTCGACTGGCTGAGGGTCGACCGGCTGAGGGTCGACCGGCCGGGGGTCGACCGGCCGGGGGTGCGGGCCGGCCGGCTGGGGGTGGACCGGCCGGGGGCGTTGCCCGGGGTCAGGGACACCAGCGTCGGGGTCACCGCGGCGAGGAAGCCGCGGGTCAGCGGGCCGAGCGCCGGTCCGGCGAATGCGGAGCCCGACAGCGGCACCACCGCGGCCGTGCGCACCGCGCCGCCGGGGGTGCCGCCGGTCAGGGCGGCGAGCCGGCGCAGGGCCGCCGCCGCGCCGTCCGCCGGGCCGCGGGCCTGCACGATCAGCCGCGAGCGGGCGAGCGGGCCGGGTTCCCGCAGGAACAGCCCCTCGCTGACCTCGCCCGCGCGCGTCGCCTCCGCCAGGCCCGGGCCGATGAGGCGCACGACGAGCGCGTCCTGCTGATCGGCCGGCGCCGGCAGGACCAGCTCCCACCAGGGCTCCCCGGCCCTGCTCATCCCAGCTCCGGCTGCGACATCGCCATCTCGAAGGCCAGCTCGATGAGGGTGAGCCCGGCGTTGCGGCGGTCCAGCCGGATCCCGCGCTCGTCCTCGGCCAGCCCGCGTCCGCGCAGAAACTGGGTGAGCGGCGCGATGGCCGGCCGGCCGAGGACCTCGTCCAGGTCGGTGCCGGTGGAGATCTGCCATTCGGTACGCAGGATGCCGTCGAACATCGCCAGTCCCGCCTGCAGGAACGAGACCAGCACCCGGTCCTGGCCGGCTGGACCGGCGATGTCGAAGGTCAGCGGGTCGGCGGCGTACTTGTCCAGCAGGCCCTTCTGGTGTGCCTCGAACCGCTGGTTGACCAGCGAGATGGCGCCGGAGCCGAAGCCGGCGGTGTCCGCGCGCAGCTGAAAGTACATCGCGGCGAACGGCGAGACCTTGCCGAAGTATCCGTTGGCGTATTCGGCGAGCCCGGCGTCCTCGACGCGGAGCCGGGCGTCGGCGAACAACAGTTGCTGGCGCCGCAGGTAGCCCTTGCGCTCGGCGCCTTCGAGCCGGCGGCGCAGGAAGGTGCCCGGCGTCGGCCGGAACGAGTAGAGCGACAGGTGACTCAGCGGCAGGGCCACTGCCGCGTCGACCGTCGCGCGCATCTCGTCCGCGTCCTGGTCGGGAAACCCGGACATGATGTCGATCGACACCTCGTCGAAGCCGGCGTCGCGGGCGGCGTGCACGATCCGGGTGGCCTGCGCGGCGTTGTGCCGGCGCCCGAGCCGCCGCAGCCGGGCGTCGTCGAAGGACTGCACGCCGCTGGACACCCGGTTGAAGCCCAGCCCGCGGAAGAACCGCAGCTTCGCCTCGTCGACCGTGTCGGGGCTGCACTCGATGGTGGACTCCGCCACGGTGGACAGGTCGAAGGCCTCGTCGATGGCGGTCATCACCTGTTCGGCCTCGCGCTCGTCCAGGCTGCTCGCGGTGCCGCCACCCCAGTAGACGACGTACGGCACGTGCCCGTCGGCCCGCAGCTCGGCGCCGCGCACGGCGATTTCCTGGCACAGCGCCGACACATAACGCGCGCGCACGGAATCGCCGGGCTTGCGCAGCAGGTCCTTGGTGGGAATGGCCTGCACCCAGTCGCAGAAGGAACATTTGGAATGGCAGAAGGGCACGTGCACGTAAATCATCAGCATGCGCCGTTCGAGCGTGCTCGACGGTAGGTCGGCAAGCGCCGTGCTCGTTGCTTGGGTAGCGGTCGTGGGCATGCTATGTCCTTTCACGTGCCGATTCCGGGCGCCGAGAGGAGGTGTCCCGCGACGGGGCCGGAGACTCGCGGGACACCTTCTCGCCGTGGTGCGGCGCCGGCTCAGCGACCCGGTCGTGGGCCGGCCGGACGGCGCCTTACCGGGTGGTTCAGGAGGAGCAGCTGCAGCAGCACTCGCAGGTCGTGCACGACGCCGACATGACCTTGGCGACCACTTCGCTGTCCTCGAGCCGGTTGTCGTCGAGGAACTCGGAGATCTCGAGCGACTCGATGTCCAGCGCCGACAGGTCGGCGGCATTCGATTCCGTTGCCTTCAGGTCAGCAGACATGGAACACCTCTCCTTCATCAGTACCCAATATCCGGCCCCTGCGAAGAAAGCTATGGACGATCGGGCGGAGGTGTCAATGAGCGCACCCGATTTCCGGCCGATCTCCGATGTCCGGTAAAGACCCGCTCAACGGTCGCTCTAGGCTCGCTATAAATGGGGTCAAGAATGCTTGCCCCGGCCGGTCGTCATCGGTAGGAATGGCTGCGGCAGCCTTTGTTGCCGGTCAACTATCTCTGTGCGTGCTCTGGAAGGAGCTGTCATGAGTGAACGGCGAATCGAGGCACCGGGCGACTTCGCGCTGCCGGACCTGGCCCAGGTGCGGGCCGAGGCCGCCACCGTGGACACCCGGGCGGTGCTGGGCCTGGCCCTCGACGAGGAGCCCGGCGCGTCGCGGCCCGCGGTCGCGCTGGCCCTCTGGCTGGACCGCGGCATCAGCACCGAGGAGCTCAAGCAGGCGGCCGAGGTGCGCTGCGCCGTCCGCCGCCCGCAGCTGCACACCTTCGTGCCGCTCTACACCACCAACCACTGTGACTCCGAGTGCAAGATGTGCTCGATGCGCAAGGGCAACGCGCGGATGGTCCGCAAGTTCTCCGGCAAGAACGAGATCACCGAGCAGCTCGAGATCCTCTACCACCACGAGGGCATCCGCGGCGTCGGCTTCCTCACCGGCGAATACCAGGACAAGTACACCCGGCTGAGCACGGCCTTCCGGATCGGATGGGCCATCCGGACCGCGCTGGACCTGGGCTTCGAGCGCATCTACTTCAACATCGGCAGCATGGAGCCGGACGAGATCGACGTCCTCGGCGAGTGGGTCGGCCGCGACGAGCCGGTGACCATGTGCGTGTTCCAGGAGACCTACGACCGGGAGTCGTACCGGCGGTTCATGGGCAACACCAGCATCGACGTCCCGAAGGCCGACTACGACCGCCGGGTGGTCTCCTTCGACCGCTGGCTGGACGCCGGCTTCCGCTACGTCAACCCCGGCGTCCTCGTCGGCCTGCACGACGACGTCTCCTCGGAGATCGTGCGCCTGGTCGCACACGGCGCCCACCTGCGCAGCCGCAAGGCGGTCGTCGACCTCTCGCTGCCCCGGATGCGCCCGGCGATGAGCTCGCGCGACACCACCCGCATCAACGACGAGGACTACCTGCGGATGATGGCGGCCGTCGCCTTCACCTGCCCCGAGCAGCGGCTGGTGCTGACCACCCGGGAGCCGCAGGAATTCCAGGACCGGGCCCTCGGCCTCGCCGGCGTGATCAGCCCCGGCAGCCCGGACGTCGCGCCCTACCGGGCCGGCGCCCAGGCGCGCAACGACGAGGAGAGCTCCCAGTTCATCATCGCCGACCTGCGCCGGCCCCGGCACATCCTGAGCCGCATCGAGGCCGGCGGCACCAAGGTGAGCCACTTCGCCGATCCGGCGGCCGCCGGCGTCGTGGCGGTCGGCTGATTCGTCCGGTGAGGGAAGATGCCATGCCAGCGAGCACCCTGCACCGGGACGGCCCGATCTATCTGCTGCACGGGCTCCTGGGCACCGCCTACGCCCACTTCGGCGAGCAGATCCGGGCCTGGGGCGCCGACGGCCGGGTCGTACCGGTCGACCTGCCCGGGCACGGGCGCTGCCCGCTGGACGCCGGCCCGGGCTACCTCGACCAGGCGTACGACTACGTGGCGTCGATCATGGCGCGCTTCGGCCCGGGCCGGCTGGTGGCCGCGTCGTACCTCGGCGGACCGCTCGCCGTGCGGCTCGCCGCCCGGCGCCCGGAACTGGTCGCCTCCCTGGTGCTCACCGGATTCGTGCCGGGCCTGGCCCGGGCGGCGTTCGGATCGCAGCTGGAGGGCTTCCACCTGCTGGCCGCCGAACAGCCGCAGCTCGCCGCCGAGTACGACCGCCTGCACGGCACCCGCTGGAAGGACACGCTGACCGCGTTCGGCGACGACTGCGGCCGGCGCCCCGAGCTGGTCCTGCCCGGCGCCGCCGCGCTCGCCGGCCTCGATCCGCCGGTCCTGATCGTCAACGGCGCGCTGAAGTCCGCCGAGCGGTCGGCCGCCGAGCGCGCGACCGAGTTCGGGCCGCGGATCAGCGGGGTGGTGCTCGCCGGCGCCGGGCACCTGGCCAGCCACGACGCGCCGGCGGCGTTCACCGGCGCCGTCGACGCGTTCTGGGCCGGCGGGGGTGCGCGGTGAACCCCGGCGACCAGCCGGCACGGCTGCGCGCCGACCTGGGCGCCCTGCTGCAGGAGCAGGACCCGCACCGGCCGCTGGACTCCCTCGAGGTGGTCGTCGTGCAGAGCTATCTGAACCGGCACGGGGTCGGCGCCGCGGCGCCGGCCGAGGACCGTCCCCGAACGATCGAAGGGTGGGTAACGTGGGCCGTCCGGCATTCACGCGATTCCTGACACCGCCGCGGCCCGCCCGGGCCGGCGCGCCGCCGGGCGTGCGCTGGGGCGCGGACTTCGCCTCCTGGGACGACCTGCTGCGCCGCGGCGAGCAGCGCGCCGCGCTGGTCCGCCCGGGCCACGCCTACCTGGTCCATCCCGGTGCCGGCCTGGAGGCCCTGGCCTCGCTGTTCGCGGTCGCCACGGTCCCCGACACGACGCTGCTGTGGGCGGTGCCCGAAAGCCTCGGGGTGGAGTCCCACCGGCTCGGCCCCGGCCTGTCCGAGGTCGAGCCGCCCGTCGCCGGCAGCGTCGACCGTCCGCTGTGGGGCGTGTGCACCTCGGGCAGCTCCGGGGTGCCGAAGGTCGCCATCGGCCACGCCGACCTGTGGGAGCTGGTGGCCCTGCACTACGAGACGGTGCTCTACGGTGCCGCGTACGCCGGCGACCCGGACACCGCCGTCGCGACCTGCCTGCCGCCGCAGTTCTCGGCCACGTTCTTCATGACCGTGCTGCCGAGCCTGTTCCTGCGCCGCGACCTGGTGATCTATCCGGCGCACGACTGGAGCGGCGTCCAGGAGCTCGCCGCGCGCCGCCCGACCGTGGTGCTCGCCGTGCCGGCCCTCGCGGCCGCCGCCTGCCTCGCCGGCGCGGCGACCTCGGACATGTCCCGGGCGACGATGTTCCTCGGCGGCGGGCACGTCAGCGCCGAGCGGGTCCGGCTGATCGGCGAGCGGTTCGTCGGCGTCCGCCTGGTCAACCTCTACGGCACCGCCGAGACCGGCGCGATCTCGGTGGATCACGAGCCGGGGCACAACGCCCACGTGGGCCGCCCGATCGCCGGCAAGGCGGTCTGGCTGCGGGACGTGGACGAGCGCGGGGTGGGCACCCTCGCCGCGGCGGGACCGGACTGCGCGCGCTATCTCTGGCGCCCGGGCGGCCCGCCGGTCGCCAACCCCGGCTATGTCACCGGTACGGACTACGCGCGCTTCGACGACGACGGGCGGCTGTGCCTGCAAGGCCGGGTCGACGGCGGCGAGAAGCTCGCCGGCGTGCTGGTCTACCCCCGTACGGTGGAGCGCCACCTGCTCGCCCTCGACGGCGTCTCGGACGCCCGAGTGCTGGTGCGCCGCACGGCGGCCGGGCTGGAACACCTCGTCGCCAAGGTGGTCGGGCGGGTCGACGAGGCCGCCGTACGGCAGCACTGCCAGAGCCTGGCGGAGATCGAACGGCCGAGCCGGGTGGAGTGTGTCGCCGAGCGCGATGCCGCCGCGGCCTACAGCGCGAACGGGAAACTCTGACATGACCGAGCACGCCACCACGGACGACCGGCGCTTCGCGATGAAGGCCGACGCGTTCTACGTACGCCACGACGACGGGGTCTGGCTGCGCAACAACCTGGGCTCGTTCACCATCCGCGGCGACGGCTCGTACCAGCTGATCGCGTCGCTGTTCGGCAGGCTCGACGGCCGGCGCAGCATGGCGCAGATCTGTGCGGACCTGCCGGGCCCGGCCCGCCGCTCGGTGTCGCGGCTCGTGGAGACGTTGGAGCGCAACGGATTCGTCAAGCAGCTGCACCACGCGCCGGAGGATCCGCCGGACTGGATGCGCGAGCGATACCCCACCCATCTCGCCTTCCTGGACCACCACGGCGACCGCCCGGTCAGCCGGATGCACGCCGTCCGCGCCCAGCCCGTCGCCTGCGTCGGCGCGGGGGTGGCGCTGCGCGCGGTGGTCGGCGCGCTGGCCGAGTTCGGCATCGCGCGCCTGACGATCCTCGCCCCCGCGGCGGAGACGGATGCGATGGCCGAACTCGCCGGGCGGGCCCGGGACGACGACCCGGAGTTCGACTGGCGCATCGCCGCCCTCGAACCGGCGGCGGACGCGGCCTTCGACCCCGACCGGGTGGCCCGGCTGCCCGAGATCCGCGCCGCGGCCCAGGTGATCGTCGCCGTCGACGACCCGGACCCGGCGCCGGTCGCGACGCTGCAGGGCCTGCTGCACGCCCGCGGCCAGTCCGCCGGTGTGCTCGGCCGCTGCGGTGACCTCGTGGTCGCGCTGCCCGGCGGCCCGGCGCAGTGCTGCTGGGAATGCGCGTGGCGGCGGCTCACCGCGCCGGTCACCGGCACCGCGGCCGGGCTCGCACCGGCACTGACCCCGGCCACGATCGGCGCCCTGCACGTGGTGCAGCGGGCCTTCGCCGCGCTCGCCGGCCTCACCCTCGACGACGCGGACGCCGTCGCCTCGGTGGAGCCGCTCGCCCCGATCGTCGGGATCCACCAGGTTCGCCGGCACCCGTTGTGCGAGCGCCACCCCGCGGCCGGCCCGGCTCCGGGCCCGGCGGCACCCGCCGACGAGCCCGTCCGGCCGGACCTGCCCTTCGCCGAGGACGACCCCGCGCTCGTCGCTGTCTCCGATCGCATCGTCGCGGTCACCGCGGGCTGGACGGACCGCCGCGCGGGGCCGCTGCTGGCGGTGGGGGAGGGCAGCGTCGACCAGCTGCCGCTGGCCGGCAGCACCTGCCGGGTGCCCGACCCGGCCGCGACCGCCGGCGCGGCCCGCGACGAGCTGATCCTGTGCCGCGCCGTCTCGCCGCGCGAGGCCCGCAACCAGGTCGTGCTCTTCGCCCTGGAACGCCTGGCCACGAGTACCGCGGAAGGCCGTGAACGGCTGGCCACGCGCGCCGCGGAAGGCCGCGCCCGGCCGGGGAGCGTCGTCTACGGCGCCGGCTGGAGCGTCGCCGAGGCTGTCTACCGGGCCGGGCTCGCCGCGAGCCGAGCCGCACTCACGACCGCCCGGACCCCGTACCCGTCGCCCGGCACGCCCGACCGGCCGGTGCGCGCCTTCCTGGCGGACACGCTGGCCGCCGCCGGCCGCTACTGGTGCGACACCGTGGTCGAACGGCTGCCGACCGGTTTCGTCCGGGCCCACCTGCGCACCAGCGCGGGCCCGGCGGTGACGGGCGTCGGCCTCGACGAGGACCACGCGATCGACCAGGCCCTGCTGCACGCCGCGGCGGCGCTGCGTCCCGCCGAGGGGGCCGTCGTCGGCCACCTCGCCCCGCCCGCCGCGACGTGGGCCGCTGCCCTGGCCGAGGCCGACCGGCGTGGCCGCTGCCCGCGCCCGCTCACCGACGACCCGTCCTTCGCCGCCGCCGCGCTGCTGCCGTTCCTGGACGGCCACGCGCATCTCGTCGCCGTCCGGCTGCCGGAGGAGTGACATGACCCTCGCGACCGCTTCCTCACCCGCCGCCGCGGCGACCCTGACCGTCGAGGGCGCCGGCGTGCTGCCCGCGCTGCTCGCCGGCCGGCTCACCCGCGACCCGGTGCCGCTGCCCGGCGACGTCACGCTGCTCTGCGCCGACCTGGACCGGATCGGTGCCGCGGCCGACACGATCGTCGCCTGCCGCCGGGCGGGCCGCCCGCTGCTGTTCCTCGGCTCCTGGCGTTCGTTGCTCTACGTCGGACCCTGGTGGGCGCCCGGCACCCCGGGCTGCCCACACTGCCTGGTTACCCGTACGGCGAACTCCGCGTTCGGTCCCGACCGCTACGGCGACACCTTCGCGGAGGCGTGGCGCCGCGATGATGCCGTGGCAGCCCTGGGCCCGGCGCCGCTGCGTACCGTGGAACTGCTGATCCGCGAGCGCCTCGCCGGACCGGCGCTGCCGGACGCCGTCTTCATCGTCGACGGCTCGACCGGCACGGTCGAGCGGCAGGTCCTGCTGCCCGACTCGACCTGTCCCGAGTGCGGCGGGTCCAGCACCGAGACCGCGCCGTCCTTCACCGCGGCCGGCGTCGCGCTGCCCAAGCTCGCACCGAACCACCTGCGCACCCGCGAGCTGGACCCGGACATCCTCGAACGCGACTACCTCTTCCCGGGGCTCGGGCTGTTCAAGGAGCTGCGCCAGGACCTGCAGAGCCCGTTCGGCGCGTGCTCGGTCGAGCTGCCCACCCGCTGGGGGCGGCGCGAACCCGCGATCGGCCGGGCGCGCACCTATCGCACCAGCCGTACCGTGGCGGTGCTCGAAGGGCTGGAGCGCTACGCGGGCCTGCACCGCGGCGGGCGCCTCGCCCCGGTCCGCGGCTGCTACGCCGAGGTCGCCGACCGCGCCCTCGACCCGCGCCGGCTCGGCACCCACCCGGAGGAGTCCTACCGCGCGGAGGGCTTCCGCTACCGCCGCTTCGATCCGGACCTGCCGATCGACTGGGTGTGGGCCTACTCGGTGGCGCGCCGGGACCGGGTGCTGGTGCCGGAACGCTCGGCGTTCTGGGGGCCACGCCACGACGGCGAGATCTCCTTCACCTACGACACCTCCAACGGCTGCGCCCTGGGCAACTCCGTGGAGGAGGCGATGCTGCACGGGCTGCGCGAGGTCGCCGAGCGGGACTCGTTCCTGCTGACCTGGTACCGGCGGCTGGCGCTGCCCGAGGTGGACCTGGACGGCGTCGGCGGCCGGCTCGGCGAGCTGCTGCGCCGCTCCCGGCTGTTCACCGGCTTCGACATCCGCTGCTTCCTGTCCACCATGGAGTATGCGATGCCGAGCTTCTGGCTGACCGCGGAGAACCGCGGCGGCGCGGGGCCGGCGGTGCTCGCCGGATCCGGCGCCCATCCCGATCCCGCCCAGGCCATCGCCGGCGGACTGTACGAGCTCGTCGGCACCATCCTGGCCGCCCGGCACGGCTACCGGCGCCAGCGCCCGGACGCCCTGCGGATGCTGGCCGACCCCACCCTGATGCGCCGGATGGAACACCACTCCCAGGTCGGCGCGCTGCCCGAGGCCCGGCCCCGGTTCGCCTTCCTGCTCGACGACGACCACCGGCGGATCCGGCTCGACGACGTGCCGGCCACCGTCCGGAGCGGCGCGGACGACCTGCGCGCCGACCTGGCCACGACGCTGGCCGGCGTGCTCGACGCCGGCCTGGACGTCCTCGTCGTCGACCAGAGCATGCCCGAGCTGCGGCGCAACGGGCTGCACTGCGTACGGGTCCTGGTGCCCGGGCTGGTCCCGATGACCTTCGGGCACCGCAATCGCCGGACCCGCGACCTGCCCCGGCTCACCGACGGCACCGCGCTGCCGTACGCCGCCGGCCTCGACCCGGACGAGGAGGTCGGATGCGTGCCGCACCCGTTCCCGTGATCACCACCGCCGCGCCCGCCCCACCCGGTACGGCGACGTATTCGCAGGCCGACGCCCTGCGCACCGACCCGCGCTCGGCCAACCCGGCGGACTGGCGCGTCGACTGGGCCGACGGCCCGTGGCCGGTCACGGTGCTCGACGGTGGCGTCCGCCGCCCGCTGGACGGCACCGCGGGCGATCCCGACCTCGCACCCCTGGCGCGGCTGCTGTTCCACACCTTCGCGGTGTCGCGGCTGCGCGTCGATCCGCGCGGTGGGCTGGCCGCCGCCCCCGGCCGCGCGGCGACGCCCGGCCACGGTCCGCGGGTCGTGCTGCGCCGCCCGGTGCCCTCCGGCGGATCGATGTATCCGACCGAGGCGTACGTGGTCTGCACCCGGGTCCTCGGCGGCGGCGCCCACCACTACGACCCGTACCGGCACGAGCTGACCGACCTCGGCCGGCCGGACGCCCCGGCCCGGCTGGCCGCCGCCCTGGGCGCGGCCGACCTGCCCGCGGTGACGCTGGTCCTGACGAACCGGTTCTGGAAGAACTTCTACAAGTACGGCGACTTCGCGTTCCGGCTCGGTGCGGTGGACGTCGGCGTGGCGCTGGGCCGGGTCCTGCGGCTCGCCGCCGAGCTGTGGGGTCCGCCGCTGCTGTGGACGGCCTTCGCCGATGACCGGGTCGACGCCGCGCTCGGCGTCGACGGCCGGGACGAGGGCGCGTACGCCGTGGTCGGGCTCGCCGCCCCCGAGGCCGGCACCGGCACGCCGCGGTCTCCCGGCGCGGCGCCGCCCGTGCCCCTCGAACGGTCCCGGCGGATCAAGCGTTCGGCCCGCTTCGACGCCCTGCACGCCGCGGCCCGTGCGCCCGCGGCGCCCCCGCCGGCCGCGCCCGCGCCGGTGCTCCCCGGGCCGGTCACGCCCCTGCCGCCGCCGGATGCGGTCAGGCCGAGCCCCGCGGACATGCTGCGCCGGTCCTGCGCCGGCGCGCTCTTCGACGGCCGGCCCGCCCCCGCGCCGGCCCTCGCGATCGTGCTGCACCATGCCGCCGCCGTGCTCGACGGCCGGGCGCCGGCCGGGGCCGCCGGGCTGGCGCTGTACGTCGCGGTGCACCGGGTCACCGGCGTGCCCGCCGGCTGGTACCGCTACCGGCCCGCACCCCGGGACCTGGTGGGCGTGGGTGCCGGCACCGCCGCGGACACCGGGCGGGTGCTGCAGGAGGGATTGTTCGCCGCGTCGCTGAACATCGAACTCGCCGCGTTCACGGTCCACGTCAGCGCGCCCGTCGACGAGCGGGCGGCCGCGGCCGGCGTGCGCGGCTACCGCGACCAGCAACTGGCCGTCGGGATGGCCGTGGAGGCGGTCACGTTGCTGGCCGAGACGGCCGGGCTGAGCGGGCATCCGGTGCTCGGCTTCGACGTGCACCGCGTCGACCGGGCGTACGGGCTGACGGGCGGCCCGGACGGCATCCAGGCACAGGTGAGCGTCGGGTCGGCCCGTCCCGGCCTGAACTGGGAGGTCTCGGTGCTGCCGCGATGACATCGACCCCGGCGCCCGGCGCCGACTTCAGCCCGTACGTGCTGTTCCGGCGCGGCACCCTCGGCCTCGGCGCCCTGGCCGGCGTGGTCCCCGACCGGACCTGGGCGCTGCTCGACGAGGCCGACCGCTGTCGCGAGCGGCGGTCCGCGCTCGGCGCCGACCTGGAGCGGGCGCTGCACGATGCGATCCCGGCGCTGCCACCCGGCTCCCGCCGCGCGGTGCTGGCGCTGCGCCGCGCCGTGCACAACGACCGCTCGCCGGGCGCCGTCCCCGCCACGCTGCCCCGCGACTGCCAGCGGCTGATGACGTCGTGGATCCGGGCCCGGGCCGAGGGCGACGCGCTGCTCGCCGAGGCCGGGGACGGCCTCGCGGCGGAGCTCGACGCCGCGCGCAAGGTGCTGGCCGAGGTGGCGGCCGGCGAGTACTTCCAGCGCGGCCTGCAACTGTCCGGCGAGGACCTGCACCGGGAGGTCACCGCGTACGCCGCCGACCCGTTCGACGGCCGGCGCAAGCCCAGCCGGCGGCGCCGCGCGGAGAGCACGATCGTCAGCTACGCGTACCGGGTGATCCTCAAGCCCTCGCCGTTCGGCTCGTTCACCGAGATCGGCGCCCTGCCGTGGCCGGGCCCGGCCACGGCGCCGGCACCGGCACCGGCGGACAGCCCGGTCGGGATGGTGTCGGCGGACGGCCCGGTCGGGGTGGTGTCGGCCCGGCTCAACATCGGCCTGGTCGCCTGGCTGGCCCAGCACCTGCGCCGGCTGGACGCCGCGGCGGAGCTGTTCCAGGTCCGGCTCAACAACACCCTCACGGTCACCGGCGACAAGGCGATGTTCATCCGCCGGCCGATGGAGGGCACCGACGACGCCTTCCAGCCGGACCGGGTGGTCACCGCCCGCCACACCGACCTGGTCCGGCTGCTCGTCGACGCCCTCGGCGCCGGTGGCATCCCCGAGCGCGAGCTGCGCGACCGGCTCACCGCCGCCGGGCTCACCCCGCCGGCCGCCACCCTGACGATCGACAACCTGGTCAAGGCCGGGCTGTGCCATCGGGACCTGGGCCTGCCCGACCAGACGACCCGGCCCGCCGCGGTGGTCGCCGCCCGCCTGCGGCTGCTGCCCGGCGCCGTGGCGGCGGACTGCGCGGCGGCCTTCGAAGGCCTGCAGCGGATCGAGGACGACTACGGCGCGGCCGACGTGAGCCGGCGCGGCGAACTCCTCGCGGACCTGCGCACCGAGGCGCGGCGCATCGCCGAACTCTGCGGCGGGCCGCCCCCGCAGCCGGAGGCCATGCGCGCGGCGATCTACGAGGACGTCGGCACCCACGCCACGCCGGCGAGCTTTCGGCCGCAGGCGCTCGCCGAGAACCGGGAGCAGCTGGAGCTGTTCCAGCGGTTGCTGCCGCTGCTCGACGACGCGGCCGTGGAGAAGTTCGGGCTGTACCGGCTGTTCGAGCGGTGCTTCGGCGACGCCGGCCGGCCGGTCGACCTGCTGAGCTTCTACGCCGCCTTCGCCGAGTTGGGCGCGGCCGAGGCCGGCGCGCTGATGTCCGGCGCCGGCGACCCCGCCGCCGACCGGCTGCGCCGGCACCGGCGCCGCTTCTTCGACCTGCTGGAGAGCGGTGCCCTCGGCGCCGGCGACGACACCCGTACGGTGCTCGACCCGGACCGCCTGCGTGACGTCCTCGCCGACCTGCCGGACGACCTGCCGCCGTGGCAGTCGACGGCCTTCCGGGTGCAGTTCGGCACCGAGCGCGGGCGCACCCTGATCGTCGTCAACGGCGTGACCACCGGGCACGGTGTCTTCTTCTCCCGCTTCTGCGACCTGCTGGGACAGCCCGGGCCCGGCCGCTGGGACCTGGCCACCGCCGTCCGCGAGCACCTCGCCCGGACCGGACCGCGGCAGACCGACGTGACCGCGACGATGGGACTCAACTTCAACCTGCATCCCCGGCTGACCCCGTACGAGCTGGTCTATCCGGGATCGGTGGCGCGGCCCGCGGCCGACGGCGTGCTGACCCTCACCGACGTCGCGGTCCGGGCCGATCCCGCGCTGCGCCGGCTCTCGCTGGTGTCCAAACTCGACGGTCGGCCGCTGCGCCTGGTGCCGCTCAACTTCCTCTACCCGGCCGCCGCGCCGATGCTGTACCGGTTTCTGTGCGGCTTCGCGCCGACCCGCACCTACCGCGGCGGGCTGTGGGAGCAGGTGGACCGGGGCCGGCCCGACCCGGCCCCGGCGCACCGCACCCGGGTGCTGCTCGGCGACCTCGTCCTCGACCGGCGTTCCTGGCGCGTTCCGATCACCGACCTGCCCGCCCTGGACGGGCTCGAGCGCCAGGAACTGGGCGCGCTGGCCGCGTTCGACCGCTGGCGCCGGGACCGCGGCATTCCCCGTACCGGGTTCTTCCGGATTCTTGTTCCGGCGCCGCCGCCCGGCGACCGGGACCTGCTCAGCGAGACCCGGCGGTGGGCGCTGGAAGCGCGCACCGCCCGGCTGCACAAGCCGCACTTCATCGACGCCCGCAACCCGTTCCTGCTGCACGTCCTCGCCAAGCAGGCCCGCGCCTGCCCGGACGGCACCCTGCTGGTCCAGGAGTGCCTGCCGGCCGTCGAGGACTACGGCCCCGGCGGTGGGCCGGCCAACGCCGAGGAGTTCTTCGTGGAACAGAACCTGACCGGAGCCGGGCATGCCGACGGCTGAACCCGGCGCCTGGTGCAGCGTGCACGTGCACCGCTATGAGCGGCAGGACGAACTGCTCACCGACGGCGTCGCGCCGCTGCTGTCCGCGCTGCGGGCCGAGCGGGCGGTATCCGGCTTCTTCTTCCTGCGCTACTGGAAGGGCGGGCACCACCTGCGGCTGCGGCTGCGCGTCACCGCGCCGGACCCGGCGGCCGTGCTGGACGCGGTGACGGCGGGCCTGCGCGACTACTGCGCGGCGAATCCGGCCGGGGCCGCCTTCGACGTCGCGGCGTTCCGGGCCGCCCAGGCCACCATGGCCGCCCTCGAGGACGAGGAGTCCGACGAGGTGCAACCGCCGGACACCGTCCGGACGGGGCACTACGAGCCCGAGTACGGCAAGTACGGCGGCCCGGCCGGGGTCCGCCTGGCCGAGCAGTTCTTCGCCCGGAGCAGCGACGCCGTGCTGCACGGCCTTCCGGCGCTGGGGGAGCGCGCGAGCCGGCGGCTCGGCGCCGGCTTCTCCGCGATGCTGCGCGGGCTGGCCGCGGCGGGGCACGGACCCGACGAGATGGCCCGGTTCTTCGCCGACTACTGCCTGCTGTGGTCGCCGTACGTGTTCGACGCCTTCCTCGGCACCTGGCCGGACCTGCTGCGCGCCCGCACCGCGACGCTGGCCCGGCACGCCGCCGCCGTGCTCGCCGCGGCGGAGCTCGGCGCCACGGAGCTCGGCGCTGCGGAACTCGGCGCCACGGAGCTCGGCGCAGCGGGCGAGGATCCGGTGAGCGCGGCGATCCGGACGGCGCTCGATGGCGTCCGGCGGGCCGGGCCCGAGGTGCTGGCGGCGGTGACCCTGGCCGGTCCGGGCGCCCCGCCGTGGCGGCGCCGGCAGGTCCTGCTGACCAGCTACCTGCACACCCACAACAACCGGCTGGGCCTCATCCCGCAGCAGGAGGCGCTGCTCGGCTACCTCGGCCACCACGTGCTCAGCGCGCACGCCGGCCGCCCCGCCGACGCCGGCCTGCTCGCCCGGCTCACCCGGCACCGGGCCGCCCGGCTCGCCACCGCCTGATTCCCTGCCAGCCCTGGAGACCAGCATGGACGCGATCGCCACCAGCTACCCGTTCACCCGGCACCGGCCGTTCGAGATGCCCGGCGAGTTCGCCTGGCTGCGGGCCAACGCCCCGATCAGCCGGGTCAAGCTCGCCGGCGGCGACACCGCCTGGCTGATCACCCGCTACGACGACGTCCGGGCCGCGCTGACCGACCCCCGCTTCGCCCGTACCCCGAAAAACCCGGACGCCGCCCCGATGGACACCGGATTCCCGGTCGACCGCACCAGTCCGGTGTTCTCCTTCGGCGGCAGCATCAGCGAACCGCCGGGTCACACCCGCTGGCGGCGCATCGTCAACAAGGCCTTCACCCAGCGCCAGGCCGACAGCCTGCGGCCCCGCATCCAGCAGCACACCGACGAGGTGCTTGAGGAGATGGCGCGGCGCGGCGGGCCCGCCGACCTGATGAGCGACTTCGCCTACCGGCTGCCCATCCGCGTCATCTGCGACATGCTGGGCATCCCGCAGCAGGAGCGGCCCGACTTCACCGCGCTGGCGGCCGGCCTCACCCGCCGCGACATGCAGGCCTCGTTCGCCGAGTTCGGCGCGGCGCTGCAGGGCATCGGCCGCTACGCCGCGAAGCTCATCGGCCACAAACGCCGCCACCTCGGCGACGATCTGCTCAGCACCCTCATCACGCTGCATGACGACGATGACAGCCAGCTCTCCAACGAGGAACTGGTGTCCACGGTCATCCTGCTGCTGATGGCCGGCTACGAGAGCACCGCCGTGCAGTTCGGCAACGCCTTCTTCGCCCTGTTCCAGAACCCGGACCAGCTGGCCCGGCTGCGCGCCGACCCCGCACTCGTCGAGGTCGCGGTGGAGGAGATCCTGCGCTGGGCGCAGATGGGCACCGGCTTCGCGGTGGCGAAGTTCGCCGCCGCGGACATCGAGATCGGCGGCGTCACGATCCCCACCGGCTCCACCGTCTTCGTCTCCCTGGCCTCGGCCGACCGCGACGAGGCCGAATTTGGCGCCACCGCCGAGGAGTTCGACATCGCCCGGCGCTCGGCCACCCGGCACCTCGCCTTCAGCAGCGGGCCGCACTACTGCCTCGGCGCCGCGCTGGCCCGCGCCGAGCTGCAGGAGGGCCTGTCGCGGATGCTCGCCCGCTTCCCGGGACTGCGCCTCGACGGGACGATCGAGGACGTCGAGCTCGCCAGCAACCTGTTCACGTACTACCCCCGCAACCTGCCGGTGACCTGGTGAACGGCCCGGCCGCAGCAAAGGAGTCCACGGTGGACGATGCCGCCCGCAGCTACCCCTTCGCCCGGCGCTGCCCGTTCGACGAGCCGGCGGAGTTCGCCCGGCTGCGAGCCGACGAGCCGGTGGCGCTCGTGACGCTGCCCAACGGCGCCCACGGCTACCTGGTGACCCGCTACGACGACGTCCGCCGGGTGCTGTCCGACGAACGGTTCAGCCGGCGCCCGGTGCGCCAGGACGCCGTCCGGCGGGACCCGGCCGCGCCGGACGGCCCACCCGGCGGCGGATTCGACTTCGGCCTGAGCATCGCGGACCCCGCGGACCACGAACGCTGGCGCCGGCTGGTCGGATCGGTGGTCAATCCCCGGCTCGCGGAGTCGCTGCGGCCGCGCATCGTCGCCCGGGTCGAGGAACTGCTCGACGCCCTGGCGGCCGCGCCGCAGCCGGTCGACCTGATGAGCGGGTACGCGTACCCGCTCGCCCTCGGCGTGCTGTGCGAGCTGTTCGAGGTCCCGGACGACCTGCGGCCCCGGTTCGCCGAATGGGCCGCCGGCCTGCGCCGGGCGGGCGCGGATATGGCCGCGTTCGGCGCGGCGATGGGCACGCTGTACCGGTGCGCCGGCGAGCTCGTCGCCCGGGCCCGCAAGGAGCCGGGCGACGGCCTGCTCGCCGCGCTGCTGGCCGCCCGGCACGACGACGGCACCGCACTGTCGGACGAGCAGCTCGTGGGCACGGTGCTGCTGATGACCATCGCCGGGTACGAGACGTCGGCCGTGCAGATCGGCAACGGGCTGCTGGCGCTGCTGCAACACCCGGATCAGCTGGAGCGGGTACGCGGCGGCACGGTCGCCGAGGCGGCGGTGGTCGAGGAGATCCTGCGGTACGCCCAGGCCGGCACGGGTTTCGCCGGCACCACCTACACCACGGCGGACGTGGAACTCGGCGCCGTCACGATCCCGGCCGGCTCGGCGGTGCTCATCTCGCTCGACTCCGCCGCCCGCGACGAGCGGCGCCTACCCCGGCCGGAGGAGTTCGACGTCGCCCGCGGCTCGGCCCGGCACCACCTGGCATTCGGCAGCGGCGCCCACTTCTGCCTCGGTGCCCCGGTGGCCCGGGTCGAGCTGGCGGAGGGTCTCGGCCGGCTGTGGCGTCGATTCCCGGCGCTGAAGTCGGCGCACGGCACCGACCGTGTCGTCTTCACGAGCAACCTGCTGCACCACTTCCCGGCGGAGCTGCCGGTGACCTGGTGAGCCCGGACCGGCCGATCCTCCGCCGGGTCAGCGCATGGCGATCCGGTACGCGCGGATGACCGTCTGTTCCACGGTCGAGCCCGCGCCGTCGGTCGCCGTGGCCCGCAGCGAGACGAAGCCGTCAGCCGCCGGGTGCTGCACCTGGGCCACGTAGGAGCCCGCGCCGCCGGTGACCGTGGCCGCCTGCCAGGTGTCCCCGTCGTCGTACGAGACCTCCAGGCCGGCCGAGATGTTCGCCGGCACGGTCGCGCCGGGCTGCGACTCCACGCGCATCGGGATCCGGTACGCCGTACCGGCCGCAGCCGTGCTCGCGCCGTCCAGCTCCGGCAGGAGCCGGACCACCGACAACGGCAGCCGCACGGGCTCCGGTCCGGGGCCCGGCGGCGCCGTGAACGTCCACGCCACGCTCGTGCGTCGGGTCAGGGCGAACGCCGGGTTGTGGGTGGCGTCGACCGTCAACCGGTACCGGCCGCCGTCCGGCACCGCCGGCACCTTGGCCAGGCCCGCGGCCAGCACCTCCCGGAGCAGGGTGCCGTCGCGGTAGAGCCGGGTACGCCCCGTGCCGGCGTCACCCCAGCCGGCGTGCCCGGCCTGGTCACAGCGCAGCGGGAGGTTCGCCTGCAGGGTGTCGGAGCTCCAGGTGACACCCCAGGAGTACGGGCCGCCCGAGCCGAAGCAGGGGCCGTAGACCGGCTTGTTCCAGTCCGCCCGGTAGGTGCGCCCCGCCCGGTAGGCAGCCGCGGGCGCGGCGAGCGTCCCCGAGGCGTACTCCGGGTCGTACGAGGCCTCGATGAACTGCGTATTCCAGGAGATGTCACCGTCGGCGTAGTAGTACGCGGTGGGCACCGCCGGGGCCGGAAGCGGGTAGACGTACGGCGTGAGCGTGACGCCGGGGATCACCGGATCGGCGGCCAGGGCGCCGGTGCCGCCGGGCACGTTCGAGGAGTACGTGTTGTGCACGGTCGCCAGCTGGGCGCCGGTGACCTTCCGGGTCAGGCCGGTGAACCCGCCACCGCGTTTGTACCAGGCGAGCTGGTAGGCGTACGGGCTGGCGTCGGTGCCGTCGGTCTGGGTGGTGCGGACGGCGGTGACGAGCCGGTCGGCGGGTCCGTCGGCGCCGACCTGCCCGAGGAAGATCGGCAGGCCGCCGTCGCCGATGATCTCCTCGACGTCCCACTGCCGCGGATTGCGCACGGCGGTGGTGACGGTGGCGTTCAGGATCGTCGCGTCGGCCCGCGGCACCGTGATCCGGATCGGCTCGGCCTGCCGCGCGTCGATGGTGACGGTCCGGTCGCCGGTGAGGTCCAGCTCCGGCTGGACCATCATCGCCCAGTCGTCCGAGGTCGGCATCGAGCTCAGGATCGCGTACCGGCCGCGCGGCGCCCGGACCGTCATGGTGTCGCCGCGGACGAACTCGCTGAACACCTGGGTCGTGTCCATCGCGACGACCCTGGTCCAGACGAAGTCCGCGGGCGCACCGGTGCGGCTGAGGTGCCGGATGGTGAGCTCGTGGTGCTCCGGTTCCCGGACCAGGCCCATCGGGGTACGCACGGTGAGCCCGCCGGCCGAGGCGGTGATCGTGGCGCTGAACATGCCGTCGGCCGTGGCCACCCGGCTGTCGGCCGTCACGGTGACCGAGGCGGTGCCGCCGGCCGGCAGGGTGACCCGCCGCGCGCTCAGCCGGAACAGGCCGTCGGGGGCGGCGGCGCCGTCCGGTCCGGTGGCTCGCAGGCCGATCGCGAGCGTCACCGGCTGGGCGGAGGTGTTGCGATAGGTGACCGGCTTGGCGATCGGCTGGTCGTCGGCGTGCGGCCACGACTGGAGGCCGAAGCTGACGCTGGGCGGGTCGGCCAGCACGTTTCCGGCGATCGCGCGGGAGACGTCGACGAGGCCGGCACCCTGCTGGAACGCCCCGGCGCCGGCGCTGGGTGCGGCCGAGCCGATCAGGGCCGCCTTGAGCATCCTGGGCGTCCAGTCGGGATGCCGCTGCGCCAGGATCGCGGCGCTGCCGGCGACGTGCGGCGCGGCCATCGACGTTCCGTACATCGTCGTGTATCGCTGGGTGGGGTCTCCGTACGCGTCGGCGCTGTGGGCCGCGGTGATGTCGACCCCGGGCGCCGTGAGGTCCGGCTTGACCGCGCCGTCACCGACCCGCGGGCCGGTGCTGGAGAAGCCGGCAAGGCGGCCGTTCTTGTCCACCGCGCCGACGGTCAGGGCCGCGTCGGCGCTGCCCGGCGAGCTGACAGTGCCCTGGGAGGCGTTCCCGGCGCCGTCGTTGCCGGCGGCGACGACGAACAAGGTGCCGTACTGCGCGGTGAGGGAGTCGAGGGCCTGCTCGATCGGGTCGAGGCCTGGGGTGTCCGGCTTGCCGCTGCTGATGTTCACGACCTTGGCGTGCTGATCACGGGCCGCCCACTCCATCGCGGCGATGACCGCGGAGTCGTAGCACCCGCCGTCGCAGATCTTCCCCGAGACCAGCCGTACGCCGGGGGCGACGCCGCGATACCGGCCGCCGGACGCGGCGCCGCTGCCCATGATCGTGGAGGCGACGTGGGTGCCGTGGCCGTCGGCGTCGCGAATGTCCCCGGTGGTCGGCGCGCCCCCGTCGGCGACCGGGCTGAAGTCCACCTGGGCGGCGACCCGGCCGGCCAGGTCGGGATGGTTGGTGTCGACCCCGGTGTCGAGGACGGCGACGGTCACCCCGGTGCCGGTGTATCCCGCCCGCCACGCCACGGGAGCGCCGATCTGCGCCACGCTCTCGGCCAGCAGCGGGTGGCTCGCGCCGTCCAGCCATACCTTGGCCGGTGTGCCGAGGGCCACGCGGTCGGCGGCCGACTTGCCGGTCAGCCCCGACCAGAAGCGCCCGGCCGAGCTCTTCGGCGTACGCACAACGGCGCCGTTCATGCTGGGCAGGCGGCGCACCACCGCGCCGGTCACCGCGTTCGACCGGATCGTGCCCGCCGGGTCGGTGACGATCAGCGGCAGGTCGGCGCGCCGGTCGTAGCCGGCGGCGAGCAGACCGGCCACATCGAACAGTCGAGGATCGAGGCGGCCCGCGGCCAGCAGGGGCAAGGCGTCGGACGGGATCACGCGCAGGTGGCCGTCGACCGTACCGGTCATCATGGCGACGTGATCGCGGCCCTCGCCCCGCTGGACGCGGATGCCGCCGCCGGGCAGCACGGTGACCCGGTCACCGGTGATCAGCGTGACGGTGCGCGCCGCGTCCGCGGCTCCCGAGGCCGTCGGCTGGCCGGCCGTCGCGCCGTTTCCCGTGCTCAGGACGCCGCCGGCGGCCAGGACGACCGCCAGCGGGAGGGCCACCAGGCCATGCCGTTTTCGCACAGGTTCTCCTTGATCTAGGGCTATTCCTTTCCTAGACGCGGATGGGCCGACCGATGTGGCGTCCGGGGCGCGGTCAGATCGAGTTGATGCCGCCGGCTACGAGCAGTCACGGGGCGGGGTGCTGTCCCGGAGGACGACCTCGGCCGGGATCGGCAATACGCCGGGCGGAAGGTCGTCGAGCGCGGCCCGCAGCGCCCGCCGGCCGAGGTCGTGGAGCGGGACGGCCACCGAGGTGAGGGGCGGGGTGACGTCGACGGCCGCGCCGATGTCGTCGAAGCCGGCCACCGCGAGGTCGCGGCCGGGTGTCAGGCCGGCGTCGCGCAGGCCGGTCATGACGCCGATCGCCATCACGTCGTTGACGGCGAAGACCACCTCCAGCGCACCGACCCCACGGTCGGCGAGGATGCCGGCGGCGGCATAACCGCCCGCGCGGGTGAAGTCGACCTCGATCAGGTCGGCGTCGAGGCCGGACTCGGCCAGCCCGGCCAGGAAGCCGGTGCGGCGATCGTAGGAGGTGCGGATCGCGTCGGGGGCGTGGATGACGCCGAAGCGGCGGTAGCCGAGGCCCACCAGCGCCCGCGCCAGCCGGTGGGCGCCGCCGGCGTTGTCGATGGCGAGGGTGGGGAAGGGCAGGCCGGGCTGGCTGACGATGGCGACCCGGCCGCCGGCGGTGCGGTAGGCCTCGAGCTCGTCGAGCAGCGAGGCGCCGGTGCCGGTGCCGTCGATGCGGCTGCCGGCGATGACGATGGCGCGGGGGCGTTGTCCACGCAGGGTGCGGACGATCCGGAGCTCCAGGTCGGGGGAGCGGTCCGCCACGGCCATCGTGACGATCAGCCCCTCGGCCTCGGCGGCCTCGGTGACGCCGGCCGCGATGGCCGAGAAGTAGGGGTCGTCGACGTCGCTGACCACCAGCGCCACCGTGCTGGTGGAGCCGCGGGCGATGGCCTGCGCGGACAGATGTGGGGCGTACCCGAGCTTTTCGGCCGCGGTATGCACCCGGGCGACGTTCTCGGCGCGGACGTTGCGGTCGCTGCCGTTGAGCGCCCGGGAGGCGGTGGCGTAGGAGACGCCGGCCTCGCGCGCCACGTCGTGCAGCGTCGCGGCGCGGCGGGGGGCATCTTCCACGGGGTGATTGTGTCATCGGCGGACGATCTCTTGAGCTGTCCGTCCCGGTGTGATGGAATACGTTTTCCCGAGGAGCGTGACACATGTCGAAGACTCCCCACCTGCTTGCCCTGCTCAGCCTGATAACGGCGGTGGCCGTTCAGGTTCCGGCCCAGGCGCAGGCAGCGCAGGCGGCGCCGGGCGCCACCTACTACGTCGATGCCGCCGGCGGCGACGACACCGCGTCGGGCCGGACGGCGGACCAGGCCTGGCGGAGCCTGGCGAAGGTCTGCGCGACCACCTTCCAGCCGGGCGACGCCATCCTGCTCAGGGCGGGGCGGCGGTGGACCGGCCAGCTCTGGCCGAAAGGCTCCGGCGCGGCCGGCCTGCCGATCACCGTCGACCGGTACGGCGACGGCGAAAAGCCCAGGGTGGACGGCGCGGGCGACCTCGGCGACGCCGTCCGACTGTTCAACCAGGAGCACTGGACGGTCCGCAACCTGGAGATCACCAACACCGTCCCGGCCACCGGCACCCCCGGGGAGAACCTGCACGACCTGCGCGGCGTCCACGTCACCGGGGACAACAGCCAGACCCTCGACGGGTTCGTCATCGACGGCGTCGACGTGCACGACGTGATCGGCGAGGTCAACTGGATCGGCGGCAGCGTGAGCGGCAACGCGCCGGGCGTGCGCTTCCAGACCGGCTGGGACGGTTCGAAGAGGACCGGCGGCATCGTCTTCGACACCACGGTGCCGGACATCCACGCGCCGCCCGCGACCCCGACGATCCTCAACGACGTGGTCGTGCAGAACTCGACGGTCAGCAACACCTCGTTCGCCGGGATCGTCGTCAAGCAGTACACCGGCGACGGCAGGAACGCGGCGGGCGAGACGATCGCGACGGCGACCGGCTGGGGAACCCGCACCGGCGCGTCGGACCCGAGGTTCGCGCCGCACACCAACATCGTGATCCGGGGCAACTTCATCACCCAGGCCGGGACCGACTACGGCTGCAACGGCATCTACCTGACGAACGTGCGCGGGGCGGTCGTCGAGCGCAACGTCATCTACCGGACCGGCACCTCCGGGATCGAGACCTACTACGCCGACGACGTGACGATCCAGTTCAACGAGGTGTACGAGACCGCGCAGAAGGCCGGCGGGGCGGACTCCAACGGCATCGACCCGGACAAGGGGACCACCGGGCAGGTCGTGCAGTACAACTACGTGCACCACAACGGCGACGGCATCCTGCTCTGCCAGTTCGCCTTCGGCGACGCGACCGTGCGGGAGAACGTCATCGCCGGCAACAGCCGCTACCAGATCTACCTGCACTCGGACCGGGCCGCGACCGCCAAGATCTACCACAACACGATCTCCAGCGATCGCAGCGACTTCCTGATCTACGGGTACGGCAGCTACCTCGCCGCCGCCTACGACCTGACGAACAACGTCCTCTACTCCACCCGGGCCGGCGCGGCGCTGACCACCAGCACCACCATCCGCTACGACAGCAACCTCTACGGCGGCGCGGCGCTCGACACCCCGGCCGACGACCTCCACGCGGTCATCGCCGACCCGCTCTTCACCGACCCCTCGGTCAGCGGCCCCTACGGCACCGCGGCGACCGGCCCGCAACTGGCCACCGCGCACGCCTACCGGCTCCGGGCCGCCTCACCCGCGATCGACGCCGGCGTGGTGATCCCCGGCAACGGCGGCCGCGACTTCGCCGGGGCCGCGCTCGACAACGGCCTGCCCGACCTGGGCGCGTTCGAGTACGCCACCGCGGCGGGGGCGACCACCGAGACCGTCGCGGGCAGCGTCCGGGCCACCGGCGGCGCCCCGATCGCGGGCGCCACGGTCACCGTCGGATCGTCGACGACCACCTCCGACCCGGCCGGCCGGTTCGCCGTACCGGGCGTGCCGTTCGCCGACGGCGTCACCGTCACCGCCGCCCGCGACGGCTACCGGACGGCCTCGCAGACGGTCGACGTACGCGCCGGCAACCGCACCACCGTGCACCTCGCGCTCGCCTCGACCAGCGCCGTCGGTGCGATCGCCGGCCGCGTCCTGGACCAGACCGGCGGACCGCTGGCCGCCGCGACCGTGACCGTCCGCGACGGCGATCAGGTCATCGGCACCGGCGTCAGCGCGGCCGACGGCAGCTTCACCGTCTCCGGCGTACCGGTCGGCGAGGGCTACTCGCTCACCGCGACCTTCCCGGGCCTCAACCCGGCGTCCCAGGCGGCTCTGTCGGTGGCGCCCGCGACGACCACCGTGGCGCGGGCGCTGCTGCTGAGCACCCCGGTGCCCGGCAACCGCGACGTGCAGAACTTCGACGACCTCCCCGCCGGCACGCTGGCGAACGGCACCAACGGGCTCGTCGTCAGCCCCGCCGGCGGCCGCGTCGACGTGGTCGAGGTGCCGTCCGCGGCCGACCACAGCGCCAAGCTGACCCGCACCGCGAACAGCGGCAGCACCAGCCTCCAGCGCAATTTCGCACCGGCGCTGACCGGCCTGGTCACCGTCGAGGCGAAGGTGATGCGCGACGACCCCTACGTCTCCGGCAACAACTGGTACGGCGTGCCGTACATCCGGGGCACGAACGGGGCCAACGCGATCAGCCTGGCCTTCACCAAGAACACGATCGTCGCCTACTCCGGCGCGAGCACCGTCACCGTCGGCGCGTACGAACTGGGCCGCTGGTATCGCCTGCGCACGGTGATCGACGTGGTGAACCAGCGCTTCGACCTCTACCTCGACGGGGTGGCGGTCCTCACCGGGGCCGCGTTCCGGGCGCCGCTGGACGGCGTCGCGCAGATCGACTACTACGCGAACAGCTCCAACTACGGCAGCGTGCACCTCGACGACCTGCGCGTCTCGCAGGGCGTCGGCCTGCTGCCGGCCTCCACGGCGTACCCATCGCCCGGCGGTGGGTATCTCTTGGCGGTCCCGACCGCCGGCAGCGAGCCGTTGGCGGTGATCGTGAACTGACCCCGCGCCCCGGCTATCCTGAGCGCGGCGCCGCGGCCGGCGGCCCAGGACCGCGCGGAGGGAAGTCAGGGCGTGCCGCATCCCGCGAGGCCGACCGTCACCCTGCACGACGTGGCGGCCGCCGCCGGTGTCTCGCTGGCGACCGCCTCCCGGGTGCTCGGCGGCAGCTCCCGCACCGTCGCGCCCGAGTACGCGCGCAAGGTCCTCGCCGCCGCCGCGGAACTGCGCTACACCGCCGACGTGTCGGCCCGGGCGATGCGCCGGCGGAGCGACGCCATCGCGCTGGTCGCCGACGATCTCACCACGCCCTCGATCGGCATCGTCGTTGCGGCGATGGAGCGGCAGGCCCGCACCGTCGACGCGTTCGTCAGCGTTTCGTCGACCCGGGGCACGCCCGAGCGCCAGTTGGAGACGGTGCGGACGCTCTGCGCCTTCCGGCCGCGGGCGCTGGTGCTCACCTCCAGCCGGATCGAGGCGGCGGCGCTCGGCGGGCGGCTGCTGGCGGAATTGCTCGGCTACGAGCGACAGGGCGGCCGCGTGGTGATCTTCGGCGACACGGACCTGCCGTTCGACGCGATCAGCATCGACAACCGCGCCTCCGCCCGGTTCATGGGCGCACACGTGGCGGGAACCGGCCACCGCCGGGTGGTGATCCTGGCCGGATCCCGCGACCGGGCGAACGTCTCCGCCCGCGCCACCGGCTTCGCGGAAGGGCTGGCCGCCGGCGGCGTGGACGAGCGTGCCGTGCGGATCGTCAACTGCGAGGTCAGCCGCCAAGGTGGTTACGACGCGGCCGCCCGGCTGATCGCCGACGGGCTGGGGGAGACCGACGCGATCGTCTGCGCCAACGACGTGATCGCGATCGGCGCGCTCTCGGCGTGCCGGGCGCTGGGGATCGACGTGCCCGGGCGGGTGTCGGTGACCGGGTTCGACGACATCCAGCTCGCGATCGACGTGACGCCGCGATTGACCACAGTGGCGCTGCCGCTCGCCGAGATCGGCGCGGAGTCGATCCGGCTGGCGCTGGCGGCCGGCGCGCCCACACAGAGCGATCCGGCTCTGCCGGAGGGGACGGTCTCCGCCGGGCCTGCGAGCGGCGGCGGCAGCGGCGTCGTCGCTCGCGAGCTGGTGCAAGGCACGCTGGTCGTCCGGGAAAGCTGCGCCTCGCACGCGCGCTGAGCGCCGGGGCTGCCGCCGGATCCACCGCCGCACCGCGCACGACCTGCGGCTACGGCGTCTGCTGTCCGGGCCGAATGGCAGCGGTGGCGCTCTGCTTCCCCATGGGAAACACCGGATGGGGATGGCCAGGGTCCCGCTCTCGGGTGATGCCCGGGGCCGAGGGCGTTTCCGATGGGGGAGGGAAGCAGAGCAAAGTCTCCGAGTTGCCGACTGGACCTGCCGGCATGGACCTTGATGAGCTGCGGTCAGCTCGGCGTCCGACCGCCGCAAGATTTGCCGCCAGGGCATGGTGGAGCCCGTGATTTGGGTGAAGTGTGCCGGTTTGTTTCGGCGGTGAATTCGCATTGTGGAACGTCCGCCCACCCGCCGAGACGGGCGCCCACCGGGCGAGTACTGCGTGGGTGGCCCAGGTTGGCTACCGTCGCGCGTCATGAGCCCGGCCCGGCTACCCCCTGCGGAGTATTACGCCAGTCTGCCGAAGAGCATCACCGGCGCCGGCGCGATCCTGCACGACGCCGACGGCCGGATCCTGCTGGTGCGGCCGTCCTACCGCGATGACACCTGGGAGATCCCCGGCGGCGGCCTGGAGGAAGGCGAATTCCCGTGGCAGGGCGCACGTCGGGAGGTCAAAGAGGAGCTCGGCCTAGATCTGCGGCCAGGCCGGTTGCTGGTCGTGGACTGGGTGCCGGCAGGCAGCGACGGGCGACCAGTGCTGGCGAACTTCCTCTTCGACGGCGGCCGCCTCACCCCCGCGCAGGCCCGGCGCAGGATCGTCCTGCAGCCCGAGGAGCTCAGCGAATGGCGCCTGACCGGCCCTGACGAATGGCCCGAGCTCCTCGCGCCGCACATGGTCCGCCGGTTGCACGCCTGCGCTGACGCACTCGCCACCGGATCCACCGCGTACCTGCATCACGGCTGGCACCCCACCGACCCCGAACGCTGACCGCCGGGTTCGCTTCCTGCGGGTGGCCTGCCTGCGAGGCCGGCCTCGATCTTGGCGCCGATACGGGTTTCGGCGTCTTTCGGCGTCCTGGCTGGACAGACGGCCGACGTCGATGGAGCGTGCCGTGGTCACGGTCCCGAAGCACTTGACGTCGTCGGGGCCGTATCAGACTGCGGAATACGTTTTCCCATCGATGGTCCGTCCGCTCCGATGCTCAGGTGAAGGGGGTCGTGTGAGTGCTCTCGGCGAGCTTCAACGGCTCGGCACCGCCAACGGCGGCCCGCTGCGGGAGCGCGACAACAAGGCCGCGGCGGACGCCTTCATCGAAGAACTGCAAACCGAGATCGACACGGCCTGAGTCCGTACCGTGAAACGGTTTTGATCTTGAAGGGATGTCATGCCCCAGAACGGATATGCCACGGCGATCGTCGGCACCGGTGGGATCGCCGCCGCGCACGCGCGGCCCTGCGCGCCATGGGTGATCGGGCGCGGCTGGCCGCGGTCGTGGATCTCGATCCGGACCGGGCCCGGGCCTTCGCCGACGCCTGGGGTGTTCCCGGTGTCTTCCCGGGCCTGGCCGAGTTGCTGCGCGCCACCGACGTGGATCTGATCCACCTCTGCACCCCGCCGGCCTCGCATGCCCCGCTCGCGCTGGAGTGCCTGCGCGCCGGGAAGACCGTGCTGGTGGAGAAGCCGCCGACGCTCTCCCTGGCCGAGCTGGACGTGCTCGCCGATGCCTCCCGCCGGAGCGGGGCGCACGTGGCGACCGTCTTTCAGCACCGGTTCGGCGCCGGCGCGGTTCGGCTGCGGGCGATGGCCGCCGCCGGTGAGCTCGGCCGGCCGCTGCTGGCCACCTGCGAGACCCAGTGGTATCGCGATGATGCCTACTTCGACGTGCCCTGCGCGGCCGGTGGGAGACCGAGGGTGGCGGGCCGACCATGGGTCACGGCATCCACCAGTTTGACCTGCTGCTGTCGGTGCTCGGCCCGTGGGAGTCGGTGGTCGCGGTCGCGGCCCGCCGGGCCCGGCGGGTCGAGACCGAGGATGTCTCGCTCGCTCTGGTCAGCTTCGCCGACGGTACGGTCGCATCGGTGGTCAACTCGGTGGTCTCGCCGCGGCAGGTCTCCTCGCTGCGTTTCGACTACTCGCGCGCGACCGTGGAGCTGTCGCACCTGTACGGCTACACCGACGATTCCTGGACGGTGACGCCGGCGCCCGGCCACTCCGCGGTCGCCGACCGCTGGTCCGCCCTCGCTGGATCCACAGTGCAGAGCGGGCACGCCGATCAACTGACCGCCGTTCTTGACGCCCTCGATGCCGGGGTCGCGCCGCCGGTCACCCTCGCGGACACCCGCCGGACGATGGAGTTCGTCGCGGCCGTCTACGCCTCCGCCTTCACCGGCGAGCGCGTGCACAGTGGACAGCTCGGCCCGGACGACCCCTTCGCCGGCCGGATGAACGGAACAGGAGCCCCGTGGCAAGCGGTGCGCACCCGATGACCCTGCACGTCGATCACGCCCTGGGCCGCACCTGGGCGACCACAACTTCTGGGGCGGTCCCACCTATGTGCACGGCAGCCACTACGTGCAGTTGGAGAACAACGGCAGCGCCGTACACCGGGCCATGACGTCGCTGTCGGCCGCCGGCTCCGTCGCATCGCTGTCCCACCGCCTCGACTGGATTTCCCAGCAGGGAAGGCCCGTGGTCGACGAGCAACGCTCGCTGACCGCCGCGCCGGCGGACCCGGACACCTGGACTCTGGTCTTCTCCACCGCGATGACCAACGTCTCCGGCGGTGCGCTGCCCATCGGCTCGCCCACCACCAAGGGCCGGGAGAACGCCGGCTACGGCGGCCTGTTCTGGCGCGGCCCTCGCTCCTTCACCAACGGCATCGTGCAGTCCCCGGCCGGCACCGGCGGCACCCGCGCCGAGTGGTTCGCCTTCCGCGGCAAGCACGACGGGACCGGCCGGTCGTCGACCGTCCTCATGGTCGACGACACGGCGAACCCGCAGCACCCGCCGCAGTGGTTCACCCGCAGCGAGGAGTTCGCCTGCCTCAATCCCGCCCCGTTCTTCAGCGCGGAGGTCGGCTTCGGCCCCGGCGAGACCCTGCGATTCCGGTACGCGGTGGTCATCGCCGGCGGCGACCGGGGCGACGAACGGGCGGCCGCGCTGGCCGATGTCGGGCGCCGGGCCCTGGCGTCCGCGCCGAGCCACCCCGCCGCGGCCGAGTCGGTGCCGGCATGAGCTTCCCGGGCGGCACGTCGGTCTCCCGACTGTCGGTCTACACCGGTCGATGCGCCGCGGACGGCCTGGCCGGCGGGACACCCCACCTGCACACCGCCTCCACCGAGGCCTACGTGGTGATCGCCGGCGCGGGCGCCCTGCACACCCTGGACACCGGCGGCTTTCGCGAGACTCCACTCGCCGCCGGCACCACCGTCTGGTTCACCCCCGGCGCGATCCACCGCGCCGTCAACCACGGCGACCTCCATGTCGTCGTCATCATGTCCAACGCCGGCCTGCCCGAGGCCGGCGACGCCGTGATGACGTTCCCGCCCGACGTCGTCGCCGATCCGGACCGCTACCGGCAGGCCGCCACGCTGCCCCGCGACGCCTCCCCGGAAGAACTGGACGAGGCGGTGCACCGCCGCCGGGAGCTCGCCGTCGCAGGCTTCCGGGCCCTGACCGCCGCCGCGTCGGACGGCGACCTCGGCCCGCTGCACCGCCTCTACGACAGCGCCGTCGCCCTCGTCCGCCTGCGCGTCGCCGGCTGGCGCGAGACCTGGCGGCAGAACGTCGAACGGCAGACCCGGCACACCGGCGACATCCTCGACGCGCTTGAGCACGGCGACGGCGGCCACCTGAGCGCGTCAGCCCTGCTGGAATCCCCGCAGAGCAGCACCGCCGGCTGGGGCATGTGCGGCCGGCTGCGGACGCACGACGTCACCCACCCGTAGCGTCCCCTGATCGGGCGCGGAGCCTATCCGCCGACCCGGAGGACGTCGCTCAGCCGCTGCCGGCGGCGCACGGCCGACTCGTGCCAGACCAGCACCGGTACGGTCGCCAGCACCACGACGCCGATCAGGCCGAGCGCCCACCAGGGCAGCACCGGGGCCGGGTCGGCGGCCTGCCCGGTGAGCAGCCGCAGCTCGAGCGGGCCGAGCGTCAGGGCGGCGAGCAGGATGCCGAGCAGCGGGCCACCCACGGCGGCCACCGCGACCGGGGGCAGCAGCTCACCCGCGGCCACCCAGCGGGCGTCGCGAGGCCGCAAGCCGAGGGTGCGCAGCCGGGTCAGGGTCTGCCAGCGCTCCGGGGCTTCCGCGGCGGCGGCGAGGGCGAAGCCGAGCAGTCCCAACGCCAGCAGCACGGCGGCGGAGGCCCAGGCCAACCGCAGCAGCGCCGAGCTCAGCGGCGCATCACGACGCTCACGGAGGACGGCGGAGCGCAGCACGGTGCGCGCGGCGATGGTGTTCGTGGCGACGGCGTGTTCCGCTCCCGGGCCGGTGACCCACATCGTGTTCCACACCGTGGGCAGGCCGGCCGCGGCGGCGCCGGCGGCGTCGACGAGGACGACATCGTCGGCGGCGCCGACGACGGGTGCCGTGCCGACCGCGGTGAGGTGGATGGCCGGGGCGTCCTCCCGGAGCAGTTGCAGTCGCATCCCGGGCCGCAGGCTGCCGTCGCGGGACCGTACCAGTGCGGGGAGGTCGCCGTTCCGGCTCGCCGCGAGCAGGTCGAGTGCCGGCGCGTCCGGCAGCGGGGTGGCGGTCAGCAGCCGCCGGAAGGCGGCGGCGTCCACGACGACCAGCCGCGAGGGGGCGACCGTCGAGTCGGCGACGATGCGCGAGTTGTCGGTGACCTCCGCGGTGACCACCTGCCGGACCTCCGGGGCGGCGGCGATGCGCGCGGCGACCGCGGGCGTGGAGGTCGCGGCTTCGGCGGAGATGTCGAGGCGGGCGTCGGCGCCGACGGTGCGCCACGCCCCGTCGGTGAGGCCCTCGGCGCCGGTCGTGTGCAGGGTGATCGCGAACGAGGCCAGCGCGGTCGCGGTCACCAGGACCAGCAGCGGCAGCACCCGCGCCGAGGTCGCCGCCGCCCGGGCGGCGCCGAACACCGCCAGCGGGCGGCGCGAGCGCAGGGCCCGGCTCAGCACGAGGCGGTTGCCGGCGGGCAGCAGCCGCAGCAGGATCAGTGTCCCGGCGAGGATGCCGAGGGTGGGTGCGCTCGCCGGCAGCGCCGAGCCGCCGGCGGCGTCGACGGGGAGGATGCCGCGCTGGTGCAGCGTGACGAGGGCCCCGGCCGCGGCGACCAGGACCGCCGCCTCCACGGTGGCGCGCCGGAGTTGCCCGGTGCGGCGGACCAGGCGGCGGGCGCTCCGGTTGGCGGGGATCCGCCGCGCGCGGGTGGCACGGGCGGCGGTGAGCGTACCGAAAAAGGGCCCCGCCGCGGCCGCGGCCAGGATCACCGGCAGCGACCACCGCCAGGAGACGCCCGGCGTGATCGCGGCGGCCAGGGCGAGTCCGGCGGCGGCCGCGGCCAGGGCCACCGCCGTCGATTCGAGCAGCAGTTCGGCGCCGAGGTCGGGCAGGGCCGCGCCCCGTTGCCGGGCGGCGATCAGCGCCGGGGCGCGGCGGCGGACCAGCAGGTCCGCGGCGAGCAGCAGGGTCAGGACCGCGGTGACCAGGACGCCGACGAGCAGGACCGACGCCTGCCCGGACGCGGCGCCGACCTGCGCTCGGACGTCGCGCAGCACGGCGTCGAGCTGGGTCTCCCACTTCAGCGAGGTGTCCCGGCTGCCGGAGGAGCCGGACGACGCCTTGCGGGCGACGACGGCGGCGGCGAGGCTGCGGGCCGAGTCCCCGGTGAGCACCTCCGGGTCGGGACTGAACCAGACCATGCGCCGCAGCTGGTCCTGGTCGAAGGCGAGGCGGGCGTCGGGCAGGGAGTCCGCCGACAGCAGGCCGCCGAGCCGGGTGGTGCCGGCGCCGTCCGCGCCGGGGACGCCCCGCAGCAGCCAGGGTGCGAGCCGCCAGCCGGGATCGGCGCTGTCGGCCGCCCGGAAGACGCCGCTGACCTGGACGTTCTTGACATTTCCCCGATCGTCCTCGACCGGAATGCGGGCGCCGGGGCGCACCTGCAGGGCGTCGGCGTCCACCTCGGACAGTCCGACCTGCACCGGCCAGGGTGCCCGGTTGCCGATCACCTCGATGTCGCGGTCCGCCTCGGGCACCGCGGCCCGCGGGGGGCCACCGGAGAGCCAGGTCACCCGCGGCCCGCCGGGGTCGTCGCCGAGGAGGTAGGTGAGCTGAAAGGTGCGGAGCACGCTGCCATCAGTGATCTTGAGGGCCGGGCTGGTGACGGTGGCGACCGGCGCCCGCAGCGACGCCCGCAGCTCCGGGCCGAGGTCGTCGCCGGCCCGGTCGCGGAAGTCCCGGACGTCCTCGGCGAGGCGGGGGATCCGGACCCGGCCGCCCCGGGGCCCGCCGTCGTATTCCCAGTCGGCCCGGGCCCGGACCGCGGCGTCGTCGCCGGCGTGGCGCACCGCCTCCCGCACCGCGTCGGCGGCCGTCGCGCTCAGCAGCGGCGGCACGACGCCCGTCAGCAGCGTGACGATCGCGACGACGGCGCCACCCAGCAGCAGCGGCAGGGCGTCGGCGCGGGCCCGGCCGCGGACGCTGGGCCAGTGCAGCGCCGGCGGCCGTGGCCGGGGCACTCTCACGAGTTCACTCGCAGGTGCGCGGCGTCCGCCCGGCGGGCCTGCACGGTGACGACGGCGGCGACCGCGAGCACGCAGCCGGCCAGCAGCACGACCAGCAGGCCGCCCTCGGCGGCCCACGGCCAGCGGGGCAGGGAAGCGGGCACGGGCAGGGCGCCGGTCTCGGAGCGGACGAGCAGCGGCCCGACGAACCAGGTGGCGAGCGCGCCGACGATCGCGCCGGCCGTGAGCAGCGGCAGCAGGACGCCGACGTGCTGGCCGAGCAGCACGGCGCGGATCTCGCGCCGGGTCATCCCCAGGCCCCGCAGCCGCGCCACCTCGACGGCCCGCGCCTGCAGATCGCAGGCCACGTGCAGGACGATGCCGGCGATCAGCAACAGCGCGGCGGCCGGGATCAGCAGCCGGAGCGCGGCCGGCAGGCCGGCCCGCAGCGGCCCCGCGGTCAGCCGCGCGGCCTCGGCGGTACGGGTGGAGACGGTGCCCAGGCGCAGGTCGGCGGCGCGAGCCGCGGCGTCGGCCCGGGTGGGGTGCCCGACCCACCAGGCGTCCACCGGGGACTCCAGGCCGCCGTTGACGACCAGGGCCCGCGAGAGCGTGTCGAGGTCGGCGAGGACGGCCACCGCGCCCGGGGCGGCCGGGACGGTCGGCACCACCTCCACGACCCGGACCGGTACGGGGGCGCTGCCGACCGTGAGGGTGAGCCGGGACCCCCGGCCGGCGCCGAGCTCGTCGGCGAACCGGGCGGAGACCGCGACCGGAACCGGCCCGGGCACGGGGAAGGCGGTGGCGATGAGAATGCGGACGGTGTCCTGAGAACCGACGAGCTGGGCGTCCGTCGTCATGCTCAGCCGCACGCCCGCCGCGGTGTCGGCGACGGCGACCGCCGGTCCGAGCAGACCCGACCCGGGCAGCGCGGGCGGGGCGGTCCACGTCGTCCCGGGAGCCGCGCCGCCCGGTGCCCGCGGCACGGTGAGCGTGACAGCGACCCGGCTGGGGGCCCCGGGCTCCGCGTAGCCGGATCCCGCGCCGCCCGGGTCGGCCCCGATCGGGAGCGACACGGCGACGAGCCGCAGCCCCGCTGCGGTCGCGCAGCCGGGGAGGTGGTGGGCCGTGCCGTCGAGCGGGACCGGCACGCCCGTACAGGTTGTCCGCAGTCCGGTGGCGTCCTGCATCAGCAGCCGGGGGGTCACGGTGAGCGGGGCCTCCCCGGTCGCCGTCCCGGTCAGGACCAGCGCGGCGCCGGCCGGCACGGCGATGCCGGTGGTACGGGTCGGCGGCGCGAGCGCGGCACCCACGCCCGCCCAGCCGCGGCCGCCGTCCAGCCGGCCGCGCAACAGCGCCGCGGCGCGGGTGGTGTCCACGGCGACCAGGCGGGGCGCCTCGCCGGCGGCACCGAGCCACTGCCCGACGACGATGGCCCGGTCGGTCGCCGGGCTCACCGTTCCCCCGGTGGCCGCGGCGACCGCGGCACCCTGCCCGGCGGCCGCCGGAACGGTGAGGGCCAGCGCCAGGTCACTGCCGACGGACAGCGCGGACTGGTCGTGCTGCGAGCGTTCCCAGGTGGCGTCGAAGGCCACCCCGAACGTGCCGGCGGCCCCCGCCAGCACGACGAGCAGCCCGGTCGCGACCGCCTGGGGCCGGCGGGCGGCCTCGAACGCGGCGAGCGGAAGCGCGAGGCCCCGGGCGCGGCGGGCCAGCCGGTCGGCTCCGCGCAGCGCGGGCGGGACCAGGCGCAGCGCCAGCGCCGCACCCGCGGTGAGCAGCAGCGCCGGGGCGAGCACCCGGACGGCGTCGGCGCGTACGTCGGAGCCGGTGGCCTGGGTCCGCAGCTGCCACCAGCCGACGCCGGCGAACGCCACCAGCAGCAGATCGGCGCCGGAGCGGGCCAGCAGCTCACGCCGGTGCCGGCCGCCGTCCGCCGGCGGGCCGGACCGCAGCGCGAGGGCGGTGAGCAGCGCGGCGAGAGCCAGCGCGCTGACCGCCACGGCGCCCAGCTGGAGCCCGGTCACGGCCGGGCCGGTGGTGAGCCCGGCCCCCGCCAGCGGCGGCAGGCCGGCCAGCCCGGAGTGCAGCAGGGACGATGCGGGAACCGCGAGCGCGGCGGCGACGGCGGCGATGACGCCGGCCTCCAGCGTCGCGGCGGCGGCCCGCTGGCGGTGCCCGGCGCCCAGCGCGGACAGCAGGGCGGTCTCGCCGGCGCGCGTACCGGCGATGAGCCGGCCGCCCAGGGCCAGGGCCGTCGCGGTCAGGACGGCACCGAGCACGGCGACGGCGAGCACCGTGGCGGCGGTGACCTGTTGCTGGTCGCGAGCGGAGCGGACGGTCTGCGGCAGCCGGGAGGCGACGCGTTCGCTGTCCACCCGCTCGCCCAGGGCGGCCGCCAGCCGGCGGTCGGCGCCGAGCACGGCCGCGGCGACGGTGTCGAGGTCGCGGCGCCCGGGACGGGACAGGTCGGGACGGGCGGTGACCTCCAGGCGGTTGATCGCGGAGCCGCCGCCGAGCAGGTCGGTGAGGTCGACGATGAACGGACCGTAGGCGTGCACGGGTCGCGCGGTGCGGTCGTCGCGGTAGCCGAGGTCGTAGCCGGCGCCGCCGAGCGGGTCGCGCTCCCAGCCGGTGCCGGGCAGCGGGCGCACGATGCCCACCACGGTCACGTCGACGGGCGTGCCGGCGCCGGCCGGGTCCGGCTCGGCACCCAGCCGGATCCGGCCGCCGAGCCGCAGGCCGAGCAGCCGGGCGGTCGGTTCCAGCACGACCGCCTCCAATGGCTTGGCCGCCACCGGCGTGGCCCCGGTTGTCCTTGGCCACCGCCCGGCCGTCAGCTCGGCGCGGGTGGACAGCTCCTCCATGCCCGACAGGTAGCTCGTCGCGGGCACCTCGCCGCCGGTGCGCGGCGCAGGCAGCGGCCGCATGGCTGACGACGCCCGCGCGGCCGTGGTCGCGGCGAACGGGGCGAGCACCGAGGTCAGCAGGCGGCGGGTGTCGTCGGCTACCGGCCGCGCGTCCGGGCCGCGGACGGCGACGGTGTACGCGGTGACCTCGACGTCGGCGGGGGCGGCCCGCGCGGCGGCGGCCTCCAGGGACTGCCCGGCGGTGCGGGTGACGAGCAGGGCGCAGGTGCCGAGCAGGGTGGCGCCGAGCATGACGACCGCCAGCAGCGCGGTGAGCAGCGGCCACTGCGCCCGCCCGCGGCGGGCCAGGAACATCAGCACGGGCAGCTCCGGCCGGTCACGCGGTCTCCGGCCCGTCCAGCCGGCCGTCGTTGATCCGGATCACCCGGTCGGCCAGCGCCATCATCACCGGGTCGTGCGTGGACACCAGCGCCGTCACGCCCTCGGACTCCACCACCGCGCGCAGCAGCGCCATCACCGACAGGCCCGTCTCGGCGTCCAGCTGCCCGGTCGGCTCGTCGGCGATCAGCAGGCGGGGCGAGGCGGCCAGCGCCCGGGCGATCGCCACCCGCTGCTGCTGGCCGCCGGACAGCTCGCCCGGCCGCTGCTCGGCGTGCCCGGCCAGGCCCACCTGGTCGAGCAGCAGCGCGACCCGGCGCTCGCGCTCCCGGGCCGCGACGCGGGCCAGCCGGAGCGGGGCGCCGACGTTCTCGGCGGCCGACAGCACCGGGATCAGCCCGAAGGTCTGGAACACGTAGGCGACCTTCTCGCGTCGCAGCCGGGACAGGCCGTCCTCGTCGAGCGCGCCCACGTCGGTGCCGTCGACCACGACGCCGCCGGCGTCCGGGCGGTCCAGGCCGCCGATGATGTTGAGCAGCGTGGTCTTGCCGGAGCCCGACCGGCCGACCAGGGCGACCATGGTGCCGGCGGCGACGTCGAACGACACGTCCCGCAGCGCGTGCACCGCGGTCGGCCCGGAGCCGAAGCTCCGGTGGACGCCGCGCACGGCGAGCAAAGGCCCGGCGCTCATCGGCGTTCGCCGAGGTCGGGGCGGATCGCCACGTGGCCGTCCTCCAGCGCCAGCCGCACCCGCCTGGTCAATGCCAGTGCCTCGCGGTAGTCGCGGGGGATCTGGACCCGGCCGGCCCGGTCCATCACGGCGTACTCCTCGGCGATCAGGTGCGTGCCGCCGTCGGCGCCGGTGGCTGTGCGGCGCAGCACCTCGGTGCTGGTGCGCCCGTCCCGGATCGCCACGGTCCGCTCCACCTGGCCGCTGACGCCTGGATCGTGGGTGACCACGACGATGGTCACCCCCAGCCGCTGGTTGAGATCGCGCAGGGCGGCGAAGACCTCGGCGGAGGTGGTGCTGTCCAGCTCGCCGGTCGGCTCGTCGGCCAGCAGGACGCGGGGCTGGTTGGCCAGGGCCACCGCGATCGCCACCCGCATCTGCTGTCCGCCGGAGAGCTGCGCGGGGCGCCGGTCGGCGCAGTCGGCGATGCCGAGGGTGCCCAGCAGCTCGGTGGTGCGGGCGCGGCGGGTGCGGGCCGGGGTGCGGGCCATCGTCATCGGCAGGTCGATCATCTGCCGCGCGGTCAGATACGGTACGAGGTTGCTGGCCGTCTGCTGGCGCAGGAATCCCACCGTGTGCCGGCGGTAGCGCACGTGGTCGGCGCGTGACATCGCGAGCAGGTCCCACCGGTCGACGCGGGCCCGCCCGGCGGTCGGCACGTCGATGCCGGCGAGGATGGACAGCAGCGTCGACTTGCCCGAGCCGGAGGCGCCGACGACGGCGACCATCTCGCCACGGTCGACGATCAGGTCCAGCCCCTGCAGCGCCTGCACCTCGACCGACCCGGTCTGGTAGATCCGCACCAGGCTCTCGCAGGCGATCAGCGCGTCCTGGGCGGGTTCCGGCGCGCCCGTGGCCGGCTGCGGCAGCGCGAGCGGTGTCAGCGGGCCGATCGGAATCCCCTCCTCGCCTCGACGGGCTCGTCGACGTCGGGCGGCGAAGGTATCACTATCATGATCGTCTAGGTCCTACGCATGGCACCGCCCCGTCCGGTATGGACGGGGCGGCTCCATGGTCGAGCTGCGCCGGGGCGGCGCGGTGACGATCAGTAGCGGACCGTGATCACCACCCGGCGGTTGTACTTCTGCTTCCTGCCCTTGAGCGGGTTCACCCCGCCGGCGCCGATGACGGTGATCCGTCCGCGCACTCCCTGCAGGCGCAGGTAGCCGCGGACCGCGATGGCCCGCCGCATCGCGAGCCGCTTGTTCGCCCGCACCGCGGCCTTCGACTGCTTCTCGGTCTGCGTGTAGCCCGTGATCTGGATGGACTTCGCGTCGTTGAGCGACTTCGTCAGGCCGCGCAGGACGCGCTTGGACCGGGGCAGCAGCGTCGCCGACCGGTACGGGAAGATGAACGACCGCAGCGTCAGCGAGTTGTTCGTCGGCTTCTTCGCGGCGACGGTCTTCACCGAACACGTGTCGTCCAGCACGATCCAGTTCGAGTCCTGCACCGTCGCGCCGCTCGGCGTGACGCCGGTCAGGATGAGCTGGTGCAGGCCGCCCTGCACGCACGCCTTACCCGGCATCGTGATCGTGGCGCTGAAGTTGCCCAGGCTGTTCGTCTTGCCGCTCGCCACCACGACCGGCTCCGACCTCATCGTCAGCACGTAGTCCGAGGACGGCATCAGGCCGCCGCCGGACAGCTTCGCCGTCGCACCGACCAGCGGCGTGTCCACCGCGAGCTGGAGGTTCAGGTTCAGCCGCACCGGGGCCGTCGGAGTGGTGGGCGACGGGGTCGGGGTCGGGGTCGGGGTAGGCGACGGCGACGGTGAGGGCGTGACCGACGGCGTCGGCGTGACCGATGGCGTCGGCGTGACCGATGGCGACGGCGTGACCGACGGCGACGGCGACGCGGACGGCGACGGCTGCGTCGGTTGGGGCGACGGCGACGGCGACGGTGAGGACGACGACGGCGAGGGCGAGGGTGAGGACGACGACGGCGACGGCGAGGGTGAGGACGACGATGGCGACGGTGATGGCGAGGGTGACGGCGGGTTCGGGTCCTCGAGGTAGCTGTACGACTCGACGGCCTCGACGTTGCCGGCGGTGAGCGCGATCGCCACGATCATCGGCTCGGCGACGGCGGGCGTCTTGAAGATCAGCCGGGTGCCGGCGTCGTTGACGTCGAAGTCCGGCGTCCGCAGCGTGTGGTCGCCGATGCGCACCGACCGGACCGTGTCCAGCAGCTCGCCGGTGATCGTGATGGTGGTGCCGCCGGTGACGTACCCGGACGACGGCGAGATGCTGATGATGACCGGCGGTTCCTGCGTGATCACCAGCGTGCCCTCGACGTAGCGGAACTCCGACGGGTTCTCGTAGAAGCCGGCATCCTCCGTGCCGAGCACGCCGAGCTTCGGCACCACCTGGTAGGTGCCGGGCTCGCTCGGCGCGACGACGGTGACGCCGTCCTGCAGAAACTCGAACTGGACCTCGGTGACGGTGTCGGCGCCGAGCAGGCCGGTGACCTGGACCGTCGGCTCGACGCTGTCGCCGCTGACGATGGTCAGGTCGTCGGCGATCACCGTGATGGTCGGCTCGCTGTCGAGGACGTCGAACCGGACGTACTCCACCAGGCTCTCCGGGTCGGAGACGGCGCGCGCCGCGTGGTAGTTCACGGACTCCGCCACCCCGCCGCTGATCACGCAGACGCCGCCGGCGACCGGGGTGGCCGTCCCGCCGCTGTACGTGCAGACGTCGTCGATCTCGGAGTCCAGAACCGGGAGCGGCACGCCGGCCGCCATGCCCGGGGCGTTTTCCGTGCGGGTGTCCAGCACCGTCGCGGTGATCGTCACCGGCATGCTCGGCGACAGCAGCGCCGACGTCCGGCTGGCGGACAGTTCGAGCGTCAGGTCCGCCTTGAAGATCGTGCCGACGATGGACGGCCGCGGATCGGTGAGCGTGTAGTTCATCGAGTGCGCGCCCTTGAGCTCGACATCGGAGGCGAGGGTGACCTCCTTGTCGTCGCCGACCACGGCGGTGGCGAACGTGCCGCCGGCGGACTCCGCGTCCACGGACACGTCATCGCCGTCGAGCAGGCCCGTGAAGGTGGGATCAGTGAGCACGGCGGTGGTCGTACCGTCGTAGACCCGGTCGGCGCGCAGCGACGAGAGCGTGGCGCTCCGGGGCGTGATCTCGATGCGTACGGCAGGCAGGGTGGCCGTGTAGTAGATCGCCCGGTCCGTGCCGCTGGTCTTCATCTCGAACGACTTCACCCGCACGTCCCAGCTCGCCGGCTCGGTGGGGTTGCCACCGCAGTCGAGGTCGCCCATCGCGACATTCCCCGGCAGGCCCTCGGTCCACTCCGGTTTCGTGAGGCTGTCGTCGCAGGTGGAGTTCCGGTATTCCCAGTACACCTTCGTGATCGGGTCCGGGACGGAGGGCGTCGGCGCGTACGTCAAGTCGGTCGTCTCGACCAACTGGCCCTTGTAGGTGAAGCTGGCGCCGCCGACGGATGTCGGTGTGACGGTGATCGGGGTGCCGGTGAGCGTCACCCGCACCGGCACGGCGGGCTCGCTCCACCGGTACCGGGTGGTGTCGTAGCCGGCGCGCTCCTGGGACACCCGGATCCAGTAGTCGCCCGCTGCTTCCGGCAGGCCGGCCGTCGGCTCGTCGAACCCGGACGCGGAGAAGTCCGCGTGCGTCACGTACTCGTAGCCGCCGGGCGTCTCGACGTCGATCACGTCGCCGGTGACGAGCCCGGACACGGTGAAGCTCGCCACGTACGGCGTACCGGCCGGCACCGTCAGGTGGTTGTTGCTGGCGTTGGCCGTGGTCGTGACCGTCGGCTGGACCATGCAGTCGAAGGCGATCTCCTGGGCCGGCTGCGTGCCGCCGGTCGGGGTGATCACGATCGGCGTGCTGCCCCACAGCGACGACAGGTCGGCGGTGAGATCCGCCAGGTCGAGGACGACCTGGTTGTCCGCGTAACTGACCGGGGTGATCGCGACCCCGCCGACGGTCACCGTGCCCGAGGCGCCGAACGCCTCACCGGAGCCGGAGATCGAGATCTGGGCGGGGGAGTACGTGATGCCACCGGTCGTCAGGTCCTGCCGTCCGCAGTATCCGATCGTGGGCGTCGTGGTCAGGGTGACGCCCGCGACGAGGTAGTTGATGCCCCTCGTCGACAAGGCGCTGCCGAGGTCGGTGACGACCGTGACCTTCTTCCAGTCGCCGGCGGCGAAGGTGCGCGGTGCCTTGAACGTCAGCGACGTCGCGGTCACGTTCGCCGGCACCAGGGTGATCGGGGTGTCGTCGTCGTGCGCGATGAGGACCCGGGTGGCGCCCACGGTCGTGCCGATCAGGTTCGTGCCGGTGAGCAGGAACGTGTTGTCCAGGTCGGCATTCGGCTCGAACTCGTTGCGGTTGTCGTGCCCGAGGTCGGTGCTGGAGACGATCTGGGTGATGGTCGGCCGGACGATCGCCGTGCCGATGTAGCGCAGCGCCGACGCCCGGGTCGCGGTCACCGTGCCGCCGGGCGCGACCCTCAGATCGGCGAGACCCGCGGCGTGCGCCGGCGCGACGAACGTGATCGCGGTGGGCGAGTAGGAAACGGGCGTCACCACGGTCGAATCGATCGTGACGGTGCCGGACGAGCCGAAGCCGGTGCCCTGCACGAGCATCGGCACCCCGCCAGCCGTCGGCGACTCCAGGATCACCCCGCTCGGGTCCTCCTCCGGGTCGAGATCGATGTAGTCCTCGTTGTACGGGTCCGGGCCGACGTAGGTGAGCGTCGGCCCGGTCACCCGGACGGCGCCCCTGAGCGTCTTGCCCGAGCCGGTCGGCGTGAGCACGATCGGCAGCAGGCCGGCGGCGCCGGTCGGTACGGCCACGCCGCTGATGATGGTGCCGCTCCCGGACGCCGAGTACGCGACCGTGGAGCCGGCACCGACCTTGACCGTGCCGGCGCTGCCGAAGCCGGAGCCGTTGATGGTGATCGTGGCGTCGCCGCCGGTCGCGTACGACGGGATCGACACCGGCTCGACGGCCGTGATGGCGTCGTCGGGCAGCACCGTCAGCCCGGCGGCCTTGGTGGCCCGGCCGCCGACGGCACCGACGACGACCAGCTTCGCGCCGGGCGCGTCCACGACCGGCACGTCGAACGTCACGGAGGTCCCGGTCGAGCCGGTGACCTTGGCCCAGACCCCGCCCACGCTTACGCCGACCGTACCGGCGGCGCCGAAGCCGCTGCCGGCGAGCGTGACCGATTCGCCGGCCCGCGCCGACGCCGGGTCGGCGGTGCCGATGGTCGGCACCGCGTTCGGCGCGATGAGCGTCAGCGGGGCCGGGGCCGAGGTGCCGGCGCCCTGGGACGACGAGACCTGCACGTCGACGGCGCCGACGGTGGACAGCCCCTCGGGCACGACGGCAGTCAGCTCCGTGTCGCTGATCCGCGTCACGAGGGGCGACTTCACCCCGTCGATGATCACCGCGGGCTGGCCGGTCGGGCCGAACCCGGTGCCGGTCACGGTGATCACCGAACCGCCGCTGTTCGCGACCGAGGACGGGCTCACGGCGCTGATCGTGGGCCGGCTCAGGTACGTGAACGTGCCCCGGGCGATCGTGGTGCCGTACTCGCTGCTGACCGTGATCTGCACCGGGCCGGGCGCGGTCGACGGCGGGGCCTCGACCTCGATGACGTCGTTGGCCGTCGTCCAGATCTCACGGTCGTCGGTGTGCTCCATCGCGTCGGAGATCGTCTTCGGCCGGTCGGTCAGCGTCTTGTCGCCGATCTTGATCTTGGTATTGGGGTAGTTGGAGTACAGGAACCGGCCGCGCAGCCGGATCTTGGTGCCACCGGCGAGCGGGCCCGCGGCGGGCGTGAACGACACGTCCGCCGCCACCGGCGCGGCCCAGTCGACCTGCTGCTGCCAGTAGATCCGGCACTTGTCCTCGTCCCAGTCGCGCTCCTTGGGGCAGGCGCCGACGACGAGCGTCCGCTCGTCGGACCCGGTGTGCTCGTCGCCGTGCGGCTCGTACGCGACGTAGGTCCGCGCCGTGTCCTCGCCGGCCCAGTACTCGGCACCCTCCAGCTCGATGATCTTGGAGCGGTCGGCGTTCATGATCCAGTACTGCAGGGCGGACACGTTCGTCAGGTCCGGGCCGTGGAAGGTGATGATCGAGCCGGCGGTGAGCTTCGCGGGCGCGTCCACGCTGGTGACCGTGACGTCGTCGACATAGGTGAACGCGTCGGCCATCGTGGCGCGGCCCTTGCCGCTGCCGCCGCAGTCGTTCTCCACCGCGAGATCGAAGATCCCCGTGCTGAAGTCCTTGCGCTCCGGTACCTCGACGACGAGGCTCGTCAGGCCGCTGTTCGGGTCGAGGATGGTGGTGACGCGGTCCGCGGACTCCCCGTCGATGAACACGGTGGCGCCGTAGCAGTAGGGCCACTCCGGCAGGGTGCCGTCCCGGAGGGTCACGGTCGTCCGGCTGCCGCCGTGGACGGTGCTGTCCGGGTTCGTGATGTTCATGATCGTCGGCACCGGCGCCATGCCGAGCCACATCGCCACGTGGTAGGTGAGCGTGGCCGTCAGGTGGGTGACGGAGACGACGACCTCGTTGCGGCCGCGGGCGAGCACGAGGTCCGCGGACTCGTCGAGGTTCAGCGTCTGGGTGACGCCGTTGAGCGTGATCGTCGGCGTTGCGGCGGGTTGGGTCGTCGTCGGCGCCAGGTTCACCTCGGGGTCGTTGGCGACGAGCTGGTAGTACCGGATCTTCTTGTCGAACACCGGCCCGAGCGGCGAGACCGTGCCGCTGGCGACGAGATCGCTGAGGGTCGCGTCGGGGGCTCCGCCGTTCAGCTGCCCGAGGGCGGTCGGGGGTTTCGGGACGGCCGCCGCCGCACCGCGCGGCGCCGCCAGTGATCCCGCAGCCAGCGCCAGCAGAACGGCACCGGCCAGGACTTTCCGCATTTTGATCATGAACTTCCTCGCCGCGCGAGAGTCGACTAGTCGATCAGAATCCTCCCCGGCGTCGGGTCGCTCTGGTGCGGTTTGTGGCGAAATAGCGTTAAAATTTCGCGGCGTCAGCGTCGTGTTCGTGCAGCCGGCCGAGGGCGTTGCACCCCGGCCGTGCCGGTCACTCCATCTGGGCCACCACGTCCTCCGCCGACAGCCGGCCGCGGTCGCCCGTCGCCGACCGGAGCGCGGCCGGACCGGCGGCCGGCGGGTTCACCGGGCGGCGCCAGTGCCAGTCGGTCACCGCCTGGTACGCGGCCACGACCGACAGCAGGCGGTCCTCCGCGTACGGCTCGCCGCCCAGGATCGTGCCGATCGGCACCCCCGCGGACGTGAAGCCGATCGGGAAGCCGATCTCCGGCAGGCCCAGGATGTCGAACGGCACCGGGCCGGCCTGCACCACCACGTCGCAGTGCTCGAAGATCTGGTCCAGCACCCGTTCGAGCAGCAGGAGCTTGGCCCGCTGGCCGGTGAGGAACTCGTTCGCCCCGAGCAGCGCGCCTTGCAACCACCCGGTCACCGAGACGCCGAAGCCACGCAGGTCGGTGCGGAGGTACGGCATGAAGGGCTCGCTGCGCTCCGGCAGGCGGACGTTGTTGAACGCGCCGCCGGTCAGCAGGTCCCACTCGTCGGGGAGCGGCACGTCGACGAGCCTGACGCCCTCGACGGCGTCCACGGTAGCCAGGAAGGCCTGCTGCGCCAGGGCCGTGGCGGAGGTGCCGGTGGCATACCCGGGCAGCACACCGACGCGCGTGCTCCACCGGGCGCGCAGCTTGCCCCGCGAGGAGACCGGGGTGGCCGCCGCGACGAGGTCCGGCACGCGCGGCAGGCCCTGCGTACGCGGGTCGGCCGGGTCCGCCCCCGCCATCGCGGTGAGCATGATGGCCGCGTCCATGGCGTCGCGGGCGAGCGGGCCCGGGTGGTCGCGGGTGTAGCTGAGCGGGATGATGCCGGCCAGCGACACCCGGCCCATGGTGGGCTTGAGGCCGGTCAGGTTCTGCGCGTTGGCGGGGGCGGTGATGGAGCCGCCGGTCTGCGTACCGGTGCCGGCGGTTGCCATCCGCCCGGCCACCGACGTGGCCGTGCCGGTCGACGAGCCGCCCGGGTCGGTGCCGGGGATGGTGGGCGTCCATGCGTTGACCGTGGTGATGCGACCGTCCGGTGTGGTTGCCCGGGTGGTCGCGAGTGGACCCATCTGGGTCTTGCCGAGCAGGATCGCGCCGTTCGCCTTGAGCCGGGCCACCGCGGTCGCGTCGGACGGCGGCACGAAATCCTGGAAGAGGTACGAGTTGGCGGTGGTCCGCACCCCCTTGGTCCAGTAGTTGTCCTTGATGGCGAGCGGGATGCCGTGCAGCGGCCCGGTGTGTCGCTTCCGCCCGGCCGCCTTCGCCGCGGCCCGCGCCTCGTCGGCGAGGACGGTGTTGAAGGCCTGATACACCGGCTCGAAGGCGCCGATCCGGGTCAGGTAGGCCTCGACGAGTTCGGTCGGCGAGAGCTTGCCGTACCGGATCATCCAGGCGGCCTCGGCCAGCGTCAGCTCGGTGGGGTCGGCGAGGGCCTCGCGGCGCGGGCGCACATACGCGCCGGAGCCGAAGCGGGCCGGGCCGCCGGCCCAGGCGGCGACGGTGGGGAGGGTGGCGGCGCCGGCTGCGGCCGCCGCGGCGACCGCGGCGGTGCGGGCGAGAAACGCCCGCCGGTCCACGGCCGTCACTTCCGCCACTCCGCGCTGATCGACGGGTAGAGCATCGGCGCGGGCTGCTGGGAGAGCGCGGCCGCGTGGGCCGGGTCGCTGCCCGCGGGGGCCGGCAACCGGTACGCCGCGAGGGTGGTCACGGTGCCGCGGACGAACGAGCGCAGCGAGGCGAGCACGGAGTCCCGGCCGGGCGAGCCGGTCGACGGGTCGGCGGCGGTGCCGGGCGGAAGTTGATCCAGATCGATGCCGAGGGTCGCCAGCCGAGCTCTGATCATGATGTCGAGCTCGGCGTCCGTGGGCGGGGTGGGAGCCATAGTGGATCACTCTTGGAGTCGACTGTGTCGTCCCTGTGTCCGCTCGATCACGCGGTGGTGTTTTGTCGAATCGGCCTGGTCCGGAGGTTCGGTGCTCGCAGCGCGAGGCGCCCCGGCCAGATGTGGCCGGGGCGCCTCGGATCCGCAGTTCGTGCCGTGACGTCGGCTCAGCCGGTCACGACGATTTCTGAAACGTCCTAATCGGCGGTACTACCGGATTTCCCGGCCTTCGCCGAATCAGTCGATCCCGATGTATCGGACGACGACCGATCCGATTCCTCCTGAGCCGCAGCCGAATGCCGCGCGCCACCACGCCGCGGCGCCGGCACGACAGCCGCCGCCATCGCGCGCCGGCCGCGCGCCACCAGCATGATCCCCGCGATCAGGAGGATCGCGCCGAGCACCGCAAGCCCGATCGGCGCCCACATGGTCACGAGCGCCAGCTTCTGGCGGTTTTCCTTGGCGGTCTCGGCCGCGTTCTTGATGGTCTCGTCGGTGTAGACGAACGGCGCGTCGAGAAGCACCACCGGCGGGCCGACATCCGGCGTCAGTGTCTTCTTCTGCAGCTCCTGCACCTTGATGAACTGGCCGGTGGTCGGCTCGACCCAGACCGTACGGGTGTTGTCGTAGGTGACCACTCCGGTTTTCGCACCGGGCGTCGCCAACTGACTCAACGCCACCGAAAGCCGGTCGGCCGGCACTTGCAGCGTCTCGTTACGGATCTCCTGGGTGAACTGGTAGGTCTCCAGTCCCTCGATCTCCTCGGTCTTCACGAAGTTCGCGGGCCGGGTGCTGAGGAGGTCACGGTCGAAGATCGGGTAAGTCTTCTTTTCCGTACCGAACGGGAACTTGTAGATCTGGCCGGAATACTTGACGCTCTCCCGGTTACCGGTGTCCAGCCACTGCCCGTCCCATTGCTGGGCCGCGCCCGACTTCCGGTCGACCGCCAGGGCGGTGCTGTATGCGCTGACCAGCTCGGTGCTGCCGGTGTTCACGACCTCCTGGCCGACCAGCCACACCATGGCCTTGCCGGCGAGCGGCGCCTCCAGGTCGGCGGTTGCCTTCGCGTCCGGAGTCACGTTCACCGTCGAGCGCAGGGTGCCGGTGTTGACCTTCGCGACGCCGCTGGTGATCTGCAGGAATTTCGCGTTGGGTGCCTCGGCCACAGATTGCGTGGCCTCCATGTTGTATGGCAGCTGTTTCACAGTGGGTGCCACGACGAATGCCAGGCCACCGGCGAAAATCAACGCCACCACGCCGAGGGCCAAGAGCGTGGCGCCGAGGACGCGGGACCTCATAGTGCCTCCACGAGGAATAAGAATCGAGTGAGTTAAGAACATGCATCGGCACGCGGTCCGCCTGCCAATTGCCGGAAGGTTACTACCGAGTCACATCGGAAAGCGAGCCCTGTACGGGATCTTCCTGGGCGACCGCCGGTGCGGGCTGCTCCGTGCGCCGGAGCACGACGGTGAAGTTCCACGTCAACATCTCCCTCAGCCCCGGTACGCGGGCCACCCAGCACGCCCACCGGGGGTGGTACCGCGGCAGCACATCGACCACCGTGACCTCCCCGGCGCGGCGGCCGGCCCGCGCCCAGCGCATCGCCCGCGCCGCGCTGACCGGGAAGAGCGACTCCTGGAAGCGGTTCTTCGGCTCGCGGCCGTTCCGCCGCAGGTAGCGCCGCCGGGCCCGGTCGCCGCCGAGCAGGTGCCAGGGCGAGGTCTCGTGCCCGCCCCACGGCGACAGCCACGGCGTGAACGAGACGAAGACCGTGCCACCCGGGCGGGTCACCCGCACCATCTCGTCGAGCATCGCCTCGGGCGTGGGGACGTGTTCGAGCACGTTCGACGAGTAGCAGACGTCGACGGAACCGGACCGGATCGGCAGCGCGGTGCCGCTGCCGCGGACCATGCCGCTCACGGCCGCGCCGGCGGCGGCGAAGTCGCCAACCGCCGGGTCGAGGCCGAGGTAGGTCGCACCGGCGCGCCGGAACTCGGTCGAGAAGTAGCCCGGCCCGCCGCCCACATCGAGCAATCGGGCGCCGGCTAGATCCACATAGGAGCCCAGCTGGCGCACCGAGTCGACGGCGAGCAGCGAGTAGAACCGGTCGGGGTCGGTCTGCTCGACGAGGAACGTCCGGAACAGCTCGACGGACCGGCCCAGCGTCGCCCGATGCGGCACCTCGCCCGTTTCATCCGGCTTGGCGGTCTCGTCTTGCCCGGTCATCTCACCCATCTCGCCCATCCTCGGCTGTCTCGCCCATCTCGGCCTGCTTGGCCCGCTCGGCCGCTTCGTCCGGCCCGTCCAGCTCGTCTGGCTCGGCTTGCTTGCCCGGCTCGGCTTGCTTGGCCGTTTCGTCTGGCTCGGCTTGCTCGGCCGGCTCGGCTTGCTTGGCCGTTTCGTCTGGCTCGGCTTGCTCGGCCGACTCGGTCGGCTTGGCCGTTTCGTCTGGCTCGTCCGGTGGTGCCGTTTCAGGCGCGTCCGAGGGGTGTTTCCCATCGGGAAGCAGAGCTGCGGGGTGTTTCCTATCGGGTAGCAGAGCTGCAGGGCTGGCGGGCGCCGGGCGTCCGGCCACGGGCGCGATGGTCGCGGCGACCGCGCAGACCGCCGCCAGCATGGCCACCTGCACCCCCGCGCCGTACGCCCACTCCTGGCCATGGCCGAGCAGGCGCCCGGCCACGGCGGCCGCCAGGCCGATCCCCACGCACCAGAACGCGATGGCGGGCAGCGCGCCCGGCCGCAACTGCCGCACGATGAGCGCCGCCATCACCAGCGCGGCCCCCGCCGCACCGCCGAGCGCCACCGCCACCGCCAGCAGCGGCACCAGCATCCACCATTCGCCGCCGGGAACCGCCCGGAAGGCGCGGGCCAGCGGCCGGGTGACCGGCTGCCGTCGCCGCCGCGCCGGCACGAGCGCCGCCAGCGCCACCAGCAGCACGAACGCCGCCCCGGCGGCCAGCCCGGCCCGGTACGGCCCGTCGGGTGTGAACCGCAGCGTCACCGTCCCGCCCGCGCCGGCCGGGAGCACGAACGCCTGCTGCCAGCCGTCCACCCGCACGGCGCGCAGCCGCTCACCGTTCAGCGAGGCCGTCCAGCCCGCGTTGAGGTTCTCCGGCACCACGAGCAGCGCCGCCGCGCCCGCGTCGACGGCGACCCGGCGCTCGGTCGGGTCCCACCGCTCGGCCCGCACCGCCCGCGGGTGCACGGCCGGGGGAGTGGCCGCGGCGCCGTCGCGGACCAGCGCCGCCGAGTCCGCGACGAACGCCTTCGACGGCACCGTGCGCAGCCGGTGCTCGCCCGCCGCGAGCTGCACGACGTCGCTCACGAAGTCGTCGCACACGGTGACCGGGAGCGCCCGACCGGCCCGGACGTCCGCGAGCGTGCCGGACACCGAGGTCGGATAGGACACGCCGTCGATCTCGACGGCGGGCCCGGTGCCGCACGGCGCGGCGATCGGCGTGCCGGCGGCGGCCGGCTTGAGCAGGCCGGCGAGCGCGGGAATCTCGATCTCCGCGAGCCCGGCCGGGGCAGGCCAGCCGTTGCCTCGCGGATCGGCGATCACCGGTTCGGTAGCGATGATCGTGACGTCGAGCCGGTTCGTCTTCAGGGCCGGGAATCGCACCCAGCCGTCGGTGCCGACGTCGGCGGCGAGCTCCCCGGCGGCCGTGCGCAGGAAGACCTTCGTGGGCCGGGCGGCCAGCGGCGCGGTGGGCACCACCAGCCGGATCCGGTCGAGCTTGCGCGCCGAGCGCCAGGACAGCCGCAGCGTCGGGTCGGCGTCGGTCGGTTCCGCCAGCCAGGCGGTGGCCGGGTCGCCGTCGACCGCCGCGTGCGCGGCGACCGTGACGTCGCCGGTCAGCACCGTGGACGCGGATGCGGTCACCGGCCGGTCCAGCGGGAGCGTGCCGCCGGGCCGCGGCAGGGCGGTCAGCCGCAGGTCGTACGCGGCGTCCACGGGGGTGGCGAAGAACCGGTCCACGCCCAGCGGCTCCTCCCCGGCGCGGGCGAGGAACTGGTCGCAGCGGGTGCCTTCCGGCCCCGGGAAGCACGAGCCCCGCTGCTGCGGTGCGCGGTCGAACGCGTACGTCGGTGCCGGCCCCGCCGCGACGTCGGCCGGCGCCCGCAGGCCGCGCTGCGCGGTGAGGCCGGGGATGCCCAGCTCGCGCAGCTCGACGGCGCCGTCGTAGCCCTCGCGGGGGGCGAGCACCGTCACCCGTACGGTCGTGGTGAGGCCGGGCAGCGTCGCGAGCCGGTGCGGGCCGGCGGTGTCCGGCACCGGCCGGGTCACCACGCCCTGGTCGGTGGTCAGCCGCACCAGCGCGACCGGCGCACCGACCCGCAGGTCGTCCGCGAAGTCGACGGTCACCTCGGTCAGCCGTAGCGGTGTCTCCAGCCCGACCTCCAGCCACTGCCCGGCGGATTGCTGGAACGGGTCGGAGCGCCACCCGGTCGCCGGGTCGCCGTCCAGCGCCGCGAACGGCATGGCGGACGGGTCGTTCGCGCCGACCGAGTCGGCGAAGCTCGCGCTGCTGGACGCGTCGACCGACCGGATGCCCTGGTAGGCGGCGACCGTCTGGTGGCCGTCGGCGGGGAACGGCAGCAGGTCGCTGCGCACCCGCCCCTGGCGGGTCCGCTCGTCGGCGGTGAGCGTCTGGCTGACGTTGTCGCGCATCCGGCCGATGTTCAGCTCCCGGCGGCGCAGCCCGTCGGTGACGATCCGCGGCCCCGCCGTCTCGGGCAGGCCGAGCGCGCCACCGGCGTCGCCGGCCAGCACCACCGGCTGCCGGCCGTCCAGCAGCCCCTGTTCGAGCGCGCCGAGCAGCGACTCCGGGCCGCCGCTGACCACCGGCACGTCGGTGAGCGCGCTCGCCGACACCGTGGGCACCGGGCGGTCGACCTCGAAGATCTCGATCGACGGTACGGACACCGCCGCGTCGACCGGGCTGGGCCCGGTGGCACCGACCCGCGGGCCGAACGAGGCGACCGGCACCAGGCCCGGCGAGCCGGTCACCGCCCGGTGCACCACGGCGATCGGCGGCGCGCCGGACGCGGCCAGGTCCAGGTCGTTGCGGACCAGCAGGTAGCGGTAGCCGGACCGGGCGAGGAAGGCGGCGAGGGCCGGTGACCCGCGGCCCTGCGCGAGCACCGCCTCGACGGTGTCCATGACCCGGATGTTGCCCTCGGAACCGAGCGGGATCTGCTGCCGGCTCGCCCACGGCGCCCCGGCGAGCGGCTGGATCGGCTCGTCGATCGTCCGGCCCCAGGAGGACTGGGCGAAACCGGAGCCCGGCACGACGAGCGTGCGGGCCTGCGGATCCTGGTCCGCGAGCCAGTCGGCCGCCTGGCTCCAGTGCGCGGGCACCGCCGACCAGCCGGGCCCGGGTCGCAGCATGAGCAGCCAGGCGGGCGCCGCCGCGGCGATCAGCAGCGCGGCGACCACCGGCGCGGCCGGCAGCCGGAGGCGGCGGATGCCGAACGCGCGGCTCGCGGCGTAGGCGAGGCCGAGCACGATCGGCAGGCGGAGCACCGGCTCGAACTTGTGCACGTTGCGCAGCGGGGCGAGCGGGCCGTCGAGCAGCGCGCGGACGTGCGGTGCGAACGGGCTGTCCAGCGTGCCGACGTAGCCGATGGTCAGCAGGGTCAGCCCGGCCAGCGCGCCGAGCACGAGGAACCGCCGCTCGGGCAGCTCGCGCAGCGCGAGGCCGGTCAGGCCGACGGCGGCGATCAGCGCGGTCGCGGCCATCAACGCCGGGTGGTCGACGAGCATCCAGCCCGCCGACCACCACGGCTCGCCCTGCACGATGTAGCCGACCCACTGGTTGGTGCCGCGGGTGGCCTGGAAGAGCGAGGTGACCGCGGTGGTGGTCGCGGAGGACTCGATGTAGTCCAGGAACGGCAGGCTGTACTGGCCGAAGAGCAGCAGCGGCACGATCCACCACAGGGTGGCCCCGGCGACGCAGGCGCACCACCAGCCGGCGAGCACGGCGAGGTGCCTGTCCCAGCGCCGGGTCACCAGCCACAGCCCGGGCAGCACCAGCGCCATCACCACGGCGGCCGCGTTGATCCCGCCCATGCAGAGCACCGCGAGCCCGGACAGCGCGGCCGCCCGGCGGGGTGAGCCGATCCGGCGCGCGGCGACCAGCGGCAGCAGCACCCAGGGCAGCGCGACCACCGGCAGCATCTCGGAGGAGAGCGGGCCGATCTCGGTGAGCATCCGCGGCGCGAGCGCGTACGCGAGCGCGCCCAGCACCCGCCCCGGCTCGGTGCCGATCCGCAGCGCCCGGGCCAGCAGGAGCACCCCGAAGTATGCGGAGCACAGCAGCAGCGCGCACCAGAGCCGCTGGGTGATCCACGGTGGCACGCCGAGCCGGTCGCCGGCGGTGAAGAACGGTCCCATCGGGAACAGGTAGCCGTACGCCTGCTGCTGGAGCTCGCCCGAGGTGGACTGCGGGTTCCACAGGTGCAGGGCGCGGGCCAGGAAGCCGGCGGGATTTTCGGCGAGGTCGAGCTTGGTGTCGAAGGTGGTGCGGCCCGGCCGCTGGAGGAAGGCGAGCACGATCAGCACCAGCGCGCCGCCGCCGGCCAGGACCCGGCGACCGGTGCGGGCCGGCGCGGCGGGCGAGGTAGGCAGGGCGGGCGTCCTTTTCCGGGCGGCGATGGTCATCGGCGGCACTTCGGCGGCAAGCAGCTGAACTCGGCCAGGGCGGTGTAGAAGATCTGCCGGATCCCGGACGGCTGCTTGGTACGCGCCACGCGCCCGCCGGTGGCCTGCGCGATCTGTTTGAGCTCGGTGGGATCGACGTCCGGGCCGACGCCGATGAACAGGATCGGCACCGGCCGCTTCCGGTCGGCCATGCCGCGCAGCTCGCGCAGCAGCTCGGCACGGCTGATCCCGCTGCCGTTGTCGTCGGTGCCGTCGGTCAGGATCAGCACCATGTTGATCCGGCCCGGGGTCCAGTTGCGCGTCGCGTCGCGGTAGGCGGCCAGCGTGGTGTCGTAGAGGCCGGTTCCGCCGTTCGGCTTGACCCGGATCCCGTCCACCGCCGCCACGATCTCCGGGCGCCGCGGCCCGATCGGGCCGACCGGCACCACCTCCCGGTAGTCGCGCTCGCCGTCGAGGTCGGTGGAGAACTCCCAGACGCCGAGCTCGGTCGTGCCCAGCAGCAGCTTCGCACCGTCCTGGGCGGCCTTGATCGTGGCGGACAGACGGGTGTCCGAGGTGCCGGGCACCTGCGCGGCCATCGAGCCGGAGATGTCGAACACGGCCAGCAACCGGGCGCTGAGGTGCACCCCGCCCCACGCGTTGAGCAGCGCGACGGTGTCCGGCTCGGCCGGCAACCGGGCGGGCGGATAGGCGCGGTTGAGGACCCCGGTGTCGGCCGGGATGCCGGTCGGCGGCGCGCCGCGCGGGGTGCGCAGCCCCTGGTGGGTGAGCTCCGCGGCGCCCTCCGCGGCGAGCAGCGCACGCAGGAACGCGGTGGCACCCTCCTGGCCGGGGCCGGTCGTCAGCACCGCGTACGGGTAGTCGGGGCCGGGCACCGCCGCGGGCGGATACACCGCGACCTGGCGGCGGCCGGCGGCGGCGGCGAACAGCACCTGCTGCTCGGTGCTGACCACGGCGACCTCGCCGGCGCCGGGCCCGGTGGGGGCGGGCGGGGACTCGCCGGCCATGGAGACGGTGCGCGGCGCGAGCCGACGCATGATCGCCGCGGCGCCGGCCTCGGCGGTGTCCGGCTGAGCGGCCCGGGCGAGCGCCCGGATGCCGGCCAGCGCGCCGAAGCCGATCGGGCTCGTCGCCGGGTCGGGCAGCACGACGGGCATCGGCGGCTTCGCGTCGGCCACCAGCCGGGGCCAGCCGAGGGCGCCGTCCAGCCGGGTCGCCGAGCGGCCGTCGAGCGTGAGCACGACCGGGGTGGTCGCCACGGAGACGCCCACGGCGGGGGCCTGGTACGCGCCGGCCGCCCGCGCCCGCCGCAGCCACAGCGTCGACTCGGGCAGCCAGACGTCCGGCAGCGCGGCCGGGGCCGCGGCAGTGCCGGACGGCAGCGGCTGGGAGGAGGAAGAAGAGGGCAGTGGCCGGGAGGAGGCGGGCAGCGGGCTGGGGGAGGCAGCGGCGCTCCCGCCCGGCGACGGGACCGTCGCGGAAGCCGTGTCGGCGGTGGCGGTGCGCGCCAGGTCCCGCAGCACGTCCGCCGACTCGCGGGCGTCGACGACGACGGTGAGGCAGCGCTCCCGGGCGGCGAGCTTGCGGGCGATCTCCCGGGCCGGCGGGGCGATGCTCGGCGCCGCCGCCACGCGCAGCGTGGTGCGCTGGAGACAGGCCGCCTCGGTGCGGGTGCGGTCACGGTAGGTGACGACGCCCCAGCCACCCAGGACCGCGACGAGCGCGATGCTCAGCAGTGTGACAGGCCAGAACTCCGGTCGCCCGCGGAGACCCTCATCGGTCACGCGCTTCTCCTCCAAATGACGTCACCGTTGCGGATTTTCGCAGGCGTGCCCTAGTGTGACGCGACCGTGAATCGTACTCGCTAGTAGGGGTGGCCGAGTAGACCATGATGGATGCCCGTGGCGGTCACGTCCTGTTCCTGAACTGGCGTGATACCACGCATCCGGAGGGCGGCGGTTCGGAGGTCTTCCTGGAACGGGTGGCCGCCGAGTTGGTCGGCCACGGCTATCGCACCACACTGCTGTGCCAGGCTCACGACACCGCTCCGGCGCAGGAGACTACCCCGGCGGGTCTGCGGATCGTGCGGGCCGGTGGGCGACACACCGTCTATCTCTTCGCCGCGCTGATCTATCTGGCCGGCGCCGTCGGCCTCGGGCCGCTGGCCCGGCGCCGGCTCGGCCGGCCGACGGTGATCGTCGACGTCGGCAACGGCATGCCGTTCCTCAGCCGCCTGTACGCGCGCCGGCCGGTGATCGCGCTGGTCCACCACGTGCACCGGGAGCAGTGGCCGGTGGTGTTCGGCCCGCAGGTCGCCCGGATCGGCTGGTGGATCGAGTCCCGGCTGGCCGTGCGCGTCTACCGGCGCTGCCGCTACGTGGCGGTCTCCGAGTCGACCCGGGACGAGCTCGCCGGGCTGGGCGTCGACCCGCGCCGGATCACCGTGGTGCACAACGGAACGCCGGAGGTCGTGCTCGCGCCGGCGCCGCGGACGCCGCACCCGAGCCTGGTCGTGCTCGGCCGGCTCGTCCCGCACAAGCGGGTCGAGTTCGCGCTGCGGGCGACCGCGCTGCTGGCCACCGAACTGCCCACGGTGGAGCTGGTGGTGGCCGGGCACGGCTGGTGGGACGAGCCGCTGCGCCAGCTCGCCGACGACCTCGGTGTCGCCGAGCGGGTCCGGTTCGCCGGGTTCATCACGGAGGAGCGCAAGCACGAGCTGCTCTGCGGCGCGTGGTTGCTGCTGCAGCCCTCACTGAAGGAGGGCTGGGGGCTGACGATCGTCGAGGCCGGCGCGCGGGGCACGCCCTCGGTCGCCTTCCGGTCCGCCGGTGGCGTCGCCGATGCGATGGCCGACGGGCGCAGCGGGGTGCTGGTCGACGACGAGTACGAATTCTTCCTGGCGATCCGGGCGCTGTTGCGGGACACGCGGCGACGCAACGAGATGGGCGTGGCGGCCGAGGCCTATGCACGCCGATTCACCTGGGCGACGACCGGCGCTGCCTTCGCCCAGGTGATTACCGACGAGTTGCCCGCGACGCAGCCGACGCGGGCGGATCAGCGGGTGCCGTAAACCGAGCTTGCCGGGTTGATCGTGGTTTGCTCGGCGACGTGCTCGGCGGACGGGTTGACCGCGCTGAACGTCGCAACTACGCCTACGATGCCGAGGATTCCCCCGGCGATGGCTGAGACGATGAAAGTGGCCAACGAGGCCATGGCTGTTCCTCCCCGATGCTTTGGGTCCGCGGACGGTACCACGACCTCCGCCGGGTACGCAGCAGTGCGAGCGCAGCGAAGATCGTGATTGCTCCGGCGAGCAGGTGGGCGGCGAGCGCGGGCATCCGCCGGCCCGCGGCGGCCGGTCCGGCGGCGGACGCGGCCGGGTTCTCCCACAGCCGCAGCTGCGGCCCGTCGTACACCAGGCGGAGGCCGGCGAGGACGCTCGCCGGCGGGTCGGCGTCCGGCCCGCGGCGGACCAGCACCCAGCGGACGCCGAGCTCCGCGACCGGGCGGCCGGCGGCGAGGATCTCCCGGGCCAGGGCGGCCCGCGGGCTCTCCCCGTCGACCGTCACCGCGCCGACCCGCAGGGCGTCGTTGATCAGCACCGGGGCGTCCAGGAACCGGGGTGCCGGGTCGCGCACCACCACGCCGCGGGTCCAGGCGTAGCGCTGATAGCCCTCGAACGGCAGGGACAGGACCTCGCCCGGCGCGGCCGCGACCCGGGTGGCCACCGCGTTCCAGTCCGCCGGGTAGCGCACCGGCCGCAGCGCGCCGGCACCGCCGAACGCCAGGTCCGGCAGCAGCACGACGGGCAGCAGCATGGCGGCGGCCAGCAGCACCCGGCCGGCCGCCGGCTCGAACCGGCGGGCGAGCCGCTCGGCGAGCAGCTCGGCGCCGAGCGCGAAGCCCAGCGCGACCACCAGCGCGTACGGGATCAGGAATTTCTGGCCGTCGCGCAGCAACCCGGCGCCCGGGACGTGGCCGACCAGCCACTCCAGCACGGGCGCGGCCGGCGCGGTGCCGGCGGCGGACAGCAGGAACGCCCCGGCGGCGAGGACGAACAGCCGGTTGGCGCCGCCGGGCCAGCGGCGGCGCAGCTCGCGCAGGCCGACCGCGGCCACCGCGAGCAGGAGCAGCGTGACCACCGGCACGAGCGGGGAGGAGCGGCTGGCCGGTGCGGTCTGCGCGTTCCAGATCCCGCCGGTGCCGGCCAGCGCGGCCCAGGAGCCGGCCCAGTTCTCCGCCCGGGCGGCGAACGCGGCGACGCCGTCGGAGTCGGAACGGCCGCCGGCGGTGCTGGTCGCGGCGGCCACCAACCAGGGCGCGTTGAGCGCCGCGACGGCGGCGAGGGCCACAGCGGTGGCACGGGACCGCAGGGGGAGCAGCACCCCGACCGTGACCAGCGCGATCAGCCCGCCCGTCGGGGTGACCGCGGCCGGGGCGGCGGCGAGCACCAGCCGGGGCAGCGCGCCGGGCCGGCCCGCGCGCAGGTCCCGCACCGCCGCCACCAGCCACGGCAGGGCGGCGTACGCGAACAGCAGCGCCCACTGGCCCAGCAACAGCCGCTCGGCGAGGTACGGCGTCCAGGCGAACGCGAGCGCGGCGACCACGCGGGTGGCCGTACGCCCGGTCGGCACCAGCCGGGCGGCGCCGAGCGCGGCCAGGTAGACGACGGCGATCAGCGCGATCCGCTGGAGCAGCCAGCCGGGCACGGCCAGGTTGGCCAGCGACACCAGCGCGTCCAGCGGCACCGCGCGCGGCAGGGCGTCGGCGGGCGCGACCAGGTCCCAGGTCAGCGGCTGGCGCGGCACGAACACCATGTCGTACCGCAGCACGTACCCGGGCAGTGCCAGCGGCGCGAGCACCACCGCGGTGACCGCGGCCGCGACCGCGGGTGGGACGAGGCGCTCGCGCACCGGCTAGCCGGCCGGCTGCGGCACCAGGGTGCCGATCTCGATCTCGTTCGTGCAGAGCTCGGCGGCCGGGTCGAGCAGGTCGACCGTGACCTCGTCGCCCCCGGCCTGCATCAGCAGGAACATCGCGTTGAGGCCGCGATGCACGTCGAACCGTATCGGCGTGTGCTCGCCGACCCGGATCGTCGCGCTGGCGTCGCGGTCGCTGAGGTAGGCGATCCGGAGCACCTGCCAGTAGTCGTCCACGCGGGCCGTCAGGGGGATCGTTGTGGTGCGACCGCCGGTGACCCGGTAGCCGCAACTCTCCAGCGGCCCGGGCCGGGCCTTGACGCCGTTGACCCAGGCCGGCCGGATGTGGCCGGACTCGTCGAATATCGACAGCTTGCGGGCCGAGGTCACGAACACCGGCTTCTTGCCCTTGACCGGGCTGAAGAACCGGGACTGCATGTTCCACGGGTGCGACAGCGGCGACAGCACGTCATCCGGCACCGGACGGTCCATGAACACCGTGCCCGGCTCGGCGACGGCCAGGTCGGCCAGCGCGGTACGCAGGTAGTCCCGGCCGATCTTGGCCTGCCAGTCGGTGGTGAAGTCGATGCCGCTGTAGAAGCTGCTCGCGACGAACAGCGCCAGGCCGGCCGCCAGCGCGGTCTGGAACGGCTGGAACCGCTGGAACCGCTTGCGGACCGGCGAGGGCTGGGGAGCGGCCACAGGTGCGGCCGGCTCGTCGGGCTCGTCCAGGCGGCGCAGGCCGCATATCGCGACCCCCACGCACAGTGCCGCGACCAGCAGAACATCGCCGAGGTAACGCGGCACGAGCCCGGCGACGCCGCCCATCGACGAGCCCAGCCGGGTGGCCGCGATCAGCCCGGCCGCCAGGGCCGAGAACAGCACCAGCAGGGTCCAGGCGCGGACCGCGACCCACCGGCGCAGCCAGACCGTCACCGCCACCAGCACCGCGACCAGGGCCCACGAGATCCACCGCGCCGTCTGCGGCGGCGCGGCGACGGGCGGCCCGTCCCCGGCGTGCAGCCAGGTCCACGGTCCGCCGACCAGCCCGGGCACGAGCGATTCGCCGAAGAACTGCCTCAGGAACGTGCCCACCTCGCCCGCGGTTGCCGGCCGCAGCGACGAACCCGTCGACATCGCCAGGTAGGAGGCGAGGAAGACGGCGGAGATCACGGTCAGCACCACCCACGCCGGCCACCAGCGCCGGATGGTGGTGAGCACCGCGCGGACCGGTCCGCCCGGCGCGTACAGGCAGAGCGTGACCAGGAAGACGAGCGGCGCGATGAACACCGCCTTCTCAAAGAACAGCAGCGCGACGGTGATGGACAGGGCGAGCGTCGCCAGGTGCCGGAGCTCGCCGGAGCGCAGGTAGCGGACCTGGGCGCCGACCGCCATGATCATCGCGAACTGCAGGGGCAGCATGTTGGCCCCCACCGCCCACCAGGCGCTGACCTCCAGCGTCAGGGGGTTGAACAGGAACAGGCACAGCGGCACCAGTTGCCCCCAGCCGGCCGGCAGCATGAGCCGCAGCAGCCGGTAGAACGCCACGCTGACCGCGACCTGCCCGATCAGCATCAGCGTCGCGTACGGCCAGTACTCATAGCCACCTATCTCCTGCAGGAGATAGGTGATCAGCCGCCCGGCCGGCATGAAGTGGTTGTTGTAGAGCCCGAACAGGTGGTCGATGGCCAGCCCGGACTCGTGGGCCTGGGCGATGATCGGGAAGTCGTCGTAGGTGAGGAAGCCGCGGCTGGTGATCGACACCCGCCAGCACACACTCAGCGTGATGAGCATGGCGGCGGCCGCATGCAGCGGGTCGACGCTGATGGGGAGGGGTCGGGTGGACGAAACGCCTGCCATGGTGCCGAACTTTAGCCCCTGAGCTACGCGCGGGTAGACCCGAGGTTTCCTCGCGAGTAACCTGCACGCACCGGGGCCCCGGCTGGATCGATGTGGTGATGATATGAGGGTAGATGTCCGAGGCAGTTGATGTCTGTGTGGTGGGTGGTTGCGGCCGGGTGGGCCTGCCGCTGGGCATCGCCTTGGCCTCGCGCGGCTTGTCGATCGTGCTCTACGACATCGATGCCGCCGCGGTCGACCGGGTCAACTCCGGCGTCATGCCGTTCACCGAGGAGGGCGCGGCGGCCCCGCTCGCCGAGGCGCTGGCGGCGGGCCGGATCCGGGCCACCACCGACGCGGCGTCCGTCGGGCTCGCCGACGCGCTGGTCGTCGTCGTCGGCACCCCGGTCGACAAGCACCTCAACCCCGACCTCGGCGCGGTGCCGCAGGCCATCGAGCGGTGCGCCGAGCACCTGCACGACGGCCAGCTGATCGTGCTGCGCAGCACCGTCTACCCCGGCGTGACCGCGCTGACCGAGCGGCTGCTGGCGAGCAAGGGCCTCGCGGTCGACGTGGCGTTCTGCCCGGAGCGGATCGCGGAGGGCCGGGCGATGACCGAGCTGTTCACGCTGCCGCAGATCGTCGCCGCCCGCACGCCGCGGGCGCTGGAGCGGGCCGAGGCGCTCTTCCGCCACCTCACCGACTCGGTCGTGCGGCTGGAGCCGGAGGAGGCGGAGCTCGCCAAGCTGTTCACCAACACCTGGCGCTACATCAAGTTCGCGACCGCCAACCAGTTCTGGATGATGGCCAACGACTTCGGGCTGGACTTCGCTCGGATCAGGCACGCGGTCGCCTTCGACTACCCGCGCGCCGCCGACCTGCCGATGCCGGGCTTCGCGGCGGGGCCGTGCCTGCTCAAGGACACGATGCAGCTGGCAGCCTTCAACCGCAACAACTTCGTGCTCGGCCACTCCGCGATGCTGATCAACGAGGGGCTGCCGCTCTATGTGGTCTCCCGGCTCGAGGATCGGTTCGACCTCGCCGAGCTGCGGGTCGGCATCCTGGGCATGGCGTTCAAGGGCGGCAGCGACGACTCGCGCGACAGCCTGGCGTACAAGCTGCGGAAGATCCTGACGCTCAAGGCGCGCGAGACGTTGTGCACCGACCCGAACATCGTCGACGACCGGTTCCTGCCGCTGGAGGACGTGCTCAAGCGGGCCGACCTGCTGGTGATCGCGGCACCGCACCCCGAGTATGCCGACCTCGACACCGACAAACCGGTGGTCGACATGTGGGGCCTGACCGGACGGAGCGTGCAGGTGTGAAGCCCCGGGTATCCGTGATCATTCCGGTCTACAACGAGGGCGACGGCGTGGTCCGGCACCTGGAGCGCATCCTGCGCGAGGTGCTGCTGACCGCCGAGATCCTCATCGTGCACGACATGCCGGAGGACACCACCGTCCCGTACGCCCAGGAGCTCGCCCGCCACGACCCGCGGGTGCGCACAGTGCTCAACACCTACGGTCCGGGCCCGGCCAACGCGGTCCGGTACGGGATCGACGCGGCGCGCGCGCCGGTGGCCGTCGTGACCATGGCCGACGGCTGCGACGACCCGCGGCAGATCGACGATCTGGCCCGGCTGGTCGACCGGGGCGTGGTGGTCGCATCGGCGTCCCGCTACATGCCCGGCGGGCAGCAGGTCGGCGGGCCGCGGTTCAAGCGGATGGCATCGCGCTGGGCCGGTCGCAGCCTGTGGCTGCTGGCCCGGGTCGGCACCCGCGACGCCACCAACAGCTTCAAGGCGTACGACACCGACTTCGTCCGCGAGGTGGGCATCGAGTCGCGGACCGGGTTCGAGATCGGCATCGAGCTGACCGCGAAGGCGACCCGGCTGGGCCGCCCGGTGGCCGAGATTCCGACGATCTGGCTCGACCGGCAGCTCGGTGAGTCACGATTCGACGTGGGCCGCTTCCTGCCCAGCTACCTGCGCTGGTATTTCTTCGCCTTCGGACGGCGGCTCAACCTGGACCAGCTCACCGCCCGGTGGGCGGCCCGCAAGCCGGACGTGGTGCCGGCCGATCGCAACAAGGAGGACACGCCGGCATGACGAAGGTTCTGGTGACGGGATCGGCCGGCTTCATCGGCGGATACCTGGTCGAGGAGCTGCTCGGCCGCGGGCACGAGGTGGTCGGGCTCGACGACTACTCGAAGTACGGCCCGGTGGCACACGGCTACGACGACCACGAGCGGTACCGGTTCGTCGAGGGCGACGCCCGGGACCCGGGCCTGCTCACCGAGTTGCTCGCCGACTGCGACCACTTCATCGCCGGCGCCGCGATGATCGGCGGCATCTCCTACTTCCACACGTACGCCTACGACCTGCTCGCCGCCAACGAACGGATCATGGCGGCCTCGTGCGACGCGGCGATCGCGGCGCACCGGACCGGGCGGCTGCGCAAGGTCACGTACATGTCGTCGTCGATGGTGTTCGAGTCGACCGACCGCTGGCCGAGCAAGGAGGGCGACCAGCGGGAGGTCCCGCCGCCGAGCTCGTCGTACGGCTTCCAGAAGCTCGCCGTGGAATATTACGCGCGGGCCGCCTGGGATCAGTACAAGCTGCCGTACACCATCGTGCGGCCGTTCAACTGCGTGGGCGTGGGCGAGGGCCGGGCACTCGGCGAGGCGGAGGTGCTCTCCGGCAACGTCAAGCTGGCGATGTCGCATGTGGTGCCCGACCTGGTGCAGAAGGTGCTCAAGGGTCAGGACCCGCTGCACATCCTCGGCGCCGGCGAGCAGGTGCGCCACTACACATACGGCGGCGACCTGGCGCGCGGCATCGTGCAGGCGATGGAGCACGAGGCGGCCCGCAACGAGGACTTCAACCTGTCGACGGCCGAGGCCACCACGGTGCTCGAGCTGGCCGCCCTGATCTGGCGGAAGATCAAGGGCCCGGACGTGCCGTTCCGGTACGTCAGCGACGAGCCGTTCGCGCACGACGTGGCGATGCGCGTGCCGGACGTGACCAAGGCCCGCGAGGTGCTCGGCTTCACCGCGGAGACCACGCTGGACGCGATGCTCGACGAGGTGATTCCGTGGATCACCCGGGCGGTCGTGGAGGGCCGGCTCTAGCCACCCGATCCCGGCGGGCCATCGGCGTCGCCGGTGCGGCGGTCGCGGTGGCCGGCGCGGTCACCAGTGCGCTCGGCTACCTCGTACCGGTGCTCGGCGCCCGCCGGCTCAGCGCCGGCGACCTCGGCGCGCTCGCGACCGTGCTCGCGATCGCCGCCATCACGAGCGTGCCCGGCACGGGTCTGCAGATCGCGGTGGCGGTGCACCGGGCCCGCCACCCGGGCGCGACCGCCGGGCGCGCCGGCTGGCTGACCGCCGCGGTGTGCGCGGGCGCGGTCGCCCTGCTGGCACCGGTCGCGGGACCGCTGCTCGACCTGCCCACGACGGTCACCCTGTTGCTGGCGGCGTACACCGGAGTGATCGTGCTGGCCGGGCGCTGGCTGGGGGAGTTGCAGGGCGACGAGCGGTTCCTGCGGCTCGCGCTGGGCATGGCCGTCCTGGCCGCCGGGCGGTACGGCGGGCTGATCGCCGGGCTGCTGTTCGGCGCCGGGCTGACCGGGTCGGTGCTGGTCGGCACCGCGCTCGCGGTGCTGATCCTGCCCGCGCTGGCCGTGCTGGCCCGGCGGCCCACGGCCCGGCCCGGCGACTCCGGCATCACCGCGCGGCAGGTGTTCACCGCCTGCTCGGCGATGCTCGCGATGCTCGCCGTCTCGTATGCCGACCTGATCCTCGCCCGCGACCTGCTGCCGGCCGACACCTCCGGCGCGTACGCGGTCGGCACCGTGCTGACCAAGGGCGCGCTGTGGGCGCCGCAGGTGGTCACCGTGCTGGCGCTGCCCCGGCTCGCGCAGGGCAGCCGGCGGGCGCTCGTGATCGCGGTCGGGCTGGTCGCCGGCAGCGGCGCGGTGCTGATCCTGGCGTCCGCGGTCGCCGGCGGCGTGGCGTTCCGGCTGGCCGGCGGCCCCGACTACGTCGGGCTGGGCCGCTACGCGCCCGTCTTCGCCACCGTCGGCGCCCTCTACGCCCTGGTGTTCGTGCTGGTCAACGCGCGGGTGGCGAGGGGCGCCCGGTGGCCCTCGGCGCCCCTGTGGGCGGCGGTCGTCGCGCTGGTGGTGGCCGCCGAGTGGCTGGTGCCGCACACGTTCCCGGCGATCATGTGGTGTGCGGCGGGCACGGCGGCCCTGGCGCTGGCGGCGACGGCGTTCGTGACCGTGCGCGGCGGCGCCGGCTCCCCTTTGCCGACGGGCCGGGCGGCTTCATGATGGAGTGGTGGAGTTCAATGGGCGGGTCAGGGTCGCCGCGACACTGACCGTCGCGGGGCTCGCCCTCGCCGGCTGCACCGGTTGGTCCACCGGGCCCACCGACACCACCTCCACCGGCGCGACGCCACCCGCCGGCGCGGGCATCCAGGCCACCGTGGAGGTCGGCCGTCCGCTGTCCTCGGCCGACACCCGGGACACGCCGATCTCCCGCGACGCCGGCTTCAGCGCGGCGTACTCGGCGACGGAGAGCCTGTGGATCTTCGGCGACACCACGCAGGGCCCCGGCGGCTGGTTCCAGCTGGGCACCACCGCCGCGGTCGGGCCGTACGCCCGGGGCCAGGCGCCGATGCACCTGCGGGAGCTGCCGACGCCACCCGCCGCGCCCACGCCGGACCCGGCGCGGCCGGCGCTGTTCCTGCCGGCGCCGCAGGGCCTGCTCACCACGGTGACCGACGCGCAGGGCGCCGCCGAGGTGGTGCCGTGCGCGTCGACCGGCCGTGGCTACCCGGCCTCCTGGACGTCCGGGACGACCCGCATCCCTGACACGTCGACGCTGCTCATCGTCGTACACGAGGTTTGCGTGCAGGACGACAAACCCACCTGGCCGGCGGCCCGGATCAAGCTGGTGGTCTACGACCCGGCGACCAACCGGTTCACCTCGGCGGTCACGCCGTTCGCCGCCTCACCGTCGTGGGTCGGCGTGCCGGCCGAGCAGCTGCTCGGCTCACCCGTCTTCGGCGGCGACGGGTTCCTTTACCTGTACGGGTCCGACGTCCACACCAACCGGGTGTTCGTGGCCCGGGTGCCGGCGGACTGGGGCGCGTGGGGCCGGCCGGCCGACTACGAGTGGTGGGGCAGCCCGGACCTGGGCCCGCCGCGGTGGACCGCGGTGCAGTCGTCGGCCGTCTCGGTCGGCGCCATCGCCACACCGTGGACGGTGCACGTCGCCGACTACGCCGGTGCCGGCGACCACCGGCTGGCGATGATCGTGCAGGACGTCTTCCGGGACGGCGGATACACCGTGTACGAGGCGACCTCGCCCACCGGACCGTGGGCGAGCGTGGCCTCCGGGCGGGTGCCCGACTCCTGCGGCCCGGGCTTCGGTTGCTACGCGTTCACCGGCCACCCGGAGCTGAGCACCGCGACCGAATTCATGCTCTCGTGGTATTCGCCGCGGGACCGCAACGGCCGAGGTCACATCCGGCTCGGCACGGTCAACTGGTAACTACCTTGTAATTATTTCGAAGTATTGAAAGATTTCAATACTTGATCTATGGTCGCCTCCCGACCCTCTCTCGGCCGAGGAGCCTCCTTGATGAAACGCCGTTACCGTGCCGTGCTCGCCGCCCTCGGGACGGCCTGCCTCATCGGCGCCGGAATCGCGGTGGCGGCACCGGCATCCGCCGCCACCGCCAACGGCAGCCTGCGCGGCGCCGCGTCCAACCGGTGCCTCGACGTGCCCGGCTTCACCGCGACCAACGGTGCCCGGCTGACGCTCTGGGACTGCACCGGCGGCGCCAACCAGGTCTGGACCTACACCACGACCAAGCAACTACTGGTGTACGGCGGCAAGTGCCTCGACGCGATCCTGCCGAACAACGCACCCGGCACGACGGTCGCGATCTGGGACTGCAACGGCGGAACCAACCAGCAGTGGACCATCAACTCCAGCGGCACGGTGACCAACGTCCAGTCCGGCCTGTGCCTGGACCCGACCGACAACGGTACGGCGAACGGCACGCTGATCCAGCTCTGGACCTGCACCGGGCAGGCGAACCAGCGATGGACCGCCCCGGCCGGCACCCCGGGCACCGCGTGCCAGCCGACGGGCGCGGTCAGCTACACGCTGGAGCGCGTCGCCGCACCCACCGCCGACCAGACCGACGCCTACGACCGGATCAGCTTGGCGATGAACAAGGCCGTGGCGGCCTACAACTGCTACACGAGCGTCACCAAGGTCCTGCGGGTGCAGTACAACCCGGCGGTGGCCACGGCGGACGGCAACTACAACGGCACCATCCGATTCGGATCCCGGGCGAGCATGGTGCAGGCCACCGCGATGCACGAGACCGCACACACGCTCGGCGTGGGAACCTACTCCGGCTGGGCGTCGCGGGTCTCCGGCGGCCGGTGGACCGGCGCCAACGCCATCAGCGAACTGCGGGCCATCACCGGTGACGCGGCCGCGGTGCTGTACGCGGACGGATCGCACTTCTGGCCGAACGGGCTGAACCAGCCGAGCGAGGTCGGCTCGCCGGACGACTACGTCAACCACACCCGGATGGTGCTGGCGCTGCGCCGCGACATGGGCATCTGACGACCACGCCGACAGGGGGTGCGCCGGTCGGCACACCCCCTGTCGGTCTACCGGGTCAGCGCAGCTTCACCGACACGAGCTTGTCGTCGAAGCCGATGGCGGACAGATCCCGGACGTCGCCGTCGATGAGCTTCGACTCGCCGGTGCAGTCCTTGCCGGTCCACAGCTTCAGGCTGCCCTGCACGGCGACCGAGGAGGTCACGCCGGGACGGGCCAGGTTCTGGCAGCCGGCGCCCGCTACGCCCTGCGAGGCGCCGTTGTCGCTGAAGTTCGCATCGTCGAAGAGCACGGCGCTGGTCGCGGTGAGACTGTCCTTGTTCTCGCCGCCGCCGTTCTCACCGGCGTTCTCGCCGTTCTGGGCGCCGGCCTTGCCGCCGTCCGGGCGCAGGCCGAACCACACGCCGCCGACGCCCTGGCCCTTGGTGTCATCCGGCTGGGTGTCCTTCGCGAACCGGTACGCCGGCCAGCCCTTGATCGTGACCTGCAGCGTGCCGTCATCCCGCTTGACGACGCCGACGTCCTTCTTCCGGATGCCGTCGATGAAGATCTTGCCGCCCTGCTGCACGGTGAGCGGCGGCCAGGTCACGGCGCAGGCTCCCGAGCAGTTCGACTTCGAGGGGCTCGCGGTGTCCGTGTCGAACCGGTAGAGGGTGAGGCCGGCGCCGTTCACCACGACCGGGTCCAGGTCGCCGGCCGAACCGGCGCTCAGCTGAACCCACTTCTGCGCGATCGGTGCCGTCTGCGCGTCCGGCGCGCCACCGTTGCGCAGCGCCCAGTCGCCGGTGCTGGGCTGGGCGCCGTTGGACTTCGCGGTGCCGGAGAGGAGCGAGAGCGCGCTGCCGGCGGCCTGGGCGGCGGCCGGGGCCTCCGCCGCTTGGGCGACAGGGGCCTGACCCGAGCAGGCGGTCAGCGCGAGAGTGCCGGCGACGGCAACGACGGCGAGGGGCAGAAGGCGCGTGGTGAGCATCGTTTTCTCCTGATTCGTTGGGCTCCGGGCGGTTCCGGCGGCCGGTCAGGATGCACACGAGCCGTTTTCTGGATTGGTTCAAAACTGTCTCGGAGACCGGTCGCCTGGGCCCTCTCGGCACCCCGGTTTACCTGCGGATTCATTGCCAAATGTGGTCTGAGTCACATCGGCGTTCTGGGCCCCGGCTGGGTGGTCCGGCGCGTGTCGTGGCACAGACAGTCGCTTGAGCCACGCAATTGCGTCACGCAGGCTGTCGTTGATGCAGATTTCGTCCCGCGGCAAGAGGAAGTGGAGATCATGCGTGTCCTACGAGTCGTCAGCACGTTCGCGGTCGCGGTGCTTCTCGCGGCCATGGCAGCGTCGCCCGCCTACGCGGCCGTCGAGCCGGGAGCGGTATTGAACCTCTCCTGGAGCGCGCCGGCGGCGTCCAATCAGGTGTTCACCACCACCCTGACCTGCTATCCCACCGGCGGCGGCGAAGAGTGGTACATGGACGCGGAGGCCGCCTGCGGCGACCTCACGGTGGCGGGCGGAGACTTCGAGGCGCTGCCGGGCCGGCTGCTCAATTGCACGGGCGTGCAGGGCTGGGCGATCCGCACCACCGCCAGCGGCCACTGGTTCGGACAAACGGTGAGCTACGACGAACTGCACGCCAACTGGTGCGAGGCCAGAAAGAAGCTCGGCTGGGTCTTCATCTTCTGACCGCTCCCAGATTCGGCGGCCTTGACCACCGACCGACCGACGCCCCGGCTGCGGTGGCGGTTGCCTGCGGCGGGCTCGCGCTCGTGGCAGTAGCCTCCGTAGAGAGACGGCCGATCCTTGAACCGGGTGCCCTCGACGAAGTCAGAGTGGGATGAACGTGGCGTATGAGGCGATGAAGATGACCGGCCTTGCCGGCCATCTGACCGGTCGAAGCGACGAGAGGTCCAACTGGAAGTACGTCTGGGAGTTTCTCGGGGAGTATCGGTGGGAGCCGGTGGAGAGGAAGCCTCAGCTTTTCAAGGAGGAGCCTCCGTCGACCGGTGACGAGCAGTGGGATGCGTTACTGGCGGCGATGGCGGAGCACCTGGCCGCCCAACTCGACCTGGCCCCGCCGGAATGGTCACGTTCGCGCGTCCTGCGTACGCCCTGGTTCCCGTCGTCGTTGCCGTCCAAGCGCATGGAGGCCCTGGTCTGGGCGCCTGCGGCCTTCCGCAAGCACGGCGTCTACCTGTCGGTACGAGACCTCGAAGCCGCATGAACGATGACGGACTGTTGGGTCGGGCGGAATTGGAGCGAGCCTTTTCCGCTCTGGGAGATCGCCTGGTGCGCAGGGGAGTGGTAGCCGATCTCTTCATCGTCGGCGGTGCTGCCATGGCGCTCGCCTACGACGCCAACCGGGTGACCCGCGACGTCGATGCCACCTTCGTGCCGCACGGTGTCGTCTTGGAGGAGGCGCGGAATGTCGCCGACATGATGGGTCTGCCGCCTTGGTGGCTCAACGAGCAGGCGAGCGCGTATGTTTCAAATCAGAAGGATGACGGTAAAAGGGAAGTTTTCGACCACCCGGGGATACGCGTGATGGCGGCCTCGCCGGAACACGTCTTCGCCATGAAGGCCTTTCGTTCCATCGGCCGCTTCTGGAGCGCGACCCACCAGCAGATCTACCGCATCGCCTACCGATAGGCGGCGAGAGGGCTGCCGGGTTCACCCGGCAGGTGAATCGCTGCGCTAGCCTGGGCTATTAGATACAACCCGTTTGTATACTCGGGTTCGTGGCTGGGTATCAGACGGACCGCGGTGCGGTGTACAGCCTCGGATACCACCTCGTGTGGTGTCCGAAGTACCGCCGACCCGTGCTCGTCGGCCCGGTCGCTGAGCGGCTGCGGGAGCTGGTCAAGCAGAAATGCGACGAGCATGGCTGGTCGATCGTGGCGTTGGAGGTTATGCCTGACCATGTCCACTTGTTCGTTAGGGCCGACCCGGAGGCTTCCCCGTCGTACCTGGCTAACCAGTTCAAGGGCATGACCTCGCGGGTGCTGCGTCAGGAGTTCCCGGCGCTGAGGAGTCGACTGCCGACCCTGTGGTCCCGGTCGTATTTCGCTTCGACGGTCGGTAACGTCAGCGCGGCGACGATCGAGCGGTATATCGATACCCAGTGGGAACGACCGTGGCGTAAGGAGCAGGCCCGGTGAAGGTCAACCATGGGTACAAACGATGCCTCACCCTCAGCACCGGTCAGGCCGCCGCGCTCGACGGGCAGGGCCACGCAGCGCGTGCGCTGTGGAACCTGCTGCATGACTGGAGCACTGGGCACGGTCGCTGCCACCGGCGGTCGTTGAAGGATGCCGACGACGCGATCCGGCAAGGCCGCAAAGATATTCCGTGGTTGGCCGCCGTCCCTGCCCAGGCTGCCCAGGCGATCCTGAAGACATACCGGCGGGCGTGGACGAATTTCTTCGAGGGTCGGGCCATGCCACCGGAGTACAAGGGCCGCTTCCGGAGCCGTGCCGCCGTCGATCTCCCGCAGGCCCGTGACCTGGCCGTGAAGCGCCTCAACCGCCGCTGGGCGCAGATGTGGGTGCCGAAGGTCGGCATGGTCCGGTTCCGCTGGACCGGCCCGATTCCCGGCGTCGGCCGGGAGCCCGGCAAACTGACGGGTGCCCGGTTGGTCCGCGAAGCCAAGGGCTGGCACGTCGTGTTCCGCACCGAGGTCGTCAAGCCGGACCCGGTCGCGCACCCCGGCCCGTTGGTCGGCGTCGACCGTGGCGTCAACGTTGCCCTGGCGCTGTCCGACGGCAACGACCAGACACACGGCGACTGGATGAAGCCCAAGGAGCAGGAACGTCTGCTGCGGCTGGAACGGACCGCCGCCCGTAAGCGGCGGGCACACCAGCGTGGGACACCGACATCGAACCGGTTGTCCCGCACGCACGACCAGATCGCGAGGCTGCGCGCGAGAGCCAAGCGCCGGCGCACCGACTGGCAGCACCAGAGCACCACGCGACTCGCTGACACGTACGGCGTGATCGTGGTGGAGGAACTGAAGATCAAGAACATGGTCCGCAAGCCGGCACCGAGACCCGACCCGGAACGGGCCGGAGTGTTCCTGCCGAACCGGGCCCGGGCGAAAGCCGGCTTGAACCGGTCGATGCTGAACGAGGCCCATGCCTCGACCGTGACGATGCTGGCGTACAAGCTGGCCGAACGCGGCGGCACCCTGGTCAAGGTCCCCGCCCCGTACACGTCCCAGACCTGCTCACGGTGCCGGCACCGCGATCCCCGATCCCGCGACGGCATCACCTTCTCGTGCACCTCATGCGGCTGGGTCGGCCACGCTGACACCAACGCAGCGGTAAACATTCACGCGGCCGGACAGGTCGTGTACGGATTGCTGAGCCCTGCACCTTGGGGCGACGAAGCGTCAAGGTCCACCCGGCGTGCGGCATGAACGCCGTCGGGAATCTGCCCCCCTTCAGGAGGCAGAGGATGTCAAGAGCGGATGGTTCTCGACTGGTGACTCGACGACGTCCTCGACACCCTCCGCGGCCTCGACCGCTGACCCTACTGCCACCGTAAACCGTCCCAGGAAGGGGAACGCCGCCATGGCGAACTCGCTGCTGTTCAACCCGCACGCCGACGACCCGGCGCACTGGGACGCCGAGACGCGCAGGCTGCTGCGCGCCACCATCGACTTCTTCGAGAGTCGGGGTAAGAGGGCGCTCGTCGACAGCTACAACAATCGCGCCTGGTACGGCGACTTTCTGGACTTCGCCGCGAAGGAGGGGCTCTTCGCCGCGTTCCTCACGCCCGCGGCCGACGGCGGTGACGATCCCGCCAAGCGGTGGGACACCGCGCGCAACGCCGCCCTCAGCGAGATCCTCGGCTTCTACGGCCTCGGCTACTGGTACACGTGGCAGGTCACCGTCCTCGGCCTCGGCCCGGTCTGGCAGAGCGCCAACCGGACCGCCCGGGCGCACACCACGCAGCTGCTCGCCGACGGTCACGTCATGGCGTTCGGGCTGTCCGAGCGCGGCCACGGCGCCGACATCTACGCCACCGACATGATCCTCACGCCGGACGGCGTCGGCGGCTTCCGGGCGGATGGCGCCAAGTACTACATCGGCAACGGTAACGTCGCCGGGCTGGTGTCGGTCTTCGGCCGCCGCGCCGACGTCGACGGGCCCGACGGCTATGTCTTCTTCGCCGCGGACAGCCGGCATCCCGCGTACCACCTGGTCAAGAACGTCGTGAACGGGCAGATGTACGTGAGCGAGTTCCGGCTGGCTGACTATCCGGTACGCGAGCAGGACGTCCTGCACACCGGCCGGGCCGCGTTCGACGCCGCGCTCAACACCGTCAACGTCGGCAAGTTCAACCTCTGCACCGCCGCCATCGGCATCTGCGAGCACGCGATGTACGAGGCCGTCACCCACGCGCACTCGCGGATGCTCTACGGCAAGCCGGTCACCGACTTTCCGCATGTGCGACGCGAGCTGATCGACGCGTACGCCCGGTTGGTCGCGATGAAGCTGTTCAGCGACCGCGCGGTCGACTATTTCCGCGGCGCCGGTCCCGAGGATCGCCGGTACCTGTTGTTCAACCCGATGACCAAGATGAAGGTCACCACCGAGGGTGAGCGGGTCATCGACCTGCTCTGGGACGTGATCGCCGCGAAGGGTTTCGAGGCCGACACCTACTTCGACAAGGCGGCCAAGGACATCCGCGGCCTGCCCAAGCTCGAGGGCACCGTGCACGTCAATCTCGCTTTGATCCTCAAGTTCATGCCGAACTACCTGTTCCGGCCGGCTGACTTCGCACCCGTGCCGACCCGGCACGATGCCGCCGACGACGACTTCCTGTTCCGGCAGGGCCCGGCGCGTGGCCTCGGCGCGGTCCGTTTCCACGACTGGCGCATCGCCTACGACGCCCACGCCGACCTGCCCAACGTCGCGCGTTTCCGGGAGCAGGCCGACGGGCTGTGCGCGCTGCTGAGCACGCACGCCCCGGACGAGGCCCAGCAGCGCGACCTGGACTTCCTGCTCGCGCTCGGTCAGCTCTTCGCGCTCGTGGTCTATGGACACCTGATCCTGGAGCAGGCCGAGCTGACCGGCCTGGACCGGGGGCTGGTGGACGAGATCTTCGCGATCCTGATTCAGGACTTCTCCGCGTACGCGACCGAGCTGCACGGCAAGGCCGCCACCACCGAGGAGCAGGCCGCCTGGGCGCTGGCCCACGTCCGCCGCCCGGTTTCGGACGCCGCCCGCACCGCCGAGGCCTGGGGCCGGGTCGTCGCGCTTGCCGGCGCGTACGAGATGCAGCCGTAGCCTTCTGAAGCTGCCTTGCTCTGCTTCCCCATGGGAAACGCCGGATGGGGATGCCGGAGGGTGTTTCCATGGGGAAGCAGAGCAAAGTCAGTGAGCTACGAGTGACCTGGTCAGGACTTGGACCAGGTCATCGGGTTCTCAGTAGGTGCCGCCGTCGGACGCCTGCACCAGGCAATCGATGTCGTGGAACAGACCCGCGGCGGAGGCGGCCCCATGCCAGAACCGGAGATCGATCACGCCAAGCAAGCGCGTGATCACCGTCCACCAGCTTCAGGTCACAGCTGACGAACTGCCCGAGACCGAGCACGACTTCGGTGTCGACGTCGTCGTGACGCCGACCGCGACGATCAAGTGCAAATCCCGCCCGGCGCCTGACGGGGGTCATCCCAGAGCACCTCGACAGCTGAGGAGCTCCGGTGCCACATGCCGAACACGGTGACCACACCCTGAGCATCCGGTCCCACACCCCGGAACCAAAACTCACAAAACCGCGCATCATTGCCGGCGGTCGCGACCTTGATGCGTGACGGTGCCGAAAGCGTGTTGTTCGGGAGTACCTCGCTTGCTGTCGGCATCACCCCGTGAGGGTGACGTGCACGTCCAGCAGGGCGGGCTGTGGTGTTCCGGTTTCCCGATGATCTCCGGCGACCGCGGCCGTTGGACCTTGGTGCGTAGCGGTCTGCCCTCGCACCTGGGTGTATCAAGGTCTGCAGCATGTGGTTGGCCTGGGGCTGCTGGCGGTGTCGCAGCGACCGCGGACGTTGGACCTTGGTGCGCGGCGGGCTGCTCCGTGCCCGTGCGTATCAAGGTCGCGGAGTCCCGTGGCGATATGGGACGTTATGCGAGGTTGTGGTTCGGAGTGTGGGACGGGATGCCCAGGATGTGGTGACGGTGCTCGGTGGGCGGGATCGAGGTCCATCAGTTGGACTGCTGCCGGCGTGGGTGAGGGTGGACCTGGCGGGAGGTAGTTCCGAGGAGTCGCCAGGGTCGGTGGTTGGGCAATGGCGACGCGTGACCGTGGCACGTTCCGCGTGGGGGTCGCCGATCCGGGGGCGATGGTGGTGCGGGCGGGTGTGGAGCGGACCATGCTGTCACAAGATCCGGTCGCGACCCCGGGCGTGGTAAGCCGGTGATGCGGAGAGCCTGCTCGGCGCCCGAGGTCGGGTGGATCTCCGCGGTGGCGACCCGGTCGCGGTAGGTGTCCGCGGCGAAGCCGTTCGAACGAGTGTTGCCGAATGGCGTCGGGTCATTCCCGAACAAGACTCCGAACACACCGAAGGTCTCCAAGATCCAAACGGCTGCCCGCAGTCAGGTGCAGCCAGCAGCCCGGCACGCGACCCGGGCACCCAACCCCGCCCGGAAAGTTCCGTTACGTCATGAATTTGGTGACGGGTCACCACCGAGGAGCGGGCCGCCCGGGCGCTGGCCCACGCCCGGTATCGGATGCCACCCGCACCGCCGCATCCCGGACCTGCCCCGCGCGGCCGAGGTCGCGGAACCGGTTGCGGCGGCGCGGGTCGTCCGGTCTCAGGCGGGGACGGCCGCGGCGCTTCGGCGTCCCCGGATCGCGTTGCGGATCACCAACAGCCAGCCGGCGAGCGCCGCCAGCCCGCCCACCACGAACGCGGTCACCAGCAGGTATGTCGACCCGCCCGCGGTAGCGAACACGCCGTTGCGTGCACCCGTGTCCGCCGCCTCGACGGTCTGGCCGATGGCGAGCGCGTCGGGATCGTCGTAGAGTGTGACGTCGTCGCGGCGTTCGCTGCCGTCGGTGGCCGCCCACGATCCGCGGAAGTCGCATGATCGCCTGCCGCATTCCTCCCGTTCGGCGGTGAATGTGCCGATCGTTCCGCCGCCGCCGTGCGCCTGCCAGGCCGGCACGAGATCGAATGCGCCGAACATGGCGCCCGCGGCGGCGATGACCGGCAGCCCGATCCAGAGGAAGAATTTCATCCGCCACTCACTGATCTTGCTCAAGATTCCCACGGCCGAGAGGGTAAGGCAGTGACCAGGGTTTCCGCTGCCCCGCTCCCCGTGGGCCGAGCCTGGTCGGCCTTGACGCTCACGCGCCGCCCGAATCGACCGATCGGACTTGCGTGACTTCGGTGAGGGTGCAGCCGGCCCGCGGGCGGCTCTGGCTCCGGGCGGGGTTCGGCCTGGGCATCGTGCTGTTGATCGGGCAGTTCGTGGCGATCATCCCGGCGGCCCGGTTCTGGATAAACGAGCACTCGTGGGTCAACGACGTTCTGCAGGACGCGGTATATCTGCTGGCCGCCCTGCTCGTGCTGGCCCGGGCGGTCGCGCGGCGCCAGGACCGCGGCGCCTGGCTGCTGATGGGCAGCGGGTTGAGCTGCTATGCCGCCGGCACGGTCTACTGGGTGGCCGTCGTGGTCAAGGTCGACCCGCCGCCGTACCCGTCGTTGTCCGACGTGATGTGGCTGGCGTACTACCCCTTCGCCTATGCCGCGGTGGTGCGGCTGCTGCGGGCCCGGCATTCCGGCATCGGGGCGTCCACCTGGCTGGACGGGTTGATCGCCGCGGCCTGTGCCTCCGCGTTCGCGTCGGTGATGTTCCTGGCCGGCTTCGCCGGCGGCGGGGACGGGTGGTCGCGGGTGGTGAGCCTGGCCTATCCCGTCGCGGACATCGTGCTGGCCGGCGTGCTGCTCGGGGCGTGGGCGCTCAGCGGCTGGCGCACCGAACGGGTGTGGCTGGTGTTGCTGGCCGGGATGGGCATCAACACCACGGCCAACGGCTTCCGCATGGTCGAGACCGCGAGCGGCATGTACATACCGGCCGGCTGGACGGACGCGCTGTGGTCGGTCGCCCTGGCCGTGATCGTCGCGGCCGCCTGGCAACGCCCGGAACAGGTCGCGAACCGGGCGCCGGCCCGGGCCCTGGTCGGCGTGGCGCTGCCGGCGCTGCTGGCGTGCGCGTCGATGACGCTGCTGCTCTACGGCAGCTGGCACGCCGGCGTGCTGCCCCGGACCAGCAGCCTGCTCGCGGCCGGCGCGATCATGGCGGCGATCATCCGGATGCTGCTGACCGTCCGGGCCGTGGAGGCCCTCGTCGCCGCCCGCCGGCAGGCCCGTACCGATGATTTGACCGAGCTGCCCAACCGCCGGCTGTTCCTGGAGGCCCTCGACCGCGACCTGCACCGCCGCGATCCGCAGGCGCCGATGGCCGTGGCCATCGTCGATCTGGATCGCTTCAAGGAGATCAACGACAGCTTCGGGCACCACCTCGGCGACCGGCTGCTGCAGATGGTCGCGGCCCGGCTGACCGACGCCTTCGGCGACACCGGTGTGCTGGCCCGGCTCGGCGGCGACGAGTTCGGCGTGCTCATGCCCACCGCCGAGGCCGGCCGGGCCGTGGAGATCGCGGCCGGGCTGCTCGCCGCGCTGCGGCGCCCCTTCGCCCTGGAGCAGGTCAGCCTGCACATCGACGCCAGCATCGGGGTGGCGGCCTTCCCCGATCATGGCACCGACCGCAGCACGCTGCTCCGCCATGCCGACACCGCCATGTACGCCGCCAAGAGTGACCACGTGGGTGTCGCCGTGGCGACCAGCGGCGCCGACGACGACACCGGCCGGCGGCGCCTGACCACGCTGGAGGAGCTGCGCACCGGCCTCGACCGCGGTGAGCTGATCCTGCACTACCAGCCGCAGATCCACCTCGCGTCCGACAGGTGCACGGGCGTGGAGGCCCTCGTGCGGTGGAACCACCCCACCCGGGGCCTGGTCTACCCGGACGGGTTCCTGTCCCTCGCCGAGCATGCCGGGCTGATGGGGCGGCTCACCATCCAGGTGCTCGAAATGGCCCTCGAGCAGTGCCGCGTCTGGCGGGCCGACGGCCTGGAGCTCACCGTCGCGGCGAACCTGTCCGCCTCCAACCTGCAGGACCCCGACCTGCCGGGCTTCGTCGCCGACGCGCTGGCCCGGCACGGCGTGCCGCCGACCGCGCTGCACCTGGAGGTCACCGAGGAGGTCCTCATGCGGGACGCCGCCCGGGCGACCGCCGTCCTGACCGACCTGCGGGCCATGGGCATCCGGCTGGCCGTCGACGACTACGGCACCGGCTATTCGAGCCTGGCCTACCTGCACGCCCTGCCCGTGGACGACCTGAAGCTCGACCGCGCGTTCGTGGCGCACTGCGACACCGACCCGCGCAGCGCCGCCATCGTGAAGAGCACGGTCGAGCTCGCCCACAACCTCGACATGCACATGATCGCCGAGGGCGTGGAGAACGAGGCGGTGCTCGGCCGCCTCCGGCAGTGGGACTGCGATCTCGTCCAGGGCTACCACCTGGGCCGACCGCAACCTCCGGAGCGTCTCACGCCCTGGCTCCTGCAACGACAGGCCGCGCAGAGCCCCGCTCCGGCCCCGATCGCGGCCACGCCTCACTGACCACGGACAACACGACGCCGGTGGCGGGCCGTCGGCCCACCACCGGCTGTCAGGAAGTGCCGAATTCACCAGGTGTCGAGCGCGACCGTGAGGTCGGTGACGTCCAGCGCGAAGAGGCCGACGATGGTGGTCGCGCCGGTCAGCAGGTCGACGCTGTAGAGCGTCGGCTCTCCGTTGTACGGCGTGAGGGACGCGAACGCGGTCGCCGAGACCGTCTTGCCGTCGGTGAGGTCGCTGAAGATGTCGAGGCCGGAGTCGAGGCCCGCGTCGAAGCCCAGGCTGCCGGTCGGGACCAGGAAGCCGTTGTTGGCCGGCGACTGGATCACGACCTGGTCGGTGGCTGTGTTGACGCCGAACAGCGTGGTGCCGGTGGCCCCGGTCAGGTCGTTGTTCGTGTAGGCGACGGCGGTGACCCCCTGGGTCGCCGTGGTGGCCGGAGGCGTGGTCAGCATGGTGTCCACCGCGGTGACGCCGTCGGCGAGGTTGTGGCGCAGGTTCTGGCCGTTGTCGCTGACCACCCGCAGCCGGTCGGCCGCGGGGTTGAAGTCCACCCCGAACTTCGTGCCGTACAGCGGGACGCTGAGCTGGGACACCTTCGTCAGCACCGCGGTCGGGATGCCGACGGTGTAGATGCCGCCCTTGTCGCCGACGATGTACAGCTTGCCGTCCTGCACCCGGAGGTCGAGCCCGATCGCCTTGGTGTCGCCGACCCACCCGCTGATGCGCATGACCCAGTCGTTCGTGCCGGGCGTGTTGGTCTTGAAGGCGAGCAGCCGCGAGCCGTCGATCGCGATTCCGTACGCCTGCAGGGCCGGGACGGCAGCGGCCGAGCTGCTGCTTCCGATCCCCATGACGATCGCTGCCGTCGCGGCGACGAGCGCGGCCGCCGCGGCGACACCCTTCTTCATCCGTGCCCCCATTGTTCTTCCCCTTTTCGTTGCCTTTCGAGCGGCCGGGTTTCGGCCTGCGATCGAAAGCTATGCATGCGTACTGGAGCCGCACTGAACGCGGACTGGAAGTCAGCGGTTCGTCGTCCCGGACGCCTGCCGCCGGTCGATGGCGCGGCGGAGCTCGTCGGCCTCCGGGGCCCCGATCTCGGTGTAGCGGCTCAGCGCCTGCGCCCGGTGCTGCCCGGCCGCCTCCGCCTCACCGAGCATCTCGGCCGCCCGGGCCAGCCCGGCGTGTGCCCGCGCCCACTCGTACCGGTCGCCGATCTCGATCGCCAGGGTGAGCGCCGCCAGGTGCTCCTGCCGGCCCGGCTCCGCCCGTCCCGTGCTGGTGAGGACCTCGCCGAGGCTGTTGGCAGCCCGGGTCTCGCCCGCCCGCTCACCGATCCGCTGGAAGATCTCGAGGGCCTCGCGCAGATAGACGGTGTCGCGGGTGACCGTGCCGAGGCCGTCGAGCGCCAGCGCCGTGCCGGCTCGTTCATTGGTACGCCGGAAGACCGCCAGCGCCTCCCGGTGGCACCGGATCGCCCGCTGGCTGTCGCGCTGCCGCATGGCCACGTCGCCGAGACTGACCAGGGCGTACCCCTCGCCGACCGGGTCGTCGATGCGCCGGCAGATCCGGACGGCCTCGCTCAGGTAGGCCGACGCCTGCTCGTCGCGGCCCTGGCGCCGGTAGACCTGGCCGAGGTTGCCGAGCGCCCGCGCCTCGCCGGCGCCGTCGCCGGTGCGCCGGCACAGCACCAGCGCCTCGTGCAGCCGTTCCGCGGCCGCGTCGTACCGGCCCTGCCACTGGTCCACGTGGCCGAGGTTGCCGAGCGCGCGGGCCTCCGCCGCGTGGTCGCCGCACCGCCGGGCCAGCTCGACTGCCCGCCGCAGCAACTCGCCGGCCCGCTCGTAGTGGCCCTGCTGCACGTCCATGACCGCCACGTTGGTCAGCAACTGCGCCTCGGCGGCGGTGTCGTCGGCCTGCCGGGCCGCCCGCAGCGCGTGCTCGTGCATGGCGACGGCCTCGGTGTAGTGGCCGCCGCTCTCCAGGTAGCGCAGCAGGGCGACGGTGAGCCGGATGGCGTGCGTGGGCCGGCCGTGGGTGGCCGCGTGGGCCACCAGGGCCGCCAGGTTGGCGCGTTCGCGGTCGAGCCACGCCTGGGCGCCCGCGCCGTCGCCGACCGGCGGGATGGGCGACTCCGGCCGCCGTACCCGGGCCCGGCGGTGTTGTTCCGCCGGGTAGAGCGTGTCGATCGCCTCGGCCGCGGTGAAAAGTGCCGCGTCGAAGAGGCGGGTCAAGGCGGCGTCGCCGTCGCCGTCACCGGTCTCCACGCCCAGATCCACCGCGTACGCCCGCAGCAGGTCATGCAGGGTGAACCGGTCGGCGGCGGTGCGCTGCACCAGGTGGGCCCGGGCCAGCACCTCCAGCAGCTCGCGGGCCTGGGCGACGTCGGTGCCCAGCAGCGCGGCGGCCGCGTACGCCTCCACGTCGGGCCCGGGGAAGAGGCCGAACAGCCGGAACGCGCGCGCCGCCGCCGGCGTGAGCTGCCGGTACGACCACCAGAACACGGCGCGGACGCCGGTCTGCGGGTCGCCGCCGGCGTTCAGCAGCTCCAGCCGGCGGCTCTCGTCGGCGAGCTCGGCCACCAGGTCGCGCAGTGGCACGCCGGGTCGCCCGATCGCCAGCTCGGCGGCGACCCGCAGCGCCAGCGGCAGCCGGGCGCACCGGTCGATCAGGTCGGCGGCGGCCACGGGATCGGCGCCCACCCGGTCGCCGATCAGCCGGGTGATCAACCTCAGCGCCTCGTCCCGGGGCAGCAGCGGGACGACCACCCGCCGCGCCCCGTGCCGGGCGACCAGGCCGGGGAGGCTGTCCCGGCTGGTGACCACCACCACGCAGGACGCCGTGCCGGGCAGCAGCGACCGCACCTGGTCGACCGAGGCGGCGTTGTCCAGCACGACCAGCACGCGGCGGCCGTCCAGCAGGCTCCGGTACGCGGCGGCCCGTTCCTCCCGCGCGCCCGGAATGTCGCCGCCGGGCATGCCCAGCGCCCGCAGGAACCCGGCGAGCGCGTCCTCCGGCGTCATCGGCTGCTCGGTGTCGTACCCGCGGAGGTTCACGTACAGCTGGCCGTCGGGGAACCGGGCCCGGACCCGGTGCGCCCAGCGCACCGCCAGTGCGGTCTTGCCGACGCCGGCCGTACCGGAAACCGCCGAGATGACCACCGCCGTGAGCTGCCCGCCGTCGTCTTTGACCAGCAGGTCCAGGGCGGCGAGTTCCTCGTCGCGCCCGGTGAAACCGGGCACGTCCGCCGGCAGCTGAGCGGGCGTCGGCCGGGCCGGCGCCGGGGCCACCGGAGCGCGCGGCCCGGCCGGTGCCGGGGCGGGCTCGCCGGGATCCTGCAGGACGGCGGCGTGGGCGGCGGACAGCTCGGGGCCGGGATCGACCCCCAGCTCGTCGGCGAGCCGCCGGCGGGTGTCGTGGAACGTCGCGAAGGCCTTCGCCCGGCGGCCGGCCACGGCGTAGGCGCGGATCAGCCGGGCCTGACCGGCCTCGTCGAGCGGCTGGGCCGCCGCGGCCTCCTCCAGGGCCTGCAGCCCCTCGGGAACCTCGCCCAGCGCGATCAGGAGCTCGCCGTAGCGGCCCAGGGCGGCATGGCGTTCCTCGGTCAGCGCGATGACCTTCGGGTGCCCAGCCAGCAGCGGCACGTCCATCAGCGGAGCGCCGTGCCACTGCCCGAGCGCCTCGGTGAACAGCCCGGCCGCGCCCCGCGCGTCCCCGTGCTGCTGGGCCGCGGCCGCCTCGGCGAGCAGCCGCCGGAAGCGGAGCAGGTCCAGGTTGTCGGCCGACACGCGCAAGGCGTAGCCGTCGCCGATCCGCGGCAGGCGGCTGCTGTGCGAGCGCGACGTCCGTCCCGGCTCCAGCAGCCGGCGCAGATGCTTGATGTGGGTCTGGATGATGTTGGCCGCGGTCGGGGGTGGACGGTCGCCCCAGAGGGCGTCGATCAGCTCGGACCGCCCCAGCGGCTGCCCGCCGGCCATGGCCAGCAGGCCGAGCACGGCACGCCGGCCGGCCGACGTCAGCTCCACCGGTGCGCCGTCGAGCCACGCGCGGACCGGTCCCAGCACCTGAATCCGCACGCTCTCACCCCCGGGCAAGACAGTGTGCAGCAGCGCCGTCCAGTCACCGTCCAGTCGGCATCCAGTACGGCGACCCACCCTGCTTCAGGAACCTTAGATTGATGCAATCTGATATCACAAGCACAGGAAAGGCCCATCGTGTCTCATCGATTGCTCGCCGTCGCCGCCGGCCTCGCCGCGGCCCTGCTCATGCCGGTGGCGCCGGCCGCGGCCGCCGATGACGCGATCTGCAAAGTCGGGTACAAGACCTACGGCGACACCGGGTTTCTGACCGCGAACATCACCATCACCAACACGGGACCGTCCACCCTCTACGGCTGGACGCTGAGGTTCTCGCTGCCGGCCGGGCAGACCTTCATCAACGGCTGGGAAGCCAAGTTCGAGGCGGATGGCCAGGACGTGACCGCCACCAGCCTGGAGTACAACAAGGACGTGAAGACGGGCGGGAGCGTGCCGGTGGGCTTCAACGCGCACGGGAACGCCGCCGCGCCGGTCCCGCGGAGTTCTGGGTCAACGGTTACCTCTGCACGAGGGGCTGACGGGGGTAGGCCGGCGGGGAATGGGGGAGGCGGGGAGTCGGGCTCCGGGTACGGTCGGACCCGACTCCCCGCGCCGCGCCCGGTCCGGGACGTCTCGTGAACCCAGGAGGATCAGACCGTGATCATCGACAGGGCCGAGGTCATCGTCACCAGCCCGGACCGCAACTTCGTCACCCTCAAGCTCACCACCGACGACGGTCTCACCGGCCTGGGTGACGCCACCCTCAACGGCCGCGAGCTCGCGGTGGTCAGCTATCTGCGGGACCACGTCGTCCCGCTGCTGATCGGCCGCGACGCCGGCCGCATCGAGGACACCTGGCAGTTCCTCTACCGCAGCGCCTACTGGCGCCGCGGCCCGGTCACCATGGCGGCCATCGCCGCCGTCGACGTGGCGCTCTGGGACATCAAGGGCAAGGCCGCCGGCATGCCGGTCTACCAACTGCTGGGCGGTGCCTCGCGCACCGGGCTGCTCGCGTACGGGCACGCGTCCGGCGCCTCGACGGAGGAGCTGTTCGACAGCATCCGCGCCCACCGGGAGCAGGGGTACCGGGCGATCCGGGTCCAGACCGGGGTGCCCGGCCTGAAATCGATCTACGGCATCGCCTCGAACGCGACGTTCGAGGCGAACAAGGGCGTGCGGTACGACCACGAGCCCGCCCAGCGCGGCGCGCTGCCGCACGAGGAGGACTGGGACACCCGCAGCTACCTGCGGCACGTGCCCACGGTCTTCGAGGCCGTCCGCCACGAGTTCGGGCCCGAACTGCCGCTGCTGCACGACGCCCACCACCGGCTCACCCCGATCCAGGCGGCCCGGTTCGGCAAGTCCCTCGAACCGTACGACCTGTTCTGGCTGGAGGACGTCACCCCGGCGGAGAACCAGGAGGCGCTGCGCCTGGTCCGGCAGCACACCACCACGCCGCTGGCGATCGGCGAGATCTTCAATACCGTCTGGGACTACCAGCAGGTCATCCGCGAACAGTTGATCGACTACGTGCGCAGCGCGGTCACCCACACCGGCGGCATCAGCCACCTGAGGAAGGTGCTCGACTACGCCGCCCAGTATCAGATCAAGTCCGGCATGCACGGGCCCACCGACATCTCCCCGGTCGGCATGGCCGCCGCGATGCACCTGGGCCTGGCCATCCACAACTTCGGCATCCAGGAATACATGCGGCACGGCGCCAAGACCGACCAGGTCTTCCAGCAGTCCTTCACCTTCGTCGACGGCTTCCTGCGCCCCGGCGACCGGCCCGGCCTCGGCGTGGACCTCGACGTCGACGAGGCCGGAAAGTATCCGTATGTGCAGGCCTACCTGCCCTACAACCGGCTCGCGGACGGGACGATCCACGACTGGTGACGATAGACATCGGATCTTCTGTCTGTCAGCCTGGCGAAACGGTGCGCTTCATCCTCAAGTGGCGCCGCAGACATCGGATCAATGTTTCAGGAGTTCTCCCGTGGCTCTCCCGCATCCCAACCGTCGCCAGGTCCTGCAACTCGGCGGCGCCGCGACCCTGGCCGGCGTCCTGCCGGAACTCTCGCCGTCCCCGGCCCTGGCCGGCGCCGCGCCGGTGGGCCGCTGCGCACCCGGCGCCCACTCGCTCTGGTACCGCCTGCCGGCCCGGGACTGGCAGTCGCAGGCGTTGCCGATCGGCAACGGCCGGATCGGCGCCATGCTGTTCGGCCAGCCGGACGTCGAGCGGATCCAGTTCAACGAGCAGAGCCTCTGGGGCGGGGTCAACAACTACGACAACGCGCTGGCCGGCGTGCCCGACGGCGTCTTCGACACCAGCGTGACCGGCTTCGGCTCCTACCGGGCGTTCGGCGACGTGACGCTCACCTTCGCGGCCCGGCCCGGCATCACCGCCCCCGGCGGCCCCTATGCGAGCTCCGCGACCGAGGGCGTGGACCGGACCGTCGACGGCTCCCCGAGCACCAAGTGGTGCATCGACGGCCCGCCGGCGGAGGTGATCTGGCAGGCGGCGCTCGCCGCGCCCGCCGCCGTGCGGGTCTACCGGCTCACCAGCGCCAACGACGTCCCCGCCCGCGATCCGCGGCAGTGGACCCTGCAGGGCTCGCCGGACGGCTCGGCCTGGACCACACTGGACAGCCGCACGATCGACGGCCCGTTCGAGAATCGGTTCCAGACCAAGGAATTCACCTGCGTCACCAGCGCCGCCTACGGCTTCTACCGGCTGGTGTTCATCCCCCGCGCCGGGGTGAGTCACTTCCAGGTGGCGGAGATCGCCCTCGACGGGGTACGCCTCAACGTGCCGCAGTCCGTCTCGGTGTACTCGCCCTCCGGTCACGCCGACACCGGCGACGGGCGGGACATCGCGCGCAGCGTGGACGGCGATGCCGCCAGCGTGTGGCGGGCGGCCAAGGCAGCCGCCGGGGTCGTCTGGCAGGCCGACCTGCCGTCCGCCGCGACGGTCACCGCCTACAGCCTCACGGCCGCGCCGGACACGCCCCAGGAGGACCCCGGCTCGTGGACCCTTGAGGGCACCACGGACGGGCAGCAGTGGAGACTGCTCGACGAGCGCACCGCCGAGCCGGCCCTCGGCCGCGGCGAACAGCGAGTGTGCGAGGTCGGCACCCCCGCGGCATGCACCGGCTACCGGCTCACCCTGCGCCCCCGGAGCGGCTCCTCGGTCGTCCGGGTCGCCGAGGTGCGCCTCACCGGTGCCGGCTTCGACACCGCCGACCTGCCCGCGACGGTCGAATACAGCCGCGCCCTCGACATCGAGTCCGGGGTGCACGCCACCGGCTACGGCACCACCGGCAAGCGGGTGCTGCGCGAGGCCTTCGCCAGCCGCGCCGCCGACCTGCTCGTGCTGCGCTACGAGGCGGAGAGCCGCGGTGCGCTCGACTGCGACATCGCCCTGACCTCCGCGCAGGAGGCCACCCCGACCGCCGACGCCGCGGCGCGGACCGTCGGGTTCAGCGGCGCCATGGGCAACGGCCTGCGGCACGCCGCCGTCCTGCGGGTGGCCGAGACGGACGGCACGGTCACGGCGGTGGGCGGCCGGTTGCGCGTACGGTCGGCGACCCGGCTGACGTTGCTCCTCGACGCCCGCACCGACTACCGGCTCGACGCGGCCGCGAACTGGCGCGGGGCTGACCCCGTACCGGTGGTCCGGGCGACCCTCGTCGCCGCCGCGAAGCGTTCCTATGCCGCGCTGCGCAAGGCGCACGTCGCCGAGAGCACGGCCGTGGCCCGGCGGGTGAGTGTGGACTGGGGACGGTCCGGGAGCGCGGCGACCGCGCTGCCGACCGACGCCCGGCTGGCCCGCTACCGGGCCGGCGGGGCGGACCCCGGGCTTGAGCAGATCATGTTCGCCCTCGGCCGCTACCTGCTGCACGGCTCCTCCCGGCCGGGCGGTCTGCCCGCCAACCTGCAGGGCCTGTGGAACGACAGCAACCAGCCCGCGTGGGGATCCGACTACCACACGAACATCAACGTGCAGATGAACTACTGGGGTGCCGAGACCACCGACCTGCCCTCCAGCCACGAGGCCCTCGTCGAGTTCGTCCGCCAGGTGGCGGTCCCGAGCCGGATCGCGACCCGCAACGCCTTCGGCGCCGGCACCCGGGGCTGGACCGCGCGCACGAGCCAGAGCGTCTTCGGCGGCAACGGCTGGGAGTGGAACACGGTCGCCAGCGCCTGGTACGCCCAGCACCTCTACGAGCACTGGGCGTTCACCCAGGACCGCGGCTACCTGCGCGAGGTGGCCCACCCGATGATCAAGGAGATCTGCCAGTTCTGGGAGGACCGCCTGATCCCCGACGGCGACGGCCGGCTCGTCGCGCCCGCCGGCTGGTCACCCGAGCACGGTCCGCGCGAGGACGGCGTGATGTACGACCAGCAGATCATCTGGGACCTGTTCCAGAACTATCTGGACTGCGAGGACGTGCTGCACGCGGACCCCGCGTACCGGGCCACCGTGGCCGGCCTGCAGGCCCGGCTCGCCCCCAACCGGATCGGCAGGTGGGGCCAGCTCCAGGAGTGGCAGACCGACCGGGACGACCCGAACGACATCCACCGGCACACCTCGCACCTGTTCGCGGTGTTTCCCGGACGGCAGATCACCGTCCAGGAGTCACCGGAGCTCGCGGCGGCCGCCCTGGTCTCGCTCAAGGCCCGCTGCGGCGAACGCGCCGGCACCCCGTTCACCGAGGACGCGGTCTCCGGGGACAGCCGCCGGTCCTGGACCTGGCCCTGGCGGGCCGCGCTCTTCGCGCGCCTCGCCGACCCGGAGCGCGCCCGCTTCATGCTGCGCGGCCTGCTGCGATACAACACGCTGCCGAACCTCTTCTGCGATCACCCGCCGTTCCAGATGGACGGCAACTTCGGCGTCACCGCCGCGATCGCCGAGATGCTGCTGCAGAGCCACCGCGAGGTGATCCACCTGCTGCCCGCGCTGCCGGCGGAGTGGGCCGACGGCTCGTTCAGCGGCCTGCGGGCCCGGGGCGGCTACGCGGTCAGCTGTACGTGGCGCGCCGGCCACGTCACGGACTACACGGTGCTGGCCGACCGGGCGCCGACCCGGGCGACGGTCCTGGTCCGCGTGAACGGCCGCGACGTCCGGGTCCGGCCCGACCGTCCGCACGGGTGAAGCAAGGTCAGTGGGTGACGGTCTGCTCCGGCATCGCGGAGGAGTGGTGGTTGACGATCAGCCACTTGCCGCGGCGTCGGGGGCGTACCGGTCGGCGACCTTCCGCGGGTCGCCGGTGGCCAGCGCGGCGTTCCACTCGGTGAACAGGCGCCCGATCATCCTGGTGATCGGCTGGTCGGGCCTGCTGACGGGCTGCACGGCCGGCTGCTGAGCGGCCGCCGGCTTGACGGCCGGCGCGGTGGCGCACGCCCCGGCCCCCGCGATCAGCGCGGCGCCCAACCCTGCGATGGTGAGGATCCTGGCTGTGCGTCGCACGTGTCGACTCCTTCTCGGTGGGGCTTTCCGGGTTGTCGATCTGGCACCACCCACTATCGGGGCCGGTGGTGCAGCGGCCGGACAACGCGGATACAGGAGAAGGCAAGGATTCGGCCAGGAATCGCGGACCCGCCCGGCGGGCGTCACTTCGCTGGTGGGCTCGCCCTGCAGCGATGGAGCCGTGGTAGCACCGGGGCCGATGACAGGCATGGCCACAATCCATTTCCGCGGCCGTACCCTCGGCTCCTAGCGTCGGATCATGTTCGAGTACTTCCCCGGTAACTACGTGTGGAACCTGGCCGTGGTCGCCACGCTCAACAACGGTGGCTACATCGACGAGGTCGACCGGGCCTGCCGGCCGGTCCGTGAGCTTGCCCGGCAGGGTTCGGATGCCGGCACGGCCGCGCTCTACGCCTCCTGGAGCGCCGTCGCCGACCGGCTCATCGCCGAGGCCGAGGCGGACGTCGCGCGTGGCCGGCTGGTCGGTGCCGGTGCCAGGTACCGGCGCGCCAGCCTCTACGTCTCCCAGGCCGAGCGGCTCCAGGCGCCCGGCTGGGCCGGCCGCAACGCCGCCTACCAGCGCTCGATCGACCTGCTGCTCAGGGCGGCCGAGCTCGGCGGGGCGAACATCGAGCGGGTCGAGGTCCCCTACGAGGGCGGTTTCCTGCCGGCCTACTACGTCCGGTCGGGGGCGGCCGGCGCGTCGCCGGCCGTCATCCAGTGGAACGGGCTCGACTCGACCAAGGAGATGATGTACTACTCCGGCTTCGGCGACGACCTGGCGAAACGCGGCATCGCCACGCTGATGGTGGACACCCCCGGCAGCGGCGAGGCTTTGCGGCTGCGGGGCCTGACCGCCCGCTTCGACACCGAGGTCTGGGCCGCCGCCTGCGTCGACTATCTGCAGACCCGGCCCGAGATCGACCCGGACCGGATCGGCATCGTCGGCTGGTCGCTCGGCGGCTATTACGCACCCCGGGCCGCCGCCTTCGAGAAGCGGCTCAAGCTCGTCGTCGCCTGGGGTGCCAACCACAACTGGGGCGAGGTGCAGCATGCCCGCCTGCGCCGGGAGGGCGAGCACCCGGTCCCGCACTACTGGGAGCACGTGATGTGGGTCTGGGGCCAGCCGGACCTCGACGGCTTTCTCAAGGTCGCCGAGCAGGTCAGCCTCGAGGGCGTGGCCGAGCGGATCACCGTGCCCTTCCTGATCACCCACGGGGTCAACGACCGCCAGATCCCGGTCCGATACGCCGAGCAGAGCTACGCGCAGGCGGTCAACAGCCCCCGGCGCGAGCTGAGGATCTTCTCTGCCGAGGAGGGCGGCGCCGAGCACATCAGCATCGACAACCTGCCGGTGGTCGGCGCCTTCATCGCGGACTGGATAGCCGAGACCATCTAGGAAAAACAATTCCACATCAATTTCCAGGGGTACGGGCAAACGCCCGTACCCCCGTCGTTGGTTTCCCGGGTCGCCGATATTCGCCGACCATTACTGAGACGCATCGGAACCATGTGAACGGGTGATTTCCACGCCGTTTCCCATGGTGATTAGCTCGTTCTCACGCCAGTGATGGCGGTCACCTGGCAACGTTCGGACGGCGCGAGATCCCAAGGGAGTCAGCCCATGGTCCTTCACCACAAGCGGGTCGCGGCGGCGGCCCTCGCCGCCACGCTCACGGCGATGCTCGGAGCCTGCGGCGGCTCCTCGGGCGATTCCGGCGGCACGGCGGCCGCCGGCGCACCGGAGTCCGCCGCGGCTGCCGAGGCCCTCGCGACCGCGTACGCGGGTGTGCTCGGCACTCCGCCCACCGTGCCCACCACCCCGAAGGCCGGCGTCAACCTCTGGGTTGTCTCCTGCGGCCAGCAGATACCGTCCTGCGCCACCCCGGTGGCCGGCGTCGAGGAGGCCGCGAAGCTGGTCGGCTGGACGGTCAAGACCTGCGACGGGCAGCTCAACCCGACCGGCTGGGGCACCTGCATCCGCCAGGCGACCAGCGCCAAGGCCGACGTGATCGTCCCGATCGGCATCGACTGCATCAGCGTCAAGGCGCCGTTCGCCGAGGCGAAGGCGGCCGGGGTGAAGATCGTCGGCGGCGGCGGGGCCGATTGCGACGCCGCCGGTGAGCAGAAGCTGATGGCCAGCGAGCGCCTCCAGCTCGCGGACACCAGCATCAAGGACTACTGGAAGCTCAACGGCAAGCTCCAGGCCGACTGGCTGATCGGCAAGACCGGCGGCGCGGCGAAGGTGCTGCTGGTCAACTTCACCGATCCGATCTGGGGCCCGTGGATCACCGAGGGCTTCAAGGCCGAGCTGACCACCTGCCCGGGCTGCGAGATCATCGCCACCCTGGACGTGGCGAACAACGACTTCGTCAGCAACACCGCGGCCACCAAGTTCTCCACCGCGTTGCTGCAGGTGCCGACCGCCGACGCGATCTCCATCCCGGTCGGCGGCTGGATGTCCGCCGGGCTCTCCCAGGCGATCGTCTCGTCGGGCCGGCTCGCCAAGCTCTCCGTGGTCACCGGCTTCGGCGACGCCAGCAACATGGACCTGATCCGGGAGAACAAGGGCCAGGGCGCGGTGCTCGGCTACGCCACCCAGTGGGGCGCCTACGGCTCGGTGGACACCGCGATCCGGGTGATGAACGGCGAGCAACCGGTGGTCGAGGGCGACGGCTTCCAGATCGTCGACGCCGAGCACAACCTGCCGGCTGCCGGTGCGGACTACGCCGGCTCGGTCGACTACAAGGCCGCCTATCGCAAGCTCTGGGGCCTGGCCGGCTGACGTCCGATCCCTGCGCGGAGATGGAGGATCACATGCCGGCTGCGGCAGCGGTACGTCTCACGGGCCTCACCCGGTCGTTCGGGGCCACCCGGGCGCTGGACGGCGCCGACCTGACCCTGCGACCGGGCACGGTGCACGCCCTGCTCGGCGGCAACGGCTCGGGGAAGTCCACCGCGATCAAGATCCTGGCCGGCGCGTACCTCGCCGACGGCGGCACGATCGAGGTCGGCGCGTCGGTCTTCGAGGCCACCGGCTACACCGCCCGCCTCGGCCGGGACGCGGGCCTGCGCTTCGTGCACCAGGACCTGGGCCTGTTCGGCGAGCTGTCGATCGCGGAGAACTTCGCCCTCGACCACGGCTGGCCGACCGCGGCCGGCGCCCGGATCCGCTGGTCCGTGCTGCGGGCGCGGGTCGCCGCCCTGCTCGAGCGCTACGAGATCGACGCCTCGCCGGATGCGCCGGTCGGCGAGCTGCGCCCGGCGCAGCGCACGATGGTGGCGATCGCCCGCGCCGTGCAGGACGACGAGGGCGTCGACCGGGTGCTGATCCTGGACGAGCCGACCGCCGCCCTGCCCCAGCACGAGTCGGAGCTGCTGCTGCGCTCGGTGCGCCGGCGCGCGGACCTGGGCCAGACCGTGCTGATCGTCAGCCACCGCATGCAGGAGGTCCTCTCGGTCGCCGACGACTACACGATCTTCCGGGACGGCCGCACGGTCGCCCGGCTCGTCGACGCGACGCCCACGGAGGACGAGTTGATCTCCCACATGACCGGCCGGGCGGTGAGCCGCGCGGGGGCCTGCGACACCCCGGACGCCGCCGATCCCGCCCGGGACACCCCGGACCTGGTGCTGGAGGTCCGCGAGCTGGTCTCCGGCCCGCTGGCGGGGGTCGACCTGAGCGTCCGCGCGGGTGAGGTGGTCGGGATCGCCGGCCTGGTCGGCTCGGGGCGCACCTCGCTGCTCAAGACGATCTTCGGCCAGCACGCGCCGGCCGCCGGCGTGATCCGGATCGCGGGACGGGAACAGGGCAGCCGCGACGCCGTCGGCCGGCGGATGGCCGAGGGCGTGGCCTACCTGCCCGAGGACCGCCTCGGCGAGGCGGCCCTCAACGGCCTCACCGTGGTGGAGAACCTCTCCGCCTCGGTGCTGCGCAGCTTCTGGGGCCTGTGGGGAATGTCCCGCCGGGCGGAGCGCGACCAGGCCGGCGGCCTGGTCGGCCGATTCAAGATCAAGACGGCGTCGATCGACGCGGTCTTCGGCGCCCTCTCCGGCGGCAACCAGCAGAAGGTCATCCTGGCCCGCTGGCTGCGCCGCCGGCCCCGGCTGCTGCTGCTGGACGAGCCCACCCAGGGCGTGGACGTGATGTCCCGCCGCGACATCTACGCCGCGATCCGCGACGCCGCCGCGCAGGGCTGTGCCGTGCTCGTCACCTCGTCCGACTTCGTCGAGCTGTGCACGCTCTGCGACCGGGTCGTGGTGCTGCAGAAGGGCCGCACCGCCGCCCAGGTCGCCGGGGCCGCGCTGACCGTCGACCACCTGACCGCGCTGACCCAGTCCGCCGTGCTCATCGAGGGAGCCAACCTATGAACCAGGTCTCCACGGCCGGCGCCCCGCCGGCGGTGGCCGAGCCCGGCGACGCCACGCCCGCCGGGCGCCACGGTCGCCTCCGCGGCTTAGCCGAGCGGAACGCCCTGCTGGCGCTCCTGATCGTGATCGGCGGCTTCTTCTCGGTCTACCCGGGCAGCGCGGAGATGTTCTTCACCCCGGAGAACCTCAGCGTCCTGCTCGGCAACCAGGCGGTCGTCGCGCTGCTTGCGCTCGCCGTGCTGCTTCCGCTGGTCAGCAACTACTTCGACTTCTCGCTCGGCGCGATCGCGGCGACCAGCACCGTGCTCTCCGCCGGGCTGATGTCGCGCAACGGCGCCCCGCTCTGGCTGGCGATCCTCGCCGGCGTGCTGCTCGGCGGCGCGATCGGCTTCGTCAACGGCCTGCTGGTGACCCGCTTCCGGCTCAACTCCTTCGTCGCCACGCTCGGCATGGCGACGCTGCTGGGCGGCGTCGTCCAGTGGTACACCGGCGGCCAGACCATCATCACCGGCATCTCCGACGGGCTCATCGACTTCGGCTCCGCCACCTGGCTCGGCCTGCCCCGCGTCGTCTACGTGGTGGTCGTGGTCGCGGCCGTGCTCTGGTACGTCCTGGTGCACACCCCGTTCGGCCGTACCCTCTATGCGATCGGCGCCAACCCGCGCTCGGCCAAGCTGCTCGGCATTCCCGCCGACCGCAACGTGCACCTGTCCTTCGTGCTGGCCGGCCTGATCGCAGGCGTCGTCGGCGTGCTCCAGCTGGCCCGCACCGGCGGCGCCACCGCGGACTCCGGCACCAGCATCCTCTTCCCGGCGCTGGCCGCCGCCTTCCTCGGCGCGACCGCGGTCCGCCCCGGCTTCTTCAACGTGGTGGGCACGCTGATCGGCGTGCTGCTGGTCAGCGTCAGCGTCAGCGGCCTCACCCTGGCCGGGGCGAGCGCCTGGGTCAGCCCGGTCTTCAACGGCGCCGCGCTGCTGGTCGCCGTCGGCCTGTCGAGCTACCTCGGCCGGCACCGCGGAGTGGCGGCCCAGTGACCCGCCTCGACCACATCGGACTCAACGTCGCGGACCTGGCGGCGCAGGCGGCCTGGTATCAGGCGGCCCTGGGCCTGCGCGTCGAGCTGACGCTGCGGGTCGACCCGGTGGGCCTCGACATCGTCATGCTGATCAGCGACTCCGACGGCTACCGGCTGGAGCTGCTGTATCGCCCCGGTGGCGCACCCGGCCCGCAGGCCTCGAGCCCGCCGGCGGCCGTCCTCACCCACGGCTACGGCCACTTCGCCCTGGACGTGCCGGACCTGGCCGGCTCCTACCGGCGGCTGCTCGGTCACGGCGCCGCACCGGTGCTGGCGCCGGGGCCGTCGCCCGAGGCCGGCGTCTCGATGGCCTGGGTGGCCGACCCCGAGGGCAACCTCATCGAGCTGCTGTCCCGTAACCCGACGGAGGCGACCGGATGAGCGCGCTGCACGGCAAGGTGGCGCTGATCAGCGGCACCGGTCGGGGTGTCGGGCGGGCGGCGGCCCTCGAGTTCGCCGCGCAGGGCGCCAAGGTCTTCGGCGCCGACCTCGACCCCGGGGCGGCCGCGGAGACCGAGCGCCTGGTCCGCGCCGCCGGCGGGGAGATGCGCTCGCTCGCCCCCGTCGACCTGAGCGGGCAGCAGGGCGCCGACGCCTGGGTGGCCGCCGCCGTCGAGGCCTACGGCGGCGTGGACGTGCTCTACAACAACGCGTCCGCGCTCCGGCACGGCGCGATCGACACCATGCCGCTCGACGACTGGTATTTCACCATCCAGCACGAGCTGCACCTCGTCTTCCACTGCACCCGGGCGGCCTGGCCGGCGCTGGTGGCCCGCGGCGGGGGAGTGATCCTCAACGTCGCCTCGGTGGCCGCCAAGCGCGGCGTCGCCTTCGTGCCGATGGCACCGCACGGCGCCGCCAAGGGTGGCGTGCTGGCCCTGACCCGGCATCTGGCCGCGTCCGGCGCCGACGTGGGGATCCGGGCCAACTGCATCTCGCCCGGGATGATCCGCACCCCGGAGACCGCGCGGTTCATCGACGACCCGGCCGGCCCGGTGCCCGGCCTGCTGGCGATGACCCCGTCCCGGCGGGTCGGCGAACCGGAGGACGTGGCGAAGCTGGCCGCGTTCCTGGCCTCCGACGACGCGTCGTTCATCAACGGCGCCGACATCCCGATCGACGGCGGCGTCAGCGCCATGGGCGGCTGAGGAGCGTCGCGTTCGGCGCGGGCGCATCCACCGGTGATCTTCGAGCGGAGGAAACAATGGCGGTATCCAGAGTGCTGGTCGTCGGGGGCGGCCTCACCGGCAGCGTGCTGGCCCTGGCCCTGGCGCGGCGTGGCGTCGAGGTCGAGCTCGTCGAGCTGAGCCCGCGCTGGTACGGCGTCGGGCACGGGATCACCGTGCAGGGCAACGCGCTGCGGGCGCTGCGCACCGTCGGCGTCTGGGAGGAGCTGGCGGCCGAGGGCGTGCCCTTCGACCGGCTCCGGCTGCGCACCGCCGACGGCTCGCTGATCGCCGACGTGCCGACCCCGGCGACCGGCGGCGCGGACCTGCCGCCGACGATGGGCTCGCTGCGGTCGTCGATGCAGGAGGTGCTCTGCAAGGCGGTCTACGCGGCCGGCGTCACCGTGCGCCTCGGCCTGACCGTCGCCACCCTGGACGCCGGCGCCGGCGCGGTGACCTTCACCGACGGCACCGCCGGCCGCTACGACCTGGTGGTGGGCGCCGACGGGATCCGGTCGCACCTGCGGTTGCTGCTGGGCATCACGATCGAGCCGCAGCCGGTGGGTATGGGCATCTGGCGGGTGCTGGCCGACCGCCCGCCCGAGATGGACTGCGCGGAGGTCTACTACGGCGGGCCGCGCTTCAAGGCCGGCTACAGCCCGATCTCGGCGACCCAGTGCTACGCCTACCTGCTCGACGACAACCTGGACGCCGCGCTGATCGGCCCGCGCGCGCCGCTCGCGATGTTCCGCGAGCGCAGCGCCGGCTACGGCGGCACCTGGGGCCGGGTCCGCGACTCGTTGCCCGACGACACCGCCGTCGACTACCGCTGGATCGAGTCGATCCAGCTCGCCGACCCCTGGTACCGGGGCCGGGCGATCGTCATCGGCGACGCGGCGCACGCCTGCCCGCCGCTGATCGCCCAGGGCGCGGCGATGTGCGCCGAGGACGCCGTCGTCCTGGCGGAGGAGTTGGCGGACGACCGGCCGCTCGCCGGGCAACTGGCGTCGTTCATGGCCCGGCGGCTGCCCCGGGTGCGGATCGTGCTGGAGAACTCGCTGCTGCTGGCCGAGTGGGAGACCCACCCCGGCACGCCCGCGGCCGACCCGGCCCGGGTCATGTCCGAGACGCTGTCGTTCCTGCGGGCGCCGGCATGAGCCTTTCGACGAATGGGGGTGCGGCGATGGGTCCGCTCGAGGACGAGCTGGAGCAGGCCCGGTCGGTCTACCGCAACTGGGGCCGCTGGGGCGAGGACGACGTGCTCGGCACGCTCAACTACATCGACGACGCGAAGCGGGCCGCCGCGGCCGGCCTGGTCCGGCGCGGCCGGCCGATCTCGCTGGCCCAGCGCTTCGACGAGAACGGACCGCAGAACGGCTTCCGCGGCCGGATCAACCCCGTGCACTACATGAAGGACTCGGGCACCGACGCCGCGGCCGGCACCCAGGGCTTCCCGCACGGCTTCGGCGGCGCGGACGACCACCTCGTGATGCCGCTGCAGGCAAGCACCCAGTGGGACGGGCTCGGGCACATCTTCGACCGCGGGCGGGCGTGGAACGGCCGGCCGTGCACGATCGTCAGCGGCCTCGGCGACTCGGTCACCGGCATCGAGAACATGGCCGCCGAGTTCGTCTCCCGGGGCGTCCTGCTCGACGTGGGCCGCGCGGTCGGCACGGACGGCGAACTGCCCGACGGCTTCGCGATCCTCGAGGAGCATCTCGCGGCGACCATCGCCGCGCAGGGCCCGGGCAGTGCCGTCGGGCGCGGCGACATCGTGCTGGTGCGCACCGGCCAGCTGGCCCGGTGCCGCCGGCGCGGCGCCTGGGGCGGCTACGCGGCCGGCGACGCCCCCGGCCTGTCGTTCCGGACGCTCGGCTGGCTGCACCGCACCGAGATCGCCGCCGCGGCCACCGACACCTGGGGCTTCGAGGTGCGGCCGCACGAGTTCCCCGGCCGGGTCTTCTCGCCGCTGCACCAGATCGCGATCCCGAACATGGGCCTGCTGCTCGGCGAGATGTTCGACCTGGAGGCGCTCGCCGACGACTGCGCCGCCGACGGGGTCTACGAGTTTCTCCTGGTCGCCGCCCCGCTGCCGGTCACCGGCGCGGTCGGCGCGCCGCTCAACCCGATCGCGGTCAAGTGAGCCGCCCGGCGGCCGGCCGGTTCGACGGCACGCTCGTGCTGCCCGGCGACCCGGACTGGGAGGACGCCCGGGTGGGCCGGGTCTTCAACGCCCGCAAGCCGGCCCGGCAACCCGCCGCCGTGCTCCGGGCCCGCACCGAGCGGGACCTCGTCGAGGCCGTCCGGCTGGCCCGCGAGCGCGGCTGGCAGGTCTCGGTCCGCGCCGGCGGGCACTCCTGGGCGGCGTGGAGCGTCCGCGACGACGCGCTCCTGGTCGACCTCGGCGACTACCGCGACATCGCCTACGACCCGCAGACGCGGATCGTCAGCGTCACGCCCGCCGTGCGCGGCGGCACCGAGTTGCGGCCCTACCTGGCCGAGCGCGGCCGGTTCTTCGCGGGCGGGCACTGCCCGACGGTCGGCCTCGGCGGCTTCCTGCTGCAGGGCGGCCAGGGCTACAACGCCCGCGGCTGGGGCTGGGCGGCGGAGAGCATCGTCGCCGTCGACGTGGTCACCGCCGACGGCGAGCTGGTCCGGGCCGACGCCGACCGGCACGAGGACCTCTACTGGGCCGCCCGGGGCGCCGGGCCCGGCTTCTTCGGCCTGATCTCCCGCTTCCACCTGCGGACCCGACCGCTGCCGCGGGTGGCCGCCGAGACCGTGCGCCTCTACGACCTGGCCGACTTCGCCGCGGTGATGACCTGGCTGCAGCGCATCCACGGCACCGTCTCGCCGGACGTCGAGATCGTGGCCGTCTCCACCACGCCGGACGAGCCACTGCCCGGCCACCCCGGCGGCCACGTCCTCGCGGTCACCGGCCTCGCGCTCGTCGACACGATGGCGGCGGCGGAGGCCGCGCTGGCCCCGCTCGCGACCTGTCCGGTCCGGCCCCTGCTGACCGTGCCGGTCGTGCCGTCCTCGCTGGAGCTGCACGCCGAGCGGCAGCTGCTGGCCAACCCCGAGGGCTGCCGGTACGTCGTCGACAACGCCTGGCTGACCGGCACCCCGGCCGAGGTGGTGCCGCTGATCACCCCGCTCTTCACCGGGCTGCCCACGGCGCGGTCGTTCGTCATCTGGTTCAGCATGGCACCGCTGCGCGAGCTGCCGGACATGGCCTTCTCCCTGCAAACGGAGATCTACTGCTCGGCGTACCTGGTCTATGACGACCCGGGCCAGGACGCGCGGCACCGCCGCTGGCTGACCGACCGCATGCGCGAGCTGCAGCCGATCACCGCCGGTCAGTATCTCGGCGACGCCGACCACACCGCCCGGCAGGTCAGGTTCATGGGCGCCGAGCAGTTCGCCCGCCTGCTCGCCATCCGCGCCAAGCGCGACCCGGACGGTCTCTTCGCCGGCTACCTGACGGCGGCCGACGCCCCGCTCAACACCAACCCCTGGGAGGCCTGACGTGGCAACCACCGCGGGCCGGTGCGCCGGCAAAATCGTCGTGATCACCGGGGCGGCCCGGGGCCAGGGCGCGGCCGAGGCCGCCGCGCTCGCCGCCGAGGGCGCCACGGTCATCGCCACCGACGTCCTCGATGATCTCGGAGCCGATCTCGGAGCCGGGCTCGGCGTGACCTACCGGCACCTCGACGTCAGCTCCCTCGCCGACTGGGAGGCCCTCGCCGGCTGGCTGCGCGCCGAGCACGGCCGGGTCGACGCCATCGTCAACAACGCCGGGATCGCCGGCCGGGACCGGCTGCCCGACGTGGCCCTCGACGCCTGGGAGCGGACCTTCGCGATCAACGTCACCGGCCCGATGCTCGGCATGAAGACGCTGGTGCCGCTGATGCCGGCCGGCTCGTCGATCATCAACATCTGCTCGGTCGCCGCGCTGGCCGGGCACGCCGCCGCCCCCTACACGGCCAGCAAGTGGGCGCTGCGCGGTCTCACCCGCTCGGCGTCGCTGGAGCTGGGCGTCCGGGGGATCCGGGTCAACGCGGTGATGCCCGGCCTGATCGACACGCCGCTGATGGCCGCCGCCCCCGCGGCCTTCTTCGCGGCGGCGCTGCCGGAGATCCCGCTCGGCCGGATCGGCGCGGTCGGCGACGTAGCCCCGCTCATCGTCTACCTCGTCTCCGACGAGTCGTCCTATGTGAACGGTGCGGAGATCGCCGTCGACGGCGGCCTCACCGCCCACGTCTCGCACAAGGCCATCGCGGACGCCACCCGCCCGGCCCGATCCTGAGTTTTTGTTGCCCACGAACAGCAGCACCAGAAGGAGCATCACCATGGGTTACGTCGTGCGCGCCACCTGGACCGCCCAGCCGGGCTCGGAGCACATCGTCCACCAGGCCCTCGCCGAGCTGGCACCGCCGTCCCGGCAGGAGCCCGGCTGCCGCTTCTACACCGCCTACCAGGACCCGAAGGAGCCGCTTGTCTTCCACCTCTTCGAGATCTACGACGACGAGGCCGCCTACCAGGCGCACGGCGCCTCCGAGCACTTCCAGCGGCTCGCCTTCGGCACCGCCATCCCGGTGCTGGCCGGCCGCGAGCGCGCGTTCTTCGAGACCCTGGACGTGTGAGCGATGCGCATCGCACGCTTCGATCTGCGGGGCGCCGAACGGGTCGGGATCGTCGAGGGCGACGCCGTCCGCCCGCTGCCCGGCTGCGACTCGGTGCTGGTGGCCGCGGCCCATCCGGAGCCCGCGGCCCTGCTCGCCGGGGCCGAGCCGGCCGTGCCGCTGGCCGAGGTCCGGCTGCTGGCCCCGGTGCGGCCGGTCGCGGTGCGGGACTTCGTCAGCTTCGAGCGGCACGTGGCGGGCGCCAAGCGGGCCGTCGAGGGCGAGGCCGGGGTGCCCGACTGCTGGTACGAGCAGCCCACCTTCCTGTTCCTCAACCCGCACTCCATCATCGGCACCGGCGAGCCCGTCGTGCCGCCGTACCAATGTGAACTGCTCGATTTTGAACTTGAGGTCGCAGTCGTGATCGGCCGCGACGGCCGGGATCTGACCGTCGCGCAGGCGGCGGAGCACATCGCCGGTTACGCGATCCTCAACGACTGGTCGGCGCGCGACCTGCAGCGGCGGGAGATGCGGATGGGCCTCGGGCCCGCCAAGGGCAAGGACTTCGCCACCACGCTCGGCCCGTGGCTGGTCACCCCGGACGAGCTCGCCGACCGGGTGTCCGGCGATCGGCTGCGGTTGACGATGACCGTGCTGGTCAACGGCCGCGAGGTGGGCTCCGACGACCTCGGGAACATGGCGTGGTCGTTCGCCGAGCTGATCGCCTACGCGTCCCGCTCGGCGTGGGTTCGCGCGGGCGACGTGATCGCCTCCGGCACCTGCGCCAACGGTTCCCTGGTGGAGGCCTGGGGCCGCACCGGCAGGCACGAGCCGCCCCCGCTCGCCGCCGGCGACGAGGTCACCATGTCCGTCACCGGCCTCGGCACCATCAGCAACGTGATCGCCGAGCCGCGCCCGGAGGCCGGCCCGATTCCGCGCGCCCGCCGCCTGGCACCGGCGCCGGCCGGCCGGTCGTCGTGACCGCCGTGCCCGCCGCGGTCGGCGGCATCGCGACCATCGACCCGGCCACCGGCGAGGTGCTCGCGGTCTATCAGGAGCACGACGAGGGCGCCCGGGAGGAGATCCTCGCCGGCGCGGCCGCGGCCCAGCGCCGGTGGCGCGCGCTGCCGATCCGGAGCCGGGCCGCGGCGCTGACGGCGGCGGCCGGGCTGCTCGACGAGCGGGCCGGGCGCTACGCGGCGCTGATCACCCGGGAGATGGGCAAGCCGCTCGCCGAGGCCCGCGCCGAGGTGGCGAAGTGTTCCCGCACCCTGCGCTTCTACGCCGATGAGGGCGAGCGGCTGCTGGCCGACGAACCGGTGGCGACCGAGGCGCTGGCGAGCCGGGTCAGCTACGAGCCGCTCGGGCTGGTGCTCGCGGTGATGCCGTGGAACTTCCCGTTCTGGCAGGTGCTCCGCTTCGCCGCGCCCGCGCTGCTGGCCGGCAACGGCGCGATCCTCAAGCACTCGCCGAACGTCTCCGGCTGCGCGGTCGCGCTGGCGGAGCTGCTGGCCGACGCCGGGTTCCCACCGGGCCTGTTCGCCACCCTGCTGGTCGCCGAGCCGCAGGTCCCCGGCGTCGTCGCGGCGCTGGTCGCCGACCCGCGGATCGCGGCGGTCACCCTCACCGGCAGCGAGCGTGCCGGATCGGCGATCGGCGCGGCCGCCGGGCGGGCGCTGAAGAAGGCGGTCCTGGAGCTGGGCGGCTCCGACCCGCTGGTGGTGCTGGCCGACGCCGACCTGCCGCGCGCGGTCGACGCGGCCGTCCGGTCCCGCTTCGGCAACGGCGGGCAGAGCTGCATCGCCGCCAAGCGCTTCATCGTGGCCGCCGAGGTCGCGGACGACTTCGAGCGGCTGCTGGCCGCCGCCGTCGCCGCCCTGCGGGTCGGCGACCCCACCGACCCGGCGACCGACGTCGGCCCGCTGGCCCGCCCCGACCTGGTCACCGGCCTGCACCGGCAGGTGGGCGACCTGGTCGCGGCCGGCGCCCGGCTGCTCGTCGGCGGCCATCGGCTCGACCGTCCCGGCTGCTACTACGCACCCACCGTGCTGCTCGCCCCCGCGGGTGGGGTGCTGCCGGACGTCGAGACCTTCGGGCCGGCGGCGGTCGTGTACCGGGCGGCGGACGACGACGAGGCCGTGGAGCTGGCCAACAGCACCGCCTACGGGCTGGGTGCGGCGGTCTGGACCGGGGACGTCGCCCGCGGCCTGCGGGTGGGCGCCCGGATCGAGTCCGGCGCGCTCTTCGTCAACGGCGTCGTCGCCTCCGACCCGCGGCTGCCGTTCGGCGGCGTCAAGCGCAGCGGATACGGCCGCGAGCTGGGAGCCCTGGGCATCCGTGAGTTCACCAATCCCCGCACGGTCTGGGTCAACGCCCCGTAGCGGTTCCGCTCAGCGGCCGATCGCCCGGTCCAGCACCGGATCGGGCGGCAGCTGCGCGGGCTCGGAGCGGCGCAGCTCGGCCGCGACCTCGCGCAGCACCGCGGTGAACCACCGGTGCGCCGGGTCGACGTGCTTGCTCGGGTGCCACCACGCCGCCTCCAGCATGAGCGGCGGCGTGAACGGCGGGTCGAGCACCCGCAGCCTGCCGTCGCCGGCGAACCGCACCGCTATCCGCTCCGGCACCATCGCCACCGCATCCGTGCCGGGGACCGCGAAGAGCAGCGGCAGGAAGCCGAAGACGCGCATGCTGATGTGCCGATCGATGCCGAGCTCGGCGGCGGCCCGGTCGACCGGGGTCGGCACGCCGCCGCGGAAGACGGCGTTGGCGTGCGACATCCGCCGGAGGTCCGCCATCGAGAGGCCGGCGCCGGTCAGGTGCCGGTTGCCGGCGTCGGCGATGTAGACCAGCCGGTCGCGGAAGAGGCGCATGTGCCGCCCGGCGAAGCCGTAGCCGGGCGGGCCGATCAGGATGTCCTGACGGAGCAGGACGCGCTCGGAGCCGAGCAGATCCTCGCCGAGGTCGGTGAAGGCGAGCCGGACCGTCGGCGCGACCGCCTTGACCCGGCGGCGCAGCGGTTCGTGCAGGACCGCCAGGGCATAGTCGCTCAGGGCGACCGTGAAGAGGCGCTCGCTCGTCGCCGGGTCGAAGCGGTCGGTGACCCGCAGCGCGTCGCCGAGCAGCTTCACCGCCTCCTGCACCTCCGGCAGCAACGAGCGGGCGAACGGGGTCAGCTCGAAGTCGCGCCCGACCCGCACCAGCAGCTCGTCGTCGAAGTGGCGGCGCAGCCGGGCCAGCGCCGCGCTCATCGTCGGCTGGCCCATCCCGACCCTGGCGCCGGCGTGGGTGACGTTGCCCTCCTCGAGGAGGGCCTTGAGCGCCACCAGCAGATTGAGGTCGACCGCGCCGAGAGACACCGATCTCCCTTCCGGGCCGGGGCACATAGTCTGTCCCACGGGGGTCGGCGCGTACACGGGAAACGGCCCGGAAATATTCGGAGGTGGGGGCCCAGTGAGCAACGGCGGGCTCTCCGGCGTGGACCTCAACCTGACGGTGGCGCTCGGCGCGCTCCTGGAGGAGCGCAACGTCACCCATGCCGGGCTGCGGGTCAACATGAGCCAGCCGGCGATGAGCGCGGCGCTGGCCCGGCTGCGCACCCACTTCAACGACGAGCTGCTGCACCGCACCGGGCGCAGCTACGAGCTCACCGCGCTCGGGGCCGAGCTCCTGCCGGTCGTCCGGCAGGCCCTCGCCGCCACCGAGGTCGTGCTCGGCCAGCGCACCACCTTTGACCCGGCGGTCAGCACCCGGCATTTCTCCGTCGTGCTCTCCGACTACGCGATCACCGTGCTCGCCGAGCCGCTGCTGGCCGCGCTCGCCGCCCGCGCGCCCGGGGTCTCCATCGACCTGGAGCCGCTGCCGCCGGTCGGCAGCGACCTGAGCAACCACCTGATGCGCTGCGACCTGGTGATCGGCCCGCTCGGCTACCGGCTGCCCGGCCTGCGCAACGTCATCTTCCAGGACGACTTCGTCTGCATCGTCGCCGAGGACAACCCCCGGCTGCGGGACGGCGCCCTCACCCTCGACGACCTCGGCGCGATGAGCCACGCCGCGCTCGGCCTCGGCGGCATGGACGGCACCCCCGCCGACCGGATGCTCACCGAGCTCGGCATCGAGCGCAACATCGAGGTCACCGTGCAGGGCCTGCTCCCGCTGCCGGTCGCCGTCTCCGGCACCGACCTGTGCGCCTTCGTCCCGCGCCGCCTCGCCGACCGCTGCGCCGGGCAGCTGCGGCTGACCATCGCCGAGGTCCCGTTCACCCTGCCGGAGCTGGTCGAGGCCGCGCACTGGCACCCGTCCCGCGCCAAGGATCCGGCGCTGGCCTGGCTGCGCGGCGTCCTCGCCGATATCGCCGGGTGATGGCTGGTATCCCGCTCATTCATTTCCGGCGGGTAACGCACCCTGCCTAGCCTGCTTGCGCAGGCCATCGCAGCAGCCGGGAGCCGCCATGCCGTTCCAGCCGATCACCCACCTCCGCCACGTCGACCTCGCGGTGCCGGACTACGCCCGGCAGCTCGCGTTCTACCAGGACGTCTGGGGCCTGACGAAGGTCGCCGACGACAACGGGGTCGCGTTCCTGGCGGCGGAGGGGTCGCCCGAGCAGTACGTGGTCCGGCTCCGGCGGGACCCGGGCAAGCGGATGGACCTGGTCGCCTTCGGGGCGGCCACCGCCGATGACGTCGACGCGCTCGCCTCGCGGCTGATCGTCTCCGGCGTCCGGCTGGTCCACGAGCCAGGGGCGCTGGACACCCCGGGCGGGGGATACGGCCTGCGCTTCTTCGACATCGACGGGCGGGTCGTGGAGGTCTCCGCGGACGTCGCCACCCGTACCCACCGGGTCGTCGAGGAGCGCGAGGCCATCCCGGTCCGGTTGTCGCACTGCGTCGTCAACTCGCCCGACCCCGGCCGGCTCATGGCCTTCTACGCCGAGACCCTCGGCTTCCGGCTCAGCGACACGCTCTACAGCGAGCACATGGGCGACCTCATGTACTTCATGCGGTGCAGCCCCCTGCACCACAGCTTCGCCATCGCCCGGGGCCCGCACGTCTCCCTGCACCACGCGTCCTTCGAGATGCGCGGCGTCGAGGAATACATGCGCGGCGCGGGCCGGGTGAAGCGCTCCGGCGCCAAGTTCGTCTGGGGCCCCGGGCGGCACCTGGCCGGGGACAACACGTTCGCCTACTTCCTGGACCCGCACGGCAACACGATCGAATACACGACGTCCCTCGCCGTCCTCGACGAGGACGTGTGGCACCCGGGCCGGCACGACGTCGACGACCCGCTCACCCAGGATCAGTGGGGCACGGCGGACCCGATGAGCGAGCTGGTAGCCAAGGAGAGCTTCAACGACCCCGACCCGCTCTTCACCGCCCCGCCGATCTGAGCGCGGGCCCGGCGAGATCGGCCAGCAGGGTCTCGATCACCGCCTCCTCGTGGACGGCGAGATCGGTCCCGCTCATCGCCTCCGCGAGGGCCGGGTCCCAGGAGGCCGTCGCCGGCCGGCCGGTCAGGGGCCGCAGCGGCGTACCCCGGCCGGCGGCCTCCGCCACCGCGCGGCGGTAGTCGGCCGCGGTGAACCGCCAGGGCCGCGCGTCGTAGCGGCCGATGATGCGCTCGGCGATGGCGATGCCGGGCCAGTCGAAGTCGCCGTGGTACGCGAGCCGGACGCCGGGCGATGCCGTGGCGGCGTCGAGGACGGCCCGGGTCACGGTGGTGGGGTTGCCCATCGTGCAGACGATCGGCACGACGACGCCGGCCTCGGCGGCCGCCTCCAGGACGCGGGGGTTCTCACACACGTACACCGTCTGGGGCGCCAGGTGCAGCGGGCCGAGCCGGTGGACCTCGCGCAGGGTCAGGTGCGTCTCGGCGCACTCGTCGGCCCGGGTGCGCAGCTGGGCGGCGCGCCAGCCGTCGCCGAGCGGGCGCAGCCCGTAGGTGAGCGCCGTGGTGGCCACGGTGTCGGTGGTGACGCCGGCCGCCTCCCACAGCGCCCGGCGCTCCGCGGCCCCGGCCGGCTGATCCGGCTCGCCCGTGACGGCGAGCGCGAGACCGCGCAGCACCAGCCGGGTCAGCGGGGTGTCGTCGTCGAGTCCGTGCGCGGTGCCGGTGACCACCTGGGCCAGCTCGCCCCGGGACCACAACCCGGCGTGTTCCCCGACGGTGAGTCCCAATGTGGTGGCCGCCTGGCCGACGATCCGGCGGACCTCGTCGGTGGGCAGCCGGGCCGGCAGCCCGCCCCGCCACAGCCGATCGAGCCAGTCCGCCGCCCACCCGCGCCCGCCGAGCCCGGCGGCGACCAGGGCCGCGTTCGCGTGCTCGCGCAGGACCGCCCGCCGGGCGGCCTCGGCGGCGGCGTCGGCGCGCCGGTCCGGCACCGGGCCGACGACCGTTTCGACCACACCCAGCAGGCCGGTTTCCGCGGCGCTGTCCCGGAGCAGCCGATCGAGGTCGGCCAGGGCGACGGTGTGCCGGGCGGCGACCGCCCGGCCGAGCAGCCGGCCGACGGCGTCGCGCTGGTCGTCGTCGAGCCCGGTCAGGGTCAGCCGGCCGCTCACCGCGCGCCCGTTGCGCACCAGCCGGGCGTGGACCGCGGTCCACAGCGGCCGCAGACCCGGCGACTGCAGCCAGTTCAGGGCGCCGGCGGGGATCACGAGGTGAGCACCGTCCGGCTGCGGCCGTCCCACCGGAAATGCAACGTGGCGACGCCGGGCTGGGCGGGATCACGCAGGCATTCGTAGATGCCGAGCGCCGGCACCTCGGGGAAGCAGCCCCACAGCCGCTCGCTGGTGAGCACCGCGTCGAGGTCGAGGTCGACGAGCAGGCCGAGGAGCCGGCCGTGGGTGGGCTCGTCCACCTTGGCGAACGCGTCGTCGAGCAGGATCAGCCGCGGCGCCTTCGGGTAGGCCTGGCCGACGGAGGTGAAGTGCGCGGCGGCCGCCGCGAACAGCACCAGGTAGGACACCACCCGCTGCTCGCCCTGGGACATGGCGGTGCGCGCGGACAGCGTGCGCTCCCGTTCCGGATTGGCCTGATCGGTCACCTTGACGGTGAAGCCGAACCAGGTCCGGTAGTCGAGCGCGGCCCGCAGATGCACCGCGTAGCCGGCCGAGGGGTCCGCGCGCCGGGCATCCTCGACCCGGCGGGCCAGGGCCTCCCGGAGCCGGTCGTTGTTCTGCCGGGTCCGCAGCTCCAGCGGCGTCTTGAGCAGGGCGATGGCGGTCCGGGTGTCGGCGTCGGTGTCGTCGCGGAGCGCCCAGACCAGCCGCGCGCCGAGCCCGTGCGAGGTGTGCACGCCGGCCAGGGTGGCGTTCATCGTGGACACCAGGCCCTGGGCGGAGCGGATCTGCCGGGACAGCGCGTCGCCGAGCTCGCCGAGCAGGAAACGCTCGAAGGCGTGCTGCTCGCGCTCGGCGACGGCGGACCGCTTCTGCGCCAGCTCGGCACCGAGCCGGGCGGTGGCGAGCGCGACCGGATGCTGCCCGATGTCGTCGGCGATCTCGACGACCTTGACCCCGTCGCGGTCCTCCCAGATCAGGTCGAAGCCGCCGGGCAGCCGGCTGCGGACGTCGTTGTAGCGCTGATGCAGGGCGTTCTCACCCAGGTCGTGCCGCGCGGCGCCGAGGGCTTCCCGCAGCCGGCCGGCGAGCTCGTCGAGCTGCCGGATGCGTTCCGGCGGGGTGCCGGTGACCGGGTCGGGCCGGAGATCCGAGCCGAGCTCCAGCGCCGGCGCGACACCCGGCAGGGTGAGCACCCGGGGCAGGGCGGTGCCGGCGTCCAGGGCGATCCGCTCCTGCTCGCTCAGCTGCTGCCGGGCCTGGTCGCGCACCTCCTCGGCCCGTACCCGATGGTCCCTGGCCTGCTCGTAGCGGCGCCGGGCCGGCGGCAGGGTGGTCTCCGCGGTCCGCAGCCGGGCCTCGGCCGAGGTCTCCTGCCGCAGGATCTCCGCCTCGTCGACGCCGAGGGACTGCTCGAGGACGGCGAACGACTGCTGCGCGGCCAGGTGCTCCTCGGCCGCCGCCCGCGCCTCGTCCGCCGTGCCGGCGACCCGCTCGCCGGCGGCGCCGTGGCGGGCGATCTGCGCCTCGTAGGGCGCCAGCTGGGTGATGATCTGGGCGGCCTCGCGCAGATACCGCGGCAGCTCGGCGCCGAGCTGCCGCAGGCGCTGGTCGATGCCCTGCAGCTCGCCGCGGTCGGCCGGCAGCAGGTGGGCGGCCGCCGCCGACTCCGCCTCCGCCCGGCGCTCGGCGGCGACGCCGCGCAGCTCCCGCGCCCGGCGCCGGGCCGCCGCCACCTCGCGGGCGAGCCGGTTCAGCACGGACTCGGCCTCGTCGTGCCGCGCCCAGGCCTGACGCAGCTCGACACCGTCCGGCAGGGCCCGTACGGCCGCGGCCAGCCCGGCGCGCGCCCGCTCGTTGGCGGCCAGCTCCTCGTCCACCGCGGCGAGCACCGCGGTGAGCTCGTCGATCTGGGACTGCAGCTCGGCGAGCCGGCGCCGGCGCAGGGCCTCGCGGTTTGCCGCGCCCACGTACTCGGCTGCCGCCTTCGTCCAGGCGCCGCGGGCCACGCCGAGCCGCCAGGTGCCGTCCTCGGCGACCCAGCTCGACGCGTCGGCGGCCGGACCGAGCCCGATGCTGAGCAGCAGCGCCGCCGCGTGCCCGGCGTCGGGCGCGGGAACCAGCACCTCGTGCAGGCTGGGCCCCGGCACGGGCGGGCCGGGCCGCAGGACGACCTCGCCGGTGCCCGGGTCGAGCACCGAGCCGTCCTCGGCCAGCAGGCCGTCGAGCAGCCCGCTGGACTCCAGCGCCGCTTCGAGACCGGCCCGGCGCCGGTCGTCGAGGTGATCCGCGAAGTCGATCACGCGGTACAGCGGAACACCCGGCCCCGCCGCCGCCTCCGCGGTCTGGAACCGGGATCGGGGCGGGCTCGGGTCGGTGAGGTCGGCCCAGTGACGGTGCTCCGCGCGTACCCGGTCGAGGTTGTCGGCGGCCCGGCCCCGGTCGGAGCGCAGGCTGTCGCGCCGGGCCTCGGCCGCGGCACGCAAGGGCTCCGCCGCGGCCTCGGCCGCGGCACGGACCTCGCCCGGCGTGTCCGCCGGCAGCGGATCATCACCGCGGAGGGCGTCGTGCACCGGCGCAAGGTCCGCCTCGGCCAGGGCAGGCGACAAGAACCACTCCTGTACGGCCGCAGCAAAGTCGGCACTGGACGCCACGAGCCCGGCCGTCACGTGGCCGAGCCGGTCCAGCGCGACGCCCTGTTGCCCGTCGAGCAGGTCGCTGTCGGCCTCGGCCCGGGCGGCGCCGGCAGCGGCCGCATCCGCGACGTCGAGCCGCTGGCGCAGGTCGGCGACGGCCGTCCGGCGGGCCCGCACGGCCTCCTCGGCTGCGGCCACCTGCGTGCGATGGCCGCCCAGCTCCTGCGCGGCCAGGCCGGTGTCGGCGAGCGAGAGCGCCGGATCGGTCGGCGCGCCGGCGTAGCGCAGCTCCGGCACCCTGCCGAGGTGGCCGGTGTCCAGGCCGGACTCGTCGGCGAGGGCGCGCAGCTGCCGGTGGCTGTCGCGCAGCTGCGTGACGGCGGCGGCCAGCCGATCCGTCTCGGCGCGCAGCCTCGCCACCACGTCGTCGAGGGCCTGCCGGTCGGCGGCCGCCGCCCGCTCGGCGGAGCGGGCCGCGGAGGCGAGCGCCTGGACCGCCCGGCGGCGCTGGTCCAGGTCGCGGACGGCCTGGTAGGAGGCGCTCTCGCGGAGGGCCCCGAGCTCGGCCCGGGCCCGGCGTTCCGCGCCCTCCCACCGGTCGACGTCGGCGTGGGCGGCACCCTCGGCGTCGAGCGCGGCGGCGACCTCGCGTTCGCTCAGGCCGGCCTGCCGGCGCCGGGCGCGCAGCTCGGTCAGCGCCTCGTCCACCGCGAACACCCGGCGGCGCAGCTCGCCGCGCAGGTAGCCGCGGTATGCCGTCATCAGCTCGGCCAGCGCGGCGTGCGTCGCCTCCAGCCGGCCCAGGTCCGAGCGGACGGTCTCCAGGTCGTCGAGGTTGTGCGCGACCGAGTCGAGCACCTCGTCGTCCACCGGCGGCAGCGCCTCGCTCAGCTCCGCGGTGAGCTGGCCGGCCTCGATCCGGTCGCCGATCGTCGGCCGGCGCAGCCGGTAGAGCAGGTGCACCAGGTTGCGGTAGCGGCCGGCGTCGCCGATGCCGAAGACCTCCCGGCCGACCCGGGCGCGGTATTCCCGGGCGGTGCTGAGCAGCGCACCCTCGCCGAGCCGCTCGCGGAGCCGCTCGAGGGGCAGCGGCTGACGATCCACCACCAGGTCGACGTCGACGCCGACGCGCAGCGGGGTGACGAAATAACTGAGCCGGGCCTCCGTCGTCGACGACGACCAGCGCACCAGCGCGCCGACGGTGAGGAACTCGGCGGCGTCCTGCTCGTCGACCCGCCGCAGCTCCAGCCAGACGAATCCCTGCCGGTTGACCCCGGTCGCGCCCTCGCTCATCAACCAGCGGAACGTGGTCTTGCCGGCGCCGGTGGCGTCCAGCCGCTTGGCATCGCCGTCGAGCAGGAACGGCAGCAGCAGCTCCATGGCCTTCGACTTGCCCGCGCCGTTCTTGCCGCGCAGCAGCAGCCGGCCGTCCTCGAAGTGGAACACCTGATCGTCGTACTGCCAGATGTTGCAGATCCCCGCGCGGTGCAGCCGGTACCGGTGCGGATGCGCCGGCCGCGCCGCCGGCCGTGCCGCCGCGCTGATGGTCGTCGTCATGCCCGCACCGCCTCCGTGGTCGCGTAGCGGGCCGCGGCCGCCAGCAGGATCAGGGCGCCGCCGGGCGCGTCGCCGCGGGCGCGGCGGGCGTCGACCACCCGCCCGGCGGCCACGGCCTCGTCGGACTCGCCGTCGGCCGCGGTGGGCGCCGACCGGGCCACGAGGCCCATCGCCGTCAGCAGTTCGAGCACCGCCTCCCGCAGCGCCGGCGGATCCGCCACGTAGCGTTCGGCCCACCGCCGGCGGTGCCGCTCGATCAGCCCGGCGAGGATCCGGTCAAGAGCCCCATCGGGTACGGGCACACCGATGACCAGCCGCCCGGCGTCCGGCTGCAGCTCCGCGACGAGGGCGCTGATGGCCAGCAACGCCGCCTGGGCCACCGTGCCGGTCCCGGGGAACTGCACGTCGGTGAGGCTGTCGTCCGGGTCGAGCAGGGCCGCGCCCTCGGCCCGCAGCTCGGCCTGCAGGCCCGCGTATTCGGCGAAGGACCGTTCGTCGCGGCGCTGCTCACGCCGCAACCAGGCGCGCTCGGCCACGGCCAGGTCGTCGATGTAGGTCACCGGCGTCTCGGTCAGCCGCCGGCGGACGGCATGGCGGGCCCCGCCCGGCCCGGGGTCGGCGGCAAACCGGATGAACTGCGCCGGCGAGTCGGCCCGCGCGGGTGACGCCGCCACCAGGTGCGCGACGATGTCCCGCTCCACGGTCAGTAGCACCTCGGCCTGATCGTCGTCGGCGTAACCGGCGACGCTGCCCTGCTCCTCTCGCAGCGCGGTCCAGGACACCAGCTGCCGCAGGGCCGCACCGAGCGCGCGGCGCTCGCCCGGGCGCAGGGCGTCACCCAGCTCGATGCCGGCCTCGACGGCCGCCGTGCGCACGTCGGCGATCAGCTGGGACAGCAGGATCTGCTCCGGGCAGGTGAGCAGCACGGCGACGGTCAGCGTGACGTAGGTATACATGCGCGGGGTGAACGGCCCGGTCGGGCGCAGCAGCGGCCGGCCCGCGCCCGGCCCCAGACCGGCCTTGAAGAGCCGGGCGAAGCCCGCCTCGACGACGAGCCGGTAGCCGAGGAAGTTGCCGAACCAGCTCCGCAGCCAGTCGGCGTGCCGCCGGACCAGGGCGAAATCGTCGTTGCCGGCCAGCAACAGCGGCTCGGCCAGCAACGCCCGCACGGCCCGCCGGCGCTCCGTGGCCAGCGCGATGTCGTGTTCGTCAGCCATCCACGTCCGCCAGGCGGGTGATCGCGATGGTGATGTCCTGGGCGGTGAAGTCGCCGATGGCCGAGTGCAGGGTGAGCACGGTCCCCGGCTTGCTGATCAGCTCGCACCGCAGGCCGAGATCGACGACCGCGGTCACCGCGCCGCCCCAGGCCGGATCGCCGGCACCCAGCGCCTGGGCGATCAGCTCAAGCAGCAGGTGCACGGCGGGCGCCGAGAGCCGCACCGCGCTCAGCTCGGCCGCGGCCGAGAGCAGCTCCGCCGCGGCCGCCGCCCGCAGCAACTGCACCTGGGCGGCCTGCTCGACCAGGGCCCGCTGCTGGACGCTGCGATCGGCCACACCGGACGCCCGCCCGCGCGCCGCCCGCTCGCCCCGCTCCCGAAGCGACACCGGAACGTGCACCGCCGCCGCGGGCCACCAGCTCTCCGTCGCCGGCACGACCGCCTGCGCGTCGGCGGCGATGCCGAGGTGCCGCGCGGGATACAGCCCGAACGCGGAGGTGAACAGGTCCGCCGCGGTGTCCTCATCGGCGTCGTCCAGCCAGGCGGCCAACCGCAGCAGCTCCCGCCGCCGGGACGCGCCCTGACCGGACGACCGGATCATCCGCTTGGCGTTGGCCAGCAGCGACTGCAGGGCCCGCATGGTCGCGTCGCGCAACTGGGTGACCTCGCTGCGCCGCCCGTCGAGGTCGCTGAACCACGACCGCAGCGCCGTCCAGTCGGCGAGCTCATGCCCCCGGCTGCGCTGCACGGCGAGGCCGAGATCCTCCGCCGCCCCGGCGAGGCCGCCACGGTCCACCAGCGCGAGCAGGCCGGGCAGCTGTGGCCAGATGTGCCGCAGATGCCGCTCGATGCGCGGCGCCAGCAGCACGACCTCCTCGGTGATCGACTCGACGTAGTCCAGCAGCAGATCCTTGAAGCCCGCGTACTCCGCGCTGTCGAGGTCGTAGCGGGCCAGCACCTGACCGAGGTACGCATAGAAGTCACGCACCGAATCCCGGAACTCCCAGAACTGGGCGAAGATCGTCGCCACCAGCTCCCGGGCGGCCCCCGCATCCACGCCGCCCGGACCCGTCAGCCGATCCGCGAGCTCACCCAGCCCACTCGTGATCAGGCCGAGCAACTCCCGGCTGATCTCCCGGGCCGCGTCGGAACTGGCCAGCACCTCATCGGCCTGCCGCTGCACGCGTTCCCCGAGCGGCGACAGCTGATACCGCGACCGGGCCCGCTGATATTCCTCGATGCTCTTCACCCGCACGGTATGCGAACTCGGCAGCAGGTTTCCCCAGTCGGCGAGCTGCTTGAGCCGGCTGACGGCGGTGTCGAGGGTGAGCTCCAGCCCCTGCGCGGACAGCTCCTCGACCACCTGCTGGGCGGAGAGATCCATCATCAACGAGCCGGTGAACAGGCGCATGATCGCCAGGTAGGCGCCGCGCTCGGGGACGGTCAGATAGGTGAAGGCCTCGAGCCGGTCAAGATCCTCCACCGCCTCATTCACACTGCCAAGCGTAGGGGGTCCGCAGGCAGCCGGCCGCGCCGGCTGGCGGGGCGGTCAGACGTGCAGGCTGCGTACGGTGCGGTCGAGTGCCGTCGCGGTGCGGTCGCAGGTGTCCCGCAGGTCCGGCAGCAGCGTGCGGCCCAGCTCGACGTCGCCGGCCCGGGCCGCCCGGTGGATCCGCTCGCACAGCTGCGCGAGCCGGACCGCGCCGACGGTCTCGCTGGACGCCCACAGCGACTCGGCCGCGGCCGCCGCCTGGCGGGTCTCGGCCCGGCCCAGCGCCACCTGCAGCCGCATCCGGCTGGCCGGCAGTTCGTCGAGGTACGTGTGCACGAGGTCGGTCACGGCGCGCACGTCGCCGTCGAGCGCGTCGTTGAGCCGGCCCAGCGCGCCCGGGTCGAAGTCCGCCTGGTCCTTGTCGTCGGCGTCCGCCGGCCTGGCCGGCGCCGCCCGCGTGGTGACGTCCTCGATCGCCGCCCGCAGCTGCTCCAGGTCCAGCGGCTTGGTGAGGAAGCCGTCCATGCCCGCGGCCAGGCACTCCTCGCGGTGCCCGGGTGAGGCGTCCGCGGTGACCGCGATGATCGGCGTGTGCCGGTGCGGGGTCCGGATGAGCTCGCCGGCGCGGATCCGCCGAGCGGACTCGGTGCCGTCGATGTCCGGCAGGTGCCGGTCCATCAGGACAACGTCGAAGTCGCCGTTGAGGACGTTCCACACCCCCGTCTCCCCGTCGACGGCGATCTCCAGGTGGTGGCCGAGCCGGGCCATCTGGCGCTGGGCGAGGATGCGGTTCACCTTGTTGTCCTCGATCAGCAGGACGCGCAGGCGGGCGGCCTCCGGTTCCGCCGCCGCGGTGCGCCCGGCGGCGGCCGGCCCGGGCTTGGGCGTCCCCGGGTCGGTTTCGTGCAGCAGGGCGTCGAACTTGATGATCGTGCCCCGGTCGTCGCTCTGCGTGACGGACAGCGTGGTGCCGAGCCGGCGGGCCAGGCGGCAGGCCAGGAACAGCCCGATCTGGGTGGCTTCCGCGCCGAGCCGGTCCTGGCACGTCGACAGCTGCCGGAGCGCGCCGGCGGGCAGGCCCGGCCCGTCGTCGGCCACGGTGAACTGGACCCGGGCCGGGCTCTCGGTGAAGTCGCCGAGCCGCTCGGCGTACAACCGGGTCTGCCGGGCGCCGTGCCGCGCGGCGTTGCTCGCCAGTTCGAGCAGGAGCTGGCGCAGGGCCTCCACGTCGCCGCGCAGGGTGGCCGGCAGGTAGGAGTTGGCCTCGGTCCAGACGGCGCCGTCCGGGCCGGCCCTGCGGGCGACGTCGCGCAGCAGTTCCGCGGTGGAGAACGGCTGCGGCGGGCCCGGCTGGTCGCCGATGAGCAGCCGCAGCAGGATGAGCAGCCGGTCGCCGGCGACGAGCAGTTCGGTGCCGCCGGCCCGGGCCTCCGTCACGATGCTGTGCGCCTCGTCGTCCAGGTCGGTGGTGCCGAGCAGTTCGAGGAAGCCGAGCAGGGAGTGCAGCGGTGTGCGGACCCCGTGGCTGACGGCCGAGATCAGCACCCGCGCCACATCGGCGTTGATCTCCGGGGTTGCGACGTCGTTGTCGGCACCGCGCATGACCATGGGCTCCTAGATTGCTGGTGGGCTCGCGTCTGAACGATCGGCGAAATCGTGGGAAAACTGAGGCGGTTGCCTCATACCACGCGCAGTTCCCGGTCGACGACGTGCAGCAGTCGCCCGATATCAACCGGTTTTGACATGAAATCGGTGGCGCCGGCCTCGTGCAGGCGGCGCTCGATGCCGGCCGTCAGGTCGGCCGTGACGATCACCACCGGGGTCGCCGCGATAGCCGGGTCGAGCCGGATCCCGGCCAGCACCTCCTCGCCGCTGCGCCCGGGCAGGTGCAGGTCCAGCAGCACCAGGTCGGGCCGGTGCTCGCCGACCATCTCCAGGCCGGTGTCGCCGTCGGCCGCGACCAGCAGCCGGATGTACGGGCGCCGGGTGAAGATGCGCCGCATCAGCATCGTGTTGGACGGGTTGTCCTCGACGTAGAGCACGGTGTACCTGGTGATGTCCTCGCTGTCGTCGCCGACCGGGGCGGCGGCGTCGTCGTCGGCCGGCACCGCGGGCGCGGCCAGCGGCAGGTCGACGTAGAACGTCGAGCCGACGCCGTGCACGCTGCGCACGCCGATCCGGCCGCCCATCGCGTCCACCAGGTTCTTGGCCAGGGCCAGGCCGATGCCGGACCCGTCGACGTCGGTGCGCTCCGCGCCGATCCGCTCGAACGGCAGGAAGATGTCCTCGAAGCGCTCGGTGGGAATCCCCAGGCCGGTGTCGGAGACCTCCAGGCGCAGCCAGCCCAGCGGCGACGACAGGTCCGGCGCCGTCTCGGCCGACGGCACGGCCCAGGCGATCCGCACCTCGCCACCGACGCGGTTGTACTTGACCGCGTTGGACAACAGGTTGACCAGCACCTGCTTGAGCCGCTGCCGGTCGGCGACGACGTGCGGGGCGATGCCCTCGCCGCGGGTGCGCAGCGTCAGCTGCCGGTTCGCCGCGTCCGGCCGGACCAGGTCGAGGCTCTCCTGGGCCACGTCCGCCACCGGCACCGGCTCCAGCGACATCGACAGCCGGCCGGACTCGATCCGGGAGACGTCGAGGGTGTCGTTGATAAGGCTCAGCAGGTGCCGCCCGGCCCGGCTGATCATCGAGAGGTTGTCCGCGTCCTCGCCGCTGAGCTCGGCGAACTCCAGCAGCTGGGTGAAGCCCAGGATCGCGTTCAGCGGCGTCCGGAGCTCGTGCGACATCCGGGACAGGAACTCGCTCTTCGCCCGGCTGGCGCGCTCGGCCAGGTCCCGGGCCTGCTCCGCCTCGTCGCGGGCGAGCTCGGCCTCGTCCCGGGCCCGCTCCGCCTCCTCGCGGGCGGCCTGCGCCCGGGCCTCGGCCGCCTTGCGCAGGCTGACGTCGTGCAGCACGCCGGAGAACCCGGCCAGGTTGCCGTCGCCGTCGAACACCGCCCGGCCCTTGACCTCCATCCAGCGCACCCCGCCGCCGTGGGCCAGGAACCGCACCTCGCGGACGCCGCCCGGCTCGCCGGCGATCGCCGCGGCCATGTGCTCCATCGCCAGCGCCCGGTCCTCGGGGTGGACGTTCGCCAGCGGGTCCGCGCCGACGGTGTCGGCGATCGGGTTGCCGGTCAGCTCGTACCAGGCCCGGTTGACGTAGGAGAGCGCGCCGTCCGGCCCGACGCGCACGATGACGTCGGCGACCTCGTCCAGCACCGAGCGGTGCCGCAGCTCGGAGGCCTCCAGGCCGGCGATCGCGCGCTGGGCGACGATGGCGCTGGTGCACAGCGCGCCGAACGGCCGCAGCAACTCGTGCACGCTGGGCGGCCACGGCATCGCGCCGGGGGCGTCGAACCGGATCACCCCGATCAGCCGGTCGGCGACCTGCAGGGGCAGCACGACGCACGCCAGGTCCTCGTCCGCCGCCAGCCAGTCCCGCCCGTCGGCCGGGTCGATGAACCGGAAGCCGGGGGCGCCGTCCGGCCCGGCGGCGAACGGTTCCACGCGCACCGTGCGGTGCGCCAGCGGCAGGGCCGGCGCGTCATCCGCATGCCACTCGTGCGCCACCACGATCTGGGTGCGGTCGGTCGCGGTACGCCACAGCGACGCCCGGCCGGCGCCGATGAACTCGCCGATCGCCTTGAGCGCGGCGACGAGCGCGGCGTCCACCTCCTGCGGGGAGAGGTGCACCAGGCCGATCGCGTGCTCGGCCAGCAGTTCGGCTAGTTGGGCGCGCCACTCGGCCGGCGCGGAGTCCGTCAGGGCATCGGGCGTAGCCGGTGTCGGGTCGGCCACCGGGCGGGTCGAAAGAGTAGTCACGAGTCCAGAGATCGGTATTCCGGACAGTCACTTGACCTTTTCTTGAGCTCGTCACAGGGCCCGCCCCCTTTTCTCACCCCCACCGGTCCGCAGCCGATTGAAGGTCCGCCGAGACGCAGGTAGCGGCGACGACCAACGGGGCATGAGGGGACAGCGCATCCATGGCGAAGGCTGAGGAGCTCAAGCAGGCGTTCGACGAGGTCATCTCCGATGGGGTACGCCGCGGGATGCTGCACAACACCGCCGAGGACGACCGGCTGGACGGGCGCATGATCACCCTGCGCGGCCGGCCGCTGGTGAACTTCGGCTCCTGCAGCTACCTCGGCCTGGAAACGCACCCCGCGATGCGTGCCGGGGTGATCGACGCCGTCGAGCGGTACGGCACCCAGTTCTCCTCCTCGCGCGCGTTCCTGTCGGCCCCGGCCTACGCGGCGGCCGAGCGCGCCCTGACCGCGCTCTTCGGTCGCGAGACGATCCTGACGCCGAGCACCACCCTGGGCCACCTCGCCGCGCTGCCGACGGTGGTCGAGTCGGGCGACGTGCTCCTGCTCGACCACCAGGTGCACCACAGCGTGCAGACCGCCGCCAAGCTCGTGCAGGCCCAGGGCACCCGGGTCGAGCTGATCCCGCACAACGACCTGCGCACGCTGCAGCGCCGCCTCGACGAATACCGCCGCGACCACCGGCGCGTCTGGTACGCGGCGGACGGCCTCTACAGCATGTACGCGGACTTCGCCCCGATCGAGGAACTCAACGACCTGGTCGCCGCGAACGACAACTTGTGGCTCTACATCGACGACGCGCACGCGTTCTCCTGGCTGGGACAGCACGGGCGTGGCTACGCGCTGGAGCGGCTGAGCCCGCTCGCCCTGACCCGCAGCATCGTCGCCGGCTCGCTGAACAAGTCGTTCGCCGCGGCGGGCGGCGCGCTCACCTTCCCGGACGCCGAGACCCGCCGCCGGGTGTTCACCGTCGGCGGGCCGCTGATCTTCTCCGGCCCGGTGCAGCCGCCGATGCTCGGTGCCGTGCTGGCCTCCGCCCGGCTGCACCTGTCGGAGGAGGTGGTCACCCGCCAGGCGCGGCTCATCGAGGTGATCCGGCTGTTCAACCGGCTCGCCACCGAGAACGGGCTGCCGGTGGTCAGCCCGAGCGAGGCGCCGATCCGGTGCGTCGGCGCCGGGCGGCCCGAGGTCGCCTACAACCTGACCGGCCGGCTCCGCGACGCCGGCTTCTTCGTCGACACCGCGACGTTCCCGGCGGTGGCGGCCAAGCGCTCCGGCGCCCGGATCGCGCTGACCGCGCACCACACCGACGACGACATCGTCAGCCTGGTGGAGGCGCTCACCGACGCGCTGCCCAAGGCCCTCGCCGACGAGGGCGACGACCTCACGACGCTCACGCGCGCCTTCTCCCGCCAGCTCGCCGGCCGGCCCGTGCGGATGCGCCCGGCCCAGGTGCCCGTGCCCGCGGCGCGCTCCGGCGAGCAGCCCCGCGAGCTGCGGCTCGAGCACCACACCACGATCGACGCGATCGACCGCACCGAGTGGGACGCGATGCTGGGCGGGCGCGGCGCGTTCGACTGGCAGGGGCTGCGCGCCCTGGAGGACACCTTCGCCGGCGACGACGACGCCGAGCCGGAGCACCGCTGGGCGTTCCACTACTGGATCGTGCGGGACACCGCCGGCGGCCGGCCGGTGGCCGCGACGTTCTTCACCACGGCCATGTGGAAGGACGACATGCTCGCCGCGCCGCACGTGTCGGTCGAGGTCGAGCGGCGCCGGGCCGACAACCCGTACTTCCTGACCTCCACGATGATCGGGATGGGCTCGCTGCTCAGCGAGGGCGACCACCTGTACCTGGACCGGACGGCCGACTGGCGCCCGGCACTGCGGCTCATCCTCGCCGCCGCGCGCTCGGAGGAGGACCGCGCCGGCGCCGCCGCGGTCGTGCTGCGGGACCTGCCCGACGGCGACGCCGAACTGCACGAGGTCCTGCTCGGCGAGGGGTTCGCCCGGGTGCCGGTCTTCGACACCTGGACCCGCCCGATCGACTTCACCACCGACGACGACTTCCTCGCCGGGCTGCCCAAGAAGGCCCGTTACCACCAGCGCACCAACGTGCTGGCCTGGGAGGGGCAATACCGGGTCGAGGCGTACACCGGCGGCGGCACCGAGGCCGCCAAGCTCTCCACCGGGCAGCGCGACCACCTGTACGGGCTGTACCGCGACGTGCACGCGCGCAACCTGGAGCTCAACGTCTTCCCGCTGCCGCGCCGGGTGCTCGACGCGGTGCTGTCCCGGCCCGGCTGGGAGCTGGTCACGCTCACGCTGCACGACGGCCCGGACAAGCCGGTCGCCTTCGCGCTCCAGCACGTCGGTCCCGACCACGTCCAGCCGCTCTTCGTCGGCCTCGACTACCGGTACGTGGCGAGCCACCACTCGTACCAGCAGACGCTGTGGCAGGCGATCCGGGCCGCACAGCGGCACGGCGCCCGGCGGGTGCTGTTCGGAATGAGCGCGGACCTGCAGAAGTCCCGGTTCGGCGCGAGCCGCGAGCGGCGCTGGGTCTACCTCCAGTCCACCGACGGCTTCCACCTCGACGTGCTCAACCAGCTCACCGAGGGCCTGACGGTCGCCGCCGACTGACCGTCGGCACCAGCGCGGTGTCCGGGTACGGGCACCGGCGTGAGTACGGGGCAGCGCGTCGTGTGCTACCCGCCGAAGAGACCGTGCGAAGCGGGCTACGGCGATCGTTCTCCAGCGCGTCCACAAACCGGTCTGGATGACCGCTCTGGTGCATGGCAGCGTTGACATGGATGTTCAAATCATCCCAAATGATAATGATATCGCCGTCGAGTTGCTGATGCGCGGCGTCGATCAGGCCGATGTAGTCGCGTTCGCTGAAACTACGCCGCCTGTACGGTTGCGGTGTACGACCGTGCGGTAGATCAATCGGAGTCGTTCACCCGGGCGGTAGCAACTCAGCCCAGCGATCGAGCCGATCGGATCCCTTATCGGACACCGGAAGCACCGGGGTCCGTCCGCGTCGGCCCCAGGTCCGGGCCTTGGGCGGGCGCAACGTCTGACCGGCCTCGTCTTCGAAGACCAGCCACGCGTGGCGCTGCGCCGCTACCGTCTTCCCGCCGGCCAGATCTTCTTACGCCAGGCCGCACTCGCGGCCTCGTCGCGTTTGCCTGCACGGTGTTTTCGGGACCTGCACCGACCAGCCCAGCCGATGCAGAGTGTTCACCGTGCCCCAGAGCGTGTACCGGATGTGGAACAGTCGGCCGCCTGGCGCAGTACCTGCTCTCGCTTGACCAGTCCACGCTCGGTCAGACCACCATCATCGGGATATCTCATCCCTCCGGCGTACAAAATCTATCGATAAACGTCATGTAGACACGCCAGAGCAGCATCGATCAACTCGGCCCTTCAACCTCTGTAGCGGTGGGTTGCTGAGCGGACTTTGTCTTAGCTGTCCGCGCACCGTCGACCGGGCCCTGAACTACGAACGCGACCGAACAGGGGCGCCGACTGAGTGTCGACGTCGAGGCTGTCACCAATGATCCGCAGTTCTGAAACCCTGCGTGGTCAAACGGTGCGGGTCGTCGAGCACCATCGGTTGGCTCATGCAGCACCGTCGGGTTGTACGCGACGACGAAGTTTGGCCCGACAAACTCCACCGCCATGATCATCAGTACATCGCTCGCCGCCTCACCCGACGCCGGACACGTCGTGCGGTGCACATCTAAAGCGCCCTCTCAGAATTTCTCCACTCAAATCCATTTCCGACCTTGCTAGATCCGTATCGTCGGCAAGACGACAAACGACAAACTGTGCATTTACGATATGTCAACCTTTGCCAACCTGGTGCGAAGCTCTTCGTAGTAATAGCGTCACGAACAGCGATTGCCGTTGATGTCAATATGTGCGGGGTGACAGTGGCACTAGTTGTCTTGATGGCCACATTAGGTTGGCTTGTTAAGCAAGTGAGTGCGAAAGGTAACACGCGCCAGTACCTGCCTTGCCAAATTCCCGCACCACTAAGACGACTGGGGGTCGTTCGTCAGTGGCCATGATTCCGACCGAAGTCGATGGCATGCCTATTTGGGTGGAAGCGGTAGTTGAACCAGGCGAAGAACCCACCGCTTTCGGCCGAAAGATTGGTGAGCGTCTACCCGAAATATTCGCACATGCAAAGATTGCTATTGCATATCTTTCACGTGAGGCGCTGGAGGCGGCGAGAGACGTTGCCAAAGAGGTAGCCAGCCCGGAGCAAATCGAAATTCAGTTTGGATTGAAGTTTTCTACACAGGGCTCGATCATCATTGCGGGATCCACACTCGAATCTTCGCTGTCTGTGAAGATCATCTACTCGAAGTCCGCAATATCTGCCGATCGCGAAGATGCGAGCGAGGGTACTAGTCTTGGCGAGGTGAGCCGTGATGCAGTTTAGTTCTCCGCTTCGATCACATGGTCGAGTCTTGGACTCTAGTGGTCAGGCATTGGGAACATGCTTCCAGGTTGACGACAGAATACTAGTAACCGCCCTGCATGTTCTAAGAGAGGCAGCGGCAGACCATGTCGGAGCTACCGTTCAATGTCAGCCAATGGAGGAACACTACGGGGAGTCTGCTCCAATAGAAGCTGTCGTGCGGGCCGTCAGTGAAGACCACGACATCGCAATTTTGGCCACCGACGGATGTTTCTCGGAAAGTGTTCGCAACTTGGCTGTGTTTGATGGTCAGCAGCCAAACGCCGAAATGACGCTGACAGGCTTCGCTGTTGAGCCAAGGCGCGACGCGTATCGGCAGTATCGCCATTACACCACCACGGCATTCTGGGAAGGATCCCGGCAAGATGCAACGGGACTAACCACTGGACGTGCCGTTGGAGACGGCGTGGCGCAGGGAATGAGCGGATGCGCTGTGATGCGCTCTTCCGATGGTGCAGTACTTGGTGTCATGATCAATCGAATCAATAGCACCGATGGTTGGTCAAAGTCTCGCATTACTGTTACTCGTTCTGAAGATCTCTATGAGCTTCTGCGCGAGGTCGCACCTACGGTTCCTATAGACAGGCGAGTCCTGCGGCACGACCCCATACCTATGCTTCGAGAGGCCAGTCTTGAACGACAGAAGATTCTTCGCGACGAGAGTAGTGTTGAGGTAGCGGATTGGATTGACGCTCAGCGGGAAGGGATCGATTCGCTACGAGCCGGGAAGATTGTATTCGTTGTGTGTCCTCCTGGCGTAGGAGCGACGACTTTTTCGGAACAAATGCTCGCGAAAGCGTCCACCCAAAGCGGCGATATTTCCGTCTTGGAACCCGACGATTGGGATCAGCCGGATGCTTCGATGCTTCCTTTGGTGGCTCGCCGTGGATACCTACTTGAGCTAATTGACCCAGGTGATATGCCGACTGAGAGCTTCTTGGATCGTATTAGTGAGGCCGCACCTAACTACTTTGCGATGCGCTCGATGCTGGTCATCACTGTTCGGGAGGATTTGTGGAGGGTGGGTCGCTACCTCTCGATGCATGACATTAAGGTAATCAGGTTGACGTCTTCGCCGGATTCACTAAAGCTCGTTCATCGTTGCGCTGAGATCAGTTACCCTAAGCTGCTTCCCATGTTGCGATATGATAGTATATCAAGTCACATTCGCGGTTTGAATGCGGTTCAGGCTAGCCAAACATTTGCAAAGCTGGTAAATGTGTGCGAATCGGCCAGATCGATGGACGACGAGGATTTAAAGACCCTCCTTGTCGACGTTTTGGACGACCATGCCGATGAGTTGGATCAACGGTTCGCCGAAAGTGATGAGCAATCTGCTCGGAGTTCGAATTCCAGCTTTTCTCGGCTTTCCTTGCGGGACCGCTGCCTATTGTTTACGCTAGCGTTTCAGGGCGAGAGTCGCCTGAGTAAACTCGAGGAGTCCTCGAAAGAGCTTGAACGCATGCTTGCGGAAAGCGGTGGTACATCGAGTGCTGCACGCTACGTCCCCTTGGACCAAGTATTCTCAAGCGCTGGCCTTAGGGGGCGACTGCGGAACATCACCGCAGATGTACGTCCAGGCGAAAGAGTATCGCTGTCCCGCAGCGGCTTCGCGAATGCCACGGTTAACTATGTATGGAACAACTATGCCTCAATGAGGTCGGTCCTGACGTCTTGGATGTTAGCTTCGATCGACGGTGATCCGAACCTCCGCGAAAAGATGGTGGGATTGATCGCCGATCTCGTCAGGCGTAATCAGGCAATTGATCTACTGCGAAACGACCTCAAGCAGGTATTCTCATCTCGAGGATCCCTTGATTTATTCGCGGATATCGTGATTAAGGTAATGGGGGATGCGCACCTGCAGCGACGTGTAGAGCGACTTCTTTACGAATGGGCGAGTCGCGCTGAGATGCGAAGCTTGGTTGTGCGGGTTTCACTCACCCTGATCGGCGGCGAACGTCGTCATATCGGACTAAAGCGTTTACAGCGTGCGACAAATGCTAACGACTTAGATGATGGGCTTTCTGGCGAGATCCTAGAAGGCTTCCGATTCATGGTGAGGACGGAAGGGGTCAGTCAATCACTTGTCAACTTTAGACCGTGGTTTGATGTTGAAAAGTCGTCATCTGCTGCAGTTCTAGCCTTCTGCTCATTGCTTGAGCATGAAGACTTTGTCCCGGTGCTTCTTGAAACTCCTTTGGAGAATGGCTACATCATTCGAATGATGGGCAAATCCATGGTGGATCCTAGGGTCGTTGATTCCCTCGGTGCCCTGATGCAGCGGGTAAACTCGAATGATGCTCAGTACGACCAGCTTGTGGAACGTTTGGCTTACTCTTCCACGCTTGTTGGGACGGTCGGAACGGCGATCGGTGTGGCCCTAGAGATTAGAGACAGTGGCCTGGCTGGAAGGCGCGATCTCGTAGAGGACCTCGCCGCTCATTTTCGGTTCAGCGATCCTGAAATCCAGGAGCAAAGTTCGGGGGTGACACCCGCTTGATTCCCCGTGTTTTGAGGCGGGACCACGATTTGGGTGATTCTTTCAAGTGCCGGTTGCAGTCTGCAATCAAGGGGGCAGAATTCGACGCAGAGTTCGTTGGCTCTTGGAGGGTGGGCTTGTCCTATCACGCCGATCGCGTAGCGCGAGTGCGAGCAGATATAGCGCACCTCGCTCGGAGTGTTGCAACAAAATGGCATGCCGATGAGGTTGAAGATTGTCAGGATGCCATCAATGCTGAACTTGGCGTTCGGACAGATTGTTCCATGGGATTCTATGTATACCGATGGTCTCGTGTTTCACTGAGCGTGGAACGTGAGGCGGTTAAGGCGGCGCATGCTTTCAGGGAGGAATGTGCAAGAATCGAACGCCTTCAGAGGCTTGCAGATTCGCTTTACGGGGATCCGAGGCTTCTTCTTGTTGATTACTTCGATCGATATCCGGATCGTGAAGTATCGGATGAGGAGGTCGCAAGGATCCGCCGTTTCTCGGCACAGATTAAAGGGTTCGATGAGTGGTGGTCTCCGATTATGCAGGCATGGGTGGAACTTGCTGCCCGGACCAAGTCTCAGGCAAGGATCGATGTTTCTCTGGACGTCTTGCGAGAAGTAATAATGCGCCTTGATTCGCAGCTTGCTAGTGGTCGGATAGGAGCATCTGATCTCGAAAAATACTTCAAGCTAGATTGATCGTCTGGGCGGATTCAGGCGGATCTCCTCATGGATCGCGATTGGGTCGAAGCCGCTTGCAGCAGTTGGTCCGCACGCAGACCTTCTCGTCGCGGTGACGAGAGCGAGCCCTGGACAGTACAAGGTTGGTCTCTGGGCCGGAAAGTGCGGACGGACAGGGAAAGGGGCGAGGATCACCGCATGACATTTCGTGGCTGGCCGAGCGCGGCCCTCGACTTCTTCGAGGGGCTGAGCGCCGACAACTCCAAGACCTACTGGACCGAGCACAAGGCGGTCTATGAGACGGCCGTGCACGCGCCGACGGTCGAACTGCTCGCGGAGTTGGAAGCCGAGTTCGGGGCGGGAAAGATCTTCCGGCCGTACCGCGATGTGCGGTTCAGCGCGGACAAGTCGCCCTACAAGACCAACCTCGGTGCCTGGCTGGAGTCCGGCGGTTATCTGCAACTGTCCGCCGACGGGCTGTCCGCCGGCAGCGGAATGTACGAGATGGCGCCCGACCAGCTCGACCGGTATCGCCGCGCGGTCGCCGACGACCGGACGGGCGCCCAGCTGATCGCCCTCATCGCCGCCGTCGAGCAGGCCGGGATCCAGGTGCGTGGCCGCAGCACGCTCAAGACCGCGCCCAGGGGATACCCGAGGGATCATCCCCGGGTTGACCTGCTCCGCCACAAGGGGCTCGTCACGTGGCGGGAGTGGCAGCCGGCGGCCTGGCTGGGCACCGCGGCCGCCAAGGACCGGATCGTCGGGTTCCTGCGCACCAGCCGGCCGCTCCGGCAGTGGCTGGAAGACACCGTGGGACGGTGATCAGCGGCTGGCCGCGTCCGCCAGGGCCCGCTCCACCGGGACCGGCCGGCCCAGGTAGAAACCCTGCCCGAGGGGCACGCCGCAGGCGACGAGCGCGTCGCGCTGCTGCGCCGACTCGATGCCCTCGGCGATCACGGTGCAGCCGTGCTCGCGGGCGAAGTCGACCAGCGAGCGGATCGAGGCACGGCGCGCGCCCTCGGTCTCGATGCCGGCCAACGACGCCCGGCCCAGCTTGAGGAAGGCCGGCTTCAGCGACTCCATCCGCGCCAGGGTGTCGTACCCCGCGCCGGCGTCGCCGACCGCGATCCGGACGTCCGCCGGCAGTTTGTCGAGGTCCGCCCGGTCGGCCTCGGCGACCTCCAGCACCAGCGGCCGGGCGCTCTCCGCCAGCAGCGGCTCCAGCTCGCGTGGCCGCCGCAGCAGGTCGCTGGAGACGTTGAGCGCCAGCCACGCGTCGTCCGGCAGGGCGTTCGCGGAGGCCAGGGCGGCGCGGATGAGCGCGGCATCGAGGTCGATGTGCAGGCCCTGCGCCTGCGCGGCCGCCAGTCCCCGCTCCGGCCTGGTGCCGTCGGCGAAGCGGGTGAGGGCCTCGTAGCCCACGGCCTCAGCGGACTGCAGCTCGAAGATCGGCTGGAAGACGGTGAAGAAGGTGAACTCCTCGAAGGAGCTCGACCGGGACGGCGGGGACTGCGACCCCCGCTTGGGTCGGCCGGTACCGCCCGACTGGTTCGACCGGACCGCGACCAGGCCGGCGGAGCCCCGCTCAGACCGGTAGTGCAGCACCGACGCCCAGTCGCCGATCGCGCCGTTCGGTGCCATCGCGCGGCCCTCGGCGTGGGTGGCCGGGGCCGGCTGCTTGGCGCCGTCGGCACCCCGGGCGCGCTTCTTCGGATGCACCGGGCGGTACAGCCAGTTCCGCAGGTGGGTGAACAGGTCGACGACGGTGTTGCCCGGCCCGACGTACGCCATCATCGCGTACGTCGCCAGCACCAGGTTCAGCCCGGCGAAGACCAGGTTGTCCCACTGGTGCAGCTGGATGTCGCGGACCACCGTCCACCCGCAGAAGGCGATCAGGGCGAGCGGGGCGAGCAGGTAGGTGCTGGCCGAGGTCGTCCGGTTCCGGACCTTGGGCGTACGTTTGAAGGCGCTTTTCTCCCCGGTCAGCAGCTGCAGGATCGAGGCGAAACTGCCGGAGAGGTTGACCGGCAGCAGGATCAGGTTGAAGCCGTAGACCCGCAGCACGTCCAGGCGGCGGTAGCCGCAGGCCTTCAGATCCGCGCTCATCATCAGGAAGTACGGCACCGACACCAGCAGCAGGATCGGGTTGAGCAGGTCGGCGTTGAACGGGTAGACGAGCATGACCACCAGGCACACGGAGCTCCAGAAGATGGAGGCCATGTAGTTCACCCGCAGGAACAGCTCGCCGAACCGGTTCTTCTTGCCCCGCGCCGTCCGGGCCCGGAACTGGTCCTTCAGCCGGGACAGGATCAGCAGGCCGCCGTTCGCCCACCGCTGGCGCTGGATGCACAGCGAGCCGAAGTCCGGCGGGGTGGCGCTGTAGGCCATCCGCTCCGGGTAGTTGTAGAGGGTCCAGCCGTGCACCCCGAGGTCGATCGTCGACTCGGTGTCCTCGATGACGGTCCGGTCCTGGATGTAGCGGCGGATCTCCCAGTCACCCTCGTAGGCGATCTCGCGGATGTCGTCCAGCGCCTTCTTGCGCAGCACGGCGTTGGCGCCGACCCAGAACGTCGCGTCGTAGTGCGTCATCCCCTGGTGGACGATGTGCTGGATGTCGGTGGTGGCGCCGGAGATGCGCTCGATCCGGGTCGCCGAGCCCGGGAACGCGCTGTACGGCGTCTGCGCCACCGCGTCCCGCTCGTGGGCGCCCTGCTCCATCAGGTGCACCAGCCGCAGCGCGTACTCCGGCAGCAGCACGCTGTCGGCGTCCAGGGTCAGCACGTAGTCCGGGTCGGGGACGGTCAGCTCGGCCTGCCCCGGCCCGGCCGGCACGAGGGCGACCCCGAGCGGGGTGTTGACCTCCTGGTAGCCGCCGCCCATCAGGCCGATGTAGCTGTTGAGGTTCATCGCTTTGTTCGGCTCGTGCGACAACGACACGTACCGTTTGCGCTCGAAGCTCGTCACCGAGGCGTCGAAGACGGCGAGCAGCCGCCGGTGCAGCTGAATGAGCCGCTCCACCGGCAGGGCCGTCTTCTCATCGGCGCCGCCCTCCAGCGCCTCGGCGATCGTGCCGAGGTCGTCGGCGAGCGCGTTCAGGATGTGGTCGACGAAGAACGCGTCGGTGTGGTCCACCATCTCCTGCCGGCGGCCCAGGCCGTAGAGCCAGCCGGCGGCGAAGCGGTATTCGGCGGCGAGGTCGCGCATGTCCTCCACGGTGCCGGCGCGCTCGTCGCGCTCGTCGATGGAGTGCTCAAACCTTTCGTACGCGGTCAGCACCCGCCCGTACGGAATGGCCAGCTCGGCCTCGATCGCGCCCGGCAGCGCCCGGGCGGCCCGGAGCAGGTCGCGGGCGGACCGGGTGCGCGGTTGCTGCGGGTCGTCGATGAGCAGCACGACCCGCAGGCCCGGATATTCCTGCAGCGCCGCCGAGAGCAGGGTGGTGCGGATGACGCGCTCGTCCTCCTGGTACGACGGCACGATGACCGTCACCGACGGCGTCGCGCCCTGCAGGTAGTTGTCCAGCACGATCCGCGGCGCCCGGTGATGGGCCCGGCTGCGGTAGAAGTAGCCGATCCGGGTGATCAGGTAGGCCGTCGCGGAGGCCGCGAGCCCGGTGACGACGACCATGTACACGATCGCCTCGATGGCCAGCCGCGCGGTGTCGGCCCGCCCGGCGATGAACTGCTGGATCACCGTGCCGATGACGTAGCAGGCCCACACGGTGATGGTCAGTACGATCGCGAGCCGCCCCCGGGCGATGCGGCCCTCGGAGACGGCGGGCGGCACGAGTGGGTGGGGTGCCGACCGCCGGTCGGCGCCCCACTGGCGCTGGGTGTCCGGCACGCGCTGGTCCACCTTCATGGGGGTTGTCCTTCACAGTCGTGCGGCACAGGTCACCTCTCTCCCCATCGGCGGTTCTGCGAGAAGTCTTAAAGGTTTCCCGCCGCCGGCCTTCAATCGGCGCCGAATCTGCCGATCCGAGAGCTAGACGACCACGACGGAGAGGGCTCCGATGCTCACCGACCGCGCCACCCTGCAAGCCGTGCGGCCGGAGGACGACCCCCTCTCCGACGAGAACTGGCAGGAGCCGGAGCCGCCGGCCGAGCGGCTGTCGTGGCTCCGGCTCGGCGTGCTGATCCTGGTGCTGGCCGGCCTCGGCGCCGGCGGCACCTTCGCGGTGCTGCACCTGCGGGACACCGCCGGCCCGACCGCGAAGTCCTGGGCCGTGCCGTACGTGGACGTCACGCTGACCCCGACGTTCGAGTTCCAGGACCCCGAGGCGAACCCGGCTAACGACGTGGCCCTGGCCTTCGTGGTCGCCGACCCCAAGGACGGGTGCGCGCCCAGCTGGGGCGGCGCCTACACCCCCGACGAGGCGGCGGCCTCCCTGGAGCTGGACCGCAGGATCAGCCAGCTGCGCTCCTCGGGCGGGAGCATCATGCTCAGCGTGGGCGGGCTGAACAACTCCGAACTCGCCGTGGCCTGCACCGACCAGGCCCGGCTGACCGACGCCTACCGGCAGCTGGTGCGGCGCTACGACGTGCAGACCCTGGACCTGGACATCGAGGGCACGGCCACGGCGGACCAGGCGTCGCTCAAGCGGCGCGCGCTCGCCCTGGCGACGCTGCAGGCCGAGCGGGAGTCGGCCGGCGACCCGCTGGCGGTGTGGCTGACCCTGCCGGTGGCGCCGGAGGGCCTGACCGTCGACGGGCTCGGCGCGGTGCGGGCGACCCTGGAGGGCGGTGTCTCGCTGCGCGGGGTCAACGTGATGACGATGGACTTCGGGTCGGAGCAGGGCTCGAACCCCGACATGCTCGACCTGTCCACCCAGGCGCTGGAGTCGACCCACAAGCAGCTGTCCGACCTCTACCTGCGGCTCGGCGTGCAGCTCACGTCGCCGCAGGTCTGGTCGAGGATCGGCGCCACGCCGATGATCGGCCAGAACGACGTGGACGCCGAGCGCTTCACCGTCGACGACGCGCGCGGGCTCGCCACGTTCGCCGTCGACAAAGGGCTCGGCCGGGTGTCGATGTGGTCGCTGAACCGGGACGCCCGGTGCCGCGGGACCTTCACCAACGTCGTGGTCCACTCCAACACGTGCAGCGGCGTGGCCCAGGATGCGCTGGCCTTCTCGTCGGTCTTCGCGGGCCTGCCGGGAAGCGCGGTGGGCACCTCCGGCCGGGAATCGGTCGCGATCCCGGACGAGGAACCGGTCGTGGACGATCCCGAGACGAGCCCATACCCGGTGTGGCGCCTCAGCGCCCAGTACGTGGGCGGCTACAAGGTGGTCTGGCACGGCGTCGTCTACGAGGCGAAGTGGGCGAACCAGGGCGCCGACCCCTCGGAGGCGGGCGACACCAGCACCCCCACGCCATGGTCGGTGATCGGCCCGGTGAGCTCGACCGAGAAGGCACCCCAGCCGAGCCCGGAGGTGACCGGGGTGAAGGAGGAGTGGGAACAGGCGACCGTCTATGCCCGGGGGGACCGGGTGCTCTTCGACGAACTGCCGTACCAGGCCCGGTGGTCAACGAAGGGCGACGCACCCTCCACCGAATACCCGATCGGCCCGGACGACCCGTGGGAACCCCTGTTCACAGTCCCGGGCGAGCCAGTGACCAACTAAGCCCCTGCTCAGAACTATCGTCCGCAACTCCGGCGGCCCTACCGTGGGCTGGCCTGCCCGGGAGCCGCCAGTTGCGGACACAACCTTCGGCTACATGCTTAGGACTACACGGTGATTTTCTTCGCCAGCCGTTCCACATCCCGCCACATTTTGTCGAACGACGGGGAGTTCGCGCGAGCCATCGCCAGGTCGAAAACTTCGGCCAGCGCGGCCTGGTCCGCGGTGGGCTTGTAGCTGCGCTTGTCGGTGCGCCGGGCGGTGAGCCAGCCCTTGCAGTCCCGTCGCTGCTCCGGATCGGCAGGTGCATCAAGATCTTTCGCCAGCCCGCGTACGCCGCGCAGCGACGGCGCCGCCGCGAGGAACCACGCTTCGAACTCCCGCTTCGCCAGCACTACCGACGACGGTCTATCGGTGCGCGCGGCCGCGGCCCGCGCCAGCAGGTGCGGACCCAGCACGCACGGCAGGTCGTCGTCGGCGTCGAACAGCACCAGCACGCCGGTGCGCGCCCCGCCCTGCTCGGCCACGGCCGCGACGGCCGTCTCAATACCACCGGCCTTGACGAGCGAGCCACGACCGATCCGGTACGGCCGGGGAACGTCGATCCATGTTTCGGGTGAGATCTCGGCGACTATCCGGCGTAGTAGGGCAGGGACGGCCGCCACCTCGCCCTGGCCTTCCACGACGGTGGCGATGGTCGGCGGCATCATTCGGCGCCGTCCTCGATCGCCGGGCGCATCTGCCCGCTGCGGTGCAACTCGGCGAGACTCATGATGCCTTTGTCGAGGATCGCCCGGCCGGCCGTGTCAACCGGGGCGATGTGGGTGACCCCGTCGTCGTTGGCGACCGCGAGAACGTGGTCGACGTGCGCGTACTCGTTGTCAAGCAGGTCGGAACTCTGGCTCGTCACGATGACCTGGGTGTGCTGGGAGGCGTCGTCGAGGGCCTCATAGAGGGCATTCACGTTGGCAGGATGCAGCGCCGTCTCCGGTTCCTCGATGCCGATCAAAGGGATCCGTCCGTCGGATGCCGGTGGCTGCAGCAGCGCGGCAAGGGTACCGGCGCCGCGTAGCGTCCCCTCCGACAGCGACTCGCGCAGGAACCGTGCCTCCGGCTGCATGTCGCCTGCCCGGAACCACGCCTGCACCGTCGAGTACCGGCCCTCCTTGCGTTCCTGCATACCCAGCGCGCCCGGAATCAAGGCCGCGAGGTAGGCGTCGAATCGTTCCTTGCCAGTTGGGTCCTCGGCGAGCGTGCCGAGCACCCGGCCGAGATGCTCGCCGCGCGGCCCGAGGTAGGTCGCGCCCGAGGTCTGCTCGTCCAACTCGCGCAGCGCTTCGGTGTCAAGATCGTAGAAGCGCATCGCCCTGATCGCGCCCTCGAGGACTGCCTGCGGCGCATCCTCGTCGACGGCCGAAGCGGGCAAGCGAAGCCGCGAGCCGCGGCCATGAATACTCAACGGCAGGTTGAGGGCCCCGGACGGCAGCATGATGCTGCCGGTCTCCTGGAGCACCAGCAGCGGCGCCTCCTCCGTCGGATCACGACCGATCTCGAAGCCGTACGCGGCATCCACCCGGTCGTCCAGACCTCGCAGACTGAGCTGTAGGTTGAGCCGGATCTTGAAGGACGTCGCGGTGCGTGCGGGAGAGCGGTGCAGGAGCGTGTCGAGACCGCCCCGGCGCGCAACAGCCTGCACGGGTCCGTTCTCCACGGCATCGGACACGAACCGGAGGATGTCGAGGAAGTTCGACTTCCCAGACGCGTTGAACCCGACCAGGACGGCCAATGGCCCGAGCGCGACGTCGCACTCGGCAATGGAACGAAACCCCAAGACCCTGACCCGAGTTGCGAACGGCACGGGATGAGCGGTGCGCTGATCGCTCACGACGCCTCCGCCTCCCGTGTTTTCGAGACGCCGCGCAACAGGTCGGCGACCTGCCGGATGAAGTTCGCCGGGTTCTTCGGCGTGGTGGCGCTCACCGGTGTCCTTCCGATTTGCGAGTGACGTGTCAGGTGCGCGGAGTGTCCTTACAACTTAGTGGGTGCGGCCGGTCAGCCCGGCGGTTATCGCTTCGGTGGCGTTGCGCGCCAGCTGCCTGGAGAGCGGCTACCAGGCTATGCCGGGCGGCCGTGCTGTGCCACGACCAGGCCGCTCTCGTACGCGACGACGACCGCCTGCGCCCGGCTGGTCAGGCCCAGCTTGGTCATCAGGCGGTTGACGTGGGTCTTCACGGTCGCCTCGGCGATGACCAGGTGATCGGCGATCTCGCCGTTGGAGATGCCGCGGGCCACCAGGCGGAGCACCTCGGTCTCCCGGCCGGTGAGCGCGTCCGTGCCCGCCACGGTTCCCGACTTCTGGGCGGCACGCGCGGCGTACGCCTCGACCAGGCCGCGCACCACGCTCGGCGCGAAGAGTAGGTCGCCGCCCGCGACGGTCATCACCGCGTTGAGCAGCCGTTCCGGCGGGCTGTCCTTGAGCAGGAAGCCGCTCGCGCCGGCCCGGAGCGCCTGGTAGACGTACTCGTCGAGGTCGAAGGTGGTCAGCACCAGCACGTGCGGCCGGTCGGTGTCGCCGGCCGCGGCGAGGATCTCGCGGGTCGCCGCGATGCCGCCGGCGCCCGGCATCCGGATGTCCATGATGATGACCTGCGGCCTGGTGCGCGCCGCCAGTGTCACCGCGGTCTCACCGTCGGCCGCCTCGCCGACGACCTCGATGCCGGGCGCCGCGCGCAGCAGGGCGACCAGCCCGGCCCGGATCAGCACCTGGTCGTCGACGACGAGCACCGTGATCTTCCGCTCGGTGCTCCGCACCCGTACCGCCTCTCGTGCCGTGCCGCGGACCTCAAGGGTGCCGTGGCGGGTCAACCCTGCGATGTAGACAGACGTACCGCAGTGGTTGGTGGCCGGCGCGGCTACCACGTGGGTTGTACGTCAACATCCAACCATCTACGGATGTGTGACCGGTCGGCCCTCTCCTACCTTGAAGCCGACCTGGTGTGCCGTCGGCACACGTTCATCACGTACGCAGTTCGGGGGACCAGTTCGTGACACTTTGGTCGAGGCGGGCGCTGCTCGCCGGCTGCGGCCTGGCGGGTGGCCTGGCGCTCGCCGGCTGCGCCGAGAAGACCCGGCCGACGATCGTCGATCAGGGCGGCCCGGCGGCGAGCGATCCGCATGCCCGGGCGCTCAAGCAGATCCTCGACCGCCGCACCAAGGCCATGGAGCAGGGAGACGAGCGCGCCTTCCTCGCCGACCTGGACCAGAACAACGCGGAGCTGATCAGGCAGCAGAAGATGTTCTTCGCCAACCTGCGCCAGTTCCAGCCCACGACGTTCCGTTACATCTCCGGCTTCTTCGGTGACGGAAAGGCGGAGAACGGGGTGTACCGGTTCGCCCCGGTGCACGAGGTGATCCAGTTGGCGGCGGACGCAGGCCCGGGCGGTGTGTCGCCGGCCGCGACCTTCCAGATCCTGGCGGCCCCGCGGGGCGACCAGCTGGTGATCACCGAACTGACCCGCCTCACCAGAGAAAACGCCAAGAAGCTGGACATCCCGGGGTTGCCGGCCACGGCTCCCTGGTACACCACGCCGCTGACCGTCAAACGGTCCGGCAACGTGTGGCTGGTCGGCGACGCGAGCGTCACCGATCTCGACCGCTACGCCGCGGCGGCCGGCGCCGAGGCGAGGAGCCTTGAGCAGCTGTGGGGCAGTCGCACCCGGTTCCCCGGCCACGTGCTGTTCTTCACCAACGACGACAAGAACTTCGCCACCTGGTTCGAGGTGGGCAAGGCCAAGAACTTCCTGCCGGTGATCGAGGGCTTCCAGGTCCCGCAGTTCGGCGTACGCCAGAACGGCGAGGTGTACGACGAGCAGTACGCCGGATCACGCATCCTGGTCAACCTCAAGACGATCGCGTCCTTCGGTGAGGATCCCCGGCTGGTCATGCGGCACGAGCTGGCCCACGCCGTGTCCGCCCGGGCCAGCGCGCCCAGCGGGGGCGACTGGCTGCTGGGCCCGCCGCGATGGGCGATCGAGGGGTTCGCCACCTGGGCCGAAGGCAAGAACAGCGCCTGGCACCGCGAGGCCGCCGCCTCGTTCAAGGGCCGGCTGCCCACCACGGCGGACTTCTACGGCAAGGACAGGCGCCACAACTACGCGGTCGGCTCCACGGCGTTCGCCTTCGCCGAGCGGATCAAGGGGCGCGAGGCCGCGGTGGAGTTCTACGAAAGCATCGTTCAGTACAACGACATGAAGGGGGAGTCCGTGGTCGACCTGCCCATCTTCAAGACCATCTGCACGCGGGTCCTGGGGATGTCCGCCACGGACTTCCAGCAGCGGTGGGCCGACTACGTCAGGACGGGAGCATGACCTGGCGTCGCCTGCGGTTCGTCGCCCTGATGGTCGCGCTGGTGATGCTCGTTGCCGGGGGTGCGGGCGGCTACCTGCTCACGCGCAGCGAGCGGAAGACGTCCTACCGGGCCTCCTGCGGCAACCTGTACTGCATCCCGTCGCTCAAGGCGTCCAGCGTGGTCGACGCGCTGCAGGGTCGGGGCTTCACCTGCGCTTCGAAGCCCAGCGGTTCGGAGTGCGAACTGCGCATCGGCAACACGACCTATCGGTCCCGCGTCTCGAACAAGAACGGCCTGATCTACAGCTACGACAACAGCGTCAACTCCCACTCGGCCGGCGAGGCGTCCGCCTCGACCAAGGCCTTCCTGGTGTGGCTCGCCGCCCTGCCGTTCTCCGACGACCCGGTCCTGATCGAGGAGATCAACGGCTGGCTGCTCCCGCGACTCGGCGGCGGCGCCGACGTCAAGGCCACCATCGGTGGCTACAACTACAGCCTGACGGCCCTGGATCAGCAGTACCTTCGGCTCGCTGTATCGGTGGGTTCGCGATGAATCCCCGAAAGCCGGGCGGCGCGGTCACGATCCTGCTGATCCTGGGCGCGGTGATCGTCGGCGGTGTGCTCGGCGGCGGCCCGGGCGCGGTCGCCGCGTACCTCACCACCCAGCCGGACGGACCGACCGCGCCGCCGGTGATGCTCCCTGAGTTCCCCGATGCCGCCCGGCGGTACCTGCCGGACCTGACGGTCGCCGGCCTCGCCGACGACTGGCTGGAGAAAGCCAACGGCTACAAATGCTCTCCTTCGGATATCACCACCCGGAGAAGCCAGGCCAAGAACCTGATGAGTTGCACCACCACCGAGGCCGGACTTTCCTCGATGGACGTCGACATCGAGTACGACGGCGACGCCCAGATCCAGTACGTGTCGGTGCGCTGCGGGCACAAGCCGGGCTCGAACTACTGCAAGACCCTGTTCGCCGGCCTGGGCGACGCGCTGTTCTTCCGCCGGCGCGAGCTGGCCAAGCAGGCGGCGGAGTGGGCCGGCAAGAACGTCGACGGCGACAACATCAACACCTCGATCGGCGGGGTCCGCCTTTCGGTCGACCTCGGCTCGCACAGCATCACGGCGATACCGGACGCCTGAGCCCCTGATGACGGGAGAGCTTCGCATGCCAGAACACAAGGGACCGGTGCTGGTCATCGGCGCCACCGGCCAGCAGGGCGGCTGGACCGCGCGGCACCTGCTCGAACGCGGCCGCACTGTCCACGCGCTGGTGCGCGACCCCGGCTCGCCCGGCGCCAAGGCGCTGCACGAGGCGGGCGCCACCCTCGTCGCCGGCGACCTGGACGATCCGGCCTCGCTCCGGACGGCCATGGCCGGCGTGCACGGGGTCTTCCTCGTCCTGACCATGATGGCCGGGCCCAGGATCAGCCCCGAGGGCGTGGTGGCGGAGGAACGGCGGGGCAAGGCGGTGGCCGGCCTCGCCCGGGAAGCCGGCGTCGCGCACCTCGTGTACAGCTCGATCAACGGCGCGGATGCCCGTTCCGGAATCCCCTACTACGACAGCAAGTCGCGGATCGAGGAGCACATTCACGCGGCCGGGCCGCCGGCGACCATCCTGCGTCCCGTCTCCTTCATGGAGAACTTCGCGACCTACAACCGCCCGGTGCTGCGCGACGGCGAGCTGGTGGTCAGCCTCGCCGTCCGGCCCGACGTCCCGATGCAGCTGATCTCGGTGCGCGACGTCGGCGCGTTCGGGGCGCTGGCGTTCGACCGGCCCGACCGGTTTCTCGGCCGGACCGTCGCGATCGCCGGCGACGTTCGCACACCCGGGGAGATCGCGGAGACCTTCGGCCGGTACTGCGGCCTGCCGGCCCGGTTCCAGCAGACGCCCATCGAGCAGATCCGCGCCTTCGACGAGCAGTTGGCCCAGATGTTCACGTTCTTCAACGAGCACCCGGCCGACCTGTTCGACCTCTCGCAGTTGCACGCGGACCACCCGGGCCTGCTGCGGCTGGAGAACTGGCTGCACGCGACAGGCTGGAAACCTTGAGCACGGAGGGAATCCGATGACCGACGGACTGCTGGTGCCGCCCGGTGGCGGCCGCAGGATCCAGACCATGACCCTGAAGGCGGGCGTCGAGCAGTCGACGATCTGGTCGACGTTCGAGGCCGAGGTCGCGCCGGGCTTCGACGTGGGGGCGCACCTGCACCAGCAGGCGGAGGAGGTGTTCTATGTGCTTGACGGCGAGCTTGACCTGCTCGCCTTCGAACCGACCACCCGGGCCAACGGCGACTGGCGCACCTGGGAGTCGAAGACCGGCGCCACGGTCTTCCGGGGCGGGCCGGGAAGCTTCATGTTCGTGCCCGCCGGCTGCCCGCACGCCTTCTTCAACCCGGGCTCCGAGCCGGCCCGGATGCTCTTCCTGGTCTCGCCCGCCGGCCACGAGCGCTACCTCCAGGAGCTCACCGAGTTGCTCGCGGCCGGGGGACCACCGGACCAGGCCGAGATCGCGGCGCTGCGGCGCCACCACGACATCCACCAGCTCACGCCGCTCATGAACCGCCCGCCCGGAGGATAGGGCGCTGATCGTGCTGCACGGCGCAGCGAATTCCCTCGGGCTACTGCCCCTGCTGTTCAGCTGAGCCGCAATTTCCTCGAACGAGAAGGTGACTATGTCTGGTACGGATCGACGTTTTTCCGCCTGGTGGAAGTCCGGCGTCGCGGTGCTCGCATTCGGCGCCATTGCCGCCTGCTCGCCGGCCGCCCAGCTCGATGATCAGCCCGAGCGGATCGTGGAAGGCAAGGAGGTGCACACCTTCGAGGATCTCCCGACGATGACGGCCACCTCGGACCTGGTCGTGAAGGCGCAGGTCATGTCCGTCAGCCCCGGGCGCTGGATCGGCGTTCCCGGGTCGGACGACGCGGATCAGGCCAGGGAGATCACGCTGGCCGTGCAGCGGACCCTGTTCAGCAAGAACGCGACGGCGCCCACGCAGGTGATCCTGGACGAATGGGGCTGGGACTCGAAAGGGCGCGGCTTCCAGCTCGCCGGCGTCACCTGGAGCAAGGCCGGGGATCACGGCTACTACTTCCTCACCGCGACCGAGGTGCCCGGCCACTACGTGCTGGTGAGTTCCCAGGGCAGGTTCACCGATCTGGACGGTCGGCTGGTTCCCACCGCCGACGAGGCCGACAAGATCCACACCGCGGGCGAGGCCCTCGGACCCGCCGGGCTGGAATCCGCGGTGGGCCGTGCGGCCAAGGACGTCGCCGCCAAGAAGATCAAAGCGCAGCCGAAGTTCCGCGAGTCCTGACAGCGTACCCGGCATAAGGAGCCCTTTTGTCCCTCCAGCCCCGCACCGTCATCCTGGCCGCGCTGAGCGGCGTCGCGCTGGTTTTCGCGCTGGCCGGCCCGGCGTTTGCCGACCACGACAACAACGGTACCGACCCGGACAACCGTAACCAGGCGATCCGCAAGCGGGGGCTCACCGGCCCCGGCGACGTCGCCGCGAACCATGGCAAGGCCCAGCTCGAACGCAGCGTGATTACCACGTCGTGGGGCACCAACGACGTGGACGTGTTCGATTACACCTACGGCACGACCGGGTGGGCCGGGAACACCGACTGCACCGACTGGAACGTCCTGTGGACATCGTGCAACGTCATCCGGATCCGGTTCAACGAGTCCTCGATGAGCGGCGCGAGCCAGAGCAAATGGCAAAGCCTCGGCTGCCATGAATTCGGGCACAGCGGCGACGTCGGTCACCGGTCCCCGTCCAGCGACAGCGACAACAATTCGTGCATGCGCTCGGACATCTGGCCGCTGACCTTCGACACGCACGACATCAACGCCATCAACGCATCGGTGTAGTGGAAGGTTGCTGATGTCATTCGGTTTTGGACGCGCCGCGGTGTCGGGCGTTGCGTTGCTCCTGCTGCTGGCCGGCTGCGGCGGGGAATCGGACGAAGGCGCCGGGGCCGGTTTCTGCGCCGGTGCGGAGAAACTGGCGCTCGGTGCGGGTGAGCAGCTGAGCAATGACGCGAAGCTCGTCATCTTCCGGCAGATCTCTCCGCTGGCACCCGAGGATGTGCGGGCCGAGTTCGGGACGCTGATCTCCTGGTACGAGCACACGGGCCAGGGCCACGGCCCGGACGAGCAGACGGCCTACGACGCCAGCCTCGATGTCGGCCGCTACATGGAGAGGGAGTGTGACCTCAACCTGGGCGGGATCCGCACCGAATAGCGCGGCCGGTGGGGTCAGCGTTCGATCAGCCAGGCGAAGCCGAGCGCGGGCAGCTGCGCCCGTCCCTGCCGGACCTCGAGCGGGCCGTCGCTGCTGAGCGCGGTCTCCAGCCAGCCGTAGTGCCCGATCGCCGCCGCGTCGATCGACTGTGGTTGCTCGGCGAAGTTGGCCAGCCCGATGAAGGTGCCGCTGCGGGGATGGCGGCGGCGGAAGGCGAAGACGTGCCCGTTGTCCACGCCGACGATGCCGCTTTCCCCGCCGGCCCGCAGGGCGAGCAGGTCCTTGCGGGCCGCGACCATCCGGCGTAGTCCGGCGTAGACCATGCCCTCCAGCGTGGCCGGGTCGTGCCGGCGCCCGGCGGCGGCCCAGTCCATGGTGGGGCGGTGCATCCACCGGTTGTCGTCGGCGAGCGCCGGGTCGTCGAGGTAGCCGGCGTCGTTGCGCAGCGCCAGTTCGTCGCCCATGTAGATGAGCGGGATGCCGCCGAAGGCGAAGGCCACCGAGTGCAGCAGGAGCAGCCGGCGCACGCCCCGCGGCCAGGTCGCCGGCTCCTCGGTGATGCCGCAGAGCGAGGCCGCGGTGCCGGAGATGCGCGCGTCGCCGGTCTCCGGGTTTTCCTGGAACAGGGCGCCCCGGGCGTACGAGGTGGGGAAGCGGCCGGAGAAGAAGGCGTTGAGGAAGTTCCGGTGGTTCCACCAGTCCCAGCCGACCGCGGCGGCGTCCCGCTCGCTGACCGCCCAGCCGATGTCGTCGTGCCCGCGGACGTAGGTCACCCAGGAGGACTCCGCGGGGATCGGCTTCATCCGCGACAGCGACTGGGCCATCAGCCGGGCGTCCTTGGTGGCCAGGCTGCTCCAGAGCATCACCATCAGCTGGTTGTGGTAGGCCAGTTCGCACTCCGGCCGGTAGCGGTCGTGCCCGCCGAGGTAGGGCACCAGGTCGTCCGGCGCGACGATCGCCTCGGCCTTGAAGATCACGCCGGGCGCGGCGAGCCGGGTGAGCGCGTGCAGCGCCTGCACGATCCGGTGCACCTCCGGCTCGTTCATGCAGGTGGTGCCGACGCGCTTCCACATGAACGGGACGGCGTCCAGCCGGAACGCGTCGACGCCCCGGTTGGCCAGCCACAGGATGGTCTCCAGCACGGCGTGGAACACCGCCGGGTTGGCGTAGTTGAGGTCCCACTGGTAGTTCCAGAAGGTCGTCCACACCCACTTGCCGTCGAACTGGGTGAACGAGCCCGGCGCGCGGTCCGGGAAGACCGGCACGATCGTGCGCTCGTACGCGTCCGGCATCTCCCGGTCCGGGAAGGCGAAATAGAAATCCCGGTACGCCGGGTCGCCGGCCCACCAGCCACGGGCCCAGGCGTGCTCCTTCGCGGTGTGGTTGAGCACCAGGTCGACGCAGAGGCTCATGCCCCGGGCGTGCAGCCGGCCGGCCAGGTCGGTGAGGTCGTCCATGGTGCCCAGCCGCGGATCGACCGCGCGGTAGTCCTGCACCGCGTACCCGCCGTCGTTCTCGCCCGGCCGCGGGGCCAGCAGCGGCATCAGGTGCAGATAGGTGACGCCGAGTTCGTCCAGATAGTCGAGATGCTCGGCCACCGCGGGCAGCGAGCCCGCGAACCGGTCGGCGTAGCAGACGTAGCCGACCTGGCGGGCCCGCTGATACCACTGCGCGTCGATCTCCCGCCGCCGGTCGAGGTCGCGCAGTTCGGGCGGGCGCTCCGCGGCGCCCGCGAGCGCGGCCCGGACCAGGGCCGCCAGCGGCACCGATCCGTAGACGATCTCCAGTGGCTCGAAGATGTCCGGCAGCGACGTCTCCAGCCGGGCGAGGAAGGCCACCGCCTCGGCGTGCCCGAGGCGCTCGGTGGCCTCGGCTGTCAACGACGGGAGCAGCGTCCGCAGCGCGTCCGCAGCCCGGGTCCGTACCGAAGATCCATCCACCACCCCAAAGTAGCGTTCCGGACCGCCATGGTCAGGCTTTCCGCTGGTTGCCATCCGTGGCTGTGGACGATAGACAGTTGTGGTCTTGCGGGCTGACGTGCCATGGCGACGCCGCGAAAGCCGCGTCGCGATCAGGGGGAGGGCTTACCGTGACCGGACCGACCGACTGGGTACCAGCCGGCATCGACGTTGATCGTCCCAGTGCCGCGCGGGTCTACGACTACTTCCTCGGCGGGGCGCACAACTTCGCCGTCGACCGGGCGCTCGCCGACCAGATCGCCGCGATGACGCCGAACATCGGCGAGACCATGCGCTCCAACCGGGTGTTCCTGCGCCGGGCGGTGCGATACCTGGTCGCGCAGGGGGTGCGACAGTTCCTCGACATCGGCTCGGGCATTCCGACCGCCGGCAACGTGCACGAGATCGCCCTCGACGCCGCGCCGGACGCCGCCGTGGTCTACGTCGACATCGATCCGGTCGCGGTCGAGCACAGCCGGGCGATCCTGGCCGGCGTCGACCGGACCGCCGTGATCTGCGCGGACGTCCGGGACGTCGACCGGGTGCTCGGCGAGGCGCAGAAGCTCGGCCTGCTCGACTTCGCCGAGCCGGTGGCCGTGCTGCTCGCCGGGGTGCTGCACTTCGTGCCGGACGGGGACCAGCCGACGGCGATCGTCGCGGCGCTGCGGGAGGCCATGGCACCCGGCAGCTACCTGCTGGTGTCGCACGCCACGGCGGACGGGCAGCCGTCCGAGGTCGTCGAGGCTCAGCGGCTCTCCTCCCGTACCGCGACCGAGATCGTGCTTCGCACGCGGGCCGGGATCGCGGCCTATTTCGACGGGTTCGACCTGGTCGAACCGGGTCTGGTGTTCATTCCGCAGTGGCGGCCGGACCCGCGGGACCCGGTCGACGAGCACCCCGAGCAGGTCGGTGCCTACGCCGGCGTCGGCAGGAAGAGCTGAGCATCGGATGGGGTCGCAGGGCGATGCGGGGCCGGCCACGCCTGCCGGGCTGGCCGGCTTCGCCGCGCACTGGCGCCGGCAGGTTGCGCACGAGGGCTTCGTGCCGATGGACCTCGGCGGGCTCGACGCCCTGCTCCGGCGGCTGACCGACCGGCTCGGCGCCGCGTTCCGGGCGGAGTCGTTCGACCCCCGGGTGGCCGGCGAGGTCGGATTCGCGCTGGTCGAGGCGCACCTGACCGAGCCCGCCGTGCTGGCCGCGACCGTCTCCCTGATCGGCACCCACCTGCCGGCGGCGGTCGGGGACGCCGGCACGCACCGGCAGCGGGTCGTGGAGATCCAGGCCGCGGTGGCCGCCGGGTATGCCGCGGCGATCCGGGCCGCCACCATGGCCGAGCAGGAGCTGCTCGGCCGGGCCGTGCTCAGCGCGCACGCCGCCGCCGAGCGGGCGCTGCGCTCCAGCGAGGCGCGGCTGCGGGCGGTGTTCGACGGCGCGGCGATCGGTATCGGTGTCAGCGCGATGGACGGCCGCATCGTGCAGGTCAACCAGGCGTTCGCCGACCTGCTGGGCTACACCGCCGAGGAGATGTGCGCCCTGCTGGTGCCGCAGCTCAGCCACCCCGAGGACCCGCCCGAGATGTGGAAGCTGTATGCGGAGCTGATCGGCGGCGAGCTTGATCACGTACGGACGGAGAAGGCCTACTACCGCAAGGACCGCGCGGTCGTCTGGACCGATCTGACGGTGTCGCTGATCCGGGACGAGGCCGGCGCGCCGGAGTTCACCATCGCCATGGTGCAGGACATCACCGACCGGCGGCGGCTCAAGCACCGGCTGGAGTATCAGGCCACCCACGACCCGCTGACCGGCCTGCCGAACCGCACGATGATCGGCGAGCACCTCGAACGGATCTTCGGCACCGACGATCCGGACGACCGGGTCGGGCTGTGCTATCTCGACCTGGACGGGTTCAAGCGGGTCAACGACACCCTGGGCCACCAGGTCGGCGACGATCTGCTGGTGGCGGTCGCCCAGCGGCTGCGGGAGTGCGCCGCCGGCTTCCGGCAGGTCGCGGGCCGGATGAGCGGCGACGAGTTCGTGCTGCTGGTCGAGCATTCCGGCGGGGCGGGCGAGCTGACCGAGCTGGCCGGCCGGACGCTCGCCGCCCTGGCCGAGCCGTACCAGCTCGGCCAGCACCGGATGCGGGTGTCGGCGAGCATCGGCGTCGTGGAGAGCACCGTCCGAGAGACCAACGCCGCGGAGCTGATGAAGGCCGCCGACCTCACGCTGTACGTGGCGAAGTCGGAGGGGCGCGGGCGCTTCGTGATGTACGACGCGGCCCGCAACGCCCGGCAGGCGGCCCGGTACGAGCTGGCCGCCGCCCTGCCCGACGCCCTCGACCGCCGCGAGTTCTCGCTTGTGTACCAGCCGCTGGTGGCCCTGGCCGATCAGCGGCTGACCGGCGTCGAGGCGCTGCTGCGCTGGCAGCATCCGGTGCTCGGCGAGCTGGCCCCGGACGCGTTCATCGCCCTGGCCGAGGAGACCGGCATGATCGTGCCGCTCGGCCGCTGGGTCCTGCAGGAGGCCTGCGCCCAGGCCGCGACGTGGGCGGGGGAGTTCCCGGAGCTGCGGGTCTCGGTCAGCGTCAACATCACGGTCTCGCAGGCGCACGAGCCGACGCTGCCGGCCGAGGTCGAGGACATCCTGACCCGCACCGGGCTCGACCCGGCGCTGCTGGTGCTGGAGCTGACCGAGAGCGCGATCATGGACGCCAACGGCCCGCTGCAGGCGCTGTCCAGCCTGGCGGAGCGCGGCATTCGCATCGCGATCGACGACTTCGGCACCGGCTACTCCAACTTCGCCTACCTGCGCCGGCTGCCGGTGCACCTGCTCAAGCTGGCCGGGCCGTTCGTCGACGGGCTCCGCGATCCGGCCGGCGCCGACTCGGTCGACGAGCGGATCGTCGAGACGATCATCCGGCTCGCGCACGCCATCGGCGTCAGCGTGACCGCGGAGGCGGTGGAGACCCGGTCGCAGGCCGAGCGGCTGCGGGCGCTCGGCTGCGACACCGGGCAGGGCTGGCTCTTCTCCCGGCCGCTGCGCCCCGCGGCCGTCACGGACCTGCTGCGCCATGCGGCGCCGGTGGGTGCGACCGCCGAGCCCGGCGCCGCGGAGCGGTGAGCCGGGCCGCGCCGGTGCGCAGCGCCGGCACGAGGCCGCGCGGCAGGTACAGCACGGTGGCCACGAGCAGCAGCGCATAGACGGCGTAGGAGAGCACGCTCGGCGCGTACCCGGGCATGCCGGGCTGGGTGCCCAGCGCGGTCAGCAGCTGGACCAGCAGCACGATGACCGCGGCGCCGAGGACCGGGCCGGCGCCGGTGCCGAGCCCGCCGACGACCGCCATCACCACGTACTCGATGGACAGCAGCACCGGGAACGAGCCCGGCGCCAGGTAGCCGAGGTAGTAGGCGTAGATCCCGCCGGCCAGCCCGGCGAACGCGGCGGAGAGGGCGAAGACGGCGAGCCGGTAGCCGCCGATCGCGACGCCGCTGGCCGCAGCGGCCGTCTCGCTCGTCGCGGCGGCGCGCAGCCCGCGCCCGGCCCGGGACGCGACGACGTTGCGGGAGATCAGCAGGACCACGGCCAGCACGACCCAGACCACGTAGGCGTACCCGAGGTCGTCGCGCAGCTCGAAGCCGGCCAGCGACAGCCGCGGGATGCCCTGCAGGCCGATCGCGCCGCCCGCCCAGTTGCCCTGCCCGAGCAGGGACAGCAGGATCAGCTGCATGGCCAGGGTGGCGAAGGCCAGGTGGTGCCCGCGCAGCCGGAGCAGCGGGGCGCCGAGCAGCACCGCCGCCAGCGCCGCGACGATCGGCGCCGCGACCAGGCCCGCCACCGTCGGCACGCCGCGCACCGCGAGCATGCCGGCCGCGTACCCGCCGATGGCGTAGAAGGACGCCTGGCCGAGCGAGACCTGACCCGCGTACCCCATCAGCATGGACACCCCGACGGTGACCGTCGCCGCGAGCCCGAGCAGGACGTAGATCGCGAGATGCTTCTCCGGCAGCAGCGGCGGCAGCGCCAGGGTGGCCACGGCGAGGGCGACGAGGGCCCAGCGGTTCATCGGGCCGCCTCCTGCTCCTGGACGGCGCCGCTGCGGGCGGCCTGCACGATCATCACCGTGAGCATCAGCAACAGGGCCACCTCCAACTGGTACGCGCCGCCGCCGTAGCCGGCGATCATCGTCTGCGCGACGCCGAGCAGCAGCCCGCCGGCGAGCGCGACGACCGGCCGGGTGAGTCCGCCGAGGATGGCCGCGGCGAATCCGTTCACGATCAACGTCACGTCGCTGTCGAACGTCACCTGCTGCACCGGGGTGGTCAGCACGCCGGCGAGACCGCCGAGCGCCCCGCCCAGCGCGAAGGCGATCAGGCCCATCCGGCGCACGTCGATGCCGACGACGCGGGCCGCATACCGGTTGGAGGCGCAGGCGGACAGCGCCTTGCCCAGGTCGGTGCGGGCGAAGAAGACGGCCATGGCCAGGAACACCGGCACCGCCACGCCCAGGATGAGCAGGTAGTGCGCCTGCAGGCGGGCGCCGGCGATGCCGGCCACGCCGGGCAGCCCGGGGAACGACCGCGGCTGGTCACCCCAGATCAAGATCTCCACCGCGTACGCGAGGACGCCGAGCCCCAGCGTGACGATCAGCGACGTGGCGGGCGTGGTGCCGGGACGGCCGATGGCCACGATGCCGACGAGCAGTCCGGTCACCGCGGCGGCGAACACCCCGGCCAGCTCCGCGACCCCGTGCGGCAGCCCGGCGGCCAGCAGGGAGGAGGTCAGCATGGCCGCGATCACCGCGAAGGCGCCTTGCGCGAAGTTGACCACCCGGGTGACCCGGTAGATCGCGACCAGCCCGCTGGCCACCAGCGCGAACCCGGCGCCGATGCCCAGCCCGGTCAGCAGGTATCCGACGAAGTCCGTCACCGCGCCGGCCCGTCCGTCGTCACGTGCCCGCCCAGGTAGGCGGCGGCCACCCGGGGGTCGCGGGCCAGCTCGTCGGCGTCGCCCTGCAGCGCGTTGCGCCCCGCCTCCAGCACGTAGGCGCGGTGGCACAGGCCAAGCGCCAGCCGGGCGTTCTGCTCGATCAGCAGCACGGCCAGCCCGCGGTCGGCGTTGAGCGTGCGGAGGTGGCCGACCAGGTCGGCGACGACCAGCGGGGCCAGCCCGAGGCTGAGCTCGTCGATGACGAGCACGTCGGGCCGGGCCATCAGCGCCCGGCCGATCGCGACCATCTGCTGCTGGCCGCCGGAGAGGGTGCCGGCCCGCCGGCGCCGGAGCCGGTCGAGCTCCGGCAGCAGCGGGTAGATCGCGCCGGTGCCCCGGCCGTGGCGGCCGTTGCGCCACCCGCCGAGGCGCAGGTTGTCGTCGACGGTCAGGTCGCCGAACATCTCCCGGCCCTCGGGCACCTGCGCCAGCCGGCCGTTGACCGTGATCTTCCCGGCGGCCGGGCGGATCAGCCCGGACAGCGCCTTGACCAGGGTGGACTTGCCGGCGCCGTTCGGGCCGATGAGCGCGACCAGCTCGCCCTCGCCGACCACCAGGTCCACACCCTCCAGCGCGGTCGCCCCCGCGTAGCGCACCGTCAGGCCGGCCACCTCGACGACGTTCATGCGGCCGCGTTCGTGGACGTGTCGGTGCCGAGGTAGGCGGCGATGACCCGCGGGTCGGCGCGGACCTCGGCGGCGGTCCCGTCGGCGATCACCCGGCCCAGATCCAGCACGGTGACCCGGTCGGCGAGGCGCATCACGAACGCCACGTCGTGCTCGACGAGCAGGATGGTCAGCCCCGACCCACGCAGGTCCTCGATGAGCGTGGCGAGGCGTTCGCGCTCCTCGCTGCGCAGCCCCGACGCGGGCTCGTCGAGCAGCAGCAGCCGCGGCCGCCCGCAGAGGGCCCGGGCCAGCTGCAGGGCGCGCTGCTGGCCGAGCGGCAACTCCTCGGCGGGCCGGTGCGCCCACTCCTCGATGCCGGTGCGGCGCAGGCTCTCGACGGCCCGCTCGCGGATCAGGCGTTCCTCGCGGCGGTGGGCGGGCAGCCGCAGCGCGCCGGTGACGAACCCGGCCCGGGTCGTGGCGTGCGCGCCGACCATGACGTTCTCCAGCGCGGTCATCCCGGGAAAGATCCGGGCCGCCTGGAAGACGATGCCGATGCCGAGCCGGGCCCGGCGGTGCGGCGGCAGCCGGTCGATGCGGACGTCGTCCAGCATGACCTTCCCGGCGTCCGGCGCGAGCTGGCCGCCGATGAGGGCGAACAACGTGGACTTGCCGGCGCCGTTCGGGCCGATCACCGCGCGCAGCTCGCCCGGGGCGACGGCGAGGTCCACGTCGCGGACGGCGTAGACGCCGCCGAACGCCCGGGCGGCCCCGGTGACCGAGAGCGCCGCCCCGGTCATCGTCACTTGCCACCGACCGTCGCGAGCTTCGTCTTCGAGTAGTCGGTGGGCACGAAGGTGCCGCCCTGCACCGTGTTGATGGAGATGTAGTCGGTGGTCAGTCCGCCGTGGTCGGTCGCGGAGTAGGCGTACGCGCCGTTCGGCGTGACCAGCCGCAAACCCTCCAGCGCGTCGCGGACCTTTTTGCGGTCCGTGCCGCCGGCCTTCTCGATCGCGGCCGCCAGCAGCTTCACGCCGCTGTAGCCGTCCTGGGCGAACTGCGGCGGCGGGTAGCCGTACTTGGCGGTGAACGACGTGGTCAGTTCGTCGACGGCGACCTTCAGGGGTCCGGCCGGCAGCGCGGAGCCGACCACGCCGATCGAGCTGGAGACGATGACGCCGTCGGCCGCGGCACCGGCCGGTTCGAGGAACAGCTTGCTGGCCTGCGCGCCGGTGAGCACCAGCGGGATTTTCAGCCCGGAAGCGGCGTACTGCTTGGTGAGCGCCACCGCGGGTGCGCCGGTCGCCCACACCATCAGCGCCTGGGCGGTCGAGGACCGGACGTGGGTGAAGACGGCGCCGAACTCGGTGGCGGTGGTCTGGAACTCCTCGATCGGGGCCAGGGTCACCCCGTACGTCCCGGCCTTGGCCTGCAGGCCTTTCGCGCCGGCGCCCGCGTAGGCGCTCTTGGTGTCGAAGGCGAGTGCGATCCGCTTCAGCCCGGAGGCCTGGAAGTACTGCAGGGCGGCCTCGGCGTAGGTGCCCGCGGTGGCGGGCACGACGAAGACGTACGGGTGCACGGGCTGGATCTGCTCGTCGGCCGGGGTGAGCGACAGGTACGGGATCTCCTCCCGGTCGACCAGCGGGATCGTCGCGAGCGCGGAGTTGGAGAACGGCGAACCGATGATCGCGTCCGAGTCGCCCTTCAGCTCGTTGAAGGCCAGCACGGCCTGGTCGGGCATGCTCTTGTCGTCGCGGACGGTCAGCTTGAGCTGGCGCCCGCCGATGCCGCCCTTGGCGTTGATCTGTTCGACGGCCAGGGCGACGGACTTCTGGTTCTCGGTGCCCAGGGGCGAGTAGTTGCCGGTCAGCGAGACGATCTGGCCGACCCGGATCGGGTCCTGGCCGTCGTCGCCGGCGGAGTCGTCGCCGCAGCCGGCCACGGCGATCGCGAGGGTGAGGGTGAGGAGAAGCGGCACGGTTCTGCGCACGAGTACCTCCCAGTACTTCGAGTGCGGAGTGGCGCAAGGGGGTGAGCGCTCGGGCCGTTTCCGGCCGGTTGCGGCTGTGTGTCGATGTGGAGGGTCAGGAATCGAAGTTAGGCTCTTTCCTGCACAGCCGTCAAGAATCTGCCTAACATATTCCCCATGCCGCCGACCGAAAGGCAGCCCCTTGACCGAGCCCGCCGAATCCCTGCCCCGCCCGCAGACCCTGCTGCTGATGCTGCTCGGCGACTTCGTCCTTGACCAGGGCGTCTGCGTCTTCTCCGGCAGCGTCATCGACACGCTCGCCCGGCTCGGTGTCTCGTCGCACGCGACCCGCTCCACGCTGACCCGGATGGTCGGCCGTGACCTGCTCCGCCGCCAGCGCCACGGCCGCAAGATGTACTTCGGCCTGACCCCGCGATCGACGGCGATCCTGCACGACGGCCGGCGGCGGATCTGGGAGACCGGGGCGGTCAACGACACCTGGGACGGCACCTGGACGCTGCTCTGCTTCTCGCTGCCCGAGTCCTGGCAGCGCCAGCGCCACGACCTGCGTTCCCAGCTCACCTGGGCCGGGTTCGGCCCGCTGCAGGGCGGGCTCTGGATCGCGCCCGGCCAGGTGAGCGCCCAGGAGATCGTCAGCGGCCTGGGCCTGGCGGCGCACGCCCGCGTCTTCCGTGCCCGCGCCGACGAGCTCACCGACATCGCCGCGATGGTCGGCGACGCCTACGACCTTGCCGAGGTGGCCGCCCGCTACCAGGGCTTCCTGGACCGGTGGGACGGCGAGCCGCCGGTGTCCGACCCGCTCGCGGCCCGGCTCCGCCTGGTCGCCGAGTGGCTCGGCGCGATCCGGCGCGATCCCCGGCTGCCGGTCGAGCACCTGCCGCCCGGCTGGCCGGCCGTACGCGCCCAGAAGCTCTTCCGGGAGCTGGAGGCGGCCGGCCTGGAACCGGCCCGGGCGATCGCCACGACCCTGCTGGACCTGCGGCCCGACGAGGACGCCGGGCTCAGCTGAGCCAACCCGCGGCGGAAAACCCATGCAAGTTCGTTATGTGAGCTGCGACGCCGTCGATACCCGGTTGCGGCCGCCGCGTTTTGCCTCGTACAGCTCGGTGTCGGCGGACTTGATCAGTTGCTCCGCCGTGGACAGCGGGGTCGGCAGGGTCACCGCGATGCCGATGCTCACCGTCACGATCTTGTGGCCGGCCGGCTCGTGCGGCTCGGCGAGCATGGCCACGGCCGCCCGGACCCGCTCGCCCACCCGGGCCGCGACGGCCTCGTCCGCTCCCGGCAGGACGATCGCGAACTCCTCGCCGCCGTACCGGGCGACCAGGTCGGTGTCGCGGAGGCTGGCGCTGATCGCCTGGGCCACCTTCCGCAGGCACTCGTCGCCGCTCTGGTGCCCATAGTGGTCGTTGTACAGCTTGAAGTGGTCGACGTCGACCATCGCGACCGCGACCGGCCGGGTCGGGCCCTGCTGCCACACCATGTCGAGCATCTGGCTGAGCCGGCGCCGGTTGGGCAGGCCGGTCAGCGGGTCGGTGACCGAGAGCTGCTCCAGCTTGTCGTTCGCGGCCTTCAGCGCCTCGGTGCGGTCGGCCACCCGGCGCTCCAGCGCGGCATACAGCAGGGCGTTGTCCAGCGAGACCGACAGCTGCCCGGCGATGAGCTCGACGGCGCCGAGCCGGTTGGCGCCGAACGCGCCGCGGCTGCGCCTGTTCTCCAGGATCAGCATCGCGCTGAGCACGCCCCGGGTGAGGATCGGCACCGCCATCAGCGCGCACTCCGCCAGCGGGCGAAGGTACGGATCGGCGGCGAACCGGTCGTCGCGGACGGCGTCGTCGACCAGCAGCGGTTCGCGGGTGCGCTCGGTGTAGCGGAAGACCGAGAGCGGGATCAGGCCCGCGGCCGCGGCCTGGTCCACCGGCAGCGCCTTGCCGCCGCTCTCGTCGCTCGGCGGCAGGAACCAGCCGGCCGCCTCGGGGTCCCAGAGCAGCATCCGGGTCGAGGTGGCCCCGGTCAGGGCGCACAGCAGCTCACCGACCTGGTGCTGCAGTCCGGTCACGCTGGTCTCCGAGCTGAGCGCCTGCGAGGCGCGGAGCAGGGCGAGCGCGTCGATCATGTCGGAGGAGATGCTGGAACTGCGGCGGGCGTCGACCGTGTGCCGGGCGGTGCCGGCCGATTCGTCCTCGGCCCGCAGGAACGGGAACTCGCGGTCGAGCTCGGCGACCTTGCCGACCGCGCCCCAGGACTCGTAGTGCCGCCGGGCGTCGTGCAGCCCCTGCCGCGCGGCGTGCTCGACGCCCTGCGCGAGGTGGAACCGGCCGCGCCGCTCGGCGACGTACGCCCGCTGCCAGGGCCGCTGCCGCGCCTCCGTCTCGTGCTGGGCCGCGTCGAACGCGCGGACCGCGCCCTCGAAGTCGCCGGTCGCCCAGGCCCGCTCGGCGTCGAGCAACTCCCGCAGGTGCCCGAAGTTTCCCGGCGCCTCCGCCGCCCGGTCGGCCACCCAGCCGCGGTACCAGTCGAAGTCGGCCAGCAGCGCGGCCCGGTCGGCGGCCGGGGCCGCGGCGGCCTGCCGGGCCAGCGCGAGCACCCGAACCAGGTGTGCCGTGGTGGTGAGATGGGTCGCATCGAAAGCCGGCCGGCTGGCGATCGCCGCCGCCGAGTGCTCGGTCAGCGCCGCCTGATCCCCGAAGACCGCGGCGACCACCGCGCGCATGACGTGGTAATTCCCGGCACCCGTCGGGTTCGCCGCGAGCGAGGCGGCATGGGCGGCCTCGTCGAATGTCGGGTCGCTCAGCTCGCCCGGCCTGCCGGTCTCACCCCGGAAGGCCCGCGCGGCCTGCCGGTACGACACCAGCGACGCCGCGACGTAGTGGTTGCCAGTCCGGGCGGTGAAGGCGAGGCCTCGCTCCACCTCGGCGAGTACGTCGTCCAGCGTCGGCGCGCAGTCGAACACCTCGCCGGCCGAGGCGAAGAACGTGAAACCCGCGACGTGCAGGTCGCCGCCGCGCACGAGGCCCTCGTGGGCGCGCTGGGCGTGCCGGACCGCCTCCTCCAGCGGGTCGAACCACGGGCTGGCGCTCAGCGCGTAGAGGAAGCGCGCCTCGGAGGTCTCCGGTTCGTAGCCGAGCGCCTCGGCCACGGCCAGCACGTGGCGGACCGCGGCATACCCGGTCCGGTAGTCGGCGCGCTCGCCGATCGTCAGGAACGCGGCGTGCGCCACCGGGCCGACCAGTGCGGCCGACGGCCCGCGCCGGGCCCACATCTGCGCCGCCGAGGTCACCAGCCACGCCATGACCGGCGCGCCGGAGAAGAACGCCGCGGGGATCGCCCTGTTGATGATCAGCGCGATCGCGTCGCCCAGCGGCTCCGCGGTGCCGGCCCGGCCCACGTCGCCGGCCACGTCCGTGCCGTCCACCCACGCCTTGAGCGCATCGACGCCCCGGTTGATCTCATCGGGCAGCGACTCGGCCGCCGGTGCCGGGTGGCCCAGCCCGGCCAGGACGGCCAGGCCGAGGTCCACCGCCTCCGCGGGGCGGCCGCGCGCGGTCAGGCTGGCCATCTGGATGCCCGCCGCGCCGGCCCGCACGAGCCGGTCGGGGCAGCCGCCGTCGACCGTCGACCACACGGCGTCGGCCTCGTCGAAGCGGCCGAGCCCGACCAGCGCCGCGTGCCGTTCGACGTCGAGCGCGTCCCGCAGGCCGCCGCCGGCCCCGGGCACCCGGTCGGCCAGCGCGGCCGCGGCGGCGAGGAAGCGTTCCACGACCGGGTAGTTCGCCAACTGCCGGGCGTGCCCGGCGGCCTCGTGGAGCAGCCGGACCGCCAGCGCGGCCTCGGCGGGCTCGGTCAGGTCCCCGGCCACCGGCAGATACTGCTCGGCGGCCAGCACCCGGTAGCCGGGCACGGCCGAGATCCGGCGGGCGACCGCGAGGCGCAGGGTGCGCAGCGCCGCCTCGTCGAGCCGCCGGTACGCGGCCTGCTGCACCCGGTCGTGCCGGAAGCGCACCACCGGATCGGCGCCCTCCTCCATGACCAGCAACCCGACCTCCAGCGCCGGTTCGAGGAGGCGCTCGACATCGTCGGAAGAGTCCGTGGCGGTGGCGTGCCGCAGCAACCGCAGCTCCACGTCGTTGCCGAGGCAGACCATGACGTCCAGGATGTCCAGGGTGGCCGCGGGCAGGGCGGCGATCCGCGCGGTGAGCAGCGCGACCACGTCACCCAGCCCGAGGTGCCGGCGCACCGCACCCGGATCCCAGGTCCAGCCGTCGTCCGCGGGCGTGAGGGCGCCGTCGCGGCGCAGCGCGTTGACGAACTCGACCGTGTCGAACGGGTTGCCGCCGCTGTGCGCGCGGATCGCCTCGGCCAGCTCGTCCGCCCGGGCGACCGGCGCGCGCAGCATCTCGGCCAGCAGCACGCCCAGCTCGGCGGCGGGCAGGTTGGTCAGGCGCAGGTGCGGCGCCGAGTGATGCTCGCCCCAGCGGGCGAGCATCGCCGCCAGCGGGTGGGCAGGGTCCACCTCCGCCTCCCGGTACGCGCCGGCCACGAGCACGCCCCGCAGGCTCTCGTCGGCGGCGACGGCGTCGATGAAGCCGATCGGGCCGGCGCCGCCCCACTGGAGGTCGTCGATGACCATGACCAACGGGCGGCCGTCGTCGGCGAGCGCGCGCAGCATCGACAACGCGCTCTGCAACAGCCGCACCTGGGCGCGCAGCGGATCGTCCGGCTCCGCCTCCGGGGCCACCCCGAGCAGCTGTTCGAACTCCGGGAGCACCGCGGCGACCAGCCCGGCGTTCGCGCCGACAGCCGCAAGCAGCCGCGCCCGGACGGCCTCGAGCCGCGCCTCCGGCTCGGCGAGCAGCATCCGGCCGATCCCGCGGAACGCCTGCTTCAGGGCGTCGGAACCGGGGTCCTGGCGGTACTGGTCGAACTTCCCGCTGACGAACCATCCGCCGGCGGCGGTGACCAGCGGGCGCAACTCGTCGATCAGGGCGGTCTTGCCGACCCCGGGCGCGCCGCTGACCAGCATCGCCCGGGTGGTTCCCGCGATGGCGCCGGCCAGGGCGGCCCGTACCGTCTCGATCTCGGCCTCCCGGCCGACCAGGCGGGCCGGCGCGGTGAGCCGCCAGGGGAAGTCGCGCTCGCCGGTGGCGAAGGCGGCCTCGCCGCCGCGGGCGCGCTCGTCGCGCAGCCGGCGCAGGTCGTGCAGGACGCCCTCGGCGCTCTGATACCGCCGGTCCGGCTCCTTCTCCAACAGGTGCGCGAGGATCTCCGACAGCACGGCGGGAATCGCCGGGTTCGGGTGCGACGCGGGCGCCGGTACGCGGATCAGGTGGTCGTAGACGAGCTGCAGGGGATCGCCGTCGCCGAACGGCGGCAGGCCGGTGGCGAGCTCGTACAGGGTGGCGCCGAGGGCGTACAGGTCGGCGCGCTGGTCCACCGGCCAGCCGGTGCGCCCGGTCTGTTCCGGGGCGAGATAGGCCAACGTGCCGGCGATCTCGGTGTGGTGGGTGAAGGCGGGCCGCTCGGTGGCGAACGTGGTCGCCAGGTCGTAGTCGATCAGAATCGGCCGCATCGGCAGGCCGGTGACCACGATGTTGGCCGGGTTGACGTCCTTGTGCACGACGCCGCGGCGGTGCAGCGCGGCGATCACCTGGGTCAGCTCGATCGCCAGTGCGATCAGGTCGTCCGGCCCGGCCGGGCCGGCGAAGGCCGCGGGGGTGAGCGGCCGGCCGTCGTCGTCGGCCAGCACGACCGAGTGGGCGTTCGCGGGGCCGTCGGCCAGCTGCGGGACCCCCGGTACGCCGGCGAGCCTGGTCAGGATGGCCCGTTCGTGGCGGCAGCGGCGGGCGGCGTCCGGACCGGACAACTCTTTCCGGATCAGCGTGCCCGCACCGTCGGCGGCCCGGACCCGGAACACGCGGGTGCGGTTGTTCTCGAACACGAGAACCTCGTCGGTCATCCCGTCCCCTTACTCGGCCCTTTGCTGGCCCGTTCGGCCGAGTGTGCCAGAGCCTGAGCGTTAGGCCTTGACTGCGAGCTTGTTACCGTTAACATCTCGCCTTAACAATTGATGGTCGAAGATGTATCGGTGAAGGTGAGATCAGGGTGACGGCGAAGCTGGATCGACGGTCCCTCTTGCGTGGATTGACCCTGGTCGGCGCCGCGCCGGTCGTGCTCGCCGGCACCGCGGGTCAGGCCCAGGCCGCACCCGCGACGGACCCGGCTTCCGCCGCTGTCCCCGCCGCGCCGGCGGCGTGGAAGCTCCAGCCGTTCGCGCTCGACGAGGTGTCGCTCGGCAAGGGGATCTTCGCCGACAAGCGCGGCCTGATGCTCGGCTACGCCCGCGGGTACGACGTGGACCGTCTCCTGCAGGTCTTCCGGGCCAACGCCGGGCTCGACACGCTCGGCGCGGTGGCGCCGGGCGGCTGGGAGGGCCTCGACGGGGAGGCCAACGGCAACCTCCGCGGGCACTACACCGGCCACTTCCTCACCATGCTCGCGCAGGCGTACGGCAGCACCGGCGACGCCACCTTCGCCGACAAGATCAACTACATGATCGGCGCGCTGACCGAGGTGCGCACCGCGCTGCGTGCCGACCCCGTGCTGCTGAGCGTGCCGGGCCGGTTCGGCACGGCGGTGCAGCAGGTCCGCGGCTCGAACCAGTACGTCAACCTGCCCGCCACCCTGCTCGCCGGCTCCGCCGCGGTCACCGTCGCCGCCTGGGTCCGGCCGGCACACGCCGCCAACTGGGCGCGCGTCTTCGACTTCGGCAACGACACCCAGCGGTACATGTACCTGGTGCTCCGCAACGCCGGCGGGGTCCCGCGGTTCGCCGTCACCACCACCTACGCCGGCGGCGAGCAGGGCATCAACGGCACCACCGCGCTGCCGCTCGACGAGTGGAGCCACGTGGCGGTCACCATCGGCGCCGGCACCGGGCGGCTCTACGTCAACGGTGTCCAGGTCGGGGTCAACACCGCCCTGACCATCACCCCCGCGGTGCTCGGCACGCTGCGCAACAACTGGCTCGGCCGCTCGAACTACGCCGGCGACCCGGTCTACGCCGGCGGGCTCGACGACGTCAACTTCTGGTCCCGGGCGCTGAGCGCGGAGGAGATCACGGCGTTGCAGACCGCGCCGGGCGCCGGTGACCTGGCCGCGTACTCCTGTGAGGAGAGCGGCGGAAGCACGCTGACCGACCACTCCGGGCGTGCGCAGCACGGCGCGCTGCTGCGCACCTGGGGCGGGCCGAGCCACCCCGGCTTCCTCGCGGCCTACCCGGAGACCCAGTTCATCACGCTGGAGTCGATGACCGGCAGCGACTACACCCGGGTCTGGGCGCCGTACTACACCGCGCACAAGATCCTGCGGGGCATCCTGGACGCGTACCTCAACACCGGCGACGCCCGCGCCCTCGACCTGGCCGCCGGCCTGTGCGACTGGATGTACGCGCGGCTGTCCAAGCTGCCCGCGACCACCCGGCAGCGGATGTGGGGGCTGTTCTCCAGCGGCGAGTTCGGCGGCATCGTCGAGGCGATCTGCGACGTCTACCGGATCACCGGCAAGGCCGAGCACCTGGCGCTGGCCCGGCTGTTCGACCTCGACAAGCTCATCGACAGCGCCGCCGCGGGCACCGACACGATCACCAACCTGCACGCCAACCAGCACATCCCGATCTTCACCGGCCTGCTGCGGCTCTACGACGAGACCGGCGAGCAGCGCTACCTCGACGCCGCCCGGAACTTCTGGCCGATGGTCGCGCCGGCCCGGATGTACAGCATCGGCGGCACCAGCACCGCGGAGTTCTGGAGGGGCCCCGGTGCGATCGCCGCGACGCTCAGCGACACCAACGCGGAGACCTGCTGCGCGTACAACATGCTCAAGCTGAGCCGGATGCTGTTCCTGCACGAGCAGGACCCGAAGTACATGGACTACTACGAGCGGGCGCTCTACAACCAGGTCCTGGGCTCCAAGCAGGACACCGCGGACGCGGAGAAGCCGCTGGTCACGTACTTCATCGGGCTGCTGCCCGGGCACGTGCGCGACTACACCCCGAAGCAGGGGACCACCTGCTGCGAGGGCACCGGCATGGAGAGCGCCACCAAGTACCAGGACTCGGTGTACTTCGCCGCCGCCGACGGCACGGCGCTGTACGTCAACCTCTACAGCCGGTCGCAGCTGACCTGGGCGCGGCACGGGGTCACCCTCACCCAGACCACCCGCTACCCGTTCGAGCAGTCGTCCACCATCACCGTCCGCGGCCGGGCGACCTTCGACCTCCGGCTGCGGGTGCCGGGCTGGGCCCGGGACGGCTTCACGGTGCACGTCAACGGGCGCCGGGTCGCGGGGCCGGCCACGCCCGGCAGCTACTTCACCGTCAGCCGCAGGTGGCGCGACGGCGACACCGTACAGGTGCGGTTGCCGTTCCGGCTGCGGGTCGAGCAGGCCCTCGACGCCCCGGCGACCCAGTCGCTGTTCTACGGTCCGATCAACCTGGTGGCCCGCAGCGCCAGCACCTCGTTCCTGCCGGTGGGCCTCTACCGCAACTGCGCGCTCTCCGGCGACCTGCTGCCCAGCCTCACCCCGGTGGCGGGCAAGCCGCTGCACTACACCCTGGACGGCGTGGAGTTCGCGCCGTTCCTGGAGGGCACCGAGGACCCGACCCACGTGTACTTCACCCGGGCCGAGCCGACCGTCGCGTTCGGCGGCACCGACTCCGGCGTGGCCAACCCGGCGAAGAGCGACGGGACCACGCTGCTCGACGAGATCTGGGCGGGGGCGCCGTTCGCCGGCAAGCCGGCGCTGGTCAAGAAGGTCGTGGCCACGGTCGACGCGTGGGTGGGCGGCGGCCTGCTGCCCGCCGCCGACGGCGCGACGGTGGTGGCGACCGCCCGCAAGGCCCGGTACGCCTGCTGACGCGGTTGCCTCGTCACCGGCCGTGGGCCTACGGTCACGGATGATGGTCGTGGGTTCCGCATCGGGGAAGGGCGAGCCGGCATGCGCGAGGTTGATGTCGCCATCATCGGTGCCGGCCCGACCGGGCTCTTCGCCGCCTACTACGCGGGCTTCCGCGGCCTGACGGTCGCGATCATCGACACTCTGCCGGAGCCGGGCGGGCAGATCACCGCCATGTATCCGGAGAAGGACATCTTCGATGTCGGCGGCCTGCCGACGATCAAGGGCCGCGACCTGGTTGCCAACCTGGTCGCCCAGGCGGCGCCGTTCGGGCCGTCCTACCTGCTGGGGGTACGGGCGGAGAAGCTGTCGTACCGCGACGGGCTCCCCACGTTGCACCTGGCCGACGGCAGCGATCTGGGCTGCGGGGCGGTCATCGTCACCGGCGGGCTGGGCAGCTTCACCCCGCGCCCGCTGCCGGCCGCGAGTGCGTACACCGGTGCGGGGATCGTCTACTTCGTGCCCCGGCTGGACGATCTCGCCGGCCACGACGTCCTCATCGTCGGCGGCGGCGACTCGGCCTTCGACTGGGCGCTCGCGCTGCACCCGGTGGCCCGGTCGGTCACCCTGGTGCACCGCCGCGACCGGTTCCGCGCCCACGCCGCCACGGTCGGCCGGGTGCAGGCGCTGCCCGTGACCATTCTGGTGAACTCGCAGGTCACGGCGCTGCACGGCGCCGAGACGGTGACGGCCGCGGACATCGCGGTGCAGCCGGACGGCACCCGGCGCATCCCGGTGGACACGGTGGTCGCCGCGCTGGGCTTCACCGCCGATCTCGGCCCGCTCGCCGAGTGGGGCCTGCAACTGGACCGCCGCCACATCGTGGTGACCAGCACGATGGCGACCACCATGCCGCGGGTCTTCGCCGCCGGGGACATCGTCGAATATCCGGGCAAGGTCAGGCTGATCGCCACGGGCTTCGGCGAGGCGGCCACGGCCGTCAACAACGCGGCCGTGGCCATCGATCCCGCCGCCCACCTCTTCCCCGGCCACTCATCCGAGGCCGGCTGACCCAACCCGCTCCGCCGTCACCCCGCCGCCTCTCCGCTGAGCGCGGTCAGGGTCGGATCAGGGCGACTGTCGGGTTCGTGCCACCGCACCCTGACGCCACCGTGACACCTTTGCGGAGCATCGGTCGCAGCAGCCGCCATCGACGGGGGCAGCACGAGAAGGGGGAACCGCATGTCGCAGACAATGGTGACCGGGTGGCGGCCGGTGGCGATCGCCGGGCTGGCCGTGGGCCTGCTGCTGACGCCGGCCAGTGCGGCACAGGCGTTCGGCGAGCCGGAGCGCGCGACCGGGACCAGCGGGTTCGACGCGCGGCCGGTCAAGGTGGCCATGGCGACCTGCCCCGATGACACGGTGAGCTACTCCGGCGGCGGCGTGGTCAACTACGGCCCGGCCGGTGGCAGCGGGGTGGCGCTGACCAGCATCGACGCGGACACCACCGATGACTCGATCATCGTGACCGCCGCCGCGCCACCCGGGCGCCCCGGCGACTGGTCGGTCACCGCCATCGCGATCTGCCAGTCGTCGGTGGAGCCGTGGCGGATCATCGAGTCCGGCAACGGCACGGCCACCGCGACGTGCCCGGACCAGACCCGGCTGTACGGCCTGGGGTTCCATATCCCGGGCACGCCGGGCGCCGTCCACGTACGGGAGATCTCGCTGGATGCGGACCTGACCCGGGTCCGGGTCACGGCCGCGGGCCCCGAGGCGGGCACGGCCAAGGTCACCGCGACCGCGCTGTGCCGCCCGCCGTCGAACATGCAACGGGCTCGGGCCGCGACCGACGTGGCCGGCTGGCCGAAGACGGTCAGCGGGCAGGACACCGACCCGGACCTCACCGTCTACGCCACCGGCGCCACGGTGACCGGCCCGGCCGCCGCCACGCTCGACGCGATCGTGCCCGGTCCCGACGGCGGCAGGACGTGGGCACGCGGCACACTGGTCGGCGTGTCAGCCCGGCTGGCCGGACGCTACCGCGGGGCCGACGACGGTCAGGACGGCTCGCTGATGGTGGAAGCCGCGCTTAGCGGAACCTTCCACTGACGGCGACGCCGTCGGGGCGCGACGTCCCGGCGGCGCGGGGCGCGAGCAGGCTCTGGTCCGGCGGGCGTACACCGATGGCGCGCATGGCGTCGCCGTACCGGTCGAAAGCCCGCCGGGCCTCGCCGTGCCGCCCGGCCCGGACCAGGCAGCGCACGAGGCCGCGGTGCGCGGCCTCGTCGTACGGGTCACGCTCCAGCAGCCGCAGCAGATAGCCGACGGCCGCGTCCACCCCGGCGGCGCGGCCGGCGTCGCTCACCTGGACGAGCATGCGCAACATACTGAGGTACGCGGCCCGCGTCTCCTCACGCAACGGGGCCGACCACTGCGCGTACGGCTCGTCTTCGAAAGCGTCGGCGCTGTGATGCCGGTCGACGGTGACCAGCAGGTCCCGGGCCTCGGCCAGGTCGCCGGCGTCCAGCAGCCGGCGGGCCCGCGCGACGTACGAGAGGAAGTCCTCGACGTCGACGCGGGCCCGGCTCACGTCGAGGGCGACACTCGCCAGGTCGGCGACCAGGTAGTGGTCGGCGGGCAGGGCCCGGACCGGGTCCAGCACCCCACGCACGATGGAGAGCAGCACCGACAGCCGATGCCCCGTCTTCGCCGGGTCGTCATCGGGCCAGAGCAGCTCGCAGAGCTCGTCCCGGGGCATCGGCCGGCCGCGCCGGGCCACCAGGATGCGCAACAGGTCCCGGGCCTTGCGCGACTGCCAGCGCGACGACGGCACCGGCTCGCCGTCCACCCGTACCTCGAACCGGCCCAGGGCCTGGATCGCGACCTCGGCCGGATGACCCACGGAGTCCGCGGACCCGGCGCGGCCCGAGCCGACCGGCTCCGTCCCACTCGCCGCCGGCTCTGTCCCGCTCGGCCTCGCCGCTGTCTTTGTCCTGCTCGTCGCCGGTTCTGTCCCGCTCGGCCTGGCCGCTGTCTTTGTCCTGCTCGTCGCCGGTTCTGTCCCGCTCGGCCTGGCCGTCGTCTTTGTCCTGCTCGTCCCCGGCTCGGCCGCCCGGCCGAGCCGCAGCGACAGGTCGATCACCACGGCGCCGGCCGCCTGCAGTTGCTCGGCGGCGATCAACCCGCGGATCCGATCGTCGGGCCCGGCGCCCGGCAGCCGGCCGATCGTCACCATGACCCGGGCGGCCTCCACCGCCGCGCCGCCGTCGGTCCAGATGGCATGGCATTCCCGCAGCGCCGCCCGGGCCCGGACCGGATCCGCGTCCGGACCGCCGGCATGCGCCGCGCCCCGCAACTCCAGCGCGTCGGCCAGGCCGGGGCGATCGCCCTGCGCGCGGGCGGTCGCGCAGGTCCGGTCGGCCAGCGCGGCGGCCTGCTCGTGGTCGCCGCGGCACAACGCCACCCACCCCAGCGCCAGCAGCGCCGGCACCCCCGCCTCGGCGGCGTCCGTGCGCGCGGCTGCCGCGGCGGCATGGCCGGCCGCGCGGTCCGGGTCGTCGGCCAGCAGCACCAGCGCCAACCCGGCCTCCGCCGGTACGAGCACATGAACGTTCCCGGCCTCCTCGGCAACCCGCACGGTCGCGTCGTAGGCGGCGCGCGCCTGCTCACGCCAGCCCCGCCGGCGGTAGACCTCACCGAGCCCGAGCTGCGCCCCGGCCACCCGCCGCGACCCCATCGCCCGGTACGCGGAGATCGCCCGCTCGTACTGCCGCACGGCCTCGTCGTAGCGCCCCAGCATGGCCAGCGCGTCGGCCTCGTTGCAGACGGCGATGGCACGCAGGCTGGGCTGGCGGGCGGCCGCGGCATACCGGCCACAGGTGCGGGCCGCCGCCAGAGCGTCGGTGTAGCGGGCGGCGCAGAGCAGGCGGTAGGTCCGGTTGGTGTAGATCCGGGTCAGCAGGACCACGTTGCCGACGCGTTCCGCGATCGGGAGTGCGTGGCGGTAGCTCTCTTCACTGCCGGCTTCGTCGCCGAGCGCGCCCAGGCATAGGGCCAGGCTTACGTGGGCGGTGGCGAGGGCCGCGGCCAGTTCGTCGGCGTCGCGCTCGGCGGCGTCGCGGTCCTGGTTGCGGTCCTGGTCGCGGTCTTGGTCGCGGTTGGGGTCGTGGTCTTGGCCGCGGTCGCGGTCGGCGTTGGCACCGTGGTCGTGGTCGTGGTCGTGGTCGTGGTCGTGGTTCTGGTTCTGGTTGCGGTTGCGGTCGGCGTTGTGGTCGCGGTTGCGGTTGTGGTCGGCGTTGTGGCCGTGGTCGGCGTGGCCGGTGTCGGTCTGGCGGGCCGCGGCGACCGCGTCGCGGGCATACCGCAGGGCCGTTTCGGGGCATCCGGCCAGGAGGTGCGAGTTGGCCGCCCAGGCCGCCAGCAGCGCGGCGTCGGCCGGTGGGTGCGGTCCCGGCCCGGCCTCGGCGAAGGCGGCCAGCGCGGCTCGGGCCTCACCACGCTGATAGTGGATGCGGCCGGTGCGCCAGGCCAGTGCGGCGCTGCCGGGCGGTAGTCCGGGCGCGGCCGTGGCGTGCGACCGGGCCGCGGCGTCGAGGGCGCCGGTCGCCCGCTGGGCGTCGCCGAGCAGCAGCCACAGCCGGGGCGTGCGCAGGGTGATCGGCAGCGCGCCGAGCAATTCGACCAGGCTCTCCGCCTCGCCCGCGGCGAGCATGGCCTCGCCGTGCCGGTTGAGCACCCGGGCACAGTCCCGGGCCCGCCCGGACCGGTGATACGCGAGCGCGGCGGCGACCGGCGGACCATGCTCGTCGAAGAAATCAGCCGCGATCTCGGCCGTGCTGGGCATGCTGGCCGCGATCGCAGCCGTGCCGCCTGCGCCGGTCATACCGCCCACACCGGGCGCGCTGCGCATACCGGTTGTGCCGGGCATCTTGGCAGTGCCCGACATGCCGGGTGTGCTGGGCGCGCCGGCCGTATCGGACATGCCGGGTGTGCCGGTCGCTGGGCGGGAAGTGGTGCGCCGCGACAGCCGGACGACCTCGGCGATCACCGGCACGATTCGCCTGGCCGGCACCGGACCGCCGGGGACCGGTCGGGGCGAGCCGGCGGTGGTCAGCAGGCCGCTGCCGGTGAGCAGCCGGAGGGTCTCCTCGCTGTGCGGATGGCCCAGCGCCCGGCACAGCCCGGCGCCGACCGGCGCCAGGTCACCCAGCTGGGCGAGCAGTCGTGCCGCCGCCTCGGGCAGCGCCGGCAACACCTCCTCCTCCAGGTAGCTCGCGATGAGGCCGCCCGGGGCCGCGATCACCGGCAGCAGCGGCCCGTGCGGCACCCCGCCGGTCCGCAGCGTCTCCGCGGCGAGGTGGACCAGCGCCGGCCAGCCCGCGGTCGCCTGGTGGATCCGCTCGGGCAGGTCGCGGGCGTTGAGGTCGTAACCGCCGGCGTCACCGTCGGTCAGCTCGTACCCGGTGGTCAGGAGGTCGGCGATCTGATCGACCGACAGCGACAGCTCGGCGGGCCCGACGTCCGCGCGCGGAAGCGCGGGCGCCGCGGTGCCCAGCGGCCACCGCGAGGCCAGCACGACGTCGACGGCGCCGGGCAGCCTCGCCAGCGCCTCGGCCAGTGAGCGCGCCGTGCCGGGCGGCAGGCGCGGCAGGTCGTCGAAGACGAGCTGGCCGGCGCCGTCGCGAACCTCGTCGAGCACCACGCCGGCGAGCGCGTCCACGGGCTCGTGCGGACCGGGCGGCAGTCCGCGGTGCCAGCTCGCCCGGGCGGCCGGATACCACCCGCGCATGGCGGTCGTCTTGCCGTAACCCGCTGCGGCGGCCACCACCCGGCAGGTGACCCCGGGTGCCGCCGGTGCGCGCCGGGTCTTCGCTGTCGGATGCACCGCGCCTCCCGCGCACAGCTTTGTCGCGGCGGACCGCCGGCGCAATTCATTGTCGTGAACGCGCCACCCGCCCGGGACACCGTGAGGCGACCTTGATCCGGCCGTGACGGCCATCCGGAGTGTCTGCGTCAGCGGCGCCGCCAGGGTGCCGGATCGACGAGGGAGACAGAGCCATGAACGCACGTACGAGGACCGGTCGGACCCTGCTGGGACTCGGCCTGGTCGGCGCCGGCCTGGCCGGCACCCTGCTGCAGGCGGCGCCCGCCGCCGCGGCCACCAGCTGCGACTTCGCGATGGTGTCGCTGGAGGCGCGCAACCTGCAGACCGACAACGGCAGGCAGGAGGACTTCGTCTGGCTCAAGGTCGAGGACCGCTGGTTCCCGTCCGGCGGCAACGGCGTCCAGTATGAGCTGGGCGAGACCCACTTCCCGGGCCTGTTCGGAAACCCGATCGCCGGGTTCGGCTCCAGCGGCCTGGAGGTTCGCCTGGTGCTGGACAAGTGGCCGGGCAACGTCACGGTCGAGCGCGAGACCATCGCCTGCGACGCGGTCACCAACGCGACCCGGACCTTCAGCAACGGCGACGCCGTGTACGACCTCAAATACAGCGTCACCGCCAACTGACAACGGCACCTAGTATCGGAACACCGCCACCATGGTGTTCAGCCGGCCGGAGATGTCGGCGAGCTCGGTGGCGGTGGTTTCGGCCGCCTGTGCGGCGTCGCGGGTCGCGGTCGTCACCTGGACGACCTCGGCGAGCTGGCCGCTGATCTCCGACGTGCCGCCGGCGGCCCGGTTGAGGTCCTGGGTCATGCCGTTGGTGGTGGCGCTCTGCTGCTCGACGGCGGACGCGATGGTGTTCTGGTAGTCGTTGATCTTCTCGATGACCTCGCCGATGCCGGCGATGGCCTCGACCGCGGTGCGGGTGTCGTGCTGGATGACCTCGGTGCGCCGGCTGATCTCCTCGGTGGCCTTCGCGGTCTCCTGGGCGAGATCCTTGACCTCGCCGGCGACCACGGCGAAGCCCTTGCCGGTCTCGCCGGCGCGGGCGGCCTCGATGGTGGCGTTGAGGGCGAGCAGGTTGGTCTGTTCCGCGATGGCGGTGATGGCCTTGACGACGCTGTCGATCTCGCCGGACGAGGCGTCCAGCTTGCGCATTATCTGCTCGGCCTTCGCCGCGGTCTCCACCGCGCCGGCCGCCACCTGGGCCGCCTCGGTGGCGCTGATGGCGATCTCCCGGATGGCGGCGCCCATCTCCTCGGCACCGCTGGCGACGGCCTGCACTCCGGCGCTGACCTCCCCGGCCGCCGCGTCGATGGCGCCGACCCGGGAGGACGCCTGGTCGGTGCTGCCGGTGAGGCTGCGGCTGGCCTGCTGAAGCTCGGTGGACCGGTCCGCGAGGCCGGTGCTCATGCCGGCCAGCGTCTGCATCGTGATCCGCAACTGGCCGGCCGCGCGGTGCACCGAGCGCGACATCTCACCGATCTCGTTGGCCGCGGTGTCCGGCTGCCGCTCGGTGAGGTCGCCGTCGGCCATCGCGGACACGACCTCCCGCAGCGCGTTGAGGCGCCGGTTGAGCGTCCGCCCGACGAACAGCGCGAACAGGCCGGCCAGCAGGACGCCGACCGCCAGCACGACACCGATCGTGAGCTTGGCCGCGTCGGCCGCCGACCGGGCCTCGGCCGCACTGGACGTGGCGTGCGCCTGCGAGAGCGTGACCAGGGCGTCGAGCTCCTCGATCGCCTTGGTGGTGGCGGGATTCAGCGTCGTGCTGCGAAACTGCTCCCACTCGGCGATCTTGCCGGCGTTCTTCAGCGCCGAGGACTGCTTGCGCAGATCGAGGTACGTCGCCCAGGTGCTCTGGAAGGTTTCGATCGCGGCCCGCTCGCCGGCGCTGACGGTCAGCGCCGAATACTCCTGCACCCTGGTGGTGACCAGGTCGTAGTGCTCGGTCGCCTCCGCGCCGTAGGCTTTCGCCTTCGTCGCGTCCATGGCGGTCAGGTTCGACAGGCCCGCCCACCGCCCGTGCCAGATAAGCTGCTGGATGTCCTTCAACGTGGCCAGCGGCACCAGGGCCTCGCTGTAGATCGCCTCCGCCCGGTCCGCGGTGGTGTTCGTGCGGACGATCCCGACAGCGCCCACGGCCAGCGCCGCCAGCAGGGCGACCGCGGCCGATGCCAGCAGGCTGCTTCGCATGCTCAGGGAACGCACGTCTGTCTCCTCCCGACCACCCGACCTGCCACGCGGGGCCCGCGTGGCAGTCACGCCGGGATCGGCCCGGAAATCATCAGATCACCAAACAGGTGCGAGTTCGGCATTTATCTGGAATTCCCGGGCATTTCCGGTACGCGGATGGTAGGGCTCGCCGGATCTTGTGGCGGCACGGTCCGCTGCGTGCCCGTGCGCATCTATGTTGTTCCGGGGTCGGTGACCGCGGCGGGGATCTTGTGGCGGCACGGTCCGCTCCAGACCCGTGCGCATCCATGTCGACCTGCGCGTGGTGACGTCGGCCGCGGTGTTCGGAAATGTCGATGGATCTTGGGGGCGGGTGCCGTTTAGGCTGCGCGGCATGGACAACGGGGACATTGATCGATTCATCTGGCGCCGGCGCGTGGTCGTCGGCCTGCTTGCTCTCGGGGTGGCCGCCGCGCCGGCCGCCTGCACGACAGCCGACGCGACCAGCGGCGATGCTCCGGCCGTCGGCTCCGTCTCGCCCAGCGCGGCCGCGGTGACGTATTTCGGGCCGGACTCGTTCGGCAAGCTCACCATCACGATGACGGAGAAGGACGCGCTCGCCACCGGGGAGTTGCAGACCTCGCCGGTCTCCACCGTCCTGGGCAAGAACGTCTACTCGTTCGTGGGTGGGCCGAAGCCCGACCCGAAGCAGATGGCGGCGGACGACAAGACCGAGGAGGTCGTCAAGAAGGCCGACGCGGGCACCGACCAGTCCGCCGCGGGCTCCGCCGAGGCGGCCAAGGCGTATGCCGATTCGGCGCAGCGCATCGTGGAACGGCTGGAGGCCTACCTCGGCGCCGGCGGCGCGTCCTTCCGGGACGGCGCGCTGGAGTCCATCGCCGCGCCGAAGGGTGCCGCCACCGAGGCCGGCATCAAGCGCGGGTCCACCTTGGCCGAGCTGAAGGCGGCCTACGACGGCACGGGGCTCAAGAGCAGTTCCAAGACGGCGTACGAGCTGCCGGTGGCCGGGCACGCGGGCTGGACGATCCTGTTCGAGCTCAAGGGTGACACCGTCCAGTACATGTCCATCGGCAAGTCCGGCTGAGCCCCCGGTTCAGCCGTAGAACGCCAGGATCTGCTCGGCCAGGCAGGCCGGCTTGGTCGCGCCCTCGATTTCCGCCGTGATCAGGACCCGTACGCGGGCACCGCCGGGCATCCTGCGGGCGTCGACCAGCCGGGCCGCGCCGCGCAGGCGGGAGTCCACCGGCACCGGCGCGCGGAAGCGGACCCGGTCGAAGCCGACGTTGACCACGTGGGTCACGTTGCGGACCTGGACGAGCTCGCCGAGGAAGGCGGTGCAGAGCGACAGGGTCAGCGCGCCGTGTGCGACCGTGCCGCCGAACGGTCCTTCCTTGCGCGCCCGGTCCGGGTCGACGTGGATCCACTGGTGGTCGCCGCTGATGTCGGCGAACGCGTCGATCCGCCGCTGGTCGATCAGGTGCCAGCCGGTCGTGCCGAAATCCCGCTGGCGCAGCAGGTCGTCGATGCTCTCGTAGTGGCCCATTCGCGGGAGCCTATCGGCCGGCTGCCTCACCGGGCCGGTACGCCTTCGGCAGGCGCATGCCGCGGGCGGCCATGATGTCGCGGACCCGGTTCGGGTAGTCGGTGATGACGCCGTCCACGCCCAGGTCCATCAGCGCCTGGTCACCTGGCGCTCGATGCCGGACCTGCGGATCTCCTCGAAGACCCGGCGGACGAACAGCTCCCGGGGCGCGGTCTGTTCCGGCGCACCCGCCTCCACCTTCGTCTCGATGGTGAGCTTCACGCCCCTGGCCCGGTAGCTCCGCACGAGGCTGAACACGTCCCGCAGCTCCACCATCCGGAAGCCCTTGATCTGTTCCTGCTCCGGGAACCGTGTCCCGGCACTTCTGCCGCCGCGGTGCGCCTGCAGGTCGAATCGCGCTGTCGGTGCCGCGTGGGCGGCCATGGGCACGGTGAGTGCCGGTACGAGAGCCAGGCTCGCCAGGAAATGGCGCGATGACATGGGACCTCCGGTTTCCAGGCGACCTGACGGCCGAATGGTCAGACACTTTCCGGCCGGGTTCTCTTATCGCGGATGTCGGGGTTCGTCAATGTCCTCGGGTGCCGCGATTGGCCCGACAAGCCTGTCTCAAAGGTTGATACGCGCATCGACTGATCGATCTCTAAATCATGAATTCTGAGTGACCGGTCACCCTTGGTTGATCACAAATTGGGCAAAGTCGATCTTAAGCGCCACCTCCTGCATGATCCACAGCGCGGAGTGATGTGTCTCGCACATTACGTATTTATTAAGATCACTTAAGGAAATCCCCATGTCAGCGGGGTTGTCGAGGGTCTACCGGCAATTTAGACGGACGTAGAAGCAAGCTCGGACATCGATAGCAATAACACTCTAAGGTGGACGAGTCAACGGTTGATTTCGGTCAGGCCGGGGACGTCGATTGTGCTGACGATCGTTGCTAACGTCCATCGTGGCTTCAACGCGGGCCACCTCCGGGGATCGCTCTGTGTCCATTTTCCTTAACGACACCTGTGTTGATCCTTTCCTGCTCTGGAGGTCTCGGATGGTTCCCCCTCGTCCCGCGCGCCGTGGCTCGACGCGCTTCATCCTGGTCGCGACCACCGTCGTGACAGTGCTGCTCGGCGCCTCCGGTCCGGTCGCGGCCCGGCCGGTCGGCGCCCCGGCCGGGCAGCCCCCGACCGTTCCCGGTCTGGCCCAGGTCGCGCGTCCCGCCGAGGCGCGTCCCGCCCCGCTGCCCCGACGCGGCGGCAGCGTCAAGGTCGCGCAGTCGGCGCAATCGGCCAAGGCGGCCGCCACGGCCGCGGCCGCGGCCGGCCTCAACGACCAGGTCGCCCTGCGCGCGCTGGTCATCGGCACCGACGCCAACGACTTCGGCGTCGCCACCTGGAAGACCACATTGGATCGGGTGGGTGCGTCCTACGACGTGCTCCTCGGCGCGACCACCCCGCTGACCACGAGCACGCTCGTGCGTCCCGACGGCGTCGGCCGCTACAACGCGATCCTGCTCACCAACAGCATGCAGCTGTACGAGTCCAACGGCAGCTACCTCTACGGGCTCGACTCGGCCGAGTGGAACATCCTCTGGGCCTACGAACGCAACTTCGGCGTCCGCCAGGCCTCCCTTTACACCAGCTACGGCACCTGGCCCGAGAACTACTGCCTCACCTCCACCGGTGAGGGCGGCGTCGGCAACACCCCGATCAACCTGTCGCTCACCGCGGCCGGCGCGGGCGTGTTCGACTACCTGAAGAGCACCATCCAGATCCCGCTGGTGCAGTCGTACGTTTACCGCACCGCCATCACCCCGGGCTGCGCCGCCGACGCGACCGTCACCAACGGCTCGGACGTGCTCGGGGTGCGGACCACCTCCACCGACGGCCGCGAGCGGCTGGCGCTGACCTTCACCTCGAACCAGTACCTGACGCACTCCGACCTGCTGGTCTACGGCATGTTCCGGTGGGCGAGCAAGGGCATGTTCCTCGGCGAGCAGCGGCACCACCTCAACGTCGATGTCGACGACTGGTTCAACGCCTCGGACCACTTCTATCCGGACGGCCACGTCGAGTACACGCCCGGCTTCCGGGTCAGCGGGCACGACGCCGTCAACCTCGACAACAAGCAGGTCGCCCTGCGCGCCGCGCACCCGCAGGCCGCCGACTTCAAGCTCAACCTGGCGTTCAACGGCGCCGACATCGACCCGTTCGCCGGCAGCACCTGCAGCCCCGCCGGCGGCCCCAACGAGCTCACCGCGACGAGCAAGTGCCTCAAGGCGAACTTCCGGTGGGTCAACCACACGCTGAACCACCCGGAGCTGAACAACACCAGCTACGCCACCTCGTACGCGGAGATCAACGACAACCGGACCGCGGGCAACGCGATCGGCCTGAACGCCCCCGACAGCGTCCTGAAGACCCCGGAGTATTCGGGCCTGGGCGTCTACAACCCGAACCCGGACGACGACACCAGCCCGCCGGTCGACCACGGCCTCGCCGGCTCCAACCCGGAGATGCTGCGCGCCGCCAAGGATCTGAACGTCAAGTACCTGCACGGCAACATGTCCTTCGCCAGCCACGTGCCGGCGAACCTCAACGCCGCCAAGGTGCACCCGCTGGAGCCGAGCATCTCGGTGGTGCCGGACTGGCCGACCAACATCGCCTACTTCGTCACCACGCCGGCGGAGGAGACCGCGTTCTACAACTCCTTCTACGGCCCGAACGGCAGGTTCCCGTACTGGCCGCAGGACCTGACCTACGCCCAGATCATCGACTACGAGGCCGGTGTCGCCCTCGGCCACGTGTCGTCCGGCGCGATCTACTCGCACACCTTCCACATCGGCAACGTCTATGACTACGGCTCCGGCCAGACGCTGCTGACGGACTGGATCGACGCCGTGATGACCAAGTACGAGGCGTTCTACTCCGTACCGTTGATCAACCAGGAGTGGCCGGCGCTGGCGGCGTACACGACGACCCGGACCGCGCATTTCGCGCAGCTCGCCGCCGGCGTGGATGCGGTCTACGACCGGTCGGTCGGCACGACCGGCACCATCACGGTCACCTCGCCGGCCGCCGGCACCGTGCAGATCAGCGGCGCGCAGGGCGCCGGCTCCAGCACCTACGGCACCGATGTGACGACCCCGCTCGCCCTCGTGGCGAACACCGCCGTCACGGTCACCGCAGTCCCGCACCTGTGACGAGCACGGTCAGGTAGAGGGGGGCCGGTGAAGATCGCGCTGGTGTCGGAGGGCACCTACCCGTACGCGATGGGTGGGGTCAGCGTCTGGTGCGAGCAGCTCATCAAGGGCATGCCGGACTACCGCTGGGACGTCGTCGCGCTCACCGTCGACGGCTCCGAGCAGTCGGTCTTCCCGGCCCCCAGCAACCTCGGCAAGGTCCACTCGATCCCGCTGTGGGGCGCGCGGCCACCCGGCCGCCGCTTCCGGCGCGGACCGCGCCACCGGCCCGGCGCATCCTTCACCGAGTCGTACGAGGTCTTCCTCCGGGCCCTGGTGACACCCCTGGAGACCACCCCCCGTCCGACCACCCCGCCGCCGCCCTTGACCGGACTGAAGACTCCCTTTGCCGGGCAGGGCGCGGTCAGCCGCAGCATGTTCCTGCTCGCCCTGCGCGGCATGTTCGAATACGCGGCCGACGGCGGCGACCTGAGCACGGCGCTGCTGTCCAACCAGGCCCTGACGATGATGCTCGACGCCTGGCGCGACCTGCGGGTCGACGAGGTCGGCCCGGCGCCGACGGTGGCCGACGCGGTCGAGGCGGCGTGGCTCGTCGAGCACATGCTGCGGCCGCTGAGCGCCACCCCGGTCGACGCCGACATCGTGCACTCCTCGATGAACGGGCTCGCCACCCTGGTCGGGATGACCGCCAAGTGGAAGCACGGCACCCCGCTGGTGATGTCGGAGCACGGCATCTACCTGCGCGAGCGTTACATCGCCCACCTGCACGACGACGCGTCGCACCCGGTGCGCGTGCTGGCGCTGAGCTTCTTCCGCCAGCTGGCCGGCGCCGCATACCTGATCACCGACGTGCTGGCGCCGCACTCGATGTACAACCGGCGCTGGCAGCTGCACAACGGCGCCGACCCGGAGCGCATGTGGACCATGTACAACGGCGTCGAGCCCGAGGAGTTCCCGGCGGCGACCACCGAGCCCGAGGTGCCGACCATCTCGTACATGGGCCGGGTCGACCCGCTCAAGGACCTGCACACCCTGATCCGCGCGTTCGCCCTGGTCCGCGCGGAGATCCCGGAGGCCCGGCTGCGGATCTTCGGCGGCACCCCGGCGGTCAACCGGAGCTACCACCAGAGCTGCGAGCGGCTCATCGAGGAGCTGGGCCTGGTCGGCGCCGCCGTGCTGGAGGGCCGGATCGGCAACGCCGTCGACGCGTACCACGCGGGCAGCCTCGTCGCGCTGACCAGCATCTCCGAGGGGTTCCCCTACACGGTTGTGGAGGCGATGGCCTGCGGGCGGCCGACCGTGTGCACCAACGTCGGCGGGGTGGCCGAGGCCGTCGGCGACACCGGCTTCGTCGTGCCGCCCCGCGACTACGCCGCGGTGGCCGAGGCCTGCGTCAAGCTGCTGCGCGATCACGAGTTGCGCAGCCGGCTCGGCGGGCTGGCCCGGGCCCGGGTGCTTGAGCACTTCACGCTGCGCCGCTCGCTGGAGATGTACCGCAACGTCTACGAGGGACTCGCCACCCCGCTCGAGGCCTCCCCGCCGCCGCGGCACCTGCGCGGCCAGGCCCAGGGCCGCGCCACCATCCCCACCCCGCTCGGCGAGACCCAGCAGCTGCAGCTCAACGGTGACGCGCGATGAGCCTCGACAGCGACCTGGATCCGAATCGGCCGCGGCTCGGCTCGATCATGGCGGCCGCGGCCGGCGCCCGCGCCGCCGGGCCGGGGGAGCACACCGTGCTGCTGCCGCGGATCTCCACCGATCCACTCGACGACCTGGTGGAACGGGTACGCCCGCAGCTGGGCCAGGCGGTCGACTCCCTGCACGTCGCCGCCGCCCTCGAGGCCGACGGGCTCACCGACCGCGGCGCCCGCGTCGAGTACGGCTACCACGACGTCTTCGCCCTGGCCACCGAGGTGTTCCGCCGGCTGGGCCCGACGTTGCCGAAGCCGCGCGGGGTGCCGGCCCGCGACCCCCTGGCCTGGCGTGAGGGCCTGCGGCTGATCGCGCACGGCCCGCTGTACGCGCTGCCCAGCACCGCGTTCCCCGCCGTGCTGGCGATCGTCGGGCGGCGCTCGCTGGTCCTCGGCCTGGTCCTCGCGAGCGCCCTCGGCTGGGTCTACGCCGGTGCCGCCGCGCACGCCGCGTACCGGATGCTCGGTCTCGATCGGCCGCGCGCCGCGGCCCGGATCCTCACCGCCGCGGCCCTGACCGCCCCGCTGACCGGCGTCCTGGCCGGCGCCGGGCTGGTCCGGCTCACCGGCGGCGGGCCGGCGCTGATCGCGATGATCGCCTGCCTGGTCGCCTACCAGCTCACCAGCACGGTCCTGGTCTTCTACCGCCGCGAGCTGTGGCTGGCGCTGGCGATGACCCCGGCCTTCCTGGTGGGCACGGCCTACCTGATCCTCGGCCCGGGCCTGCGGCCCTGGTCGGTGTGGGTGGCGGCCGGGTGCGTGCTGGCCGCGTTCGTGCTGGCGATGCTGCTGGCCGTGCGCCGCAGCCGGGCCGCGGCGGTGCGGGAACCCCGGCTGCTGCGCGCGCTGCGACCGGAGGTGCCGGGCCTGCTCGGGGTCAGCGGGTACGCGCTGTGCTCGGCGGTGCTGCTGCTGCACGCCGAGGCCCCGTACCTGCTGGGCCGGCTCGACATCGCGATCGCCGCCGCGCCGCTGATCCTGACCATGGGGGTGGTCGAGTGGCGCGCCGAGCGGTTCCGGCCGCAGGCGGTCCTGCTCGTGCGCCGGGTCGAGCGGCCCGCGGAGTTCGTGCGCGGCGTCTGGCTGCTGCTGGGCCGGGAGGTGGCGATCTGCCTGCTGGCCCCGGCGATCCCGGCGGTGGCGCTGCTGGCCGGGCTGAACTACCTGGGCCTGCTCTCGGCCCCCGGGGTCGTGATGACCGCCGCCCACGTCGCGCTGGGCGGCGCATACCTGCTCGCTTTCCTGCTCGCCGGGCGCGACCGCTTCGGCTGGCTGTGCGCCTCGATGCTGGCCGCGATCACCGTTCACGTGGGCCTCGGCGCGGTGTTCGGTGCCGCCCCGCTGCTGGGCCGCTCCGGCTCCGCGCTCGTGGACACCTCGCTCTACCTGGGCAGCGTGCTGCTGCTCCAGGCGCTTTTCGTCCTCGGCCTGGCCCGCATTCTCGGCCAGGCCCGGCACTACCGGTAGTTCCGAAACAGGGGGAGGCAGGCCCGCGATGCACGCAGTGATCCTCGCCGGCGGCAAAGGCGTCCGGCTGCGGCCGTACACGACGGCGTTGCCCAAGCCGCTGATGCCGATCGGTGACCATCATTCGATCCTGCAGATCGTGCTGGATCAGCTCGCCTCGTTCGGCTTCACGTCCGTGACGCTGGCGATCAACCACCTCGGCCCGCTGATCAGGGCGTTCGTCGGCGACGGCGCGCGCTGGGGGCTGCGCATCGACTACGTCGAGGAGGACATTCCGCTGTCCACGATCGGGCCGCTGTTCGGCGTCAAGCACGTGCTGCCCGACGAGTTCCTGGTGATGAACGGCGACATCCTGACCGACCTCAACTACGCCGACCTGCTCCACGCGCACAGCCTCGGCGGCAGCCCGCTCACGGTCGCCACCGCCGCGCAGACCCACAAGATCGACTTCGGGGTGCTCGACGTCGCGGACGGCCACATCGTCGGCTTCCGCGAGAAGCCCGTGCTGAGCTATCCGGTGAGCATGGGCGTCTACGGCATGTCCCGCCGGGCGCTCGCGCCCTATCCGCCCGGCCTGCCGTTCGGCTTCGACCAGCTGGTGCTGGACCTGCTGGACCACGGCGACTACCCGGCCACCTACGCCTTCGACGGCTTCTGGCTCGACATCGGCCGGCCCGAGGACTACGACGAGGCCAACCGCACCTGCGCCAGCCTGCTGCCGATCCTGCTGCCCCAGCGCTCCAAGGAACCGGTGTGAGTGCTCGGGTGTTGTTGTTCGGGGCCTCCGGGTTCATCGGCGGCCACGTACGGGCCGCATTGGAGGCCGATCCCGGGATCGGCGCCGTGATCTGCCCCGGCCGCCGGGACCACGACCTGATCGACGGCGACCTTCGTGGGCTGGTCCGGGTCATCGGCGAGCACGCGCCCACCGCGATCGTCAGCTGCGTGGGGCGGCTCGGCGGCACCGACTCCGAGCTCATCCGGGGCAACACCCTGGTCGCGGCCAAGCTGCTGGAAGCGGCGGGTGCCGCGCCGCCCGGCGTGCGGCTGGTCCGGCTCGGCTCCGCCGGAGAGTACGGCGTGGTCGCGCGCGGGCGCGCCGTCGCCGAGGAGGACGCGTGCGGCCCGGTGGCCGCGTACGGCGTCAGCCACCTGGCCGGCACCCGGCTGTTCCGGCTCGCGGGCGAGAGCGGCCTCGCCGACACGGTGTCGCTGCGCGTGTTCAACCCGATCGGTCCGGGGATGTCGGCGGAGACCCTGCTGGGCCGCGCCGCCGAGCGCATCCGGGCGGCGCTGGCCACCAGGGACTCGGAGATCACCATGGGGCCGCTGTCGGCGTACCGGGACTTCGTCGACGTCCGCGACCTCGCGGCCGTGGTCCCGGCCGTGCTGCGGGCGCCGCGGCTGCGCTACCGGGTCTTCAACGTGGGCAGCGGCCGCGCGGTCGGCTCGCGGGAGGCCGTGCGGTTGCTCGCCGAGGCCGCGGGCTTCGGCGGCGACATCCGCGAGCAGGGCGCCGGCCCGCAGCGCTCGGCCGCGGTGGACTGGATCCAGGCGGACGTGCGCCGGGCGCGCGAGGAGCTGGGCTGGGCGCCGGCCCGCGACCTGACCACGTCGATCAAGGACATCTGGGCGGCGGGTGAGGCCGGATGACGCACCGGCGGCGCAGGCTGGTGCTCGCGGCCCTGATCGCGGTGGCGGCGCTGACGGCGAGCGCCGTCCTGGTGCTCCGTACCGGGATCGACCGCGCACCGACGGCCCCGGAGCCGGGCCGGATCTCCAGCTGGGCCTACCAGCTGCAGGGGTACGCCGGCGGCCGGCTCGACCAGGTCGCGTCCGGGCCCTACCAGCTCGCCGTGGTCGACCTGGCGCGCGACGCCCACGCCGACTACTTCCGCCCCGAGGAGATCCGCGAGGTGCGGCGCACCGGCAAGCGGGTGCTGGCGTACTTCGAGATCGGCAGCATCGAGGACTTCCGGCCCGAATATCCGGCGCTGCGCCGCGACGCGGGCGACCTGATCGCCAACGAGTGGGACGCCTGGCCCGGCGAGTACTTCGTCCGCTACTGGGACGGGCGCTGGTGGGAACGGGTCATCCGGGCCCGCGTCGACCAGGCCCTGCGCGCCGGCTTCGACGGGGTCTATCTCGACACCCCGCTCGCCTACGAGGAGATCGATCCCGGCTTCGCCCAGGGCCGGGACCGCGAGGCGCTGGGCCGGGAGATGGCCGCGCTCATCGCGCGGATCAGCGCGTACGCCAAGAACCTGCGCCCTGGCTTTCTCATCGTCCCGCAGAACTCGCCGGAGCTGCGGCGCTTCGGCGGCTACACCGCGGCCATCGACGGCATCGCCATGGAGGAGCTGTTCTTCCTGGCCACCGACGAGCCGTGCAAGCAGGACTTCTGCGCGGAGAACCTGGCCGACGCCCGGGCGCTGCGCGACGCGGGCAAGTTCGTGCTCAGCGTCGACTACGCCACCCGGCCCGCCGACATCCGCTCGGCCTGCGGCCGGTACCGCACCGAACGCTTCGCCGGCACGGTCACCGTGCTGGAACTCGACCGCCTCACCCCACCCTGCACCTGAACGGAAGGACTTCGCACATGCCGAAGACAATCGGTGTCGTCGGGCTCGGCTACGTCGGGCTGACGCTCACCGCCGCGCTGGCGGACAAGGGTTTCGTCGTGCACGGCTCCGACGTGTCACCGGGCGTGCTGGAAACCCTGTCGCGCGGCCGGTCGCACATCTTCGAGCCGGGCGTCGAGCAGGTGTTCGCCGAGCACATCAACACGCGCATCCACGTCGGCACGGAACTGCCGCGGGACACCGTCGAGGTCGCGGTGATCAGCGTGTCGACGCCGGTCGACGAGAGCACCCGCCGGCCCAACCTGGCCAACCTCGCGGCCGCCGCCCGCAGCGTCGCGGCCCGGTGCGCCCCCGGCACCCTCGTGGTGGTCCGCAGCACGGTGCCGATCGGCACCAGCCGCCAGGTCGTCCTGCCGGAGCTGCGCGTGGCCTGGGGCGACGACGTCAAGCTGGTGATGGCCCCCGAGCGGACCATCCAGGGCCAGGCGCTGCGCGAGCTCGTCGAGCTGCCCCAGGTGATCGGCGGGCTCGACGAGGCCAGCCTGCGGGCCGGCGTGGAGTTCTTCGGCGGCCTGGCGCGGACCATCGTGCAGGTCTCCGACCTGGAGACGGCCGAGCTGGTCAAGCTCTCCAACAACTGTCACACCGACCTGATCTACTCGTTCGGCAACGAGATCGCGCTGGTCGCCGAGCGGCACGGGCTCGACCCGCTGGAGGTCATCCGGGCAGCGAACGCGGACTACCCGCGGCCCGACCTGTCCAAGCCCGGATTCGTCGGCGGCGGGTGCCTCTCCAAGGATCCGTACATCATGATCGACAGTGCCGGCGATCGGGAGCCGTTCCTGGTCGGCCGGGCCCGCGAGCTCAACGAGTTCATGCCCGTGCACGTCGCCGAGACCGTGGTGCGGATGCTGCAGGAGACCCGCGGCGAGACCCGGGGGACGCGGCTGGCGGTGCTCGGCTGGGCGTACAAGGGCTGGCCGCCCACCGACGACATGCGCGGCACCCCGATCGCCTTCATGATGCCGGCCTTCTCCGCCGCGGGCATCACCGTCACCGGCCACGACCCGATGGTCACCGACGACGTCATCCGCCAGTACGGCGGCGACCCGGTCAGCCTCGACAAGGCGTTCACCGACGCCGACGCGGTGCTGATCATCAACGACCACCCCGACTACCGGGCGATCCGGCTCCCGGAGATCCTCGGCGAGGCCCGGCCGGCCTTCATCTACGACTCCTGGCGGGTCCTGGACGCCGAGGCGGTCACCGCGGCCGGCATCCGGTACGCGGGCCTGGGCTACCTGCCCCGCTTCAACTCGGAGGTGCACGCGTGAGGGCCCTGCTGCTTGGTGGTGCGGGGTTCATCGGCCTGCATCTCGCGCGCCGGCTTGTGGCCGAGGGCCACGACGTCACCATCGTGGATGACTTCTCCCGCGGCCGGGAGGACCGGGACCTGAACGAGTTGCGCGCGGTTCCCGCCGTACACGTGATCTCCGGTGATCTGACCGACCCCGTCACCTACGCCGGGCTGCCGCCCGGCTGGGACCAGATCTACCTGCTCGCGGCCGTCGTCGGCGTCCGCAACGTGGAGGCCGACCCGGCCCGGGTCGTGCGGGTCAACACCCTGGCCGCGATGCACCTGCTGGACTGGGTGGCGCCGGGCGAGCGGGTCTTCTTCGCCTCCACCAGCGAGGTCTACGCCGGCGGCGTAGACGCGGGCATCGTCGCGGTGCCCACCCCCGAGGACATCCCGGTGATGATCTCCGACATCACCGCACCCCGCTTCGCGTACGCCGTCAGCAAGCTGCTCGGCGAGGCGGCTTTCCTGCACACCGCCCGCGCGAGAGGCTTCGAGGCCGTGGTCGGCCGATTCCACAACGTGTACGGGCCCAGGATGGGCGCCGACCACGTCATCCCGGAGATGTCCCTGCGCGCGCTGCGCGGCGACGACCCGTTCCGGGTGCCGGGCGCGGACCAGTTCCGGGCCTTCTGCCACGTCGACGACGCGGTGGAGGCGATGCTGCGGCTGATGGCGGCCCCGCGGGCGGCCGGGCAGATCGTGCACATCGGCAACGACCGCGACGAAACGAACATCGGTGACCTGGCCAAACTGGTGCTGCGGCTGGCCGGTGCGAACCCGATCATCGAACCCCGGCCGGCGCCGGCGGGCTCGGTGCCGCGCCGCTGCCCCGACCTGACCCGGCTGCGCGACCTGACCGGCTACGAGCCGGCCGTGACGCTGGAGGAAGGCGTCCGGACCACCTACACCTGGTACCGCGAGAACGGATGGCCATCGTGACAGAGCAACCGCCGATCTGCTTCTACTACGGCGACAAGCACCTCGACGAACTGGCCACGTACCCGAGGGTGGTCCTGCAGCCGGAGTTCTACAGCCCGCAGGAGCTGGCCCAGCTCGCCGAGCAGGGCGTGCAGACCCTGGGCTACCTTTCGCTGTCGGAGGACCAGGGCCCGCCGGCGCCGTGGCAGCGCCAGGAACGCAACCCGGACTGGGGCGGGGCGTTCGTGGAGGTGGGGCACCCACTGTGGGTGGAGCATGTGATCGGCCAGGCCAAGGACGCGATGGCGGCGGGTTTCGCGGGGCTGTTCATGGACACGCTGAACGTGGAGCTGACGTTCCCCGAGGACGTGCCGCACCTGCTGACGCTGGTGGCGGCGATCCGCGCCGAGGCCAAACCGGCGTACCTGCTGGCGAACCGCGGCTTCGGCATGCTGCCCCGGCTGGCGGAACTGGTGGACGGAGTGGTCTTCGAGTCGTTCTCGGCCCGCTGGACAGACTCGGGCTACGCACCGTGGCCCGGGGACGTGCTGGAGTTCCACGCGCAGATCGCGGAGCAGCTGCTGCAGCTTGAGCTGGACCTGTATGCACTGGATTATGCGGATACGCCGGGACTGACGGACTTCGCGATGCGGCGGGCGCGGCAGTTCGGCATGCAGTGTGTGGTCAGCGACCGGGCGCTGTCCCGGGTCTGAGCGCGGGGCCCGGCTCCGGCCGGGCCCTCCGCTGTGCGGTCGCCGGAAAGTGTCAGAGGGTGATGGCATCATCGCGATATGGTTGAAACCGCCGCCCCTTTGCCGCATCCGCGCCTGGAGTTGTCGCTGGTGGAGGCTCGCACGCGCTTCGTGCAGCTCGCCCGGCTCGCCGGGCTGACCCAGCAGACCACAGTGGTCACCGAGGACGGCCGCCCACTGGCGGCGATCGTGCCGGTTGAGGCTTCGCAACGGGAGCCGGAGCGACCGAATCCGGCAGCGGCGGCCGGCTGGATCAGGCGCATCGACAAGTTGCGCGCCGAGCTCCGGCGTCAGCACGTGGGGCTCGAGCAAGCGCTCGACGAAGCCTGGCGAGAGCTGGACAGGGTGCGGCCGCCGGGAGCCGACCGGGAGATCGACGCACTCCGGGCGGCGCACGCGGACCTTCGACGTCCGCGACCAGCCGGATAGGCCGCTGTCATTGCGTCGCCTGGCGGCCGCCGGGGGGCTGTCAGGCGCGCGGGGGAGGTGCGCTGGACACGTCACGTTGCCCGGGGAAAGAGCTGCTGATCATGCTGTCTGGGCCGGCCAGGCCGGCGGTGAATACCCGCAGGCCTGGCCGTCGCACTCGTTCGTTGGATACCGCCTGGCTTGGTCGGGTCGGGTCGGGTCGGCTGCGGCGACATCGGCGTCGAGCTGGCGGTGGTCCCGATCCGGACTGGTCAATGGGCGACGACCCGCGGTGCGTCGGGGTCGACGGCGAGCGGCCCGCTGCGGAAGAGCGCGGCGGCGGCGATCGCTGCGATGACGAAGAAGCCGGCCGACCACCAGAACACGGTGTGGTAGCTCTGCAGCGCGGCCTCCGCCGCCAGCTGCGGCGTCGGGGTCTTGCCGGCCAGGTGGTTGCTGGCCGCGGTGGCGGCGAAGGAGCTGAGCAGCGCGGTGCCGATCGAGCCGCCGATCTGCTGCACCGTGTTGATCATTGCGGAGGCGACGCCGGCGTCACGGTGTTCCACCCCGGAGACGGCGGCGTTCTGGGTGGGCGCGAAGACCAGGCCCAGGCCGAGACCGACGATGATCAGGCCGGGCAGCACCCCGGTGACGTAGGTGGAGTCCAGGTCCAGCCGGGTGAGCAGGAGCATGCCGCCGGCGGCGATCAGTGCGCCGAGCGGGACCAGCGGGCGCGGGCCGATCTTCGGGGTGAGGATCGAGCCGGCGGTGGTGGCGGTCAGCATGACGCCGCCGAGCATCGGCAGGAACGCCAGGCCGGTCTCGACCGGTGTGAAGGCCAGAATGCTGGTGAGGTAGTAGGTGAGGAAGAGGAAGATGCCGAACATGCCGGCGCCGGCGATCGCGATGGAGGCGTAGGAGCCGCCGCGGTTGCGGTCGAGCACGACGCGCAGCGGCAGCAGCGGGTTGGGCACCCGCAGCTCGATGAGCACGAAGGCGGTCAGCACGACGACGCCCGCGATGATCGGGCCCAGCGTCCAGGTGTCGCTCCAGCCGTGGGATTCGGCGTTGCCCAGTCCGTAGACCAGCGCGACCAGGCCGAACACGGCGGTGAAGGTGCCGGCCAGGTCGAGTTTGCCGTGCGCCGCGATGGGCTCGTCGCGCAGCTTCACCAGGGCGCCGAAGACCGCGATGGCGGCGATGACCAGGTTGACGAAGAGGCACCAGCGCCAGGACACGTACTCGGTGAGCACGCCGCCGAGCAGCAGGCCGATGCCACCGCCCGCGCCGGAGATGGCGCCGAAGATGCCGAACGCCTTGCCGCGCTCCGCGGGGTCGGTGAACGTGATCGTCAGCAGCGACAGCGCGGCCGGTGCCAGCGCGGCGCCGAAGACACCCTGCAGCGCCCGTGCGGTGATGAGCAGTTCCAGGTTCTGCGCCACGCCACCGAGCGCGGAGGCCAGGGCGAAGCCGACCAGGCCGATGATGAACATCCGCTTGCGGCCGAAGAAGTCGGACAGGCGACCGCCGAGCAGCAGCAGGCTGCCGAACGCGAGGGCGTAGCCGGTGACCACCCACTGCCGGCCGGAGTCGGAGAAACCGATGTCGGCCTGCGCGGTCGGCAGCGCGATGTTCACGATCGTCGCGTCCAGCACGACCATCAGTTGCGCCAACGCGAGCACGACCAGCGCCCACCACCTGCCGGCATGCCGGTCTGCCGCCGCCGATCCGGGGCGTCCTGCCGGTGGAGTGGCCCGTTCCGCAGTTGTCGTCATCGTCGTCCTTCGCAGCAGCCTGGTTTGAGGTTCGATCTCCGCATCGGAAAGTTAGCCGCTAAGTTGAGGACATGACTCCGGTTTGTACGGCACATCACAGTAAGTTGAGGAGTTTGCTCCGCTTCTTGGGTCGGCGGGACGACGAACGCCGATGAGTGGCTGCATCGCGGTTCGAGGGAGACTTCTGCGTGACTGGGGCCGCCAGTTGATCGCGATACCCCGATCAGGCGCTCACGCCCACAGGCCTGCTCGGCGCCGCGCCCGGATCTTGTGGCGGCGCTAGGCGCTCCGCGCCTCCCGCCCGGCCGCCCTACTATGTCGCAGGTGAGAGACGATCATGCTCGCCCGTCGCCCCTGGGTGGGCTCTGGTCTTGTGTGGTCGGTGGGCTGCTTCTCGCGGTGCTGCTCCTCTTCCTCCATCCGGTCCTCCGGTTTGAGGACTGTCCGAACTACGGCGGGAACGGCAACGCCAGCGCCTACCCGCACCCCCTCTGGGACGCCTTCTTCCCGCTGCTGACCATCACGTGGATATCCTGCGTCATCGTCGAGCAGTTCCTGCGGGTCACCTGGCGCCACCGCCATTGGTCCGCCGGCGCCGTGCGGGCCTTGGTCGCTGTCACCTTGTCGTTGTCCGCGTCCTTCTTCGTGGTGGGCTCGCTCGCCGTCATGTGTCGATGAGCTGGACCCTGTCCCGCAGCCCGCGGCGGGCGCTGACGGCGCGCTGAAGCTCGACCGGTGGCACCCGGATCTTGTGCTCCTGCCATCGCACCGTCTCCAGGCGAGCGGCCGCGGCCGGGCCGAAGTCGGTGATCTCGGGCTCGTCGGCGGCCGGGCCGACGCCGCCGACCCATTCCACCCGGGCGCCGAGCATGGCGCGGCCCCACCAGCGGCAGAACCAGTCGGCCGGAGCGACCGGCTCGATCAGGCCGTCGAGCAGCAGGTCGCCCACGCGGCGGGCATCCTCGTCGGAGACGACGAGGTCGAGGTCGCCCGGGGTGAGGGGGACGCCGCGGACGGCCAGGGCCGCGCTGCCGGTCAGCCACCAATCCACCCCGGCGCCGTTCAGTCGCCGGCAGACCTCGGCCAGCGCGCCCTGCCAGGGGACCGGATCGAGGCCGGCGGCCTGGCGCAGGCACGGCTCGATCAGCCGCTGGAAGTTTGCCCAGGCCCGGTCCAGGTGCGGGGTGTCCGCCGGGAAGGCCCTGTGCCAGTGACCGCCGGCGTCGGTGAAGGCTGTCTTTCGCACCGCGGGCAGCAACTCGTCAGGAACGTCGACGATCCGGAACTCGCTGCCCTGCCCGGTGTCGTGTCGTTGGAAGCGCACGGGAACATCCGATCACAGCGGTACGACACCATCGGGACGCTTGACCCGGCCCCTGGGGCAGGCAGTTCGCTGGGGGAGTCGCAGCACGGGAGGAGACGGTGATGGTCACCGAATGGGTTGAGCCGGGAATCATGACGGCTGCCGGGAAATACGCGAGCCTTTTGGACGGGCTGCCCGCGGACGCCGCCGGGGTGGCGCGGGTGGTGCAGGGCCTGTTGATCCACGAGTTCTGGGCCGGGGCGTACGGCGTCACCCTGGCCGAGCCGGACCGCGACCGGGTCAATCTGCGGCGGGTTGAGCAGGTGCTGGAGGCGATCACCAGCCGCGACGACCGGCCGCTCGATGTGCCGCGCGAGCCCGGCGAGCGGATCGCCACCAACTGCCGGGGTTTTTCCGTCATGGCCGTCGCCCTGTTCCGGGCGCGGGGCGTGCCGGCCCGCGCGCGGTGCGGTTTCGGGGCGTATTTCAAGCCGGGCTGGTTCGAGGACCACTGGGTGGCCGAGTATTTCGACGGCGGTCGGTGGAAGCTGGTCGACGCGCAGATCGACGACCTGCAGCGGGGGCAGCTGGCGCCGGGCTTCGAGTTGACCGACGTGCCGCGCGACCAGTTCGTGATCGCCGGCGACGGTTGGACGCAGGTTCGGGCCGGGCGTGCGGACCCGGACCGGTTCGGGCTGACGTTCCTCAACGAGGCCGGCGACTGGTGGATCGCCGCCAACCTGATGCGCGATGCCGCCGCGCTCGACAACGTGGAACTGCTGCCGTGGGACCTGTGGGGCGCGATGCCCGAGCCGGACCACACCGTCGACGTGGCGCTCTTCGACGAACTGGCCGCGGCGACCGCCGGGCCGTCGATGGGCGAGGTCCGCCGGCTGCTGGCCGACGAGCGGCTCCGGGTGCCGGCCGAGGTCTACAACGTCCAGCACGGACGCAAGGAGGCCCTGGTCTAGGGCGGGACGGCGCCCGGCCGGTGGAAAGGGGCCGGGCGCCGCGCTTACCGGCGTGCGCCGACGAGGTGGCGCACCACCTCGCGCGCCCAGCGCATCCGCTCTGCCGCCAGGTCCGGGTGCTCGCCGAACTCGTACGCCATCCGGGCCGAACAGCCTTTCGGGCCGTCCTGCCGCAGCAGATCGTCGACCGTCCGGTCGACGACCTCGGTGTCGTTGACGTCCGCTGCCTGCAGATCTGAGGCGAACAGCGCTTCGGCGCGCGTGACGTCGTCAGCGGACTCCTGCATCTCATTCACCTCCTTCCTCCACCGCCGGGATTCTCCGCGGCGGCGTCCAATCTTGTTCAACGGTGCCGTGGCATCGATGAGTCCGGCCGCCGCGGTGAGTGCTGACACAGCCGGCGGCGGCCGGCCCGCGGGTCAGAGCCGCGGGTGGGCTTCCTCGATGGTCGGTGCGTTCAGGTAGAGCAGCAGGGCCTGCTGGTCTTCGAGGTCCAGGTCGGCGAAGCGCGCGTACGCGAGCCACCGGGACCGTGCCGTCTCGGCGGCGAGCAGGGCCGTGATCGCCGCCCAGGAGAGCGTCACCAGGTGGAACAGGCGGCCTTCCTGCAGCGGGGGGAGCAGGCTCAGCTCGCCGAGCGCCGTCACGGCGGCGTCCTCGCGGCGGGCGCGCAGGGCCAGCTCGATCACCGCGCGGGCCCGGTACGGGGTGCAGCCCCAGGCCAGCGCCTTGAGCTGGGAAACGGTCATGCCGCGCACCCACAGTTCCGCGGCGCGCGACGAGGTCGGCACGCTGCTCAGCGACCGGCCGTTCAGGTAGCGGCGCATCTTGAACGCGCCGGCTCGGGTCGAGAAGGACGTGGCCGGCGGTCGGACGGAGTAGTTCATGGACCGTGCCTAACTGCTCAAAGTTGTCGGGGTTGGGGTGGCGGCGCCCCGCGCGGGGGGTGGGCACGTGGGGCGCCGCCACCGGGGAGACGGCCCGCCGTCAGGCGAGCCTTGCCGCGATCCAGTCGGCGACCTGGCTGGTCGTCGCGAAGACCGCGCCGTCATGGTTGGCGCCGCTGACCGGGAGGAAGTCCACGGTCTGGGTCCCGTACGCCTGCAACTGGCCCACCAGCACGTCGGCCGTGAGGAAGTACGGCACCGCCTCGTCGTCGGTGCCCTGCACGACCAGGACCGGTGCGGTGGGAGCCGACTGCGCCGGGTTGTCGTACGTGGCGAGCTTCGTCAGGACCGCGTCGGGCAGCGCGCCACCCACCAGCAGTTCTTCGGCGGTGAGCGGGGCGTAGGCGTCGAGGACCTCGTACAGGCAGCCGGTCTGCAGAACGGAGGTCTTCTGCTTGGCTGTCGGCGCCAGCACCGTGTTGGGGTTGAAGGTGGTGTCGACGGTGCTGAGGCCGTACAGGGCCATCACCAGGTAGCCCTGGCCCGGCGTGCCCGGGATCAGCGGGGCGAAGATGTCGGCGTTGGAGACCGGGGCGATGGCCACCACGCCCTTGAGGACGAGGGCGCCGTCGTAGCTGGCGGCGATCTGACCGGCGAACAGGGAGCCCTGGCCGCCCTGCGAGTGCCCGTCGATCGCGTACGCGGTGGTGAGCGCGCTGTCCAGGTTCCGGGCCGCCTTGACACTGTCGATCATGGAGCGGGCCGCGCTCAGGCCGATCAGGTACGGGTGCGCCGACGGCGTGCCCAGGCCCGGATAGTCGGGGGCGGTAACTGTCCAGCCCTTGGCGAGCAGCGCCGCGATCGCCGCCCGGGCCTCCGGCCAGAAGACGTCCTGGCTCGCCGAGGGCGCGCACTTGTCGGCGAGGCCGGTGGTGCCGTGTCCCCACACCACGGTCCTGTTCTTCTTGTTGGTCTTCGGCGTCATGACCAGCCCGGTGGCGGTGATCGTGCTACCGGTGACGGAGGTGGAGACATAGGCGATACGTTTCCCGGTCGCCAGTGGGGTGAGCTCGGCCGGCAGGGTCGCGGTGGCGCTGAGCAGGACCGTGCCGGATGCCAGGGCCGCCTTGGCCGGTGAGCCTGCGAAAAGCAGGATGGCGGTACTCAGCAGCGCGACCTCAAGAGCCGCGACCCAGGCATGGAAACGGGCAGAGTTCATCTATCGATCCCTTTCAAAGGACGGGTGAATTCGGGCATGCGGGAGCCCGGAATGAATTGCGGAATGGTGAAACGGGAGGGAAAAGCCGGCGGAGAAAGCGGGTCAGGCGAAGTGGTCGGCGACCCGGCGCAGGGCGGTGATGGTCTCGAGGTCGCGGCGTTCGTCGTCCTGGGTGGGCCAGGCGCTGCACTTGACGATCACGATGTCGGCGGTGGGATCGACGAAGAGGTACTGGCCGTGTACACCCAGGCCGGTGAAGGCGTTGAAGGAGCTTTCGCCGAGCGTCCACCACTGGTTGGCGTACCCGTAATGGTCGTATCCGCTCGCGCCGAGCGCGCCGACCGCGAGGTGCGGCAGGTCGCTGCCGCGGCTGCGGCGGACCCATTCGCGGGGCACGACCTGCTGGCCGGCGACGACGCCGTCGTTGGCCATCAGCAGGCCGAGCCGGGCGATGTCGCGGGCGGTGGCGTTGAACGAGCCGCCGCCGATGGCGGTGCGGGGGCGGGCCCGGGTGAGCCAGAAGTAGGCGTCACGGTCGGCGCCGATGTGGTTCCACAGCCGCTCCGCGGCGTAGGTGGCGAGGCTGCGGCCGGTGGCGGCCTCCAGCACCCAGCCGAGGATCTGGGCGTCGAAGGTGGAGTAGTTGAAACGCTCGCCCGGGGCCGTCCGGCGCGGCGCCGAGCGGATGACCTCGGCGATGTCGCCACCGCCCATGATGGCCTGCTCGAAGCGCTTGATGCCGCTGTCCGGCACGTCCCACACCTCGGCGTCGCCGACGCCGCTGGTCATGTCGAGCAGCTCGGCCAGGGTCGACTCCTCGAAGGCGGTGCCGCGGAAGTCGGGCCGGTAGTCGGTGACCCGGTCCTTGACGCTGCCGATCGCGCCGTCGGCCAGCGCGATGCCGATCAGCATCGAGGTCACCGACTTGGAGATCGAGAAGAGCTGCATCCGGCTGCGCGGGCCGGCGAAGACCCCGGGGTATGTCTCGTGCACGATCTCGCCGCGGTGCAGCACGACGAACGCCGTGGTGTTGGTGTGGCGGTGCAGGTCGGTCAGCGTGTGGTCGCGGTCGTCGAAGCGGTAGGTCAGGTCCAGCGGGTCGGGGCTCAGCGGGAGCGGCAGGTGCGGCCCGCTGCGCGCCACGTACTCGGTGGGCATGATCCAGTTCATGTGGGTGAACGTCCACTCGTTGAACGGCCGCCGCATGATCAGGTCGCCCTGCCGGTCCCACCAGGACGGCTTGGCCGCCGGGCGGATGGTGGTCGGCTCGATAGTGCTCGTCATGTCAGTCCCCGCTGTGGTCGATGGAGTGCTCGGCAGCGCGCGGTGCGGGCGCGTAGCGCTCGAACTCTTCGCGCAGAGTCAGCCCACTCGACTCGCCCGCGGGCTCGAGGAAGCTGTTCATGACCGCCAGCACGGCCATGCCGGCGAGGTTGTCCTCCGTCGGGCTGTCGCCGATGATGTTGGCGGCCGGGTCGCCGAGGTGGTGCACGGCGAAACCCTCCGTGATGGCGGCCAGGATGTTGGCGAACTGCTCGATGGTGATGCCCTTGCGCAGCTGGTAGCCGCGGGCGGCGATGGTCGCCTCGTAGATCTTCTTCCACGGATCGAGCGCGCCGGCGTAGTTGTTGGCGATGGCGTCGTGGATGCCGTCGTTGCGGTCGGCGGTGGCCACCATGATCAGCTGGAGCCGGAACAGCGGCATCCGGCAGATCGCCTGCAGCTCGTGGAAGATGGCGCGGTCGAGGGCGTTCGCGAAGTTGGCCTCGGTGCTGATCAGCCAGTCGCCGCGGGTCTCCAGATCGGCGCCGTACTGCGGGTCGTAGTTCATCGCGTGGAACAGGAAGGTCAGCAGGTCGTTGAGGTAGTCGTCGTGGCTGGCCCAGGTGGCGCGGTAGGGACCGTCGCCCTTCTGGCGCAGGAACGGCGGCTCGAGATTCTCCATCTCGCGGGACAGGGCGCGCTCGGTGAGGAAGCGCAGACCCGACCAGTACGGCTTCCGGCCGCCTTCGCCGACAGGGACCGCCGAATCCTTGGCCACGAGGTTCTGCTCGATCAGGTTCGCCCCTGCCTTGAGGTAGGAGGCGACCTTGGGCGAGTTCACCAGGGCGGCGCGGGTCGACTCCCGGACACCTTTGACGCGAGTCACGATGCCGGAAAAGTCCTGACAATAGGGGAAGGGGAGATCCTTCTTGCCGTACGTCATGAGTCGATTGTTGCCCGATGCGAGGCCGATTCAAGTCCGCACGTGCGTAGTACTCGGAGTCTAGGCCTCGGAAATTCGGTGATATTGCTGAATATGACTTTTAGTAGGCGTGTGATGACGCAGAGAAATCAGATTTCGCTCATGGTCTGCGCTCGCTGAAGGCCAGGCTGAGGATAGCGTGGGCGACCCAGATCGCCTGCGCCTTGTTGTCGTACGGCCCGACCCGCAGCTCCACCGCCTTGTCGGCGAACAGCGCGCGCACCGTCCAGGCGTTCGGATGGCGCTCGTCCTCGCGGCTGTGGTTGACGATGACCTGGGTGGCGGCCCGGACGTTCACCACGGACCACTTCTCGTCGCCCTTGGGCCAGGCCCGGAACCAGCCCGGCGCGACCGCGACCGCTTCCTTGCTGGCCTCGGACAGGGCCCACTGCAGTTCCTCGGGAATCGCGATGTCCGGTTGTGCGTGGGTCATCTCGCCGCCCTGGGTTGCGTGCGCGAGAATCTAGGATAGCGGCAAATACCCCGAATATGGCTTGTATCGCTACGAGAGCGACACGCGCGCGATCGCCTTCTCCGTCAGGCTGCCGAGCCAGAGCGTGTCACCATGCTGGCGGACGCCGGTCGCCATCACGTACCGGCCCGCCGGACCGTGCAGAACCCGCAGCACCGCACCCTCGCCGTCGACCAGCGCGGCCATCGGGTAGGGCAGCGGCTGCGGTTGCAGGCGCGTCGGCAGGACCGCGGCGATCCGCCGCAGCCACGGATGCGGCAGCAGCCGCTCCGCGAGCGCGACCCGCGGGCTGGCCAGGGCGATCCAGTACGTGCCGTCGCCGACCGGCGCCATGTTGTCCGGGTACGCGGGCAGGTCGCCGAGCACCCGCACGGCGCCGTCCGGCAAGGACACCCGCAGCAGCCGGTGCGCGACGGTCTCGCACATCAGCAGCGCATCCTCCCGCGGGGTGAGCGCCACGCCGTTGGGGAAGTGGAAGCCCTCGGCCACCACGTCGGTGCGGCCCGAGGTGGGGTCGAAGGCCAGCAGCCGGCCGTTGGGCCGGTGCTCCAGCAGATCCCGGCGCCAGTGCGAGAGCGGGAAGCGGTCCGAGCTGTCGGTGAAGTAGACGACGCCGTCGCGGGTCACGGCCGCGTTATTGCACAGCAGGATGCGCCGGCCGCCGGCCCGGTGGGTCAGGTCGGTGACGGTGCCGTCGCCGGTCACCCGCAGCAGGCCCCGGTACGCATCGCACACGACGAGGCTGTCGTCGCGGGGGTCGATCTCGATACCCAGCGGCCGGCCGCCCGTGTCGGCGATGAGGTCCGGGACGGCGCCGGCGTGCGCGTCGGCCGGCCAGCGCCAGATCTGCCCCTCGTGCGTACCGGCATAGATCTGTCCCTGGCTGTCGGCCGCGACGTCCTCCGGGCCGTGGCCGGTGGGCACCGTCAGCAACTCGACGTCGTCGAGCCGGGTGTCGGTGGGCGACCAGGCGCCGGTCAGCGGCGGCGGCACGGTGGCGGGCAGCTTCGCGGGCCGGATCAGCCAGGGCGCGGGCGGGCGGGGAACGGTCATCGGGTCATCGTGACCCGCGCCGCGGCTTCCCGCCAGGGAATCCGAATCCCGGAACATCTACGCAATTTTCGGTGATACCCGCTCCGTGGTGGCCCGCCGCCGATTGGTCAAAGCGGGGCTGGCCTTGCAAAACACCGTCTCGACCTGGCATTGCACGGCCGCCGAGCGCCGAAACATGGCGGCAAACTTCCGGAAACAGGTTATTGACGTGCGTCGAAACCGGGCCGAACAATGGGCGAAACGACGGCCGTCGATCGCTGCAGAGCCTGTTCCCCGCCAGCTCCGAGAGGTGTGCCCATCATGACCAGCAAAACTTCCGGGCCGAGACCGGGATCCCGGTTGCGGGGCGTCGTCCTCCTCGCGACCGCCGGTCTGCTCGCCGCGGCCTCGATGACGTTCCTGGAAACCACCGCGCAGGCCGGTACCACGCGGCTGAGCGCGGACTGCGCCAGCGGCTACGTCGGGCTGACCTTCGACGACGGGCCCAACCCGGGCAACACGAACACCCTGCTCGCCGCGCTGCGCACCGCCGGGGTGCGCGCCACCCTGTTCAACACCGGGCAGAACGCCGCGAACAACCCCGGGCTGGTGGCCGCCGAGGCGAACGCCGGCATGTGGATCGCCAACCACAGCTACACCCACCCGCACATGCTCACCCTCAGCGCGGCCCAGATGTCCTCGGAGCTGTCGCGGACCCAGAGCGCCATCCAGAACGCCGGCGGCGGCACCCCGAAACTGTTCCGGCCGCCGTACGGCGAGACCAACGCCACCCTGCAGTCGGCCGCCTCCGCGCTCGGCCTGCGCACGCTGACCTGGGACGTGGACTCGCAGGACTGGAACGGCGCGAGCACCGCGCAGATCGTGCAGGCGGCGAGCCGGCTCACCAACGGCCAGACCATCCTCATGCACGACCAGTACGCGACCACGATCGCGGCGATCCCGCAGATCGTGACCGGGCTGCGCAACCGCGGCCTGTGCGCCGGGATGATCTCGCCGGCCACCGGCCGGGCGGTGGCCCCCGACGGTACGGGCACCCCGACGACGCCGCCGGCCGGCTCCTGCACGGCGACCTACACCGAGGGCCAGAAGTGGACCGACCGGTTCAACGGCCAGGTGAGCGTCGCCGGCACGAACGCCTGGACCGTCACCGTCACCTTCCGTGCCCCGCAGAAGGTCATCGCCACCTGGAACGCCGCGGTGACCTGGGACGGCAGCGGCACGGTGATGACGGCGCGACCCAACGGCGCCGGCAACACCTTCGGCTTCACCGTCCAGCATGGCGGTGACTGGACCTGGCCGTCCCTCACGTGCCGCGCGGCATGACGCTGCCGCGGGCTGCCCGCTCTACTTCCTGTCGGGAAGCAGAGCTGCGGCCCGGCAGGACGGAACGGCCCTGAGTGCGGGGCGTGGCGACCACCCATCGCCGCGCCCCGCCGCCGTACCCGGTCAACGGTCGAGCCGGTCCTGGCCGAACGGTGGGGTCCCCCGATGATCATTGCCGCTTATGCTCACGCGGCTTTGTCGCTAACGGGGAGGAACACCATCACCATGCACCGCGCCCTGCACCGCCTGCTGACCGGATCGGCGGCGGCCCTGATGGCGGCCGCGGCGGTGGCCCTACCCGGGACGCCCGCGCTTGCCGCGGACCCCGCGGTGCGCTTGCATTTTCCCGACATCTCGGTGGTCGCGCCGGCCCCGAAGGTCACCGCGCTGTACGCGTGGATCACCGTGCCGGACAACGCGGGCGCCGTGCCGGCCCCGATCGCCAAGATGACGGTACGGGTGGACACCGCCGACGTCGCGGACATCGCAACCGTCACGAGCCTCGCCGACCTCGAGTTCGGTGAGGAGCAGACCTGCGCCACGAGCGGCGCCGTGCTCACCTGCACGCTCGACGGCCCGTTCGATCTCGCACCCGGGACCAACCTGGTGCCCCTGATCGCGCTGCAGGTGGCCGCGAAGGCCGGCGCCGCGCAGGACGCCGACGGCAAGCTCGAGTTCAGCGCGCGGCTCGACGACGCTCCCGCGGTCACCACCACCTCGACGGTCACCATCGGCGAGGGCGTCGACCTGGCCGGGGTCATCAGCACCCCCCGCACCGTGGCGCCCGGCGCGAACGTCGACGCCGGCCTGCGGGTCTCCAACGCCGGCGCGAAGCCGGTCAAGAGCGTCGTGCTGATCCTGCTGGGCCTGGACCCGAGCCTGTCGAAGGACAGCTTCGGCAACTGCCGGTACGGCCTCCTGACCCTCTGCACGTTCGACGACGAACTGGCCACCGGCACGACCTACGAACTGTCGACGCCGATGCGGCTGAAGATCCCGGCCGACGCCGCCGCCGGCAGCCGCGCGCAGCTGATCGGTGCCTGGTACACCCCGTCCGACTTCAAGGAACTGATCGACATCGCGCCCGACCTGGACGAGGACGTGTTCGGCCCGAAGGGCACCGGGGCGGCCGTCCGGCTGCGGCCGGTGCCGGCGGCCGGTGCCGAGCAGCGGGCGGCGGCGAACCAGGTCGACACCAAGCCCGAGAACAACGCCCTGATCAGCGAGTTCGTCGTCAGCGGCAGCCGCCGGCCGGACCTGGCCGCGGTCGGCGCCACCGTCACCGGCGACCCGGGCGACAAGGTGCGCACCCGGGTCGGCTTCACCAACAACGGCCCGGGCACGCTCTACCACTCGGCCTTCGTCAACACCGACCCCGGCACGCACATCCTGGTGCCGGCCGGCGTGCAAGCGGTGGGCGTCGACGAGCGCTGCTTCCCGATGGAGTTCGGGGACGGAGCCGAGCCCGAGGACCTCACCGGGGCATCGGAATACCTGTGCATGCTGGCGGGCGGCACGACCAAGGCGAAGGCCTCGACCCTGTTCGACTTCACCTTCCAGGTGCGCGAGCAGCCCTCCACCGAGGCCGGCCGGGTCACCATCAACGAGGAATTCTTCGTCGACGAAAGCCCGATCGACCGCAACGGCAGCAACGACACGGCGAAGATCGCGGTCAAGATCTCCGGCGGCTCCGGCGGCGGCCTCCCGACAACCGGCGCGAACGCCGGCCTGCTCGGCGGGGGCGGCGCGGCGCTGCTGCTCGCGGGCGCGGTCGGCCTGCTGCTGGTCCGCCGGCGCCGGGTACGCTTCACCGCCTGACAGCTACGGGGCCACTACTCTTGGTAGTGGCCCCTCGTCGGGTCCCGATGCATGCTATTGCGGTTCGCGACTACATTGCGCCTGCCGGGCAATACGCAGGATCCACATGGGGCTGGTGGCCGCTGCCGATCCGCGAACTCAAGAGCGCGCCGGGCTTGGTCGCCGGGCTCGGGTGCCGGGCTCGGGTGCCGGGCTCGGGTGCCGGGCTCGGGTGCCGGGCCGCAAGCGGGCGACATCCCCGTCGAGGATCTTGCGGCGGTCGCCCGCCGCCATGCCCACCACCGGCCTCGGTGACCCGCCGCCATGCCCCACCGCCAGCCTCGGTGACCCGCCGGAATCACTTCCCGCCGGCCCTACCCTTATCCGCGCCGGCGGCAGTCCAACTGATGGACCCCGATCTCGCCCTCCGGGCACCGTCACCACATCCTGGGAATCCCGTCCCACACCCCGGACCAGAACCTCACATAACGTCCCATAACGCTGCCGGACTCTGCGACCTTGATGCGCACGGGCACGGAGCAGACCGCCACGCACCAAGGTCCAACGTCCGCGGTTGCTTGCGGCACCGACCACATGCTGCGGACCCCGAAATCATCAAGATCGCCACTCCGTGCCGCAAACCCGCACCAACCACTCACACTCCTACGAGAAGGGGACGCGGGCGATCAGGCCGGCACTACCCGATCGCGTAGCCGGAGATCCTCCGGAAGCCGGAGCGCTACAGCAGTCTCCCTTCGTGCCCGAGCCTGCCCGGATTCCGCAAGATCCTCGCCGACCCTGAAACGACGTTGTTGCGTGCGGGTGCCGAGCGGACCGCGCTGCCACAAGATCTGGGCGTGGGGCCGGCACTGCGGCCTACGAGTCCGTCGCGGGTTTCTCGTTGCCGAGCGCCGCGGGTACGGCTTCCGGCCAGCCCTCGACGAAGGACCAGTCGCCGTCGGCCGGTCTCCGGTAGAGGTGCAGGCTCCCGTCCACGTGCCGCGCGAACAGGTGCAGGATCCGCCCGGTGCCCCAGCGCAGCCGCACCCGGTCGTACGCGCCGGAGTCTGATCCCCGGATCGGGGTCCAGGCCGTCCAGGCTCCGGAGGCCTCTCGCTGGCGCTGCCAGAGACCGCCGCTCCCGGCGCCGGGAGCCGCGACGGTGACGCCGGGGTGCAGGAACTCCTTCACGGCGGCCGGCGCACCCAGCGGGACCCCCGCGGCGCTGACGTCGTGCCATGCCGTCCACGACTGCGGGTCGCCGGGAATCGCCTGCCAGCAGTGGTATATCGACCCGCCGGACGCGATGAGCAGCCCGAGCCCGTCGTCGACGTCGTGGTAGACGACCGGTTGCCCGGGTGCCCCGTCGCCGGGCACCGGGCCGGCGTCGCCGAGGGGCTCCCATTCGGAGAACATGTCGTCGGGGGCGGGCTGCCAGCAGTGCCAGATCGTGACGGCACCCAGGCCGGGAACCACCGCGAACACCTCCAGCGGGCCGTCGGCGTTGAGTCGCGCTGTCAGCGCGGTGGGTCCGCCCTCGTCCCAGATGAGCGGCCTGTTCAGCTCCGCCCATGCGGACCAGTCGACGCCCGACAGCTCCCGACGCTGCCAGATTCCCCAGGCCTGCCCGTCGTCCTTGCCGACCAGGACCGTGCGGGTTCCGTTCCTCGTCACGTACACGCTCAGCGAGTGCAGGTATCCCGACAGGCCGGGCGGGGTGTCGAGGGTCGTCCAGGCAGACCACGGCCCACCCGGTGCCACCTCCGAGGCGTGCAGCACCGTGCCGGTGATGGCGTCCTTGACCACGGCGGCCAGCCGCCCGCCGGATGCCGTGTCGACGTTCACCTCGTCGAACGGCCCGGCGATGTCGCCCAGGGCTTCCCACCCGGTCCACGAGCCGCCCGGAATGATCTCCGCACGGCGCCACACGGTGGCGGGCGACCCCACCACCGCCAGGACTTCCAGGCGGCCGGCGGCACCCCGGGCAGCGTCGAAATCCCGCACGTCGGCCATCCTCGGGTCCTCTCGTCACCCCCGCGTCGTCAAGGGATCAGTCAAGGACTGCCACAGGCGGGTCTCAAGCGGTTTGTCGCCCAACCGACCCGAGGCGCCGCGCTCAGCCCGCGCCGCGCGGCGCGCCAAGACCGCGCCGCGCCGCGCGCGCTCAGACCGCGCCGCGCCGCGCGCGCTCAGACCGCGCCGCGCCGCGCGGGCTCAGACCCGGCCGCCGGAGGGGTCGCCGGACACCCGCTGGGCGATCGCGATCGGGATGACCGAGGCGAGCACCAGGACCGTGGCCACCACGTTGACGATCGGGGCCTGGTTCGGGCGGAACAGGTTGTCCAGGATCCAGATCGGCAGCGTCGTGGTGCTCTGGCTCGCGGTGAAGCGGGTCACGATGATCTCGTCGAAGCTCAGCGCGAACGCCAGCAGCCCGCCGGCCAGCAGCGCCGTGCGCAGCAGCGGGAACGTCACGCGCCAGAAGGTGGTGAAGCCGTCCGCGCCCAGGTCCATCGACGCCTCTTCCAGGTCGCCGCCGAGGCGGCGGAGCCGGGCGATCACGTTGTTGAAGACCACCACGACGCAGAACGTCGCGTGCGCCACCACCAGGGTGAGCAGCGACAGCGGCACGCCCAGGACCGTACGGAAGGCGTTGTTGAGCGCGATGCCGGTGACGATGCCCGGCAGCGCGATCGGCAGGATCACCAGCAGCGACACCGCCTCGCGGCCGAAGAACCGGTACCGCTGCAGGGATATCGCCGCCAGCGTGCCCAGCACCAGCGCCACCGCGGTCGACAGCAGGCCCACGACCACGGAGGTGCGCAGCGCGTCCAGCGCGCCGGCGTTGTGGGCGGCCCGTGACCACCATTCGCCGGTGAAGCCGGCCGGCGGCCAGCCGAACGTGCGGTCGCTGTTGAACGAGTTGATCACCACGACGACCAGCGGCACGTAGACCACCGTGAGCACGACGGCGGTGATGACGCGCAACGCGATGCGCATGCCCCGGGTCAGGTACATCAGAGGTTCTCCAGGGCGCCGGCCCGCCGGGCCAGGAACAGGTAGACGATCATGACTACCACCGGGACCAGGCCGACCGCGGCGGCCAGCGGCTGGTTGCCGGCCGCGCCGATGTTGTCGTAGACCAGGTTGCCGAGGAACTGCTTGGTGCCGCCGACGATCTCCACCGCCACGTAGTCGCCGAGTGACAACGAGAAGGTGAAGATCGATCCGGCGACGACCGCGGGGAACACCAGCGGCAGCACCACCGTCCGGATCGTGCGCCCCGGCCGGGCGCCCAGGTCACCGGCGGCTTCCAGCAGGGAGTCCGGCAGGCGTTCCAGGCCCGCGAAGATCGGCAGCACCATGTACGGGAACCACAGGTACGCCAGCGTGCACACGGTGGCGGTCAGGCCGTACCCGGGCGAGCCGATCCCGAACGGCGCGCCGGCCCAGTCGATGAGCCCGCCCCCGCCGAACATGCTGCGCCACGCGTACGCCTTCACCAGGTACGACGCCCACAGCGGCAGCAGGATGCCGGCCACCAGCAGCGGCTGCCAGCGGCGGCGGGCCACCTTGGCCATGAAGAACGCCACCGGCAGCGCCAGCGCCGCGTCGAGCACCGTGACCAGGGCCGCCACCCCGATCGTGCGGATCGTGACCGTGCGGTAGACCGAGTCGGTGAGCACCGTCCGGATGTTGTCCAGCGTCCACACCCGTTCGATCGCCCCGGTGAAGGCGTTCGTGCTCCACAGCGCGGTGAGCAGCAATGCCGTCAGCGCGCCGAGATAGGCCAGCCCGAGCCAGAGCAGCGGCGCCGACAGCAGCAGGGCCAGCCGGGTGCGCGGCGACCGGGTGAGCCGGGCCGACAACCGTCGTCGACGGTTGTCCTGGAGTGTCACCGGCGCCTAACCCTTGATCTCGGTCCAGGCTCGGGTCCAGGCCGCATAGTCGGTGCAGGTGACGTCGGTGCGCCCGTCGAGGCACTGCGGGATCGGCGTGCTCCAGTACCAGATCTTCGCCGCGTACGCGGCGTCGCCGGCGTGGTAGGTCTCGCAGAAGCTCTTGTCGGTGGTCAGCGCGCACGCCTTCTGGTTGGCCGGCGCCTCGCCGAAGTACTCGGCGACCTGGGCGTTGGCCGTCGGGCCGACGATCCAGTTCAGCCACTGGTACGCGCAGTTGGGGTGCGCGCTCTTGGCGGCGACCATCCAGGTGTCGGACCAGCCGGTCGAGCCCTCGGCCGGCAGCACCGCCTTGACCGGCGCCTTCTCGGCGGTGGCCGTGTTGACGATGACCTGCCAGGTGGTGCCGATGACCGAGTTGCCGCTCTTGAAGGACTGCACCTCCTTGAGGTAGTCCGACCAGTACTCGCTGATGTTGGGCTTCTGCGCCTTGAGCAGGTCGACCGCGGCGGCCAGCTGCTTGGCGTCCAGCGCGTACGGGTTCTTGATGCCCAGTTCCGGCTTGGTGTTCATCAGGAACAGCGCGGCGTCGGCGATGTAGATGGGCGAGTCGTACGCGGTGACCTTGCCGGCGTACGTGCCCGCGTCGGTGAACACCGAGGCCCAGGAGGTCGGCGCCGGGTCGACCTTGTCCGTGCGGTACATCAGCAGGTTGGCGCCCCAGCCGTGCGGTACGCCGTACATCTGGCCGCCGACCGAGTTCCACGCCTGGTCCTTGAGGAAGCCGGTGACGTCGGCGTAGTTTCCGATCAGGGCGGTGTTCACCGGTGCCACGTCGCCGGCCGCGATCAGCCGCAGCGACGCGTCGCCGGAGGCGGACACCACGTCGTACCCGCCGGTCTTCATCAGGGTCACGGCCTCGTCGGAGGTGCCGAAGGTCTTGACCGTGGCCTTGCAGCCGGTTTGCTTCTCGAACGGGGTCACCCAGTTCACCGCCGGGTCGTTGGTGCCGTTCTCGGCGTACCCGGGCCAGGCCAGGATGGCGACGGCGCCCTCGCCGGCGCCGAGCTGGGCGAGCTGGGCGATCTTCGGCGGGGTGAAACCCGATGCGCCGGGGGCGGGGGAGCCGTCGCCGGACGAGGTGCCACAGGCGGCGGCGAGCAGGAGGACGGCGCTCAGCGCCGTACCCCGGAAAAGAGATCTGGTGAATTCCATGGCCCGACCCTTCAGGGGTTCTCCAGGGCGACGACGTCGCCGGCCCGGATGCTGACGAGGACACGCTCACCGCGGCGCTGCGCGGCCGTCGCCGCGGTGGCCTCGGTGTTGGCCTCGCTGGCGGTGATCCGCGGCCCGGCCTCGAGATCGACCAGGTAGCGGGTGGTCGCGCCGAGATAGACCACCTCGGCGATGGTGCCGGCGATCGCCGATCCGGTCGGCTCCGATTCGGTACGGGCCAGCCGGACCCGTTCCGGGCGCACCACGAAGGTGCCCGGGCGGCCGAGCAGTGCGACGGCGGCGGGTCCGGTCAGGACGGTCGACGTGCCGACGAAGCCGGCCACGAACTCGGTCTGCGGCCGCTCGTAGATTTCGGCGGCGGTGCCGACCTGGGCGAGGTGGCCGTGCTCGAACACGGCGATCCGGTCGCTCATGGTCAGCGCCTCCTCCTGGTCGTGGGTGACGAAGACGAAGGTGATGCCGGCGTCGCGCTGCAACTGTTTGAGCTCGACCTGCATCTGCTGGCGCAGCTTGAGATCGAGCGCGCCCAGCGGCTCGTCCAGCAGCAGCACCTTGGGGCGCACCACCAGCGCGCGGGCCAGGGCGACGCGCTGGCGCTGCCCGCCGGAGAGCTGCCCGGGCTTGCGGTCGCCGAAGCCGGTCATCCGCACCCCGGCGAGCGCACCTTCGGCCAGCTCGCGGCGCTCGGCCCGGCCGACCCGGCGCACCGCCAGGCCGTACTCGACGTTCTGGCGCACCGACAGGTGCGGGAACAGGGCATAGTCCTGGAACACCGTGCTGACGTCGCGCTGGAACGGCGCGGCGTCGGTGACATCCGTGCCGCCGAGCCGGACGCGGCCGGCGGTGGGCCGCTCGAAGCCCGCGATCATCCGCAGCACCGTGGTCTTGCCCGACCCGGACGGCCCGAGCATGGAGAAGAACTCGCCGTCGGCGATCTCGAGGTCGATGCCGTCGACAGCGACGGCGCTGCCGAAGGTCTTGCGCAGGCCGCTCAGCTCGATCGCCGGGGCAGTGTCCACGCAGGCCTCCCGACGCCGGCGAAACTGGCTCTTCGGCGAAACCTATGGCTTCATAGTTCAAAGCACAAGACCGGGGGGATGATGGGGGATCAATCAGCGCGGCGGGCGGTCTTCGCTCCGCTGACCCAGGGCGGCCGGGCCGAGGCGGTCACCCGCCGGCTGCGCGACGCCATCGTGCTCGGCGTCCTCGGCGACGGCGAGCAACTGCCCTCCGAGGTGGACCTGGCCGAGGCGCTCGGGGTCGCGCCGGTCACCGCCCGGGAGTCGCTGCAGAGCCTGCGCGAGCTGGGCCTGGTCACCACCCGGCGGGGCCGCGGCGGCGGCAGCTTCGTGTGCGCGCCGGACAAGCCCGACGCGTCGCTGATCCGCGGCCGGCTGGCCGAGCTGTCCCTGGTCGACATCCGCGACTTCGGCGACTTCTACACCGCGATCGCCGGCGCCGCGGCGGCGCTGGCCGCCGAGCGCGCGGCGGGCGAGGACCTGGACCGGCTCCGCGAGGTCGGGGTGCGGCGCGCGATGGACCCCGGCGGCTCGCGGCGGGCCGAGGCGCAGTTCCACCTGGAGATCGCGGCGGCCACCCAGTCGGCCCGGATGACCAGCGAGGAGATGCGGCTGCAGGCGGAGTTCGGCCCGCTGCTGTGGCTGTCGATGGGCTCGCCGGAGGGCCGCGCCCGGTCCGAATCGGATCATGCGGGCATGGTCGCCGCGATCGCCGCGGGCGACCGCGACCGGGCCCGGGCCTTGACAGCGGAGCACGTCGGGCGTGCGATCGACGCGGTGGTCCGAGCGCGCCTGGAGGTGGTGGATGACTGAGGTGGCCACGCGGCCGGGCGCGGCACCGGCGGCCGAGGGCGTCGCCGCCGAGCTGGAGCGCCTGTGCGCGACGGTGTTCGAGCCGCTGCTGCGGATGGCGGAGGCGGTGGCCGCGGCGCTGCCGGCCGGGCGCCGGCCCCGGCTGGCCGAGCTGGACGCGGTCCGGCCGCTGGCGCTGGCGCAGCTGCGCCGCGCGGACGACCTGGTCGCCGGCTCGGGGCTGATCGCCGACCCGGCGCTGCTCGCCGACGCGCCCTGGCACCTGGCCTGGTGGACCCGCAGCCCCGGCGGGCGGATCACGCCGCTGCGGGTGGTGTCCGATCCGGCCCACGACGGGTTCCGCGACTACACGGTGCTGGAGTGGTGGACGGTCCCGCACCGCACGGGCCGCCGGCACATCACCGGGCCGTACGTGGACTACCTCTGCACGGACGCGTACACGCTGACGTTCACCGTCCCGGTGCACCGCGCGGACTCCTCGCTGGCGGCCGTGGTGGGCTCGGACGTCTACGTGGCGCGGGCGGAGCGCCTCCTGCTGCCGGTGCTGCGCGCCTGCGGCCGCCCGGCGACGGTGGTCAACCGTGCGGGCCGGGTGGTCGTGTCGACGTACCCGGCGCACACGACCGGATCGCCGATCCGGCTGCTGCCGCCCGGGTGGAGCCGCCACGACAGCCCGGTGGTCCCGTTCAGCGTGTTCGTCGGTGGGTAGGGCCGGCGTCGATCTCCACGTAGTCCAGGTCGCCGGCGTAGTAGTCGCAGCCCACGTCGATCTGGTCGCAGCTGGTCTTGCCGCCGATGCTCACCGGCCATGAGTTGGCGATCCGGCCGGTCCAGCCGGGACTGCGCGCCACCGTGGTGCCGTCCACGGTCAGCGTGACCCCCTCCCGGTAGCGGGCGCAGCGGACGGTGTGCCAGCGGCCGTCGTTGAGCCGCTGCGGCGACGCCACCAGGACCGAGCTGGACGAGCCGCGGAACAGGCACTCCACGATGCCGCCGGGGATCTGCAGCTTGAAGTTGCCGCCGGAGACCGTCGCCTGTCCCTTTTGGACGAGGTTGCCGAACTTGTGGGTGGTGCGGAGCCGGATCGTCACCGCGTAGTCGCGGGTTCCCGGGTCCAGGGCGTCGGCGTCGCGCACGGTGACCAGGTGTCCCGGGCGGGGCGGCGGTGAGTCGGGCTCCAGCCGGTCGAAGCGGTAGCCGGTGGCGCCGCCGACGTACGTGTCGGTGCCCACCTCGCTGCCGATCCGGCCGTGCAGCCCGCGACCGCCGCTGTCCATCATGGTCCGGGCGCCGGCCCGCTCGTTCATCTCCCAGACGGCGACCGGCCGGTCGGCGGAGGCGTCGGCCGTCGCCGCCGTGGCGATCAGGACGGTTCCCACCGTCAGGACGACGGTCAACGAGCGGCGACTCTTCATGGCATCCTCACGCTTCCCAGCAGATTTATCCATGCTAAACGGCATCAATCGAAAACAAGACCTTATTAGCTGCTAAATCGCCCGCGCGTGGCGGCGGTGGCACTGGCCACTATCGGAAATCCGTCGATGAACTTGAATGAATGGGGTGTTGTGTCGGTAAGTGTCGCACTACGATCCGTGTCTGACATGTAGCTCAACGTGTGGCCGATGGTGGGAGCGTGCGATGACAGACACCCGGCAGGTCGGCGCCGCCCGGCCGTACCCCTTCGACCAACCGGACCGGCTCAACCTCGACCCGCTCTACGCGCAACTGCGCCGGCAGGAGCCGGTGGCCCGGGTACGGCTGCCCTTCGGCGAGGAGGCCTGGCTCGCCACCCGCTACCAGGACGTCAAGGTGGTGCTCGGCGACCCGCGGTTCAGCCGGGCCCTCAGCGTCGGGCGCGACGAGCCCCGCACCTCCCCCCAGCCGGCCGAGGGGGGCATCATGTCGATGGACCCGCCCGACCACAGCCGCCTGCGCCGCCTGGTCGCCAAGGCCTTCACCGCGCGCCGGGTCGAGCAGCTGCGGCCCGTCACGGCCGCGATCGCCGATGAGCTGGTCGACGCCATGCTGGCGGCGGGACCGCCGGCCGATCTCGTCGAGAATTTCTCCACCCCGCTGCCGGTACGGGTGATCTGCCGGCTGCTCGGCGTGCCCACCGAGGACCAGCACCTCTTCCGGACCTGGTCGGAGTCGATCGTCTCGACCACCTCGCTGCCGCCCGAGCAGATCGTGGAATACCTGAACAGCCTGCGGGCGTACATGGCCGGGCTGATCGCGCAGCGGCGCGAGACGCCGACCGACGACCTCATCGGCGCCATGGTGCGGGCCCGCGACGAGGACAACGACCGGCTCACCGAGCAGGAGATGGTGGACCTGGCGGCCGGTCTGCTCGCCGCCGGCCACGAGACCACGGTCACCCAGATCTCCAACTTCGTCTACGTGCTGCTCACCCACCCCGAGCAGCTCGCGGTGCTGCGCGCGCGGCCCGAGCTGGTGCCGGGCGCCGTCGAGGAACTGATGCGGTATGTGCCGCTGGGGGTGTCCGCCGGGTTCGCCCGGTATGCCACCGAGGATCTGGAGCTCGGCGGCGTGCTGATCCGCGCCGGCGAGCCCGTGATCGCCGCGATGGCCTCGGCCAACCGCGACGCCACGGTCTTCGACGATCCGGACCGGCTCGACATCACCCGGGGCGCCGGCCCGCACCTGGGCTTCGGGCACGGCGTGCACCACTGCATCGGCGCGCAACTGGCCCGGATGGAGCTGCAGGTGGCGCTCGGCACCCTGCTGGCGCGCCTGCCGGAGCTGGACCTGGCGGCCGACGAAAAGGAGCTGGAATGGAAGTCCGGACTGCTGGTCCGGGGCCTGCGCGCCCTGCCGGTGACCTGGTGTGCACCGCATAGGTGACAGGCGATCACTTGATCGTGCCGGCGCGGTAGATTGTCCGACATGGAGCAGCAGGGCACGGCCGGCACGGCGGGGATCAACCAGGACGTGCCGCACTCCGCGCGGGTGTGGAACTACTGGCTCGGCGGCAAGGACAACTTCGCGGCCGACCGGGCGGTCGGCGACCAGTTCGCCGAGCTCTACCCGGACATCACGGTGGTGGCGCGCAGCTCCCGCGCCTTCCTGACCCGGGCCGTCACGTTCCTGGCCGCCGAATGCGGCATCCGGCAGTTCCTCGACATCGGCACCGGCCTGCCGACGGTGGACAACACCCACCAGGTCGCCCAGGCCGCCGCACCCGAGGCCCGCATCGTGTATGTCGACAACGACCCGATGGTCCTCGCGCACGCCCGCGCCCTGCTGACCGGCACCCGCGCCGGCGCGACCGAATACCTGGACGCCGACCTGCACGACCCGGCCGCGATCCTGGAGCTGGCCGGCCGCACCACGCTGGATCTGAGCAAGCCGGTCGGGCTGATCCTGATGAACATCCTCGGCCACGTCGGCGACCTCGCCGAGGCGGCGGCGATCGTGCGCCGGCTGATGGACGCGTTCCCGTCCGGCAGCTACCTGGTCACCGCCGACGGCACCAACGTGCTCGACGGGCCGGCCTTCGAGCAGGCGATCGCGGTGTGGAACGCCAATGCCCCGCTCTCCTACCACCTGCGTGCCCCCGGGCAGATCGCCACCTATCTGACCGGCCTCGAGATCGTCGAGCCCGGCCTGGTCCCGTGCGCGCAGTGGCGGCCCGATCCGGCGGCGAGCGCGGCCGACCTGCGCCCGGTCGACGAGTTCGGCGCCGTCGCCCGTAAGCCATAGGGGCATCTGACCAGGCATTTCGCGCCCGCGCAGACCCGAAAAGGCCGATCGGACGGGCTGTTCGGGTCCTCGCGTTCGGGCGCGTCGGCTTGGTAGCATTCCGCCGATCATGGCCAGCGTTCCGGCCGGCACGCCGGGGCCGACAGCCGGGTCGACCATGTCCGCCCCCGCCCCGCCGCGGGGGCTTCGTCGACTCGAAGCCGCCGCGGTGAACCCGCACGTACGGAGGTCTCCTGTGACTGACAACCGGATGAAGGATCGCGTCAAGGTGATGCTCGGGACGTCGCCCGACGGCGCGACCTCCGAGCACGCGCTGGTCGCGCCGACGCCCGTGCCCGGACTGCCGAACCAGGCCCTCCAGGTGCTCAGCATGGCCCAGCGCACCGCCGAGGAGCACGTCGGCGCCGCGCACCAGCAGGCCGACAAGATCCGTACGGACGCGCTGGCCGCGGCGGAGAACATCGCCCGGGACGCCCAGATCCACGCGCACAACGTGCGCCGCGAGGCCGACAAGGTGCTCCACGACGCGCGCGCCGGCGCCGACCAGATCGGCCAGGAGGCCCGGGCCGCCGCCGAGGAGGCCCGCCGCAGCGTCGAGAAGATCGTGCTCGACGCGCAGGCCCGGGCCGACTCGATCGCCGCCGAGGCCAAGGCCAACGCCGAGCAGCTCAACCTGCAGGCCCAGCAGCGCTACGACGACGTGGTCGGCAGCCTCGGCGTCAAGCGCGAGGCGCTGCAGGAGCAGATCGAGGCGCTGGAGCAGTTCGACCGCGAATACCGCGGCCGGCTCATGACCTTCATGCAGGGCCAGCTGCGCGCCCTGTGGGTGGACCAGCCCCAGGTGATCGGCGAGCTGCCGGCCCCGGACGGCTCGGCGGGCCGGCACGGCTCCACCGCGGGCGAGGCACTCGTGCCGATGCAGCGCCAGCCGGCGGAAGACGCCGTCGAGGCCGAGCCGGAAGCGGCCGAGGAGGCCGAGGCCGAGCCCGCCCCGAACGAGCGCCAGGGCTAGCCGTCACGCATCCGGGGCGGCATACACCCGTTCGCCCCGGATGTAGGTCAGCGCCACCCGGGCGTCGGCGATCGCCTCCGGCGCGCCGGCGAGCAGGTCACGGTCCAGCACCACGAGGTCGGCCTGGCGGCCGGCCCGCAGGCTGCCGGTGTCGTCGAGGTGATTCACGAAGGCCGACCCCGAGGTGTACGCCCGCAGCGCGGTGGCCAGGTCGATCCGCTGCGCCGGCAGGAACGGCGGGGCACCGCCGCCGGGCAGCGCCCGGTTGACCGCGACGTGGATGCCCTTGAGCGGGTCCGGGCTGCTGACCGGCCAGTCGCTGCCCGCGGCCAGGGTCGCGCCGGCGCGGTGCAGGTCGCCGAACGGGTACTGCCGCCCGGCCAGCGCCGGGTCCAGGAACGGCAGGGTCAGCTCGTCCATCTGCGGCTCGTGCGTGGCCCACAGCGCCTGGATCGTCGCGGTCGCACCCAGCTCGCGGAAGCGCGGCACGTCGTCGGGGTGCACGACCTGCAGGTGCGCCAGGTGTGGCCGGGTGTCGCGCCGCCCGTTGGCCGCGCGGGCGGCGGCGACGGCGTCCAGACCCTCCCGGACCGCCCGGTCGCCGAGCGCGTGGAAATGCGCCTGGAAGTCCAGCGCGTCCAGCGCGGTGACATAGTCGCGCAGCGCGACCGGGTCGATGAACGACAGGCCGCTGTTCGCGGTGGCGTGGCCGTGGCCGTCGCGGTAGGGCGCGGTCATCGCGGCGGTGAAATTCTCCGCGACGCCGTCGAGCATGAACTTCACCGAGCCGCAGCGCAGCCGCCCGACACTGAACGCCGCTCGCTTCGCCACCAGCTCGGGGATCTGCGCGGCGTCGCGTTCGCGGTCCCACCACAGCGCGCCGACCACGGTGGAGATCAGCGAGCCGTCGCCGGCCGCGGTGCGGTAGGCGTCGGAGATGTCGGCGTAGCCGCTGGTCGCGCAGAGCATCGCGTCCTGCCAGGCGGTGATGCCCAGGGCGTGCAGCAGGCCCTGCGCGCGCAGCAGCCCGGCGAGGCGTTCCGCCGGGGTCACCGCCGGCACCAGCGCCGCGACCAGCTCCATCGCCCCCTCCTGCAGCCCGCCGCCCGGGGCGCCGCCGGGCTCGCGGTCGATCCGGCCGTCCACCGGGTCCGGGGTGTCGGCCGTGATGCCCGCACACGCGAGCGCCCGGCTGTTCACCCAGGCGCCGTGGTGGTCCCGGTTGGTCAGGTAGACCGGCCGGTCGCCGACCACCGCGTCGAGCAGGCCCCGGCCGGGCACGCCGCCCGGGAAGCTCTCCATCGACCAGCCCCCGCCGACGATCCAGGCGGCGCCGGGGTTGGCCCGCGCGTACGCGTCGATCCGGGCGAGGTATTCGCCGAGGTCGGTCGTGCCGGTCAGGTCGCACTGGCCGAGCTCCACCCCGCCCATCACCGCGTGCACGTGGGCGTCCTGGAAGCCGGGCAGCAGCAGCCGCCCGCGCAGGTCGACGACCTCGGTCCGGGGCCCGGCGAGCCAGGCGACCTCGGCGCCGCCGACGGCGAGGATCCGGTCGCCGCGCACGGCCAGGGCGGTGGCGCGGCTCGCGACGGTGTCGGCCGTGAAGACCGGCCCGCCCACGAAGAGCAGGTCAGCGGTGACGTCGGGCATGGCGGGGCCGCTCCTATCGCCGATCGCCGGCGACGATCGCCGTGGCCACATCGAGCAGCGAGCCTGTCGTCGCGGCGGCATGCGACCGCAGCAGCGCGTACGCCAGGTACGCGTTCGTCTGCCGCTCCACAATGATCATGCCGATCGCCTGCTGGATCGTGTCCCGGACGGCGAAGGCGCCGACGAGGCCGGCGATCAACTGCAGGGCTCCGGGACAGAGATCCGCGTCGGAGCGGGGCGGGCGGCCCCGGGGCGCATCGTCGTAGGCGGCGAGGACGGCGGCGCTCAGCGGGGCCATCTTGGCCGGGTCGTGGCCGTAGAGGTTGAGGGAGGCCGTCGGCTCGCCGCGCCCGGCGAGCAGCGGGACCGACAGCGACGAGCGCAGGCCCAGCGAGTACGCCGTGTCCCGGAAGCCGGGCCAGCTGATCGTCGCGTCGATCCGGGGCACGCTGGTGGGGGCGCCGCCGTCCAGGGTGTCGAGGCAGGGCCCGGCGTTGTCGGCGTACTGGGCCTCGTCGACGGCCAGGGCGAGCGCGCTGCTCATCGCCACCGTGCTGTATCGGCTCTCGTGCTGCCTGGTCACCGAGGCGAAGGCCACCGGGTCCAGCAGATCGGCGGAGAGCTGGGCGATCGTCGCCAGCAGGGCCACCACGGCGGAGTCGTCGTCGGCCGTGCCCGCCAGCTCGATCAGGGAATCGGTCAGGACGCTGTCGCCCGAGGGCCGGGACTGAGCCGGTGGCTCCGGTCGGGTCACCACTGCGCCTCCTCCCCTCGACAGCCCTATCGTGTCATCCATTGTCGCGGATTAACGATTGCCGCCGTTCCAGGCCTGGGCCACCAGCGCGGCGGCGACATCGCGCAGCTTGCGGTTGGAGTCCTGGGAGATGGCGGTGAGGATCGCGAACGCCTCGTCGGCGGTGCAGCGCCGGCTGCCCATGATGATGCCCTTGGCCTGCTCGATCACGGCCCGGCTGGCCATCGCCGCCTCCAGCTGGCGGGCCAGCTTCGCGGTGGCGCCGTACAAGTTGGCGTTGGCCAGGGCGACCGCCGCGTAGCCGGCGAACGTCTCGGCCAGCACCACCGCGTCGCGGTCGAAGGCCGCCCGGCGGAAGCCGTAGATGTTGAGGGCGCCGTCGACCTGTTCCTCGATGGGCAGTCCGACCGACAGCGAGCTGCGCACGCCCGCCGCCACGGCGCGCTCGGCCCACTCGGGCCACCGCCGGTCGCCGGCGAGGTCGGGCGCCGAGACGGTCGCCCGCTCGGCGGCGGCCGCCAGGCACGGGCCGGCACCGCGCTGGTACTGCCACTCGTCCAGGACCAGGGCCAACGGCCCGGTGTACGCGGCGGTCTCCGCGGCACCCCCGCGCACCAGGGTCATCGACACCTCCTCGGCGCCGGGAACGGTGCGCAGGGCCAGGTCCGCGACCCGGCTCAGCACCCCGTGCAGATCGTTCTCCGCGAGGCTGATGCGGCCCAGCTCCGCGAAGGCGGCGGTGGGATCCAACCGGTCCTGCGACATCTACGGCAACTCCTGTCCAGCAACACTCAGTCCGAAGAACTACCCGTTGCGCGCATCGCTAACCGGGTTAAAATTCACCCGGGTGGGTAGGCGGCCGTAAATCCGTACGGCGGAGGAGAAGGGCATGACTGCTGTCACCCCGCGCCCGGTCGTCACCCGGCCGTGGCCGGTCCGGCGCCCCGTGCGCGGTTCGGCGCTGGCCCGCACCCTGCGGACCACTGACGCGAAGCAGATCGGGATCATGTATATGGTCACCGCCTTCGCGTTCTTCCTGATCGGCGGGGTGATGGCGCTGCTCATGCGCGCCGAGCTGGCGCGCCCTGGCATACAGATGCTGTCGCCGGAGCAGTACAACCAGCTGTTCACCATGCACGGCACGATCATGCTGTTGCTCTTCGCGACGCCGATCGTGTTCGCGTTCGCCAACTTCGTGGTGCCGATCCAGATCGGCGCACCCGACGTGGCGTTCCCGCGGCTCAACGCCTTCGCCTACTGGCTGTATCTGTTCGGTGGCACGATCACCGTCCTCGGCTTCCTCACCCCCGGCGGCGCGGCCGACTTCGGCTGGACGGCCTACGCCCCGCTCAGCGACGACCTGAACTCGCCGGGCGTGGGCGGCAACATGTGGATCGTCGGGCTCGCCCTCTCCGGGCTGGGCACCATCCTCGGCGGCGTCAACATGATCACGACCATCCTGACCCTGCGGGCGCCGGGCATGACGATGTTCCGGATGCCGATCTTCACCTGGAACATCCTGGTCACCAGCCTCCTGGTCATCGCCATCTTCCCGTTCCTGGCGGCCACGCTGTTCGCGCTGGCCGCCGACCGGATCCTCGGCGCGCACGTCTTCGACGTGGAAACCGGCGGCCCGATGCTCTGGCAGCATCTGTTCTGGTTCTTCGGCCACCCTGAGGTGTACGTGGTCGCGCTCCCGTTCTTCGGCATCGTCACCGAGGTCATCCCGGTCTTCAGCCGCAAGCCGCTCTTCGGCTACAAGGGCCTGGTCGGCGCCACGCTCCTCATCGCCATGCTGTCCTTCAGCGTGTGGGCGCACCACATGTTCGCCACCGGCCAGGTGCTGCTGCCGTTCTTCAGCTTCCTGAGCTTCGCCATCGCCGTGCCGACCGGCATGAAGTTCTTCGTCTGGATCGGCACGATGTGGCGCGGCCAGGTCAGCCTGGAGACGCCGATGCTGTTCGCGATCGGTTTCATGGTCACCTTCCTGCTGGGCGGGCTGACCGGGGTGCTGCTCGCGGCCCCGCCGGTCGACTTCCACGTGCACGACAGCTATTTCGTGGTGGCGCACTTCCACTACGTGCTGTTCGGCACGATCGTGTTCGCGGTCTTCTCGGGCGTCTACTTCTGGTTCCCGAAGATGTTCGGCCGAATGCTTGACGACCGGCTCGGGAAGGTCCACTTCTGGCTGACCTTCCTGGGCTTCCACACCACGTTCCTGGTGCAGCACTGGCTGGGCGCGGAGGGCATGCCCCGGCGGTACGTGGACTACCTGCCGACCGACGGCTTCACCGTGCTCAACACCGTCTCCACCATCGGCTCGTTCGTGCTGGGCGCGTCCACGCTGCCGTTCCTCTACAACGTGTGGAAGTCATACCGGGCCGGCCAGCTGGTCACGGTCGACGACCCGTGGGGCGCGGGCAACTCCTTGGAGTGGGCGACCTCAAGCCCGCCGCCGCTGCGCAACTTCGACAAGATGCCGCGCATCCGCTCCGAGCGCCCGGCCTTCGACGCCAAGTTTCCGCAGCTCGCCGCGGGCGCCCCAGCGAAGGCGGCTCCGCCCGAGGGCGGCGCCCGCCCGCTGACGAGCGAGTCGGACGGCGGCGCGACCTACAAGGAGGATCAGGACCGTCGGCTTGAGAAAGGCCAGTAGCCGCCCGTCCACCCCGCACGGCGCCGCGACCGGGCGGCGGCGTGCCCGCTGCAGGGATCTCAGACGATGGAGAGCCGGGCGGTGATCGAACAGGCGAAGGGCATCATCATGGGCGACCGCCGGTGCGGCGCGGACGAGGCCTTCGCGATCCTGACCAAGATCTCCCAGGACTCGAACCGCAAGCTGCGCGACGTCGCGGCGGCATTGGTGGCCCAGGTCGGCGGCGGCCTGCTGCCCTGACCCGATGATCGCCCGACGGGGTCGATTCCCGTCTGCCTCCGCTCCCCGGCGTAGCGTGCTGCCATGACTGGTGGGCCGGCTCGCTTCGGCGGGCGACATGATGTGGTTCTGGCGGCTGTTCTGGACTGCGCCGACCTGGCCCGGTCGGCGACGTTCTGGTGCGGCGTGCTCGGCTATCGCGCCGAGCCGAGTTCGCCCGGCCGTTATCAGCAGTTGCTGCCGGTCGATGGGAACGGCATTGAGCTGCTGCTGCAGCAGGTCTCGGAGCCCAAGGCCAGCAAGAGCCGAATGCATCTGGACCTGCGGGTGCCCGACCTGGACGCGGAGGTCGCCAGGGTCGTTGCGCTGGGCGCGCGGTGCATCACCGACCTCCCGATCGTGGAATTCGGCTGGGCTTGGCATGTGTTTGCCGATCCTGACGACAACGAGTTCTGCGTGCTGCAGCCACCGGCAACCCGTGCTTCGGACGCGATCGAGGAGATCACCCAGGACCCGTGCGGCTGAGGCAGCCGCGCAGGTCCGGGGCCCTCAATCCGATTTGAGCGACCAGTCGGCGTCGTCGTCGGTGACCGTGGCGTCGCCGTACTGGCCGGTGTTCGACGTCGGCCAGACCCTGTTCGGGAAGCTGGACGGGTCGACCGCGTCGCCGTGCAGGAGCGTCATCGCGGTGACCTGGGCCCCGACGAAGGCGGTCACGGTCGCCAGCGCGGTGGCGATGATGGCGGTGTTGACGCCGGCCTCCTCCAGCATCAGCGCGGCCCCGGCCCACGAGAACGCCGCCGAGGCGTAGGCCGCGATGATCGTGACGGTCGCGGCGATCAGCTTGGCCAGCACCCCGGCGAGGGTGAGGTAGAAGGCCGCGCCGGCCAGGGCGCAGGCCAGCAGGTTCGCCGAGGTGCTCGTCGCGATCGAGCCGATCCGCGCCGCCGCCGCGGCCTGCGCGCCGACCGCGGTGCCGTACGCGTCCCGGGCGCTGCCGGACCACTCCGAGTTGTCGATGGACAGGTTCTGCTCGGTCAGGTTGGCGGCGACGAGGTTGGCCTCGCCGCGGATCTCCAGCCACGTGAATCCGTCGATGGCCAGGTGTATCGGCGCGACCGCGCCCTTGAGCAGGTCGATGAACCAGTCCAGAATGTCCTGGCCGACCTCGACCGTCTTGGTGGCCAGCCAGGTGATCGCCTCGGCGGCGGCGTCGCTGATGTACCAGTGGTCGGTGGCCTGCTGCGCGGCCGGCGGGATCCGGCCCAGGTTGGCGGAGAACGCGGCCATGCCGGACTCGATCTCGGCCAGCGTGGCCTCGAATTGGGCGGTGCTGAATGTCATCGGTAGCCCCCGTGGCTAGTAGATGTGGCGGATGCGGTGTGCGCCGTCCTCGTCCTCGGCGTCGTAGGTGTCGGCGACCGAGCGCAGCGTCCGCCCGATCTCGGTCATCGCCGTCGCGCCCTCGCGGGTCCGCGCCGCGACCGCGTCGACAACCTCGTTGTACGGGCCGACCATGAGCTGGAACAGGCCCGCCTCCAGCCGGCCGAACTCCATGGCCCCGACGTCGCCGCTCACGGCGGAGAGCCTGCTGCTCTGGTCGTCCCAGACGCCCGCTTCCCGGCGCAGGACGGCGGTGGCGACGGTGACCTCTTCAGGGGTGGGCAGATCGCTCATGAGGCGCCTCCGGGAGCCGGCCGTTGATCGGTGATCGCCCGCAGCGTCGCCAGCGCGTCGCCCAGCAGGCCGTCCAGCTCCACGCCCGGGGTGGGCGGGGCCGGGCGTGCGGGCCGCGCGGCGCGCAGGGCCTGGGCGAGCGCGGCCGTGATCGCGTCGCCTTCCTGCCGGGCCGCCCAGCCGGCGTCGATGGCGCAGCCGGTGAGCCCGCTCGGGCCGAGCGTCACCGTCACGTGCCGCTGGGAATCCGATCCCTCCCGCGTTCCCGCCGCGGCTTCCGGTGCTCGCCGCGCGCTGTGCAGGGCCCGGAGGATGTCCTCGGTCAACTCCCCAGGATCGCGTTCCCTCCCGGCCGGCAACGGGACCTCGCCGGCCGGTGGTGGGACGGCGCTGGCCGACGGTCGGACCGCGCTGGCCGGTGGTGGGACCGCGCTGGCCGACGGTCGGACCGTGCTGGCCGACGGTGGGACCGCGCCGGCCGGCGGATCCGGGCCGTCCGCGTCGAGTCGGGTGCGCTGCGCCCACCAGCGGGCGTCGTCGAGCCGGTCCGAGAAGGCCCGCATGCCCTGGCGGATCCCGTCGGCGTTGGCGGCGATGACGGCCGCGCCGAGCCCGGCGGCTTCGATGCGCCGGCCCCAGCCGTCCCGAACCTTGATCGCCGTGGGGAGGCCGTCCGCGCCGAGCGTGACCCGCACCCAGCCGGACGGGTCGGATCCGTCCGCCTGCTGCGGGGCGGCCGCGGCAAGCCGGCCGGCGAGCTCGCCGAACTGGGTCACCCTGGCCTGCAACTGCTGCAGCCGGGCGAGCATGTCACCGTCCACCGCCAGCACCGTCCTTTCGGAACCGAGGAGCCGAGGAGGCCGTGGAACCCGCGGAGCCCGGGGAACGCAGGACGGCCCGACCGATCAGCGCGATGAACAGCGCCGAGTGGGCCATCAGCAGGGTGAGGACGGCCAGGATGCCCGCTGTCGCGAAACTGACACCGAGCGCCGCCGTCAGCCCGGCCGCGACGAACAGCGCGGTCGCGGTGATCAGCCGGGCCGCCCCGGCCACGCCCCGCCACGCCAGCGCCGTGCCGACCACGGTCACGGCCAGCACGCCGGCCGCGACGATCACGGTGGCCGGGCCGCCGAACGCGGTGTCCTCGGCGAGATCGGGCGCCGCCAGGCAGAACAGCAGTACGCCGCCCACTTCCACCAGCGGCGCGACGAACCACAGGAACAATAGGAGACCACTACTGCGCCTGGCACCAGCCGACGACGCGGCCATCGCATCACCCCCGAAGCGACGAGACAGTCAGCCTGCCCGACACCGCCGCAGCTCAGCAACCCCGCTCCGCCGGCCGCCGCCCGGTCGAGCCCGGCCGGGTCCGGCCGGACCCGGCTGCCGCCCGGCCGGGTCCCAGGCGGATGAGCAACGAATGTCCGGACGAACGGTGACGGGTCGCCCGAAGACCTGACTCTTCCCGACACTTCGGGCGACGATCCATTGCCGCCCGGCCGATCGACCACCACGATCGTCGTCGCCAGCGATCAGGCCCCGGGAGAGGACACCACGACACGTGCAGCCAGACTCCACCGCGAACGGCGCAGGTCTCGACGTTCCCGCCACCATCGACCTCAGTGGCCGGTGCGTCGGCAGCTCGTACATTTTGATCTGCCCCGTCGGGCACGGCGCCACCGGCACCGTCTGGCGTGGCATCGAGCGGACCTCCGGCGAGCAGGTCGCCGTCAAGCTGCTGCACGAGGGACTGCTGCGCCAGCCGAAACTGGTGACCCGCTTCGTGCAGGAGCGCACCATCCTGATGATGGTGCGCCACGAGCACATCGTCGGCGTGCGGGACCTGTTCAGCGCGGGCGAGTCGCTGGGGCTGGTGATGGATTTCGTGGCGGGCGGCAGCCTGCGCGAGCGGCTCCGGTCGGCCGGCACCCTCGCGCCGGCCGAGGCGGCCCGGCTGCTCGGCCAGGTGGCGGCGGCGCTGGCCGAGGCGCACTCGCTCGGGGTGGTGCACCGCGACGTCAAGCCGGACAACATCCTGCTGCAGATGGTGGACGGCCGTGCCGACGTGCGGCTCACCGACTTCGGCATCGCCCGCGTCGTCGACGCGGCCGGCCTCACCACCCCGCACGCGATCATCGGTACGCCGCACTACATGGCCCCCGAGGTGATCGGCGGCGGCGACGCGGGGCCGGCCGCTGACGTGTACGCGGTCGGCGTGGTCCTCTACGAGCTGCTCACCGGGCGCCCGCCGTACACCGGCGAGCCGATCGCGGTGCTGCGGCAGCACCTGGACGACACGGTCGGCAGGCCGCCGGGCCTGTCCGACCGGGCCTGGTCGGTGATCGGGTCCTGCCTCGACAAGGATCCGCGGCGGCGCCCGCCCGGCGACGAGCTGGCCGCGACGCTGCGGGACCTCGCCCGGCTCAGCGCCGACGACCCGGCCCTGCCCGCGCCCCTGGAGCCGGCCGAGCCGGCGGCCCCGGCCACCCCGGGCCCGGCCGTCGAGGTCATCCCGTCACGCCGGGCCGCCGGCACCCGCCGCCGGCCGCTGAACCGTCCCCGCAGCTGGGTCTGGGGCCGCTCGGCGCTGATCGTCGCGCTGGTCGCGGGCGTCCTGTCGGCCTCGGGCCTCGGCGGCTACACCGTCTGGAAGTGGCGCGACACCGCCGCGGCCCGGGCGAGTACGGGTGCCGCACCGGTACAGCGCCTGGGCGCGGGCGGTGGCGTCGGTGAAAGCACCGCCGCCCAGCCGGTGCCGTCGGCCGCCGGGGCGTCTCCGGCGCCGCCCCCGGCCGGCGCGGCGCCCGGCGTACGGCTGCCATCGCCCGCCGGTTCCGGCCCGGCCCGGGCGCCCGGCGGTCCCCGGGCCGAGGTCTCCGCCGGACCTGCGGCGATCGGGGCGTCCGCCGGCCCGGGCGGGGGCGCGGCGGAGATCGCCTTCGGGCCGTGGCAGTGCGGCGACGAGCTGAACTGGGACGTCGGCCATCCGGTGCTGGCCCAGCCGTGCCACGCCATCGGCGGCGCGATCCGGGTGGTCGGCCACATGGAGGCGGGCCCGGGCGTGCAGGCCGACGTCTCGCTGTCGGTGCGCGACGTGAAAACCGGCGAGGTGGCCGCCGGGCCGTACACCTGCGAGGCGATGATGTTCACCGACTTCGCCCCGGAGCACACCTGCGGCCCGGTGGACCTGAAGGCCCCGCGCGGGCGCCGCTACGTGGTGGAGGAGTCCTGGCAGTACACCGGCCGCTTCCTGCTGCCGGGCGGCAAGGCGCAGGGCCGCGAGTTCACCTGGTGACCCGAAAATGTCGGAGGCACCCCCTAGGGTCACCGGCATGGCTGAGCGCAGGTACGGCAACCCGGCACCCGACACGCGCAGCGTCGTGCGCACCGAGGAGTGGGACGCGGGCGTCGCGCGGGAGACCCGGCACGAGCGGGTCTCCTTCATCGATCTTGATCTGTGCGAGGCGACGCTGCGGGCGGTCGAGTTCCAGGAGTGCTCGTTCCGCGACGTGCGGTTCAACTGCTCCGTGCAAGACAACGTCGCGTTCGTCAACTGCACCTTCACCAACTGCTCGTTCTTCGAAGCCACCTTCACCCAGTGCAAGCTGGTCGGCAGCGTGTTCGACCGCTGCACCTTCGACATCATGACCGTCGACGGCGGCGACTGGTCCTTCACCGGGTTACGCGGGGCCGCGCTGGGCAGCGCCACGTTCACCGGTGTGCGGATGCGCGAGACGGACCTGACCGGGGCCCGCTGCCAGGGCGCCACGTTCCGCGACGTCGATCTGTCCGGCGCCGCGCTGCACAAAGCCGACCTCACCCGCAGCGACCTGCGCGGCACCGACCTGTCCGCCCTGGACCCGACGGTCACCGAGGTCCGGCACGCGGTCATCACCGCCGACCAGGCGGTAGTGGTCGCGATGGCGCTCGGCCTGGACGTCCGGGCCGGGTAGCCCGCCGGCTCGGCCCCCGGCCCCCGGCCCCCGGCCCCCGGCTCCCGGCCCTGCCGGCTCGGCACCGGGCCCTGGCGCACCGGCCCTGCCGACTCGGCACCGGGCCCTGGCGCACCGGCCCTGCCGGCTCGGCACCGCGCCCTGGCGCCGGCGCAGCGGGCCGGAGTGATCCATGGCGATAGGGTCGGGCGGTGAGTGTCGACGCGGCGCAGGGGCGCAGACGGCTGGAACCGGACGTCCGGCGCGGGCAGATCCTGGCCTGCGCGGTCCGGTTGTTCGGCGAGCGCCCGTACGCCGAGGTGTCGTCCAGCGACATCGCCCGGGCGGCCGGCGTGGCCCGCGGGCTGATCAATCACTACTTCGGCACCAAGAAAGACCTGTATCTCGAGGTCATCCGGGTGATGCTGACCATTCCCGAGGTCGCGGTGCAGAGCCTGCCGGAGGGCGACCTGCGCACCCGGGTCGACGCCAGCGTGGCCTGGTTCCTCGACGCGGTCTCCCGGCACAGCAGCTCGTGGCTGGCCGCGGTGAACGCCGCCGGGACCGGCCACGACGCCGACATGGAGCGGTTGATGGCCGACGCGGAGGACACCGCGGCGGACTACGTGCTGATCACGGTCGGGCTGGCCGGGGTGGCCGAGCACCGCGAGGAGCTGCGCGGGATGATCCGGGCGTACGTGGGCCTGGCCACCGCCACCGCCAAGGAATGGCTCAACCGCGACGCCCTGACCCGCGCGCAGGTGCACCTGCTGCTCGCGACGACCCTGCTGGCCATCGTGGAGCAGGTCTTCCCGACCATCGTCGCGCCCGGCCAGATCGTCGCTCCCGGCCGGATCGTCACGCCCGGCCGGATCGTCGCTCCCGGCCGGTGAGCCCGTGGCCACCCAGCCACGTCCGGTCGGCTCAGGGCCATCCGGCCACGTCCGGTCGGCTCAGGGCCATCCGGCCACGTCCGGTCGGCTCAGGGCCACCCGGCCACGTCCGGTCGGCTCAGGGCCAGGTGGTGGCGGCCTGGGCCGGGGCGCCGAAGCGCAGCCGGAAGTCGGCGAGCGTGACGCTCAGCAACGGCCGCCGTCCGGCGAGACAGCCCAGCGGCCCACCCGCCTCGACCCGCCACGTGGCGCCGCCCAGCCGCAACCCGGCGCCGCCGCGCACGCGGGTGCGCACGACCGACCCGCCCAGGGCCTGGGCCACGGACAGCGGGGTGGGCCAGCGCCCGGGCAGCCGCAGCCCGCGCCGGAACGACGCCGAGCCGATCGGGGCCGGCCGGTCGCCCGGCTCCGGCCCGGTGCTCGCCGCCGCGACCAGGCCGCCGCCCGGCGAGATCCGCAGCTCCAGCTCGGCCAGGTCCTTGGGGATGCCCCACAGCGCCCGGCCGCCGTCGCGCGACTCCACACTGTCGACCCAGATCTCGGTGATGCTGACCCGGGGCCGGCGGCCCTCGTGGACCAGCACGGCCGACAGCAGCTCCCGGTAGTGCAGGACGCCGCCAGGTTCATATCGCACCCAGGCCGCGCCTACCAGCGCGTGGCGCCCGAACGGCACCGGGCGCACCGCCGCGGCGAGCGGCCCCGGCAACGGGGGCAGCACGGAGCGGGGCACGGCGAAGACCGAAAGATACAGCTGGCCGCGCAGATCCCACGGCTGTGGTGGATAGCCGATCGCCTGCCTCCCGTCGAGGAGGATCGATAAGGTCCATCCTATTGGGCTCAGCACTCGGAGGCACAGATGCCGGATGACCGGGGACCGTTGCACGGACTCAAGGTGGTCGAGCTGGCGGGGATCGGGCCGGGCCCGTTCGCCGCGATGCTGCTGGCCGACCTCGGCGCCGACGTGGTGCGGGTGGACCGCACCGGCCCCCGCTCGCCCCTGGCGATCGACCCGCGCTTCGATCTGCTCAACCGCGGCAAGCGCTCGATCGCGGTGGACCTCAAGCGGGAGCGCGGCCGGGAGCTGGTGCTCGCCCTCGCCGAGCGGGCGGACGCGGTCATCGAGGGCTACCGGCCCGGGGTCGCCGAGCGGCTCGGCCTCGGCCCGGAGGCGGCGCTGGCCCGCAACCCGCGCCTGGTCTACGGCCGGATGACCGGCTGGGGCCAGGACGGCCCGCTCGCCGCCAGCGCCGGGCACGACATCACCTACCTGGCGGTGACCGGGGCGCTGCACGCCGTCGGCCGGGCCGGCGGCCCGCCGCAGGTGCCCGCCAATCTGCTCGGCGACTTCGGCGGCGGCGCGCTCTATCTGGTGGTCGGCCTGCTCGCCGCGCTGCGCGAGGCCGGCCGGACCGGCCGGGGCCAGGTGGTCGATGCGGCGATCGTCGACGGCGCGGCCCATCTCACGACCCTGCTGTACGGGCTGAGCGCCGCCGGACGATGGCGCGACGAGCGCGGCGTGAACCTGCTCGACACCGGAGCCCCGTTCTACGACGTCTATCCCGCCGCCGACGGTCGTCACCTGGCCGTCGGGGCGCTGGAGCCGCGGTTCTACGCCGAGTTCATCCGCCTGCTCGCCCCCGGCGACGACCTGCCGGACCAGTACGACCAGGCGCGCTGGCCGGAGCTGCGCGAGCGGATCGCCGCGGCGTTCGCGACCCGGACCCAGCAGGAGTGGGCGCGGGTGTTCGCCGGCACCGAGGCCTGTGTCGCGCCGGTGCTGTCGCTCGGCGAGGCGGCCGACCATCCGCACCTGGCGAGCCGGGGCACCTTCGAGCGGGTCGGCGGCGTGGTGCAGCCGGCGGCGGCGCCGCGGTTCTCCGCGACCCCGCCCGGCCCGGCCCGCCCGCCGGCGCTGCCCGGCGCGCACACCCGCGAGGTGCTCGCGGACTGGGGCCTCGGCGACGCCGGCGACTGGCTCGACGACGGCGCGGTGCCGGGCGCACTCTGACCGGAATAGGCACATCTCGACGGGTGGTCCGGTCGATCCTGGCGTACGGTGAAGGGAACGCTCCGGACCCGGCGGAGGCCGACCGCCGCGGCAATGGCCCACGCCCGGCGCCCCGGTCGTGACCGCCGGAGTTCCCGCAGGCCGACCGCAGCGATGTCAACGCCGGTCAGGCCGCCGTCCCCAGGGGGAACGTGATGAAGGCTGACAAAACTCGTGACGCCGCGGCACCGCCGTACCAGGATGGTGCCCACCCGCAGCCCGTCCGTGGCCGCTGCTGGCCGCTGCCCACCGACAGCGCCGAGGCCCAGATCGCGCTCCCGGCCGGCGACGGCGCCGCCGGCGACGAGGCCGCGCTGGCCGGCGCGGTGCGGGCCCGGCGGCGCCGGCACCGCACGGAGCGGCGGGCGCGGGCGGTCCTCCCGCCGTGCACGCTCGAACTGGACGTGCCGGCGCGGACCTTCGACGAGCTGCGCGCCGCCTCGCTGGCCTGCGCGGAGCCCGGCGGATCCGGGCACCGCGCCGCCTACGAGGAGATCACGGTCGTCTTCGCCACCGAGCCGATCGTCTCGGTCCGGTTCACCAGCCGCTGAGCCAGGCCGGGCGGCCCGTCGGCCGAGGGCTGCCCGTCGCCCGGGGCAGCCCGTCGCCCGGGGATGCCCGTTGCCCTGCGCAGCCCGTCGCCCTGCGCAGCGGCCCGTCGGCCGAGGCGGTCAGCCCCGGCGGAACGGGCTGCGCCGGGCGGGCTTGGCGTAGTCCAGCAGCGCGTCCAGCGTCACCGCGGGGGAGTAGCCCTGGTCGGACGGATGCGATCTGGTGCGGGGATCGTCCTGCTCCCCGGCCCGGCGCGCCGCGATGCCGGTGATCCAGCCGGCCACGTCGGTGCCCGGCGCCGTGTGCAGGTCCGCCGTCTGCCACGCCTCCAGGAAGGTGGCCGCGGCGACCTCGACGGCCCGGTCGTCGTCGCCGATCCGCTCGTGCACGATCGTGGCCACGTCGGGGGCCAGCGCGATGTAGAGCCGGCCGAACGCGGCCTGGTCGGCGGCCGCCACCCGCCGGAGCAGCATCAGCAGCCGGGAGGGCTGACCTCGGTATTCGGTCAGGAACACCACAGTGGCCGGCGCTCGGGCGATCATGGGTTCCTCCTTCCGGCTCGTGCGGGCGTACTGTTCGAGGTGTTCCCTTCACCGGCCTCGGTGGACCTCGTCCCTGCCTCATTTCCGCTCTGGTCAGGACCCGTGCCCGACGACGCTCATCGACGACAGGATGTCCGATGGCACGCTCGACCGATACGAGATCAACCGGGACGGCGCCCCGCCTGTGGCTCGAATCCCCCGCACCCGCACGCCCGGTGGTGCACGGCTGCTGGTGGCCCCGTTCCACCGACCCGGCGGCCGAACTGCCCGGGCTGGTGCTCGCGCTGGACGATCTGTGCGGCCCGGTCGTCAGGGTACGGCTAAGCGCGGCCGGCTGGAGCCGGCGCCCGTACCAGGTCGAGGTGGCCGACCACTCGGTGACCGTGGGTTACTTCTGCGGACAGTCCACGGGCCTGCTGACCGCCAGTTGCGACGGCGGCGCCACGCTCGCGGTGCGCGTCGTGCCGTGGGCCGGCTCCCGGGCGCCGAGCCACGACGACCAGGACGACCTGATCGCCACGTCCTGACGGCGGCTCACCGACGGGCCGCGCCGCCGCCGGCCGGCCCGCGCCCGTGCTGCAGGGTGGCGATCAGCGCGAGCGTGGACTCGGCGCCCTGGTTGAGGTTCGGGCCGTGCGGGGTCAGCCCGTCGTAGCCGCCGCCGGTGGCGTGGTCCCACATGACCGCGCCGGTGTCGTTGTCGCCCAGAAACCAGCCGACCGACTGCCGGACGCCGTCGTGCCAGCTGGCGTCGCCGGTCGCCGCCGCGGCGGTGGCGCACGCGTCCGCGAGCGCCGCCACCTCGATCGGCTGCTGGTCGTACCGCTGCCGCGGCGTGCCGTGCTGCCAGCCGGCCGCCGGCAGCACGGACAGCCGGTCACCGACGAGCTGGAGGTCGCGCAGCCAGCTCAGCATCCGCAGCCCGGCGGCCCGCAGCGCGACGTCCTGCTGCGCCTCGCCGGCGAGGATCACGACCTCGGCCAGCGCGGCGCTGGCATAGGCGAGGTGCCGCCGGGGCCACGACCACAGCGGGTCGGAGTCGGGCCAGCCGACGGCCACCGCGGCGTCGGCGAGCAACGCCGCGGCACCGGCATGGTCGGGGTGCCGGCGCAGCACCTCGGCGGCGCCGAGCCCGGCGAAGGCCATGGCGTGCGGCGCCGGCGAGCGACGCTCGGCGCCCAGGGTGAAGGCGAGCAGCGCCTCCTGCTGGATCCACGGCGCCGTGCTGCGGGCGGCCGCGGTGCCCAGGCCCCACAGGGCCCGCCCCCACCAGTCGCCGAGGCCGGGCTCGTCGGTCCAGCGCCGGTCGTAGGAGAGCCGGTTGTGGAAGGCGCCGCTGTCGTTTTGGGCATGGGTGAGGAAGCTCAGGTAAACCTCGGCCAGCCGCAGCACCGCCGGCGCCGGATCGGGCTCCCGGCTGACCACGACCAGCCCGCGGGCGACGTCGTCCGTGCAGTAGCCGTGCTCCCGCCGGGCCACCGCGTGCCGGGCGTGCTCCAGCAGGCCGGTGTCGTCGGTCAGCCGCGCGAGGTGGACGAAGCTGGGCGTCGGTGCCTGCTGGCGCCGGGACGCCACGCCTAGGGCCGCGGTCACGCCGGTGCCGTGGCGGTGCGCGCCGCGGCGGCGACCAGGCCCTCGGCCAGCTCCTCGTACCGGGCGGCGACGGCCGGCCAGCGCAGGCTCGCGGTGTCGTCGATGGTCCGCACCGCGGTGGGCTGGGTGAGCACCTTGCGGATCGCGGTGGCCAGGGCCCGCGGGTTGCGGTGCGGCACGAGCAGCCCCGGCCCGTCGGTGAGCAGTTCCACCGCGTGCGGGAAGGCGGTGGCCACCACCGGCACACCGGCGGCGACGGCCTCGATCAGAACCCCGGAGGTGACCTGCTCGACGGAGTCGTACGGCAGCACCACCACGTCGGCGGAGCGGATCAGCGCGCCCAGCGCCGCGTCGTCGAGATAGTGCGACCGGTAGTCGACGGCGTGCGCCACCCCGAGCTCGGCGCCGAGCTTGTGCAGACTCGTCCGGTACGCCTCGCCGTGCCGTTCGAGCACCTTGGGGTGGGTGCGCCCGGCGACCGTGTACACCGGGTCGAGCCGGCTGAGGTGCGGCAGCGCCCGGATGGCCCACTCGATGCCCTTGCCGGGGCCGAGCAATCCCCAGGTCAGCAGGTGCGGCTTCGGCCCGCGGACCACGGGCGTGCCGGTGTGGTCGGCGGCGCCGTGCGGGATCGCCGACACCTTGGCCGGGTCGACGTCGTAGCCGACGATGAGCCGGTCGTGCGCGGTCCCGGTCATGGTGACGACCGCGCCCGCGGCACCGACGATCTGTTCCAGCACCGACTTCTGCCGGGGCGTGGGCCGGCTCAGCACGGTGTGCAGCACGACGATGCTCGGCACCCGCAGGCGGCGCATCATCCGCAGCACGTCGGCACCGTCGGCGCCGGGGTAGATGCCGTACTCGTGCTGGACGATCGCGATGTCGTAGCCGTTGAGCGCGTCGGCGGCATCGCGCCAGCCGCTGGGGTCGTGCGCCGGCCAGGTGTGCGCCACACCCGGGCCCGGCGGGCCCTCGTCGCCGCCCGTGGTCACCCTGACGACACCGCCGGTGCCGGCGCCGGCGGTGAGCGCGGTGGCCAGGGCCGCGTTGAAGGTGGCCAGGCCGCAGCGGGTCGGCGGGTGGGTGCTGAGAAAGCCGTACGTGGTGGCCACGGGGCCTGCCTTCCGGTTCGTGGGGAATGCGTCGAGACGCGCCCGGCAGCGCCGGCGGAGGCCGGGTCCGGGGCCGTGAATCGGAAACGATCGTGCCGAGCCGTGCTGCCGGCGACACTTCGGCCGGGCGTCGTCGACGCCGCTGATGCCGGTCGTGGAAACCCGCTGACGAACCGTGCTGAGGCCACCGCGGAGGGTGGAGGTCGTCGAAGGCGGGCGTTGCCCAGCCTACGCGCCGCACGGTGGGTGCCGGATGACGGCTTCGTCACGGCGCCGAGTCCGAGGTACTGGTTACCGTGTCCGGATGATCGCTACTCCGGGGCTGACCTTCCGTGACCACCTGCTCGCCGTACCGTTGGATCACAACGACCCGCACGGAGCGACCATCGATCTGTTCGCCCGGGAGGTGGTCGCCCCGGAGCGGGCCGGGGACGACCTGCCGTGGCTGCTGTTCCTGCAGGGTGGCCCCGGTGTCAAGGCGCCGCGGCCGACGGCGGCCGACGGCTGGCTCGGCCGGGCGCTGCGCACCCACCGGGTGCTGCTGCTCGACCAGCGGGGGACCGGGCGCAGCACGCCGGTCACGGCCCGGAGCGTGGCGGGCATGGAGCCGGAGCGGCTGGCGGCCCACCTGCGGCTCTTCCGGGCCGACAGCATCGTCGCCGACGCCGAGATCGCCCGGGCCCGGATCGCCGGCGGCGCCCGGTGGGACACCCTCGGGCAGAGCTACGGCGGCTTCATCACTCTCGCCTACCTCTCCCGGGCCCCCGAGGGGCTGCGCACCTGCTACGTGACCGGCGGCCTGCCCGGGATCACGGCGACCGTCGACGACTGGTACGCCCGCACCTACCCGCGCGTCGCGGCGAAGAACGCCGAGTACTACCGGCGGTTCCCGCAGGACGTGGCGGCCGTGCGGAGGCTGGCCGACCACTTGACGGAGCACGAGGTCCTGCTGCCGGACGGCGACCGGCTCACCGCGCGGCGCCTGCGGTTCCTGGGCAATGCGTTCGGCATGAGCGACGGCTTCGCCACCGTGCACTGGCTGCTCGACGAGGCCTGGCACGGCGCCGAGCTGGCCGACGGCTTCCGGCACGCGGTCATGGCGGCGACCGGGTTCGTCGACGCCCCGATCTTCGCCCTGCAGGAGTTCACCTGCACCCCCGACGGGAAGGCCACCGGCTGGGCGGCCGAGCGGGCCCTCGCCGCGCACCCGGAGTTCGCCGCCGACGCCGACCCGCTGCTGTTCACCGGCGAGATGATGTACCCCTGGATGTTCCGGGAGATCAGCGCGCTGAAGCCGTTCGCCGCGGCCGCCGACCTGCTGGCGGCCTACGACGACTGGCCCGCGCTGTACGACCGGCGGCGGCTGGCGGCCAACGAGGTCCCGGTCGTCGCGGCGGTCTACTTCGACGACATGTACGTGGACGCGGACCTGCAACTGCGCACGGCCGGCGCGATGGGCAACACCCGGGTCTGGGTCACCAACGAGTACGAGCACAACGGCCTGCGCCTCGCCGGCGACCACATCCTCGACCGCCTGATGGGGATGGCCGCCGGCCGTTCTTGAGCCCGTTCGCCGGCATGTGCCAACCCGGATATCTCGGGTTCGTCCGGCCGGCGGCGGGCGTACCATCGGATGCGCTATGGATCTGTACTGGTGGTCGATCGAGGTGCTGGACGGCGCGACGCAATCGGCGGCGCGCTGGCAGGACGCGCACGGCAACGCCCTGACCGAGGCGGCGATCACGCACGGTGCCTATGAGTGGCATTGGCACGAGCACTCGTGGGGCGTGCTGTTCGAGATCGCGTTCCGCAGCGACGAGCACTTCTCGGTGTTCCGCGCACTGCCGGGCGTCCGCGCAGCCCTGGACGCGGTGCCCGACCCGGTGAACGGCCTGATGGTCTACCCGGGCCGCGGCGGCAGCTCGGGCCGGGTGCAGCCCCGCCGCCCCCGCCCGATCGCGGGGGCCGGCGCGGCGGCACTGCCGATCGAGCCGGACTTCGTCGGAGCCCGGCTCGCCGCGTGCCACCCCGCCGCCACCGCCGCGGGCGTCGTCGCCTAGCCGCGCCTCAGCTCAGTGCGGGCGCGACCGGCTCGGCGTCGGTCCATTCGGCCTTGAGCATCGACTTCGCCGCGTGGTCTTCCGAGCCGAAGCCCAGGAAGGTGTAGTCGCGCGGATTCAAGATGATCCAGCCGCCGCCGAGGTAGCCGATCCCGATTCCCCGCCGACCCATGGCGTCCTCGCGGATGCCCACGTTCTGGACCCCGGGCACCCGGGACAGCACCGTGAAGGCGGCCGAACGCAGCTCCGGCGTGGCCGGCGCGAACTTCAGCAGCTCCGTCATCATGACGTACACCCCGAGATTGCCGGGCTCCCGGCCGTCCTTCTTCAACTTGTCCAGGGCGGCCGCCTGCAGAGCGTCCGGGTCGGCCGGCAGCTTGGCCAACTCGAACGGGTCGTAGAGGTTGAACACCTCGATGCGGTAACCGGGCTCGACGCGCTCCAGCCGGCCCGCTTTGGGCTTCGTGGACAGGGTGACGGTTCGAACGCCCGTCGGCCGCTCCAGAAAGACCTCGAACTCCGTGGGCGATCCCGCCCGCTCCCACGCGGCCCGGTCCTGCGCCGACCACGGAAACACGCCGAGGTTCTGCGAGCCTGCCCAGGTCCCATCGGCCGGGTTCTTCGGCTGCCAGACCTCCTCGACGCCACGCCTGCCAAAGTCGAAGGTCTCACCGCCCGCCCTGCCGTGTGCGTCTGCGCCGCTCGTCTTGGTGAGAATCTGGACGCGCCAGTACCGGCCGCTGCCCGCCGGCGTCGCCGCCGCCTGTTGCGCCGCGGCCAGCAGCAACTCGGGCGCGGTCGCCTCGGGGCCCGGCGGTGCCACCCCGGGCGTGTTCGCCCCCAGGTTTCCGGCCGCGATGACCACGGCGACCGCGGCGGCGACCGCCGTCCCGGCCAGCGACCAGCGCCACGTCCTGCCCGGCGACCATGCCGACCGGCGGCCCGCGATCTCATCGGTGAGCCGCCGGCGGGCGTCGTTCGTGGCCTCGGTGGACGGCGGCGGTTCCGACAGCAGGGTGCGGATCATGTCGTCCATCAGGATTCCCCTTCGTCGCCGAGCGCTTTCCGGACGCTCTTGCGGGCGCGGTTGAGCCGGGATCCGACAGTCCCGGGCGGCACGCCGAGCGCCGCCGAGATCTCGGCGTAGTTGAGCTCGGCGACGGCGACGAGCAGCAACACGTCGCGGTCGCGGGTGGGCAGCGCGGCGAGCGCCCGGGCCAGGGCGGGGCGCATCAAGGCGGCCGCCGCCCGATCGACCGCGGCGTCGTCGGAGAACGCCGGCGCGTCGATCGGCACCTTGGCCAGTGCGCGGTAGCGGCGTTCCTCGTCGCGGTGCTGCCGCCTGATCAGGTTGGTGGCAATGCCGAACAGCCACGCGCGTACGCCGCCGCCGGCCTGGACCCGGTAGCGGCCACGGGTGCGGAAGGCGGCGAGGAACGTCTCGGCGGCCACGTCGTCGGCGCGCTCGCCACCGAGGCGGCTTGCCGCGTACCGCCGGATGTCGGCGTGATACCGGTCGAACAGCACGGCGAACCGGTCGGGGTCCGCACGGGACGCGATCAAGTCGTCCGCGTCGGCATCGGGGTCGGCTCTGTCGGCGAGCGCGGTCACGGGCTACTCATGAGGCGGGTCTCCAGGGCTCCGGGCGGTCGGGGTCAAGCATGAATGCCCGAACCCCGGCCGCGCCTTCACGGAGCCTTTCCCCGGCCTAGCCGAGCGGCGCGGTCACCGTGAAGGAGGCGTCCGCCTTCAGCGCGGTGCTGCCGTCGTTGCGGTCGATGCGCACCTCGTAGTTGTAGTGCCGCAGGTAGAAGCCCGGATAGTTGTACGACTCGAACGAGATCCCGCTGCCCGACAGCCCGGCCCGCCCGCAGAAGGTGGCGTCGTTGCGGAACGTCGCCGTGCCGTCGTTCGCCGCCAGCACCAGGCGGTTGTTGGAGTGGCGCAGATACCGCCCGGCCGGGTTGATCGACTGGAAGGTGTAGCAGTTGGCGTTGGCCAGCCCGGCGCCGACCGTGAAGGTAGCGTCCTGGCGGTCGGTCAGGCTGCTGCTGGCGCTCACCGGCTCCAGGTAGCCGAGGCTGTTGCGGTGGCGCACGTACCGGTCGGGGAAGTTCACCGAGCGCAGGGACCGGTTGCCGGTCGGGACCGCGGTGCTGTCACCGACGTCCTCGCGGAGCACGGTGAAGTGCCGGACCGTGCCGGAGAGCGCGGGCAACTCGACCTTGGCCGACCAGGTGTTGAGGTTGCTGCTGTCGGCGTAGTAGTACCGCCCGGCGCCGTACTGGTCGAAGTAGAGCCGCCACGATCCGCTCGGCAGTTGCACCAGCGCCGGGCCCTCCAGCCCGGAGCCCCAGCCGGCCCAGTTGCCCGTACCGGTGAAGGTCCAGGGCCCGGTCAGCGCGCCGGCGGTGGCGTGCTCGATGTACTTGGTGGTCTCGTTCTTCGCGAACGCGTGGTAGGTGCCGCCGGATTTCACCACAAAGGTGTCGATATGGTTGGCCGCAATGCCGATCGCGGTGCGCGCGCTCCACGCGGACAGGTCACTGTTGGTCGCAGTGATCTTGTACGGCTGGAACTGCCCCGCCGTCCCGGTGCTCGACGCGGAGAAGATGACGTTGACGCTGCCGTCGGTGTCCTTGAACCACTCCGGCGCCCAGGTGCTGCCGGTCGCGCCGTTCAGCCCGACGGTGACGTTACGCAGGAACGTCCAGGTCACGTGGTCGGTGCTGCGGGCGAACCCGATCGTGTCCCCGGTCCAGTTGGTGGTGTAGACGATGTAGTAGTAGCCGTCGGTGTGCCGGATGACGCTCGGGTCGCGGATCAGCCCGGACGGCGGCGTGTAGGCGTTCGCCCTGATCAGGCTGTAGTCGGTGGCGTTCGCGGAGTCGTAGACGTACATGTTCGACTCGCTGGAGTTGGTGAACGCGGTCATCAGGTAGTGCGGCGTGGGGCCGACGGCGGCCGCGGGCTGGCCGGTCAGCCCGGTCAGCGCCGCGCCGGCGAGCAAGCCGGTCACCGCCGCCGCCAGATACCGGCGCCAGCGCGCCTTGCTGGGGATGTGCACGACGGTTCCTCCCGGGGGGATCGGGGCGATGTGACCGTTAACAATTGGTGACGTTGTTCATCTCAGCGCAATACATCGACCTACGTCAAGGTACTTTGCGCCGTGGCGCGGATCCGGGCAGACTGCACGTCGATGGACGGGGAACAGTTGCTCGGCGGCCGCTACGCGCTGGTCGACCAGATCGGCGTCGGCGGCATGGCGGTGGTCTGGCATGCCCGCGACGAGGTGCTCGGCCGCTCGGTGGCGGTAAAACTGCTGGCCGGCAAGCACGCCGGCGAGCCGGACGCCCGCGACCGGATCCGGGCCGAGGCCCGGGCCGCGGCGGCGCTGTCGCACCCCAACATCGCCCAGGTGTACGACTACGGCGAGGCCCAGGAGCGCGGCGCCTCCGTGCCGTACGTGGTGATGGAACTCGTCCGCGGCGGCACGCTGCAGGAGCGGATGGACGCCGGTCCGATGTCACCGCGCTTCGCGATGCGCATGGCGGCCGAGATAGCGGCGGCGCTGGCCGCGGCACACACCGACGGCCTGGTGCACCGCGACATCAAGCCGGCCAACGTGATGGTGACCCCGGCCGGCGCGAAGGTCGTCGACTTCGGCATCGCCGCCGCGATCAACCCGGGCGGCACCGGCGACGAGGAATTCGAGGTGCTCGGCACCCCGGCCTACCTGGCCCCGGAACGCCTCACCGCCGACGGCGTGCAACCGGCCTCGGACGTGTACGCGCTGGGCGTGCTGCTCTACCGAATGCTGTCCGGGCACTCGCCGTGGAGCGCCGACACCACGACCCAGATGCTCAGCGCGCACATCTACATCGACCCGCAGCCGCTGCCGCCACGGCCCGGCGTGCCGGACTATGTGACCGCGCTGTGCAATCGCTGCCTGAGCAAGGACCCCACGCAGCGCCCAAGCGCCCGCGAGGCGGCCGCGCTGCTCGCCCAGGGTGCCGGGCTGCGGGTGGTGGAGGACGCGGCGCCGGTCGGGCCGGCCGGTCCTGGTGTCGACAGTGAACCTTCTGTGCTGATTCGGCCGCGGTCGGGCGGGGCGGATGGCCCGGCGGCTGCCGCGGTCGGTGGGGTGGATGCGGTCCATCCTGCTGTTTTTGCCCCGGTTCGTGCTCCGGCTCCTGGCTTGGTTTCTGGCTCGGCCTCTGGCTCGGCCTCGGCCTCGGTTTCTGGTTCTGTTCCGGGCTCAGCTTCCGGCTCGGGTTCGGGTTCGGCTCCAGGTTCGGGTTCGGGTTCGGCTTTGGGCTCGGCTTCCGGCTCGGCTTCGGGTTCGACTCCTGGCTCGGCTTTGGGCTCGGCTTCCGGCTCGGATGGCTTCGGTCCTGGCGGGTCGGTGGCCGCCACCGGCGCGGATGAGGCCGCCCGGCGGGCGGGCACCTTCACCCCCGGTGTGGCGTCGGCGCACGGCGTTGCCCCTGGTGAGGGGTTGGCGCGTGGCGCTGGGTCTGGTGGGGTGTCGGCACATGGCTCGACCCCTGGCGTGGCGTCGGCGCACGGCGCTACCTCTGGTGTGGCGTCGGCGCACGGCGCTACCTCTGGTGGGGGGCCTGCGCGTGGCGCTACCTCTGGTGGGGAGCCTGCGCACGGCGCTACCTCTGGTGTGGCGTCGGCGCACGATGCTACCTCTGGTGGGGGGCCGGCGCGTGGCGCTACCACTGGTGGGTGGTCGGCGCGCGGCGCCACCTCGGGCATGGCTTCGGCGTCCGGCGCCGCAGCCTCCGGCCCTGGTGTGGGTGCCGGCCCCGGTTCGGCTGGCTCTGGCGCCCGTGAAGATGCCACGTATGATCCCGCCGTTCCTGCAGCGCGGGGGGAAGGTAGGCCGGGTCTCCCCGTTCCTGCTGCACGTGGGGGTGTTAAGCCTGGTCCTGCCGTTCCTGCCGCCCGTGGGGATGACACCTCTGGTCCGGCTGTGCGTGCCGCCGGTGGTGCGGCTGCCCTTGTGCCTGGCATAGCGGCGGACGAGGCAGGCGCCTCCGCCCGGCGGCGCCGCAGAGGTGTCGTCGCGGTCACGGTCGCGGTTGCGCTGCTCGCCGTCGTGGGCCTGCTCTGGTGGCTGATCGGCCCGGACGACGATGCCCGGCAGTCGGCGGCGGCGCCGATGTTCAGCGACGCGCCGGCCTCGGCCGCAGCGCCTTCGGCGGGCGCGTCTGCCGCCGGAAAGCTGGGTGCTCCAATCGGCGGGCCATCCGGTGCGGCCACTCCGACCGAACCGGCCGGTGGCCTGCCGGGCCGCACAGCGCCAGGCCCCGGCGTCCCGCCGCCGGTCGACGGTACGCGGCCCACTTCCACCCCGCCGCCGGACGTGGACGAGCCCACGCCCACCACGACCGCGCCGACGACCGACCCTCCCGCCCAGGAGGCCACTTTCACGTCGGCGGGCGGCTCGCTCCGAGCCACCTGCCCGACTGCCTCCACCGCACAGCTGCTGTCCTGGTCAGCGACCGAACCGTACAAGGTGAAGAAGGTCGTCGAAGGCCCGGCGGCGAAGGCCGTAGTGAACTTCAAGTACAAAAGCAGCCACTTCCGGATGATCGTCACGTGCGCGGGCGGCGTCCCCTCCAACGAGACCATCGAACTCTGACCGGACACAGCGCTGGGGCACGGAGCGAACCTTCGACGCTCTTCCGCATGACCGGCCTCGCCAGCCGATCACCCCAGGGCCGCAGCCAGATCTTGTGACAGCCTGGTCCCTCGACTTTCGCCACTTTCTGGATCGCTTGCCCCGTAGGGCATCCACCATCCGCCCAGCTCATCCCGCATGTCGTGCACGGCGCCCGAGAATACGGCAGCTTGGCGCTGACCAGGCGATACGCAAGATCTACTTTCGAGTCGGGCCTGACCTGCGGCCGCGCCGACGCAAAATGGCGAAAGTCGAGTGGTCCGCTGCGCACCCGCCCGCACCAGAATCGCCCCGCGGGTCGGCCACCCTCGCTCGGATCTTGCCGCGGTCGCGCGCCGCCATGCCACACCACCGGCCTCGACGACTCTTCGGAACTACGTCCCGCCGCGCCACCCCTCGCCCGCGCCGGTAGCAGTCCAGCCGATGGACCCCGATCCCGCCCACCGGGCACCGTCACCAGATCCTGGGCATCTCGTCCCACATCCCGGACTGAAACCTCGCATAACCTCCCATATCGTCGCCGGATCCCGCGACCTTGATACGCACGGGTGCCGAGCTGACCGCTGCGCACCAAGGTCCAACGTCCGCGGTTGCTGCCGCACCGCCAGCAGCCCCAGCCCCTGCTTTCGCTCGTGCCTCGCCCCCTGCTTTCGCTCGTGCCTCGGGCCTCGGGCCTCGGGCCTCGGGCCTCGGGCCTCGGGCCTCGGGCCTCGGGCCTCGGGCCTCGGACCTCGGACCTCGTGCCCCGCGTCCTCTACCGACCACCTACGCGGCGGTGGCCGGGGTGGCGGTGCCTCGCGAGATGCCCACCGCCCTCGCCACGCGGTGACCGGGGTGACGGCGTACGCGGCAATGCCTTACGGTGATGCAGTCGTCGCTTTGGGTGATATTGGAGAGTTGATCGTGCTTCGTCGCTGGCATCTGGTGGTCTTCGCCCTGCTCGCCGCGCTCACGCTGGCGTGCGAAGGCGCCGGGACCGCCGCTCCCGAACCGACCGGCGCGCCCAAGAAGGGTCTGCCCGCGTCGATGGGCGCGCTTGGCGATTCCATCACGGCGGGCTACGGCACCTGCTTCACCCTGGTCGCGTGCAGCCGTAACTCGTGGGCGACCGGCGGCAGTGCCGCGGTGGACAGCCACTACCGGCGCATCCGCGACGACAATTCCACGATCAAGGGTAATGCCCACAATTACGCCGTGCCGGGTGCCCGCGCGCGCGATCTCGCCGGTCAGGCCGCCCAGGCGGTCGACGACAAGGTTCAGTACGTCACCGTCCTCATCGGCGCCAACGACGCGTGCGTGGACCGGGTTGCCGACATGACCGGGACCGGCACCTTCCGTACGCAGGTTGACAAGGCGCTCGCCCGGCTGCGGAAGGGCCTGCCGAAGGCCCGGGTGCTCATGGTCAGCATTCCGGACCTGTACCGCCTGTGGCAGCTCGGCCACGACAACGAGCGCGCCGTGCGGGCCTGGAGTGGCGGGGTGTGTCAGTCCCTGCTGGCCCGCCCGACCTCGACCGCCGAGACCGATGAGGAGCGCCGCCGCAAGGTTGACGACCGGGTGGACGCCTACAACCGCGAGCTCGAGGCGGCCTGCGAGAAGTATGGCCGCAAGTGCCGCTGGGACGGCGGCAGTGCGCACGGCGTCCGCTTCTCGCTCGACCTGGTCAACGAGATCGACTACTTCCATCCCGACGTCGAGGGTCAGAACGAGCTCGCCGACGTGACCTACCCCGGCCGCTTCACCTGGTGACGGGCGTGCGTGTCAGGGCCGGGCGGCGTGGCGTGCCACCGCGTCGGCCGCGGCCTCGTCGAGCGCGGTGGCCACGAGATTCTGGACGGCGAGGGCGGCCAGCTCGCGGAACCGCTTGATCTCCGCCGTCAGCTCGGGTAGGTCGGCCGGGTCGGCCACCACGTAGCGCTCGAACAGTGCCACGAACCGGTCGGCGATCCGGCGGGCGTCGCCGGCCAGCAGTTCGTACTCGTCGAGCGACGCCGACGACGGCACGCCACGCCGCCCCAGTTCCTGTCCGACGGTGAGGAAGGCCCGGCTGGGTGTGCGTACCGTGCCGGTCTCCTCGTCGAAGGTGACCAGGCCGAGGCTGACCGCGCGCTGGGCGACGGCGGCGTCGATCTCGCCGCCGGGGAACAGCGCCGCGAAGTCCTCGTTGGTGATCTCGGTGGGCTCGGCGCCGGGCCGCGGGGCGCCGGACGCCAGTTCCTGTTCCAGGCCGAGCAGGTCGGTCAGGCTCGCGCCGCGGGTCCAGCCGTCGAGCAGTTCCTTGATCGCGCTCAGCGAGTAGCCGCGTTCCTGGAGCCGGGCGATCACCCGCAGCCGGGCCAGGTGTGCCGGCGAGTAGTAGCCGACGCGGCCGTTGACCTGGGGCGGCGGTAGCAGCCCCCGCGACTGGTACAGCCGGATGGTGGAGGTCTTGGTGGCGGCCCGCTGGGCCAGTTCTTCGATGGTCAGGCCGTGATCCATCGCACCATCCTATGGCGGCAGCTATTTGGCTAGTGTTTACTGCGTTAGTGTTTGCTAACGAGATAGCCGCCGTGGGAGTCCTGTACGCGGTGATCAAGTTGGCGGCGTTCGTGGCCGCCGACCAGCGACCGGAGGGGCGCGCCCTCGCGGCCTACCTGTCGTGGCCCGGCGTCGACCCCACGCCGTTCACCCGCCCCAGGTGCCGGCCCGGCCGGGGCTGGGCGGCGCGCGGTGCTCTCGTGATGGCTGCCGGGCTCGCCGCCGGTGTCGCCCTCGCCGCCGCCGCGCCGCACCTGAGCCGCGACGCCGTCGGCTGGCTCGGCATCGCCGTCCTGCTGACCACCGTCCATCTGGGCCTGTCGGATGTGCTCAGTGGCTGGCTCGGCCGCCGCTATCCGGTGCGCCGGCTCTTCGCTGACCCGCTCGCCAGCCGATCTCTGCGCGAATTCTGGAGCCTGCGCTGGAACACGGCCTACGTCGAGATGAACCGCATCGTCTTCGCGCCGCTCGCTCGGCGCTGGTGCGGCCGGCATGCGAACACGGCGCTCTTCGCGCTCTCCGGGCTGCTGCACGAGGCCGCCATCAGCCTGCCCGTGCTGCGCGGCTTCGGCGGCCCGACCGCGTATTTCCTGCTGCAGGCGGTAGCCGTACACCTCGAACCACGGATCGGGCCGGCCCGCTGGCCTCGCCCGCTTGCCCGGCTGTGGACGTGGTGCCTGGTTCTGGCGCCGCTGCCGCTGCTCTTCCACGCCCCGTTCCGCGACGCCCTCGTCGTACCCCTCTTCGCCGTCTGGAGCACCCGATGATGGATCTCGCCCTGTGGCTCGCCGGCGCCGGCCACTTCACCCTGGTGGCGGTCAGCGTGCAGGTTCCTGCCCGGCTCGGCTGGCGTACGGATCTGGCCAAGCTGACCGCCTTCAACCGCAGCTTCGTCTGGGTGGCGGGCGGCTACCTCGTCTTCAACTACCTGAGCTTCGGCGTCCTCACCCTGCTGCTGCACGACGAGATGGTGCGTGGCGACCGCAGCGCCGTCGCGCTCGCCGTGTTCATCGGCCTGTACTGGCTGGGCCGGGTCGTCATCGACGCGACCAGCTTCCGCGACGCGCCGTGGCCGCCCGGCGGGCTGTTCCGGCTCGGGCACGCGGCGCTGGTGGCGCTGTTCGGCTATTTCGCCGTGGTGTACCTCGGCCTCGCTGCCTCGCACCTGGCGGGAGGCTGACGCCACCCTTTATCACAACGCGACGCAACGAGACGCTCACCCACCGCGCGGCGAACGCGAGAGGTTATCGGATTGTGATGGAAATCCCATCGATTCGGCCTTCGTGTCCCCGTCCGGAACGGGGCAGCTCTCCGTATCTGCCTCTGACGGCGGCCGCACCGTGGCGCCCGCCGGCAGAAGGTCCGACCGCCACGGGCTCCGCGGAGGCACTGTGCTCAGCTCCTACGATCGTCGCCAGTTCAACGAGATCGTCTCGGGTCTCCTCGCCGAGGATCCCGAATTCGGCACCAGGAACGACAAGCCGCCCCGGAACCTGCCGCCGCGCCCGGAGGTCGCCCTCCTGCTGTGGCTGAGCATGCCGATCCTCGTCTCGCTGGGCGGGTGGACCGGCCTGCTGATGGCCGTCGTCGCCGCGGGGTACGGCGTGCACCTGTGGTTCCGGGGCCGCCCGCCGGGCTACAGCCGCCTGGGGTCCTGACTGCGGCGCCGCGGGGGCCCGTCAGGGGCGTACCGTCCAGTCCTGGACGTCGATCTGGCTGCCGCCGTACCGTGGCGCGAAGATGCTCATGACCCCCAGGCTGCGCAGCCGCTCGTGGTCGACCAGCGGGTCCGAGTAGTAGATCGCGCCGGAGGTGTACCGCAGGGTCCAGTCGCTCCAGGCGGAGGCCTTCGAGGCCGTCTGGATGTGCAGCTTGCGGGTCGAGGAGTCCCCGCTGGCGACGTAGAGGTTGTCCGCGGCGTCGACCGCGATGTCGCCGCGGCTGGAGCGCTCCAGGAACGGCGTGTACGTCTGGTGCCAGACCTTCGACGCCTTGTCCCGCCAGTAGTGCACCAGCACGGCGTTCTCCCGGGCCGCGGTGAAGTCGCTCGTGTTCGCCGCCGCCGCGGGCAGGTGCGAGGCCAGCACGTGCACGATCCCGGCCTGGTCGACGGCCTGCGACTCCTGGTTGATCAGGCCGCGGTTCTGGCCGATCGCCCAGACCCGCAGGTCGGCCGCGTTGGAGATCAGCGGTGCGCTCCCGGTGGTCGCGATGACGGACCCGGCGTTGCCGCGCCAGGTACGGCCGTCGTCCTTGCTGTACGCGTAGTACAGGTCATGGTTGGTGCTGGCGTTCGACGTCTCCCGCACGGTCCACGTCGCGTGCAGCAGGCCGGTGCTGTCGTATTCGAGGCCGAACAGGTACGCGTTGTTGTTCGCGGTGGTGCCGTCGATGAACCGGCCGATCGACGCCCACGTGCCGCCCGCGTACTCGTAGAGGACCTCGTCGCCGGCGCCGCTGGTGCCGGTGCGCAGGGCGAGTTGCAGCTTGCCGGCCGGGGTGGTGAGAAACTGCGGGTAGGTCATCGTCGGCATGCCGGCGCCGGTCAGGCTGGACACCACCGCGCCGAAGCTGCTCGTCGACCAGGCCGCCGTGCCGGGCGAGGTGGCCATGCCGGCCACCGACCGGCGGTAGCGCAGCACCGAGGAGTGCATGTCGAAGGCCAGGTGGATGCTGCCGTCCTGGCGGGAGATGCCGATGCTGATGGTGTTGTGCGAGTCGGTGGAGGTCGTCACGTAGTCGGTCAGCCGCAGGTTCTGCCAGGCGCCGCCGGGCAGCTGGCGCCGGGAGAGGTTCACGTAGCCGCTCTGGTCCCAGAACGTCGTGTACTGCCAGCCGGCGACGGTCGTGATGCCGTCCTGCTGGAAGGACTCGCCGTTCATATAGCCGGTGTAGGTCAGCGCGGTGCGGCCGGAGGTGGTGAGCACGGTGACGGGGCTCTGCGTCACCGTGGGGGCTGCCGCCTGGGCCGGGGAGACCACGAGGGCGCTGGCGAGGATCAGCACGGCGGCTGCGGCGGTCATGAAACGTTTCATCGACGACCTCGAAGACTTCGACGGTGCCCGGAATGTTGCGCAGACGTTAAGCCGTCGTGTCGAGGCAGTCAAGGGCGTCTATTCAAGCTGTCGGGGATGTGCCAACTGTCGACACAGGACGCTGTCGGTGCCACGGCGGGCCTGGTGAACCGGTACGGTCTCCCGGGTGTCCGACATGCCTCAGCAGCCGATCGCCGGTCGCTACCGACTCGTCCGGCCGCTCGGGCAGGGTGGCCAGGGCCGGGTCTGGCTGGCGCGCGACGAGATGCTGCGCCGCGACGTGGCCATCAAGGAGCTGGTCCCGCCCGCCGGTCTCACCGAGGCCGAGCAGCGCGACCTGCGTGAGCGCTCGATGCGCGAGGCCCGCACGATCGCGCGCATCGACCAGGCCAACGTGGTGCGCATCTTCGACGTGCTGCACTCCGGCGGCAAGCCCTGGATCGTGATGGAGTTCGTCGCGGCCCGCCCGCTGCACCAGGTGCTGAGCCAGCAGGGCCCGATGACGCCCGGGCAGGCGGCCCGGGTCGGGCTGAGCGTGCTCGCCGCGCTCCGGGCCGCGCACGGCGTCGGGGTGCTGCACCGCGACGTCAAGCCCGCCAACGTGCTGCTGGCCCGCGACGGCCGGGTGGTGCTGACCGACTTCGGCCTGGCCACCGCCGCGGAGGATCCCAGCCTCACCCAGACCGGGGTGGTGCTCGGCTCGCCCGCGTTCCTGGCCCCGGAACGCGCCCTGGACCAGCCGGTCGGCCCGGCCTCGGACCTGTGGTCGCTGGGCGCGATGCTGTACGCCGCGGTCGAGGGCCGCTCGCCGTATCAGCGCTCCAGCTCGATCGCGACGCTGGCCGCGCTGAGCACCGAGTTACCGCCGGCGCCGGAGCGGGCCGGGCCGCTGCTGCCGGCGCTCGAAGGGCTGCTGCGCCGCGACCCGCGGGCCCGGATCGACGCCGAGACCGCCGAACGGCTGCTCCGCGCGGCGACCATCGCAGACGAGCCCGGCGGTCCGGGCTCAGCCGGGCCCGGGATGCCCGGGATGCCGTCCGGGACAGGCGGGTCTGGCGGGCCTGGGTTTGGGGTGCCGCTCGGGACGAGCGGGTCCGGCGGGTCTGGCGGGCCTGGGTTTGGGGTGCCGCTCGGGACAAGCGGGTCTGGCGGGTCTGGCGGGCCTGGGTTTGGGGTGCCGCTCGGGACAAGCGGGTCCGGCGAGCCCGGCGGGACCGGGACCGGGGTGCTGCCCGCGGCGAGCGAGACCTTCAGCGGGGGGAATCCGCAGCCCGCGCCGGTGCACCTGCCAGGTCAGGCGTTCAGCGGCGCGACACCAAGCCGGGCCGAGCCGGCACCCGACTCCGTGCCAGGGAAGCCACCGCTGCCGGCTGCCGCGCTGCCGGCGGTGGCACCGCGGCGGTCTCGGCGGCTGCTGGCCGGCGCGTCGGCGGTGCTGGCGCTGCTCGTCGCCGGCGCCGCTGTCGTGCTGCTCAAACCGGGACTCCTCGACACCAACGCGGACGCGGCCCGGCAGCCGTCGGTCCCCTCGACGTCCGCGCAGCCCAGCCCCGGCTGGCATTACTACCAGTCCGATCCCGGCTTCTCCGTGCCCGTGCCCGACGGCTGGGAGGCCGTCCGGGACGGCCGGCACGTCGAGTTCCGCGAGCCGGACGGGCAGCGGTCGCTGTCGGTCGACGAACTCGTGCCGGTGCCGGCGAATTTCGGCGCCGCCGCCCGCAAGCGCGAGGAGGCGGCCGGCAAGAGCCCCGGCTACCGGCGGATCGTGCTCGGCGCCGTGAGCTATCAGGCGCGGGCCGTGGAGCACGAGTGGACCTGGACCGCCGCCGGCACCCGGATGCACGCCGTCAGCCGCGCCTTCGTCACCGCCGGCGGCCGGGCGTACGTGATCGACTGGCGGACGCCGGACGCCGTGTGGGTGGTCAACCGGCCCGCGCTGGCGCTGGTGTTCGACGGCTTCCGGGCGACTCCGGCCGGTGCCGCACCCGCGTCGGGTCAGGCCCGGCCGCTCGCGTCGGCCACCGCGCGGCCGGCGAAGACCACCGTGGCGTCGAAGCCGACCCGGACCCGTACTGCCGGCCCGGCGGCGACGACGCCGGCCGCGACCGGTGAACCTCTGAAGAACCTGGGCACCGGCACCTGCGTCGACGTGCCGGACGGCGACCCGGCGACCACCGCGCCGCTGCAGGTGTGGTCCTGCCACGACGGCGCCGGGCAGCGCTTCACCGTGCCCGGCGACGGCACCGTGCGGGTGCTCGGCAAGTGCCTGCGGATCGACGGGACCGCCGACGGCAGCACGCTGAGCATCGGCGCCTGCACCGGCGGCGCGGGCCAGCAGTTCGACCTCAACGCCTCCTACGACCTGGTCAGCCTCCAGGTCATCAGGTGCGTCGAGGTGCCATACGGCGATCCGGCCGACGGCGTGCTGATCCGGCTCATCCCGTGCGGCGGCGAAAGCCACCAGAAATGGTCCCTCGGCTGAGCCGCCCCCGCCCCAAAGACAAGCCGGGCGGCCACCGCTCAGAAGAACAAGCCCGAATGGCAAGCCCGAAAGGCGAGCTCAAAAGGCGAGCTCAGACGACCAGGTCCACCGCGCTGCCGATCCGGCCGATGTCCGCGGTCTGGCCGGTAGCCTGGCGCTCCTGCAGGGACTCGATGTCGGTCTTGGTGACGGCCGCCTTGTCCACGGCCGCAACCTTGGCGGCCGCCTTCTCCGCCAGTTCGGACGCGATCCGCTGCTGGTTCCGCTGAAACTCGGTCCGGGCGCCGGAACTGCTCGGATCGGTCGGGCCGATAGCCTCGACTGCCATGGTGTTCCCCTGTCGTCGTCGCTGACTGTCAGGCCACCCCATCGTCCGGGTCCCGGCGTTCTGCAGCCTTATTTTCTGGCAACTTCCCAGGCGTCGCGCAGCGCCGTTCCGCGCAGCGCCGCGTTGATGCCCAGCCAGCGCAGCGGCTCCGGCTCCCAGTTGCGCGAGCGGTGCCCGGCCCACGGCAGCCGGGTCAGCTCGGATTCCGTACCGGTGATCAGGTCGGCGAGGGTGCGGCCGGCCAGGTTGGCCGCGGCGACGCCGTCGCCGACGTAGCCGCCGGCCCAGCCCAGGCCGTCGGCGAGCCCGACCGACGGCATCCAGTCGCGGGGGATGCCCAGCGGCCCGCCCCAGCGGTGGGCGATCGGCGGGTCGATGCCGAACAGGTCGGTCAGCGCCCGGCGCAGGGCGGCGAAGACCCCCGGCTCCCGATCGTATGCCGGGCGCACCCGCGAGCCGAAGTGGTAGGGCGCACCCCGGCCGCCGAACGCCAGCCGGTCGTCGGCGGTCCGCTGGCCGTAGACGATCAGGTGCCGGTGGTCGGTGAACGTCTCGCGCCGGGCCAGGCCGATCCGCTCCCACGCCGCGGGCGGCAACGGCTCGGTGGCGATCATCAGGGAGTACACCGGCGCCAGGGCGCGTCGGTGCCCGGCCAGGCCGGCCGTGTAGCCCTCCAGGGCCCGGATCACCACCTCCGCGCGTACCGTGCCATGGTCGGTGACCACCGACCCGCGGGACAGCCGCAGCGCCTTGGTGCCCTCGTAGATCGCGACGCCCCGGCGTTCGACGGCCGCGGCCAGGCCGCGGACCAGGGCCGCCGGCTGCAAGCTGGCGCAGTCCGGGCTGAAGGTGGCGCCGAGCACGCCGGTCGCCCCGCACTTCTCCCGCGCGGCGTCGGCGTCCAGCAGCGACACGTCGAGGCCGTACTCCCGGGCCTCGGCCGCCTCCGCCTCGGCGCGGCGCAGTTGGGCGGCGGAGCGCGCGAGCGCGACCGTGCCGCCCTTGGCGAAGGAGCAGTCGATGCCCTCGGCCGCGGCCGCGCGGCCCACCTCGTCGACCGTCGCGGCCAGGGCCCGGTGCATGGCCACGGCCTGCTCGCGGCCGTGCCGCCGGGCCAGCGCACCCACCGGTACGGGGAACAGCCCGGAACACCATCCACCGTTGCGTCCCGAGGCGCCGAAGCCGGCATACCGCGCCTCGATCACCGCGATCCGCAGCGACGGGTCGGCACGGGCCAGGTAGTAGGCGGTCCACAACCCGGTGTATCCGGCGCCCACGATGGCGACGTCCACACTGCGGTCGCCGGGCAGCGCCGGCCGGGCCGCGCCGGGCTCGTCGAGTGCGGCCAGCCAGTATGACCGGCTCATATCGCGATTTTGCATGGGTTTTCCGCCGCGGGTGGGCTCAGAGCCGGGTCCAGGCTTCGGTCAGCACCCCGCGCAGGGTGTGCTCGATCTCGGCGAAGTGCTCCTCGGTGCAGATCAGCGGGGGAGCGAGCTGGATCACCGGGTCGCCGCGGTCGTCGGCGCGGCAGTACAGCCCGGCCTCGAACAGCGCGCGGGACAGGAAGCCGCGCAGCAGCCGCTCGGACTCGTCGGCGTCGAAGGTCTCCTTGGTCGCCTTGTCCTTGACCAGCTCGATGCCGAAGAAGTAGCCGTCGCCGCGGACGTCGCCGACGATCGGCAGGTCGTTGAGCCGATCCAGGTAGGAGCGGAACAGCGCCGAGTTGGCCCGGACGTGACCGTTGAGGTCCTCGCGCTCGAAGATGTCGAGGTTGGCCAGCGCGACCGCGGACGCGACCGGGTGCCCGCCGAAGGTGACGCCGTGCGAGAACGAGTTGCCGCCCTCCAGGAATGGCGCGACCAGGCGCTCGGCGGCGATCATCGCGCCCAGCGGCACGTATCCGGAGGTCAGGCCCTTGGCGCAGGTGATGATGTCGGGGACGTAGCCGTACCGGGCGGAGCCGAAGTATTCGCCGAGCCGGCCGAACGCGCAGATCACCTCGTCGGAGACGAGCAGCACGTCGTACCGGTCGCAGATCTCCCGGACCCGCTGGAAGTAGCCCGGCGGCGGCGGGAAGCAGCCGCCGGCGTTCTGCACCGGCTCCAGGAATACGCAGGCCACCGTCTCCGGGCCCTCGAACTCGATGGCCTCGGCGATCCGGTCGGCGGCCCAGATGCCGAACTGCTCCTCGCTCATCGAGGAGTCGGGGCGCCGGTAGTAGTTGGTGTTCGGCACCTTCAGCGCGCCCGGCACCAGCGGCTCGAACTCCTGCTTGATCAGCGGCAGCCCGGTCAGCGACAGCGCGCCCATGGTGGTGCCGTGGTAGGCGATGGACCGCGAGATCGCCTTGGTCTTCATCGGCTTGCCGGTCAGCTTGAAGTAGCTGCGGGCCAGCTTCCAGGCGCTTTCCACCGCCTCGGAGCCGCCGGTGGTGAAGAAGACCCGGTTGAGGTCGCCGGGCGCCAGCCCGGCCAGCCGCTCGGCCAGCTCGACCGCGGTCGGGTGGGCGTAGGACCACAGCGGGAAGTAGGCCAGCTCGGAGGCCTGCTTCGCGGCCGCGTCGGCCAGCTCGCTGCGGCCGTGCCCGGCCTGCACCACGAACAGCCCGGAGAGCCCGTCCAGGTAGCGTTTGCCGTTCTGGTCCCAGATGTACGGCCCGGAGCCGCGCACGATGACCGGCACCTCGCTGGCCTGCGCCCCGGTGTATGACGACATCCGGGTGAAGTGCATCCACAGGTGATCTCGGGCGGATGCGGACAGATCGGTGTTCAGCGGATCGGTCGTCATCGTGTCCCCCACGCGTAGGTCTGCTTGGCGAGTTTCAGGTACATGAACGTCTCCGTGCCGGTGACGCCCGGTACCGCCCGGATGGCGTCGTTGAGGAGCCGCAGCAGGTGCTCGTCGTCGGTGCACACGAGCTCGACCAGCAGGTCGTAGCCGCCCGCGCAGATCACCACGTAGTCGACCTCGGGGATCGCGGCGAGCTGGTCGGCGATCACGCGCATGTCGCCGACGCACTTGACCCCGACCATGGCCTGGCGGGCGAAGCCCAGCATCAGCGGGTCGGTGACCGCGACGATCTGCATCATCCCGCCGTCCAGCAGGCGTTGCACGCGCTGGCGCACGGCCGCCTCGGAGAGCCCGATGATCTTCGCCAGCCCGGCGTAGGACATCCGCCCGTCCCGCTGCAGGTGTTCGATGATCTGCTTGTTCACGTCGTCCAGCGCCAGGTCCGTCACGCAGCGATTCTGGCGTGCGGCCCGCCGGATGGCAACGGAATCCGTCGGCGCATTCCGGACAATCCCGCGATTCCGCGGCGGGGCGGGCCGCGCGCGGTGCAGCGGCGGCCGGGTGCGGGGGGCGGGTGGTGCGGCTGCGGACATGAGACTGGCTTCCCTGGGTGGATGCGATCCTGCTGACTGCGTTTATCGCAGAATCTTGGCCGATTGACAAGTGTTTCCGTTGCGATACCGTGCACGCAACACGATTTCGGTTCTCGTTGGGCCGTGGAGGGCGATCTTGGGGAGAGGGCATGCCATGCGCGTACTGCTCGTCGGCGCCGGAGGGGTGGGTGCCGCCGCCGTCGGCATCGCCGCCCGCCGCGATTTCTACGACGAGTTCGTGGTCGCCGACTACGACATCGAGCGTGCCCGCACCGCGGTCGCCGGGCACGAGGCGAAGGGCTTCGTCGCCGCGCGACTCGACGCCTCCTCCGCGCAAGCTGTAGCGGCGCTGTGCCGCGAGCACGCCATCACCCACGTGCTGAACGCCGTCGACCCGCGGTTCGTGATGCCGATCTTCGACGGCGCGTACGAGGCCGGCGCCGACTATCTCGACATGGCCATGTCCCTGTCCCGCCCGCACCCCGAGGAGCCGTACACCCAGACCGGGGTGAAGCTCGGTGACGAGCAGTTCGCCGCCGCCGACCGCTGGCGGGACGCGGGCCGGCTGGCGCTGGTCGGCATGGGCGTGGAGCCGGGCCTGTCCGACGTCTTCGCCCGGTACGCCGCCGACCACCTCTTTTCCCGGATCGACGAGATCGGCATCCGCGACGGCGGCAACCTGGTCGTGGCCGGCTACGACTTCGCACCCTCCTTCTCGGTCTGGACCACGATCGAGGAGTGCCTCAACCCGCCGGTGATCTTCCAGGCCGGCCGCGGCTGGTTCACCACCGAGCCGCTGAGCGAGCCGGAGATCTTCGACTTCCCGGGCGGCATCGGCGAGGTGGAGTGCGTGCACGTCGAGCACGAGGAGGTGCTGCTGATCCCGCGCTGGATCGACGCCCGGCGGGTCACCTTCAAGTACGGGCTGGGCAAGGAGTTCATCGACGTCCTGAAGACCCTGCGCAAGCTGGGCCTGGACCGGACGGCGCCGGTGCGCGTCGGCGGCGTCTCGGTGTCACCGCGCGACGTGGTGGCCGCCTGCCTGCCCGACCCGGCCGGGCTCGGCGACAAGATGACCGGCAGCACCTGCGCCGGCACCCTGGTCACCGGCGCGGGCCGGGATGGCCGGCCGCGCTCGGTCTACCTCTATCACGTCGTCGACAACGAGTGGTCCATGCGGGAGTACGGCTCCCAGGCCGTCGTCTGGCAGACCGCCGTCAACCCGGTCATCGCCCTGGAACTGCTCGCCACCGGGGTCTGGCGCGCCGCCGGCGTCCTGGGCCCGGAGGCCTTCGACGCCGTGCCCTTCCTCGACAAGCTCATCGCCTACGGCTCACCCTGGCAGCTGCGCGAGCAGTGAGGCGGCTCACCCTGGCAGCTGCGCGACCAGTGCGGCGGCGAGGATGTCGAGCCCTCGCGACACCTCGTCGTCGGAGATGACCAGCGGCGGCAGGAACCGCAGCACGTTGCCGTAGGTGCCGCAGGTCAGCACCAGCAGCCCGGCGGCGTGACAGGCCCGGGCCACCGCCGCCGTGCGCAGCGGATCCGGCTCCAGCGAGCCGGGCTTGACCAGCTCGATCGCCAGCATCGCGCCCCGGCCCCGGACCTCGGCGATGCCGGGATCGTCGGCCGCGAGGGCGGTCAGCCGCGGCACGAACAGCCCCTCGATCCGGCGCGCCGCGGCGTTGAGATCCAGCTCGTGCATCGTCTCGATGGCGGCCAGCCCGGCGGCGCAGGCGATCGGGTTGCCGCCGTAGGTGCCGCCCAGCCCGCCCGGGTGCACCGCGTCCATCAACTCGGCGCGGCCGACCACCCCGGCCAGCGGCAGGCCGCCGGCCATTCCCTTGGCGGTGGTCACCAGGTCCGGCTCCACGCCCTCGTCGTCGCAGGCAAACCATGATCCGGTACGGCAGAAGCCGGTCTGCACCTCGTCGGCGATGAACACGGCCCCCGCCTCGCGCGCCCAGCCGGCCAGCGCGGGCAGGAAGCCGGGCGCGGGCACCACGAAGCCGCCCTCGCCCTGGATCGGCTCGATCAGCACCGCCGCCACATTGGCCGCGCCGACCTGCTTTTCGATCACGTCGATCGCCCGCGCCGCCGCCTCCGCACCGGCCAGCCCGCCGTCCCGCAGCGGATACGACATCGGCGCCCGGTAGACCTCCGGCGCGAACGGCCCGAACCGGTGCTTGTACGGCATCGACTTCGCGGTCAGCGCCATGGTCAGGTTGGTCCGCCCGTGGTACGCGTGGTCGAACACCACCACCGCCTGGCGGCCGGTCGCGTGCCGGGCCACCTTGACCGCGTTCTCCACCGCCTCGGCGCCGGAGTTGAACAGCGCCGCCCGCTTGTCGAACGTGCCCGGGGTCAGCGCGGCCAGTTGCTCGCACACCGCCACGTACGACTCGTACGGCGCGACCATGAAGCAGGTGTGGGTGAACCGTGCGGCCTGCTCGCGGACGGCCGCCACCACCCGGGGCGCCGCGTTGCCGACGCTGGTCACGGCGATGCCGGAGCCGAAGTCGATCCATTCCCGGCCGTCGACGTCGTGCAGGCTGCCGCCCGAGGCATGGTCCACGTAGGACGACAGCATCGAGGTCACGCCCCGCGCGACGGCCGCATGCCGCCGCTTGTGCAACTCCTCTGACGACACGGTTCACCCCTCGAGACTGTGCATGACGTGCTTGATGCGGGTGTAGTCCTCCAGGCCGTACACGGAAAGGTCCTTGCCGTGACCGGAGTGCTTGAAACCGCCGTGCGGCATCTCCGCGACCAGCGGGATGTGGCAGTTGACCCAGACGCAGCCGAAGTCCAGCCGCCGGGTCATCCGCATCGCCCGGCCGTGGTCGCGGGTCCAGACCGAGGAGGCCAGGCCGTACTCGACGCCGTTGGCCCAGCGCACCGCCTCGTCCTCGTCGGTGAAGCGCTGCACGGTGATGACCGGCCCGAACACCTCGTCCTGGATGATCTCGTCGGTCTGCCGGAGGCCGGAGACGACCGTGGGGGAGTAGAAGTAGCCGCGGTCGCCGACCCGGCCGCCGCCGGCCTCCAGGCCGGCGTGGTCGGGCAGCCGGTCGATGAACCCGGCGACCCGGTCGAGCTGCCGCGCGTTGTTCAGCGGGCCGTAGAGCACGTCCTCGTCGCTCGGCGCGCCGGTGCGGGTGCCCCGGGCCTGCTCGGCCAGCGCGGCCACGAAGTCGGTGTAGACGCCGGGCGCGGCCAGCACCCGGGTCGCCGCGGTGCAGTCCTGCCCGGCGTTGAAGTAGCCGGCCTCGGCGATCGCCGCGGCGGCGGCCTCGACGTCCGCGTCGTCGAAGATCACCACCGGGGCCTTGCCGCCGAGCTCCAGGTGGGTGCGCTTGAGATCGGCGGCGGCGGCCGAGGCCACCTCCATGCCGGCGCGCACCGAGCCGGTGATCGAGACCATCCGCGGCGTCGGGTGCGCGACCAGCGCGCGGCCGGTGTCGCGGTCGCCGACCACGACGTTCAGCACGCCCGGCGGCAGGAACTCCGCGGCGATCTCGGCCAGCATGATCGTGGTGACCGGGGTGGTGTCCGACGGCTTGAGCACCACCGTGTTGCCGGCCGCGATCGCCGGGGCCAGCTTCCACACCGCCATCATCAGCGGGTAGTTCCAGGGCGTCACCTGCGCGCAGACGCCGACCGGCTCGCGCCGCACATAGCTGGTGTAGCCGGCCAGGTATTCCCCGGCGGAGCGGCCCTCCAGCAGCCGGGCCGCGCCGGCGAAGAACCGGATCTGGTCGACGGCCGGCGGCAGCTCCTCGCTGGCGGTCAGCCCGAGCGGCTTGCCGGTGTTCTGCGACTCGGCGGCCACCAGGTCGCCGGCCCGGGCCTCCACCGCGTCGGCGAAGCGCAGCAGGGCCCGCTGCCGCTCGCCCGGGGTGGTCTCCCGCCACTGCTCGAACGCCGTGGCGGCCGCGGCCATCGCCCGGTCGACGTCGACCTGCCCGGACACCGGCGCGGCCGCGAAGACCTCGCCCGTGGACGGGTCGATCAGGTCCTCGTACCGGCCGTCGGCCGGCGCGGCCGCCGCCCCGCCGATGAAGTTGGTCAGCGTGCTCTTGGTGGTCATCCGGCCTCCCGCAGAGATATCCCGTCTCGCGGAGACATCTTTTCACCGAATCCGCAGCAGGCAAGCCCTCATGACTACTGTTTCCGTAGCTATCGTGCTTGCGGTTGGCGTTCTGCCCGAAGCCATGGAAGCTTGGCGATAAGGGTACGTGCGGAGAAGGAGCGGAAATGACCGAGGTTCCAGGAGATCGCCTGGCTCAGGGCTCCCCGGACACCCCCGCGGCGGGTCGCGGGCCGAACCGGGGCGGTGACTTCTCCCAGAAAGACGACCACCACCCGTCGGCCGGCTGGGGCGCCGCGAAGAGCGTCGGCCAGATCATCGCCAAGGCCCGCGAGCCGCTCGGCGCACCGCACGCCGTGCTCAAGATGAACCAGCTCAAGCTCGGCGCGAAGCAGGACGGTTTCGACTGCCCCGGCTGCGCCTGGCCGGACTCCCGCAACGGCCTGCACCTGGACTTCTGCGAGAACGGCGTCAAGCACGTCACCTGGGAGATGACCCGCAAGGAGGTCGGCGCGGCCTTCTTCGCCGCGCACACGGTCACCGAGCTCAACGGCTGGAACGACTTCGACCTGGAGAACCAGGGCCGGCTCACCGAGCCGCTGAGCTACGACCCCGGCACCGACAAGTACGTGCCGATCTCCTGGACCGACGCGTACGCCCTGGTCGGCGACACCCTGCGCGGGCTGGCCGGCCCGCACGAGGCCACCTTCTACACCTCCGGGCGGCTCAGCAACGAGGCCACGTTCCTCTACCAGTGGTGGGTGCGCGAGTTCGGCACCAACAACATGCCCGACTGCTCCAACATGTGCCACGAGGCCAGCGGCCGGGCGCTGATCGCGGCGATCGGCACCGGCAAGGGCACCTGCGACCTGGAGGACTGGGAGTCGGCCGACCTGCTGATCCTGATGGCCGTCAACGCGGCCTCCAACGCGCCGCGGATGCTCAGCTCGCTCGCCAAGGCGTCCCGGCGCGGCGCGGAGATCGTGCACGTCAACCCGTTGATCGAGGCGGCCAGCCGGCGCACCATCGTGCCGCACGACTTCGTCGCGATGGGCACCTTCAAGTCGACCCCGACCGGCACCATGAACGTGCAGCCGCGGATCGGCGGCGACTTGGCCCTGCTGCGCGGCGTCGCCAAGGTGGTGCTCGAGCAGGACGCCGTCGACCAGCATTTCATCGAGCAGCACACCGACCAGTACGACGCCTACCGCAAGCTCGTCGACGGCACGGAGTGGGCCGACATCGTCCGGCAGTCCGGGGTCAGCGAGGAGATCATCCGCGACCTGGCCGGCAAGTACATCGCCTCCCGGCGCAGCGTCATCGCCTGGTGCCTGGGCCTGACCCAGCAGGAACACAGCGTCGACACGATGCGCGAGATCATCAACCTGCTGCTGCTGCGCGGCAACATCGGCCGCCGCGGCGCCGGCCCGTCGCCGATCCGCGGGCACAGCAACGTGCAGGGCAACCGCACCTGCGGCATCAACCACCACCCGACCGAGCAATGGCTGGACAAGCACGACGCGGCCACCGGCATCACCTCGCCACGCGAGCACGGGCTCGGCACGGTCGCCAGCATCGAGGCGATGAAGGCCGGCACGGTCAAGGTCTTCGTCAGCCTGGGCGGCAACTTCGTGCTCGCCGCGCCGGACACCGAGGCCACCTTCGCGGCGCTGCGCAACACCGACCTGAGCGTGCAGGTGAGCACCAAGCTCAACCGCAGCCACCTGGTGCACGGCCGGCGCGCGCTGATCCTGCCCTGCCTGGGCCGCACCGAGAAGGACATCCGGGCCACCGGCGAGCAGGGCATCACGGTCGAAGACTCGATGAGCTACGTGCACCTGTCGTACGGCAAGCGCAAGCCGCCGTCGCCGCACCTGCTGTCGGAATCCGCGATCATCTGCGGCATGGCCCGCGCCACCCTGCCGGCCTCGGCCACGCCGTGGGAGGAGTACGCCGAGGACTACGACAAGATCCGGGACGTGATGGCCGCGGCGCTGACCGGCTTCGAAGACTTCAACGCCCGGGTCCGCGAGCCGCTCGGCTTCCGGCTCGCCCAGCCGGCCCGCGAACGCGTCTGGCTTACCCCGTCCGGCAAGGCCGAGTTCCACCCGGCACCACTGCCCGACGTGGTCCCGCCGCAGGGCCGCCTGATGCTGTCCACGGTCCGCTCACACGACCAGTGGAACACCACGATCTACTCCGACAACGACCGCTACCGCGGCGTAAAAAACCTGCGCACGCTGCTGTTCATGAACCGCGAGGACATGGCCGAGCGCGGGCTGCAGGAATACGACCTGATCGACATCACCAGCCACGCCCGCGACGGCAGCACCCGGACGGTGTGGGGCTACCGGGCGATCGGCTACGACACCCCCCGGGGCAGCGTGACCGGCTACATGCCGGAGCTAAACGTGCTCTGCGCGCTCAGCGACGCCAGCTCGCAGAGCGACCAACCGCTGACCAAGCACCAGATCGTGTCGGTGACCCGCGCTGTGCCGGCGCTGTAGCCGCCCGGCTGTTTCGGCTCGGGTTGAACTTGTGTCGGCGTTGTAGCCGCTCGGCTGTTGCGTCCTGGGGTTGAACCTGTGCCGGCGTTGTAGCCGCCCGGCTGTTTCAGTCCGGGATGAACCTCATCTCGGGCGTGGCGTTGCCGCCCGGCGCAGGGCGATCGCGGCGATACCGCCGGCCGGGATGATCAGCCAGCAGGAGATCAGCCGGTAGATCAGCACGGCGGCGGCCGCGCTGATCGCGGTCGCCCCGCTCGCGGTGAGCCCGGCGACCAGCGCGGTCTCGACGACGCCGACCCCGCCCGGCGTCAGCGGCACCTGCCGCACGATCTGCACGCCCAGGTAGATCCCGGCGAGGGTGGTCACGCCGACCGGCAGGCCCAGCGCCCGAGTAGCCGCCGCCAGGCAGAGCAGATCGGTCAGCCAGTTCACCGCGGCGTAGGCCAGGGCCACCGCCCAGTCGCGCACCCGCAGCCCCGAGCCGGCCTGCCAGGCACCGCGGGCCGAGCCCAGCAGCCGGGTCACGAGCCGCCCGGCCCGGCTGTTCCGCACCGCCCCCGACCCGGCGCGGGCCTGACGCGGTCGGGCCGCGTACCGGCGCCCGAGCATGATCCCGCCGGCGGTGATCCCGGCGAGCGCGGCGACCACCAGGAGCGGGCGCCAGCTCAGATAGGTGTCCGGATCGCGGGCCAGCACCCCGGCGCCGCCCACGACGTAGAGCAGCGTGAGCCCGCCGATGGAGGCCAGCCCGGACACGACCGCGGACGCGGCCCCGACCCGCCGGGACACCCCGGCCTTCTGATATTCGCGGATCGCGTAGCCGGTCGACACGGCCGCCCCGGCGGGCAGGCTGATCGACAGCGCCGAGCGGGCGAGGGTGATGGCCATCAGGCGGCGCACCCGGAGTCGGACGCCGAGGTTGTCCAGCAGGCGCTGCTGCTGAAACGCGAAGGCCGCCAGCGAGATGATCTGCAGCAGCGCAGCGAGCGCGACCCAGCCATACTCGGCGCCGGCGAGGGCGGCGACGAACTCGCCCGGGTCGGGCAGCCGACCGCGCAGCCCGATCACGGCCAGCGCGCCGACCGAGGCCCCGACCAAGGCGAGCCGAAACCACCGCGAAACGCCCGGATGCGAGGAAACCTCCGCCGGGCGCTCCTGCACCGGGGACGGCGGACGCGACATCGCCCGATCTTCGCAAACGCGATCCAGCCCGGAACAGCGCGGTCAGCCCGGGGCCGCGGGGTCAGCCCGGGGTCGCGCGGTCAGCCCGGGGTCGCGCGGTCAGCCCGGGGTCGCGCGGTCAGCCCGGGGTCGCGCGGTCAGCCCCAGGCCGCCGGGGTCAGGCCCCGGGCCGCGCGGTCAGGCGTCCCGCTCCAGGGCGTCCTCCCGGGCGGCCACGTGGTCGAGCACCGCCGGGTCGGCGGTGCGCAGCCGGTCGACCTCCTCGCCCGCGTCGCAGGTGAGCAGCGCGATCTCCACAGCCTCCGGGGTGCGGACCAGCACCCGCCAGATCGCGCCGGACTCCTCCCAGCGGCGCAGCCGCGCCAACGCGTCGCTCACGGCAGTGCCTCCTTGGCCGTGGCCTTCTGGCCTTCGGGTGCGTGGCCGTTGTCGGGTGCGGTTGGGTGTCGCTCGGTGCGGGCGGTCATGGCAGTGTCTTCTTGGCCGTGGCCTTCTGGCGCTCGCGTGCGTGGCCGTTGTCGGGTGTGGTTGGGTGCCGCTCGGTGCGGGCGATCATGGCAGCAGGCTCGTCAGCGCGACCTCCGGGTCGGCCAGCCGGGCCGGGTCGACGGCGTGCCCGGCGAGCCCGGCGTGGATCAGCTCCTGGATCTGCTCGGTCACGTCCCACACGTTGACGTTCATCCCGGCGGCGACGCGGCCGTCGACGGTCCAGAAGGCGATGAACTCGCGGCCCTGCTCGTCGCCGCGGATCACCACCTTGGCCGCCGCGCCGGGCGGGACCCAGCCGGCGTATTCCATGCCCAGGTCGTACTGGTCGGTGAAGAAGTAGGGCAGCCGGTCCCATTCGGCGTCCTGGCCGAGCATCGCGCGCGCCGCGACCGGTCCCGCGTGCAGGGCGGTGTCCCAGTGTTCGACGCGGATCCGGGCGTGCAGCAGCGGATGGTCGACGGTTGCGACGTCGCCGGCGGCGTAGATGTCCGGGTCGGCGGTGCGCAGGTGCCGGTCGACCAGGACGCCGTTGTCGACCGGGAGCCGGGCCTGGTCGGCCAGGCCGGTGTTCGGGGTGACGCCGACGGCCACCAGCACGACGTCCGCGTTGATGGTGGTGTCGTCGGCGAGCACCACCTGCGCCACCTCGGGGCCGCCGCGCAGCTCGTGGATCCGGGCGCCGAAGCGGAAGTCGACGCCGTGTTCGCGGTGCAGGGCGGCGAAGACCTTCGCGAGCCGGTCGCCGAGGACGCTGCGCAGCGGCAGCGCGGCAGGCGTCACCACGGTGACGGTGGCGCCGCGGAGGCGGGCCGCCGCGGCCACCTCGAGGCCGATCCAGCCGGAACCCACGACCACCAGCCGGGTGCCTCCGTGCACGGCCGCGGCGATCCGGTCCGAGTCGGCGAGGGTACGCAGCGAGAAGACGTTCTCCAGTCCGGCGCCGGGCACCCCGAGCGTGCGTGGCGAGGCGCCCGTGGCGAGCAGCAGCTTGTCGTAGCCGAGGTCGTCACCGTCGGAGAGCCGGACCCGGCGCTTCTCCGCGTCGATGGCGTTGACCGTGGTGGCGGTGCGCAGATCCACGTCGTTGGCGGCGTACCAGGCCTCGTCGTGCACGTACGCGTCGGCGCGTTCGGTCGAGCCGAGCAGCAGGCCCTTGGATAACGGTGGTCGCTCGTACGGTATCTCGGGCTCGGTGCCGATCAGCGTGATCCGGCCGGTGAAGCCCTCCCCACGCAGGGTCTCGGCGGCCTTCGCGCCGGCGAGTCCCGCACCGGCGATGACGAACGTACGGTCCCCGGGCATGGCACCCTCCTCTCCGGACACCATGCCATGACTCTCGGGGTCGTGTCGGGGTCAATACCGGATGTGTGCTGAGGGTGCCCACCGGCAGGCTGCACGTATGCCGAGACTCGTCAGATTGTGCGCGTTCACCGCTCCGGCTCTCATGCTGGTCTATGGCCTGCTGAGGGTGGTCGACGGCCTGGACGGGCAGCGACACGACGGCCCGGCGTGGGATCTCGGGCACCTCGCGTTCTTCGTCGCCATCGTGCTGTTCGCCGTGCTCGCCGTCGCGCTGCGCAGGCTGGACCGCCCGGCCGCCCGGTGGCGGCGGGCCGTCGTCGACGCCGCGACGGCCGCCGTGCTGTTCGGGGCGGGTTGTTTCCTGTGGGTGATCGCCGGCGACCTGTCCGCCGGCTTCCACTCGGCGGCGCCGCTGCCGGACGCGCTGGAGCTGACCGGGCCGCTGCTGTTCCAGGTGGGCCTGCTGGTCCTGCTCGTTCGGCTGGTCCTGGCCCGCCGGCTGCCGGTGTGGAGCCCGATCGTGGTGCTGCTGGGCTTCGCCGGGATCGGTGTCAACCTCGATCTGCTGCCGCTCGGCGCCGTCATGGTGCTGGTCGCACTGCTGCCGCTGGCGCTCTCCCGCGAGCGGCAGCCACACCCGGTCGCTTCATAAGGGTAGCCTTACCCGGACCGAGACCCAGAGGGATGTGTTCTCATGGCGAACAGGCCAGTCCGGGCGGCCACGATCGGGGAAGTCACCCGGGTCGAGCAGCTCACACCGCACATGATCCGCATCGTGGTGGGCGGTGCCGGCCTGACCGGGCTGACCGCGGGTGCGTGCACCGACCACTACGTCAAGATCCTGTTTCCGCAGGCCGGGGTCGCCTACCCGGAGCCGTTCGACCTCGCCGTGATCCGCGAGACGCTGCCGCGCGACCAGCAGCCGCTGGTCCGCACGTACACGGTGCGCCGCTGGCGTCCCGAGGTGCCGGAGCTCTGGCTCGACTTCGTCGTGCACGGCGACGAGGGCATCGCCGGGCCGTGGGCCGCCGCCGCGCAGGTCGGCGACCCGGTGCGTTTCATGGGCCCGGGCGGCGGCTACGCGCCGAACCCGGACGCGGGCTGGCACCTGCTGGCCGGTGACGAGAGTGCCCTGCCGGCGATCGCGGCGGCGCTGGAGGGTATGCCGGCCGGCGCGACGGTGCGGGCGTTCATCGAGGTCGAGGACGTGGCCGAGGAGCAGAAGCTGGAGAGCCCCGCGGCGGCCGAGATCACCTGGCTGCACCGCGACGGCCGGCCGGTGGGCGAGGCGCTGGTCGAGGCGGTTCGCGGGTTCGACTTCCCGGCCGGCGAGGTGCACGCGTTCGTCCACGGCGAGGCCGCCTTCGTCAAGGACCTGCGGGCGTTGCTGCGGGTCGAGCGGGGTCTGCCGATGTCCCAGCTCTCCATCTCCGGTTACTGGCGGCGGGGCCTGAACGAGGACGGCTGGCAGTCGGCCAAGCGCGAGTGGAACCAGCAGGTCGAGAGCGAGCAGGAGGCCGCGGTGCGCTGACCGGGTGCGTGTCCACAGTGTTTCTTGCGCGATGCGATGTAATTGCATGACAGTTACTGCAAAGTCTTGCAAGGTCCATCCGCCGGGGGTTAGCGTGCGTCGTCGCCCCCATAGGAAGGCCTCACTGTGGAAACCCTCCTGTTCAGACGGCGTCTGACGGCCGTCTGGCTAGTCGTTGCGGCCATGCTGCTGAGCGGCGCCGCCGTCGCGCCCGCCTGCGCCGCCGACCCCGCCGAGCTCACCCCCGCCACCCTCGCGAGCTGGGGCTTCGACGAGAAGCCGGCGCCCGCCGAGCAGTTCTACTTCGTGCTGCCCGACCGCTTCGCCAACGGCGATCCGTCCAACGACACTGGCGGGCTGCCCGGTGACCGGCTGTCGACCGGATACGACCCGGTCGACAAGGGCTTCTACCACGGCGGTGACCTGCAGGGGATCATCAACGGGCTGGACTACATCCAGGGGCTGGGCACCACCGCGATCTGGCTCGCCCCGGTCTTCAAGAACCGGCCGGTGCAGGGCAGCGGCAACGACATCTCGGCCGGCTACCACGGCTACTGGATCACCGACTTCACCCGGGTCGACCCGCACTTCGGCAGCAACGCCGACCTGGAGCGGCTGGTCAAGCTCGCGCACCGGCGGGGCATGAAGATCTACCTCGACATCATCGTCAACCACACCGCGGACGTCATCAAGTACGCCGAGAACAAGTACACCTATGTGGACAAGGCCACCTCGCCGCACGTCGACGCGCAGGGCCGGGAGTTCGAGGACCGCAACTACGCCGACGGCAGCCGCGCCTTCCCGCCGCTGAACGCCGGATCGTTCCCGTACACGCCGGTGCTCGACGCCGCGGACAAGGCCGTCAAGAAGCCGGCGTGGCTCAACGACCCGACGCTGTACCACAACCGCGGCGACTCGACGTTCGTCGGCGAGAACAGCGAGTACGGCGACTTCTTCGGCCTCGACGATCTGTTCACCGAGCGTCCCGAGGTGCTCCGGGGGATGACCGAGATCTACGGCGACTGGATCGCGAAGACCGGCATCGACGGCTACCGCCTGGACACCGTCAAGCACACCAACCTGGACTTCTGGCCGCGGTTCGCCGACGGCATCGACCAGGCCGCCCGCAAGGCCGGCAAGCCGGACTTCTTCATGTTCGGCGAGGTCTACAGCGCCGACCAGGAGGTCGAGTCGACCTACGTGCGCCGCGGCGGCCTGCCCGCGATCCTGGACTTCTCCTTCCAGGCGGCCGCGAAGACGTTCACCGCCGACGGCGGCTCGGCCAAGGCGCTGTCCGACCTGTACGCCGCGGACGACCTCTACACCACCGGTGACACCGGCGCGGACCGGCTGCCGACCTTCCTCGGCAACCACGACATGGGCCGGATCGGCTCGTTCGTCGCCCGCGGCGGCACCGACCCGGCCACCCACCTGCGCCGCGACCAGCTGGCGCACGAGCTGATGTTCCTCACCCGCGGCCAGCCGGTCGTCTACTCCGGCGACGAGCAGGGCTTCACCGGCCCCGGCGGCGACAAGGACGCCCGGCAGGACATGTTCGCCAGCAAGTCGCCGGACTACCTCGACGACGACCTGCTCGGCACCGACCGCACGCACGCCGTGGCCAACTACGAGACCGGCCACCCGCTGTACCGAGCCATCGGCGCGCTGGCCGCGCTCCGCAAGGCGCACCCGGCCCTGACCAACGGCCTGCAGATCACCCGGTACGCGGCCGACGGCCCCGGCGTCTTCGCGACCTCGCGGATCGACCGCAAGACCCGCACCGAGTACGTCGTCGCGTCGAACAACGCCACCACCCCGCAGACCGTCACCCTCGACACGTGGACGCCGAACGCCGCCCTCGCCGGCATCTACGGCGGCACCGGCACGGCGACCACCGGCGCCGACGGCAAGGTGACCGTCACCGTCCCGGCGCTGTCCACGGTGGTCTACCGGGCCGCTAAGCCGATCGCCCAGGCCTCGACAGCGCCCACCGTCGCGTTCACGGCCCCGACGGCCGGCGCCCTGGTGCCGACCCGCACCGAGCTGACCGCCGCGGTCACCGGCGATCCGCTGTCCACGGTCACCTTCGCCGCGCAGGTCGGCGACGGCCCGTGGCGGCTGCTCGGCACCGCGGACCGGGCCCCGTACCGGATCTTCCACGACCTGACCGGCCTGGCCGGCGCCACGCCGGTGAGGTACAAGGCGGTGGTCCGGGACAGCCGGGGCCGGCTGGCCGCGACGAGCACGCAGATCAAGGTCGGCACCCCGGCGGTGACGGCCGGCCCGGACTACGCGATCGTGCACTACCAGCGGCCCGCCGGCGACTACGCCGACTGGGGCCTGTACGCCTTCGGCGACATCGACCCGTCGGCGCAGACCACCTGGCCCGCCGGGCAGCCGTTCGACGGCGTGGACGCGTACGGCCGGTTTGCCTGGGTCAAGCTCAAGCCCGGCGCCAAGAACGTCGGCTTCATCGTGGTCGACAAGAACGGGGTCAAGGACGTCGACGCCGACCGCTTCCTGGACCCGACCAGGACCCCGGAGGTCTGGCTCAAACAGGGCGACCCGACGGTGACCACCACCGCGCCGGCCGTCGAGCAGGACCCCAACACGGCGATCGTGCACTACCGGCGCGCCGACGGTGACTACGCGGGCTGGGGCCTGCACGTCTGGGAGGGCGCGGCGAGCCCGACCGAGTGGTCCGCGCCGCTGCCGCCCGCCGCGACCGACGCGTTCGGCGTGACGTTCCGGGTGCCGCTGGCTCCGGGTGCGACCGGGCTCAACTACATCATCCACAAGGGCGACGCCAAGGACCTGCCCGACGACCAGCGGCTCGACTTCGCGGCGTCCGGGCGCGAGGTGTGGCTGCTGTCCGGCGTACCGGATCGCTTGTTGCCCGTGGTTCGCAAGGCCGGCGGCGGGGTCGCCGACCTGACCACGTCGAACGCCGTCTGGATCGACCGGGAGACGATCGCCTGGAAGACCGGCCTGGGCTCCTCGCTGGAGCCCGTCGGGGCCGGCACCGACGGCCGCGTCTACGACCTGGTCTACGCCCCCGAGGGCGGCCTGAGCATCGTGGCCGGCGAGCTGGCCGGCGCGCACGGCAGCATCCGGCTCGGCGCCCAACGCAACGGGCTCACCGAGGCCCAGCGCGTCGCGAACCCGCACCTGTGGCAGTACCCGACCTTCCGGCTGAGCGATCTGAAGAAGATCAAGGAGGTGCTGCGCGGCCAGGTCGTGGTCACCGAGCGCGACGCCGCGGGCAGGCTGCTCGCCGCGACCGGCGTGCAGACCGCGGGCGCCCTCGACGACGTGTACGCCCCGGCGGCCAAGGCCACCCTCGGCGCGACCTTCGGCGGCGGCCGGCCCACCCTGGCCGTCTGGGCGCCCACCGCCCGGACGGTGTCGCTGGAGCTCTTCGACACCCCGGCGGCGGCCGCGCGGACCGTCGCGATGACCCGGGACGACGGCACCGGCGTGTGGTCGGTCCGGGGCGCGCGGGACTGGACGGGCAAGTACTACCGGTACCACGTCACCGCCTGGCAGCCCGCGGCCGACAAGGTCGTCACGGCCTCGGTCACCGACCCGTACTCCGTGGCTCTGTCGGTCGATTCCACCCACAGCCGGATCGCCGACCTTGCCGACCTCGGCGACCCGGCGCAGGTCCCGGCCGGCTGGGCCGGGCTGCGCAAGCCCGGCGTCACGCCGGGCAAGGTGCAGATCTCCGAGCTGTCCGTGCGGGACTTCTCCATCGCGGACAGCACCGTCCCAGCCGCCGGGCGCGGCACCTACGCGGCCTTCACCGACCCCGGCACCGCCGGCATGAAGCAGCTCAGGTCGCTGGCAAAGGCCGGCACCACCCACGTGCACCTGCTGCCGGTCTTCGACTTCGCCACCATCCCGGAGCGGCGCGCCGACCAGCAGCAGCCCGCCTGCGACCTGCCCGCGCTGCCCGCGGACTCGGCGGAGCAGCAGAAGTGTGTCGCGGCGGTCGCCGCCAAGGACGGCTACAACTGGGGCTACGACCCGCTGCACTACACGACGCCCGAGGGTGGCTACGCCGTCGACCCGGCGGCGCGCACCAGGGAGTTCCGCCAGATGGTCGCCGGGCTCAACGGCAGCGGCCTGCGGGTGGTCATGGACGTCGTCTACAACCACACCTCGGCGGCCGGCACCGACGCGCACTCGGTGCTCGACCAGGTCGTGCCCGGCTACTACCAGCGGCTGCTGGCGGACGGCACGGTGGCGAACTCCACCTGCTGCGCCAACACCGCGCCGGAACACACCATGATGGGCAAGCTCGTCGTGGACTCCATCGTCACCTGGGCGAAGGCCTACAAGGTCGACGGCTTCCGCTTCGACCTGATGGGCCACCACCCGAAGGCGAACATCCTGGCCGTGCGGGCCGCGCTCGACAAGCTGACGGTCGCCCGCGACGGCGTCGACGGCAAAAGCATTTACCTGTACGGCGAGGGCTGGGACTTCGGCGAGGTCGCGGGCGACGCCCGCTTCGTGCAGGCCACCCAGCAGAACATGGCCGGTACGGGCGTCGGCACGTTCAACGACCGGCTGCGCGACGGCGTGCGTGGCGGCGGCCCGTTCGACGACAACCCGCGGCTGCAGGGCTTCGGCTCGGGCCTGTTCACCGACCCGAACGGCGACCCGGCCAACGGCACCGCAGCCGAGCAGAAGGCCCGGCTGCTGCACGACCAGGACCTGATCAAGGTCGGGCTGAGCGGCAACCTGGCGGGCTACCGGTTCACCTCCACCGCGGGCACGCCGGTCACCGGGGCGCAGGTGGACTACAACGGCTCGCCGGCCGGCTACACCGCGGCGCCGGGCGAGGCGATCACCTACGTGGACGCGCACGACAACGAGATCCTGTACGACGCGCTGGCGTACAAGCTGCCGCAGCGGACCTCGGCGCTGGACCGGGCCAGGATGCAGTCCGTGGCGCTGGCCACGACCGCGCTCGGCCAGGGCGCCGGCTTCGTGACGGCGGGCAGCGAGCGGCTGCGCTCCAAGTCGCTGGACCGCAACTCGTTCAACTCCGGCGACTGGTTCAACCAGATCGGCTGGGACTGCGCCAAGGGCAACGGCTTCGGCCACGGCCTGCCACCGGCCGCCGACAACGAGACCAAGTGGCCGTACGCGAAGCCGCTGCTGGCCGATCCGAAGCTGGTGCCCGGCTGCGACGCGGTGACCCTGGCCGACGTCCGCTACCGGGAGTTGCTGGCGATCCGCAAGTCGTCGCCGGTCTTCGGCCTGCCGTCGGCGGCCGAGGTGCAGAAGCGCCTGTCGTTCCCGCTCTCCGGCGCCGCGGAGACGCCCGGCGTGATCACCATGCACCTGGACGGGCGCGGCATCGACCGCCGCTGGAAGTCGGTCACGGTCGTCTTCAACGCCACCCCGGCGGCGGCAACCCAGACCGTCGCCGCGCTCAAGGGCGCAAGCGTCGGCCCGCACCCGCTGCAGCACGAGGCGGCGTCGTTCGACCGGGCCACCGGCACGTTCACCGTGCCGGCCCGGACCACGGCGGTCTTCGTGCAGAGCTGATCGGCGCTGGACGTACCGCCTGCCGGTGGTCACCCTTGCTGCATGGGTGACTACCGGCAGGCCGATCACCCCTAGACGTACCGGCCTGCCGGTGGTCACCATCGCTGCATGGGTGACTACCAGCAGGCGTACGACCGCAGTCTCCGCGATCCCGAGGGCTTCTGGCGCGAGGCCGCCGAGGCGATCGACTGGGCCAGCCCGCCCGGCCGCATCCTGGACGCTCATGCCGCGCCGATCTACCGCTGGTTCCCGGACGCCCGCCTCAACACCTGCCACAACGCCCTGGACCGGCACGTCGCCGCGGGCCGGGGTGCGCGGGCGGCGCTGGTGTATGACAGCCCGGTCACCGGGACACTGCGCACGTACACGTACCGGGAACTGCGCGACGAGGTGGCGCTGTTCGCCGGCGCGCTGCGCCGGCTCGGGGTCGGCCCGGGCGACCGGGTGGTGATCTACCTGGCGATGGTGCCGGAGGCGGTGATCGCGATGCTGGCCTGCGCCCGCCTCGGTGCCGTGCACTCGGTCGTCTTCGGCGGCTTCGGCGCGGGTGAGTTGGCCGCCCGCATCGACGACGCCCGGCCGACGGTGATCGTCGCCAGCTCCTGCGGGGTCGAGGCGAGCCGGGTGGTGCCGTACAAGCCGCTGCTGGACCGGGCGATCGACCTCGCCTCGCACCGGCCCGCGCACTGCGTGATCCTGCAGCGCCCGCAGCTGGTCGCCGACCTGGTGCCCGGCCGCGACCTGACCTGGGACGCGGCCGTGGCCGGCGCCGAGCCCGCCGACTGCGTACCGGTGGCGGCGACCGACCCGCTCTACATCCTCTACACCTCCGGCACGACCGGCCGCCCGAAGGGCGTGGTCCGCGACAACGGCGGGCACGCGGTGGCGCTGCGCTGGTCGATGAGCGCGATCTTCGCGGTCGGCCCGGGCGACGTCTTCTGGGCGGCGTCCGACGTGGGCTGGGTGGTGGGCCACTCCTACATCGTGTACGCGCCCCTGCTCACCGGTGCGACGACGGTGCTGTACGAGGGCAAGCCGGTCGGCACCCCGGACGCGGGCGCGTTCTGGCGGGTGGTGGCGCAGCACCGGGTCAACGTCATGTTCACCGCGCCGACGGCCATCCGCGCGGTCAAGAAGGAGGACCCCGACGGCAAGCTGCTAGCCGGGCACGACCTGTCGAGCCTGCGGCTGCTGTTCCTGGCCGGCGAGCGCCTCGACCCGGAAACGTACGGCTGGGCGGGGGAGCGGCTGGGCATACCGGTGATCGACAACTGGTGGCAGACCGAGACCGGCTGGCCGATCGCCGCGAGCCCGCGCGGCCTGGAACCGCTGCCCACCAAGCCCGGCACCCCGTCGGTGCCGGTGCCGGGATACCGCATCCGGGTGGTCGACCCGTCCGGCGCGGACGTGCCGCCGGGCGAGGACGGCTCGATCGTGATCGGCCTGCCGCTGCCCCCGGGCTGCCTGCCGACCCTGTGGCAGGACGACGAACGGTACATCCGCTCATACCTGTCGGCGTTCCCCGGCACATACCTGACCGGCGACGGCGGCCGCTTCGACGCCGACGGCTACCTGTACGTGATGGGCCGCACCGACGACGTCATCAACGTGGCGGGCCACCGCCTGTCCACCGGGGCGATGGAAGAGGTACTGGCGGCCCACCCGGCCGTCGCCGAATGCGCGGTGATCGGCGTCCACGACCCGCTCAAGGGCCAGCAACCGCGCGGCTTCGTGGTCCTGAAGTCCGGCGCCGCCATCGACCCTTCGCAGCTCAGCGCCGAGTTGGTGGCGATGGTCCGGGACCGGATCGGCCCGGTGGCGGCGCTGCGCCGGGTGGACGTGGTGCCGGGGCTGCCGAAAACCCGCTCGGGCAAGATCCTGCGCCGCACGATGCGCGGCATCGCCGACGGCACGGAAGAACCGGTCCCCTCCACCATCGAGGACCCGGCGGTCCTCGACGCCCTCCGCCCCATCCTCACCGACTGATTGCGTGGTGGGGTGGACTAGTCTCGTGTGTCCGAGGCGGCCTCCTATGGTATGTGCATGGTTCCATCCGGGCGCGCAGGGGCGCACCGTCATACCTCTTGTTGTTCATGACAAGGGAAAGGACAGTGACCCGTCGGTGGTTGAACGTCTGCGCAGCCTGGGGCCAGAGGTTCCGCTCTACCTCACAGGCAACGCCGCGCTGGTGGCAGTTCTATCCGAGGCGCTGGCGCAAGACTTCAGCCGGCGGCACCCAACAGCGACGCTTGATGCTGCCCGGACCCGGTCTTCCACGCTCGTCAAGCTTGTGCATGCCTTCACCAGAGAAGCCTTGACCAACCCCGGGCACTTGCACGTGCCGAGGGTTGCCGTCTTCGACGAAGGGCAACGTGCCTGGGACCACAAGCGGATGACAAAGGAGCACCAATCTCTGGGTACCAGAGGACAGAGCGAGCCCGAAGTCATCCTGCAGGGCCTCGAGTCGAAAGATTGGGGCGTGGTGGTTGTTCTCGTCGGAGTCGGCCAGGAGATCAACAATGGGGAGCCCGGCGCGGAGCTCTGGGTCCAGGCCGCGCAGAGCCGTCCCGCCGCCGGCGGCAAATCCTGGCACGTCGCAGGGCCGCCCGACTTCGTTTCGGAGGACCATAGTGGAGCGACAATGACGTCGTCGCTGCACCTCAGGGAAACCCGGCGGAGCCTCGGTGCCCTCTGGCTTGCCGGACTCCAAGGCGGGATCAATTGGCCCCGCTGGTTCCTTGACCGGCCGCCCTCACTGCAGTCGAGCACCTTGCTGGAGATCGCGGCGAGCGAGTTCAAGTGTCAGGGACTGGAGATTGACCTAGTCGGCCTCTGCTGGTCGTGGGACATGGTCCGGGAAGAGGGACAGTGGCATCCCCGGCGCCTCGACGCTAATCGCCTCCGCTGGAATCGGGTCTCGGGAGACCGCCGGCGGTTTTCCTTGAACGCGTACAGGGTGCTGCTCACACGCGCGCGGCAAGGCATGGTCCTGTGGATCCCGGCAGGCTCGCCAGAGGACCCAACTCGGGATCCCGCCGAGATGGACGCGGTGGCTTCGTACCTGCTGAGCTGCGGCGTCACATCATTGCCATCTTCAGGTGTTGAACCGGCGCCGGTCGCCCTCCAGCGCGACCTATAACGAGGCAGTCTGCTGTTGCCGCAGGTAGTCGGCCTGGAATATGGGTAAGGACGTGGCGCGGCCCGGGAACGCAGGAGACAGAGTTTCCACCGGGGCGTTGATAGCGTACGAGCAGGCCGACGACGACAAGCGGAGACTGTGATGCCTGAACGATCTGATCGCCGGCACCAGGTAGTGGTCGTCGGAGCCGGCTTCGGCGGGCTCTTCGCCACCAAGGCGCTGCGCCGGGCCGACGTCGACGTCACCCTGATCAACGGTACGGCCTATCACCTGTTCCAGCCGCTGTTGTACCAGGTCGCCACCGGCATCCTCTCCGAGGGCGAGATCGCCCCGCCGATCCGGGAGATCCTCCGGCGCCAGGACAACGTCGACGTGAAGCTCGGCTGGGTCCGCGACGTCGATGTGGAGGCGAAGACGGTCGCGGTGCAGGCGCCCGGCATCGACTACACCGTCGCATACGACACGCTGATCGTCGCCGCGGGCGCCTCCCAGTCGTACTTCGGCAACGACAAGTTCGCCGACCACGCGCCCGGCATGAAGAGCATCGACGACGCGCTGGAGCTGCGGGCCCGGATCTTCGGCGCGTTCGAGCTTGCCGACCTGCAGACCGACCCCGCCGAGGCCGAGCGCTGGCTCACCTTCGTGGTCGTCGGTGCGGGCCCGACCGGTGTCGAGATGGCCGGGCAGATCGCCGAGCTGGCCCACCGCAACCTGCCGGGGCAGTACAAGCACATCGACCCGCGCAAGGCCCGGATCATCCTGATCGACGCGCTCGGCGCGGTGCTGAACACCTTCGGCGACCACCTGTCCACCCGCGCGCTGCGCCGGCTGCACCTGCTCGGCGTCGAGGTGGAACTGGAGACCAAGGTGGTCGACGTGGACGCCACCGGCATCGAGGTGGAGACCAAGCGCGGGCGCCAGCGCATCGAGTCGATGACCAAGATGTGGGCCGCCGGGGTGGCCGCCCCGCCGCTGGCACGCAGGCTGGCCGAGCAGGCCGGCGCCGAGACCGACCGGGCCGGGCGGGTCCAGGTCGGACCGGACTGCACGCTGCCCGGGCACCCGGAGATCTTCGCGGTCGGCGACATGATCGCGCTGAACCAGCTCCCCGGCGTCGCCCAGGTGGCGATCCAGAGCGGGCGGTATGCGGCCGATCAGATCAAGCGCCGGCTGGCCGGCAAGGAGCCCGCCGGCCCGTTCAAGTATTTCGACAAGGGCAGCATGGCCACCATCTCCCGGTTCTCGGCGGTGGCCAGCGTCGGCAAGCTGCGGGTCTCCGGGTTCCTCGGCTGGCTGATGTGGCTGGCGGTGCACCTGCTCTACCTGGTCGGCTTCAAGAACAGGCTCACCGCGGTGCTGCACTGGGCGGTCAGCTTCCTGGGCCGGGGCCGCTCGGAGCGGGTGGCAACGTTCCAGCAGGCGTACGCCCGGGCCGCCGTGCGCGAGTACGGCGACCCGTTCGAGCGCCGCCGGTCCGAGGCGGCCCGGCAGCCCGGGCCCGGCGGCGGCTTCGGCGCCGATGTCGGCAGCGCAGGTCAGTCCGACGCGATCCGGTAGCCGCCCTCGCTGACGTGGAGCAGCGGCTCGCGGCCGCTGTCGACCTTGCGGCGCAGGTAGCTCAGCGAGAGTGCGACCAGGTTGGTCCGCCCGCCGAACGGGCCGGGAAAGACCTGGGCGCGGATCTCCTCCTCGGTGACGACCCGGCCGGCGTGCCGCATCAGCTGGTGCAGCACGTCGAACTCGACCGCGGTCAGGACGATCTCCGCGCCGCCGCGCCGCACCGTACGGCGTTCGACGCTCAGCGTCAGGTCACCGACGGTCAGCACCGACGCATCCGGCTCCCCGGTGACGCCGACCAGACCCTGCAGCCGGCCCACCACCTGCTCCAGGCTGAACGGCTTGGTCAGGTAGCCGTCGGCGCCGGCCCGCAGCCCGGCGGCCTTGTCCTCGGCCGAGTCCCGCGCGGTCAGAAACAGCACGGGCAGATCGGGCCGGGCGGCGCGGAGCCGGCGCAGCACCTCGACACCGTCGAAGTCCGGCAGCGACACGTCCAGCAGAACGGCGTCGGGCCCGAACTCGGCGGCGATCCGCAGCGCCGCGGTGCCGTCCCCGGCGCTGCGCACCTCCCAGCCCTCGTAACTCAGCGCCATCGTCAGCAGCTCGGCGAGGGACGGTTCGTCGTCCACCACCAGTATCCGGGCCGGCCGTCCGGAGTCGCCGGTCAGGCTGTCCGCGGCCGCTGAGGTCACCATCATCATTCTCCGATGATCGGCTCCGCCCTTGTGCCCCCGCTGAGCTGCGCTTGTGCATCCGCTGTGACCGATCGGTCACAGCTGGCCGCTCGCCCGCCGTCGGCCGCGTTATGGAGAGCGATTGCACCGTCAGCCTGGCCGATATAGTCCGAATAACCCGGTTCGGCTCGGCCATGCGGTTCGGTTCGGCCATGCGGTTCGGTTCGGCCATGCGGCTCGGCCCAGCCATGCGGCTCGGCCCAGCCACGTGCCCCGGCGATCAGCACGCTGCCGCGAAGGCGGGCTGACACCGCGTGACAGCCCTCGGCGGGGTTGGCCACCATGCGGCGCCGGACCTGCACAGATCTGAGTGTTTAGTGCGGCAGTCGCCGTTGTGCTCATGCCTGGAGTTCGAGGGTGCGGCGGCGTTTGAGGGTGGGCTCCGCGGGTGCGGTTTCGGTGTCGCTGTGGCGGCCGGTGCAGACGGGCTCGGAGGTCGCGGGCGGCTCACTCTGGTTGAGGGCGTTGGTCAGTCGGCGGGCTGGTTGACGGTCGACCGAACAAAGCTCTGCGGGGCGAGGTCGTCGCCGTCGTTGTGGCTGTGGGTGGCGTGGATTGTCGGGATGGCGAGGGCGGCCATCGGTTGCGGGTTGTCGGCGGTGTGGGTGGGCCGAATGGCATGCGTAGCCGCCGCACAGCGGCGTGAAGTGGTGTCCGGAGCGGCTCGCCGGGAGCGACTTAAACGCAACCCGGTGGGTCTATTGGCGGCGGTGGAAGGTGTTGCGTTGCGGGCGGCGTTCGGGGTCGATGGTGGTCGGTGGGAGGAATTCGGGGTGTCCGTCGGGGTCGAGTCGTACGTGCCAGCCGCTGTTGTTGTGTAGGAGTCGGTGGTGTCGGCGGCAGATCAGGCAGGCGTTGGTGAGGGCGGTGGTGCCGCCGTCTGCCCAGGGCGTGAGGTGATGGCCCTCGGACCAGCGGGCGGGCCGGTCGCAGCTCGGAAACGCGCATCCGTGGTCGCGGAGGATTAGGGCGCGGCGTAGTGGGTCGGTGAAGAGTCGTCGGGCGCGGCCGAGGTCGAGGGGTTGGCTGTTGCCGTTGAGGACGGCGGGTAGGACTTGGGCGTCGCAGGCTAGGCGTCGGGCTTCGGCGGCGCTGATCGGGGCTCCGGTGTCCAACCAACCCAGTCCGCTACCAGCACTGGCGCTGGCACCGACGTTGGTGTCGGCACCGGCCGGGCTGGGCGCGCCGACGCCGGCGCCGGCGTCCGCCTGGGAAGCCCGAGACTGGCCGGCCGAGGACTGTCCGGCTGGGGACTGGCTGGCTGCGGACTGGCCGGGTGAGGACTGCCTGGCTGGGGATTGCCCGGCTGGGGATTGCCCGGCTGGGGACGGCCTGGCCGAGGACTGCCTGGCTGAGGGCTGCCCGGCTGGCCGTGACTGCCCGGCAGGGCGGGGCTGTTTGGTCAGGGTGGTGAACGGGATGGTGACCACGACCTGGGCCGGGTCACCACCCTGCCCCGGCAGATCCGTGCCGTCCCGTAACGCGCCGGTGCATATATCCACCAGTGCATCCGCCCGGCGTTGTGCCGGGGTGCGTGCTTCTGCCGGGTCGTGGCGGGGGTGGCAGAGTGGGTTGAGGGCGGCGGTGACGGCGGCGGCGCCGGAGGTGTCGAGGTAGCCGGACAGTCGGACTTGGCCGT